>Ga0335072_10000070_pt1 | contig 202986 bp, 194 predicted proteins | sample Lox_Sample_21_FD_206725 | JGI IMG/M metagenome (GOLD analysis project Ga0335072, IMG submission 206725) | Soil microbial communities from Loxahatchee National Wildlife Refuge, Florida, United States - Lox_Sample_2.1 | ecosystem: Environmental > Terrestrial > Soil > Wetlands | place: USA... | reverse complement strand
AAGATGTCAACACCCCTTTTCGTCAACAAACATGAGGTGTCTAGGCAACACTAAACAGCATCCGAATCTGGCGTGCTAAACGTGCAGAGCCAGCGCCTCAGAAAAATTGGGGGAAGGAAGAGACGAGGCTAACAAGGGCTTATATGCTGCGGATGAAAGACTCTATAGCCATCGGAAGGGCGAGTAGGCCAACGAGAGTGAAAGCGAATTGCTGCGTACCCTAGAGGGCACCCGCTGGAATCGGGAGTTACCTGCCATCCGGTCGTTTACCAATTTGGGCGGGGAGTGTAAAGTTTTTTGATGCAGCAGCTGTATATTCGCCTAGACCAAACATAGTTGCTATGCCATGTCCAGAACAGATCAGGTTGTTGTGTACGTAGCACGGAGTACGGAGTACGGAGTACATTCAAAGAATTTGACTTGCCACAATCCTCAACTTATCAGCCACTCAACCCTTGTACGGTAGAGCAATAAGGTTTCAAGTTTCGTATTCACAGACTTTCAGGTCGCCTTCATGACTAGACACTTTCACCGATTTTAAGAGCCTTATGCAAAGTCCAGTTAGAAGTTCTGCAACTCAAAATCGAGTATTTCAATTCATTACGTTCGCGCGTTCCATCATGGCTAGCCAGCCGAGTGGAAGCAACTTGCCCGCCGAGGAGACCACTCCTCTGCTGCAGCCTGACGGAATCAACCACGATGTCGCCGCCAACGACGAACGGCCTAGACGAGAAGAGGTCGCGGAGACCAGAACATGGCCTATCTTGATCGGCACCATATTGTCTTTGGTGACTGCGATTACGTCTCTCGTCTTAATGGCCGTCGTTACGGTCCGGACTCGTTCCCCACCACCTTATACCGGCTTGCCGTATCCGGTCTACGCACTTAGACGCACAGTCTCTATCATAGTACGTACCCATTGGCTATTTCGTACTTGTTTGCTGACCACTCTCACTTAGGGGGTGCTGGTGACAGTCGTTTCCAGCATCAACTTGTTCTGGATGCTGCGATACGGCCGCACGACTCCAGCCATCATTAATACCGTTGGTGACATTCTTATAGGGTGGTTTATGATCATCCCTGTCACCGATGCAATTGATGGCGCACTGATTGGGCTTAAAAATTGGTGGTGCATTATTAAAACACCCCATGATAGCGACTGTAGAACCTGGGCGGCCAAGATTGAACCACTATTTATAGCCTACCTTGCCGTGGTCACGGTTTTCAGGTGAGTTAGCAGATTCATGGCAAGAAAGTGAATGAAATGTGCTGACTTGGCAAAGCCTCACTCACGTTGTACTTTTTGTTCTAAGATGCGAACGCGTGTACGTAGTGAGGCAGCGAAGACGGTCCACCTAGGAACGTCCAAACCAACCAACCTCCTCTGGGGTTTACAATCAGGCGTTTGCGTCGGAAGTGTACATCAGAGAATTAATACAGTGTCTCAGCTAATGCCAGTTCAACTTGAATCGATTGTAACTTCAACCGCTTGATGTGCCCGTGTCGGGTCACACCATCTCCCTGACATGAAATGCCTATCCTCTTCTTGGTGCATCGAGCCATAACCTTCTCATGCACCGCCATCACCTGCAGAGGGCGTCGTGCCACCAGCGAAGCAATCAAGCAAGTAGCTCGCCGACATCTCGGCACGTCGGTACTGTGACCACCGTCAAGAAAGACGAAGTGACTTATGAGATACATTACTGGTGCGTGCGCGTCAAGTTGAAGTGCGCGCACTTACAAATAAGAAATGGATTGAGCCTGTTGAAAAGCCTGATGTTTTGGTTGCGCAAAAACAGAAGACCCCTTCCACAGCACCCAATCCTACGGTCACCGATCAGCTCACCTCGATGTTGTGATCTTGGTGCTGAATATTCGGTTTCCGTTTCCTTACCGTTGTCGTATTCGTGTCATTCGTTGGTTAGCCTGATCGCGGAGGTGTTTCGCTGTGGTTCGATGTGAGATGATTCGTTGTCACGGAAGCATCACGAATTTTATATAATGCCCCAAACGTCTTCGGCGGCATGGCAGAACTTGCTACATGCTACGCTAGCACTCAAACTGAAGTTGCTAATACTGATTGCGTCGTCCTTGAATTCGTCAGCGAAATCGTCCTTGCCTTTGGCCATGGCACCGACGAAGACGCAGATGCTCTCCTTAGGGTTCAGAGTCTTGATATAGTCGGCCACTCGCACAACGGGTGCTTCGAAACTCAGAGTAACCTTCCGGCAGTTCGGTGGCAGGTGATCTGTAATCGGATTCTTAATGACTTTAAGGAGCTTCTCTTGGGATGTTGTGGAACGGATGGACATGCGATGTAGAAGTTGAACCATGAGCCCTGCAAAACGTTTGAAGGTTCGAGGGATTCGAACGGACGGATTGACTTCTATGAGAACACCTTTGGCTGTGTGAATGTAAATTTGAAGTCTGCCAGCTTTGTTGATTGGAGAATCGAGAAGCGTGAGGAGGCACTATGATCTAGTTAGCAGCTGATCAGCACATATTATGGTCCAGAAGGTACTGACCTGATGAGTAATGTCTGGTCTAGCTTCACTGATGTCGCGACCCATCTTTCTCATGACGCCAATGTGCTCATCGCTGTTGAGTAGGGAGTATTTCTCTTCTCGTCCAGGACCTCGGACCGGTCCATGGGACGCTCGGTATGTCTCCAGGCTTGCATTGGATAGGACAACAATCAATCGCTGAGAATCTTTGTCGGTAACTGGAATGGCAGTGTTCTGTTCGGCGACGAGTTGTGGTAGAGTTGGTGGAGGTAGAGATTGGGTTCCTGTTGCACGATGAGAATACTCGTTAGCAATTGTAGTTGACGTTGAATCAAAAATAGCTAGAGATAGGAATGCTGAATGTGTGCGAGAGGGATAGCACTTTGTTCAAGCGCAGTCGTTTCGAAGCGGCTGCTTCTCATCCGCAGAGCTTCAGACACCCCGCCTACCTCATGTATCCCCACCGAGCCGTGAGTCAACTGAAGAGGGAACAATTGGAATCATAAAAATCTTGCCAGCCAGAACGAAATAAAAGATGAAACTAAACATAACCATGCTATCCGAGCGACAAATGGATAAGCAGAAGAGTACTTACTTGTTCTCTTGCGTTCGCGACCACTGGAGAGAGAGCGTCGTAGCAGCTCCTCTCCAATACCAGAATCCAGCCTTGGGCTAGTCTCGGGAGAAGACATATCTGTGGAAAGTGTTCTAGTCGAGTGCGGCCTCTTCGATTTGAAGTCTCTCTACTTTATGGGTGGTGTTGTGATGGCCGAAAGACTGATCAAGATGAATCTGTGAAGAGTCAGTGTAACGAATGCGACGTCTAAGTTCCTTTGGAGAAAGGCATAAGACTGGGAGGGCCGGTCTATTTCTAGACTGTTGGAATGGCTCAACTTGTCAAGATTTGGCAGCAAGAGTGAGAAGTATGTCTGACGGTCAAGACGAAGGTGGTTGAAAATTTGGGGTCTGCATATGCATCTGCTCCACTTTCGCCATTTCCATCGCGGTGTGCCGCATTGCTGTTTTCGGGTGGCTGTCAGCCACATGGACGACCACGCCCGGATTCTTCCTTCACTGCGATCACAGACCGCCTTTGACGTGAATTGAATGGTCTGCATAGATTGAACAATCCTGCCAGAATCCTACTGCCTTAATCAGAAGTGTCTTCATCTATTCGCATTTGAATTTGTTCTAGACTACTCCAGCTGTCGGTCGGACTGTCGGACCAAAGCAATTACTTGGTTCACTGCAGCCAAAAAGGGATAATGGCAACTTTCCGTGAGACGGTAGGTGGGTAGTAAAGGAGCCTAAGCGTTTTTGCTCTGCTGCACATCGTTCCGTATTACTCCGCTTTTAAACATTCTCCGGGACCAAGAGTCAAAACGATAGTTCTGCTGGTTAGCCGGGTAGAAATGATCGAAATGATCGAGCTGCATTCCAACAAGTTGGTCGAAGCGACTGAAACCAGAAAGCTCTACAAATGGAAAGCAGCTGAGAGTGATCAGCCGAATCCCAGACAGCCCTCGTCACAGTCCGGTCTCGGCAGAAGACAGGCCTGGTAACTTTCACGCCATAGTCATGTTATACTGACTGTCTCCTCGGCGGCTATCAGAGAGTACGTACTACAGTAGTACCCATCGTAATGTGGCGTGCGGAATGATACAAGTGAATTTGAACTCTTCGCAGACCCACCAGGGGTTATGAGCAGCACTGTAGAACGGTGAGTACCTTAGCTGACGAAACTTTATAACCAAGCAAGCTAGAGAACGAAAACATTTCGAGGCAAAGGCAGCTGATAGGCGGCTCAGCCAAGAGTCTAGCCAGATTTCGATGTTTCTAGCCGTTATCATTCGCCATTCGTGACGGCAAGGGGCAGCTGAAACGTGGTTGAAGCAGCCTGTACCAAAGCTCACGCAACAAACCCTCGCGGCGAAGCCCTTTCATTCCCTCGCCAAAACACCAATTTCGTACGCCGTTATGCAATTCAACACACAAGGTCGTTTCAACCGGCAGCCGCTGGCCCATTCGACCACTCACCGTCTCCTGACGACGCGGCGATCCATTCTTTTGCACCATCGCCGAATAAGATCCGTTGGTTCGGTTTGGATGGAAACGTCACAGACTGCCTAGAGCCCTGCTCCGCGGCCACAACGGCCCATCGTGCTTTGTATGATACAGTCCTCTCACCTGGACTTCCAACCCCCGTCGCCTTTTCCTCGCGTGCCATTGAGCCTCTCCACTTCGTGAAAACCATGCCAGCCCTTTCATAATCACTTTTCATTCCGCAACAGGGTTTTTCTTCTTCCTCATCTCGTTGTTTGCTGCTGCTGGCTGTTTACTCTCTTTACCCGGTGGCCCTCCCGTCTTTCTTTTCATACCTTCTCACAGCCTATTTTCAGTGCGGGCACGCTGTTGTGGGTGTACATCAAATAGAGAGCAATCGCCGCTTCAATACTGACATTCGACGAATCTAGATCTTCCTCACACTCTTTCACATCTGAATTTCGCCGGGCATCGCCCGTTCAGCTGGCTCTGACATAACCTCAAACTTCGCCGGGCCCATCATTCCTTCACTACGACCATCGAAGATTCCTTAATACTCAAAAGATGTCGGAGAAGGGTTTAGCAAGATCAGCCTCAGTGACGAGCAGTTTATCAGGCAAGGAAAGATCAAGATGGCCACCACTCACCCGTATGCTCATGTCCGGCGAGATGATCGACATGACACCACGACCAATGACGTGGAAGGAGAAGATTGACATCTGGATGGTCAATGAGGGTTATCGGAGAGGATTTGTGGCTGTCTTTGTACTTCTCCAGGCCATGGTGTTCACATTCGGCTTTCTGAACTACTCTCTCAAAGATTCGCTGGTTGGTGCGCGATCAATCTTTGGACCAACATACATGATTGCCCGATCTTCGGCATTGGTCCTGCATGTCGACATTGCTTTCGTTCTCTTCCCCGTCTGCAGGACGCTCATTTCCTTGGCTCGTCAGACGCCATTGAACGGTGTGATCCAACTCGACAAGAACATCACATTTCACAAGCTCCTGGCATGGGCAATTGTCTTCTTTTCGTGGCTCCATACCATTGCGCACTGGAACAACTATGCACAGTTGGCTGCCAAGGAGGGCCTCGGTTTTGTTGGCTTCCTTTTGGCAAACCTTGTGACGGGACCTGGCTGGTCTGGCTACTTCATGCTCGTCGCACTTATGGCCATGGTATTTACATCCATGGAGAAGCCGCGCCGTGCAAACTACGAGCGATTCTGGTACACACATCACCTGTTCATCGTCTTCTTCGTATTCTGGTCCGTGCACGGCGAGTTTTGCATGATCAAGAACGACCGTGCTCCTTACTGCAACGGTGTGGGAGTGTTCTATCAGTACTGGTTCGTTGGAGGCTTTACCTATCTTGCGGAACGCATTGCGCGTGAAGTCCGAGGCCGCCACAAGACGTACGTCTCGAAAGTCATTCAACACCCGAGCAATGTCTGCGAGATTCAGATCAAGAAGGACCATACAACGACAAAAGCTGGCCAATACATTTTCCTCAACTGTCCCGAGGTGTCTTTGTGGCAGTATCATCCGTTTACGCTTACCAGCGCTCCCGAGGAAGACTACATCTCAGTCCATACCCGTGTGGTTGGTGACTTCACCAAGAAACTTTCAGCTGCTCTCGGCTGCGAATGGGAGCGAAAGGGCGATAAAGGAGGATCCGTTGTCAAGAGCATCGATGAGGATGGTGTCGACCCTAGCCTCCGCCGCGTTCTTCCACGAGTCTACGTGGATGGTCCTTTCGGCAGTGCCTCGGAAGATGTGTTCAAATTTGAAGTTGCCATCCTGGTCGGAGCCGGTATTGGCGTGACGCCGTTCGCTTCCATTCTCAAGAGCATCTGGTACCGTATGAACTATCCACAAGGCAAGACAAGACTCCGAAAAGTTTACTTCTTCTGGATTTGCCGTGATTTCGGCTCATTCGAATGGTTCCGCAGCTTGTTGCTCGCCATTGAAGCGCAGGATATGGATCACGCCATCGAGATTCACACAGTAAGCATCTTCATAGTCAAGTGAAGCAAAACGTACCGTGGCTAACTCAACTCCCACAGTACCTGACAGCCAAGATCAAGGCTGATGATGCCACCAACATCATGATCAACGATGCGAACGCCGAGCAGGACGCCATCACCGGTCTACGAGCGCCAACCAACTTCGGTCGTCCGAACTGGGATATGATATTCAAGTGCATCCGCAAGATCCACGCACCGGCCGAAGCAGGCGTGTTCTTCTGCGGACCGAAGCCTTTGGGCAGTACCCTGCACATCAAGTGCAACATGTATTCGGAACCTGGATTCAGTTTCGTCTGGGGCAAGGAAAACTTCTAAGGCTGCTGATTCGAGCTCGCTCCTTTTCTCTTCTCTTGGCTGCATCCTGGTAATGGGAGTGCGATGTCCAATTTTTTGTGTTCGATCGTTTTGGATATACTCAACTTATAGAAGCTGCTACATGCAAGCCCCGATTGAATCGGCTTGCAGGTTTGAGAGATGGACTAGTAGCTATGAATGGATTGGAGATGGTTGGTGATCTGAAGATATTGGAAGCGAAAGTAGAAGTAAATATCGCCGAATACCAGATGACATATCAACATCTACGACACAGCCGTATTACGTGTTTGCCAAAGTGGTTCCGTCGCAGACTATCATAAGCGGTTTTTGCTTTTCCATTCTTCACGTTTCGCATATTCCGTATGTAACCAACGGCACTTGAGGGGCGCCTTGAAACTGGAACTCAACTAGAGCAAAGACAGAACCACAGGCGAAGGTGTGCGAGCCAATTGCGGGATATCAAATGTATTGGATGGCGATGGAGGTTAGACTCAATGGCACGTACGACTACTCCGTATTGCAAGACCCAAAGCCAATTCAAATCGTCATTAATTAGCTCGCATTCTCCGCGCTTCCTATCGATAGTAACATTGAATTTGTGCGAGATCTGATCCACAACCATCCGAGGGCTTAGGTCAGGTTGCACTGCTGCTTTTCCTTGGGTTGTGGCTCTCTCCTATCCTTGGCTGCATTGCATATACTGCCTCTCATTGTCTCGCTGACCCTCACCTCCTCGAATCGACCGACCGACCGACCGTTGGTGTTGGCTCATTCTATTCACCGTCAGCTGAAGTTGTCCGTACCATAACTCTACTTTCTCGTCCAAGTAAATAAGCTCTCCCGTGCTGTCCCGGCCTTATTCTTTCTTCGCTTCTTCTTCCTCACAACCATGGCAAATCTTAAATGATCGCTAGCCATGTCAAATCCATTCCGTCGACAACCTGTCACTTTAGCTACTGCTGATGAACCTCAACAATCCAATCCCGGCCCATCCCAAGCCTCCGCGCCCTCTTCCAACATCAGTATGATCCGTCCAAGTCTCAAGTCGTGTTTGAAAGCTAACTCATGGCCAAGCAACTGCGACTGCGCCTTCCACCAAAGTCAAGAAAGTCCGAATAACGTCTCCTCCACGCTCACCTTCTCCCGGTCCGCGTAGTGCCACCGAATCCGCACCGCTTCAAGAGAGAGTCAGCACTTCATATCATAGTGGCTCACAACTGCCTGAAGATGATAGTGAATCGTCTTCGTCGGATGATGCCGGGCCAGATGACCCGTTCGCGCTGGACCAGAGCAGTGACGACGAGTCGCCGCTTGAACCGGTATCAAGACAGCCGATAGCAACTGGTCATAATCGAACTGCATCTGGCGCACCATTAAATCCATTTAACAAGACTCTGGCAACCTTAGAAGGAGGGAGAGAGGCACAGAACCAGCAAGAGCAAGGTAATTCGAGTGCCGCTGACTTACAAGCGGCACGTTCAGCTTCGAAACCAGCTATGGACGTGGACTCGTTCAAGAACTTGCTAATGACAGGCAAGGCTAAGCCACCCGGAGCTCCCGCGGTCATACAGTCAAAGGTGTTGACGAACCTTCAAGGGGATAGCAGTAGTAGTACTGACACGTCTTCGCTCTCACGGCAGTCGCTATTCGAGACATTACAAGAACCACATGGAGAAACGCCGCGGACTTCATACGAACTCTCAATGTCAGAAGAGGATGATCGTGCCACTTTGATAGCTGAGGGCAGTAAACTCGAGAAAAAGAAACCTCCACCACCGAAACCTCGACATGGCAAAGTCGTTACTCCAAAAGGACCGCAGATAGTGGCATTTGACGACTTTTCACCAACCTTTATATCTGAAAGAACATCTACCTTTCCCATTACGGTCACAAGTCCATCCTCTACTAAAAGTCTCTCTCGTACACCAACAGATTTGAACAAACCACTCCCACCACCTCCACCACGAACATCATCAGACGAACAGAGACCACCACCCTCCGACCCGAAATCTCCGCCCAGCGCATCACCGCACCCCTCACCCGCCGAGCCGCTCCCATCGCCGAAGAAAACCGCGCCAGCACCGCCTCTGGCGCGCCGACGCAGTCAGATGCGCGGCGGCGCGCCCACCCGGCCCCGCAGCAACACCGCAGCCTCCAGCGCCTCACAAGCCGGCGACGAGTCGTACGCAGCGAGCATCGCGGAGAGCACGACATCGTCGCAGATCAAATCGCCACCGCCGCCTCCGCCCACGCGCCGCTCGCGCGCCGGCACCGCCGACCGCCCGCTGTCCGCGGACCTGCGCGAACCAGAGCGCCGCGTGCCGCTGGCCCGCTCGCTGTCGCACCAATCGCAGGCGTCGCACCACTCGGTCGCGCCGCCGCCGCCGCCGCCGCGCCGCGGCTCGGCCCGTGGCAGCATCGACATTGCACGCGAGGAGGCTGAAGGGGTGCGTGAGGGCGAGGAGAGGCCTGGGCCGGAGCGGAGGAGGAGCGGGACTGAGGACGGGCCGATTTTCGAGGAGGAGGCGGATGGGACGGACGTGGCGGGTGCGGAGGATGGAGATGCGCTGCGGGCGCCGCCGAGCGACGTCCTGGCGGATATGGAGGCTTTTCGGAGGGAGGTGGATGAGCTGAGGGAGCGATTTAGTCGTGGGGAGGGGTGAAGTTGCCGTGAGTGCCTTTTTGCGCGGGAAAGAGTGGCGGGTCTGGCACGTTGAGCGGATGTTGGAGTATGTGCATTGGTCTTTTGGAGTGGCGTTTAGAGGGTGATGTTTTAGGTTCCTGCGACCTGCTTGATGCTCTTGGTCGTTACGATGGAATGTATATAAGATCAAGCTCCTCTGGATGAGGACAGCCAAATATTAACATGTCTTGATTGTCACGGCGCTTTAGAAGTGGAAGCTGTCACTTCGATCGGACAAGACACTCATGTGGATATACTGTTGATATTATGATGAGCCTTCTCGATTATCACATATGGAATTCTAGGAATGGTTGACGTTGATCTTCACGGAAATTGCCAAATATAGCTTCTACCTTCTACTATGCCTACACGAACACCATTAACAAAGGTATATTAAGGCCATCAGCTGTCGATCCAGCATGTTGGCGAGCTTCGAACGGCCAGGCTCATAGCCTGCAGGACCGCTGCATAAGTTGCAACTCGTGTACATGTGCGATGCCATTTACGAGCGAGCACGTTCCGATCACGGGAGACCAAACACCAACCGCACTTGACACGCATGCAGCAACCCAGTGCACATTTCTCCCAACGGCTTCCAAAATCCCCGCAATTGGCCGCCTTCGTACGCAGCCGCCAACGAAGCGGGACGACTCGCGACGGGCCGGCCGGACTACCTAGCTAGCCGAAGTCCAAAACTTCAACTACGTGGCATACGCTTTGAGGCACTTGCGGCTGTGACGGCGCCCCGTAGTGGGGAGACTGTCTGGCCAGTTGTGAGTGCGTGGCTTGCTGGACGACGAGTTAGAAGATGCTTCGTTGTAGCCTTGCCTTCAAGAGGGTGGAAAAGGACTGTCGTTGACGGCTGAGAGTCATTGTGTCTTCGGTGTGCGTCCTAGAGTCAAAGAGCCTGGATTGCGTGCTGTGGCCGTTGATATATCGACCCGGTCCATCTGTTGTGTCTCCCATACTCCCAGCCTTCCATCGTCGAGTTTAGAATTCTCTGCATTCATTCACTGTCCTTATTTCCATTCAGTCACTTCTCTAGACATATACAATAAACGAATTTCCCTATTTCTATCCTCCCAGTCACAAGCAGCCACCCATCCAGTCCCAACCAGCCACGCCATGGCAGTATCCAGCCTCACGCCAACGGTCACCCTCCCCACAATCGACCTCTCCTCCACGCTGCCCTTCTACCTCCACGCCCTCGCACCGCTACACTACGCCCTGCACTCCTCATCGCCCCTCTCCGCCGTGCTAACCGCCTTCCCGCCCCGCTCGCCCCCATCGACCCTCCCACCAACGCTCATCCTCACGCAGTCCGCCTCCCAAGCGCTCAAAACCCCGCCGTCAACAATCCACCTGCCGGCAGCCACCCGCTCCGCCGTGCGGGCGTTCTTCGCGGCGGCGCTCTCCGCCGGCGGCCGCCCGGCCTCGCCGCCGCGCTACCGCGCGCCCGACTCGCCGGCGTTTGGCGCGGCGGTCCGCGACCCCGAGGGCAACGCGCTGGACGTGGAGGCGGGCGGGCGCAGCGAGGGCGACGGCGCGGCGCGCAGCGCGTCCGCCGCGGCGTCGCAGGTGCGCGGTGGGAGCGGCGTGGGCTCGGCGCGGCGCGGGAGTGCCCCTGCGGGTGCGGGCGTGCCGCTGGCCCGCGAGGACCTCGGCCTTGTGGTGGGCGTGGTGCGCGGGTTGGCCGGCCCGCTGATGCGTGAGGTGCGCCGCGTTGATGCCCGCATCTCGGAGAAGGCTATGCTTGGCACTGTGCTTGGCGCTGCGGCGGGCGCGGCGCTCGCGTACGCCATGTGTAAGAGTGAGGAGGAGAGTGGGCGGCGCGAGATTGCGTTTGCGAGGGCTATGGCTGGCGTAAGGGAGCGGAGGGGTGGGGACAGGGTGGAGACGGTTGTGGAGGAGGGCGGGAGCGAGAGGGGCGCGAGGAGCGCGAGGAGGAGTAGTGCGCCGCCTGTGGAAGAGGTGCTAGTCGATGCCGAACCGCTGCCGCCGCTGGAGAGAGCGTACGATTTGCCAAGCTATGAGAGCGTCATGCTGTCCGACAAGCTAGCGAGAGACGAACCTGTGCCTGAAAGCCGCCTTTCGATTGCGCGGAGTAAGACGTGGGCCGCTGAGCCCCCAATAGAGAACGACATCAACGGCGATGAGGATTACTACCACAGCCGTCGATCGAGTAAGTCGCACAGCAGCAAGCTAAGATCGACACGATCAAGGCGCAACTCGAGAGAGGAACGCTCGGAGAAGACTGCTCTGACGTTGCTTCCGGTGCCGGAACCGTATTACGTCGAAGGTCTTGAAGACTCAAGAACTTTAGTGCCCAGTGATAGTGTGTCCTGCGCAGGAAGTCGAAAGCACAGTTCTAGGTCGTCAAAGTATAGGAGGAATAGTAGATATGAGTACCCAGAACAGTCATATTGGTTTGGCGAAGCAAGGAGTGATGCCAGGATTGGGTTCAGCCTTCCGTTCAGAGAACGAAGTGGCGATTTCAGGAGGAGAGCTTTTATCAGCTCTGCCTGGTAATGATATTGCTATTGCTCGGCATGATTACGCTTCGTTTTGGACGTCTTGCTGGTGTACTATTCAAGACCCGAGATTTTTGATGGATTAAGCACTTTGTATTTGCATGACGGCAGCTAGGTTATGTGCTGGATATTTCGAGGGTTAATATTCTCGAGTTAATATTTTCAGTTTACAAGCAAATGAGAAGGCGTGAAAAGCTGTAGTTTTCCAGTACAAAGATGCGTCTCCTCTGCTGCTAACACTTCATAAATGGACTTTGCCATCCTCGATTCATATTTGAATTTAACTTGAGCTGGTCGCATGGCTTCAACATGGTGAATTCATAAGTCGTGGAGGCATGCGACCTGATATGGGTCGTTTCGGTGTTTGCAGCAGCTTGAGATCAGAAAATGTACTGAGAGGTTAGTGTTCAATGAAAACAAAGTCCAAGGAAATCAGACACAAAAAGATACAAACGATGTCAGTGCAGCTGCATTCTTTCTCTAACCATAAATACAGCGAGTTTGCTATTCTTATCGCCACTTTCCTCATGCAAAACTCGCATGGTATGATACTCGGAAGACCAGCTCCGGTGCATCATATATTAGAAGCTACCGGATCAAAGCCCAGATCAGAAAGTAAAGTATGCTTTTCCTCAATTTCCTTCCTCAATTCTCCACGGTAAAGGTCAGAAGTCTAACAGCCGATCTTCGGAGTGCGGTAAAGATGAACACCGTTTGGAATCGGACAAAGGTAAAAGGAATGACTATTCGTTTCATGAGTCGAAGGAGTGTGAGAAGGCGATTGTACGCCGTCAGAACGGTGTCGTCTAATTCGATTCTGGCAGCTATCCCAATCGTCCCATGTCGTGAGCCGCAAAAACGCCGAGTCCGCTTGTACGCCGAGTATATATCATAATACAGAGGTATAGTGCTTCGGCCTAGGATGTGAGGTCAAAGATACTTGGTGATACCAGAGGGAGAGACAGAGTAAGGTGAACAACGCGAGTAATCGCGAGAACAATTGCTCAAAAGCCATCAGGGTTGCGAACCTGTCCGAAGTCAGACAGGGCCCTCGACCAATGGCGCGTCTCTCTATCTGGATTAGTCACCTGAAGTATTCTTCTCGAGTAGTCGGCGTTGTCTGCAATGCTGCCGTCGCTGATCCTTCGAGCAGCAAGAACCGTAGGGTCCAGTCGAGAGTCACTTTGACCCGAGCTGGAATATGGAGGTTTCTTGCCACCTTCCACGAAGCTGCTGATACCCGCCTGACGCTTATACTCGTCCTCGGCGTCCTTACGTTTCACGTGTCGCATCCATAACACCACGCCACCTGCGATGGCTGCAATGGCAATGATACCAACCACAACACCAACCGCTATGCCAACCGTATTGCTCTTGCCGCTCTTGGGTGTGTCAGTCACTACGACGGTTGAGGGGCCGGCGGATGAGGTAGATGTCTTCGTGCTGGAAGCAGAGGCTGATGAGGCTGGGTCAAGGTTTGCAATTACATTGTGAGTGATGCCGGTGAGATATACGGTCCAGAAGTTATCACCGCCGCCTGGTAGATGTGTTAGCACTCGCACTTGAAATAAGAGGCAAAAGAACTTACAAAACTCGGTACCATAACCATTGCACGGAGTATTGCAGCTGGAATTGGAGACTTCAGTGTCTTTTGGTGGGAGTAGTGCACCACACCAGCAGTTGGAGCCGTTGACGAGACCCATAACTGGCATCTGCAAGTCGTAGCAGATGGGTTGACAGTTACCTGACGTCTGGAATTTGTATGGGCCGTGATCAAGCATCGGTGTGGGAGTGGAGAAGCACCCGACACTTGTCAAGGCATTCATGGCGGGTGTGGTGGTGGCAGTGGGAATCAAGGCCCCACTGGCAGAGTCACTGGTGCTCTGAGAATTGGCGAACTGAAATAGACATGATGCCGCGACGGCGGCGCTGACCAGTCTTGACAACATGGTTTGGTGGATTATGTGATAGATTTCGGTGGAGGAGCGTGTTCAATGGAAAGCACCGTCGAATGGAGGCGGTGCGTAGTCGGAATTAACGGCGATGTTCTCTTTATCCCGCGTCAACGCGTGTTGTGTGCTTGCATGAAGCTGTCAATCAAAGGAATGGTCGTAGTTTGACGACTTTTCTTGAAGCCGCCGGCCGAGATTAGCAAGCCGTTAGGCAAGTGCTGAATGCTTAAGCGTGGCGATGGCGATGGTGATGGCCTTTCCGCCAGGTAAACAAAGCAATAGTATCGATGTTGTCAGTGATGCCCGCTGACGCTACGATGACTATGGATATCCGTAGATGCCACAGTCACGATGCCAATGTTGGGCAACACGCGGCCTTTAGGTTTGGTGCACGGGAAACGGTTTCACCGGATGAGATCCCTGGAACGAAGCAAACCGGTAGAGACTGGCGAAAACAGGTGGTGATGGCGATTGCGTGCCGACGAGCAGTGTTGTCCTGGAAGGTTGGTGTTGAAAGAGTGAACGGCCGGACGGTCAGGTGTGGCAGAGGGAAAGAGCACGGTGGAGAGGTGATCAGTGGGAAAAAAACGAGGGTTCCTGTGGGCGAGGATGGTGGTTGGACGAGGGTGAGAAGGGATAGGAATCATGGGATGGTCTGCGATGGAACGGGATGGGCTCAATGGATTGGTGCGGCTAACCCAGCTCCGTTTAGGCTGGGTTGGAGATAGACAAACTTAGCAAAGAGTGGAGTTTCGAGGCCGGCACGGGGATGGGCCGTGTAGTCGTTTGCAGGGGGAAGTTTGGGGTGAAGGTCGGAAATGAAGGTCAACGACACGCGCTGTGCCTGTCTGGGCGGCCAACGAAACGGTCGCGCCACTGCAGGCCCCCTAAATGAATGTGTATCGCACGTTGGCTCATTTTGTTTGCATGGATGCGCAATCTATTTGATTGCGATAATCGATACGGCGCAGAGAATAGCTGAAGGCACTCATCATGCACCTTTTCGGGCGTTGTTGGGAGTTGACTTTTCATAGCTCAATGGTGAAAATGCCCTTCTTGCACAGTCTCGTTCAGGCACGCGCTCGCTCGCTTCTCCTGGCCTTTTCGTGACGTTACGGGCCCTTTCAGTGGACCTGCAGCGCTATTGGATTGGGGGCTCGCCGTTGATTGGGCGGTACCTGGCAGCTGCGGCAGATCGCTGCGTGATGCGGCCTAACGCAGTAACGCTGCGTAAGACAAACGGTGTATCATTTTCGCGGCTTTTGCGAGCCCGTCAAACAATTATCGCGTACCGCCACTGTACCACAATCTACCAACATGCTGTCGCGACGCCTGTCACACAAATCACCACTTCAAACACCATCGACAATGGAAACCCAATGCGCCCGCTCACGGCTCATGCCCATGCTCTAGGGAACCTCCCTTCGACCAGACGCCGTCTGGCTAGCTTGCTCGTACTCACACTGACGCGAAAATTCCACTGCACTGCCACGCTCGGCACTGAAATGGAGCAGAAGCTGGCCTGTGGTGCAAAGCTCATCCTGCTTGTGAAACCATTGAAACGGAAAGGGAGAAAAAGGAACCCTGACTCGAGCCGCCCGTTACCGAGGTGGCTTTTCGATCCCATAGCCATTATGCGCCGCACCTGCGCGTAAGCTGTACCATCAATCAACCACTTTAAGAGTCAACCACTCACTCAGTTATTTCCCTGCCCTCGAAGGAATCTACTGAAATTTCCTTCTGCATGATTCAATACGCATCCTCTACTTAACTGCCGAGATTGTTAGGCGTCTATCCCAAGACGGATTTCTCCATGAGATGCAGAGTCTGGTATGTGCAAAATGGGCCGAAAACGCCCTTCTCCATGGCGTTCTGGATCACTTCATCCCATTTTTGGACGTCTCCACACGTCGCTGACCATTCCTCGTTCCGCCATGACCGTGCTTGCTTGTGATTTCTGAATTGAGAGCAAAGAATACGCTGATAGGTAAGACACCATTGGTTCTTGTGGATCCGTGACACCTGTGCTCTCGAGACTGTAAAACTAAACGGACATCACTTGCATAGCTCCATGAGCCTACTGCTCAACTGCGTAGTGCCGATGTCTAAACATGAGACAATTCTAAGGACGGCACTTTCCATTGACCAGCTCTTCATCAGGATTACCGACATTTCACGCATGTCCACTATCGTATTCACATTTAAGAAACGCTGCATGTTCAGTACCTCGCTCGGCACACGAAAATTTGAGTACATTCAACGAGCTACCACTACAATTGCGAGTGTCGTAGTGATTTCATATGTCAAACGGCCAGCTAAGTGGATCTGACACTTGCCGGGAGCCTGGTTTGCGATTTATTGAAGAGTGCGGAGTGTAGTCCAAATTCGATGGCTGCGCAATCCACCTTCTGCTAGCGGGTCAAAAGGGACGCGCAGCCCTCCACCATCGGTTGGACGCGCTTTCAGAACCCTCTAGATCATTGCATGAGAATCTTTGCGTTTCGAACCTAAAATTCTCCATTCTCGTACGTTGCCAAAACCTTGAGTTCTCGCGAGCACTTATACCGTAGAGTTTGTTCCAGGAATTAAGTGGAGATTACAGCATTGTTGGTACGCAGTTAAACGTGTCCTACAAAGTCAAAAAGCCGTGCAGTCAAATTGCTCAGCTGATATACGCACATCTAGGCCTCATATGTATCTCATCTGTCTCTTTCGCGTCCTCTCTCGCCTCCTCTAGTAGTTTGTCAATGCCTCGCTCCTTGAGCGCAACCTGGACTACGTCAGTGGTGTAAAATGTGAGAAGGACGGTCAAAGCCGAACCCCTAGGCATTTCTTGTATTGCTGGAACAATGGCTCGCACTCGTCGGATTTGGCATTCCCTCGGAGGAACTCTGCAGTCAATAAGCAGTTGCGTAGCAATCGTTTGGATGCTCATGGCGTACTTTCGCTGTACCACTTAAGAAAGCAGCTGTCGTAGCGCCTGGATACCATCCTTAGCTGCATTGAAGCCGAGTTTATGCTCGTAAGACTAACTCTTTGATTTCGTTGCATTCTGAAGCTAGAGAGGTAGACATGTTCTTAGAGTTCAATAGTGTATTGACGTGGTTGAAAGTTCTTCGCCTGTAGCAAAAGTAGAGGTGCAGCCTGAAGTCGACGATGTTTGCAGCTCTTATCGATTAGAAGTGACCAGAAAAAGTTCGGTTGCTTTGGTTCACGTCGCCGATTTCACTCAGATACAACACAACACTAACTCCTCCGAAGCCAGTCTTCTTCCTTCAACCCCCTCTCTTCTCTCTTTCCGATGCTCTTCTCGCCACCGCGGTACTTAGAAAGATGTCGAACGGAGTAGATATCAAGGAGCGCTGTGGACAAGTTCAGAAAGACCTTGTCGCCCTCACCCGCGATGTACACCAGTTGGTCGCAGAGGATCTAGGTTTTCACCGGTCACTGGATCCTGAAGTCGGAAAATTGATTGACAAGCAAAATGCACGGCTTCTTGAGACTACCAACCGTCTGGCGCGCGGTACCATGCGACTCTCAGATGACGGACGCTCGCATCGTCCACCCACGTCGTTGCGAAATACCGAAGACCTGGACCACAAGTGGTCGAGCGTGCTTGACACCATTGACTTCTTGCTCGAACGTGCAAATATAGCCCTTGACGAATTCACTGGCATACTCAAGCTCTCCAAGCGCGGCGAAACACCTGACAAAATGTCGAAGAAGCCATTCAGGAAGTTTGAGAGCCAAAGCATGGATAAGCCTCAAAAGCATTTCGAAGTCGTACCACTCAATAACGAGACTGAACCTTTCAGGCCATTGCTCACCTCAAAGCCTCATGCGATCACACCATTAGATCAGAGCATTCGACAGACTACAAATAAAATGGGCGACGTTGGTTTCGCGAATCCCTACGAGGATGAGATCAATGAGTACCACTATCCTCCTGCTGTTCATACAAAGGCCGATCCTATTGCATATACTGACTTGGATGACACGGAAGCTATCTTTGTGGAGGACGAAGAGGCTCTAGACAACATGATCAAAGAGCTGAAGACCGCAAATGAAATCGCTATCGATCTCGAACATCACGACCAGCACTCATATGCAGGGATAGTCTGTCTTATGCAAATTAGCACCCGTGACAAAGACTGGATCATTGATACGTTGAAACCTTGGAGGCGTAGACTTGAGCGCTTAAACGAGGTATTTGCGGACCCAAAGATTGTTAAAGTTCTCCATGGCTCCCATTCGGATGTCATCTGGCTCCAACGTGACTTGGGAGTCTACGTCGTTGGCTTATTCGACACATACCACGCTGCACGAGCTCTCCACTATCCCGCGGCGTCCCTTGCTTATCTTCTTGAACGATTTGTTAACTTCAAAGCCAGCAAATGGTTGCAGATGTCAGACTGGAGGACTAGGCCTCTACCAAGCAAGATGCAGCATTACGCTCGTGCTGACACTCACTTCTTACTATTTGTCTACGACGAGATGCGAAACCAGTTGGTATCGGAATCAACGCCAGACAACGATCTCGTTTCCAAGGTCCTTCTGAAGTCAAAAGAGGAAGCACTTCAGCGCTATGAGTATACATTCTACGACGCTGAACGCGGTTTGGGGACATATGGCTGGTACAGAGATCTGACGAGACTTCCCGGTAACTTGACCAAGGAACAGTATTACGTCTACAAAGCCGTTCATCAATTCCGGGATACGCTAGCCAGGGCTGAAGACGAAAGCCCAACTGCCATCCTTCCAAGGACCATTCTTGAAGGCATAACTCGTAACGTGCCAACGACCAAAGCCGCGCTGCTCAAGTCCATCGGAAGCTGCAAGCTGGCGGTGCCCAAGGCCGACTCGCTGCTGGAAGCAATCCGGGCCGCGTCGGAGCGCGGCAAAACCGGGCCGAGCCATATCAGCGAATTCGCCGCCATTGAAGCGTACATCGAGAGCCGCGCCGCGCGCGCCAAAGCCGCCGCGAACGAAGCCGCCGCTCCCGCACCCGCTCCCGAAGCCGGCGCCCAGGCTCCTCCACTCCCCAAACCGTCGACTGCACTGCATCCGGCGTCGCTCTCCGCGGCCAGCTCCACCTTCTGGGGCGCGCTGGCTCCGCGGCCGCGGCCAGCGCCCCTCCCCGCCGCGCCACCAACGTTCGTGGTCCCGTTCCCAGCGCAGCCGAGCGACGCTTTCGGCGCGCCGGCCGCAGCGCCGCCCGCCCGCCCAGCGGAGCCAAGCCTTCATCGGGGGTCGGCCGCGCTGAACGAGATAGCCGGACACCTAGCAGGTAGGGGAGCAAGCAACACGAATCTCGGCAAGCGCACAGCTGACGCCGCAGGCCTGGGCGCCGGCCCGGCGCCGGAGAATGGTGCGCGGGAGGACGAGCAAGGGCCTGGAGCGGAGGGCCGGAAGAAGCGCAGGGCGCAGCAAGCGGGACGGGAGGAGGCCCGCGATGACGCACGCGGAGATGGCAACGAGACGGCGGAGCCCTTCGACTATGCGGCCGCGCCGTCCGTCATGAATGCTGCGCGGGCGGAGAACGGAGGCGCGCGGGAGGCGCTCGCTCCGTTTAAGAAGGCGCTCGATGCGCCGAAGGGACTGCCCAGAAAGCAGAAGGAGAAGACGGGTAAGAGCGCGACTTGGATGGCGTGATGGACGGGCGGCTGGAGGTGCGCTACGCGACAGCGAACTATGGGCTATGGTAGGTGAGTGTGGTTAAGCATTGTTCGAGAGAAGTGGGCTTTGTTGTATTAGTGAGTGATAACAGACAATTCCGAATTCATTCGGCTCACAGAAAGCATACGGAGTATAATTACACGGTCACTTATTCCTTTGGACAAGGACCTAACATGGTGTTCTTTGGTGAACGACACTGAGTATGCAATCTAGCCTTGACAGGGCCAAAGAGTGATGCGGTAGAATTTCCAGTGACCAACGGCACGTGCCTTGCCTGGGGAGTTGTTGAGCATGGTGTGATCTTCCAATTTCGCTATGCGCCATGACCTGGTTCAGCCTCACCAAATATTTCCATTACAACAATAGACGAACTGGCTCCAAACGAGAGACGAACCATTCTTTCCTACTTCACTGACACCATGACTAATGAATTTCTAAATACAGAAGTTGAAAAACAATACCTCACCACCATTGGACGCAAATTCTCGCCATCTAATCATACACTCTCTTCGCGGCTTAACAGTGAAACACTTGAGATTCGGATTCTCACTCTCTGCCCTGGAGCCTAGGAAAATCCCATCGCTTGTACCCAACAGAAGTACAACTTGAATGATGCTCCTCCCTTCTCGGCGCTATCATATCAATGGGGCGACCCTGAGAATCAAAGACCGATCTCTATTAATGGAGTCCAGAGAACAATCAGATCAAACCTCGAGTCGGTGCTAAGACACATACGACATGTCCAGCATACTATCAACCTTTGGGTCGATGCAGTTAGTATTAACCAAGACGACTTGGTAGAACGCAAGGAGCAGGTTGCAATAATGGGCCAATTATACTCAAAAGCAGATAGGGTGCTTATGTGGCTCGGAGAAGGCGATGCGGGATCATATTGGGTAATGGAATACATCATACAACATTTGATAGAAGGCTATCTCAAGTTCCCGGAAGGCGATGACAAAGAGATGATCAAAGCATACGTTCTAATTGACAACCTTGTCTGTCGTCCGATTTGGTCACGCATTTGGATCGCTCAAGAATTAATCCTTCCTCCTGAAGATCCAATTGTGATCTGCGGCACCCACTCAATGCCATGGAAAATATTCATCTCTGGCATTGAGACGGTAGAGAACAAAGTCAACTCAAGCATGAAATCCGAATCAGGTATTAATACCTCCAGAGTCTTTCGACAGAAGATGGAATTAATAGCCAACCGAAACCCGGAGCTCACCAGTGAGAGCTCGAAGTTTACGAGACAATCAGGTATAACAATATCAGGCACACTCGCCCTCTATCGGAAAGAGCGTACGGGTGAGGCCCCTGAACCTGAAGCAGAGGAAGAGGAAGAACTCGGCACAGATGCATGGGCAATTCGTACAGCCAGGTTGTTGTCCGGACGCGAAACTAGGCGATCAAATGTGAAAAATGTGAATCTGGAGGCTGTCGAACCCAAAACGGACTTCAAACCTCGTTCATTACATGAAATTTTTCCTATCATCATCTCGAAGGAAGCATCTGATGACCGAGATCTGATTTATGGGATTCTCGGCTTGGTCAAAGAAGAGGAGCGTGTCAGGATACACGTTGACTATAACACAATGACTCCCATGAACGTATTCAAGCAAGCATTTGAAGTAATTTGGACATCCGACAACCTGAGAAGTCTAGAGTCCTTGGATCAGTTTGTGTTCAGCCCACCAGATGACGGGAATCCATCTTGGGTAATGGATATTAGGAAAAATGTTGTCTTAAAATACGAGATGACAGGACTCTTCCTCCGAAATGGTCAAGGATTCCAAGAGAAGCATGCTGTCCAAGTATCCGAAGATGGACGGATTCTTAAGGTCAGAGGGATATACATTGACTCCATCGAAGAAGTTGACTTCCTAGATGAAGAAGACTTCGAATACCACGATCGCGAAATGTATGCAGCGATGTCCCGCAAAGCGAAAGAGGTCGTAGACCAACCAATACCGAATGCTCATCCTCTCCAAGACCTCGACGATATCAAGCAGTATGGGTCCATTGACGCTACGTTTGCGGGAGGTGCAGAGTTAGATCACATACCCATCAAGAATATCGTGGCAAATCGCTCGTTCTTCATAACGCCCGCCGGTCTGTACGGCATTGGTCATCCGCAAATCGAAGTTGGTGACCATATTGTCTTCATATACGGTATGAAGGTTCCACTTGTACTGCGATCCATATCTGGTTACTATAAAATCATTGGCCCCGCGCGAGTCTCTGCATTCACAAGCACTTTCATTTTGAATGCATGTCACTCGAGTGGTCTGTTTAAGAAGCTTGAGAAGGATTTTGAACTTGTATAAGGCCATCACTACGGTATACATTCCAAATAGAGATGATGTAGCTGCTCAAAGCCTTGCACGACTGTGCTGTATCTCCTGTTCTGCTTGCTCTCTCAAAATCCTCTTCAAAATCTTTCCTGATGGGCTTTTCGGTATCTCATCAAGGAAAATGACTCCGCCAGTGAGCGCTTTATAGCTGGCCAGGTTCTCAGAAATCAACTTCTTGACACCGTCCTCAGTAATTTTGGCTCCAGGTTGTAGTGAAACGTACGCTCTTGGAGATTCAACATCAGAGTCCTTCGAAAGATGGACGCCGATCACAGCGCAGTCTTTGATATCTGGATGCGCCAAGAGAACTTCTTCTAGCTCTGGAGGTGCGACTTGGAAACCTCGAACTTTAATGAGTTCCTGTCTCTGTAGTCAGCAATCGTCACCTTCCCAGCTGACATCAAATTGTAGGCACAGTTGCTTCATCTAGATCAACATACCTTCTTTCTGTCAACGATGTACCATAGCTTTGCCTTCCTGTCGCAATAGAGGATATCTCCAGTTTTGAACCAGCCGTCCTTTGTATATGATTCCGCATTTGCTTTTGGATGGGAAAAGTAGCCTTGTATCACTGTCGGCCCTCTAACGCACAATTCTCCCGGAACATCGAAATCCGTAATATCGTTCCCATCATTGTCAATAAGCCTAGAAGTCCAGTCAGTTCGAGAAATTCGACATGTGATACACCTTAAGCTCACATTACGTCCGTATTCGCCATAAACGTACTACCAACGCTACCAGTATCGTCATCCTCCGGATAGTAAAAGAGACTGATCGCTCCACATGTCTCAGTCATTCCAAAGACTTGTGTGAATGTCGCATCCGGAGCACAGAGTGCCTTGAATCGCAATTGTGAGCCCTTATCCAATGGAGCAGCCCCGCAACCGACTCTCCGGATAGACTTTAAGGAGTATTTGTGCCGCAAGGGAGACATGATGATAGATATGACGAGAGGAGGCACTATTCCGAGAGCATTGATCTGGTACTTCTCAATTGCTGCCAGAAAGGGTTCAAGTTCGAATCTCCGCATAATGTATGCTACGTTACCATTCCGGAACGGACATGCGTGGACGAGAGGAACGGTAGCTACATGGAACATTGGTAGTGGATAGATGTTACGGAGCTGTAGTATGTGTTAGTGATTGATCAACTATCGGGTCAAGTACTCACTTCGAATGGTGGACGTTTATATTCGTTCATCATCGTGCCCCAAGACGTTGCATTGTAAACGGACTGGATTGCCATTTTTGGTGGCCCTGTTGTACCAGACGTAGTAAGACGAGCGATGTGAGTTGACTTGCAAGTCTCCAAATCCGTAAAGCGATCCCAGTCCTCTTCTCCTTGCTGTAAGAGCCACTCCCAAGATCGAAAGTCTCCAGGAACACTCTGACCACGAACGTTGAACACAAATATTCTTTCTTTCGGTATTCCCTCTGCCAATGCGGTATCTAGAATGATGTCTAGTAGCTCAGGTTCGACAATGAACCATTTTACTTGGGCCGTTCTGATATGATGCCGAACTTCCATTGGCTTGTAGGCTGGATTAGAGCCGCTGAAGACTCCTCCAGCTCCCACTATACCCAAGAAGCACATGGAATATAGTAAATCATTGAACGATGTAATGGTAACACAGTCGCCCTTTTGCAATCCAGCTTTTCGAAATCCGGCGACCAATTTTCGGACTGTTGATCTTCCCTGCCTCCATGATATGGTTCGAGATGGGTTTTCCAGGTCTATGTACACAGGTTTATTAGGATCGTAGGTTCGGTGATCAAAAGTCCATGACAGAAGGTCTTCTTGAGGAAGTGGAAGCGGATTTTGACTTAACCAGGGCATGTTGGAAGAATTCTATGGTGTAGATATTTGTTTGGCTGCATGACAAAGAAGTGGTGAATTGCAAGTCTTCAATAGCCAAACGACGGAGTGCTATCACTGCTAGAAAGCGTCTTGTCAGACGTTGAATACTTACATTCTGTCACGGGTGTCGAGAGGCGAAGCTACCTCTTTAACGGCATAACTGCCTATTAGAGGCAGCTTCTACTGAGGATCCCAAGTACCGATGAATTCCGCTTGCACAAAAATTCCCCACCTTGTGGGGTATGCGATGGTGTCCCTGCATGGATTCTAAACTAGGCGCGCTTCATCCGAGGTCAACGGCGTCGAAGAGAGCACATAGCCCATATACAAACAAAGAAGATGATATTGAGGAGATTGATATGCACGTTCACAACCCAATACTCTTGCACACAATCACCAATGCGCTATGGCACCTCCACCACAATTGCAAACAATTGCGATAGATCGACTATCGCCGGGAGCAGTTCTATTCAGCTACAACCAGCCAAAAATCGCCAATGCTTTCACTATCCAACAGTATCATGACATGCGAGCGGCGCTGTTGTGGGCTAGAGAAGAGGATGAGATACGGATAATTGTCCAGTACGGAGGCAAAGCTCCTCAACCTTTGCTCTGATAGTCTAACGAATTCTACGCAGGACTGGGAAGGGCAAACACTACTGTGCCGGCAAGATTCTTGCTGCGCCAGGCACAGGCCCAACAATAGAAGAAGAAATCAGCGCTGGTCGCGGCCTCGGTGAAGTTCTGGTCGGTTACCCGAAGGTGCTCATCGCTGCGATAAACGGAGCTTCCATTGGATGGGGTTGCACGCAACTGGCCAACTTCGACCTGGTGTATGCCGCCGAGGAAGCCTGGTTCCAGACTCCATTCATGTCTCTGGGCCTTGTACCGGAAGGTTCTTCGTCTTACACATTTCCCAATACTATGGGCAAGGCGCATGCCAATCGTTTCCTCCTTGCGGCCGAGAAGGTGCCCGCACATGACGCGTACATATCAGGTCTTGTCACTCAGGTCATTCCCGGGACTAAAGAGGAGTTTTTGGCTAAGGTGTGCGAGAAGGCGAAGCATTTGGCTACCTTCAGTGGAGAAAGCTTGAAGATGGCCAAGGCTTTGTCGAACAGGCCAACAGAGCTTGCGAAGCACAGAGAACAGGGCGTTCTGGAAGGATATAGCCTCCAAACAAGAGCGAACAGTGCAGACTCAAAGGCTATGGTTAAACAGTTTACTGACAAGGCCGGAAAGTCGAAAATATGATGGCGGAAGATGGCAAGACATGTATTTATTGCGAATCTGTTCATTCGACCGAGACAGTCGACTGGTTTAGTATTCATGACAGCTTGATTTTGACACATGAACACCGTACACGCCTCCCGGCGGGCTTACAAATGCTATCGCGTTGACAAAAAGGCCGCGAGTCACTGCCAACGAGCTTTGCTGCGCCGTATAACACAGTCTATGCACCTGTGAGCGATGACTGTAGGTATAAGCTTGACAGAGAGGTAGTTTTCAGGGCTTGCGAGCTGTAATTGGGCCTTAGCGAATACCACAGTGTCCTGGAAGTCATCGTTCGCTTTTGGCGCATATATTGCGATTTTTTGCTGGATGTTGGAGCGCAATTCACGAGATAAAGCTCTCAGCCGTCATTTATAGCCCTGCAGATGACACATCCTCCCCGAACGGCGTTCTTAATGATGTGTGCGTGTGAGACTTTGGCGCCAATGCTGCGGCTGTATCCCATATCGTCTGCGGCATCAGCTGCAAACCGCGCTTGAAGGCGTTCGGCAGCGGCAACAGTATTCGGATCATCGATCTTTGCGAGAAGGCAGGAGAGATGAAAGACATGACCGCATGCAAAACCAATCAATGTCTCTTTTTCATCCTCAACGAAGATCTTCTTGCAGCCAGTGCAATAGCCAGGTTTCCATTCCGATTCGGCGTCAACCTCTTCCTTGACTGTCTCTTCCTTCTGCACCTCTTTTCCAGCTTCCTTGGCTTCTTTGGGCGGTTCGACGTAGATCTCCACCTTCTGTTCTTCGTGAACTACTTCAAATTTCACAGCTCTGGCTCTTCCTTTCCTTAGCGTGTCCATGCCGTTTGCAACTTCGCTACGAAGGACGCGCGCAACTCCTTCAGAGATGCTGTTCTGGATCTCATACTCCCTCACCATGCGAAGGATTCCGTCTCTTAGTCCTTCGATCTCCAAACCTTCAGGAATTCTCTTGACTAAGGTGATCGGATCAATCGCCGTACCTACTTCTTCCAACAATCCCTTGATGAACTTTGGCTTGTCCATTGAGAAGTCCAAGAGATCGTTCCATAGATCACGGTCGTCTTGCTCTTTTGCAAATGAAATGGCCAGACTCACATCCCCAAGTCTCGTGACAATAAGCGTCAAGGCACGCTTCGTCTCGCCGGTTTGGCTAAGCAGGTACACGAGTTCAGGATAGTACTGCCTTGCCTCGCAAACGGCAGCAGCTTTTTCGAATGAATAGCTCCTGCTGGCACGCAAGAACTCCATGAAAAGTTCTCTGTCATACTCGGCGAACATGTCGACGGCGAGATCACCAAACTCCTCGACTAAAGCGTGACCCTCCTGTTCTAGCATCTGCTGTCGGCGGTGTGCTTTGCCAAAAAGTTCTTGCTTGTCCTGGCTTGCCTGCTCCGTCCCTTCGCCCTTCCACAGCGCTCGAAGGTAGATGAATAGGAACGGTAGAAACGCGTCACCCTTTTTCTGCAGCTGCTCCACTACCATATTTGGAGGGACAGTTCCGCGATATGCTTCGTCAACAAGTATCCTAACAGATTCCATGGAAGCCTCTTCCAGCTCCTGCAAATTCGCGGAATCTATTTGTTCTCTGCTTACTCTCAGCAATACAAATCCTGGAAGGTCATCCGCGATTGCTGGAAGTAGCCTATACTCTTTGATGAGTTGCATGGCCGCATCTGCATTCTGCAGTCTAATATAGCATCGAAGCGCTTCTTTGGGTCTGTCATCTGCAATATAAAGCTTTGCAAGCGCCTCTTGCAGGATGCGCCAATCTCTCCCTTCCGTGTCATCCTCAACACTCGTCTCGGTAATTTCTCCGCTACGGAGCTTCTTCTCGATAGCCTCGGCAACAGCGCGCACATCAAAAAGCTGCGTATCCCATCGGTCGAGAAACTCTTTGAAGCGGATACGATCGCGTTGGATGTAGTGGCCTAGTATGACCTCGTACACAAGGCTCGGCAGAGGAGGATGGACCTGAGTGGTGGGAATGTACGGCGCGATTTCATTGAATCTGCCAGCTTGCGCGAATTGCCATACCCAATGCTCCCATCTATTGCTTGTGCTGAGGACGAGGCCGGCGACTTCGCCTGCCTTGACCCAGTCCGGTGACGACTGAGAGACGAGTTGCTTGAGCCAAATTTCGCCTATCCTTCGCTTCTCCTTTGCAGCAATGGAGTGGTCGATGGCGGCGTCTGTTGTCATCATTGGCTTGAGGGAGGGTGAGTTTGCGAAGAACTCTGCCAGGGTTTCATCATGTTTCTTTGATGGTGTTGATGCTGTATCGCTTTCACCGAAGATAGACGACTCGCGCGTTGAAGATACTATTTCGGGATGATTGGAGACGAGGTGCCAGGCTTCTTCGTATCGTTCGCGCTCGAGGAGGTAGGATAGATGGTCGGACAGGTCACGTTTGACAGCTAGAACGCAGTCGTAAGGGCTTTGGATGAAGATCTTGAGTCCTGGTGTTACTGCTGATCTAATCACTTCTCCAGACACTCGACCCGATGCCGTAACTCCTGTTACGGATGACTTGGTTACAGAAGTTGGGCCAAGCGTTGGAGAGATGATAACGTTCTCGCCAGAGGCACCAGAGCCACTGCGGATACTAGCGGCGCTACTGAAGAGACGCGTTGCACTCAGACTTGCGTTGACACTAGCACCCCATAAGCCTTCCAAAGCGCCTTTGTGAACCGGTCCGACAGCCTTGACTTGTGGTACGTAGATCGTTGACAGGTGGTAGTCTGCAGCCGACAAAGACTCATATCGGCTCATAGTCAATGTGTCGACGTCAACTTCTTCTTTAGAGATGGCGTTGATCAATCTAAGCTCAGGTTGTAAGCCCGTTTGACGATGATGAACTCCCCGCCTCGGTGTGACTTCAGTGGTCGTAGGTATCGGATTGTCGTTCTCGTCGTGAGTGCGGTATGCTAATATGAGAAGCAAAGAGGGGGTATAAAGCGATAAACCGGATATGATACAATCATCAAACAAAAGCCTGAGATGTTGTTAGCCACAGATGCAATAAAGATAAGCAGTCTAACGGACTGATGCACTATCGTCACACTTCCAACCATTCGTTCTCCGGCATTCCTTCCAACACCAGCAGATTCCGGCTTCACATGCAATATCCATACTTTCTCGCCCCAACCAACTACGAGCTGTTCGGTACGCTTATGCCTGTTGCTGTCGGACTTCTTGACGAGTTGCAAAGCAGCGGCAGCTTTCGAATTCGGGCTCATGAGTGCATCTGAACCATTTACGCTTGGCTTCTCCTCCTCATCCGGCTCCAGATTCTTCTCGTCAATCCATTCGCATTTGGCTTTCCAAACACTGGCCATTTCTTCCCACCGGGCATGAGAAGGTCTATCGATATGCCCAATTCTTCGCCAAGCATGATCCAAGTCTTCACTTCCAAGATGAAGATGTGACCTCATGATCTTGATGCCTTGCTCATTCACCCATACGACAAACTTGCCTGACAAAGACCACTTGATGGTATTGATGCTGCCTTCTCCGGAATGTAAGCTTCTGTCCGTGCCAGTATTGGAGCCAAGTCCGATGCTACCCAAAAATCCTTGCGCTGCCGCCGCAGCACTGTTGGTATTGGCATTCGCGCTCACACCTTTCCTACCACCGACGGTGAGGATCAGGTTACCCGCTAGCCCACCGGAGAGATAAGTTCGGTCATTTTTGTAGTCCGGCGACAAGGCCACAGCGTTGACGGGACGCCCAAAGTTCCGCTTCATGTTATCCTTCTGATCGACAAGTGATGCGACGCAAACATTGCCGTCGATGGATGAAGTAGCAATATATATAGAATTCGAGGGAATTGAAGCGAGGGGAGGTTGGCGCGCAAGTCGAGGGGAAGCGGGACTTGACGCATTGTTGGGTGGTTTCGAAGGTGAGCTGGTTGGTGTCTCTAACGGCGCTTGACGAACGAGAGCTTCGGGCTTGACATGGGAGAACGGGAGTACCGGCGACACTGAGATCGATGTAATGGTAGCAGAATGAATATTATATGTTCGTAGAGTCTGGAGAGTTGGTATCTGAAAGATGTTGACGTTCCCATAGTGCGTGCCGATGATAAGCTTGTCGCCAGAGACCAAGAAGCTACTCGTCGAGTCGCCGCTCCTGTACATAGAACCCAAGCTCGGCGTAAGCCGTGTATATTTGAGTTTCGGTTCCTCATCTTGATCGTCATCCTGGTCTTCTTCGGTTTCTATGTTTCGTGAAGCTACAGGAACTTTCTCCGGGGTGACTGGAAGCCGAGCGCCTCTGGGAGGTCTCGTCGGAGTCGCAAGATGTTCATCTTGCTCGTCATCTCGATCTGTGGACATGCCGAGCTGCGCGCTCAGCTTCGCTACCTCTGTTGGGCAGTTGGAGTTCGATCATAGACGCGCCAACGCATGCGTGGAGGATGTAGGTTTGCGACGTGTCTCCGATGACGAGGGTGAAGCTTTGACTTTAATTAGAGTAGCATTGCCGAGACACGAAGGCAGAGCCGCATTAGAGCTTTCTGAACCTCACTCTATCAACCAATTTTCCGTGAGATGAACAGAGAAGGTTTGGAACAAGCGAAGAGCTGTCGATGCTTGCTCTCCGCTCGAATGGCATAAAGTCGTGCGTGCGGCTGGCCGGAAGCCTACAAGGCACACACAATGCCAACCGACCTCTTTTACGATGTTCTGCCGAGTACGTACGGTTCTTTTCGACATCAATAAGCCGATTCAAGAAATCAGAACAGCAAGAAGAATCTCAGAAAGAGAAGCCGAAGCCCGTGCCGAGACCTTCTGCTGGCAAAACCTCTTTGCGACGGGTGTCAATCGAGGCAGAAAGATCGCGAGTGATTGTGCGCAATAGACATGGAAGACGATTTGTGGACCCGGACATAGACACAAAAGTATATACCGATGCCAATTATCTCAGTTGAAGCAACTTGTTGACAACGTCATCTAGAAAGTCACAGCGTACTGCGCGGCTGAACAGTACAACATCCATCGAGCATCACATCTGATCAAGGCAGAGGGATATGAGCTCGATCCTTACAATACCGGCCTTTACCCTCAAGTCATCCATGTGCAGACGCCAGTCCTACCGGCGAGCCTGCCATCGATGGTCAATCAAGAGCAAGAACCCTCGAAAGAACAGTTGGATCATGGCGACCTCTTCGTGTTCCCATCCGGCACTGTTGTGGCATGGAATGTGTCAGAGCGCGTTGCGCTGCGCCTCGTCGAGCGTATCCTCCCTCCCGCCGCGATAAACTCCCAATCGAGCAGCATGGATATTGAAAGCGAAGATCTCGAGTACATTGAGGATCCGACAAAGTCACACAGCGCCATCTACGGCGACACCATCGTGCTAGGCACGAAACCCGAAGAAGACGAAGCAGGCAACGAAGGCGAATCCTCGCCCGCCGAAGACGACCAGAGCCCGGAAGCGGATCTCGTCCTCGCCAAGATCGCATTCAGCTCAGGACTGGCGCGCAGCACGAAGCTGGCGGTGCTGGAGCGGCTGACAGACGCGTACTTCGCCAGCACGCGCAGCATCCCGACGATCATGTCGCGCGGGACGCCGCTGCCGTTCCGGCGGCCGTGGTTCCTGCTGCGGGCGGGAGAGCTGCTCGGCTTGGACAGCCGGCTGCCGTTCAGCCGGTCGTTCATCCTGCGCAAGACCGGCGAGCTCCTCAGCATCAGAGCCCAGCTCAACCTTTATTCCGAGCTCACCGACTCGCTGCCCGATCTCTTTTGGGATTCGAAGCATGAGCTGGGGCTGGAAGGATATTACGATCATGTTGGCAAGGCTCTGGATGTGGGTGTGCGCATTCAAGTGCTGAATGAGAAGATGGACTATGCGCAAGAGATTGCTTCGGTATTGAGGGAAACACTGAGTGAGAGACACAATTTGAGGTTGGAGTGGGGCATCATATTGCTGATTGCGATTGAAGTTGTGTTTGAACTTGTGAGGGGAGTGAGGGAGTATCGGGAACGGCACGATGGTAATAGCACGGAAATGCTACTTAGAGCGTGGTTGAAGAAAAATCAGATAGACATAGAGTCGTCTTGAGATCGTGAAACCGCTCGCGAGTTGGATACGGTAAATTCATTCGCCGCTGTTGTATCGCGCATCTCAACTCTTATCTCAACATCATCTAATCTAAAACATCGTTCCACTCTGTCTACGGTTGACAATCTGCGTCAGTGTTTTGAGACTAGTGAATTTGCATGGGCTTACAGGTATAATGGCGAAGAACAACCTGGTAACTGGATAGCCCGACAAGATACGCTCGACGAATGAAGTGATGTTAGGCTTTGTAGTAGCTTCGGTGACGGCAAGGTTGGGTCAAACGAACAACAACAACAAAGGCCAAACAATACTTGGCGACATGGGTGACGGGATATAAAATGACCGATAACAAATATTTGATAAATCACTTCACGGCGAAGAAGATTGAGAAGTTATCCCACCCGTATTATTAGTAGACTAGAGCTATTGGTGGTCATATGACAACACCAAGGCAACTATCTACAGTACATGAACCCGAAGAAATGAAAAATGAAAAAGTGAATGACGTTAAGAGTCAGACACATGAACAACTTAAGGACCATTCCGACAAACGCCGTCCGCAAACGTCAGGCAACAACTACCACGGGACCCTACCTGAGGAACAAGTAGGACGGTGAATAGCCAGCCGCGAATGCATTACCACGTCGGCTAAAGGGCGACGGGCATGAAGAGGGCGCCGATGGCAATGACCAAACCCAGGTGAGCAACACCACCGGAAGCTACACCGCTACCACCCGTCGCTTGAGCCGGCGGGGCGGAGGTCGAAGTAACAGTCGACTTGGTCAAGGTCGCAGTGGACTGCGAGACCGTGTACGACAGCGAGGTGAGGCTCAGGGAGCTAAGCGACACAGTGGTGCTAAGCGTAGTATAGCTCTCGCCCCTATCCAAATGTCAGATACGTGAACTGTTTAGAAGACCTCTACGTCACAAGGTCACTTACGGAGGCGGGGTGAGGGTGAGAGTGACCGAGCCCGGTGGAGTATACTGAGGCGGGTTGGTGGTAGCAGCCGGAGTCGGAGTCTCAAACACAAGGTTCGACGTAAGGGTGGAGGCGATGGTGGACTCAGCACACTCGGCGCCACTACCGACTTGAACCTGGCCATCACCAATCTGGCAGAGAGGCTGGGTCGAGGCCGGTGGAGCAGCAGGGACGTTGGTAGTGACAGCGGTGTTGACAACAGACGTAGCAGCGGGAGCGGAAGCCGGAGCGGAAGCTGGACAGTTGCAAACGGTGGGGTTGGCTGAAATGGCGATCACTGCGAGGCATGAGAGACTGGGTTGGCCTGGCAAGGAATGAAGTGGAACTCACCATCGCGCTTTGCAAAGGCATCGTCAAGGGCGTGTACAAAGTCCTCAACGATATCGCGAACAGCGACACCGTTAGTAGGGTTTCCAGTGACTGAGAACATGGTAAGCGATGAATGGTAAAAGGCATTCACATGATGAACTCACCCCCAGCGATGCTGAGGAGCACGCCGAAGACGACGGCGAGGAAGACAAAGAGCTTCATCCTGACGATGGACGAGAAGTTAAGAGAGTTTGGTGAAGATGTTGGTGGAAGAGCTGTGAAGCTATGATATGTCGAAGCAATTTGCTATGAGATCTCGAACCGAAGCAAAGAAGCAAAAAGTTGTGGGTGGTGACAGAAAAAGGAAAGATGGGCGGCTTTTATAGTTGAAAATAAACGCACGGGCCGCTGTTGATGAGAGTATGAACGGTGGTGTTGGGCGGATTGGTGGCAGGTAGCCCGGATACAGAATGAAGTCGAGCAGTCGCTGTGCGAACAGCAGTGGTGGTGGATTTTGGCAATCGCCCTACACATGTTGAATTTCAGTGACACGCCAGCGCCACCCCACGAACCCAATTGTTTCCAAAACAGCGTGAATTAACAATAATCGGCGACTTCTCAAGCGTCAGTCCATTTTGGTTTTACAAAGATGTGTAGTGGTGGAGATATGTGCGGATCTTGGCAAGGCTGAGTAGGCTCGAGACCAGAGCGCCATGGTGGTTGTGTTTTGCGACGGCCATCTGCCCTTTAAATGCGCGTTTGTCGTCAGGGAAATAAATTTAGGCAGCATTCTAGATCAGGATTAGCGCAGACGAGCCAGATCAAAGAGCAGATCAGAGTTCGGCCTCACTGATCATAACTGCCTTATTTGGAATTCGGGCTCCAAGCTCTTTCTTCAGGCCACTACGAGCTTCCTTTTCCACAGCGATATTAGGAAGCAGCATCTGGCGCTGATAATTCGCTCTGTTTCTCTCCAATTTTCGACCTTTCATAAGTTCTTCTCGTGCTTCGTCTCTTCCTTACTTCACTACAGTCTACCCATTGCGTTGAAACAAAGTTGTGCTACCTCTTCCAACTACTCGACAGTCGTTTACATGCTGAGTTTTGGCCTGCAGTTATCAACTTCGGCTGAGTACCTTCTCAATCATTGATCTCTACAGCTATCTCACAGTGTTCATCGAGTGAGCAAGATGCAGCTTTCTAAGCTCGCCATCGTCGCTACGTTGGGAGGACTTGGATTGGTCAAGCCACAAGGTGAGTCTCCATCCATACTAACTGCATCAAACATGTCGACTGATTCGAACGTCCAGAGATCTACAGTTCTACAGTCACGTCAGTGGTTATTGTCCTCGATATTGTTCCCGCCGTCTCCATTTCGCCTGTTTTCAAGACATCCGAGGTTACCCTCTTCAGCTGTGCCGCTTCGCTCTCTGAATGTCCTCTTGACTCGCCTACGGTGGTGACTGCGATCACAGCTGTTTCCACTACTGTCTGTCCACTTACACTTTCTTCAACTCACACCGGTTTTATCACGACGACAGTGCCGTCCACTACTTCCGGCTCATCCAGCCCACTGTCGACTACCACGAGCACCGTTCCGACGAGCGACTCTTCCTCTGCAGGAACAGCAGCTAGTAGCAACTCTACGGCAGCCTCTGCCGTGGTTCTCACTCCAAGCTCTTCCTCAGTTCTGTCATCGACGCCTCCCGCTCAGTACGGCTCTGGGACCTCTTCGGACTCCCCCAACTCTGCTTCGGCAAATGCATCCTCGTTGATGACATCCAATTCAACTTCTGCCTCCATCAGCACAGATAGCGCAGCCGCAACATCAACCAACACGAGCTCATCCACCGTCTTGTTCACAGTTACGTCAACCCACAATGCAACAATCACGATCACTCCGATGTCGAGCACCGTACTTAGTACCAGTTCGCTTACGATCTACTGCCCAAGCTGTCCTGGCTCTACGTCAGTCATCACAAATATCGTACCCGTCACCGTCGTTCCTGCCAGTACGGGTGGAACAATGGCCGCTCCTCAGACCACAAGCAATGCCACAGTAGTGACGCCAACTCATCCCAGCGCGCCAGCCATCTACACAGGCTCTGGCACGTCGACTGTGCTCCATTTGCTCACTCTTCTTCTGGGATTGGTAGCTGCAATACTTATGCTCTGAACATGGCGCACGGTGCCACTTGCCCAGTCCATGCCACATGGATCTTCAGCCCTTAGGCTCGGTCGCTTATCGTATCAAGTATCCTGATGGCATTAGTTTCCTTCAACATACTTGATCAGCTGGAAGACAGAAAGCTTTGCTACATAATTTGATTCGCAAATACTGGGCAGAATGATCGGGTTGCTTCAGATACCAAAAATGTTATGTCTTTCATGCCAAATTCGACAGGGAAATGCACTAATGAAACGCTTCGATTGCTTCACAATCTTACTTGCTGTTGTCGTGACAAGCCTTACTTGCCATGCTCTTCCATTGATCGAAGTCGGCTAGTTGTCGCCGTCCATTCATCACGCCCTCGCCTTGTTAGATTGTTGTTGCGAAGTCCAATATTAGCTCAGGGTAAAGGCCCGACGTTTGAACAAGCTCCGCTTGGCCTGGAGCAGATCCCGCCACTTTCCGGTGGTTCGTGCAGCTACAACGCCAAATTGGCGCGACAAGAACAGAGAGGGCACGGTTTCATCCTATGAACCTTCATCTGCCAGCGAAATCTGGAACGCCGTCCGTAGTTGTGGAATGGAGAAGCGCTTTTAAGCCTTCTAGGCCTCTTCTATGAGATCCAAACATCTTCCTCACTCCAATCAACCTCCACAAGGCGCTTAACTCGCAGCCGCTCTATCTTTAGACTTGGCATAATGCCCGATGAAGGTAGAAGTACCTTTCGCCAAAAGAGCGAATCGCCACGCCAGCCAACAACACCGGCCGAGCCGGTCTGAGTAAGAACCTTAATTGATGAAACTGCAAAACAAGCCTTACTCGACACCATTCAGCCGCACAATGAACCAGGAACTAGCCAGTTGCAACGCCATCTCCAATCTTACTTTGTAGGAGTGGAGAAAGCACTCTCCGCCATCAAAGGAGAGCGCGACACTGACGGTCCTTTGGTAATCGTGTTCGAAACTCATTTCACTGCCTCTTCGCTCTTGCAACTATCTTTCTCTCTCCTTTCTATGCTTTTACGTTTCAAAACAACTTTCTAGCTCACCTCTTGTCAAACACGAACTCTCAAACTTGCTACGTCTATCTTTGTGTTGATGAAACCGCGCCCCCGCCTCACAATACACGCACCTAATGAAGGCTGAGCCCTGCGTTTTGGTGAACTGAAACATCTATTGATATACAAGAAAATCAGCATTGTTCGGTACATCAGCTTATCTTCTCAACATCTGTATATCATTCGCGCGCCGTCAGACATGGCTTCCCGAGCATTCTATCATCATTTGCAACCTCAACCTCTTCCATCTCCATTCGCAATGTCCGAAATGTCTAGGGAATATAGTCCTAACCTAAAACCTTCACCTGCTCTGGCTACACCGCAGGAGATATTCGATGTTGAGATACAAGGCTTGAGGCAGCTTCGGAGGGCTGATAGTGTTGGTGAAAGCCGTATATTTATCTCAGGCCTTTAGCATTAATATTGAACAGGACCTCAAGCAACGGATCCGTCGACTACGCCTCATCTCCCGCATCCTAAGCCTACTACTCGCAATAGCCGCATTTGTTCCCTTAGCAATCACACTCAGCAAATTCCTCAGCACACGAAATGACTACAGGAATATCCCAACCACCTTAGGCGCTACGACACGCACCGCCTGGGCCTTTCAAACTAGAGCCTGGCCAACTTATATGTACTTCTCCATCTCACTCATGTCACTTCTCCTCAACTCCGCCATCATCATGTCGTACATTGGTGGCGTGAAAGCAGCAAATATCACTGCGCGTATCGGCACAGTGTTCACAATCCTACTGATCCTCATGGACATCGGCATTTGGACGGCCGCGGTCATTATTTATAAAGTGGAAAAGGACATCCTCACAGATGGAAAACACACCGATATTTGGGGTTGGACCTGTTCTTCGGCAGCACGGGAAATACAGGGTGTTTTCACCAATGTCCCGTTCGACAAATATTGCAATATACAGACTGCTGGCTGGGCGGCCGGCCTACTGGAAGTTGCAGTACTCGGTAGCAGCGCGGTTGTTTACTGGTATGTATGGAGGAGGAGTGTGAATAAGGAAAAGGTGAGGAAAAGGACCGAGACTGCGCAGTTGATACAAGCAAGCCTGTCATGACAGCATTACGATCCAACTTTCACGAATCACGTATGATCAAGGTTTAGGTGTTACGCGTTCCAATGGGGTACTGGTTAGCATTGCGTCATCTGTCTGTCCATGCAACCAGTGGAAATTATCGAGAGAATGAGCAATAGTTATACGGCCGATGAGTTTCGCTACCTTTTACTCAATGAGCTCGTACTTCCAATTCCTCTGGTCCGCGCCCTCTATCGCAGCCAACCATTTTGGTTTTCTTTCAACGTACAATTCCATAATTGGCTCCATTTCGTCCGCAACCCTTGGATCGTCCACGCATCCTGCTCTGAGTCCAATCATGCCTTCCGGCTGGGATCCTCCAGAACGCCAGATCGTGGAGCCACAGTCTACGCAAAAGTGCGACGTGATTTCCTTATTGTGATCGGAAATCTTTGAGATGGTTTTCGGAGTGCCGGTGACAGTGACTTGTGACTCTGGTATAGTATAGACGTAAGATCCTAACCCACCAGAGATCTTCCGGTCATCAAGGCAGTGGCATATCGACTTGAACGGTCATTTCTCAGCCTTTGCACAATCTTCGTGAACTAACTTTGAAGACAGGTTCCCCAGTATATACGAACTTGATTTTACCACAGAAACAGCTTCCAGATGTCATGTTGAAGGGTGTTTTGGATTGAAATTTGGACTGAAATGGCTAGGAAATGAGGCTGGAGCGAACCGCAGTGTCAGGTCGAGAGATGGCAGCATCTCGGAGACTTTTTAAACTCTCTGATACGACTGTCACCATTGCTATGTTCAAGTACTCAGTGGCTGAAGCGTCCACTCATGGTTAGAAATTCAATGCAGTCATCCAAGGGTTGGGGGCCGTTCATACTAGTAGAAATGTGTTATTTATCTCGCTGTTAAGCGAGCGGTCGAAGCTCGAACTACTCCCTGAGCACTACGCCGCATTCTCTAAGCTCGTGAACTGGAAGTTTCGGCAATAAACATCTCTTTCAGCCGCATGCCGAAAGTTTCCAGGTAGGATTTGCTGGAGGCCCACTTGAAGTTGGCTAAAATTCCCGCCAACCTCTTGCCGCCGACGCCACCAACAACTACAGCCAACCGTTCCTGTGATGATCCCTGGAGCGACAACGATCAACTTTCAGACGTATCTAAATACAAGTAATTATTGGCGAACTAATATCAGCCTCTTTAAGCAATTGACGTATAGGAAAGCTCTACTGACTGTAGTTCCAGGTTATGGCATGAAATCTAGGTAGAAGTCAATGTCCAGCTACATAAAATCTTGAATTCATCTCGAAGATCGGAATGATGTCTTTAATGAAGCCTCCTCTTACCGCTACATTCTCTCGTGACATAATCATACGATCGTTTAGATTCTCCGTACTCAATTCCTTTCACACCAGCCGCACTTGAAAGAGGCTCCTTCTCCAATAGACTTACGAGCTTCGAGGTTTTCTTCACGTCTCAACCTCACAACACTTCTTCTCACAAGTCTTCCTGTCTCTAGAGCATCTAATTTATTCACCATCGCTTTATAAATCTTGTATTCCAAGGTCTAAGCTTAATTCACTAGACTTAACCTCGAACCTCAAGGCATTCTGATCTGGACTTCGGCTCCTCACGATCCTCACGATGGCCCTCCAGAAATGCCTTTCTACAGCCCTGGGAGGCGACGGCAGCCTTGTGGCATACCCGTCAAATCTTCTATATCAACTTATCGACGTACACCCATACAACCTCAATATAGCAGTCGATCCCGTTGCGATCACCTATCCCACTTCCACTGAGCAAGTATCGAGTATCATCGTGTGCGCAACACAGTCAGACCTCAAAGTTCAGGCACGCAGTGGTGGACACAGCTACGGCAACTATGGAGTAGGAGGTGGACAACCGAACACGCTTACAATCGATCTAAAGAACTTTCAACAGTTCGACATGAACACAACCGACTGGACCGCGTGGATTGGCGCTGGTACACAACTTGGCGATGTCTCCTCTCGCCTTCTCGCGAACGGCAACCGCGCCATGGCGCACGGCGTATGTCCGCAGGTGGGAATAGGCGGGCACGCGACAATCGGAGGACTAGGCCCTGCGTCGAGGATGTGGGGCGCAGCTTTGGACCATGTCATCGAGGCGGAAGTTGTGCTCGCCAACGGCTCCGTCGTAAACGCCAGTGCGGCGGACAACACGGATGTTTTCTGGGCGGTCAAGGGTGCTGCCGCTAGTTTCGGCGTCGTCACTCAGTTTAAAGTCGTCACTCATCCTGCGCCGGGCTCGGCCGTGCAGTACTCCTACGTGTTCGGTGGACTGCCGTTCTCGGGCATACCAGCACAGCGCTTCAAGGATTGGCAGGCCTTCATCTCGAATCCTAATCTGAGCTGGCAATTTGCAAGCGAACTCATCCTCTCGACCGCTGGACTGATCATCACCGGAACGTTCTTTGGTACGCAAGCGGAATATGATGCTATGAATATGACATCTATCTTTCCAGACTCTAGCAGTTCCAGTGTTGTGGTCATCGATAGTTGGGCAGGAATGGTGGCAAATTGGGCAGAAAATCTCGTGCTTGAGGTAGGAGGTGGCATACCTAGCTCATTCTATTCCAAGAGCTTGGCCATGGACTCAACACAGCTTCTTGCGAACTCGACAATCGATGCACTGATGAGCTTCCTGGATGACACTGCGACTGGTTCTCTGTTCTGGTTCGTCATATTCGATCTTGAGGGTGGATACGTCTCGACTATCTCATCCAATGCGACGGCGTATGCGCACCGAGATGCCTTGATCTGGCTTCAGTCGTACGCTGTGGATCTGAGTGGTGTATCGAACACGACCACAAGTTTCCTTGACGCGTTGAACGCAGTCATAACTACAGTCGATCCAAGTGTGACGGACGCGGCATATCCTGGATACGTAGATCCACGGCTTACAGATGGACCAGAGGCATACTGGGGAAGCAATCTTGCCCAACTGAAGAGCATCAAGGCGGAGCTGGATCCAACCGACGTCTTTCACAATCCTCAGAGTGTACCACTCTCTTGAACTGGATAGCAGAAGCGATGGAGTATGTAGCTAGTGTAATTGCTAATGCTATAGAGAAAGCAAATCGATTAGACATAATACCGTGCATTGAAAGCTCGATGGAAGGAAGATTCGCATGCGGAGCCGTTAGATTATAGATACCTGAGGCAAAAAGTGTGGCTTGTCGAAATGTGGGGCTTTAGCAGCTCGTTTCGTCACAGCTGGCCGCGGGCCTGCAGGGACCTTTTGGCGGGTCCTTACCTACTTTCTATCTGTGCATCTCCTGGCCATTCAATAACGCTTCATACTCCAGATTTCTCAAGTATATACTCATCGAAAGCTAGAATCTGATTGATTTTGTTCTACTCGTGCCTCCTTTCCTTCCAGAACGCCCTAGCTAGCTTCTACGAGCCCAGCAATTGTCACATCGGAAAGTTAATCCCTTCAGCTCATCCTCGACAACACTTCGTTGAACCTCTAAAATACCCTCGCGGACGTTTTCTCAAGCCATCGATCATGTCAGGGGAGCGTTCGAATGTCATGGCCACGGCGCCTACCCTCATCAATCTCCCTCCTCCACCCTCTGATCCCGTCACGCCCTCTGACATTCCGTGAGTCTTTGCTCAAGTCATACTGCTGTTAACATCTGGCAACGACTCCAATCGTGCCATTTACTAACTTCTACTGCCAGAGGTACACCGAATTCTACCACTACATCCATGTCCGAGCTATCCACAGTCGCGATCAAAGACGGTCACCGCGGTCATCTCCCTCACCACTCTCACCAGCCGATGAATGAGGAGCGCGCCGACCGTATCAGCCGTCTCGCCGGGCTGGAGCGTGTAGGCGGAGGATTCGGTGGGCAGGGTGCCCGTACGCTTACACCCAGTGGCGCTGCAAGCACTTTTCCAGCTCAGACCGCCTCCAACCCGACGCAAGGCTACTTCGACGCAAACAATAACCCACAGATCTTTCGAGAGCGAAGCACCGTTGGCAGTGCGAGCGCTACGGGAAGCGTCGGCGGGCGAACAACTTGGGCCAGCGGAAGCGATGTGTACGATGTGGACAAGATGAGCGAGGACACGTATCCCGACACGACGGCCGGCGACGTGGACACGCAGGCGGGCGACGCCGACACCTCGTCCATGGGCGGCTTCAGCGACGAGGCGGCCAGCCTGGTGGGCTTTGGCGAGGGCGCGAGGACTCCCGCGCGGCAGACGAGCGTCATCGGCAGCCCCGTCACCGGCAAGACCACGCCGAGCGCCGTGCCCGCCTATCTCAGGGAGCAGGCCGGCCACATGGCTAGCCCGCTGAGCGCGCAGTCGACGCCGAGCGTCGAGCGCCAGGATCCGAGAATGATCGATGGCATGACCTACGATCCGGATGTCATGGACACCACTACGAGACCTCCCCCATCGACGACCGAAAGCGGCGCGGAAACAGCCGAGAGGATATTAAGAGAGCGTAGAGGCAGAGAAATATTCGGAGATGGTGATATTTAGCGAGATTGCAGCAAGGATCTCGCCATTCGATGTTGAGTCGAAGTTGGTGTGAAATGATATGGCGCTAATAGCGCCGGACACGTCAAACCTGGCGTTCAACATAAGGAGTTATCTGGTGTTAAGCTGAGGATGCTTTCATGGGCTTTTTCAAGAGCACGGCTTGATGATCTCCAATGGGAATGACCTTCACTTGTTACGGGAATGGATAGTATGTCAATGGCATGTAAGCTTCGACACGCTGACAAAAGACTATTAAAGATCACCCAGCTCTTTCGATTGCATCTCTTTTCTTCCTAGTATGCATATACATTAGGTCTTTGGTGGCATTGCGGCGTTCTCTCCACACAGGCATGAATTACGGCACAGTTGGGCGGCTATACTCCAATGAAGTGCAGCCAACGTGAGATCAACAAGATTCGATCGCACAAACTAACCAACTTCGGCATGTATTTGTTTCACAAAGACCAGGTTTGCCATTTCCAAAGCTTGGGGATTTTTCAAGCAGTGCGGCGAGGACGCGGTGGTTCTCTTAATCCACACTGTTGGTCCCCGGAATCGAATCCTTTGACCGCTGAGCATATTTCTACGGCCACTCAGTTACTGTTTGTCAACGTTCTTACTGTCACGCAACCACTTCTATTAAGCTTAACCTCATCATAAGTTTTCTCACGCATCATTTCATCATTCACCATGGCTAATATCACCGGCACTGCAAGCAGCGTCACATCCTTCCGGCTCATGGAAACCGTCAGCGTGTCGACTCTAACAGCCTCGGATCGGCAGGCTCTTGGCTTAACTAGCGACAGCACATCAATGTCAAGCCTTACTTCTGCAACTACGCTGTTGCCTGCGACTGTGACATCCGCAATTTTACGCAACGATACCTCGTCACATCCCTTCCTCACGGCGGCGTCCGGCATAGCCTTCGTATTCGCGATTGCGGCTATCTTTGCTTTCTTCATTCTTCTAGCGGCCGCGTGGAGAGGGGATAGGAGGCTAAAGGCCACCATGACCAAAGGGTATTACAAGGCGCCGAAGAAAAGAAAGGCAACTGGCAAGGTTAAGGCGCTGCAACCGATGCTTTTGCCGTTGGAAACAGTCCACATACCATCTCAAGCACACGTCCGTCAAATGGATCGTAACACAATGGTGCGGTTGCCTGCTGACACGGACTGGGATCTACGAATCGAAAGTAATCGAGAGAGATAGGATTCGGGGAGTTGAAGGAGCGTGGGATTCACGAGCCAGGCTCTATGTATGTCCTCGATTGGCGGAAAACGCACCAAATGGTTCTAGAATCCTGCATCTCGGTGGAAAGAACTTTGTAGCTCCCCGAAAGTTGCCACTATTTCCAGTGCAAATACCCCGCCCCCGCATCATCTGAACGTCGTTCGAAATCATTCCAAGCAAAATAGCCTATTAATTCAATGACATAGAAATCCTCCTCCAAAATGACGCCGTCGAGCCAGCTCAGCGCCGAACCACCATTCCAAATTCGCCGTTGCCCTACAGTCGAGCCCTAGTCGGATCAGGCTCTCCAGTGTTCACCATGACAGACCATCCGTCATCGCCAGTAGCGTCCTTTGCCAGCCTAGACGAGAGATCGTCGCTGTCAAAGCTCTCTGCGATGTTGGGATCAGCTTTTCTTGGAAACGTCGAATAACTGTATTGACTTACCGTTGGCCTTCAGCAGCCGCAGATACGAGTTGTGCGCCACTTTCGGCGCCGCATTTCGCTGCGTCGCCTGCTTCTTTTTGGGTTGGCAAAGCTCCTCAAGCTCGTCCATCATGCGATCCGGTCGATTTCCGATGCTGCGCTCCATGCCGCAGACTAGCCTGTCCATATCGACGTTGCGCTCCCGACCTATCCCCGCCACATTTTCCGTAACACGTTGATGGGCCATTTACAGATATATTTATGCTCTGGTATATCAAACAACCTTTGGTTTAGAAGTAAGACACACAGAGAATATATATGAAGACACTCAAGAGAATACACTGTACAGAATAGAATATCAAGACGACATGCAAGAAAGTTGATCACGGATCAAGTGGTGCGAGCTCTGCCCAGCCTGAAGAACTACGATAAAGCTGAGCAAGACGATGGAAAGTCGAAGCATTTATAAGTGTCGACAGTATGAACGGCAATTGGGAAGTTGCAGTAGCTTTACTTGGACTTCGGGCAGCGGTGAGTCACGTTCACAGAGTTCACCGGCGACAGGGTCATCTCAAGCCGTAACTTCACCATACAACATGAATTCGGGACCGGCGTGGAAGCTCTCTGCATACGATGCTACTGCGAATGCCTACTCGACATCAGATGACGAAGCGATTGCTGCATATATTCAAGTACACGTGTGAAAGATGTCGGCTAGTAACGGGGCTAATGAATCCTGATACCTGGAAGTTGGGATGGTATTTCTAGTTACCAAAACGAGCAGGAACATGATTGGAGTCGTCAGAAAAGTGTGGGTGGGGACAGAGCACAGTAATCAAGAAATCGAAAGCCGTCTGCCACGCTTCACCTCCGCCCTTATCACCAGCCGGTCTAGCCTTGGAGACACTTTCGACAGAAATGTTGAGCTGTTTCTGTGCATCAACATCTGTCAAGTAGACAAGAGCGCCTCTATACCAGCGATTCTGAGATCCGATGTGCCATCACCAGCACGGAAGCAGACTTTAGGCTTCTTCTATAGTAGAATGTCTCATAGAAAGCGAGCACTTTTAGGTTGACCCCTTTCTCCTGTGCAATAACGTGCATCCGTTTTCGGTATTGGCACAACGCCCTGTTCCAACTTTATATGGAAATGATCACCAATGCGAGATCATGACCAGATGCACGAGTCGAATGTCACGAAAGCCGATGCAAGGAACAAGATGGTTATGATTGGCCGTTCTCACCCGAACCGGTCTGGGGAACATGAACATGTACAAAGTAGCCACACTCCTCCAGACCGGTTCGGATGAACCCCCACCCTTTCATTTCCCAACCGGTCTGGAAGCTATCGGATAGAATTTGGTGTCTCGCATCTTACATTCCTACGTCTTTCGAGGCCACGGCTTTTCCCTAGGCCTTTGGTCTCAGGTCAGCCCAGCTTACTACAGGCTATGAGCGGAATTCGACGGGACTTCGTGGTGTGAAACCATCTGTTCATTGTGTCCGTTCATTGCCCACAAATTCAACCTTCGACGAGATGCAAAGAACCCCGTGTTGAATTTCTGAAATGAGCGTCACGATTTACTGAGGTGCACTTCAAATTTTATAGGAACTTGTGAACGTGAGACACGATGTTAAACAAAATAACTCCATACGATTTCGGTTCTAGGAAATATCGGTCTAATAGTGAATATTACTCGTGTTAAATTTGCCGAGTAGCTATGTACCACCCGCTCAATCATAACTCCTCTTCCAAAGAGATGCCATCCGATATTTCCCACGTTGTCGGTCTTGCCAAGAGACCACTTGGGAATGATATCAATCTGATACATCTCCACAGATAAATCAGTCCAGAAACACCGGCCTGACTCAATCCCATTCTTGTTAGGAGAACGGGTGGATTATCGTCAACCATAATACTGCTTCAAATCCACTTCCCCAACAGTTCCACCATCGTAATCAATAATGGTGTCTTGAGGCTGCCAGTCTTTCTCAAACATTTGAGACACAAAGTAGAAGTCATCCTCATATAAGTCGTTCTCTCTGGTCCTCCTGAACATGTCAGCTCGCTCTTGAATCATATCTCTCGATTTCAAGAGGAAGTGAATATCCTCTGTTGGCATATCGGCGAAGGGAGTGACGTGGCGACGCTTCCAATCCATTGTGAAGGGATTGAAAGGTCTGGTGCAATAGTGATAATGGAGGAGGAAAACATTGGCGCCGTGGTGCAGGTCCGAAATGAAAGTCGGAATTGCGAAACGTCTCCGCAGCCCATGTTTTCTTGCGTTGCGGAAATTTTCCTCCGACAAAGCCGCACAACTATGCAAGAACATAAAGGTTATTAAGTATATCGTCATCCAACTCTTGGGCTTGTTTGCCACCACCAGTTTCTGAAAGTCTTCGAGCACTCGCTTCCGGAGACGTTGCAAGATGCCGACCGTGAGGATCATATCGAGTTGCTGTATCATGACCGGTGGTAGCGGAACCTTACCAAATAATGGGTACGAGTGGTCTTTGGTTTCTGGGTCCATATCGAGGGTGTCTTCGCCCACGATATGCTCCGTGGTAGCTGTTCTGCGGATAGCAACCCACAGGCGGAAGAAGTTTGTCAAAAGTTGCCGTTCGTCTTCGGCCTTGTGCTAATCAGCAAGATAACGCGTGTGAAATGAGCAACGTGGCGGGCTTACAGCACGCTTCCTATAAGCCCAGGCAAAGATATAAGTATCTCTAATGAGTGCTTCTCGCTTCTTCAGGAAGAAATGAAGGCATATGTAGACGTTGGCATCGAAAAATTTCTCCATATCCTTGACGGTAGCTTTCATGTCCACGATGGCAAAAGGAGTTGTCTCCTTGTACTTTTTCACCTTACCATCCATCCATGACTTTTTGAGGCTATCCTTGGGGATAGGTACGAATTTCCTGACCGATAGCACCAGAGGGTTCGGGCAAACGTCTGACAGAACACTGATAGTCCTCACCTCCGAATTCTGCCATTGGGAAATATCCTTTAGTGACATTTTTGGCCAGCGTGCGGTAAATTCCAATCCCGGTGCCTTTCCGGTGCGGTACAAGGTTATGTCTGTGATTTTGAAACGGTGACAACCGAGGATGTGGATTTTCTGGGTAGACACCCTTTTGCAAGTTTGACATGGACCAGTCGGATCCGTCTCGTCCATCTCGCAGCGAATCTTTTGCATTCTGCAGCGTGTACAGGCTCCCACCCGTCGAGTTTTGCTGGTTTCTTCCCGTAAATTATCGTCTTGGAAAGGTCCCCGTCGCTGAGGTCGCTTCGAAGTTGAGTCAAGCGTGATCGATTGATCGTCAATCCACTCTAAACTGCTTGGTATATCCGTGGATTCCTGGCTCTGGAACTGCTCAACCATAGTCCAACTGGGACTGCTACTACTAGACGAGCTCCCAAGCTGAAGAAACGAATCTTGGCTGTCTTGCCGGTCGCTCATCCAGTAGGGATCGTCGATTGAGGGCTGTCCAGTTTGATCGCTGTTATTGTCTGAAAAGTTTACCAAAGCCGAACCGTCTATATGTCCTGGATAATGCAAAGGGTGATCTTGATCCAGGTAGCGCAAGTTGGCCGAAGAATCCATGTACTGGTCACTCATACCTTGTACTTCTGGCTCTGCTGGTGTTTCCGTGACGTTAGACAGCGCACGATATTGAGACGAATTGAAGTGAAAAGGAGTTAAACTGACCGTTAAAGAGAAGCTCCAGTCCCCATTCCAAGACATTTTGATCATGGACTCCAGCGTAGGTATGATGAGAACTATCCATAGCGGCCTTGGATTCACCAGAGAATCCTCCAGGTGGCGGGTTCCTGCTGTCCCACCGTCGTATATTGTTGTTCTCAAATGGCCATATCTCTCGCCGCATATCTGGATATTGATTTAGAGCAGTACTAGTTAGAGCCAAGGACGGTTGCAAAGCAGCCGTGTTCATTCCAATGCTCGCAGAAGACTGTGTTGTATAATCTAGGCGACTGTCCGGAACTTCAATTTGGCCGGAAACTGGAGGCGATATGTTCTGTTGCCATTCGGGTGGTTGAAAGAACGGTGCACCACGCTCGAGATTTTCAGGAGAAAGAATATCCAGATCCACGTCCTTCCTGGATTTCTTTGAGACCCCCATCGTGATATCTTCGCCTGTGGTCCTATTTGGATAAGATCTTTTGCGTGCAGACTGACGTGGATGTTAGCAGTTGGCTCCAAGTCAGATTCACTTATAAATGAGTAGCACGACTCCAGCGTACCATTTTCTAACACATGGAGCCGATATATTATCATCCCACACCGCTGGATTGTAACGTCCGATATCACCCACCGGGGAAGCCAGCCTCTGGAAACTTTCAACGTCGGACCACCCACGAAAGATGGCAGCAATTATCACGGTTGTTGAGAGGCCGAAGCTGCCGTTGCGCAGCCAAGCTGATGTCGTCCCCGCGTCGCCCGAGGCAGAAGCAATGTTGTCCGGAGGCCCTTGCTACACCGGTTCCGGATTGGGGTAAGCTGCATAAATAGAGTATGCGAGTATACATGTCGCCCAGTATTCCAAAAAAAGTAAAGTGCACGGGAAGCACGACCCACCCCGCTGCACGCCGAAATGTTTATTTACTGCATGTTTTCCGAGGATGTCGATTATTTGACTAACCACAGAGGAAGGCAAAGCTCTAGTGGGCAAGAAAGCTCAAGTTTCAGCCGATTGAAATTACCGAGTATTGGTGTCTTAGGTTGGTTCAAGGCCTATCGGACGTAACAACGGGTCCCCGAGGTACGGCACGACAGCTCCCACGTCGACAACCAAACACGGCGGGCGGCAGGCAACACGACGCTGAGAGGCCTGATGAGTGCTAGGTATCAGTCCAGCTGACTGATTGAGAGTCCAATAGCTTCTTCGGCCCAACACGGAGATCTGCAGAAACCATCAAAAGGAAGTCATCGTTGTCCATCCCACCACAATGCCAGCCGGTCCACAGCAAATGTGTTGAAAGGGCGAAAGGACCACTTCAAGAACTGAACAAGTTGATGAGGTGCGTTCAGTTGCCTTGGGATATCCAGCCTGATTAGAGTATCTTAACAAGGCTGAGGTCCGGCAGATCGTCCCTGTGTCTGCTGGCCCCCATCCCGTTCTTCTCAGAGGTACTTTAACCCACCAGCAACCCGCCACTGACCCTTCGCTTCAAGTCCAGAGGCTCGGCAATCAGATGCATTCAACCTGCACAGAAAAAGCACGTCTGGGGATGGCGAGCTGGCTGGACTTTTGCGGCTCTGCTTCCCCCGCCTCAGCGCGGAGCTCGTTGTGAATTCTTATCTCCTGATGGGTCGCTTCGTGTTCGTCTGGTCATTCTAAGCTCTCCATGAAACTGAACTGCTTTTCGATTGTATCATTAACTTGAATGTTCAAGAATATTTATGTTTTCAAAATCAGCACTTCCTTGGTTTTCCGACTTGAATTGCGAAGCGGAGCGAACTTGTGGAAAATTACCATGCTCCCAAGCTATTGGCCAGCCTTGGACAGAGTTCTGGCCTCCCAAGTCTGGCTCTCAGCTCCATTTGTATCTCCAGTCCAAATTTCCCGAAGTTTTCTCCTGGCGCTTCGACCGTACTAAGCCATACGATCGCCCATGGCGTAACTGGACAAACTCAGCTCTGGCGAAACGAGAACCTGCGGTAGAAACATTGAGCTCCTACTCGGATTCTGGCTCAAACTCGAATGATTTGAACTATTGTCCGGACTTGCGCTCGCTGACCGATGTCGAGAGTGGCAACCATAGCCAACATACCTCCGCACTGGATCTTGATGAGCAAATCAGCCGGTTGGGATTCCCAAGCGTGAGACCAGCAGACTTCCACTATATTGCACAGCTGAGTCGCTACAAACACGAGAAACCTTACCTTAGTCGTCTGCCATGCATAGATGGTCTGAAGAGAACGAATATTGTTGCCAAGAAACAAAGTGTCCAGATATTCGAGGTCAATGGGCATGAGGAGTCATTCAACATTGATGAATCGGGTTTCGAATTCGCAAAGTGGCCCGTAGTCCCACAAGATTGGAGCAGCTCTCGTGTCAGGTCCTACTACACTCAGGAATTGTGTAAATGGTTAAAGAACTATCTTGGGTGTGAAGAGGTATTCTCGTACGCGTACAAGGTAAGGCTCTGCTTTGGAAGGAAGTAAATGCTTACCTTAAGCTTGTAAAGCTTGCTGACAGATCAGTTTCGGGGCGATACCGCAAATAGGATCCAAGAAGAGCCGTGGAAAGCTCCGTTTTTCCGAGCGCATTGTGGTAAGTGAGCAGCATTGAGTTGTATGTACAACATCTTCTGAACTTCTTCCCAACTCTCAGATGCAACATCGAAGTCTTGCTTGAAACGATTGCAACTCTACTCGCCGGAGCAATTCAACGCTGCCAATGGCACACGAATTCGGTTTCTGAAGTAGGTGCTTCCCCATACCTATCCGAAAATCATAGCGTTGACAAAGCATACTTTAGCATATGGCGACCCATCTCTACACCCGTTCAAGACTCTCCTCTCGCACTTTGCGATTACCGAACTGTTCACCAGACCGACCTCATTGAAACCGACATCATCTTTCCGCACTATGCAGATGAAGCATACGAAGTTCTCTACAACCCGCTGCATCGATGGTTCTACAAAAAGAACATGGATGATGACGACATGATTATTTTCAAGTTAGATGACAACGACCCAAGATACGCCAAATGTATACTTGAGTTCTTCTGTACCATCATCTGCGATGCAAATATGCTGACCCCACCAAGTTTGCCCACATTCCGCATTCATGGATCCCTCAACTCCTCCTGGGACTCCAAAACGAGCCAGTATTGAGGTCCGAGTGATTGCGATTGGCTGACATGTTTCAACATGAACAAATTAACGTCCTACGAAACTCTATGTCTACTACCATTCCGGTCATTTAGAACGGCAGTCAGAATCACCTCGTGACATGAAGGACATTGCTCACGCGTGAAATTGACGAAGGCAAGACAATGCTACGAACAACAAAGGAGCTTCCCTCTTGCCCGGATTGGAATATACTGCACCGGGCATCGTTTTCAATGAATTATGTAATCTGTGTCAACTACATATGATCATCGCTGCGTTCTTCTCCCAAGTGCGATTAACGGTGGTTGCTACGCCGGAACCGGACTAGAAGAGAAGACTTGCCGCGAGGTACCGAGCCCATCACTTTTTGACTGGATATTGAGTGGACCTAGGGAAAGGCAAATTGGGTTCTATTAGTAACTCTTTTCACCCTTCAACATCTTAGCTGCGAGCTCAGCAAACGCATAAACCGATGATTGCAAATGACAAGTCGGCGGCACGGGTATGGCACTCGAGTCAACGACACGAATTCCCTCTAGTCCTTTCACTCTAAATGAAGAATCTAGAACTTTACCAAGTGCCACACTTCCGAGGGGGTGATGGAAAGATTGTGCTCCTTGCGTCAGCGCTGCCTTGATATCGGCGTCGCTAGTGACATTCGTTCCTGGAAACACCTCGCTCAATACCACCGGTTTCAAAGCGTCAGAACGCAAGATCGAAAGCAGCCGCTTGTAAGCATACAATTCTACGGCCAGATCGTTTGGTGACCCGTAGTAGTTAGATTCTATTAATGGGTTAACCCGGTAATCCGAAGAACTCAGACGAATAGACCCCGATACCTCTAGCTGGACAAGTGCCGCGAACGCTGTGACCACGTTCTTGTTGTCTGGATTCGGGCCAAACGCGGCGCTTCCATACTGATAAAGCACGTGTGCTCTATCTTTAGGTAGGTTCAAGTGAAAAGTTGCTTTCAGAATTTCTAGGATGCCGTCCGAAACGCGCTCCGTAGCGAAAGACTAAGATCCAGGTCGAGATAACGGGCCAGTACCGTTAGCAGCATATTCCGCTGCGATTGATCCGATGATAGCTGCGTCTGGTACAAGAACTGGCGTGAATATGGTGTCTGGAACCTCGACCATCACAATCGAGAAGTGGTGATCGTACAGGTTTGCACCAACATCAGGGCTATCCAGAACTAAGACAATACCCAGGTTTTTGAGTTCCTGTTTAGGCCCAACTCCAGAAAGTAGAAGCAACTTGGGAGTGCCTATCGCCCCTCCGGAGAGAATAATTTCTTTTCCACTAATAGTACGTGTAGAATCATCGAATTGATTCACATAGGTGACAGATACAGCTGTTTTGCCGTCAAAGTTGATTTTCGTCACCCATGTTCCTTTTTCAAGCTGGACATTTGGACGGCCAGCCACCCCATAGCCGTACGAATTGAGAGAACCAACGCGAGTTCCATTCGACAGTCGAATGGTATGTGGACCTCCAATTTGGACGTCTATTCCAGTTCCATCGTTGAAGTCAACTACAGTTGACGGTACGTGTGGATCGTTTAGGAAGGCGTTCGAAAAATATGGCTCAAAAGGCGTAAGTTCCTCTTCAAAGCTGACGATAACAGGACCGTCATCGTAAACGGATGGTGTCACCCCGACATAGTACGGTGCTTGCTTCGGTACCTCAAGCGTCGTAGATTGGCGGAACTCGGTTATAAAATTGTCCTAGCGAAGATTAACAATGCCCGAAATCTCGGCCCACTCATCGAAAACTGATTTCGAACCTCTACAGTAGGACATGACGTTGATGGATGATCCGCCACCAAAGCAATGTCCTTGCTCCAATCCTGGTGTGAGTCCTCCTAGGATCGCTTGTGGAGTCGAGGTATAATTCCATGCGAATTCAGAGCTCCAGAGTGGTCCAAAAAGTGAACGGTGTAGACACGCCCATATTTCCAGTTGGATCAGGCCCAACCTCGAGAACTAGCACGCTTGTTGTTGGATCTTCTGACAATCGTGCTGCGAGGACCAAGCCTGCAACTCCACCACCAACTACAATGTAATCGAAATTTTGACCATTGGAGTTGGATTTGTCTGGATATTTAGTATGGCTATCAGGCTGTGGATGACGATGGACATCAGTGAGTAGTAAAAGAAACGATATGATGAAGAGGAGCTCCATTGTGGGCCGAATTCAAGCGTGGGCTTGGGAGATCTGAGTTACGGCCCGGAAGTCTAATCCCTTATAACGACAACAATGCAAATACCAAGAAATTTCTGTCTGATATCCGTAGGCCTACCGTACCTTACAATAACAGTTTGCCATTCAACATAGAGTATCAGTTCCGGATTTGCATTATGATGTTTGCGGACACCTCCCGGAATTGAAATGGTATCCGCCATGGTACCCCCTTCTGGTTAGTAGGATTGTCATGTCCATACTAATGCGAGAGTTCTGACTGCCGAAGAAACCCTTTTGTCTTAGCATGCTATTGCGCTGATTTATGTGAGCTCATGGAACGGATCTGGACTCGAGCGTGCAGTTGGGTCTAAACTCAACATGTGCATTGACATTCCGAACTATGCTGAGGTCAGTCACCACGTTCTGAGTAAGCGCTACACTCATCATCCCATAGTGGATGTATATTAACTTCATCTCTCGATGAGACATTACAAGCTGCTAGTGTGCGTCGTGCTGAGCATGGCAGTCGGTGATGAACCCCACTTCCAAGAATGTCGTCTTCACGACGCTCAATTAATCCATTTTGTAATCAATTGACTCACAGGTAAACTCTGCTTTCATTAAGAACATCTACAATCTTTTCACCAGCATCGAGAAACTACAACATTTCAAATAGTCCTTGAGTTATCCAAAGCGTTCCTAGAATTATTGAGATCGGCAAAATACGGCCTGACTCACCTCGATCACACTAGATTTCGACCAAGAGCACAAGCACCCATGGACAAGCTTCCGTCGCTGGACCATATTATTCTCCTCGTGCCAGACACGTGGCACTCAAAGCCGCCCGCCGCTCTGGCCCAAGCCTTCCACCTTTACGCAGGCGGCGCCCACGCCGACGGCAAAACCCGCAACACCCTCATCATCCTCGAGTCCGGCGTCTACCTGGAGCTGATCTCGTTCGTGCCGCCCGAAGACTCCAACCGGGAGGGCCACTGGTGGGGCGCGAAGGCCCCGGGGCTCATCGACTGGGCGCTGACCAGCGGCAGCGCGGCGGACGTGCAGCGCGCGCGCGACGCCCTGCACCACGCCGGCTGCCGCTTCACCTACGATCCGCCCAGGCCCGGAGGCAGAGTCAGACCCGATGGCGCCGTGCTGCAGTGGGAGGTCACGTTTCCGGCCGGCGACGTCCAGCGCGGCGACGCGCCGTTTTGGTGCCACGACGTTACGCCGCGCGACCTGCGGGTTCCGGCGGGCGGCGGCGCGGCGCTGCACCCGTCTGGTGCGCTGGGCGTCGACAGGTTGGTGCTTGTTGTGAGGCCGGGCGACGTGCGGAAATGGGCTGGTGCTTATGAGGCTATCACGGGAGCGGAGCTGGTGCAGGATGAGCGGCTCAAGGAGCGTGGTGCTGTGGCGCTGAAGGTCCCGCAGGCGAATGCGGATTCGAAGCCTGTGACTCTTGTCGTACAGCCTCCTCAGGATGCTTTCCAAGAGAAGTTGGTGGAGAAGGCGGAGGTTGCTATTGCAGAGATTGTGGTTGATAGTGGCAATCGCAAAGATCTGCCTGAGAGCATCGATGAGAAAGTTATAGAAAACGGTGGCTTCAGGATTCACTTCTCTATAGATGCTTAATTAATGGATACATTGAAAGTAGAATGTATGGAGGATCATTTAGATCATTTACAGTATGCCTTGAGCTCCTTGAAAGTAGGCCATGATCCCCATTCCTCGACGGCATTGATTTCGCGCGCAACGAGCTCTACAAGGTCACCATCGGCCCGAAGGAGGTAAATTGAGCTGTACTTCAAGTTTGGATCCGTTGCTGGACGCTCCAGGAATAATCGCATAGCGATCAAGACATTGCGCATTCGTCTCCGACCGCCGAATTCTTCAGACGCCGAAGCATTCAGCTCTTCACAGTAGACTCGCATCCATTGCGCAAGACTGAGAATTCCTTCATGATCGCCTAGTAGCCCTAAAGCTCGAACGTAAGCATGTAGATGTGCCGGACGTGGAATTGCTAGAAGTCTCGCAATAGGGGGAACACCATCAACAGGTAAAGCAAAGGGAACATCTTTGCTTGTGGTTCCGACTAGGTCCTGGAAGGTTTTCCGCAGGTATTGAGATCCGCTCGATAGGATTGATCGCCCTTCATCAAGGATATGATGTTCCTTGGAGCTTTGAAGTCCATCGTCTAATGGCTGAGACCAAAGCGAGGCGTTGGTTTCGTTTGCACTCCACAATGCATTAATGCGGGCATCTGATTTCGTCACACCTTCGTTCCCCAACAGCGTTCTCGCTCCGATTGCCGCCTTTTCCAAGCACACACATAGGTGATAAAAGCCGAGAAAATCCAACTCTAGCGGGAGAGTTCGCATTCGCGCAATAACGCCTCTAGCCGTGGTAGCAGCAAGAATAGCTTTGCGGGAATCACTAACTGTCATCGGCAAATCCTCGGAGTGCTCAAGGCTGTCATTTGCCAGATTTGAGAGGAGATGATTCCAGCAAGGCCTATATTGGGGTTTGAGGATTTCCATAAGACGAGACGCGTGCAGTAAAGGCCGAGAAGCGCCGGTTTGCCAGCTCGATACCACGCTTGTCGTGCCTCCATAGCCCTGCAAGGCCTTTAGATCTTCTTCACTCCAAGGTTTGCATAAAAGCCCAATGACAGACGAGAGAATGTATGGCTGAACTCCCGATAATTCGAAGTCTTCTTTCGACAAGAGGTCAATTGAGAGAAGCTTCGGTACAATACCGTTATATGCCTTGACACAGGACTGCATAAGCTTGACACCCATGGCGAGGCTTGAAGCCGAGTTAAGGAGCATAGCTAGCAGCTGTTCACGAGGCTCGATGCCATCAGCGAGCATCCGATGGAAAAGACTTTCAGCGGAAGGTGGTTTGCGACTGGTGTATACGGCATCCGCAGGTGAAATTGGCTCTGCTCGCACTTCTTTGCCGTCTCCTGGCAGTGGCATGTTCGGGATTGACGTGTTGGAAGACTCTTCGTCGCCCTCGGACCTCTGCCTGATGTCGTCGTATATCAGCTTCTCCAACATTGCTTCGTATACCATCTGTGTCACTTGTCCATACTCTTCCTCACATGAGAGAAAGCATGCCCACGCCTCGAGCACAGTTCGAGTAGCAGTAACGCGAGCGGCCCAAACCTCAGAAGTCCTTGTATCGGATCTGACATGCTGGATGCTCCTAGTTTGTATAGTTGGACTTTGATCGGTATCCCACCCAGACAGAATTGTGGCAACATCCTCCCACTTAGAAGGCGAATAGCCCGCTTCAAGCATTTTTTTCAAAGCTGTCTTGGCTCTCGAAGCACCATCATCTGGAGTCAAATCTTCATCGAGACCTGTTCGAGGTTCCATGAATGGAGGCCAAGCGGCAGACTTGAGTTCAGCCCACCTCCTATCTTGTTCAGATTTCGGACGTCTAAGCATGACGGCGACTACTCCACGCCACCCTTCTAGGCTTAGTTCGATACGTGGACGGCGCTGAACCATGCTCGCCAATATATCGAACTGCGCTCGCTCTAGAATTGCCGACGACTTCATTGGATCGATGTCTGTTGGATTGGATAGGAGGGATATCGCGCGATTGAACAGGAAGGTAAGACGTGATCTCTCTGCTGGAGTGGGATCAAATCCAGGAGGGTAGTTCTCTCTCACCGAGAACCAAGACAAGTACGTGTACAGAACTGCTGCGATGTTGACAATCGCTTCGGGTAATAGCTGACGAGCTCTTGTGAGTAGTTGTTCAAAGAATTCGAAGACCAGAGCGTCCAGGAGAGCAGCTGATGCTACAAGAGACCGTTTCCCGACTTCCACCAGCCAACGGCGATGATGCATTTTTTCGGAAAGGTGATGCCAAACGGTAATAAGAAGTACTCGGAATTCACTGGCTGAGAGCGAATCCCTCCTGAGTAGCGACAGTAGCACAAATGAAGGCAACGGTGCATCGTTGCTTTCGCTTGCTTGGTCATCTTTTGCTGATGTTACAGTTCTGTTGCGAAATTTGCGTGCAGCCTCGAGTGTGTCTTTCTCCAAGAGAATCTGAGCCCATAACTCGACATCTGCGCGTGTGTAGCCTGATTTACGCAAATAGGAAATTTCCACATAATTCAAGACGGACAGGTCAAGCGACGGTTCTTTTTTATGAGCATCCACGTTATCGACATGGGACTTCAGCGGTTTCTTCGAACGCGCGGTCTCTTGCGCATGATTTATTAGTTTCGCAGTGATATTGTTCAGGTCAAGTTTCAGAGATTCTGCCTGTGAAGGTACCCGTAAGGACTTCCAGGAACAATTTCTGTAGTCTTTGTATGAATAATATCGAATCCGGGTTTTCTTTGATGGCCCTGAATCGGCAGAGTTCTCGAGCGGCTCACCGAAGTTTTCGCAATCACCGTCGCCTTGAGTGACAGACGAGGAGCTCGAATCCGTCGCACCATCATGGCCCACGCGTGTATTCTTTGGCTGAGCTCCAAGGAGTTCACTGCCAATTTCTAAGGCGCCATTGGCGTTTCTCAACTTGAACTCATCGTCCCTAGCTGCGTGCAGCGAACGATCCAAAATGACTTCAGAGTGATCTTGCGTTGCTGGAACGACAGGTAAATTGATGGGTATGTGTTTCCATATAAATCCCTGTTGTTCACCGACGTCTTCTACTGATCCATAGATCCCATCTCTTCCTCGAATTCGCAAGTATCGATTCTGGGAGATGTGGTACAGGGGACGGAATGCTCGAAGAGCTTTGGTAGCCGCGCTTGAGGGCAGGAGGAGGCTTGGCCAACTATTGTTTTGCGCTATTCGTAGCATTCATCGGCATTGAAGCGATCTCTCTGGATCCGGTGTTCGTCGGTTGCACTTAGAAATGGGACGTAGAGGAAGCTCTCAGCAAATTCCAAAAAGCCTTTGCGAACGCGCCAAGCCCGGAGCTGCTCGACAATTTCAGGGTCCTCTACGATAAGTACTTGACGCGGACGATGTCATTACCCATCAAATAGCCATAACAAAGGAACGTCAATTGCGATTCTATCTTTCAATTCGAACCTCTATAGTATGAGCCGTTTCTAAGCTTCAGCTTGCTATTGCTTCAGATTCTTCTCAAGATATTCCTTCCAAGACGTTGGCTTTCTCAACCCTGCAGTCGCGATCAACTCAATGCTCTTTGCCACCGCATCGGCCGGTTGTCCCACAAAGTAGCCAGGTGACTCTACAAGTTGGAAATTGCCAGTAAGCTCGTCAGCAACTGGTGGAGGAAGTGCATCATGGAATTGTTTGAATGTAATGCGGTTCGTCAGGGCCTTTTCTCCAGTTACCTCAACAAAGGTCTTAACCATTTCGCTTGGTGAGTAAAGGCCGCTGGCTGCTGGGACATGTTTTCCGAGCATCGAAGAGCCGTGCAGCAGGATTGCACTGACGAAAAGACCGGTGTCATCGGGAGCATTGAATAAAGGAATCTTGGTATTGTCGGCGTCGAATGGGATGTTCCAAACGTAGTTGCCTTGGTCAGTCTTTCGAATGCTCTGAATGCCGTAGCTCATGAACAGCCCTGGCATGAAGAATGTCGCCGGCTGACCGATGGATTTAACATACTCCTCGACGATCGCTTTGCTGTCGAAGTGCTTAACCGTCGTAAGCTTGCCATTCGTCTCCTTGGAGACATTGGCCAAGGAGGACCAAATAAATTGCTCGACACCAGCCTCCTTGCATCCATCTGCCATGTTCTTTCCTTGCTGGATTTCGACATCGGCATCCATCTTCTCCCAGACTGTTCTAGTTAGTTCATGGCATCATCACACAGATCTTCGAAGCCGACTCACAATTGGTAACACCGAATACTACGCTTGATCCTGCAATGGCTTTTGAGACGGCAGCCTTGTCATTGAGGTCCGCTGACACCATCTCGACGCCCTTTTCCTTGAGAGAAACTGCGGCTGGCTTCGAAACATCACGAGTTACGCCACGCAGTTTGTAGCTTTTCGAAAGCTGTGGATGTTCGAGGACAGCTTTAATGACTGAGCCTCCCTTAATTCATGTCAGAATACTCAGTGGTTGTCCAAGATCGTGCAAGACATACTTGGTTTCCTGTGGCGCCGAATATGGTGAAGACTTTAGACATTGTGGAATGACAAGAGTTGCCTGGAAGATGGAAGGAATTCAAGATACTGTCTTTTGACAATCTGAGATATACTAATCGAACGTTCTGAGCTTGAAAACAATTGAATAGCTTTTATTTTATTTTTTTTTGTAGAAGTGAATATTTGTACGGCGTTGTGCTCCTGCCTTGCTTTTATACTTTATGGGCTCGGGATCGCCATACATGTCATTGACCGAATAATGAATAAGCCCCCTTGACATGCGTGATCTGAGAAACTCGCGCTCAAGATTGGGGTGGGACTCCGATAGGATCAAAATTGTGGAACATGACCTGTGTGGCGCCGCTCGGTGCAGGCACAGTCTGGGCCTAACTGGACGAGACCGACAATCACTACGATTTGCTCCGATGTGCTTCTCTCGGATGCCGCACTAAACCGTTAGGCCGAAGGCGAGGAGACCGGTCGGGGTATGGTTGTGTTTACATTGCTGTCGGTCTTCGAAAACACCGATCTTGGTATTATGTACAGGCTGCTTGAATAACGTCGCCATCCTAGGTGAAAAACATTCCGAAGGATATTTTCTGCATGCTATTCGTCTGCCAATCAGAGAAAGCAACATGGTAAATGTCACACCGCAAATATCCGTTAACTCCCCGCCGTGAAGCCAGATAACAAGACAGTATGGTAATTCGCATCAGTTAATAACAAAGCATTTGAAGAGGTAATTCAGAAATTTAGACCTCATCTCCTCCATCCAAAGCATTTGAATCTTTTTTCCTGCTGAATTGTGTTGATGTCTCCATAATATTCGCCTGTGGTACGTTCTCACTCTCGTGGACGTTCTGTTTCTTTGATTTTAGTTGGCCCTGCTTGAATATTAGCAGCTGTTCTATGACGTGTGTGGGAGAGAAAGCAAACTGACAGTCAGTAATGCCCACAGGTATGACGAATACAGCACAGCACCTTTGGACTGCTGATTGTCTTGCAGCTTCTGCGGCGCGATCCAAATGTTGCCCAAACAACTCGCCGCCGCAACACTAATGGCCATAATGGGGAGAATAGAAGCAAATGACCACATAACTGCATGAGCGGCGTCCTCACGAATAGTATGCTGGACATTCAGTGGAAGCGAATCGATCCCTTGAAGACTTTGCGTGCTGTTGTGCGATGTTGCGCTGAAGGCGCCGGCCGTATTCACGGAAACCAAAAAGGAGGCAAACTTGTTGTAAAAGACCGACGACATGATCGCAATTGCCAAGGTGCCGCCGAAAGGAAGAGCGAAGTCCATCATTGACATGACGGCTGCAATTCTATCCCTCCAAATGCCAGCAGCATGCAGAGTACATGGCATAAGTCGAAGTCCTGAACCTCCACCCGCAACAGCAAGCATGACACTGACCAGCGTAGAGCTTCTTTGTCTGGTGGCATACACGAGGACGCCGAATCCTGCTGCCTCAAGAGTTGTTCCGATGAAGAGTGGATAGAAGGTCTGCTTTGGAAAGATGTTGCACAGAAACATTGCAGCATACACTCCGAGACCAAGGCCAGGAACATAGTAGAGCAAACGATAGCCGGCTTGCTGGGGATTTAGGTCCTGGGCCAGGGTCCAGTAGATTCCAACAAAATATATTGCCGAGTATAGGGATGCTCCTGTGGCAGCATTGATGATTGCGAGAAGTGCGGCGTCCTTCTTTTGGAATAGAGTCCACGGTATCATCGCTACTTGTCGTGGGAAGACTCGACCCATTGGCTTTCCTGGCTCCAAGAGGTACTCGTATACAAAGAAAAGTACGAACAAGATTGATCCAACTACAAGCGGGGCGAGGACCTGAGCGGAAGTCCATGCGTACTTACTGCCACCCCAGGATGTGCCAAGAATGATTAACCCAGTGCCGAAGATGAACAGGAAAGTTCCACCATAGTCGATTGTCAGCAGGCCAGATCGAAAACTCTTTCTTTCGGGACCGGTGACATGATGCGTGCCGTGAATGAGTTCCTTTCGCAGAAGGACAAATATGAGGACCATGGCAAGAGCCGCAATTGGGATAGATATAACAAAACAGTATCGCCAATTCTTGACTGATAGAGCACCTCCAATGAGCGGTCCCACCGAAACGCCGATTCCGGTTACCATCGAAAATATTGTAGAATTTTTCGACTGCTCAGCCAGCGTCACTCTGTCTGCGAGGATGATCTTGACCATGTTGGCGATTCCGGCGGCACTGACGCCCTGCAGAGCTCTCCCGAGCAAAAGCATTCCCCATGTCTGGGCGGCAGCACACAGCGTGGAGCCGATGAGCATACAGACCATTGCGATTTGAAGAGCAGCATGGCGTCCATAGGTGTCAGCTATCTGGCCATACGTGGGTATGAACGCAGTCGAGCAGAGAGTGTAGGCAGTTACGATCCAATTGAACTGCTGAAGTTGATCTAAATTTACGGTTAACAAAGCAGGATGCAGACACGTCGAGGGATCAAACATACTAAAGTGTGAGGAAATTGTTGTTAAAGCGGTCGATACAATGGTGATATCGACGGAGGCAAGGAATTGACAAGGAAACAGTGCTATGATGAGCTTCCAGCGATAGATTCTGCGCCGTCTCTTTTCTTCGTCTGATTCTTCGTTTGGAATACGTTCATCTTGAGCGTCGATGGTTGTTGGCTCCTCATTTGCCGTCTCGTCTTGAGAGTAAACAACTGATTCGGTGCCAGGAGCTTGAGATGGCAGGGAACCATCCTGCGGGCCAGCATCCTTCGATTCAATGGCCTCATTTCGACGCTTTTCAGCGCGCTTCTTCTTCATATGAGAATAAAGGAGAAACATTTTGGGTATTACTTGCGCTATAAGACAATCTTACTGGCATTCATCAGAAACAAAACGCTGAGTTCCAAAGTACTTATAAATTCAAAAGCTCGTGAGGAAGGCCAGTATCGAGAACACTTTGGGCGGCGGCACTTGGAACTTGGTTTTGTTTTCAAACGGTCGTTGGTATGCATGGCGTAGCTGGCGCGAATTGAAGCCTTTTCAGCCATAGCGCTGTGGGCATACGAGATCACGGGCGCTCTGGCGCAGAGCTGAAAGTGATTTTCCTAGGGTCTTTCGAAATGAAGGGTAGAGCTGATACGTGATTGGAACGATGGTCAAATGCTCACGGATAGGCATCAACATAACGGAGCACAGCCTCAGACCGTCTGCCACGTCTACGGGCAACCGCGCCCAAAAGTGGCTCTGGTTGCGACCTGTCAATCGTAGTTCTTCATCTGACGGTGGAGAAATTGCGTGGCTTGAAAATTTTCCATCTTCACTCTCTGGGTTACGACGAACTGCATATGATACCTTACACGGAGTCGCTAAGTCCGTGGACCAGCGATCCTGCGCTTCGTGGTCTATATAGGCATGAGGCTTTGGTGGAGCAATCCACCCACGCAAGCTGCGTAATGATGCAAATTCGAGCTTAGGATTCTTTCGCCCGCTTCAGCTGTGTGCCTCGCAATATGTACGCCATGGGTATCCTCGAACCTTCAGAAATTCTTTGGGAGTTATTCATCCCATCCGACCTCAGCCTTTGCCAGGTCTTAAGTCCACAACTTCGAATTCCAATCCCGGAAGTTCCCAGACGTGTCCCGGCTTGAGAGCATCCGTATACACGTTCGATTCGGCGTGAGGATGGAATATGCCCGTCTGCCTGCAATTGAGAACCGTCTTCAACCCAGGTGGATCGGTCAGTCTGAAGATGCCCCAGCTCGGCTCATGTTGCGGCGCACAGACGATGGCAATACTCTCCGCCATTTGCACCTGATATCCACTGTGCGTATGCAGGTCCCGGGACGACATAAAACAGGTTTGAGTGGGATGTGTATGAATCCACCCTAGAGTGAGTAGGTCTTGACTGTCACAGTAGTCGAAAAGAGCCTCTTCGTTCACCGTGTCGCATGTGTCCGACGTGGCTTCCTGCTCGGGAATGACAAGCTTGGAGATGAAGAATGCATTGGAGATAAGCGTGCCACAAAGAATCCCACAAGTTTCAAGATTACGATGCGTATTAGGAGCTGCAATGGCGAGAAAGCGGCTGCGCAAAGCAGGAGGGAGAAACACTGTTCGAAGGGGTTCGCCTGCTTCAGTGAATGCCGAAGGCTTAAAGTTGAAGTCTCGAGCGTCTAGTTCTGGTGTCGCTGTAGAAGAGCGAGTGGTTGGGCTTGCACTACCAGAATCAGGAATCTTTTGCGGCACTGGAGGTCCTTGAGGATAGTCTGCAGCTGCTATCTTCGGAGGGCGGTGTGGAAGAACTGTTGGGAATGATTCTTTTTCTGCGCTGGGAATGACGGAAGGAGGTTGATGTGCAGGCCATTGCGCTTCGGTGGATTTTTGAGGAACCGAAGGGTAGTGATACGTTTCCGGAATGAGTGTTTTCCCACCGGGACTCTTGCGGCCGTTTCGATTGATGAAAGTATCTTCTCCTCGGCGCCCTGCTGCTATGATCCTTTTGGCGAGGTCGTCCACTGAGTCATCGCTCTCATCACCAGGTCGCTCAATTTCAAGGTCCTTACGGCCACTCAGGTACTGTTCGGAAGAAGTACCATGATGCCAGCGTAGTCCAGAGTGACGCTTCCGCTTCTTCAGCTCTTTGCGCGCTAGCTTGGCTGCTAGCCCGTGGTCCGCTCCGGGGTCCAAATTGCGTTTTTCAGTGAACGCGGGAGATGAGTCTCTTCGATGTGCATCGAATGAAAGTCTCTTGCCACTCTTCTCCGAATCACCCGCTACCTGCTTAGAGGCTTTTTCCCTTTCCCATTGTTCTCGATCCTCCTTCCGCTTCCGGGCAAATGCCACCCAAGTATCGTGCCTCTTCTTGATCTTTGGTTTGAGTGTCTCCAGTTTGTCTAAGTTGCGAACTACATCTTGATTGATCTTCTTCCATGCCCGGCTATATTGAGGGGATTTGATTTCGGGATGCATGGAGAGTTTGTCCGTGACGAGAAGAGCGTGGCGGAAGTAGAAGAGGTACTCATCTTGCTCGTTGCCATCTCGTTCATATGATTCTGCCTGTATAGGCATCAGGCCTGCATCACGAATACTATGGGAAATTTGGTACCTGTTTCTGGATTGCGTCTGCAGTCCTTAGCCAATATCGAAGAGGGATATTTGGATCATATGCGAAGTTGCCAGCCTCTTTGACGATACCCGCAACGTCCAGTGGCTCTTTGCCAAAGCCGCTACTGGCAGTGCCTGTGGTCGCCATGGTGGTTTCAACAGTACTGATATGCCGTCAGAAAGTTGCCATGGTAGGATGTTAAATGGAAGACTGGAAGCGGCGGTTTTAGGCTTGTGACTCGCGATTACGTGGTCGAGACATCCGCGTGCACGCGGCTCTCAGCGCAGAATCCTGCAGGATAGTTAGGAGGAGAGGAGAAGGCAGCGACAATTTGGCTAGACCAAAATTCAAGTCATTTTCGAGGTGGAATGCTGTCGTATGTTGTCGTATGCGGGCCGAAGCGGACGTGTAGGAGTCGACTCCGAATCTCCGACTCCCATGTCGCCGCATTGACCGCGCCGCTGGAGTTAGGCTGGCAGTCTCGGGTACCTTACCCTACCTAAGGTACTAGTACGCTATATACAACGCTACACTGGACTCTTTTCACTTTCCACGTCCTATTTTGAGTCCCGAGGGTCTGTCGATCACACGCTACGCAGTACTGCTAAGAGCCAAACAATATTTCTTTTCATTCATTTACGAGCGTGCTAGGAATCGGAGAGTTTGTAACGCCCGCCCCGGTCCGCCTCCTCATTCGGCACTTTGAAATCGGCGTTAAGCAGTTGGTATTTGATAGCATCTTCCCTATCCCTTTCTTCACAGAGCAGTAAACAAGTGCTCGTTTGCTTTGCTTCGTTCATTCTTCTCAACCAAAGACTCTCTTGTAATTTCCCGGCCTGCGAGTACTAGAGCAATGGCTGCCTCCAAAAACTTAGATCCAACTTTCCGCCATTATTCAACCGACCAAGCCGCGAAATATGCTCAAAACCGTGATGGACACCCACAGCTGCTGTATGATACCATCATTAAGTATCATACGGAAACCGGTGGCCAGCTTGATACCGTTCTAGACCTTGGCTGCGGGCCAGGAAACGCCACGCGAGACTTGGCCCGATACTTTGATCATGCATATGGAGCAGATGCAGGCGCTGAGATGATTGGACAGGCTCAGAATCTTGGAGGCAAAACCCGAGCCGGCAACGATGTTGAGTATCGGGTTGCTGCGGCCGAAGATGTTGGTGAGGCTCAGGGTATTAAGTCAGGCAGTGTCGACATGATTACGGTAGCAATGGCCGCTCATTGGTTTCGCATGAACGACTTCTGGCCAAACGCTAAGAAATTATTAAAGGTTGGAGGCACTGTAGCTATTTGGACTCGCGCAAGCTACTACGTCCATCCCGAAACTCCTCACTTCGAAGAGTTGCAGAGGCTTTTCTCACACCTTGAGGATAATGTCTTAGTGCCGTACGAGGAGCCCGGGAATAAACTATCTCGAGGGATGTATAACGATCTTACTCTCCCCTGGCAAGTTCACCCACCTGTGGCAGGATTTTCCGAGGCAGAAGAAAACTTCAAGAGGGTTGAGTGGAACAAAGATGGTAAAGTGGAGCCTGGGAAGGATTTCCTCGGTGGTGGTGCGTTCACACCTGGACAGATCGAACGGGCACTTGGTACTGCGAGTATGGTAACCCGATGGAGAGAGGCAAATCCTGAAGTGGCAAACACGGAGAACGACCCTGTGAAGCTTATGGCCAGTAAGGTGATCAAGATCATGGGATCTGCAGAAGTGAAGATCAAGACGGGTGCGTCGACGGCGCTATTGCTACTAAAACGGATTGGAGACTAAGTGATCGGATTTCATGAGGGTTGGCTAGATCCTACAACGAAGATGTGTTGTATGTTCGTATTAATAGCAATGGCGGGTATCTGTAATGTCGCCAAAATTCTCAGTACATCTCGTCCACAATGGCTCGTGCTATGGTGAGATTGTTGATTTCTCCTCTAGCGACGGTTCAAGCCGTTTCGCATCAGGTTCCAATCATTGCGTTGCGGCACTACCTCTAAGTGCTGGATGCGTCTGTTGAACAACTCTGAAGATCTCCTCGGTAGTGCGTAGGACAGCGGAGAGCTTGCTTGTGGTAAGACACAGACAATCAAACTTCGTAGCTGTTTCACTTTCCTCATCGTTTTTTGCCCTTTGAGGGCTCCTTTGCGCTCTTCGCGTCTGCATTGACGTCCTTCGGCTCTACGGCACTTGTAATTAAATCGAGCAAACTCTCATCTGCCTCCTTCTTTCCAGAATCCTGTGCGCCGGCTTCGACTACTTCTTTATACTCTGGTGCCTCGACGTCCCAGCCGCGCCCAAATTTCGATCGGAAGGCCCTGAGCTTGCCTGCTTCGTCTTCCTCCACGTTCAACAGTTTTTGGCTTGATGGATTCCACATTGGAGAATTTCGAGCGTCCTTGGTGGCTCGATAAACAGGAGCTGGAGAAGTCGTGCGATGTAGGTAGGATGAACCGTCTGTGAGGGTGATGAGTTGAGTGAACGTGTAGGGCCGTTTTGGTCGGCGTAGAAGGGTTGCATTTCGGGTCTGCTGGCAGTTGCAGCATACCCTGAGCTGAGAATTGAAGGTAAATGGCCTTTTAAGGCCAATTGAGGATGCCATGTTTGTGGTAAGAAGAAGGTGCGCGAAGAGAGATAGGTGAGGTTGAAGCTTCGCAACAAAATTTCTTTGCGGATAAATGTCCGTTCTCTTGGCGTGAGCTTGCATTTGATATTGTATCATAAAATTATCTCCACCGCTTTGAACTCCGTCCTGCTTTCGAAATCAATTTCCATTAGAGAATATGGTAGTCTACTAGCATTGTATACCTGGTCTAGCTGTATATTTCTTACAATGAGTACTCAATCGCTCTCCCGCTGCTTCTTCCTCGTCTTTCGAACATGGAACAAACTCAACAGTACGAGACACAAGCTCTTCAAGAGGATAGAGCAATGAACTGACAGTACTCCAGTCCGATCATATTCAAGCTGCTCCCGCCTTGCACGAGCAAAGAAGATCTTTATCTCTAACAAACCTGTCCATTGTATAAGAAGCTATTCGACCCGCGCGGCAACCTCTACTTCGCGATCTTCCCGGTCGGGATCCGACAGCATTGATAGTCACCACGACCAATCCCATACGGTCTCGCAAGATAGCAAGCATGTACAACGTCACCATCAAGACGGTCATATCTCCCAGGTCATGAGAGGGGTAATGAGAGACTTATCGTACCCGGTGGCGGTTATTACAACTTGCGCAGATGTCGAGTGGCCATTTCCTCAGAGCGCATCGTCATATCAGGATCTATCACCATTCTACACTAGTTTTCGCGGAGCGACAATATCTTCCTTCACATCGGTGACGCTAGGGCCTCCTCCAATAGTATCCTTTAATCTGCGTGTCCCGTCGAAAACGTTGAGTGGCATTCTTAGACACAAAGAATTTCGGGTCAACATACCCAGAGCGTCAGAAACTGGTGCTGCGATTGCTCATGCATTTGTCATGAGAAATCATGAAGAAGGATTCGAGACTGTCGCAAAGTTTGGACACTGGGTTGGACTGGACAACGCTCAATCTGCGCAAACGCGAACGTCACTCGAGAATTCTGCCCCTTTCATTCATGGTTGTGGAATTCATGCAGTTATCAGCTGTAAAGCAATACCCGAGAAGTTCATCCATGTGGGAGACCATGTCATAGTCATCGCCGAAGTTTCCTCAGTCCGCCACAGTCTTCATGGGCAGCTAGAAGTATCGGAGCATAGTCGAGACTTTGCCAAGGCTAACGCTGCTTTATCGTATGCTCAGCAAAGATACAGGGACGGCTCATCCAAGGCCATACACGTTCCCGATCATCCTACTCATGGTTCGATAAGATCTTTGGGTACAGGATCGAGTTCTCATTCAGACATTACTGGCCAAAATTCGTGGATCTAGCGCCTTTGTGGATAAAATGTGAGGATGTCTTTGACGGGCAACCTAAAAGTGTCCAAGTACTTAATATCCATAATCAATCATAGCTTGAAGAGAAGGTATGGCACATTGTACATACTCAATCCGACGGCTGCCTGGCTAGTCATAGTACTTTACTTTGACACCGTTAAGAACAGTCTTCTCCTTGTGCCCACCTTCGACAGCACGATCAAGGTTACCCGCGACCCTTGCCCTTACCCAGTCACCTGCCTTGATTTCGGAGGCTTCATCGCCGTCATCTTCCTTCAGCCCTAAGCGTCTCAACAAAGGACTATCTAATGTGGCCAGTTTGAGGTCATGCGCCGGCCGCAGGAAGTACAGCAATCCTAAGCGATCCAGATGCGCTTGATCAGTGGGCGGAGCAACAACTCGGTGGATGGAACTCTTCAGATATCCATTGGACCAGAACTGTAGTACGTCGGCGATGTTCACAGTAATACTCTCCGGGTATGGCTTCACCCACTTCCAGCTCCCGTCAGCCATTCGGATCTGGAGCGCTGCGATGGGCTGTCTGAATAGCAGTGTCAGACTCCCAAAGTCAGTGTGGCCACGCGAGTAGAGGTTCTGGTACTTTGCATTCACCTCAGGCGTTCGGGCGTGATAGGTCATGTACCGGAGGTGGCAGTCGCTGACGTCGTCGTACTTATGACCGTTGGTGAGGTAGTCCTCCGGCAGTTCGAGGATGATGGCTATCAGCTTCAAGAGTTTTTGGACGATGTCCTCGGCTATCTTGCGCTGGAATTTCTCAATTTCGGGACGACTATGATTGATCACTGCTGGATGTGTCCGTTCGAGTTCTGGTATGAACTTGAAAACGTTATACATCTCGACATTGTCCCGGAGACCTGGGAAAATTTCAATGGATCCTATCGGTCGATAGCCATTATAATCTCCGCTTTCAAGATTTGCACGGTACTTCAGCTTTTCTTGGGTAGGGAGTTCGAAAAGGTCCTTGCAGATAGCAAACTGGCGATCTACTTCCTCTTGAGACAGGCCGAAGTTGGTAATATAGAAAAAGCCTTCTGGAAGTGAGCAGGTCGCTCATCTCTGAAGCCACAGTAGTACCTACCGACGTTGTGTACAGCATCTCGGAGCTGATTTGCGAGCTTCTGCTTGCCACCTGGCACATCGAACAATGAGAGATCTAGAGTAACTAAGTCTGCCCAGTCGACTATGTTCCGTCAGTCTTTTACACTTTCATGCTTGTCAGCCATTGGTAGCATACGCTCATGTTTCGTTTCAGGTGTTTGTGAATATACGGATTGACCGTTTGTAGTGGCTTGCGGTACATCTGACGGTGTCTGCAGTAGAGCAGTTGCCATTCTTACGAAGGCTTCTAAATTCTTGAGCGGACAAAGGCTAGTCTAAGACTTAGGAGTAAATGTTAAAGCTTTGCCGAGCTCTTTTTCGAGTTGAAAAGAGCATTCAAAACTCATCTCTCCGTAAAATATATCAGGTTGGCTCTTGTTTCCCCTCATTTGGTCGGGAATAGACCTGGGCAATCTTAGTGCAATTGATGGGCTCCAAAGAACTGTAGGGGGTGTTCTGTGTCTTGACATGCAATACAAGCAATCGGATGCGAAGTAGATGGCGTGATACCGCTATGTGCTGATGATATCACAAACTACAAGCCTGTTGCTCCGTTGGTTCTCTGCTGAACTGACCAGTGTACGATTACTTGAGGATTACTGACAGATTGAGGAGTATTTGAAGGAGGAATTGATCAAGATCCATTCATGGAGTAGAAACTGCGAGCTGGCATCAAACTTGTCCGTCTTGCTTGCTAATTCGGCGATATGTTCTCTTCAGAAGGAACCTCTACTATCATATGGAGCGAGTAGATCATATTGATCGACTAGACCAAGGCATAAAGAGTCCTAAGATCGATTACCATCGTGAATATTGCAATACTAGTCCAATTGGATGGTTGTAATTCCTCAAAAGGAACAGGCCGTGCAGAGTCGAACATACCTTAAGGTACCTTGTATTTACAAAGCTCCCCGCTTGCGTCACACATGATCGGAAATAATTGCTGCGTCGTTCAACGCCCTAGAATTCGTGAAGATCAAATAATTGACTCTTGAGATTCTCTGCTACTCGAAAATGACCACCGCTAAACGCTCAGCACATCCAGACAGCGATCTGTACCCGCAAGCGACTGGACCCGCATGGAAAATTGTGGAGGTACATCAGAAGGAGGAACCATTAAAGCTATATTCCGGATGGTTCTGCCCATTTGTGCAGCGCGTATGGGCAGTGTTGGAAGAGAAGGGTATTCCATATCAATACATCGAAGGTTGGACGTTGACAATTCCATACACTAACGCTGACAGCGAAGCTGACTGAAGCGTTAGTGAATCCATACAACAAACCGGAGCCCCTTATGAAACTTAATCCCAGAGGATTGGTACCAACATTGCAATACAATGATAAGCCTCTGTTTGAATCCACGGTTGTTCTTCAATTTCTAGAAGAGGCATATCCAGACCACAAACCGCAAATTCTCCCTCAAGATCCCTATGACAGAGCTCGTTCGAGTATATGGGCCGACTTCATGACGTCGCGGATCATCCCTGCATTCCATAGATTCTTGCAGTTCCAGCCCATGGCCAACAAAGAAAGATTGCAGGAGAAACGGAAGGAGTTCTTAGCCACGATTAAAGAGTTTGTTGCAGAAATGGATCCGACAGGGCCATGGTTTCTCGGCTCTGAGCCGTCTTTTGTCGATTTCGTCGTCGCACCCTGGGCATTGAGGATGTGGGTCTTCGACTACTACAAAGGTGGGTTAGGAATCCCCGCTGAAGGTGAGCCAGGAGACGACGATGTTTGGAGGAGGTGGAGAAGATGGGTGAAGGCTGTAGAGGGGAGGAAGAGCATTGCAGACACGATGTCTGAAAGAGAGCACTACCTCCAGATATACCAAAGGTATGCAGACAATACGGCAATGAGTGAGCTGGCAAAGGCGACGAGGAAAGGGCGAGGAGTACCATAGTTCATCAACTTAACATTGAATTGTCGCATGGCTTCGTCTCTGCATGGCGCTCCACTATATCACGGGTCCTGTTGTTTTGACTGACAAGCTCTTTATCTGTACCATTGAATGCACCGTCCAGGGGTATCATTTCAAACAAATAGTTGTCTAAATCGTAAAACTCATCCAGCAGGCGGCTCATCTCATACTTCCTCCGCGGCCTCTGCCTCGCGTTGAACTACGAGCAATACCACTCGCACGTCCTCTGCCTGCTGGAGCCCCACGACCAGCTATTCCACCTCTTGCTACCTTTGATGTAGGCGCAGGTGTTGAGAACTTGGAGGAGACCTTCGAGGAAGTAGGGGGATTTTCAACAAAAGACGTATCGGTAGTTCTATTTACCAATTAGCATCCTTTTAAGCATCATTTAAGCTCTCTAAACACACAAGAACGTCGCGTCAATGTCAGGCTCGTGGCCATTGCTGAGAGAAAGGCCACCAACAGTGGGTGACGGAAGGAGATGTGCACGTTTGAATGACTCTGCAACTGGACCCTGGGACGCATCAGCCTAGAGATCTTGTACGTGGTAGTGCGATGCTATACTTCTGTAAAATCAATGCAGAAAGCATTCATGTTAAGGCCGTACAAGAAGGCAGCGAAGCTTTCCGAAAAGCGCGATAAGCTCTCGTGCATTAGCTGAAGATGCATGAAATTGGCTTCCAGGTCTGCCATTGCGTCGCTGAATTCTGCAAATTGGCCTTCAAGGGCGCTTATGGGATCGAAATGAGCATTTGAACTTGCTTGCTGCGAGCTGCGAAGTGAAGCGCGAGAGGAAGGCCTAAGAGGTGTCGTGGGACGAGATGGGATGCGCGTTCGAGAGGTCGACCTCTGGCGCGCAGGCCGCTGAGCATCATTTGGAGTGGTAGCGGTGGACATTATGAGTTGTGTTTACTCAGAGGTGTGCCAGCGACAGTATGGTGTTGCTGGAGAAGTTCGGTATCTGAGTTCGAGGATGTTTCGATGTAGCGCAGTGGAGTGGGACGAGGTCTCAATGTAAACAGGAAAGTCGCGATCACCTTTTTCTGGCAACGCGTTCTATCGTATCCCACAACCCACCTAACCCACATCTTCGTCCACGCCGTACTGCATCAACGAAACATATCAACCCTTTCCATCATTGAACCTCTACTTGCGCTTGAGCATTGCCAAACTTTCTTTGCCTCTCTGATTCAATTACTGCCATTCCCCAAGCCGTTAATCCTGTGTGAAAGCTGAAGTAAATTCACGTGAGAGCGCGCTTAACGAGGGCGTCACGCGATATAACGGTGATTAGCCTGCCAGCCGACATAGTCACGAAACCTCGAAGATACAGCGCGAAGAGATTTCGGTTCCCAAGTTGTGAAAGGAATTGGGCTCTACACGGAGCCAAGGGAAAGCTTATGTTGCCCATACCAAAGGTGAGGATAACGGCTGTATGAATTGTCTCCCACACAGCCATGCTAACCAGGTTCTTTGCAGAAAATACCGATGTAATGTAGGCAGTAATCAGATATGGACTTAGATCTTAATTTCCACACCACCATGGCTGACACAATGTTACGCAGATATGTACACGAAATGTCGGCAATAGTCGAGCACAATCGACGGCAACAGAACTCCCTGCTCTCGGTGTTTCCACGCCGTCACAATATTCATACCACGCCAACGCCAATCGCAACTCCTGACTTAAGTTCTACTGTCCCAAGCCAATCTTTCGGCGGATTGACAAGTCCTACGCAACAGCAACCCATTCAATTGACAGCTGCCCAGCTGCAAATCAAACGTAACTTTGCTTGGAGCACGGCAACCCGCTTCTTAAGGCGTGTTATTGAAGTGAACAGTGGCTCGGGCGCTCCAGGTATCAGGGTTGTCAAGACGAAGGAGGTTGAGGATGCCCTCAATTTCTTGCTGTCTGGAGTTGCAGAGCCTTTGCCCGACGAGTACGATCTTCTCGTGTGGTTCCAGCTCGAGGTCCATGATAACTATGAGCAAATCGTCAGCCCAGAAATAGAAAAGCTTTGGGATGTCCCAATTCAGGGCGATGAGGCCTTTGACACTCTACGTCAGACGGTTCATATTCTATCGACCTGCTACCACCTATATCGGCAAGCCTTGATCGAACACATTCTTCCTGCCATTGAACGTAGCGACTTATGGCATGAGACTAGCAATAGAATGCTACTCAATACCCAGCGATCCGCTAGGGTACAAGCAATGTTTGGGCAAGCAATCCATGAGTGGTTTGTGCGCTCATTCTACTCAGGCCGGCTATACGACACCTTGAGCTTCGTTGTTTACGACTGCCTGATATCCATCTTCGATATTCGAAAAGAGCGGGACAGTGAGCCGTCTTCGAGCCAGGTTGCGGTTCTTGAAGAAACGTCGAACCGACTCTTGCAATTATTCCGTGACCTGTACATTGTTGGCCTCGGTGGAGATAGAAGCGAAATAACATTGTCGATTGCGACTGAAAGGCTTCTGAGCGCATTCATCCATAGTCCTTGGATGAAAGTGGATTGGATTGATGGCAACTCTATTGTCCCCAAACTTCGTACCTGGATCGCTACAGGATTGGTGCCGTTCATAAACCAGGCTCTTCAATCCCTGAACCCGACACGCACAAGGCCCCTTTCGAATACAGAAGAAATCTTTAGGCTTGAAGAAATAGCCTTCACAAAACTCGGTGAAGCTCGAAACCGAGATCTCTTCGACTTCATTGTAGGTTGGCCGTTCTCGCTGGGCGCAATTCTGGACATCAGAGACTGCATCTTCAACTCTGCCGCTCGCACCAAGCTCATCTATGCATTTGATGAGCAACTCCACCAGAGGCTCCTTCACGCCGGTGCGACCACGACGAATATTTTGAATGTGTACATCTATACCATCCGAGCATTTGCACAGCTTGATCCTAAAGGCGCTCTGATTAATCGTGCAGTCCGGCCTATCCAACACTATCTCAAATCTCGATCTGATACCGCCGAAATTATAGTGTCAAGCATGCTTGCGGATCTTGACTTGGAAAATGCTAGTCACACAAGCGACAGCATCTCCGTTGAAATAACCAAAGAAATGCAGAAACCCATTGCGAATTTAGAAGAGCGAGACCTAGATTTGAATTGGGATGACATGAGCTGGGTACCGGATCCCATTGATGCTGGTCCCGAATTCCAGCGGACAAAAGTCGAAGACATATTTGGTCACGTCTTTAGGTTGTTTGAGCGAGATACCTTCATCGACGTGTTGAAATCAATCCTTGGCGAGCATCTCCTCCGTAGCCAAGAGAATTCGGACTTCTTAAAGGAGATCAAGCTTCTAGAACTCTTCAAGCTTCGCCTCGGTGAAGAGAAACTTCAGGCTTGCGAGGTCATGCTCCACGACCTTGAAAATTCTAGACGGACTAATCTATCAGTTCACCAGTCCGAGGCTTACAAAGCGAACGCAAACCCGGAAAGAGATACCGCCGAAACAACTGCTCAGATCCTTTCATCCTTCTTCTGGCCAACTCTCAAAGATTCGACTCTTAAGATGCCGCAACCAATGAAAGAGATCCAAGATAGATACGCGCGAGGCTTCGAAAGTAGCAAGGGTTCACAATCCGAATTGGAATGGATGAATGCTCTAGGCCAAGTACAAATTGAGTTAGAGCTCAAAGACCGAGTGATCTCGGAGACTGTTGAGCCTTTGTACGCAGCGGTTATAAGCTTCTTTGATGAAGACCGCCATGAGGGTAGACAGAGCGCTTCTGTCATCGCAGATGAGATGGAAATTACAGTGGAAGATGTGATCAAGGCGCTGAACTTCTGGATTGCTAAAGGAGTTATACGCTCAGCACCAAATGATCCTAGCCTCTTTGAAGTCATCGAAGATGAGTCCCCAGTGGCGGAAGGGGAAGCATCCGCTGGTGTGGAAATATCATCGAATGCGCAAAACGCCATGCTTATTGCTCCGAACGCGGAGGTCTACGCAAACTATATCATCTCAATGCTGACGGCAAACGGTAATCTTCCGATCACTCGTATTGCGATGATGTTGAAGATGACCATGCCCGGTGGATTTCCATTTAGCAAGGATGACTTAGTTGGCTTCCTCGACGCCTTAGTCAAAGCAGGCAAGTTACGTTCGAAGAATACCGTCTACGGTGTCAAAAAGGCTGTATCTTAAATCGTCGGGTGCAATGCATCTTATCTGCAATACTGGTCTCTATCCTTAACAATTCCAGTGGTCAGCTTTGCCACAACTTTCCATGGCGACAAACTCTTCCACTTTTTCGGAACCAAGCCACGTATCTCGTGTCTTCAGTTAGAAAAGGTTCACATTGATCCCCAAGCTTTCAAGCTGCCTGGGAGGCCGGAATTCATTCACTCCTTCAGTCAGGATGAACATCATGGATTCTATTTACGCCTCAACTTAAACACCACGTGCTGCACTCTTCAGTAGTCACCTTTGGTGGTCAGACTTAGGATTCGAATGGCTGCACTGCATCGGTGGATATCAATCAGGCGCTTCCAACGGCTTCCAGAGTAATGAACGGCTTCACTTTTATCAAGATGGCATGTATGTAGACTAGATACCCAATTGTATGAATTTACGCCACTCGACAACAGTTGCTTTGTGAGATTTGACTTTAGTATCTACCTTGAGTCGGAAGGCAGGTACGAGATACAAGCCTTGTCCTAAAAACGACCACGAAGTGATCATGCACATACGATCCTCAACGCCTAGTGGTATCCGCCCTTCCCAAACGCCTGAAGATGCGCACTAATAGGAGCCACGACCACGGAAACCACCTCTACCACGATAAGGAGCGCCGCGCGAGAAGCCACCACCTCTTGGGGCACCACTGAATCCTCCACGGCCTCCATGGCCTCCTCTATCACCGAAACCTCCTCGACCACGCGGAGGACCACCGCGAGGAGCGCCTCGTCCTCGGAAACCTCCTCTACCTCCACGGCCACCTACACCATCATTCGGACCCTTGATTCTCTTTGGCTTTGGTGCACCAGGGAGCGGTTTCGGCTTTGGCAGGAATTTTTCGAGCGGGAGGAGGCGATCGGAGGAGATGAAGACTTTGTCGCCCGCTTTGAACGAAGTCGAGACAATGCCTTCTTGCGGCTTAACGGTGAAGAAGACTTGATTGATGGGGCCAAGGATTTCATCGATCTTTCCAATCTTTGTTTTGTTCTCAAGGAAGATGTCGGCGTTGAAGTAGGGGATCTTGGGATTAGTTGATTCATAGACCATATCAGTTCCGCAGGCGTGTTTGAAGGTACCGACTTCTACGGGCTCGTTAGTTTGCTTCCAAATCTCTTTCCGAAGTCTATCACAGTCCATACCAATTATTGCAGCGGGAGGGCCGTAATTTGAACCGCCAAAGTTGCCGCGTCCTGTGAACACTAGGTTAGTGGTACCGCGACCTCGATAATTCCTCCAATTCATACCTCCACGGCTAAAGCTAGAACCTCCTCCGCGACCGCGGCCACGGTCACCGCCTCGATATGACATGGTGGAGAGCCAATCTTTCGAGGTGATGCTACTGACGCTGTGCTTTACTCTGCTGCCAAAATTTCTCGTCGCCGAATTGGAAAGCTGAAGCTCTTCGGAAGTTCGGCGCTACTTTTCGCCGACAACTGTTTTGAATTGTTGATGAGTCGAACGTCGCAATAAAAGTTCGAGAATTAGTTTCATGACTCTTTCCATAGTTTCACCATGGTTGACGCACTGAAAGAAGCTGTGAAGAAAGTTGGGGAAGGTGTGGAGAAATTGGGCGTGTCCGAGCCTCCAAACTCTCCTAAGCAATCGAAGAAACACGAACCACAGGCGGATAAGCAAGCTGCGTCCGGAGCTAAGAAAGATGGAAAGAAAGACAAGAAGGTGAAGTCTGGAGGTTCTGGCACTGCGGATGAACTCAGTCCTCCTCCGGCATTCATTCAAGAAAGAATAGACATGTTTGACAAGATCAAAGCCGAGTACGACGCCGACGTTGCCAAGAAACCCAGAGTGAATATCAATATCCTCCTAGACAATGACAGAATTGAGTGTGGCAAGAGCTGGGAGACGACTCCTGCGGATGTTGCGAGGTCAATATCCAAGTCACTGTTTGAGCGAGTAGTTGTCGCCGAGGTCGATGGCGAAGTCTGGGACCTTGAACGGCCTCTAGAGAAGAGTTGTCGGCTTCGATTACTTGACTTTGAACATCCAGAGGGTAAAAAGGTCTTCTGGCATAGTTCAGCACATCTCCTGGGAGAATGTGCCGAGAAGAGATGGGGCTGCAGTCTTTGCATAGGACCTCCAGTCGACGACGGCTTTTACTACGAGATGGCGTTACCGGGTGGAGACGCAGTTCAATTTTCTGACTTCGAACCGTTGGAGAGAATTGCCAACAAAGCCATTAAAGAGAAGCAAAAATTCGAACGACTGGAATTGACCAAAGATCAGCTCTTGCAGATGTTCGCGTACAACAAGTACAAGCAGCACATCATTCAAGACAAGATTCCGGACGGATCGAAGACTACCGTTTACAGGAACGGTCCTTTGATCGACCTTTGTCGAGGTCCACACGTACCACACACCGGCAGAATTAAGTCTTTCAAGATCATGAAAAACTCAGCCAGCTACTTCCTCGGCGACAATCAAAACGACAGTCTCCAGAGAATCTACGGTGTATCGTTCCCAGACAACAAGCTAATGCAGGAGCATCTCCACTACTTGGAAGAAGCTGCAAAACGAGACCATCGAAAAATCGGCCGCGAACAAGAGCTTTTCTTTTTCCACGAACTGTCCCCTGGTTCATGCTTCTTCTTACCCCACGGAACTATTATTTATAATACACTTCAAGCTCTGCTTCGTGAAGAGTACTGGAAAAGAGGCTACCAGGAGGTCACCACGCCAAACATGTTCAATCACAAGTTGTGGCTTACCAGCGGACATTGGCAACACTACAAGGACGATATGTTCACCTTTGACGTTGAGAAGGAAGCATGGGCGCTCAAGCCTATGAACTGTCCTGGACATATGCTTCTTTTCAAGTTTCGGGAACGGTCATATCGTGAACTTCCAATGAGGATCGCCGATTTTGGCGTCCTACATCGTAATGAAGCATCCGGAGCACTCACTGGTTTGACTAGAGTAAGACGATTCCAACAAGATGACACTCATATCTTCTGCACGCAAGATCAAGTCGACCAGGAGATTTATGGACTGTTTGACTTCTTGCGCACCATCTACGGCAAGTTGGGTTTTCCATTCAAAATGAAGCTCTCTACTCGACCAGATGAATTTCTTGGAGATATATCTACCTGGGATAAAGCGGAATTGAAACTGAAGGAATCTCTTGAACGCTTTGCTGCAGAGGGTGGTGCTGCTTGGGAACTCAATCCCGGCGACGGCGCATTCTATGGCCCAAAGATCGACATCACGATTAGTGATGCATTGAGACGTGAACATCAATGTGCTACCATTCAGTTGGACTTCCAGCTACCACAGAGATTCGAACTCGAATACATGACCGCTGAGAAAACCAAAGTTGACGAGACTACGAAACCTGAAGCCACGTCTGCGGAGCCTCCGAAATCAGCAGAACAGCCGAATGGGGTTGAAAAGGATCAACCGAAGGTACCAAAAGATCCAGCTCCTGGCTACGCACGACCTGTTGTCATTCATAGAGCCATTTATGGTAGCTTCGAGCGGTTCGTCGCCATTCTCTGCGAGCACTTTGGTGGTAAATGGCCCTTCTGGCTCTCGCCCAGGCAGATTCTCATCATTCCTGTCATGCCTGCAGCGAATAGCTATGTCGAGGAATTGCAGAAAATTTTCCGGGAAAAGGGCTTCCACACGGACATTGATATCGGAGGTAATACCATGCAAAAGAAAATCCGCACTGGGCAATTGGCTCAGTACAATTTCATTTTCGGTAAGTAGATTGACCCCCTCTGATGCTTGATATGCTCACTTTAAATTTTAGTTGTTGGAGCACAGGAACGTGACAGTCGTACTGTGAACATTCGCAATCGCGATGATCCATCTACTCAGGCTAAAGGTGACCTTGTTCCTCTTGACGTGGCTATTGAGAAGCTCGTTGCTCTACGACAAAGCCGGGCACTGGACAGCAGGATCCAAGGTTGAACTGACTTGCTTGTGGCTTAAGGATGGCTGTCATCATAGAGCATTAAAAGCTGTGAGACGAAAGGGCGTTAGATACAGGGAGTTTAGCTGATTCGCTGTTTCGATGGGTGCAGAATATGGGCGATTTGCATTCTATACATTGGCCGTAAATCTGATTTGGCAAGCTCTAGTGCCGTGAATCTATGGGTCTTGTAGCAGTGAGCACCATGAATGTCAGGTTTAGCACCAAAGTCAGAACTTTGTAAGGTCTCAACATGATCCATTGGGGTATCATCGTGTATGCACATCGTCGCAACATGCAGCGACACACTTGCACCACTTTCTAAAGAACTCCACTCAGGCAAGATATGCTTGTAACTTCAAGAGCCACATTTGCGCCGCTCCTGTAATAGGGGCATCCTTCATAATCATGCAGCTGGCATCCTCAAAGGGCGTACCGTTCAACAGCTTCTCTGTTTCTTGTCTACCCATCAAGTCTTCCAGAGCATAGACAGGGATTGACCTACCGTTGAGGTAAACTGTTGTGAATACCATTGGAGGATTTGAGATAGCCGGATTGATCCTCGCAGGGAAATTCACTGCCTTCGACCAGTCCTCCAGTCTCGTCTTCTCTTCTTTATTTAACTTGCCATGCCTGAGAAGCCAAGTGAACCCAGTCCTAGCCTTATCGACAAGTCTTTCCGCTACCGCAAAGCCGTCTTCAACCTTTCTTTCGAGCTGGATGAGTTCCTCACTCTTCCAAGAACGCACATATATCACACAACCGACATCTTCGAAATTGGCCGCCTCCGCAGCACCGCCATCGCACCTCACAATGGGAGCAATACCCGTCGCCCGAAGCAACCACCTCATCTTCCGCTCAACCGTCCTCCTCAACAAGCCCAGCACCAACTCATCCATATCCTCCCTCCACACCACAGCACCGACATACCCACGGCCCAAGCTCTCAAACGGGCCGCCGGCAAGCGCCCTCACACGGCGACTCTTCTTGCGCAGCGCGCGCAGCGCCTCCCTCCGCAGCGGCACATACACGCGCGGCGAGCGCACGTCCGCGGCCGGCGTGTCCGCCGCGCTTCCCGCGAACAGCGTCGACGGCACGTAGTGCGGGCGGTGCGGCGCCCGCGGCGCCGCCTTCACGTCCAGATCCACTAGCAGCCCGCTCGGCAGGCTCGCCTGCGCCAGCCGGTCTTTGCGGACGGGTGTCGCGAGCAGCCGCGCGTACGGGTTCGTGTGTAGTTTGGTTTGGAAGGGCGTGCGCGCTGAGGGTTCCGGAGGTGCGGCCTTCGGCTGCTTATGTCGGGCGCGTTGCGCGATGCGCGAGGGGTCCATTAGAGGGGGGAGAGGGAGAGCGCGGTTGCCGTGCTGGCGGCGGTGGTGGGTTCGCGTGTCGGGGATGGAGGCGGGAGAGGAGAGGCTTCTTTGCGGGTTGCTGAATGCGCTGGCTCGTCGACATGTTGGTTGGAGTATCTGAAGGTGCTGTAGCGGGCGCAAAGCGCATCGATTGCTCATTCCATTGACGAATATGGAGTGTTCTCGCTCCAATGATCTTGATGTCGGTCTAAGTTCCGGAGAGAGAGATTTAGGATATATGGGCTGCGTATTCGGGAAACTAGTCACCGTCTGTGATTTTGTTGCAGTATCTAGATGCCGTATTTCAAATGCATGTTATATGTCAAAGTTTGTCAAAGACGAGTGGAGTGGGTTCAGTCTTCGACTACCTCAGATATCTTCGAAAACTTGTCAATTGCGACCTATAGAGTATTCTAGAGTAAGCTTCAGCCACCACCGCCACTTTCGCGACGATTGGCTTCCGCATTTTTGACAAGTTGAAAGCGCTGCTCGTTCTTTGAAGCTTCTCGACGGCTAGAGAGCAGCATGTCCTTGTGCTCTATCCGCTCATTAGTACTCCGGAATGTGACCAGAGCTTCCGGACGAACATTTTCGACTATCAGAAAGGATGGTGCCATCCCCTCGTCTTTGCAGCCACGAGGATGGACTCCTACTCCATACGTAACGGAGACAATAGGAGGAGCATGGCATACCTGTAAGTCTTTTCGATTAATTTTGTCTGTCATTTCTGACCTAGCTGAACAGATGATATCTTCTCCCGGCTGCTTAAAGAGCGCATCGTCTGTCTGAATGGCGAGGTGGATGAGACGACTTCGGCGTCCGTTGTCGCCCAACTTCTATTTCTCGAAGCCGAGAATCCTGAGAAGGCGATCAACCTCTACATTAACTCGCCAGGCGGTTCAGTAACAGCAGGTAAACGATCCTTGGCGTGGCTTAACAGCACTCGGTTACATGCTAACGCTTGAAAAGGCCTGGCCATCTACGACACCATGACCTACATTCATTCTCCTGTGACGACCATCTGCGTCGGCCAGGCCGCTTCTATGGGTTCCCTTCTCCTTTGCGGCGGCGCCGAAGGTCAGCGGTTCTGTTTACCTCACAGCTCGATTATGGTGCATCAGCCAAGCGGTGGCTACTTTGGCCAGGCCTCGGATATTGCAATACACGCAAAGGAGATCTTGCGCGTGCGGCATCAGCTCAATCAGATCTACCAACGGCATCTATCCAAGCCTCATTCACTGGAGGAGATTGAGAAACTTATGGAGAGAGATTACTTTATGGGTGCCAAAGAAGCGCTGGATCTCGGGCTTGTCGATAAGATCTTAGAAAAGAGAGAAGACAGCGAGGAGAAGAAAGAGTAGCATTTGGTTGATCAATCAGTATACGCATTACTGAAGAGCTAAGCCATTGCTGTTGCGCTCGACTAGGAGCGTGACTTCTACTGCCAGCCTGAAGTACGGCCTGGAAAAGATTTTGGTCTTTGGACGCTCTAAATGCGTGTCGAAAGACAAGACTCGTCTCCTCGGTTCTAGATGTATGAACATGCACGCTCCGTCACCTCTACTCGGTATCTCTACTCGGTACTGTTGGACTTCGCAGATGTGCAGACCGAGGCCCCAAGCTTCAAGTAAAGTGGAGGCTCAGCGCAAATTTAGGATATTGCTCAACTCTTGGCTGGATGTATAAATCGTGACCAATACCTATTCATCTCTTTCCAATCCAAAGTTCAATCGGCCTTCGATTCCACGTGCGCGTCGTTTTTTTCACTCGTTTGCGCGTCGTGCGGTCGCGTGAAGGCTGCGCGGCTGCTCCGGGCCGCGGAAATGTCGCGGGAGGCTTCACCTTTTCTCGTAATACGAACGTACCTTACAGCGACGCAGCGCAACCTCATCTCATGTGGTTCGCGTATATATTGAAGTTGAAGCATGCTCTTTCATGATCTTCATCGAAAACGACTCTTCCTCTCGAAAAACTTCCGGAACAGCAGACCGCACTTTGCTCAACAAAGTTTTTAATTGAATGTGCCGGTGAAGTCGGACCGCGGTATTCAGGGCGCGTTATCTCAACAAAAGGCACATAGTCGTGTCGGTCCCACGCTCCTTTCGTAAGAGCTAACGAGTCTCACTGATTTCCAATTTCGCTGAGCCATTTCGATTTTTCAATTGATGTCATTGCTCGTCCAGTCACGGTCCTTTTTATCGCGGGAGTCAGCATTAATGTATGTCAAAAGATTTGTAGTACGAGTTACGGCGACTGATAAGGCGGGTTGGACGGGCCACCCGACACGCCACTAAGATCGCCATCGGCCACTCACATCGCTGCCTGTTATCTTCGCATTCCGTTACTAACCACCGAACCCGAACCGCAATTCAGAGGATGGAATTGAGGGTGACGACGAAACGATCAGAGCGGCACCCAGACCATAGCCCCACCGTTTGCGCGCGCAATGGTTCGATTGTTGGATTGCAACAGGCGCGCCGTAATTGCTCGAGGTAAATCATCACGCTGTCGTATTCCGCGTCGCCGGTGGAATAATCCGGATGCGCCAATCCATTCGTGGCCGCGACAACTCAACCAGCAAATACTCGCAGCAAGTCAGCGGCCCGTGAAGCAGACAACCCCGACGGTTACTTGGTTGTGAATCCTTGGCATCCGTGTCTGGCCGCTGCAAGACACAGTGGACGCTTGACTCCATGGTAAGCGAGAGCCCAGTATCGTGGCACCCGGTCGCCGATTGTTTCAACTGCCCTGGTCGACTTCCAGTGAATATGGACTTCTCCGGATGGATGCACACCAAACGGCATGCCGTTGCTCCTTCGAACATGCCCGCCGCGAAGCCAGAACATCAAAATTGCTGGGCATCGACTTCTGAGTGGAACGTCTTTACTCTCCGGAACGTCGCCAATCCAAGCGCCTTCTTGGCGAACGCCCGCCGTTGCAGCTTGCGTGGTGTCAAAACCCCACAAATGGCATCCGGCAAGCTTGTTTTCTTGTTCGTTGCTGGTATTGCATGGGAGAAAAGCACTTTTTGCATCTGCTGGCCCGGGTGTTTGGAGGGTTTGGACAAAGCAAGCGTGGTTGCAAGCCTCTCTCACCCCCACGCCGCCTCTATCAGTGCGGATCCCTGCATCCTCGTCATCAAAACGACCAAGCGGATGAGCCTGGATTTTTGGCCAATGCACCATTGTAATTACGAGAATTGCGGTAGGTTCTGAAGGAATGAAGGGAATTGAAGGCCTCGCCAATTGGGGGCTGGTCGACTGCTGCAGGCGGCGGCGGTTAGAATGCGCATTAATCTGGAGACGGTTTTTGCAACGAAGTACCACGAAGCTTGACAGCCGCCGTCGTGGAGACAAGCGAAGCCACAGATAAGCAAAATCAGGCCCCGGCACCAATAGGAAGGCTGTCTGTCGTCGTCCAGGCCAACCCAAGCTCCCGCTCCGGTGCATCCACACTCAGTCAGACCTTCCCGAAGTTAGAGCTCGCCCGCGCATCCTCTCCACGCTATGGTGAACATCGAGGCTGGGCCTGTGTTTCCGGCTACACACCTACGGCGAGATCGCTGCAGGGTCTCCCGTCAATACGGACTGAGCGCTCCTCCGGGATGGCCTGAGAGGTTGTTGGGTCTGTGGGAAGAAGCTCAGGTCGTACTCCGTAACTCTCATTATAAGCTTCCCGCCCTACCAAATCTTTTTCCGTCGCGGTCCCATTTTGCGCGCGTCTTTCGCAAACTCCTCTTGATCAAACGCTTTTCTTTGTGTTCTTCCTTCACTTGTCTTCCCATCCATCCTGTTTCCTGATCCATTGTGTAGGCCTGCCGACTTCTAAATCATGGCCAACGTAACCGGTGGCCCAACCGAGCCAATCTGGCTCAATAAGGGCGACAACGCCTGGCAGCTTACAGCAGCTACCTTTGTCGGTCTGCAATCACTGCCCGGTCTTGTCGTGCTCTACGCCGGTGAGTTTCGCAATCTCATTCGACTTCCCACAGCTTCTCATGCCCACTAGGCACCGTCAAGACCAAATGGGCCATCAATTCGGCCTTCATGGTCTTCTACGCTTTCGCCGCAACCCTGGTGACTTGGGTGGTATGGGCGTACCAGATGTCTTTTGGCAAACAAATGATTCCGGGCCTGGTTGGATTACCTAGGCCTATATTGTCGTCGCACTCCGAATTGGAACAGGTGAGTTTACTCGGTCTCGTGTTCTGTTGCTTCATGCAGAAGCCTTTTCATGGCCACAGCTGATCTTTCCATCTGAACACCACTCATGCTGATCGCTGCGCATAGGCTGCTATCCCGTCCGCTGCTATTACTGCCAAGTTCCCAATGTCTACCATGGTCTTCTTCCAGTTCGTCTTCGCTGCAATCACTGTCATTCTTCTCGCCGGTGCCGTCCTTGCTCGCATGAACTTCCGGGCTTGGATGATCTTCGTCCCCTTGTGGATCACCTTCTCCTACGCCGTTGGTAAGAATCAATCTTAACTTTGACGCGTCTTAAACTGACCTGGGTCTTCAGGCGCGTACTCACTCTGGGGTGGCGGCTTTCTCTTCCAGCACGGCGTCATTGACTACTCTGGTGGTTATGTCATCCACGTCTCTTCCGGCACTGCGGGCTTTGTTACTGCATACTGGGTTGGCCCGCGTCTGAAGCACGACAGGGAAAACTTCAAGCCGCACAACGTCTTGCTCTCACTTGTTGGTGCCGGTATCCTCTGGCTCGGCTGGGACGGCTTCAACGGTGGTGATCCGTACGCCGCTTCGCCCGATGCCGGTGCCGCTGTGCTCAATACTAACATTGCAACTGCCGTGAGCTTGCTCATGTGGACCACCATGGACATTATTTTCTTCAAGAAACCATCCGTCATTGGTGCGGTCCAGGGCATGATTACTGGTTTGGTCGCCATCACACCAGCTGCAGGTGAGCAGACTTGAGAATGCTGCTTTCATTGCAATATTAACCATTCGATCCAGGTGTTGTCGCTGGTTGGGGAGCCATCATCATCGGTGTCGTTTCCGGTAGCGTGCCGTGGCTGACGATGAACATTGCCGGCAAGAGACTTTCGTTCTTCAAGGCAGTCGACGACGTCCTCGGCGTCTTCCACACCCATTTGGTTGCCGGTGTCTGCGGTGGTTTCCTCGTCGGTATCTTCGCCACCAGCGAAGGCGTTGTCGCATTTGCAGCCGTCTCCACCGGTGGTGGTATTACCGGCAACGGTAAACAAGTCGGCTGGCAGCTTGCCGGTGCCCTCTTCATCATTGGCTGGAATGTTGTCTGGACCAGCTTGATCTGCCTTTTCATTAAGTATGTGTGCCGAGTTCCTCTCAGGATGTCCGAACAGGACTTGATAGTTGGTGACGATGCCATCCACGGCGAGGCCGCTTATGCATTCCAGGATGTCGAGGACACCACATCTCAGTTCCTGGTTGGCGAGTCGCCCCACGACCCGGAGAACGGAGGTGCAACAAAGAAGGAAGCTTCTGCTGGCAATGGTGAGGCGGCTAACGAGCTCTCTGTCTGAACAGAGAGGGTTGTGTTCTGGAGTTGAGACTACAGATTTTCCAATGGCAAACCTGCTCGTCTTTTAGATTGATACCACTCTCTGTACCTTCACTACAAATTTAATTCTCTCGTACAAACTGCAACACCCATCCTTCCTGACGGCACCTCCGCTATATATATACGTATGTAAGACGATTCAGCCGAGATAACAACGTTCAGCCGCGCCTTGGCAGATAACAAACTCCAACCGCCAGAGAAAGTCTCGACCAGTGAATCGTGCTAGCTCGTCCGCTTCCATCTTGCGCAGCTTGGATTGTCTTGCTGCCAATGTTAAACTATAACCGGCTAAGGTTGTCATGTATCCTCGTAACCATCATGTTTCACGTGATGAACAGAGAGTGCGTCATCGCTGCGCAGTCAGGACAGCTCCAATCAAAAGTCGACCGACATACACCACTCCATCTCAACTTCGTACATTCGTTGCATCCACCTTAAGAACTCTGCCTCAGCTACCTTCTATAAAACATCTGATAAGCCTCAATTTTCCAACCTAGCTTCGAAAACGTCAAATTTCTACCATGTCAAGGAGAGTTGCGGTGCCCAATGGCACAAACAAAGAGCTGGAAAAGAAGAAATCAATAGAGCAACGTGAGATTGTAGCTCAACGCCTTTACCGAGATCAATTCTTAACCTCCTGCAGCGCAAGATAAACAGGCACGGCTATTGTCGCAAGAAGTAGGCCACTTCTCCTTAATCCGGTTCGTCCACTCGTGACACAGCACCTTTTGAATGCATGCAAGTGAACTAATGGTTTGCAGTGCTCTCCACATGGCAGACTACATCACCGAGCTTAATGGTAAATGTCTCGCACTAAACAGCGACCAAGAGCTGTGGTAACAATATATACAGGCTTTTGTGGCGTCATGTCCATTTTCTCATCACTCCGTTACTGCCTGAGCCCCGACCCTTCCGATTTCACCAATCTCTGGCTCGCACTCTCCTTCATGCCTTGCGGGTTGTTCTTCGACTTCATGGACGGCAGAGTTGCCAGGTGGAGAAAAAAGTCATCGCTGATGGGGCAGGAACTAGACTCACTTGCAGACCTGGTGCGCCTACACTGCTCTCTAGCATCCGTCGTCTAGAACGATTGAGAGGACTGACTTTGCCTTGCAGGTATCTTTCGGCGTGGCACCCGCGGCCGCCGCGTTCGCTATCGGCCTCCGAACTCCCGTAGACCACCTCCTCCTCACCTTCTTCGTCCTCTGCGGCCTCACGCGCCTCGCCCGCTTCAACGTCACCGTGCAGACTCTGCCCAAGGACGAGTCGGGCAAATCCAAGTACTTTGAGGGCACGCCGATACCCACCACCATATGCACGGAGGCACTCCTGATGGCGATATGGACCTGGAACGGCTGGATACTGGACAAGGTGCCATTCGGTGTTTGGGGAAGCGGTACCTGGTGGGAATGGCATCCGGTGTGTTTGATATGGGTATTGCACGGTTGCGCGATGGGTAGCAAGACAATCCACATCCCAAAACCCTGATACCCAGTATGAAAAACTGGAGAAGCAGTAGGAGACAATTCGTTTAAAACAAAGCGATTGTGGGCGCCGTTGATTATTGCGCGAGTGGGCATTTATACACGGACTGGTCACCTCTCTTGATGATACCAATGGCATTGGGTCTTTGAGTGCGCCTATGTTTTTGGGTGCTAATGCAGATTTTCTCTATTCAGCCACTGTACACTTTACGGACTTACAAGCTTTTTGAACAATGGAGCCATCTGAAAACCACCTCGTTCCTGGTTTTGGCACGCAGAAATCACTATGATTAAGCTTTTCGAACTCATTCACATTTGCAATTACGAAATCAGCGACCATTCTCAAAGCTCTTGTGGAATTGCGTTACTACTCTGAATGCATTATCGTCGTATGAGTCGATGGTCGGAAAATTGCTTTGGGTCACACATCCGCCATGTAGAACCTCCACCTTCCATCTTTCACAAGCTCCGCTTCTACTTACCAACAACACTCATATCTCCTTCAGTTGCCATTGGCTCTTACCAATTCATTGCACGGTCAAAATAGGCCCTAAGCAAATGATTGAGTGACATTTACGAGGCTCAGCCTCGCGACGCTACCACTGTTAGCTACTACTTCCACTCAGCTTTGATTCATCTCGTCTGAGTCACGTTCATGACACTCTTGGATATGTTCACGCCCAGCGGCACAATCAATTCAGCAATGAAGCCTATATAAGCTCATCACATCCATCTCAATCCCAATCCACCATCCAAGCCCACCATGAGCGAAACCCTCAGCACCGCAGCCACAGGCGCCTCCGCCGAAGACGCGCAACCCGCCCAAACGCCCAGCAGCGCCCCAACCGGCGCAATCCTGCACCTCAGCAAGTCGACCATCCGGCACCTGGAGCTCTCCGACGCCGCCGAGCTCACACGCATCGCCGACAACCCGGCGGTGGGCCGGTTCTTGCGCGACCGCTTCCCGGCGCCGTACACGCGCGCCGACGCCGACTGGTGGATCGCGCACAACCAGCGCGCGCGCCCGGTGCGCAGCTTCGCGATCGCGGACCCGCGCGACGGCCGCATCATGGGCTGCGTGGGGCTCGAGCCCGGGGCTGATGTCCACGCGCGCGGCGCTGAGCTGGGCTACTGGCTCGGCGAGGAGTACTGGGGCCGCGGTATCGTCGGCGAGGTCGTGCCGGCGTTTGCGCGCTGGGCGTTTGCGCGCTTTGCCGACTTGGAGCGCATCTACGTGGGTGTCTTTGCGGAGAATACGGCGAGTGTGAAGGTCGTGGAGCGGGCGGGGTTTGTGTTTGAGGGGAGGCAGAGGAAGGCTGCGTTTAAGAGTGGGCGGTTTATGGATGTTTTGGGCTATTCGTTCATCAGGGATGATTTGGAAGAAGAAAAGAGTCAAGAAGGCGCGTAAATTCCTTTCGTTTTTGTCTTCTGATCACCGGGGGTCCTTCGAGTCTTACGTTCGTTTGGTATCTTATGATGGAAGGAATGTTTTTTTTGATCAGTATTTGAACGGAGATATTAGTCGATGGTGCCAGCATACTACTTTCATCTTGCTAAACTTCGGCTAACTTCGAATCATCCTGTCCATTCCAACTTTAAGAGCTTCCTTGTAGTTTGATTTCAAGTCACAGCCGTACGAGCTTAGTCGGTAATTCTACCGCCTAATGCAGTAAATGTCGTATCATGGATCAAATAGACATCACAATACTATAACGAATGTAACGTTCAACACTGCTTCCAGTTCATGAACTAGCCAAGTTCTTCGGTTCAAAACGATTCCAGTGCGTCCAAAAGAATACTTGCAACCGAAGTCTTATAGAATGCCGCATTCCCCATAGCACTTTCGAAATCAAAGCTGGGGAGTCAAAGTATTAAAGGGCAAAAAAAGGATCTGCCCCCTGGCCGATTTGAACGACCGACCTCTTCATTCCGGCATAGCTTCCGCCTACGAGTGAAGCGCTGCTACCTAGATGTATTACGTCAGCATAACCTCCGCCAAAGTGTTATTGGTGCCTAAGGCCACCACATTGCCTGTGGGACTTAGAAATTTTTCTGAGTTCAAGTCACCGCTTCAACGCGGAGCCACACGACTCGTAACCGAACGTCAATGGATGAACCAATTTTCAAGTCCCTCAGACTCAGAGGTTGCACAGGATCTGGTAAGACTTACCACTGAGCTAAAGGGGCGTTTGCATATTGCATTTTAAGTCGAATGATTAGACATGCGAATATCTACCAAGTGATTAAATCCCTCAAGGAGTGTGGCCAAGGATTCCCCTGTCTTTTTTGAAGGCTGTGCAATCTTTTCCATGTATTTTTCCACTCCTCCATGTTCCTTGCCTTATCCCGAGGATGGGAGGCTGTACTGAGATGGTTGATAACGTGGATTTGAGTCTAAAAACCCCTTTGACACCATATAGAGGTTGGAGTACAACTCGTAGTCTACGATGGTGATTCCGTAACGCTATGAACAGTGGGAGGCACGGCACGGCACATAAAGACACATGAAGATCTACATTTCCTAAGACATGTCCGGATTCAGCTAAACTACAAGCGAAGAAGCGTGCGCTCCGGCAACCACGAGCTTATCTCAACGGCACGACCAAGCCACCCCATTCCTTCTCACAGCGGGAGGTGGTGCGCGGCAACGCCGCCGGGCGGACTGATGGGGCTGGGCAGGACGCTGGCGGTCGGGCTGAGCGCCTTGGCCTGCGGCGCCGGGCTGGTCGGGTCGCGCTGGCTGGACGTGTTGCTGCCGGGGCCGGAGCCGCTGCCGGAGCCGCTGCCGTTGCTGGACTTGCGGCGCGACCACAGCGGCGCGAGCGGGTGCCCGTTGCCGCCGCCGTTCAGCATCGCCGGTGGGAGTCCGAAGGGCGGCAGGGCCGCGTTCGAGGTCGAGCCTTCGTCGAGCCCGTCCGTGAAGTTGCTGACGTTGCTGAGCATTGAGCTTGAGCGGCCGCGGCCGGTGCGACTGGTCGTGGGCATTGTGAGCGAGTCTACTACACTCGGAGCTGTGACCGCTGGGAACTGGAACGTTGTGAAAGGGATGTGGAGGTGGGCGTTTCCAGTTGAGCCACGAGTGCCTGGCAGTGGACCTTCCGGTGTGGTGGGCGCTTGTGACGTCGCACGGGCATACAGATCCTGGAGATGACGCACTTGAGCTTCGGTTTGTGCGGCTCGGGCGAGCAGTTCTTGGGTATGGCGACGATCCGCTTCGATGAGAGTGATGAGCTGGTCTTCTTGTTGGCGTCGCTGTGCTAGTAGATATTCACGATCGATATAGCGGCGTGCTTGAGCCTCATGGCCTTGCGCAGTCGCAGACACGAGATTCTCATGCTGTTCGCTGTACTTGGCCTGACGCTGTTGGAATCGCTGATGCTTTTGCTGTGCGGTTGCGAGTTCTGATTGTACTTGGGCAAGCTCGCGGTCAGCCTCAGCCTTACAAGCTTCCAACTCTTTCTTGCATGCCGCACGATGGTCCTTCTGTTCTAGCCAAGCCGCCCTTTTGGTTGCCGCCTCTTCTAGCTCGTGCTCTGGAATATCGCCATATTCCTTGATCTGCTTCTCCAACTCAGCAGCCGTCTCCTCTGCCCGTTTGATGCTTTGCTCCAATTGTCGGATCTTCTGGCGCTGACGTTCGTCGTTGCCACCGCTCGAATTCAGGCGAGCCGCAAGGCTATCGACATCTTTCTGAATGCTAGACGTAGCGGTCTTATGCTCCTTCTTTGCACGCTTGAGCTTGTTGCGCTGGCTTTCCAATTGCTGTTCGGCAGCTAGGATGGAATTCTTGAGAGTGGTGGTCGGAGATGAAGGACGTAGAGTTTGAGTGGAAGCTGGTACGACAGTGACTTGAAGCATGTCAGATGATAAGCGCGTTATCTGCACCGATGAAGACGTACCTTGTTCGGCAGAAGGTGCCGGTTGTGTGATCAGATTTGTCGCACATATCGTATTGTCATCCTCTAGCCGGACAAACTCGATGTGGTATGGCGAGTATGCATTCAGGCCGAATATCCTGCCCGTCCACACATCCGCATATGCATCACCACAAGGAATGTTCCTCTCCGGACTTTGCATCTTGATAGAACTCCAATCCGCGCCGTTAACTTTGATGTAAAAAGGCTTGGAAGCCGAGACATCCGTCACATCTGGATAATCCTGCTCCGTACGCTCTTGATCTTTGCCTCCAGACCTCATCAAACAAGCCCCAAAGCATATTTCCGTTGGACCGATGCCTTTAATCCAGACTCTGTCTGCTCCTTTGAAATTTGCAATGCGAGAATTTTCTGTACCTTCCGACTCAACCAAATCCGTAAACACCTGAGATTGCTCATACTCCTTAAGAAAAGTAACCTTTGTTGACGCGATAGCAGCCCAAAAGGGTTGCTGACTTCGCACCTGACTAGCATGCTTCTTCTTTTTTCTATTGCTCGAAACACGCTCTTTCCCATCCTTGGCGGCCGGTGATGGGCCTGGAGGTCGGCCGTCCGTACTTGTACTGCTCGCGGTGTCGGCGTTGGAGTCGGCTATTGAAGAATTTGTTCTTGGTGTGTTGAGGTTAGAGCTGCTTCCAGACTCCGGATCGACTTTGCCTTTGCTTGTCGTTGCTGCGTTTAAAGCGTCACGCCACAGGAGGTAACGGCGAACGAGCCGAACCATGCCTTGGACCAGAATGTGGACTCCGAGGAGAGATCGCGGCCAGCCAGGAGGCATTTGTAGCTTGTCAGGGTAATCCAACAGCTCAGGTGGATTACCGATAGGCTTGAATCCAGCTCTTATCAGACCAGTCCAAAATAGGCTGAGGCATAATTGTCGGGCAGGCTTCCAACGCAGCAAATGTGACATGCCGATGATGATTGCGCAGGTAAGGATGCTGTTTGTCGGTCCACCTTTGGATGCGGCGGCTCCACTGAATGCTATTGCCACAACAGCCTGAGCTAGATCCAAGGTGATGTTTTGCAACGGCGCCATCAACATCAAAAATATGACGAAGAAGATGGCATCGAGAATCACAATAACCGGAACTGTTGGACCACCTGCAGAGTCAGCGAGGAATTCGCGGATGGAAGGCATGTTGGAAAGCGAGGTCGTGGCAGAGGTAGGCATAAAGGTGATCGCTGCGAAGAGGAAGTGGACGATGGAGATGATGCCGGTGGGTAGCTGAAGTAGCAGGATAAGCATGGCGATGACATCGACGAGCGGGCAGGTCGTGATGACCGTCTTCGCGAGAGCAAGAGTACCCTTCTGCGGACGAAGAGCACCGTTTCCCGCGGCGTTGACATCGATCTTCAAAGGCGAGCCGTTCGAGGCGTGACCGTTGTAGCTGGCTGATCCATGAGCTTCAAGATCATCGACGGACCCGTCCGAGTCTCCGCGAATCCTGCCGTTGAGCTGTGAATTGGCAGCACCCATTTTCCCTTCTAGTAGAGTTCCATTGAGCGCAGCCTCAGGAGGGAGAGCGGCGGTGGTGGGAAGATCTATTGGCGAAGCGGCTGGCAAGGAAGCGGCTGGCAGGCCATTGGGACTTTGCGGATGACCGTTGAGAGTGTTTTCGCTTTTCCGGCGGGCGATTCTCTTGCCGGGAGGGACGAGGCCCTGGGAATTGTTGGAAGATCGTTCGAGTGCGACGGGCTTCTTGGCACGCGGTGGCATTCAGCGCCGCTGATGGCTCGATATGACGGATCAAATCGAGCCAGAGCAGTGACGAATGCCCGGATGGAGGGATAGGACGGGTGGGTTTGGCGGTGGTGTGGACGCTGTGGGCGGAGTTTGAAGATGGATCAGGATGGTTGTAGCAAAGGGCATGCAGAGGAGAGGGATGGAAGGAGGGCGCTGCTGACAGTGGACCTAATAGGGCTTGGGGGCCTACAACTCGTGGGTGGCTTTTATTGCTTGGCGGCCTGGAAACTTCCGTCCGCGCCTTTTATCAGGGAAGACGAAAAGCGAGTTGATTTTCGACTGTCAACCGACAACGGCAATGCAACGGCAATGCAACGGCAGCCTGCTTTGGGAGCTTTGCTTTGGGAGCCTGCTTTTGCCTTTGCGATGCCGACTCTGACTCTTTGAAGACCGAACAGCTGAGGTGCATGTGCTGCCGACATCCGCACTCAAATAAGCAGCTATGGCACTCCAGTTTTTGCTTATATGTGCGCCCACATATACTAGCCTCACACTTCCTCCACCCATTACCGTTCCGCCCATTGACAAACGCAGTCTCGTACAGGGTAGTAAAATTCTCGCAGCAAGCCAAGGCCGACCGGGACGCTGCAGACCGAGAAGCAGCAACGGGCGCGTCGATCTCTCCATGTTGGATGACTTTGTTAGCAAATGTCGACTCCACACCGCCCGGAAGCGGAGGTCCCCCTGTTGTGAGCTGGGCGATTCGTTATTCAGCCAAAGGCGATCGAATCAGCCCATTCGATTGCCTGCAGGCCCCCCTCCAATCCCAGTTGGCACCCCTGTGTTTGGCTGGCAATTCTCTGCGGGGACGGGAGAGGCTGTTTGGCTTGCTGCACCATTAACGTTGATGCCGCCGATTCCCGAATCCTTACCAACGGCGAAAGTAGGACTAAGGTCGCGCTGCCAACTTGAAGCTTCCCGCGAAGATATTTGAGATTCAGAAAACCAGCTTTCCCCGTAGATTCCGTACCCATATTAACTAAGTTCATTAATTAGCGCGCTCTTCTAGGTACTGATAGTTAAGCGGAGCCGCTATCAGGGCTGGTCCCGCTGTACGTCTCCTATCTGACTGACGCGCATCGGTGAGGTCGTGATCTCTTCTGAAGCTCGGCGGTGGATAGGAGGCAGCAGAACAGAGTGAGCAGAGTACTAGTAGCGCGAGTGGGTTACGTTAGGAATGAACACACTTTCAGTTGGACGTTGTTATGAGAATAAATTCATTTGGTATACTAATACAGTGCTTTGCCTTCCCCGCAAATGCGCAACTCTCTTTTCAACACAGCCACGCCAAGACAAGGTTGACCACACGCTTTACCGCTTTAAGCGAAGCTTGAAACTGAAATGTCAGCGGTCCACTCACTCGCTATGTATTTTGTAGTGAAGCTCAACTTATAAAAGCAAGTCACGTGGAATCGCAATTTCCTCGGGACGGGTAGCTGCGAGCACCATATTCGGAGTTACATAGCATTACAACTAGCTATCAGTCGTGCTTACTGTCTCTTTGCGTAATGCATCCAAAGCTTTAGCTATACTTTTATACCTGTCGCTCGAGCGTCCGAAAACTGCCTCAAACCCAAAGAGAGCCTGGCCGTATAACTCTTCTGCTTCCTTCATTCTGCCTGTCTGCTGAAAGAGAATGGCCATGTTCTGAGCTGTGTTCAGCGCCGGGATGTATTTCTCCACAGCTTCTTTGCTGAGTGCCTTCTCGTAGCCTGTCAGCGCTCGCAAGTACATCTTCTCCGCCTCGTCAAGCCGTCCCAGGGACCTGTAGAGGTTGCCCAAGTTGTTGACCATGTCGAGTGTTGATGTATGCTCTGGTCCCCATGCCTTCTCAAAGCCTTGCAGCGCTCGCAAGTACATCTTCTCCGCCTCGTCAAGCCGTCCCAGGGACCCGTAGAGCACGCCCAAGTTGTTGACCGTGTCGAGTGTTGATGTATGCTCTGGTCCCCATGCCTTCTCAAAGCCTTGCAGCGCTCGCAAGTACATCTTCTCCGCCTCGTCAAGCCGTCCCAGGTCCGCGTAGAGCAGGCCCAAGTTGTTGACCGTAGAGAGTGTTGATGTATGCTCTGGTCCCCATGCCTTCTCTTTGCCTTGCAGCGCTCGCAAGTACATCTTCTCCGCCTCGTCAAACCTTCCCTGATTCGAACACAAATATCCGAAGTTGTACAGAATCCATTCCTTGCCATCGTCACCTAATCTGCCGTCGATAATTAAACCCCAACACCTGCTTAAGTGTCGCAAAAGCCGACGCTGAGTCAGCCACGAGTGCTGCGCATTATTCTCTGGTACATGTCTGCCCACACACTCCAGAGCTACCTCGGCCATCTTAGAATCCCATTCTTGATTGACTACATGGACCGTCCATGAGTGCACACAGCTGTGCATCCCGTACCCCTGAGACTCAACTCCACTTCCTTCAAAGGACTTGTCCACATCTATCAGCCCGTGGTTGCATAGCACCCTCACCGCTTCGTTGAAACTTAGCTCGTCGGCGGTCAATTGGCAAAGCCATTCCTGACCGCCAGAGCTCCCTTCTCGCAAGAGCTCAAACCACAGGTCTTGGTTGTCAAAGTATGCCCACAGCTGAAGTAGCTTTACCGAGAGCTCGTTCTGCTGCTTGATATGGTCGAGCGATAGCTGCCATGTTGAATATAACTGTCGATCTTCATAAGTGCTTACTTCAGGGCTCGTCTGCAGCAGCCTCAGCCATGACGCTCTGTACAGGCGAAGGCAGTCCGCAAAGCTGGTCGCCACCTGGTCAAGGTAGGCGCCGGCTGTAGCCAAGGCCAGTGGGAGTCCATCCAGCTCTTTAGCAAGCTCGGCTGCATCGGGGTCTAAAAGCGTCAGCATTGCATGTACAAGAATTCAAACAACTCACCATCCATTACACCCTCACGGTGTGATCCATCAGATAGGATCTGCAGACTGTCGCGGACGTCTTCTAGCTTGCCTACCTTCATGCGATGGCCGATACTGACCTTTGACGACCTTGTCGTGACGATTACAGAGCCATGATGTGCTTCAGGCAGGAACTGCCGGATATCGACTACACCAGGATCCGCGTTGCCTGGCACCTTGGGGATGTCGTAGTTGTCGAACACCATCAACCACCGAGTGTTCTTGGCATGCTCCAGCCATCGCTTGACCGCGGCCACTATTTCATCTAGCTTGCTGTCATCCATGATTGCACTCAGCCGGCTAGCCGAAGGGTGTTCCTGCAAGATCCGTCTTGCAATCCTCGAGTAGCTCTGTTTCACCGAGTCTTCATCTTTGATGTTCAGCCAAAAGACCGCTGAATAGTCGCCACCATGCGCCGTAGCGTATGCGATTGCCAGCTGTGTTTTGCCAATCCCGCCTAAACCGTGGAGGGTGACTGCTCGACGACCGCTGCCCTCGCTGAGCGCTTTGTGCATTGCATTCAGCTCTTCTTGTCTCGCTACGAAGTGCTCGGTCTCGGAGACCTCAGATAGACTAAAGACGACGGAGAAGCTCTCGTCGGAGCTGATGCGAGCTGAAGATAGAGTCATTTGTATTGCCATTTTCGACCATTATACATTATGCTACATACCCGCATCGACCCTACTCTCTTCCGCCCACCGGGACGCAATGGCGTCGATTGCCCTTTGACACATAATCCGCAAATGCCCCGACACGGTCTTGTACCCATTGTCTGCCTTCGATGCGAACTTGACCATGTTGATGTGGTCTGCGGGGATGACGATCGGCTCTGCGTCGGCTGCGCCGGGGACCACGGCTGATGCTTTGGGTACAACCTGCGCTGTTAGCGGCGTTGCATCTTATCGAAGAGAGGACCCACTATAATTGAGTGCCCCAGCACCGTCGGAGTCTTGTACTCCTCATACGCAAACTTTGTCACAAACTCGCTGCTGATCGGGCCGTACTGCCCAAGATGCTGCTGAAGCCATTCCGAGTCCCGCTCCAGATGCTTCATCAGCCGGTCGTCGGCCGCCACGAACACTGATGCCACATTGACCAGCAGCTTTCCCAGCTGCACGCCGCTGCCTCCTTGATGAGGTGTGCCCATAAATATGATCCCGTACGTCGACGTCTTGATCGACCGGTGTTCTTCCAGTGCGCCCTTCCGCGCCGCGTCCGAGTGGATGAGAGCCTGGCGCGGTCAGCTGCGAATGCAATTGGTGGGAGCGAAACTAACACTTTTAACAATAATGCCACCAAGGCTGTGTGCCACAAAGATGATCGGCCGTTGCGTTGTCTGCCAATGTTAGAACCATCTTCAACCTCTGCTCATGCTCTATCCCACATTTGTAAGCTTTCTTTCAAGGCACAGATCCGACACCAGTTGCCTTGCATGGTCGTAGAGGTATTGGCAGCTGACACGGTCGCCATGCGTGTTCGCATCGTATCCCCAGCAGAAGACGCGCGCGTTCGGGATATCGGTCGGGAGGAGATCGCGGAGCCAGTGCACGCCGTTCGCCGCCGTCCAAGTCTTGTCGCGGTGTCCGTTCAAGCCATGGACGGCTACAATGCTGGAGAAGGTTAGTGCGGGCTTTCAGGATGTTACGAATGGCTTACTCCACTACCGGCTGCTCTCCCTCCGCAACGACCTCAAGTCCTTGCGCAGGCGCCTCGACTGGTTCCCTCTGCTTCGAAGAGCCGCCGGCCTGCTTCCATTGTCAGCCTGACAGAAGGTACTACGTAGAGTGGATAAGTACATTGTCTGTGAGGTTTTCTCTGGACGGAATCAGGCGTCGCCATAGCGACAGCGCCATGGTTCGAGTGCAATATTCAACGATATCGGCTCGACCGAAGTGTCGATGTGAGGTGTACAGCTGTCCATCTCGCTGGTGGCTGGTGTTGACGCCCGCAGCTCAGCTGCGCTTGCGTCTGCTGTTCTACATCACACAGCCCCCGCCAATCATAGCGCTGCTGCGACTGTAGGCATTGGCGGCCGACTGCAAGCCCATTTTGGTGTGCATGCAAAATCGGATGCCAAATGCTTTAGGGCTCGTTCGCGCCGCAAGTAACTAGAACTAGCTAGAATTGCACAATAATTGGGTTCAAAGATGTAGGTAGGTAGTTTCACTTCAGGTAAGTAGCTAGGTAAGCTCGCACGGCTATGGTTGTGGTCCGTGACGACAAATTTCAACGGTTAGTAGCTCCAATTAACTGCGGCGCGAACGAGCCCTTAACGGTAATTGTAAATTCGTTCCATGTGATATTTCCTTTCGTACCTCACGAAAACATATGTTTTCTGCTGCAGCAGTAAGCACGACTGATAGCTAGTTGTAATGCAATTATGATTGGACTGCTTTGGTCTGCTTCCAAAGCCGGATAAGTTACTATGTAACTCCCGAATATGGCGGTCGCAGCTATCCGTCCAGGGAAATTGCGATTCCACGTGGCTTGCTTTGTGCAAAATAGCGAGTGAGTGGAGCCTGACATTTCAGTTTCAAGCTTCGCTTAAAGCGGTAAAGTGTGTGGTTAACCTTGTCTTGGCGTGGCTGTGTTGAAAAGAGAGTTGCGCATTTGCTTATCTGGACTTTGCCTAGCGAATAATCGGCTCCCCCATCTTTCGAAAGCCTTTTTGATGTTTCGTGACCTCTTCTGATCCGCCGAGGCTACATCCGGTCGGCCCTTGGCCTGCTCCCACCACCATCTAGTACTCTCGCAAAGAGCCCGGTCCCATGTCCAGACTGAGTCCTCCGGATCTGTCGGATAAGCACCCTGGATGAGGTCAATCTCGACTCTGGCAATTTCACCCTAGTTGACATTACGACGTTACATGCCCGTTTTTTACGATCAGCTATACAGTATCGTCTTGGTAACTTGTTGTGAGCTGATTGTCGCCACGCCATTTGTGTTGTTTAGCACGCCTAACCGCGTCAACGTCGCTGGTAAATTCTCTCATACGCATCCAATGTTTATGGACTGTTTCGCCATGACTAAAACATTCCTAACTCTAATAATATAGACCATCGTAAATGATTGGAGAGGTGCTTATCTCAAGAAGAAGAAATTGCCGCAGTGTAGAAGCGTCGCGTGCCCAGCCAGTATCAATTTGGTATTCCTCGTTCCTTTGGATCACTTAGGACATATGTCAGCACAATATCGTCCGCCTATACTTGGCCACATTTCCCTCGGCGTACGTAATTACGAATCAGCCAAGGCATTCTACACGGCCGTCCTAGCACCGCTCGGTGTCTCTCTGGTGTATGAAAGTCAGGTTCGCTCGCCAACGAAGTCCTCGCGTACTCTCGGCTTTGGTCCTGACGAAAATCATGAAATATTGAATCTCTTCGAGCGTGATGACGCACACTCGTCCGGTCAAGGGTTTCATATTGCCTTCAATGCACCGAGTAAGGCAGCCATCGTCGAATTCCACACTGCTGCGACACGATATGGCGGTACGAACAACGGCGAACCCGGTGTAAGGGTACGATACGGTGCGAACTACTTTGCGGCAATTGTTTTCGATCCCGAAGGATGGAAGTTAGAAGCAGTGTGCAAGAATGAAGAGGTATAATCATGATAGAATTCCGCAATTGGTCTCAATTTCTCGGGATTCACCAAAGTCTCGCTTCCATATATCGATTTGAAACCAAGATCGCCAGGAGAGTATGAAATTCATGGAGGTAATCATGTCTCCATGTACTGGAACTGCCTGCTACCAATCGCATGACCAAAATACGGCTCAGCGCCCGCTTCCAGTCGTCCGGAAGCGAAATTATAGAGTTCTGAATCTGATGTGATGGCCGCGCTTCCTGCATCAATGTGGTTCCGGGTCATCCGCGAGATGACATGGTTCGATGAGTGAAAGAAAGGAGTACGCGTAAATTGAATCGGCAGTAAGCGACTCAATGGTAGTTACTAAGTATAATCCAAATAAGCCAATTACCCAATCAATGGTTAAAGATACATCAATGGAGCAAAGGCTATGTTTTGCTTAGTAGAGTACGTCGTGAAAGCTTCAAGCCACAGCTCAGTCGCTCATTTGCCTGTTGGAAAATGGTTGCCGGAAATGCCAAAGCAAAATCCCAAGGCTGTCTTCATACATCGTATTTAGTCTCCGCATCGGAGAATTTCTTAGAGCAGTGGGTCACTCCATTGAGAACAGTTTGAGCAATTGCGGCGCGTACACGAAGACAGCTTCAAGGTATTCTTTCGGATTTGCTGATGCAGTCAACCTTCGAGACAATCACCTTGCCAGCAACCAACGAGTAGTGATGTCAACGAGAAGACTTCCTATTGCGGTCTTCCAGTAGACTCGAGCCATTCCCGCACTTGCCGTGGAGACATCCATGCTTTATCGAAGATCACTCTCTAGCGAAGTAGGGGAGTCCACTGAGCTTCCTCTTTGGCAGCGAAATTTTCTCGGCATATCTACCCATAACATCTATCGGCGGCTAATTGCAATCTCGCAAACATTTGTAGTCCAGGTTCTTGTACAATATCCAATCATAAACCTAGTATATTGGTCATCTGTCTTCCGAACAGGCCTAGATAGAGAGGCAATCTCATATTCATTGTTTTCCGACAAGCATCCCCTTGCCTTCTGCGCCTACCCGACAGGATCTGCATACAACCATTCATCCATCGGCGGTGCGATGGGCGGAATCAAAAGTTTGAGCATGACATGATTATTCCCTTTTTGACCAGCCTTGTTCCCGGATACATTCATCATCCATGGCCAAAAGCACAGCGAGAAGAATCCAGACCCTCACCCGCTCAGATATCCAACATGCTGCGAATCTTCTGCGGCGGCGCATTGATGGTAGTGCCGGTCAGCGCGCTGCGCCCGGTTTCATTGCTCGCAACCGTGATGTTGCTCGCCTCGCGGCCCACCGCAGGCCTCAAGCTCTCGCTGCGGCCCCTAGCCTCGCCGTGGTCGCCGGCGTCGTCACGCGGCCGACTCCTGCTGCGGTCGCGCAAGCCGACCGCGTCGCCGAACTCTGAATCGCGGTCGGCGGTGCCGCTGCCGCTCAGCGCCGTGGTCCGCTGGATGTTCATGTTGCCGAGCTCAATGCTCTGGGCGATGCGGCGGGCGGTGGGCGCGCCGCCGCCCATCTCGTAGGCGAAGCTGCGCAGTCGCTGCTCGTCCGACAGGTGTGAGTCGCCGCGGGCCTTGCGCCACCACGCGGGCTTCTTGGTGATGCCGAGCTCGGCGTCGACGGCGCGGCCGCGCGCCCGCCGCTGCGCCATCAGCTGCAGGTCCTCGTTGCGCTCCACGTACCCCCACGCGTTGAGGATGATGATGATCAGAAGCGACGTGCTGTACCCCAGCCCATATGGCCACCCCGGCTGCACGTCGTACTTCATGATGTTGATCTCCCAGACGCAGGCTGCTGCGATGGCGTATGCGACTTGGAGACCGAGGACGAGGATGGAGAAGAATAGTCTTGCTGGGGTGTGCGTCAGGAAGTTGTCAAAGCTCTTGAATATCCCGCCTTCGTGAGGATAGTAGTGATGTAAGTTGTGCCTTAGGTCGTAAATAATCGTGAAGTACGCCAACGCCGCAAATACACCCCCAATTTTAAATCGATTATCCGTCGCCATAGGTTCCGCTATCTGTGTTTGTTGTTGAATCGACGACTGCTCTTCTATTGCACCCCAGCTCCTTGGAATGACCATGAAGAAGTTGAGCCAGGCACAAGCATAAAATATCAGCGGTAGGTAAAACTCTGCTTGACTGCGACGGTCATCCTGTGGTAGAATGAAAGGGTCCCGGTCAACGATTTGTCGCTCGCTCCAAGAACCCCTACTATCGTCAGCAATGAAGAATGGCCGCTACTTCAAAGTGTTAAACATACCAATGCCTCGTACCCTCCCAAACCATTGCCAGGGTGCCGGGTATCATGAGATAAAAGAAGAAGCTCTGCAACACTATTGCAATCTGCTGAAGATAATCTCGATCCACGTCCAAGCTGGTAATACACGAGATGATGCCGCAGGCAGCTGTAAAAAGCATCCAGTACCACTGCCAGCGGCGTCCGATGAGCCGAAACCGCTTGTCCTCACGCAGAAACATCTTGCCATGCTTGTTCAGGTTGACGAGCGTGAACATGACTGAAACGGCGAATGCGATGCCGAAGGCTATGCCCAATTTACCTCTTTTCCCTACACCTTTGATTGGCACGTAGCACGACGTCGCATTGACCCAAGTGCCATTGCTGTAGTAGATTGGCTGGTATTGGTCAAAGATCAGGTAGCAATTGCTCCCGTTCGAGATTGTGTCGTTGCCGTAGTACGTGTAATTCCAGTATTGAAGAGAGGTGAGATTGAAATGGACTCCATTGATGATGGTGTCGGAGGAGTTGTCACCGGTTGGGAATCTGTGAAGGAGTTCGCGGAGGTCGATGAGCGGCATGGTTGACGTGGGGTGTCGATGTGGTGGTGAAAAAGACGGATGAGGCTGGAAGCAAGCAAGCTCAGCGCCGCATTGCGAAGGATTAATACATAAGAAGCTTTCGTCAACTACAATTGCGCGGGGCTTTTGAGGCGGGAGAGATGAAAAAGAAGCTTGAGTTTTGCTGAGAGGTGCGGGACTTTTGTGTTGATGCGGATGATCCGCCCACGTCCGAAGCTTGGTGGTTGGTCAGCCTCCTAGCGTGCGTGGGCGAAATGCAGCGAACGTGATAAATTGCGCTTCGTATGCAGGCAGACTCTGAAAATTTTGGAGATGATCTGATTCGACCAGGTCTGATTTCGCTTCGTTATTCTGTGCTCTGCTTATTTGTTGCGTGCCTCTGTCAGGACGATTCATTCTCTGAACAAAACTTCCCTGGAAAGCCATCCGATGACATTGGTGGCTTATAGTCCCGAAGAAAGTTAGGCTCAAAACAGACTTTTCGCATTCGCAAATGCAAATTCTTGCGACGGATACATTGAAGATACAAGTCAATCAGGATTGACGGCCGACGTGTGATCATACTATCTATCCTTTGTGGGATAGACGGATGTTTGCTAGAATTCGGGCAAACTACACTATACAGAAACATACCGACACGCCCTGCCGGTGTGCCCGCCGTCCTATGAGAATACTTCTCCAGCCAAACAAGTCAGCCGGAACCGTCGTTCATAAAGGAGAGGCACATCGAAGTGAAAAGAAAACTTGCATAAACAACCGAAGAATGCGCATAGCTGTTTCCGTCCGATGAGAGGTACATCCAACCGAAATTTGATTCGCAGCTCCTCAGAACGCCGAAAAAACATAAGAACCGCTCCGATGAGTGTGAAGAAATCCTCGTGCGACTTTCCAACCATAAGCTCCAGCGCCACAGACAAAAGATGCAAAATAATGCCGGCCTTTGAACATCCACAAAGCCGCCTTGTGACTTACTGCTGGCGTCGCTCACGCTGAGGTCCGAAGTCGGCCTCGACTACTTTCTTCTCCTTCCTACTCTTGACCGCGAATTCGGCAAGCAATGGAAGATGGTCACTAGGGAAGTGCCAATTCGGAAAGCCCGGCACCCGCTGCAGATATTCTGCATCAACGTCGCCTAACAATCCAGTCACCTGTAAGGCGTTTGTCGCGTACCAGATGTAGTCAAGCACACCGACAAAGGTTGGCGTGTAGTTTGTGAACTTTAGTTCCCCAATGTGAGAGTAGCTGGACCTCAGGGTGAACGAATGCGTCATTCCTTCACGGGTGAAATCTCCATATTTTCGGTTGCCCAAGTCCTCGTGCAGATGCGAGAGTGATCCATGCGCTAACAAGTCGTATACACCAGAGTTTGGCAGCGAATTGAAGTCTCCACAGATGACCAACGGAAGAGCTGATGCATTCGGATAAGATTGTGACGGGACTGGTTCCTGCGGCGAATCGTCTTGACCATCAACCTGGCCGTCAGGTTGATCGCCGTTCTCGTACTTGTATGTCAGCTTGTCTTTGTCCGATGTTGGAGGTAGATCCGCCCATTTGTCTGCGAGCTTGTTTAGTTGCTCTACCAGAATTGCAGCTTGGACGACCTTGACGTCCTTAAATTTGGGATCCCAGTAGATGTGAACATTTGCAACGACAAGTCGAGCACCGGTGAGGCGATTTTCAAGGAACGCAGCTACAGCAATATCATCTCGAGGCATGACACGGTTGAATATGTCGTGTTCGGACTTCATGTCAGGTCGATTGATGGCTGTATTTCGGAAGTCGATTAGTTGCTTGTCGAGACACATGTACCTTTGTGACGTTAATAATTTCTACGCTAACATGGAGTTGAAGATAACTCACTTTTTGTGCTTGTAGAATATTGCACAGCCATCGACAAGCTTTGCTTCCTTCTCACCCATAGTCTTTGCTCTTGTTTTCGGCCAGAACACACTCCTGTATTCCTGCGCCAGATTGGGTCGGAAGTACTCATTGTAGCTTTCCATATCGATCTCCTGAAGACAGACGATGTCTGCATCGCGAGCGCGAAGTTCGTCCAGAATTAGCTCGCGGCGATGATCCCATGATAACGCTTGAGATGGAGTGTACCCGTGCTGTGTTGGCGTCGCATACTTGTCGCAAAGAATGTTGAAGCTCAGCGCCGTAAACTTCTCATCTGGTGGTATTGGCGAGTCATCTACTTGTATCCAATCACGCTCATTTGGTGGTGCAGGTGGGTCCGCATTCTCTCGCATGTACTTGATCAATGCCCCAGTACCCTGTTCCACGATGATGGCTTTCAGCTCTTCTTCGAGCGGGTTACCTTCGATGCCCAGGATCTGAAGCTGATACAAGGTACCCATTTCGAATGGAAGCGTTTCCAGTTGGTTGTCGAAGAGAAAGAATTCACGCAGGTTAACGAGCATACCGATCTCAACCGGAAGTTCTCTAAGCTCGTTTTGGGACAGGTCGAGAACGGCTAGGTTTCGAAGCTTTCCGATCATCGACGGGATGAAGGAAATCTTGTTGTGGTTGAGGTACAGCTTCGTCAAAAAGGAGTAATGCAGAAGCGCAGTGTGCATCACCTTTAGATTCTGGCCGCCCATATCCAACGCTGTCCAAGTTTGGTCTACTGGCGTTGTGTCATCCTCCATCCTAGCTCGGTTACGCTCTTCCTTTTCAGCCTCCTTCGTAGCGCCGTTTGTGAAAGAAATCATGGTGGTTTTACTGCTGCTCGACGCGAGTCGCGCGTGATGATGTTGAACGTTCATCTCTCTCGATTGCTGTGCAAGTTGAAGCTGAAGAGCCCAGTGTTCGTTCGGAGCTTTAGCCGCGGATGCGTAAGCGTTGCTTGGGGTTGATCCGGTAGCATGTTGCGCATTGAAATGAGAGGCGCTGCCAGAGAGTGCACCACCACCAGAATGAGAGTGCTGGTGATGGGGAAAATTGCCTCCATGTGCGTTATGAGTGTTGTGATCCTGGTGTTGCTGTTGTTGGTGACCGTGATGATGAGTCTGTGGTTGATATGGCTTAGACATATTCATTGCCATACCAAATCGATTGTGGCTGGCGCCATTCAGCATGCCGTGTTGATTTCCGCCATGATTTTGATTAAACATGTTGTAAGAATTTGCCCCTGCCTGCAGTCCAGGAGAACGCGCAGGCGAAGGGGTGTCGAGGTTGAAGGTGAGACGCCCGCCACCGGTTGGCGAAGCGGCTCGCGGTTGTGGTCGTTGCTGCTGTTGATTATGCTGTTCGAAATAATGTTGTCCGGCTCCCGTTTGGAACCGGAACGGACCATCTGCCATCTAACTCCTCCACAACCGTTGATAAGGGAGGCCTGTCTACACTGACCAGTGGTGAACGAATGGAAGAGCTTATGTCGGAGGAATAGATGGCTGCCAAAGCTTTCTCTTTCGCAACATGGGATTCCAGCCAGTCAATAACCATCAAGGCGTTTTTGATGCAACTGCGGGCCGGTTGGGACTGCGGTTGTGCAAGTCTTCAGCACAGTGCTGCTTGCAGTGTTCAATATCCGCTATCGAAGGTTCGTATGATGAAGAGGCTCGAACAACGCTTGCAAGAGGCTATTGAGTTGTGTATGCTAAGGATAGGCTACTGCGAGACAGAGAGAGAGAGGTTAGTGGCACGGGTGACATGGCGGGTGTGAACGGTTGGACAAAGTCGCAGCCGTTTGAACGCGAATCTGGGCTTGATGGCGACTTATAGTGCTTTCAAACGCCTACCAGAAGTAGAAGATGACGAGCCACTTACAGAATCCGATCAGAAGAGGGCGCGCGCAGAGGAAGCGGAGGTGTGAAGGAAGGCACTGGGGGTGGATTGCTGCTGATTGAGACGCAATTGGTGAGTCGTAGAACTTCCGGGAGGGAACAACTGATGTCCAGAGTGGTCTGAGGATTATATTCTCAGATTTCAGCCCGCTGCGACGTCTGGCAAGGGTTTGAGGAATAGCTTTGGTGTAGAGAGTCTTCGCGATGCTCAGCAGCAGGATTGAGGCTTGATTTGTAGTAACGTGACTTCAAAGTCTTGGCGCGCTTGCAATCGCGATATCGTATATGTTGATGGATTGTCGCCAGCACACTTCAAGAGTCTGTCGACAAACCGTTTTTCCGTAGTTAAGGTATAGCAAACAGTTTTGACTTATTTGACTTTGTAAGATTTCATCGACTGCTTGCCCCTTCAGTCAATTAAGGGCATCTAAGTTATTTCACGTTGACGCAATTCTACATCGCAATACTGCAAGCCGTAAGCACTGATACCTTATCATCTAGTATTCCAACATTGCGGTTCCACCTGGGCGATCATTTAGTTCTTGATTTAAGAGGCGTTGTAGAGATACTGCAATATTCATTAGGAAATGCTCAGATGATGGCTAAGGACATATAGGTACGCGGTTGACTGAGAGCAGTTCCGTGACCAAGACGTTTGTTGAAATAGTAAACAAGCAAGCAGACTTCATTGCTGAAAGGCAATTCTCTTTGAGTACGTGATATCACGTACATGTGCACACTGTGAGAATCTACCTTCCAAGTGACCCAATTAACAGTGGCAATGGGCGCACACAGACGTCCGGAAACAATTCTGAAAGCGTCTAAGACTCCGCCATTGCAAGATGTCATCTCAGGTTCAGTCCAACGGTGGCTTGCGAATGGGCCGTTCAGGCTCAGCACGGTCGATTGCGTACCGGGTCCACATGTCAGTGAGCTCGTAATCTGCGAAAGCGGTGCGATACGTCCGTTGCAAACGTCAATCGTAGGGCCGGGATGGTATGCAGCATACTAGGTACATTGCAATCCAAGTTTGGCGAGTTCCCATAAGCACCAGCGAAGGGGGAAGCGCTCGATATGTATTGGTAAATGCAACCCACGGGAGGCATAAGATGGCACCCGCGCGCGAGCTGCAAATGTCGGCGCTTCTCCACGTTCTTTCCTTTTTCTTGCCAGCGATGGGTCTCTTTCCGATGCCATACCTGTTAATGTCAAGTACACGTTAATGTCCAAACCGCCAACCACTGGAAAAACTCAATTTTTGGAGCATGAAACTGCGCTAAGTGATGAGCGCAGGCGATTGGGCGCACACAGGCGGTCCTAGCCGACCCGATGCTACTGCGCCGTCATTCGTTCCCGACTCTGCGAATACTGCGTCTGCTCCAAGACAGGCGAATTCCATTGACGAAACGCGCCCGGGAACCCACGAGCTCCAGCAGACATGGGCCAGTACCGGCTCCGGCAGCAGCAACGCCCCTTTATCCCGCAGTCGCAGTCTGTATCGCAACCGTTCTGATAGCACCGGCTCTGAAAGACCTCGTGCCGTTCTCCAGCGCAAACATGCTAGTGTATTGCCGCCCCCTACGGTGATGGAGCAATCGAGGCCAGCTGCGACGTCCATTTCCAGTGGATCCACGAACAGCAGCAGGGACTGGAAGGACGATCAACCTGGTCTCGGCCCGTTTACACTACGCCACGGACGACGATACCTTCGAGACCAGTCATACCCGCTACCTGTTGACCTGCCAGAGGTACAGCGGCAGAATCTACAGACATTACTCGCCACACAAGTTTTTGGCAAGCCGCTGTGTTCACAGCATGCAAGCGAAACTCCACCGCAGCGCGTACTCGAGGTCGCCTGCGGCAGCGGATTCTGGTCTGCCCAATGCCACGACTACCTCGCCGAATCAGGTTGTCTGAACGTGTCCTTCACGGGCATGGATATTGTACAAATCGCACCGGATTACAACCAGCAAGGCATCAATTGGCGATTCTGCCAGCATGATATTCGAAAAGTGCCGTTCCCTTTTGAGGACGAGACCTTTGACCTCATAGTACTAAAAGATCTAAGCCTCGTCCTCCAGCAGAATCAGCCATCGCAACGTGTGTTGGACCAGGCCATTCGCATGCTCCGCCCTCACGGCGTTCTTGAGATCTGGGAAGTCGACCATACCATCCGCTCACTTCTGCCTCATCCACCCCCTCCGCCGAACAAACGACCCGAAGACCTCCACCAAGCCTACGCAACCGCCACCTTCCTCATCTCCGCAGCGACACCGTTCGGTCCGGCGGAAAACCGATTCATCCAAGACTACAACGCGTGGATAGGCCAGGCGCTGGACAAGCGAAAGCTGTCGCCGGTTCCGTGCGCGCGAATGCAGCCCATGCTGCTGCAGGAAGAAGAGCTGTGGGACGTGGGGTTCCGGCGCGTGGCCGTGCCGCTCGGCGAGATGAGCTGGGAGCGGCAGGATCCGCGGCTCATTGCGGGCCGCCAGAAGCACGACTCCGGCCTTTCGGGCATGGCCGTGGCCGGGGACGCGCCGCTGCTGACGCCCGAGCAGGAGAGCCTGCGGGAAACCGCGCTGCTGGTCATCGTCCAGCTGATCGAGAGCCTGGAGCCGCTGCTGAAGGAGGTCAGCGGGAAGAATCAGGAGGAATGGCAGCGTTGGTGGGCTGGGATGATGCAAGATCTGTTCCAGAATGACGGCGCCAACAGCGGCGAGTGTTTAGAAATCGGTGCCTATTGGGCACGGAAAAAGGGATGACGTACAGGACGAACGGCGTTGCAGATTTGATTCTCACGATATCGTTCGAGGCCTATGATTCAGGCATTCCGAAGCTGATTTTGGTCATATTTTGTCGTAGCGCTGGCGCAGGGTTCGATATCGCTTCAAGTAATACCTTGGAAGAAAAGTCATTAGGAACTTTGTGACAACGGCGTAGATTTGATCTCTTACAGCGCTTCGATCTCTGTCATAAAATCAGTACTCACACTGAGAAAAGCTAGCTCCGTATTGGAATACATACCTTTCTTCACGAACTCCGCACGCTGAATACCCTTTTTGATCTGCTCCTCATCCTTAAGTTGAGCTTGACTTATAAAGGCTTTATGCAGTCTTGGTCTAGCGTATTCATAACCCAATGGATATTCTCGGATCAGATAGAGTAGTTCTGCAGATTATGAGTGGCAGGACCAGACGGACAGTGGCAGATTCACCGCCGAACCTTTATATATCTTGATTACTTCCTGCCTAAGAGTAGGATTGGGCGAAGACATGACGGCTGAAGTGATGGAGTGTTCGTGCAAGAAGTAATCATGACGCGAGGTAAAGGAAGTCCGCGCACAAAGCGCCGATCAGATGTTGCATTACCGAACTTGGGTAGGGCGCACGAGATCGGCACAGCACTTTTCAATGCCATATATTGCTGGAGCCGAACAAGGAAAATCCCTTCGGTTGTGTAGCAAAAGTAGGAGGTTTGTCAAGTCTTCGATTCATCAAATCACTGATAAATTTAATCTGTAGAACATTTCTACATCTCTGATCACACGCTAAATCCTAGTCCACTTCAACTTTACTGCTGCCGGATCTCGCACCTGCAAAGTCAGCTTCGAGACCGAATCATCCATGATTTGGACGAGTCTTTCGCGTGCCTCTTTATCTGTCTCTTGTTCCGTACGTAGGGGCTCGCATCGAGCTGAGTGGAATAGCGTTGAAAAGGTAGCAACAAACTCGACTTGAGCCATTCTCATTCCTGGGCAGACTCTCGGTCCACCAGACCAAGGTAGGAACGTTCCCTTTGCCGGCGTAATTAGGTTGCCCAAATCATCGATCCACCTCGAAGGTTTAAACTCTGAAACGTCAGAACCCCATATATCTGGATTGGAGTGCATGCTTTGTGCACAGACAAAAATATCCATTGGAGGTGTCAATATGTGGGTTCCCTTGACATCAGTCAACTGCTGCGGCTCGACAACCGATCGAATGGCGTGGGAAACTGGTGTAAAATTGCGAAGAGTCTCAAACTGGGTTTAGTTTAGCCACCATACCTCAAGGATTCACAGGTCAAAAGCACGAGGATAGCCTTACCATAACCGCAAGAATGCGTTGACACTTTGGAAATGTTTCGGCGTAGTCCCAATCTGAGTTATCTGTGTCGAGCTTCTGGAGGTCCTCGCGTATCCAGTCCTGCCATTGAGGATACGCAGCAAGCGATAGCACTGCATACCCCATGGTATTTGCCGTAGTGTCAAAGCCGGCAGCAGAAAACGTGAAAAGATTACCACGAATCTCGTCTTCGGTCAAAGAAAGTCCAGAATTGCCTCCAGTTTTACCTCGATCGGATAGTTGAACCAGCATACTCAATAAATTATTCCTCGGTCCAGCTCCTTGTTTTGCCGCTTGTCTTTCGCTGTCCAACAAGTCTTTGGATATGCTAGGCAAGTCTTCCATTGCTTGTCCCAGCGTTCTAAGAGCCACCGGCATGAATGGCAGCTTCATGAATTTTGGAGGCAGGAGGGCAGCTTCAAGGAGCATAATGGTAATTAACCCGATGGCATTGAAGTATGACATTTCTCCTTTCGAAAGGTTGGTGGCATCTTTGTAAGGTATCGGTGTCCAATTTCGGGTTTGGCCGTACCCAGAATGACCGATAATATTGATAGCAATGTTGTGCAGGCCTTCAAGTGTATTACCGCCTGGATGCTTCTCTAAGTAATCGAGCATGGACTGAGCCTGTCGGCAACTCTCCTTCCATACCGAATCACTGATCCGTTCATTGAAAATAGGGGCTAGAATTCGTCGCTGACGTTGCCTGTAATATTAAGGTTAGGAGGCTCTCTAAACATAAACGCAGTTTGTAGACCTGAATAATGAAAGAATAACTTACCAGTCATCGCCGTTTGCCTACTCTCAGATGTTAGCCTCAGCGCGAAGAGTGAATAAGAATGTAGCTGATACTCACAACGAGAACATTTGAACCCAGTAGACCAATAATCTTCTTCGTGACAGCAGCTTGTTGATACTCTTTCCTTCTTTGTAGGATCACATTACCAATGTCAGGATCTGCTGCCCTTCAAGCACGAGATTTAGAGGTGTTGGAGCTATACTTCTAGACAATGAGGACCTACCACATGGCCACTTCGTCAGGACTGACAACTACGAAGACTTTACCTAGCTTTTGGTGGATCTCGTTTTTCCATCTGAATTCCCAGCCATGCGTTACAATGTCCATTCGCTTGTATATCCATTTCGGAAGCCATTTCTTAAACTGCGGCTGCAAAGTCGGCCCAAGGATCATCCATGGGACACTTTTGGATAGCACAGGTGTTGCAATGATTGGATAGCCAGTACGAAGTGCTGCGATGTAGTTCCTGATGAAGGAATAAACCTTGCTGATAACGAAGATCAAGGCAAGGGATGAAATTACAGATCCGATGCCGAATTCCATTGGGACAGCTGGTAGGCAAACGGCTGAGAGAACGTAGAACAGTATAAGAGCGGGAAAAGAGGTCTCCTAGTCCTGTAGTTATCCCATTTTAAAGCTGCCACGAATTAAGATGAAGGTACATTACCAATTCAGCCCCCAATCTTGCAGCTTCGTAGAAGGTGGGCCGGAGACATTTGATAGGGCGTTTCACGAAGCAGAAGTATCATTGGTAGTTACTACAAAGGATTGATCGCATTTAGTGAATTAGTGAATTACAAGCACTTAACCCTACAGTAGCAAAAATCTCACGGTATACAGAGCATTTTCAATTGCCTTGTGCTAAGCCGGAGAACTCCACTCAGAAACCGAGGTTCGACCGTATGCCCTTCGGTTGACGTACAAGATAATGCCATCCTTGAGAGCTTCTCCAACATGTCAAAAGACTTTCCGTACGCTGCCGAGTATTTCATGATATTGTGGACACATTGAATCTTTTCCTGGCCAGCTTGGGGCATCATGAGTATGCACAACATCTTCTGCCTGCCGTCTGGCGTCCGCGCCGTCCTCACCCGTTTCCGGTATGCCCGAAGCTTTAGCACGTCGCCGTTTCTTCTTTACCAGGCGCCAAACGAGTCTCTCACCTCTCAATTGCCTTCAAAATGGCTCTCGGATACCAAGCACCGGATTGGGAAGTGCATAATGTTCGGTTGCAATAAGGAGCAGGTCCGAGAAGCGGGTAGCATAGCGGAAGAGTTGGCGCTCAACTGGAGAGAAATTATTGCGGGTAGTGAAGGATTCTTAACTACGGAAGGAAGGAGGGGGGTATTCAAGAGACAAATTGAGTGGGGAGAGCAGGATAGCATGGTGGGCTTTAAGAGTTCATTTCGATGGTTGGATTTCAACGCTAAAGATCAAACTTAGGGTCATGTCAACAACGCTATATACAATCGATATGCTGAGACGGCGCGTGTAATGTGGGCATACAACATAGCAACGCTTATGGATCCGGCACATAAGGAAGAATGGAGCCACATGTGGACATCAAAGAGCACGGGTATGATACTTCGTCGTATGGAGGTGGACTTCAAATTTCCTCTGCAGTTTCCGGACAGAATTACCGTTCTGCACAAATTGAGATCGAAACCTCTCCCGTTGGCAGATAATTTCACCCTGGACGTGCTGATATTATCGGAATTGCACCAGCGTCCCGCTGCGCGATGTGTTGAGGACATCGTGCTGTACGACTACAAGGAGGGTATCAAAACACCAATGAAGCCCTTTATGGTAGAAATCTTCCAGAAGATATGGGAAGAACAGGAGGAAGCTCGCAAAATCGGTAGTAGTAAGCTCAGGGAGCTTCTGCACAGAGTGACGAAGCTAGAGAAAGGCAGTTGGGATAGAGAAGGTGCTGTTGAACAGTTTGGAGCCAAATGAAAGTGGACTTCTGATTCAGGACACGGCTTTGCTTTGATAGCCAATTCAGTGTTCTGATCTCACTTGTAATTTCCTTCAAGGAGTCTTATATTGGGTACCATAACGACATCTTCTGACGCTAACTGCTGCAGCGACAAATAGAGATATAAATAGACATCGCATATCAACAATTAGAACCGACCCATATATTTGCACGTGAATGCTACACGACTAAAACTTTTCACAAACTGGTGAAATCTTCGCAATTTTGGCGAGGGTATAAGAATGAGCGCAATCACGTGCAGCTTGATGCGTGCGTTATGTACTCCGTAGTATGTCATGAGCATTTTAATTGACGACAAGTCGGCGATCGGTGAGATTCAGGACCTCCTCACAGCCTTCCCGCCCCAACCTCCCCAAGCTCCCCCGAGCACCAGCGCGCTGCTCTCTCTCCTGCGGACTTCATCAACTCTGGCCCGCTTCTTGTGCAGGAGAGAAGCTTAGATACCAACAGCGCGTAGGGACCGCCGGGCCCGTTTACGACATCCAAACGTACCTGGCACTCCAGCCTTCTCCACTGTCGTTTCGCTTCTCGGCTCCTTCGCACGCCCTAAGCCGAATATAGAGATTACAAATAGCTTCGACCGCAACATCCGTTACGTCTGACTCTGAATAGCTGTTTGCCTACATCTCTGCCTTCGACTTTGATTTCAACATGGCCAGCACGGCCCAGTGTGCGTATTGCTTCGAGTGCCTGTCGGCAAACCTCGAGAAGAGGAAACTGATGGGATTACACTTGGTAGAAGAGCTTTGGGAGAAATATGAGGCTTCGGACGAGGAATCAGAAGCTGTAAAGCACGAGGAAGAAGGCGAAGAGATGGATGGGGTGGAGCAGCCGCAACCAACCGCATCAGAGGACAGCACAACTCCATTCAGACCCGCCGCGATAAGTCGACTCCTTGCACCAAGTCCCTCAACAGCATCATCATCGTCCGTACCCTCCGCCACCTCAAGTACGCCGTCTCTCAAAGATGGTGCCTCTTCCGCAGCTTCCAAGTCGTCGTCTCGCTCCTCATTCTTCTCGATACCCCGGCGCTTAGGTCGCCAGCGCAAGCCTGTCCGCTCCGAAGCAGATGATTATCCCCTTTTTGTCACTTGGAATACAATCCGGAGAGATGGCTCTAGAAGTCTGCGTGGTTGCATCGGAACCTTCGAAGCGCAAGAACTGGATGATGGACTGCGTAGCTACGCTCTGACCTCGTAATACATCTATCTTGCACATTACTGCACTGCGGCAACACTAACATGAGAGTAGAGCTTTCGACGATTCCCGCTTCGTGCCCATCACCCTCCGCGAACTCTCCTCTTTAGAATGCGGTGTCACCCTCCTCACTGACTTTGAGCCAATATCCAACCCAATGGACTGGGAAATCGGCAAGCACGGCCTTCGCATATCCTTCTCTTGGAATGGTCGCCGCTATGGCGCCACCTACCTTCCTGACGTTGCTCGAGAACAGGGCTGGACAAAAGAAGACACGATTGTTAGCTTGATGAGAAAGGCTGGTTGGAGTGGGCGAAGAGAAGAGTGGGAGAAGGTGGCTGATTTGAGCGTCGTGAGATACCAAGGACGGAGAGCAATGTTAGGATACAATAGATGGAGAGAATGGAGAGATTGGGTAGAGGAGACCGGAAGGGATGAGATGGAATGTTGAATGGGATCTGCATTCTTCGATACCACACAGCAAGGCGCCAGTGGAGGATTTAATTGACAGGCTGAGTAGTTTCGGGAGCATATAGAGAGAGCTGGCTTCAAAAAGCCCACGGATTGTGACGGCACTTCCCGTTAAATTTGGCAACAATGCAACTCACGTGCGATTTAAGTTGGAATCCTTGAAGCCTCGAGGTCTGAAAGTGATGTCTATGCATGTAAATTGCATCTATACATTCCCATTTCAAAGGTGAGAGCCTGGAATCGGAAAGGAGGTGTGCACCCAGAGAACACAAAGTCAAACATCTTCGCTTCTTAGCGCAGTCGCACCTCATTCACTCGTTTCTTTTGTCATAACTCTCTTCAGATCGAGGTCGGAGACAGCAGCTGCTCGCTACCGGTAGTATCCATAGGTCCGTCTTGACGGAATGTGAATATCTTGCCGGCAGACGTAGCGGTACAGCACGTAGCAGCTCTTAAGAGCGCGTGAGACGAGATGCTTCCACTTTATCGTGAAGCCTGGGCGCTAACACCTTGAAATGAAGGATTTCATTCGTCTAAGAGTGGTGAGAAAGTGTGAAGAAGTTCAAGTTTTCTTTCGAGGTTGAAACCATGCAGTCACGTGAGAAGGCGCCGCCTTTGTTTACTCACGTCAACAAACCCCGAAGCGGAGCAATGATAACAACAACACCAATCCTCAAACTTGAGAAAGACAGATAGCCAAAATGTCTACTGAATCGCCTGTGTGGCCTTCTAGACGAACTACAAATCGACGGCAAATTGTGGAATCGTCCGATGAGGAAGACGTGAGCCGAATAGGGAACGATAGCGAAGACGACTTCACACCAGCGCCGAAAGCATCACGAGCTCAAAATCGTCGGAAAACGGCCGCAGAACCTACGACACCGCGAGCTGCTACACGATCACGCCGAATTACATCAAGTGAATCCATCGAGCCATCCCAGGTCCTAAGCCCAGGCAGCTTAGCTCCTTCAGAACCACCTTCGCCTGCGAAGAAGCCGTCACCACGCAAAAGTAGGGCCGGAAGACAAAGCGTACGTGCAAACAAGAAGAACAGGAATTCTGTCGTATCAGAAGTGCCGTCTCTTCCACCGCCGTTGCCCACTCCCAGGGCCACTGAGTCCCCAGAGCCATCGATCCTAGAAAGTAGTGAAAATATCGAGCCAGAAAATGCAACTCCACGAGGAGCCAAGCCCATTGCTTCTCCTGCTCTTTCACAACGAGAATCCATTCCATTGGCGGATATCACAGATAGCGTCATCAATGAGAGGACACCTGTGGCAGACAAGCGACCCGATGAAGTGAAGGTGGAGAAGCAGGAACCGAAAGCTGCAGTACAGGAGAAACCGATGGATATTGTAGTTCGCACAAGAGCGGCTGGAATTACTTCCGTAAAAGAGGCGGAGACTGGTCCCAAAGCTCGCATTGTTATCACATACCTTGTTCTCACAAACTTCAAAAGTTACGCCGGACGACAGGAAGTAGGGCCATTCCATGCTTCCTTCTCGTCTGTAGTGGGCCCAAATGGTTCTGGCAAGTCAAATGTCATTGACTCGCTGCTGTTTGTTTTCGGCTTCCGCGCGAGCAAGATGAGACAAGGAAAGATCTCAGCTCTCATCCACAACTCCGCCGCACATCCGAATCTCGATCATTGCGAAGTCGAAGTACACTTCCAGGAGATCATGGACTTACCAGGTGGCGGACATGAAGTCATCCCAGATTCGACTTTAGTTGTATCTCGCCGAGCATTCAAAAACAACTCTTCTGCGTACTACATCAACGGCAAGACGTCCAACTTCACGACTGTTACCAATCTACTTCGAGAAAGAGGAGTAGACCTGGATCATAAGAGATTTTTGATTTTACAAGGTGAAGTCGAGTCTATTGCTCAAATGAAACCGAAAGCTGCAAACGAGCATGACGACGGTCTTCTCGAGTATCTCGAGGACATTATTGGGACGTCTAAGTATAAGGCTCCCATCGAAGAGTCTGCAACAAAGACGGAAGAGCTCAATGAGGTCTGTCGAGAAAAGAGTGGGCGCGTTCAACATGTTGAGAAGGAAAAGAACGCTCTCGAAGACAAGAAGAACAAGGCATTGGCCTATATTCGAGATGAAAATGAGCTTGCGACCAAAAAGTCTGCTCTTTATCAGATCTACATCGAGGAGTGCAGCGACACCCTTCAAGTGACGGAAGAAGCGGTGACGAAGCTTCAAGCTTCACTGGACGAAGAACTTCAAAAGCATGCTGGTAGCGAGGAAGGCATCAAGAAGATTGAGAAACAGTACAAGTCAGGTCAGAAGGAGCTGGATCGAATGGAGAAGGAAAGCCAAGAAGTGCTCAAGCAGATGGCGAAGCTAGACAAGGAAACCGTGAAATTTGACGAAAAGAAGAAGTTCCTTGCCAACAAACGCAAGAAGCTTGAGAAGTCTCTGGAATCTGCCATATTTGGAGCGAAAGAAACCGAAACCCAGATGAAGCAAAGTTCAGACGACATATCTCGCAACACAGAAGCAATTGCTGAGTTGGAGGAAAATATGGAGGCCGAGGAGAAGCAGCTCGCTGCGATCCGCGAGAGTCTGAAAGGAAAGACACAAGGTCTATCGGATGAGATCGCAGCCAAGCAGAAGTCGCTCGAGCCTTGGAATGCCAAACTCAACGACAAGCAGTCAGCAATGGCTGTTGCTCAAAGCGAACTTGATATCCTCAAAGAAAAAGATGGTGCTGCGGCCGTTGCAATTGCGGATGTCGAAGCGAAGATCGCCAGCTTTAAGGAGAGCAAGGCTTCAAAGAGCTCGGAATTCAATCAATGCCGCAAAGAGAAAACCGAGCTCGAGAAAGAACTCCAACGCGTTCATGCTGAACAAGAATCGCTCATGAAGAAAGAACCCGGTATGAGGTCGAAGCTTCTCGATGCCAGACAAAAGGCCGACGAAGCACGCTCAAGTCTCTCCGCGAGTCAATCGCAAAGCAGCGTTCTAACAGGGCTCAACCGGTTGAAGGAGTCAGGTCGTATCAAAGGCTTTCACGGCCGACTTGGTAACCTCGGTGCCATTGACTCAAAATACGACGTTGCCATATCCACGGCCTGCCCGTCGCTGGATAACTTAGTTGTGGACTCTGTGGAAGTTGGACAACAATGTATCGAATACCTCAGAAAGAACAACCTCGGACGCGCCAACTTCATTTGCTTAGATCGCCTACCTCAGCGAGATCTGTCGCCTATCTCCACTCCGGAAGAGTGCCCAAGACTGTTCGACCTAGTTAAAGCACAACATGATCGCTTTAGACCTGCCTTTTTCAGTGTCCTCCAGAACACATTGGTCAGTAAGGACCTCCAGCAAGCCAACCGCGTGGCATACGGGGCTCAAAGATGGCGAGTGGTTACTTTAGACGGTCAGCTCATTGACAAATCTGGTACCATGAGCGGTGGTGGCACTCGAGTAGCAAAAGGAGGTATGAGTTCTAAGTTAGTAGCAGAAGTGACCAGGGACCAAGTGGCAAGGCTAGAAGGCGATCGCGATATGCTTGAGCAGACATTTGAAGATTTCCAGCGGCAACAGTGTGAGCTCGAAACAACTCAACGAGAGCTGACTGAGCGGATTCCAGAACTAGAGACTCAAGCTCAGAAGTTGGAGCTCGAAGTCAGCAGTTTCGACCGCAACATTGCTGATGCTCAACGGCGGATCCAGGAGCTCAGTACCGAACAGCAGACCTCCAAGTCCGACAAAGCGCGCACGAAGGAGCTTGAAAAGACGATTGCTGTCTTGAAAGCTGACATCTCAAAGCTTCATTCGAGCATGGCTGGCATTGAAGAGGCGATCAAGGCTCTTCAAGACAAGATCATGGAGATCGGTGGAGTCAAGCTGCGTACACAAAAGGCCAAGGTGGATGGGTTAAAGGAGCAGATTGAGACGCTGCAGAGCGAGATGTCAAACGCTGAAGTCAATCGAGCTAAGGCGGAGAAGCAGAAGACAAAGCATGAGAAAGCGCAGACGGAAGCGAGAAAGGAACTCGAGAGCTCAGCAGCCGAGTTAGAACGGGTTGAAGCTGATATGCAACGACAAATTCAAGACGCGTCAGGCTCTCGAGAAGCAGCTGATGAAGCGCAGGCAGCCATTGATGAGAAGAAGGAGGAGCTTTCAGAGTTGAAGAAGGAGATCGACAAGCGAACCGTGGAACTCAATGAGACACGGGGTATTGAAATTGAGATGCGAAACAAGCTTGAAGAGCATCAGAAGGCTCTGGGAGAAGGCCAAAAGCGACTCAGAAATTGTCAGGAGAGGCTGAGTAAACTCTCGTTGCAAAGTACGAGCGACTTGGGTGAAGGTCAAGAGGAATCAACACTTCCCACTTATTCCCGCGATGAGCTGTTGGATATGGACAAGAACGAGCTCAAAGACGAAATCGAAGACCTCGAGAAAAAGACGCAGAACATCAATGTCGACCTGAGTGTTCTAGCTGAGTATCGTCGTCGAGTTGAAGAGCACGCCTCACGAAGCGCAGACTTAGCAGAAGCAGTGGCCGAACGAGATACGGCCAAGAAGCGGTGTGATGAACTTCGACGTCTCCGCCTCGAGGGCTTCATGGAAGGATTCAGTATCATATCCATGCGCTTGAAGGAGATGTATCAGATGATCACGATGGGGGGTAATGCCGAACTCGAGCTGGTCGACAGCTTGGATCCCTTCAGTGAAGGCATCTTGTTTTCTGTCATGCCACCAAAGAAGAGCTGGAAGAACATCAGTAATTTGTCAGGTGGTGAGAAGACGTTGAGCAGTCTAGCACTTGTCTTCGCCTTACATCACTACAAGCCAACGCCACTGTACGTCATGGATGAAATCGACGCTGCGTTGGACTTCCGTAATGTATCCATTGTCGCGAGTTACATTAAGGAGCGGACGAAGAACGCACAATTCATTGTCATCTCTTTGAGAAACAACATGTTCGAACTAGCATCTCGGTTGGTTGGCGTGTATAAGGTAAATCATATGGTAAATCATTCCTCAGCTGCTGTACCTTGGGCATAGAACTGATTATGCATTTTAGACGAAGAGTGTTACGGTCGAGAATAGGGACTATCTGGTTCCAAGAGCATGAAAGGCTTATCATGCTGCTATAATGATTGGACGTTCAGGAGCAAGGCGTGTCATAGTAGCTTTGGTACAAAGTTTAGTTCGATCACCTTTGACGATTCCGATGAACACCTACGTCTCGGGCCACAACTATCGGTTTTGACTTCTGAGCGCAATGATTCAAGACGCTGCAGGTCCTAGTAAACCATTGTTCCCAGTCTTTTGTCCAAGCTTTCCCTTTTCCACATACTCACGCCTTAGCCAGTCAAGCGTATCGTGTTTCAATCCTCTTTGCTCCACATAATTCTTCTCGATATTCCAGACAGTATCCAGACCGACTTGATCCATCATTTCCGATGGTCCCCGCTCAGCTGCAAACCAATCTTTGAATAATATATCAATGTCTTTAGGCTCGGCGACGCCTTCAGCCATGACATCTAAACTCTCGCGTTTGATGGCTGCCCAAATGCGATTGAAGATGAAACCTGTCGACTCTTTCTTAACGTGGATGGGCACAAACCCAACAGATGCGCACTCTCGGAGCAAAAGATCGATAATAGCAGAGTCCGTATAGCCACAGCTCATCAGCTCGACGCATTTGTGCTTTGGTGGAGAGTAATAATGCGTGTTCAGCAATCGATGTCTAACAGCTTTAGAATGCATTTCCGGGAGGGATTAGAGGCAAAAGTACAAACCTCTTTTGTACATGATTTAACATCTGACTGCTTCGGTAGCTGCTGGAATTGCTCGCGAGGATACAGTCGTCCTTCACCAGCTCGTCCAATTGACCCATCAGATTGATTTTCAAATCTAGAATCTCAGGTACAGCCTCTATGACCATCCAAGCGTCCTTCACTGCTTCTTGTAGATTAGTTACGGCAATCATAGGGCCTCGTTTTGTCTTCATGAGAGCTGATTGCGCGCCTACGTTCTCGTTTACGTACGCGATCGCAGCCTCAACTTGCTTTGGGTCCTTGTCACAAAGTACAACGGACTTTCCAGTACAACACCACATCATCGCCAACCTCCTACCCAATACACCGCCTCCAATGATGGCGATAGGCCTTGCTGCTGTTTGTAGTTTCGTCCATACAGACATAGCCAAACGTTATTCAAGCCAATAGTTTCTAGGTCAGTCAGCAGATGGATAACATGGCAATTGACATAATTGGGCTTAATTCTGTTGTAACTTGGTCGTGAATCGTCATATGTGCGAAAATTAGCCTACCATTTCTTGTCCTTTATCCGGAAATTCTGAGGTGGAGAGAGTGGGGAACTTGTCGGCAGTGAAAGTTAAGTTCGAGGTACGATCTGCTATGGACCTTTGAGCTAATAGTTCACGTCCTTACGACTACATCCACCCCTAGGAAGTTCCCTTCGCTAGCCCAACCTGGAAGCGTGTAGATAGTCGTTTGATCTTTAAGGCGAAGCTTTCCTCGGCAAACGGAAAGCCTTCCGCCGACTGGAGGGAAACTTATTGGCGACTTCGCCGCGCGATTGAGTTCAGTGCTTCACCAAATGTTCAACCCCCAGCTGACTCAGTTCGTGTTCGAATACGATTGCCAGTACCGTCGCATTCAGAATCAATTGTTATGTCTGCTATTCAACCCAGCTCATTAGTTGCAGCACACCCTAATGCTGACATCTATATAGGACGCTTGACTTCAAGCTCTCACCGCAACGTATGGTTTTGTTAAGGATGTGGTCAGCTCATCAAACCTTTCCGCTTTAAGTTTATAGGTGCGACTGTATAGACGCAGAGTCTCACTGTTATTTCGAAAATGTATGAAAAGTTCAACCTTTATACGATCTCGTGTCAGCCCTACTCCGATAATATTGTCATGCCAAAGTTGTCTACAACGTTCACGGTGTTGCTAAAGCTTAAGAGTAAGATGCGACCAGTTACAGATGACCTTATATATTATGCATCCTTTTCATCTTTCTTTCACACTTCTCTCTTAAGAAGTAAATATGCTCCATCAAGCGACACTCAAATTTGGTGCTTGGAGCATCCTTACCGGTGTTGCGTCAAGTTTGTCCTTAGCCAAAACCGTATGACCTCCCTCACCTGCCACCGGGGATTCTCAAATGCTGCCAATTACTAATGCATCAGCCGAAATCATGTTTTGTTCTAGTATCCTGGGGATCTGAATTATCCATCTGTCCACCAATGGCAATCTCTCAATTCATCACTTGGCGGAAAGCTCGTCCAGACTGTTCCGGCAGCTGCAGTCTATTACGAGCCAAACTTCGATGCGGCTAAATGCAATGCAGTACCTACAGAGCTTATGGACCCGGAGTTTGTAGCAGAGGATCCCGTGCAAATTTTCTGGGGCAATTGGGATGGCGACGAATGCCCGCCCATTGTTGGCGGCATAGCAGGCGCTGCCGAAGCCTGTGGTTTGGGAAACTACTCGAACTATGTCATCATAGCCGATACCGCCCAAGATGTCAGCATAGGTGTAAAATTTGCAAAGGAGCACAACCTACGATTAGTTGTAAAAGGAACCGGGCACGAACTTCAAGGCCGGTGAGGTCTAGAATCCATTCTTACGCCCAGGTTATTCTAACTTGCCTCTTTGCAGTAACCTTGGCCGTGGAAGTCTAAGTATACAGACGCATAACATCGGTGGCATCACCTTCAACAACGACTGGTCGCCAGCAGGCACAGGTCCTTCACATCAACATCAAAATGCACCTCAAAGTGTCGTTGAATTTGGATCAGGTGTACGTTGTGTCGACTTGAATACGGCTGGATATGCACTTGGAAAACTCATTGTCGGGGCTCAGACAACAGTAATTGCTCTGTCCTAATTCAATGATAAGCAACTGAAGCGTATATTATAGTCAGTCGGTGCCGGCGGAGGTTACTGGCGAGGGGCAGGCCACAGCCCACTCAGCAACTATTATGGCCTAGCTGTCGATAATGTCCTCGAAGTGGAAGTGGTGCTTTCTTCTGGAGATATAGTCACCGTAAATGAGTATTCATACTCGGATCTTTTCTGGGCCCTGCGAGGCGGCGGCGGCAGCACATTCGGTATAGTAACCCGAGTCACTTCAAAGACCTACGAACAACCACAAATCAACGGATTGAATCTTACTATACTACCTGAACAAAGGTTATTCGATTTATACGTAGACGCCAGCTTTTATGTGCTTTCAGAACTACCAGAGTTTTTAGATTCCGGGCTTTCTGGCTACATTACCATCGACATTGATGGCTTCAATGCTATTTTAATCGCTCCAAATAAGAGCCAAAGCGACGTTTCCAGGCTCACAACTCCTATTATATCCACAATCACTAATATGAGCGTGTCAGTGATTGCGGACCCAGTGGACGGCAATCAAATCCTCAATGGTTCGTTTGGGTTCGCTCCATCAGACTTGAGGGTAGCTGTTGGTTCACGCCTGCTCTCCAGAAGAGGACTATCGAATACTACAGCTATAAGAACCATGCTAGGGGATCTGCTTCCAAAAGGCTACACTCTACGGCCTTTCGGAGTTGGAGGTGGGCAGGTTTCGAGCAACAGCGACCTCGATATAGCGTTGAATCCGGCTTGGAGAAAGGCCTATGCTCACACTACAATCAGTTCACTCTTGTCAGGTCCAGGATACGAAGTGTTAGTCGAGGCTCTGCAGCAAATCACCCCGTTAGAGACTGAATATTTGGCTCCACTTTCAGTGGATGATGCGGCATACTACAATGAGGTAACTACTCTCTCTACTCTAGATATGGATTGAAGGTAATGCTGATCCATGCAGGCAAATGGATTCCTTCCGACTTGGAAGTCATCTTTCTTCGGACCAAATTATGAAAGACTTGTTTTTATGAAACAGAAATATGATCCAGAGAATGTGTTTTGGTGCCATCATTGCGTCAATTCAGACGTATTCAAGCTCGGAAACGACGGTTTGCTATATAAATCATAATCATCCTTGCCGAAAAGATACCAGGTGAGCGTCTCTCCACAGGCGCATGGTACGTTAAGAGCGGCATGAGCGTGGAAACACTTGATATTCTTCAGAAAAAGAAACCTGTCCTTAATGGTATAAGTTTGATTAATTCGTATTTCTCCTGAGTAGGATATTGCGCATTTCAAATCGCTTGTTGCATTAATCTCGATATCCTTATGGTAAGGTAGTACTCACGCCTTTCACGTGACTTATCGCCGCTTTTACTTAAGCCTGCTCTACACGTCTGCTCAGCTCCGCCACATCGTGGGTGCAATCGGCAGGCCACCAGCGCTCTCGTCTGATTATCTCCATCTAACTGCGCACCAGGCTGCGCCAGCCAGCAAACACGATGCTTGCTCTATAACAACATAGCAACATGTGTGAGCCGCTTTCAATCACCACTGGAGTTCTGTCCATACTTAATGTTTGCGGCACTGTGGGATGGGAACTGAAAAAATTCCACGATAGCGTCAAATCGGTTGACGAGACCGTCGACGGCCTTGCACAAGATGTCTCCAGCCTTGCCCAGGTTTTAGAGTCAATGAAAGAAACACTGAGTCACATAGAAACACTCGACTCGCATACTGGCTATATTGGCAAGCATTGGCGGAATCTGGCCCAGGCTTTGGATGGTGGAATGCTAGCCTAACAAAACTTGGACATGTCCTCGAAAAGGTCAACAAAGAGGTTCAGATTTTAGATGGAACGAGGAAGGCGATCCGCTTAAAGTCTACAACCAGCATTATCAGTACTTACCGCTCTCGAATTCAAGGCTCGCGCGATGTATTAAGCCTCTCTATACAAACCATATTGCTGTAAGCTCTCTTGTCATTTTAAAGACTCCACGAGGTTACTTATTCTCCTAGTTACAATCAAGTAAAGCTACAGGAATCAACTCAAAAGATTCTTCCCAACTTGGACCATCTCTCCACTGAAATCCGGCGGATTGCCGACTATCTAAATCCGTATATTCGAAACTTGGAACTAACAACGACCGATGTTGCTCAAGTAGAAGAATTGGATTATGCGAGAAATCTTCGAGAATGTGTGCGATCTTCTGCATCTATTGTCTCCTCAGCGAGTACCGTTCTATATGACGAGGTTGGAGAGAGGGCTTCCGTCGTTGCCGATTCGGACTTTGGCGACTGCTTCCCTAAGGAGTATAGTGAGCCAATGCAACGTTGGATTGCTGCGAACAAAATCAGCGAGGAACCTGATATCGACAACTCAAGCACCTCAGGTTTGCCCGTGGAGAGAGATGGGAGCGATGAGTCTGATTCAGATGTTGAGCTTGAGACTGAGATGACCAAGGCTCTCCTAGATGCAGGACGCAACAAGTATTTCATGAAAGATTTCGTTGAAGCGGAAAGGCTCTTAAAGAGTTGTACCTCGCGGTTTATCCAAGCATCTAGATCCGCAAATCCTTCTAGTCGAAAACGCGCAATCACTTTCAGACTTACTGTTCTTGACATCTTGTTGGAAGTTTACCGCGACCAGTCAAAAGTTGCCGAAATGCAAGATGTGCTGTCGACTAAAATAGCATTACGACAAGGCTTGCACGGTGACAAGTTTTCAGTAGAAACGGCCAATGACATTCTAGCTCTAGCTAGGATCTTGGTCGAAAGAGATGCCGTATCGGAAGCACACCTACAAGCTAGGCGAGCACTTCGCAGTTTTAAAAAGCTTGGCACTGGCGGTCAGGCCGGAGTTCACGAAGCGTTGGATTTACTGATTCAAATCTGCGAGATTGAGAGCAATAAGGACGAACTTGAGGCCTACAAAGCGTATCGACTTCTACTCGCACCTCCAGGTCAAATGACTACAAGATCTTGCATCGTTCGTACGTCGCTCTTAACGAAACATGCTGATTCTCAGCCATCTGCAATCAACAACGTTCTACAGGCTACTGAAAGCTTGCCGAGAGAAGATACCAACAGTACTGATGTATCGGCGACACTGTTGGATCAAAATGAGAATACCGATGTTGAGCAAGAGGAAGATGGACTACTTTTGGAACCAGCCAGGTGAGAAGCGCCATTGAATTTAAACGAGAAATGGATGGCGGCCATTCTTGACAGGCTCTTGTGATTAACTTGTAATAGTCCCAATGTCAACCGCGAATTTCAGTGGAAAGGCATTCCACTCCCATCAGCCGCTAACTCTTCTATGTCAAGCGCAATAAATGATCCGAAGTCTCTTATTGAAGAGCATCATGATGAAAATCTGGCCAAAGAGCATGCCGAGGTACCTGGGTCAAGCAAGGCCTTTCAACTCGATAAGTGGTCTTTGCCTTTAAAAACGGATACCGCCGAGCAATTTGTCAAACAGATTGACGTATCGCTATCTAGACAGCCAAATATGTCGATCACATCTCCTTCCCGCTCGCAATCTCCGCCACAAAGGACTAAAGTTGTGACGGAAATACCTGAAGATACGTCCTCAGAGAAAGAATCATCCTCTTACACGATTAGTACGGAGCCCAAAGACGAAAATCCCGCTCCAAACGAGCATAATGAGTCACAGCCTTTGCCAGGCTCGATTCCGTCGTCGCACAATGCTATGGTCCGGACGTCGGATAACAAAGCTCTAGCTTTATGGTGGAGGAATTTCGAAAAGGGAAACCAAGGGCGTGACAAAGAGAAGCGTGATCGAGTATTTTCACCTATCACCCCAATGACTATCACGGCTCAAGGTAACTACAAAACTATTCCTCAGGCTTTAATTGCATGCCAAAGAATGAGCCATCGACAATCACGTTCAATAGCTAACCCTTAAGCAGATAGCAAAGAGAACGACATGGGCGTCTTTGGCGTTCCGTTAGAAATCTGATTGCGCTATGCCAACGTTTCGATTGGGCTAATGGATGCCGACGGGAAGACCATCATCTGGGGCTATATCCCGATTGTGGTCGCTAAGTGTGGCGTGTTCCTCAAAGAAAAAGGTACGCTGTTTAATCTTTCAAATGTAACATTCCCTAACCGAGCCTTATCACAGCGAGTCTTGTGGCAGGCATCTTCCGCCGAAACGGCTCCGAAAGACGAATAATAGAGCTTCGGACAGTATTCAATTCCCCCCCTCGGTACGGCAAAGGCCTTAACTGGAATGGCTATAGCGAGCATGATGTTGCCAATCTCCTCTGTCGCTACCTAAATCAGCTACCAGAGCCTATCATTCCGCTCACCTTCTATGAAGGCTTTAGGGAGCCTCTCCGCAAATCCCAATCGCAACCCGTTGAAAAGGGCGCTTTTATTCAGCTCTACCAAGAACTTATAATCCAACTTCCACCCGTGAGGCGCCACATCCTACTCTATATTCTGGATCTTCTGGCCGTCTTTGCCTCTAAAGCCGAATTCAATAGGATGAGATCTGAGGATCTCGCCACTATCTTCCAACGTGGCATATTATCTCACCCCCAGCACGATTTAGCCCTCTCGGAGAATCGGCTCAGCCAAGGCGTGGTCGTGTTCCTCATCGAACATCAAGATTCTTTCCTCATTGACGACAATCGTTTTGGGTGTAAGGATAAGGTTTGGTTTGAATTGGTGGAGGCAACGGTGAGTGACTTATTAAAGTGTTAAAAAGGGTCCACCCGCTATATAATGATACCGTAGCTCAGCCTTGTGCTCACACACGGGGCTCAGGTTGGTTTACGCTTGTTAATGATTGCTTATTCCTCGCTCAGGTTAAAGTCGTAAGTGCTCGGTTACAAAGGCAGAAATTGAACTCGGTTTAATCAAATTACGTTTAGAGAACGCTTTCTGAAGGCGAATTTCATGACAGCCTGCATTTGCGCCGTGGAGGCGTTTGATATGGAAACATATCGTTCGATATGGTGCAGCTATTGAATCGGATGCACTTCAAGCTAGTCGTTCACAAACCCGCATGGACAAAGTGTTTGGCAGACAAACGAAGTCTTGAAATTGTATTCTATAACTTGGCTTCATTCCTCTGCAAGCGTTCTTCTGTCACAAGTACATCCTATTTCAACTTCGCACTATCTCACAACAATCGGCCCATCAATTGCAGTTAACTCCCTCTTCTCATGAGAAAGAATGCACTTCGGATCTACTTCTCCAGCTATCCCTTCTGGAGCCTACACGCCGACCCCTTCTTGCGTATGTCCATATTGTGGCGAGTCATTCAACACCACTGCGGACCTGTACAACCACATGCAGCAAGTGCACACTACTCCTGACTAATGGAGAGAGAAGGAGATGGTAGAATAGGCCCATCAGCCTGAAGTTAGCTTACTCGAATTGGAGAATTATGAATCTGTAACTAGTCGCTATGGTCGTTCCATACTGGCGACGCTCATATCATTGAAACACGTCATCTAGTCCATCACCTCATTTGCAAATGGCATTGCAAAATCTCTGCTCACTTCTCAAATACCGAATCAAGAGACATTTTGCGAGAATTCACCCAAAATGTTGCCCATCGGATCAAACTCGCAGAAGAAATAGAACCCGCCGTTGACAGAAGCAGCACAGCTGGTGCTTGTCCAAGCACATCCGATCCTCCTACTGTTCTTCCAGATCAAGGCCGTATAATGCAAGGCATTGTATGGATATGAAGGACTATAAAGCGGTTCCTCCGACATCCAAGCTTCAACAGCCCATTGACTGGCTTCCGTAAAGTTTAGGCTTGGCGACGAAATCCAGTAAATGTTTTCGCCGTAAGGTCCGCCACTGTGCTTCAATTGACATTTGATGGCTTGTTCGAGGGCGAAGGCGGCTAACGTGTCTGACCAAACCAGTGGAACAGCAGAATGGTTCCTACGATAGGAGTCCACAATTGAGAGAACAGTATTTCTGTAGATCAGATCCGTTGTGGGGCTTGGCGAAACATTTTGCACCGCATTGTCGTTATAGGCTGGCTTCCCAATGGCTGCGCTTGAGGCGATGAATGACTGGCCCAAGATGAGCATGAAAGTGAGAGCTTTGTACATGATGGTAACCTCGATGAAGGTTGCACTTCGTTTCTCCGCAGCCAGATCTGTCGAACGCTGATTTAATGGAATCCTTGGATTGTTCTGGTGCTAGGGGAAATATCCATAGGTCCGTGGCCGCTTAATGCTCTTTCTGAAAAAGTTTACATCTCTTATACTCCTTCCTTTGAAAGAGATAAAGGGTCATATGTTACGACTTACATCCTGATAATCTTGATCTATCCGTAGCCAGAGCCATCCGGCTACTAGGCGAGCTTCGCTCTTGCTTCATTAATGCCGCTGAAAACGACAGAGTTGCGCAAACGACTATGATTGAATGCTCTCCAGGACGAGGGTGGTCCTTGCCGGAGGTCGCCTTGGATGCTGCTTTTGGTCACTAAGGATGACTATGTGCGGACGTTTTCGTCATTCATTGTGTTTCTAGATTTGGCCAGATCCGTGAACACGGCCCGCAGCAAACACTGCTCGCTAGCTTTCTTTGTCTTCGGAAGGCTTGGAGGAGCCCAAGTCAGGAGGCACGCGCCTGTTTCGTTTGTAAATTCCAGTTCAGTCACTTAAACTGGCGCTGAATGTAGACCAACTTAGTAGGTAGTTAGAACGAAATCGGTGTCACCCCTGTGGAGCGCGCACACACGAACTCAGCCACGCTAGCTCTACTGAGATGTGATAGGAATCTGAACGTAAATGGCCCGCGTAATGACATGGGTGATGTGTATACTTGATTAAAAGTCCTTAACCTTAGCTGTGTTCCCTCCCAGTTCAATTTACGTAGTAGAACAGTGCTCCCTAGTACCGAAAGGCTTCTTCGGCACTGTATCTCCACGTCACTCATCGCTCTGAAAGAATTAGGTACCTCGATGACCAAAGCACCACAACCAGCCACCTTCGTTCGTTAAAAAAGCTATTAGTATATTCAGTAGTTGCGCTCTTCCTTGTGATATAGTGGGTTTTACTATTAAGATTGAGAGCCGCAATATTGTCGCCTCCTGCACCATTTCCGCAAGAGCAGATCAGCCATCCTTCACCGATATCACATTCGGAGCAGGAAGCAGCAAAGCCACCACTACCGAAGGTAATTCTCCGTTAGTACGATATAGTATAAAGTAACGTAGACTAAGATCTTAGAGTGGATTAGGAACGGCCTTACTTACTCATTCCGTGCTATTAGGTAACCGCCATCATTTGCCACGCAGATATTCAAGTCTTCGACGTCGGTATGGTAACCACCAGCCCCGTTACCACAGACACCTTGAACGCCGCTTGATGGATACCAAGTGAGGGTACAAGTTTCGGTTGCACCTCCTTGCGCTAAAACTAGAGACGGTACAAGCATAGCAACAAGAGAGCTAAGAACATTGCTATAAGACTTCATTTTGTAAGTGCAAAGCTTTTGGAGAAGGTAACAATTGATGATATGTGAAATTCAAGGGAATTAACTTACCTTTATTTATACGAGCTGGCCTACGCCCCAATCTCACGTCTGCTACTCAGTCAGTAATATGGATAAGGTCACGGTTTGGGCCCCATCTACTTCCACTCCTGGCTGGCGCTATTGATAGATGGTAGACCTCTTTCCAAATCTGTGCACTGTTAGTATACGATGGAGGGAATGTCGGGGGCGGTTTTCTGAGCTATGAAGGAGACATCGCGGCGATGATGGAAACCCATCGGAAGGTCGAGTATGGTAATGAGAGTGAGAGTGGACTACCAGAGACAGCGAACCCTTGTGGCATTAGGTACGCTTATGTAAAGACAGACTTGACCGCGGTAGTTAGATTGTTATGCGCGAAAAGGTAGGACCTCCCCGTCCCCTCAACACCACAAACATGTCAGATTGAGCCAGTCAGGTACTCGCACAAGCCGTTCTTCCTGGCGTGCTTGTGTCTGCTTCGCGGTTTTATGCGACTAATGGCCAGTAATTAGCTCATCAGATAGTCTTTTGGCAATCACTACGACCTGTTCTCGGTGACTATGGCTGAAAGATTAACGTTTGCTCGGTTGGTGTCGCGTTCCAGAAGCGCGGAATTCTGCGTTCGCCCAGAAGTCAGATGATGACGGCCAAAGGCCTAACAGCCACAAAATTAACAGGCGCAGCCATAACTATTTACACCCGACTTAGCTGCTGCTAAGAGCGATATGGAGGTCTAATTGGCCTGCTGTCCGTCCTGTCTCCGCGATGGCAGCGAGCCCGTGCACCAGTCAGCCGCTTTGAGGCATTACAAAATTTATGTATCGTACCTCTACATCATGATTGCAGCGCACCGACGCCACATTCAATCTCGCCCGACGCCGTGCAACGCGTGGCGCAAAGAGGCTCTATTGGTTTCAAACAACTTGAAGAACTCTGGCGCGAGCGCGATGGAGTGCAATTCATCCTACAATTACTCACCATGGGTGCTTCGAGCAGTAAGCAGGAGCCGTAAGTTGCTGTATGAAGATGTGGTTGCGCAAGGCTGAGCTGACACAAAGGAATAGGGAGGATGCAGACCAGCTCCCTGTGTGGTTTGAACCGCATCAGGGGCTACTAATTCCACGACTGCAGCTTGTACAAGTTCAACCCAACATCGCCGACAAACCGAACGCACCAACCTCAACAACACCTTCGCTTGGCACCACATCTAAACCGATACTGCCTCTTAAGAACAATGAGTACCTCGAAGTGCGCGAAGAAGCTGCCGCATCGGGCTCAGGCGAACAGCCTATCGCTGTGAGCACGTCGGTTGAGACATTTACGGGCCCCTCAGGCTTCTCGGTGGCGGCATCGGCGACTGGCTCTCAGTTGGCGGGTTCGTCGGCGGCGCATGGGTCTGTGAGCGTATCGTCCTCGTCCTCGTCCCACACTGGCGTTGCAGCACAGTCGTCTCCAGTTAGCAGCAACATCGGTAGCAGTGGCCTGTCCGGGGGCGCAATAGCCGGGATTGTCATCGGTGTCGTGCTTGTCCTGCTTCTTCTCGTCTTGGGAACATGCTTATTTCTGCGGCGCCGGCGACGAGATCGGAATCGAGATGGCGACAATCTTCCGCACTCTTCTTCGAACCCAGATCTCCCTGAAGTCGCTGAAAAGGCGCCCGCGGTGTACGGCAAAGCGCCACCAGCCAATGTAGTCGAGCTTCCAGAAACACAGAGTCACAATCTCCCACCGGAGTTGCCGACGCATCCAATGACGAATCTGCAGCAAGTACGGAATGTGAGCAGAAGAGAGGAATTCGTCACGGCGCCTGAAGAGCAGCCCGTCTTTGAAGCGCCCACTGCTCCAAGGTCTCCTCCACCACAAACAGAACCAGTGCCGATTGCTACAGTCGCAGCACCGGTTGCGCGTAAGCCGGTGGCTAGTCGGACTTCTGGTGCACCGGAAGTCAAAGCTGAACCTGTAGTAGATCAAGCTAGAGCTGACGCGGGTGCACATGCGCCGGAAGTCGTTCTACCAGAAGACCCGGAGATTGCACGGCTGAGAGAGGAACAGGCGAGGATCCAGGAGCAGAAGGACCGGTTGCTGCAACTGCAACGACTCGAGGAGGAGCAAGCAAGGGTTCAAAAGCAGCTTGATGATAGAATGGCGGCGTTGGGACGGAAGTGATACCTTTTGACTGTTAAGAAGAAGATAGAGCGTGGCATTAATTTACGGGGAAGTTCGCCCATTCTGTGTATTGAGCGCAAATCTGTGTCTTGCCTGCTGATACCGCAATAATAGAGTGGAATCGCGAAAGGGCGATGTGGCGGTTTTCAGCAAAGTTTGAGGTATTCCTCGTGCTCTAGGATAAGAGATCGTATACTAATAATGAGAAGTAAATTATTCTCGTCTAAACCGCACGCCATTGCTATCATCAAGTCAATTTGAGATATTCGTAGAAACGTGACGCACGCCTTGCTATCAATAAGGATATTCAAACGTGAAGAAATATGAGACAAGCGTAAAGTACTATCATGATCCTAAGCTTTCAACTATCGCTTCAGAACGCTGATGGATCCGCACTATGCACGAGAATAGACGGCAATGTGTTGGAGTCCTCTCCAACAGGAGTGAAAGTAGCGTTTCCGGATACCGGTCGGCTATGTGCTCCGTCTGATATAGCCAACATGCTAGACTGTTCAACCAGATCGTCCACGGTTAATGTTCTATTTGACCAGCGGGTTATGGATGAAACATTGGACATTCTCGATTGTCTGCGCATGGAGGAGAGCGTCGACGATGTGCTCAATGTCGTTGCAATGGTCGGATCAGCGCTGGCTTCGGTCATTACTGACTCTCGTATTCGGTGATAACCTCGTTCAAGTAGATCTGAATGATTATTTTCTCCGTCCCTGAATGACTTAAACAGATCGACGACTAGATGTTTGTAAATGTGTGTGAATGTCGTGAGATCTAAGCGCTTTGAGGCTCTTTTTCTGCTGAGTTCCAAGAAGCACCATAGGAATCCCAGGAGGAGCGCATCGTCTTCAAGTTCAAGAAGAGCCGATACTCTATCACTAACTCCTTGAGGAAGATCAACGTTGCCGGTGCAGGGAATGCTGTTCCCGTTCAAGGCGAGGAAAGCAATCACGGACATCACCTGGAGGGTAGACATGCTGTTGAAAGCGTTCTCATGTTCGAGTTCTAGACCATCACATGGGTATGGAAGAGTCGACCAGTTCTTCAACAACTGGAAGAACACGGCAAGTTCGGTGTTTCTGGGACAGTCTGGCCAATACATACCGATATTTCTGAGCAAGATATGGTGCACATTCTACCATGATTCCCTCTGCAAAATTCTGAGCGCGTGGTCTAGGCAGGCGCGTAGATGAAGAACTCCAGAACGAGCTTCCGACGGGGCCTGATGTTGCGCAAGGTATATCACAGCCAACTGGGCATCGTGCAAGATATACCCTTCTGCCCCGTTCTCTTCGTAACGAGTAAGGGTCTCACAATATTGATCGGAGTCCGTCAACTGAAATACTTCTCCGACAATATCGCGAATTAGAGGATCCGGACCGATATTCTCGTGCAACTTTCGTCGAACTGCGTCGAAGAAGTCCATGAAAAAGGTTTGAGGTGGGCATATGAACAACGCTTTGTAGTGCAGCAAATTACAGGCGCTTTTGTTGCCTTCTCGTAGCGATATTCGGGAAAGTTCTAGACGCACCAAGGAGCGAATGAGATCAGATCTCGGCGAATTTTCGTGCATAAATGAACTCTCTTGTTCTAGCAAGGATCCAATCAAGAATGTATCGTCTTCCCGCACCGCGGATCGAGCGCATTGCATCAAAGCTTTTAACCCCATGTATCCAGCATCCCCTCTGCGCTTTATCCAGACCTGAAGAAATAGGGGGAATGCATCGTCTAGAATCGAAGAGGCGAACAGAAACTCGGCGAAAGCTTTGACCTTTTTGATGTGTTCTGCTGAATAGGCTTCTGCCGGCAGTGAGCCTTCTGCGGGAGGCGACGAAGTTCGGAAGACGAGGTCTTTGCGCAAGCATCGAGATATTACGTCTGGTGGCCAATCAATGCCCATGCCCGCCAAGATTCTTTGCAGCCTGCTAGGCTCGATGACCGGATCCATGGATGCGTCAATGGGTTGGATTTGCGGCTTGCTATGACCCATCTGACCATCACATTGGTGAATCTCAGATCCTACACTGGTGACCGATGATGCCGAGTTGCTTTCCGTCGTGGAAGAATCGGTTGACGGCCAAACAGGGGATAAAGATCCGGTCGTGGTGGCGCTCGTTGGTAGGCTGTGAAGGGAGTATCCAAGATCAGGCTCGAAACCAAATACAGGATAGATTTGTTGATTTTCATATCGGATATCGTCGACAGTCAAGACGGTAATTGTCTCTTCGGCCTCATTTCCTTCCTTTTGGCGCTTATGTTGCCTGTCAACTTTCTGATCCAAACTCCGTCCACTCCTTTTCGCGCCCACAACGAATGCTGGCGAAGCAGGCCGGCTCGAACCACGAGCAGAGATTTCTTCAGGAATACCCTTGAATGCTGAGACTTTGAACGACTTCAGCCGAGACCTGAATCCTGGTACGCGAGTCGGATGGCGAGGAATCGGCAATGCGGACTTCACGTATGGAAATCCTTCGAGGCTATGTCCTGAAAACCTTCTTTCTGTTTTTTCTTCTTCGTCCTCGGAGTCAGAGGAATCATCTGTTCCATTTCTCTTTAAAGAATCTCCAGTGCAATCAGGAGTTCTAGGCTCATCCTCCTTCCAGACCACTTTGATCCGATGACGGAGTTGTTTAGAACTGCTGAAAAGTTTAGTCGGTGGTTCTTTCACAGCTTCGAGCAAAGTAAATACTGACGTAGGGTCAAAGCCAGCAATGTTTTGACTTTTAATCCATCTGAGCGCGGTAGCAGTTCCGGTCGAGCCGCCGGATTTGAATTCTCGAATTATCTCGACTTTGTACCTCTCCCACGTCGCCTCTGCGATACGCTGGGAGCGCGGCAGAGTCGGAGTATTGAGGCCAACGAAAGAGATGCTCGACATGCCGGCGGTACCATTGAAAGCTTGCGTTGGACAAACTCCCCGGAAGGAGATACAAAAGTTTCTGTGTTCGCCAGGCTGAGCACACTGCGCTAGCTTGACAACTTCTACATGAGGTTAGAAGCCGGGGTTAATTGCATTTATGCGGTGGCGTTCACTTCACCCCGCGCAAGTGGGCGACCTTTGGAGTCTAAGGTATGTTGAACCTGCGGTGTGGTATGGGTTCGTTTCGGATGTACGCCCTGACACGTCACCTGGGTGGAAAGCAGTTGATCCATTTGCTATCATAAATCCTTACCGAAGGTTTGCCACCTTGAAGGAGTTCGATGCGGCTGTCAAAGGCCCTCGTTTACCACCGAGATTCCAATTTTAATGTCCTAATGTGTCCCTAGCGTACTTCGATGTGGCCATGCAACGAAATTGCCTGTACTAATTAATACCGAGACATGCATGATCCAAGGCATCATTTCCCAGAAAGGCAATTCGAACATCACGCGAAGTAGAGTTCAAATGCTAAGGAAAATGGACGCAGAGAAATGGAAAGAAGGCATTACACTGCAAGCTCGTATGGAAGTCAGCAATTCGAATGTGGAAGTTGGCAACCCACGATGGCTATGCATCGAAAGAGCTATAAATCTGTCCGAGACTGGTGTTCCTTGGAGCATTATAGATTGCCACAATACCTTTGAACGTCTCGGAGATCTTGCAACTTGAACATATTAGGCAAAGACACGAGCATTGTGTTGACGATCTTTGATCTTCACAATGTCGGCATCTAATAATACATCGAGAGACTATGACCCACTGGCATACGTTGGCTCCTGGATGGATGATATGAACATTGCAGCCGATGGTGGCAAGTCAAATCCTGGTAATACCCTGTCAGCATCGAGATGAGATCTTCTCTCTAACCGTGAATTTCAAGGTTTGGATCAAAGCGATGCGACATACAATCAAGAAGTTTCGGCGAACGGTCCATCTAGTCAGCAATCAAATTCAAACCAATTGAGCCAGATACAAGTATGGCTGGTACAACCTTCTCAGCAGGATCCGTGGTCAGCCAATAGAGGATCATGATAGCAGCCTTTCCTCGGTGGAAAGTTGCAAGCTGTTTCCTGTGTTGGCATTGAGGATTGAGTTAAGGAGTGCATTGTCAGATGGGCGTTTGAATGAATTGGTACCGTGTGCCAGAGTAGGGATACGCTACCGCAGAGCGTGGATCGAATGCCTTGGACATCTCGGATATATCGAATGGAGGTTGAGGATGATGATCTCTACGAGTCCTGGTGCTCTATGACCACAATTCATTCTTGGACTAACCCCAATCCGCACGAAACGAAATGCAATTTTATCCCAGCAGCAGTTTCTGCCTTGTTACTATATGATGTAAGAGTTCATAGGAAAATACTACAAAACAAACTCGACTTCAACCTGTGAACAAATTTTAGATCGCATATCGTTGTGCTGCTGTGAATGACAAAGGTCTAAATGCCGCGCATAATGAGGAGCTGTGGACGAGATTAGTACTCTCGTATCATTTGGATGAGACAGCAATGAGGCAAGTGGTCTGCTTTGTAAAGCTTCTTCTACTACGGATATGTATGCCTCATGCCTTTTGATGTGTAATGATTGTTGTTGAAGCTGCGGTTGCTCAACGCTGAAGTGGCTTGCGGTATCAAACATACGCCGACGGCCCAGAACTATTTATGCCTAGGGTCAACCTCAATTTCCAACCGAGCCCTCTGAACAGTAGGTACTCTCAGAGCTCTATTTGCGTTTGCCATTGGAATGTGACCAGCTTGATGAACGCTCCCACAGTCGCCTGCCGAAGAGCAGTGCGTTCCAATGCTTCCTTCCTTCCTCCTGCTCTCTGGATCACCGACGAAATTCTTGCGACGACGTACTACCGATTCGTGAGAGTGTGTCAGACAACGAAGCGCTTTACGAACAACGTTCCCGGACCATTGGAAGCTCAAAGACGACTCGCAAAGCGCAGACTGGGTGGGTTGAGCACCGTTAGAGTTTCGTCATCCCCAGACAGTGGAGTTATCTTCGGTAATTTGCCTCCCGTACGACACGACTTACGATGGCAAGCTCCACACCGAGTGCAAGAGGATTTCCCTGTGTTTGGTACGTAGAATCCCACTGAGTTCAATGGCATGCATTAACAATTTCAGTTCCGCCTAAACTCCTAGTATCTCAATCGCAGACACAATCAGGACGCGCTCCTGTGACCACCTTCATTGATCGCGAATCCTGGGTCCTCTCAAGTAAAAGTCGTATCCGCACAGTGCAAACGGTTCAACACATTAGAATTCTAAGAGAAGAGTTAAGAGTGGACTTTGGAGACGACCTCGATGCGACGACATTCTCTAGACTCGCATTCGAAGCTTTGCTCGCAAATGGCGCTACCACCTATAGCGTGAAGAGCTTTCTTCGGGATACGAGTCTGAATCTATCGGAAGCGAACAATTTTGAGAGTCTTGTATCTCACCCATGGGCTGCAAATCTGTCACGCGAGGCATATGATGACTTTCTCGAAGTTCTCAAACAATCCGTCACAATTGGTGTAGTAATCCCAGCTGAAATAGAAACGACTCTTCCCATGTTGAAATTTAGGATTGGAGAGATCTTTCCACAGGGTGAAGCACAATCCGCGCTTTTGAGAATATACCAGGCGCTATGGGAGGGACTGAAAGCATGTCGCTTGACTCGCATATCTCCGAAGCTCGCACGACAATTCCTTGAAGAAGTATACGAACTCCACCGAACTCATGAGCCAGCAGCAACTCTAATATCGGATCTTTGCCGGCACACATGGCTAATTCCAACCACAAAATCGTCAGCTGCATTTGCATATTCGCCACAATGGAGTCGCCGCAACGAGCAAGCAGCGTCGAACACTGCAGTCTGCGTAGCCACAACCCTTGATCGAGAGCTTTTCATTAAAATTTTAGGAGCAATATCTCATACTGACTTCTCGGATTTGGTCGCCTCAGCCGCACTTCAGTTTATTGAAGCAATTCGCAGCTCGCGGCAAGAGCAGGGCGCATGGATTGAAGGCCTTATACTCTGGCTAGGCTGCATTAGTCACACTGCATTGCTGAAGCCGAAGACTCGCGATGCGCTGTCTCATCTGTACGGGAAGCTTTCAACTGAACTTCCTCTACCCATCCTGTTGCCCATTTTCAGATCGCTGTCAGACCTTCGAATCTGCCACATTCTACTTGATCTTCGGATACCAGGACTCATTGAAGCGGACGGACCTACGCGTGGACTCTTGAGAAAGCGATTTCAATCTCAACTGGTGGCGAACGCCTTAAGCGAATCGGACGAGACGGCAAGCTTTGCTGCTCTAGTAACTGCTGTACAGCAGACGATGAAACCTCATGCACGTATCCCAATGGTTGAGATATTTGAACTCGTCTACGACCTCTACGGCTCCAAAATCTTCCATCGCTTCCTTAAGCGTTGTCTGGACACTAACGTTGTTATCTACCCGGATGCAGTGAGCACGATACTCAAGCGCACTGTTGTTGAGGATGATCCTCACCTGGCTCATGCGATCTGGAGAATGCGAAAGGTGTGGATCAACCAGTGCCCTGAGCTACCCCTTTCGTTGATTCAAAAGACATCGACACATAGCGAACGCATTTTCCGCATGCTGAGCCACAGAGATCCGTCAAATAGCGTCCCATATTCGCGGCGAACATCCCGGAGAAATCCTCTGAGTCAGTCTCGAGTCGATCTTGTCCATCGCATTGCTTTGAGCTTTGCACAGCGGAAGAGCAAGAGCAGTAGGGTTGCTCTGCGGGATGTTTATCAGTGCTATATATACCTCTCCAGCCGTAGAGCACCGTTGCATCCCGCCATGTCTCGTGCTCTAGTACTCTCCGGCATTCTTCGACCACTGAATGAGAATCGCTATGTTAGCGCTGGCCTCGTCACTTGGATAATGAAAGTCGTAGAAAGAGTGGAGGGTAAGGAAGTCTCGGAGAAGCTGGAAACGATTATCTACCGATGGAGGGCACGAATTCGACGTCAGCTCCAAGTGGAAGGGGAATGGAAGGACAACAAGGAGGATATCCCAAAGCCGACGGGTGCTTCGGGTGTCTGGCTCCCGCACAGGAAGTCCGGAGTATCAGTGAACGAGTACAAGTATCTTCCGAAGTGGTACAAGCAAGCCGTGGAGAATCTGGATAACGGAACGTCTTCTACGCAGTCATTTGACTTAGTCGAACAGAAGCACGACGAAAGTCAACGTATCTTGGCTGGCAGCAACGAAAGAGCCGTGCAGACCGAAAACGCTGAAAGGTTGAAGATACAAAGAGCCCAGTCGACACGAGGAGTTGAGCGGTCCCAGATCAAGCCATTCGATAGTTCGCCTTCTCGGCGAGAGTGGGCTTGGAATTTGAAAGTCCTGATCCAAGGGGAGGTAGAGCGCAAAGAAGATCGAGCAGCACAGGAACATGCCGAAGGCCAGCGATAGCCATAGATAAGAACAAATGAAAGCACATACTTCTCCAGCTGTTTGAGAGCTGTGATTTGACTTTGTTGAAGGTCAGGTGGCGTCCGCACATGTACCTTACCTTTTTAATTCCACGCTCTGATATGCTCACGATCAAAACCTGGCTGCAGGGCGTTAATAAGCACTAATAGGGACTAGCGTGGTACCGTGGAAATGGCTTTAGGGGGAATGGCAGAGCTTAAAGGATGCCAGATAACACCGTGATAAGTTTCGATGATGCCTATTTCCAAGTTTGAATCCTCGAATATCTTAAAAGCCATGTAATTGCCTCGTGAAAATATTTATCTGGTCTTCGCTGGTTGCTTGTAAGTTGTTGTGGCTCATCTTCAATTTGCTTGGGCGCGCCACCCGCTGCGCTCCGACATTCTTTTTCGCGAGAGGCAGAGAAAAGCGAAAGCAAAGCAAAAGCCCTGGCTCACTCCAACTTCAGCACATCGCAGTGCGGCGAACACGAACATTAGCCACGCCTCTACATTTCCTTCCTGCTCACCTCTCGCACGCGTAGCCCGCTGGCAGTGCACGCCTGAGCCTACCGTCGCCCGCTGTCCGCGCCCGCAGCCTGCGGAGCGTGAGTTTCCACCATCTGAAGAAGGAACCCGCATCATCCCCATCAAGGGCGCGTCCGCCGCATCGCTCCCCGCGACTCTCGCAGCCCGAGACGGCGCGCAACATCACAATGCCCGCTGTAAACGGCATTTTGACTCCGCCACCCGCCAATGAAAACGATGCGGCCGTCGCTACCGGCACAAAACGAAAGCGTTCCGAGAGCAAGACCGACGCGCAGGTCAACGGTGCAAATGGCATTGTACATGTTCCAGATGCCTCTGCGCCAACTCCGAGCCCAGATTCTCGACAGCCCGATGAGCTGCAGTCGGACCTGCTTACGGTTCTGCGAAGGTACGCTCCGCTTCCTCTCTTATGCAAATGCATGCTTACTTCTTCCACTAGATGCGACACACAACCTTCCATCCTCGAGTACCCGATAGCTTCACAATCCAAGCGCTCATCATCGAGCGAGCCCTCTGCCAAAAAACCCAAGACCGGCGAAGCTGCATCCGTAGGACAGAAGTTGGAGGCTGGCCAGTACGCGTCTTTGGATGAGCTGGAACACGACGTCGACTTCGCAGCGGCAGACTTATTGAAGGATGTCGTGGCGAAGCAGTCGGCTCCCGAAAGCAGGATGTCCTTATCTGACACTCGACTATGGACTGCTATCAAGGCCTTCCAGGAAATCGTTCATGGCATGGTACACAACGAGTCACAGCGAGCCAGGCTAATCAATGCAGATTATGACAAATTCGTGGCTGAATCGAACGGCATCAAGCAAGAGAATCACGACGCAGATGATTCGAGTCTGCTCGATCATGGCAAAAAGGTCCTGACGATCTTCGCTAATCCTAATGGAGCGCGACAACTATTCTCCAGCAGCCAGCGATCTTATCCCATCTATCCAAAGACTGGACACATTCGCAATCATTCGGAAACCGTTGTTGAAGTTACAGCTCCTCTTGCGGAAGCCAGCCTACCACATATTATCTCAACAACGATTATACCACAACTTCAACTCGATGCTTCCAAGCCTGCAAAGAGCCGTCCAACTTTGGGCGAGGCATTTCCTCCACCGGCTTCACTGCCACAACTTCATCCTCCCAGACACTCGAAACAGCTAACCACCAAAGGCTCGACCATCAGCTTCATCTCCAACGAAACTCTCTCGAAACGCAGTCGCCGTGATAGTCGAGACGCTTACAACTGGGTCAATCAGCCTCTCACCGTTGGACAGTGGCTTGGATGGGGTGGCGTTGACCCTCCTCAGGAGCCAACGTCTCCAGAAGCAAAACGCAGACAACGCGACCGAGCTTTGAGTACTGGAGAAGCTAAGCCACCTCCATCTTTGAGCGAGCTACGAGACATACAAAAGGCGAAGGATGATGCTCTGTTCCGTAAAGTCTATTCTAGCTTTGCTCCTTCGCGCGACAACTCCGGAGCCGTTGTTCCCGAGGCCGTGCGAAACCAGGTGTGGTGGAACAAAGTTGGACAATGGCGAGCAAGACATGCAGATCTACTCATTGATCCGGTATTGCTTGGCGATGCAGGTACGGCCGAGATCATTACACCTGAGCAAGAAGCAAAGGAATTCGAGGAGGCTGTGCGAGACTTCGAGCCTGAAGAAGGCGAATACCAGCCAGTTGGCACCGGAGTCCCGAGCGACAAAGACGTTGACGACATTTTGACCGAAATCACCGACATGATTGAGACATTATACTCGCACCAACTCATCCGCAATGCTTCATTGGCAACCATTTCCAAAACACCGGTCGGCCAGAACACACCTCTCACTGAACTTACCGGAAGCCCTGATACGCCATCTGCCGCCGAGGTCGAGCACTACAAGCTTCTTCGATCGACTTTGGTTCTGCTTGTCTCACAATTGCCACCGTATGCTGTTGCTCGCTTAGACGGTGACAAACTCAAAGAACTCAATGTTTCTACAAAATTTATGATTGAAACTAGCATTGAGAATGGTGTCATGGAAGAAGACCAGGTCACACGCATCGCCAAGCAAAACACTTTATCGTCCGTCACTCAGGCAGCTCTCAATCGCGGCACTCCAGTCGCTCCGTACTCCAGTTTACCTGCGTCGGCTGCTCAATACAGTCGCGGCACACCTCTGCAACCTGGATCAGTGCAGAGAGGCTCTTCGTCGTACTATCCACATCAACAGCCTCCAACTCGAGCCACTCCTTCGGTCTCATATTCGAGAAGCTCAAGTGGTCTCCAGCAACTCACGACATCTTACCCCAATTCGACACCGAGGACTGGGTACCCACCACAGCAGCAATATGCATCAAATACTACTCAACGACCCTCCAATTTCCCGACGGGCGCAAATCACTATTTGCAACAACTCCAATCATTCGGCAAGACGGGCTACAATCAGCAGTATGCATATTCTCAAAACCAGAACCGAGGTTTCAACCAGCAGACACCGGTTCCAAACTACCAACAACGAGCACAGGCAACACCGTCGTACGGCAATCAGTACCCACAAAGCCCTTATCAACGCACTGCATCACCGTTAAACGCAGGCAGCGCTCAGACACCCCAATTTGGCATTCAAGCCCGAGCGAACTTCAACACACCAGCATCGAGCCAAACACGCTCTCAGTATATGCCTCCTAGCCAGAATCCGAACAGTCAGCAGCAGGCAGCTATCGAACGCCAACGAGCTGAGATTGCAGCTCAGACATCAGCAAGGCTGGCTGCCGCAACTGGAGCGATGAGCCCTGGCTCACAACCAAAAACACCGGCAACTCCTCAACAAAGCCACGTTAATGGCGCGTAATTCGCGAACCTAAGTCCACGTGAAACTCCCAATGGCCGCGGTCATTCCTGCTCCTGACCCAAGTCTCAACGATGGGCACGGACTATGAAAGTTCAGCACTGGAACCAGCTTCTACTCTCACTTGCATGGAATTGTAAAGAACGATTATCCGCCGTCTGGCGTGATTCTGAATGGCATACCTTAGGTAGCGTACCGGAAGAATAGACACGGGTTAGTAAAAAGGCATGGATGTAGCGAAGGCGCACGGCTAAAATTGGTGCCACGCTCTGTGCTCATTTTTCACGCATGGCTGGATATGCCTTGTTGTACCGCGGTTCGTATAGTGTACTAGTAGCAATCAATCTTTCGTTCTGAACAAGCATTTGGCATTCAGATACAGCAGCGTCTTGGCGACGCAGCCTTACCCGCTGGCTTTTCCTTCCACGTTCGTCGTTTCCATGCAAATCAGGGTCCGCTTTCGGCTTGAGGGGCAGAGACAGTCGAGCCTCCCACCAAAGACCCAGTCAGACTTATAGCACTCCATCGTTGCTTACCGCAGCCCGTTGCTCATTGTCGGCGCCATGCACACTGCTCACGCCTTGTCACCGCTATAGCGATTCCAGGAGTGCTTTTGGAACCCGTCCGAGACAAGTGAAATGAATCTCGCCGCTCAACAGCCCTCCACAGAGCCGCGCGACCCCTCACCAGGCCCAACGGGAGCAAACCCATCAAATATTCGCTCACCAAAGAGAAAGAGGACGGATTCCGTGCGTCAGACAGCTTTCGATGTAGAATTCAAGCCGGTCCTGAAAGCACCACCAATACCTTTCGACCCATCGGATGACCCCTGCGCGCCACCCCTCAGTACTCCTCCTCAACAGATTGTGAACGAAGAGAGCCGTGTGGATCTTGGAGAAGGAAGTCCGAGGACTATCGTGGCCAGGAGTTTCGAGAATTTAACTTTAAGAGGCTCGGAAAAGCCAGTACTGCATTTTGGTAGCGTTGGGCAGGATGTCAAGAAGGCAAGGCTGATGGAACACATCGATCTAGACTCATGCGATATTGGCTTGGAACCGACGAATTCAAACCGCGGAGACACAAACACCGAAACGACACCAAGCACCGCACCAACGACTGCAACACCCGGCGAAAACTCAGCCTGGCAGCGACCTGGGCACGCGTCCGCACCGCGGGCGGTCCCCCGCCAACCACGCAAGTCGCCGCCGCCGCCAGTGCTGTCGGCCACCGCTCTGCCGGCCGCGCCGTCGCCCGCCGAAGCCGACATCTCGGCCGCGACGTGGCGCGACTCGGAGATCACAGGCCACCTGGCGCTGGACCCGGACGACGACCTGACGGGCATGAACGGCATCGGGTTCCGGCCGACGCCGCAGGTGGCGTACGCGCGCGCGCAGGCGCGCCGCCGCCAGGTGGCCGAGTGGCGGAACCGCGAGGCGCGCGAGGCAAGGGCGCGGCGCGCGGAGACCCGCCGGAGAGGCGTGGCTGCCCGCGCGGACGCCGTCCCCCCCGGGAAGGAGCGCGTTGTGCGCTTTGCTGCGTGAGGCGCCGCCGGAGTGCGCTGGGAGTTGGGGGGTTTTCTGAGCTCTGGGTGGACTTTGGCTACCGCGCTGGGATTGAGGATTGGATTGGGTATACTTAGGTGAGATTCTTGAGGCGCTGCGCGAGATCTTGATGCTACAAAATTCTGATCGCAGCTTAACGTATAAGATTTGAAAACGCCGCCGAATGCGTATGCAACGCTGAAATGCAGTGTCAAATGGAAATGACATAAACATTAGCCTTCTCTTTTCCGATCTTCTCCTTTCTGACCTCCTTCCTCTCCACTTCCTTCCCACCACCTCCATGCTGATCTTAGCCGTTCGTCACCCTCTTCCTTCTCCTTGTTCTCCCACCATTTCAATATTGAACCTAACCTTCGGTTATTTTTCTGTTCTTCCTCTTCCTTCTTTTGCGCCGACTCTTCTCTCTTCTTCATAATGGCCTCCTTCCGCTCAGCGAAAGCCTTTCTCTTCTCCTCTTGCTTCTCGTCCATGATCTTGACCGCCGCTTTCATTCCATGCCTCTCCCTGCCTCTCTGATACTGGCAGTACGAGTGACCTACGACGGAGACACCTATAAACGTTCCCGCCGCCCAATTCAAGCAGCTCCACACCGCTCTTCCGATGATCCACCGTCCTGCTCCGACCGCTGTGCCCGCCGCCATACCCTGGAGCAGGGCTTCGCGGACGCAAGGAATTTGATGCACTTTCAGGAGGTCGCTGGGCTTAAAGTCGCTCATGGCCTCGCGCACGGAGAGCTCACGCGGCTTCTCGCCGCCGGCGGTATGAAAAGTGCCACCGGGCATGGTGTTTACGATTTCGCCGGTGGACGGCGGGGCCGTGTTCAGCAGCTGCGACGTGCCGCTGCTGCGCTTGGGGTTGAATGGCGCCTTGCCGGCGCTCGCGTCGGCGTCGTCGCGGTCCGGCCGCACCAGAGGCTGCCGCGATATCGGGCCTGGGATGGACGGCCGCCGTGTCCTGGTGGGAGGTGCGAGGCCCGCTGCTTCCTGCTCCTTGCGCCGCCTTTCGGTCTCTTCTTTGCTGAACACTTTGCGAGCTTCCGATTCGGATGGAAGGTCGGCGGCATCCCCAATGATGCCTCGCAGTGGCTGCGTCTTCTTAAGGAATTCTTGTGTTGATTGGGGCTTGTAGTTGGGTGGAGGGAGCGGTGGAGGATCGTTATTACTTCCTGAAGCCATATCAATGATGTACAATGAATCCGAATGAAATACTTGTCAATTGAATGGTAGCTGTTGAAGTTGAAGATAGCAAAATTCCGCTAAACGGAACTCAGCTGAGTGGCGCCAGATTGATATTGGCCTTGATGCCTCAGCCGCGTCTATCAGACCGCGGCGCGTCAACGCGACTTTAGCATGTCCACCTTCAAGATTCCAATTGAACTACCACGTCCTCAAACTACTCTTTATCTCCTCAAATTGCGGCGTACTAAGCTCCTTAGAATTGTTCGGAAACTTTGTTTGAAAATGAGATAGCGGCCCTCTTTCTCTCATTCTCCGGGAGTTATCTCTGAACTTCGTTCTGGTGTGTCCCGCTTCAAGACCACAGACCTTCCAAAATGCCTCCAGGACGCACATTTCGCCGCTTGGGCAAGAATGGCCAGGCGTCCTACGGCCCACGGCAGCCCGCAACCATCTCCTCATCTGCACTTCGCAGCTCCGAAACTAGTGCGGCCACCGAGAAACTCGAAGCGCTCAAGCTTTCCGGTCAAATCGATGAGCGCATGGGCTTCCAGCGCTTCGACGCCGGCAAAAGACGCGTAGGCTGGCTATGTAATATGCACAGTACCACCATTCCGGATGAAAGCGTACCCGGCGGACGAGCGGCTGTGGATTTCTATTTCATTGCAGACGAAGAAGAAGCTAAAGAAGGGAGAGGCGAGACGTTCAAAGCGACCGTAGAGTACGACCCGTACTTCCTCGTTGCAGTGAAGAGAGGAAGAGAAGGAGAAGTTGAGGAATGGATTAAGAGAGGGTTTGAAGGACTGGTGAAGAAGTTGAACGTCGTGACGAAGGAAGATCTAAACATGCCCAATCACTTGCTTGGGTACAGGAGAACTCTGCTGAGGCTGAACTTTGCGAACGTAAGCGATTTGCTGGCTGTTCGAAAAGTCATCATGCCCATTGCGGAGAAGAACAGGAAAACGGTGGACGCGATGGATACGTATGCCGAAGTTGCCAGTGCCAACGCCGGATTCGATATATTTGATGATGACGCACAAGATCATGATAGACGACCTAACGGCATTGTGGATGCTTCTGATTTCATTGTTGATATTCGAGAGTACGATGTGCCTTATCACGTTCGTGTGGCAATTGACAAAGGTGAACGAGTTTCTCTTCGTTCGCAAGAAAAGGCTAACAAACTCAGACATTCGAATCGGGAAATGGTACACTGTCGAGGCCAAACACGGTCATATCTCACTCTCATGCATAGAGGAGCGGCTGAAGCGCGCAGATCCTGTTGTAATGGCCTACGATATCGAGACGACGAAATTGCCTCTGAAGTTCCCGGATTCATCGTTTGACCAAATTATGATGATTTCATATATGATTGACGGACAAGGGTTTTTGATTACGAACCGAGAAATCGTTTCAGAGGATATTGCCGACTTCGATTACACGCCGAAGCCAGAATACGAAGGTCCGTTCATGATCTTCAACGAACCCGACGAAAAGGCTGTTCTAGAGCGCTTTTTCGAACATATCAAGGAAGCCAAACCAACGGTCATCGTCACATATAACGGCGACTTCTTCGATTGGCCATTCGTGGAAGCAAGAGCAAGCGTTCTTGGGATCGACATGTATCAAGAGATTGGTTTCCGCAAGAACAGCGAAGACGTGTACCAATCAAACTACTGTGCGCACATGGATGCTTTCTGTTGGGTCAACAGAGACAGCTACTTGCCACAGGGAAGTCGAGGCTTGAAAGCCGTGACGGTAGCAAAGCTTGGATACGATCCTGACGAACTCGATCCTGAACTGATGACACCATATGCCAGCGAACGACCACAAACTTTAGCCGAGTACTCGGTTTCCGACGCCGTGGCAACGTACTACTTGTACATGAAATACGTCCACCCGTTCATCTTCTCGCTCTGTACGATCATTCCCCTTGGACCAGATGATGTCCTGCGGAAAGGAACTGGAACTCTTTGCGAGATGCTTCTTATGGTCCAAGCCTATCAGAAGAGCATCTTACTTCCGAACAAGCATCAAGCCCCAAAAGAATCATTTTGGGATGGTCACTTGCTAGAATCGGAAACTTACGTTGGTGGCCATGTTGAGAGTATCGAAGCAGGAGTCTTTCGAAGCGATATACCTTACAACTTTGCAATCGATATAACCGCTGTCGATGAGCTGATACAGGACCTCGACAATGCACTGACCTTTAGTATCATCGTAGAGGAGAAAAAGAAGCTGGAAGACGTAGAAAACTACGACGAAGTAAAGGCCCAGATCACGGAAAAGCTCATGAGTCTCAAGAATACGCCGAATCGAAATGAGAGACCATCGATATACCACGTGGACGTAGCTTCCATGTATCCAAACATCATGACAACGAATCGCCTGCAGCCGGACTCGATGATACAGGAATCAGACTGTGCTGCATGCGACTTCAACAGACCTGGCAAAACTTGTGATCGGCGATTACCTTGGTCCTGGCGAGGAGAGTTCCTGCCAGCAAAACGAGATGAGTACAACATGATTCGACATGCATTAGAAAACGAAAAATTCCCAGGTCGCCATCCCAATGCTCCGCCTCGGACCTTCCAGGACCTTCCACTAGATGAACAAGCATCACTCATCAAGAAGAGATTGCAGGACTACTGCAAGAAGGTCTACCACAAGATCCACGATGCTGAGACCATGGAACGCGAGGCAATCATCTGTCAGCGGGAGAACCCCTTCTACGTCGATACGGTGAAGAATTTCCGAGATCGTCGATACGACTTCAAAGGGAAGCAAAAGGTGTGGAAGGGGAAGACTGAGGCATTGAAGGCGTCAGGGGCTTCCAATGCTGAGATTGATGAGGCGAAGAAAATGATTATTCTCTTCGATTCACTGCAACTCGCACACAAGGTTATTCTGAACTCCTTCTACGGCTATGTGATGCGCAAAGGGTCAAGATGGTACTCCATGGAAATGGCTGGCGTGACTTGTCTCACAGGAGCTCGAATTATTCAGATGGCACGATCGCTTGTTGAGCGGATAGGAAGACCGCTTGAGCTTGATACCGACGGTATTTGGTGTATTCTTCCAGCAACATTCCCAGAAAACTTTGCCTTCAAGCTGAAGAACGGAAAGAAGCTGGCCATTTCTTATCCTTGCGTCATGCTAAACCACCTAGTACATGCGCGCTTCACGAACCACCAGTATCAGACGTTGGTGGATCCTACGACGTTCAAGTACGAAACTCACAGCGACAACACTATCTTCTTTGAGGTCGACGGGCCATACAAAGCTATGATCTTACCTACTTCAAAGGAGGAGGATAAGAATCTGAAGAAACGATATGCAGTTTTCAATCACGATGGCACACTTGCAGAACTGAAAGGTTTTGAAGTTAAACGGAGAGGTGAGCTAAAGCTCATCAAGATATTCCAGACTCAGATCTTCAAATTCTTCCTCGAGGGCGCTACTCTCACCGACTGTTATGCCTCGGTCGCAAACGTTGCCAACAAGTGGTTAGACGTTTTGCACCAGCGCGGTTCAACACTTGCTGATGAGGAGCTGATTGACCTTATTTGCGAGAATAAGAGCATGGCGAAAACGCTTGAGGAATACGGCTCTCAGAAATCTACAGCCATTACGACCGCCAAGCGTCTTGCTGAGTTCTTGGGCGAGCAAATGGTGAAAGACAAGGGATTAAACTGCAAATACATTATTTCGTCACGACCAAAGAATGCACCAGTTACGGATCGAGCCATACCCGTAGCAATCTTCTCTGCTGATGACTCAGTAAAGAAGTACTTTCTGAGGAAGTGGCTCAAGGAAGACCCAGGTGATGATATTGACCCAAGAGACGTTATCGACTGGGAATACTACCTTGAGCGTCTGGGATCGGTCATTCAGAAACTTATTACCATCCCTGCGGCTTTGCAGAAAGTCAAGAACCCGGTTCCTCGAGTAGCTCACCCAGATTGGCTAGAGCGCAGAATCAGGAACAAGGAAGACAAATTCCAACAGAAGAAGATGACCGACATGTTTGAAGCGAAGGAAAAGCCAATGCTGGAACTCGATATCAACGCACTTGAGGGCCGAAAGAAACTCACTGACCTTGAGGACTTTGGATCTGCACCTACGGATAAATCGAAGAGAGGTATCGTCACCAAGATGGTACAAAAGAGGAAAGCTCCTGAGCCTGCTGTGCCAGTGCAGACAAACCCATATGATCAGCTGCCGGCAGTTATGCCATCGATCACAGAGGACTACCAAGGATGGCTGCAGTATCAGAAGAAGAAGTGGAAGATCCAGAAACAGGCCCGTATTCGGAGACGGCAGCTGTTCGGTGATCGAAGAATCGACACCGGAGATGCCATTGGCAATTTCTTCAGGAATCAGGCTGAACTTCTGTACATCAGTACCTGGCAGCTACTTCAGCTCCGAGAAACCGAAACTCCTGGTGAAGTAAGGGCGTTTGTGCTGATCGACAAGAAGATCCATGCAATCAAAGTTATCGTACCGAGAATCTTGTATCTGAATCTGAAACGAGATGAGCTGCCAGATGTCTCGATAGAAGATTGTCATGTCGAGAAGCTGACGAACTATACATTACCAAATGGTCATCCTTCGGTACATCTCTTTAAGCTCACTATGCCGGAGCAGGTCTACGTCAGCGAAACCAAGAAGCTGGCCGCATTGCTAAATCATCCCAGCGTCGAGGGTGTATATGAGAAGCAGGTTCCACTCAATGTACGTGCTGTACTCGAGCTTGGTAACATCTGCACCTTCGACGAAAGCCAAAGAGGAGTTCTCGGTAAAGGCCTGGAACAAGGTTTTGATCTTCCAGCCCTTCGAAAAGTCCGAGCGCAGCAACCATATCTCATTCAGGCACCTCTACAGTACATATACTTGTACCATGTCATTGCTGGCGAGCGACAGATTTTCGCCCTCATCTCATCATCATTGCCAGAAGCACATATCGTAGTCTTGAATAAGACTAGAAGCGATCAAAATCTTCCAAATGTCGACAAGATTTACAAGGACTTCCTACTCAAACGACTGGAAGAGAATAATGGTGAACCATGGCAGCAATGTTTCGATTACCAGACGGACATTCATTTCAAGTCGGTCCAAGTGACCACAAAACGGAAAGCCCATCTCGAGATAGGCGATGCAATCAAGAAGATGCGAAAAGACGAACAAGGCAAGGCACTAATACTTGTTGTTCAATCACAAGCCGCCAAGATGCTTGCCCACGAAGTTCCAATCATGAAAGAGCTTCCAATCTTGTCGCTAAAAGCGGATGAGAGCGACAAGCAATTGCCACCACTAGGATGGCAGACATTCATCGCGAAGAGGCTCGTCACGCATTACCTCAACGTGGGCGCCTGGATTTCTCATCTCACGGATCTTTCGCGATATGGAGACATCCCACTCTGCAATCTTGAGACCCACGATCCACGATTCTTGATTGACGTTGCATATGCTCGACGGTTGCAGAAAGAACGCGTGGTGCTGTGGTGGTCCGCTGGTGCGAAGCCGGATCATGCGGGATACGAAAAAGACGATGTCCTCTCCTCGCTCGAGGAAGTCGAAATGCCAGCCGTCAACAATGCTGGAACATACTCTTCTGTTTGCATTGACCTGAGTGTTCGCAATCTAGCGATCAATACGATATTAGCGTCCTCGTTGATAAACGAGGCCGAAGGAAGCGAATCGATATCGTTCAATCCTGCTGCTCCTACCGAAGGCACCGAATCCACGAGCAATGTCATTTACTCAGATAGTGCATTTGCATCGGCAGGCATCACTGTGCTTCGCGAGATGGTGAAAACATGGTGGACAGAAGCTTGTGCGCAGAACGACATGGCGGACGTTATGGTCCAGCATCTCGTGCGGTGGGTCGAGAACCCCGGATCTTTCCTATACGACAGGTCCTTGCACTACTATGTGCAGATGATGTCTCGCAAAGCCCTCCAGCAACTAATGACAGATTTCCGTCGAGTGGGATCAAACATCGTTTACGCATCGGCACATCGACTACTGCTGCAAACAAGTAAGACAGAGGTAGGCAATGCGTACGCATACAGTCAGTATATCCTGAAGACTGTACGTGCAAAGCCTCTTTTCACGTTCCTCGAACTCGATATCAAGGAATACTGGGACTATCTCGTCTGGTACGATGCCTTCAACTACGGAGGAAAAGGCTGTACCGAAGTCGTCGAGGCCGAAAACCAAACTCTTTCTACAATCATGAATTGGCAGTTCGCGACGTTCCTCCCTCTACCGCTTCAACCCATATTCAACGAGTGGGTAGTTGAATTCATCGAGATGATGCACGGTCGCAAACGGCCATCCGTTCTTGCGCAGCCAGGTGGTGATGGTCTAACCTCAACGCCGCGAGTGACCCAATTGCCCGTTCGATCGCTCACCCAGACCCAAGACGAGAGCCTGGACCCCGACGACGCTACATCCGGAATACCGAAGACCTTCACCAAACCTCTGCAAAAGCAGATTGCAACACTGTACCGCCGGCAGCAAACCGAGCTCATGCACGCGGATTTAGCGGCGGACTACACCATGCCCTCACTACCGGGCTCACACTTACCGGCGGCCGACGCCAATCCGACGCTACAGCTGGTGAAGTCGCTGTGCCAGGTGATATCGCTAGACCGCAACATCAACCTGCAGGCGCGGCAGCTGCGCGCCGAGCTGCTGCGGCAGTTCGACATCCGCGAGTTCAGCGACGCCGCGGCTTTCCGCAACCCGTCGGCGTCGTGCGTCGTGCGCGGCCTCGTCTGCCACGAGTGCTGCGCCGTGCGCGACCTCGACCTGTGTCGCGATGCCGACGTGCTGCCGCAGGCGGCGGCGCCCGGTGAGGATCAAGACGCGGCGCACCAGAAAGCGGTGCCGAAGTGGAAGTGCCAGACTTGTAATGCGACGTTCGACAAGTTGAGGATTGAGGAGAAGCTTGTTGCGAGGGTGCAGAAGTTTGTTGTTGCGTGGACCACGCAAGATATCAAGTGTGCGAAGTGCGCCCGCTTGAGGAGTAATGAGTTCATGGAGCATTGCGCATGTGCTGGAGAGTGGATGCCCACGGTTAAGAGGGATGACATTGTGAAGGAAGTGAAGGTTATGAGTGGAGTAGCGGAATGGTATGGACTCGGGATGCTTGAGGTTGTCTGCAAAGAGTTTTTAGAAGCATGTTAAGCTGGTTAGGCGTTGCCTCTACGGAAAGTGCTCTTTTACGAGTTGGATCAGGGATCGCATTGCAAGGCCCATTGTATCGAAAGACGGATCGCGGTTACATGTTCGCATCTAAATGCTGCTGAATCTATATGCGGTTTATATCTAACTTTGCATATTGCAACTGAGACGAGCTTCCGAGGTTGATACATGAAGTTGATGAAAGGTAGAGAGGATAACATAACTGATAAGCATACGGCCTTCGATGTACTGTCCTATTCGGTTGATAGATGACCACACAACGCTCTTTAGATTGCAATCCAGCAGAACGCAGCTGGTTTCATAAAAGCTTAACTTGACTCTGCCTCGATTGACTCAAGTCGAATGAGATTTTATCAGCTAAGAAAGCGACTTCTCGCAAATTTGTGCATAAAATTTGTTTCTCATTCAGCATCTCCGGTGGATACTATCACACCTGAATCTAGAACCCCCTTCGAAGGCTGATGTATGCAATTCTCTGCTGCTGCGCCTAAGACTTGATTAGTCGGCTGTTTGAGCTGATAAGACTCCAGAATACCTCTGCAAAGAGGAAGGGAGCGGAAATTTGCAGAAACAGCATTTCAACTTCTGGCAGCGGATGCCATCCCCAGTTTCAATCTTGGAGCCTTCTTTCCGAGAACTGACATGTCTTCTCTTTCACGTTAGCATGTACCACTGACAGATAAGATCGAGGACTCCAGCATTTCATGACGAGTCGATTGTATTCACAGATTCGCGCGGATTTCAGCTTATCACTCTCCTCAGCTCGTGTGGCTTGTTATCGCGGAGAAAACTTCGTTGCCGAGCGACTTCCAAATTAATCGAGACAGAATGGACTCTATGGATGGGTTGTATGCCGCGGAGATGTTGTAATGAAACCTTGGGAGCTGCTGGATTGCCTTTTATGGAACTTTGGAGTGAGATCGCGATAAGGGGCTGACTCTTTTACACGACAGTGGGATCCGCTTGCAGGCGCCTGCCTCGATAATGCCCTGGTCTATCCTCTCCTAGCCCATTTCAGCAATCTTTTTCACGTTTTCATCCAATCAGCTCGTAAAACCCAAACCCCTTTGCGACCAAGTACACCAAAGGCTTGAGTTTCCTCGGCTAGAATTTTATGCGGCTTGATGTAGAGGTGGCATTCTGAAGATTGCAATCGAAAGCCCAACTGTCGTCCGTCGTTTATCCCATTCACGAGCTTAGAAGGGTCTCTGGCCTCCAGGAACTCAATCTGGTGGAGTGGAAGTTCTTATCAAGATATTTGCGGTCAAACCTTTCCGACGGAATCAGAGTTTTCCGCATTTGTGGCACTCCAGAGTGCAGAAGGTGGGAGACCCCACGAGAGTCGTAGTCCATGGTCCGCGGATCTACCATTTTCATGTCGACAACTATCTACATTGTTCAGTTCCGGAGAAGCTCAACTGGCCTTGCTTCTTCTCCAGGTGCTATCTATCATCACAGACTATCATTTATTTAAGACTCTAATCGCCCCCACCCCGTGAAGGATCCTTGTGTCCTTCCAGCAGGCCGATTCGTGTTCACGCTGCGGTCACAGATTCTTAACTACTTCAAATTTTATTCCTTTGAGGTTTCGCCTTTTCTCCAAAACGCTTTCATCTCAACTTCATCGAAATGGCTCCCGACTTTACGCTCCTATGGCGGGCTCCCAAAGTAAACCCGGTCAACCTCAAAGCCGAGTCAATCCCTGCGCTCAACCCCATCAACATGTACGGACGAGTATTCTTCTTCTCCTGGTTCGGTTTCATGATGGCATTTTGGTCGTGGTATGCTTTTCCACCTCTATTGAGCGACGTTATAGCGGCGGACCTGCACCTCACAACGACGGAGATCGCCAACTCCAACATCATCGCCTTGACCGCGACTCTTATTGTTCGTATCATAGCAGGGCCTTGCTGTGACCGTTTTGGACCACGAGTGACTTTTGCCGGTTGTCTACTTGCTGGTGCGGTGCCAACCTTCTTGGCTGGAGCAGTACATAACGCTCCCGGTCTACTGGCTCTTCGTTTTTTTATCGGAATCCTCGGTGGTTCTTTCGTGCCGTGCCAGGTATGGTCTACTGGGTTCTTCGATAAGCCTGTCGTCGGAACTGCCAATGCCCTCACTGGCGGTTTCGGAAACGCCGGTAGCGGTATCACTTATTTTGTCATGCCAGCCATCTATAATTCTCTACGGAGTTATGGTCTTTCAAAGCCCAAGGCTTGGCGAGTTTCCTTCGTCGTTCCCGGAATCCTCATCGTTTCGACGGCTCTCCTGCTTTTACTCTTATGCTCTGACTGCCCAACCGGCAAGTGGTCTGAACGCGAAGCAGCCGCTGAAGATAACTTGCACAAGCACGGCATCAGTGATACCATTGCCGCTGTCCCAGGAGAGGTTAACCGTTCCAACGATCACCACAACAAATCAATGGCGAGTACCGACATTAACGAAAAGGAGAAAAAGGAAGCGGACCACTATGCCGATAATGAAGCCCACATACCAGTCGAGCAAATGATCGAAGCTGCCAAAGGCGAGGTCATCCAGAAGCCAACTTTCAGAGAAGCTGCAAATGTCATTCTGACTCTCCAAACCCTTGTGACATCTGCATGCTACTTCTGCAGTTTCGGCGCGGAGTTGTCTGTCAACAGCATCCTGGGCAATTACTACCACAAAAACTTCCCGAAACTCACGCTTCAAAAGTACGGTGACTGGGCGGCCATGTTCGGACTTCTGAACGTCATTTGTCGACCGCTTGGTGGTGTGGTCGCCGACGTGGTCTATCGCCATACTGGCAGCATCTGGGGCAAGAGAATCCTCCTTCATCTGTATGGCATCCTCATGGGTATCTTTCTCATCGTCATTGGCAAAGTCAACCCGCATTCCGAGTCAACCATGTTCGGTCTGTTTGCTGGTCTTGCAATATTCCTCGAGGGTGCCAACGGCCTCAACTTTGCGTATGTACCTCATGTACATCCATTCGCGAATGGCATCATCTCCGGTGTCACGGGTGCCGCCGGTAACTTTGGCGGCATCATCTTTGCCATCATATTCAGGTATCACGGTACAAACTACGCAAAATGCATGTGGATCATTGGCACCATCTCTATCTGCATCAATGTTGCTGTGTGCTGGATCAAGCCAATTCCTAAGGGCCAGATTGGCGGGCATTAAAGCTTTGCTACACGATATATTTTGATGATATCAACCTTCTACGAAGTTTGGCTTATGGTGCTGGATACCACTACAATGTCATGAAGTTAGAGCTATCCGCCGTTTAGATGCTGCGAATAGAAAATATGTTATCGACTATGTCTTGCTGCGTATGTTTCCCTAGTATTTTCTTTGGTTAGTGCATAGTTAAGCTCCTATAGAAGCCGAAGAGCATTTCGATGCCAGCCAAAGTGTAGCAGAGAGGAGAGATAGTTTGCTGATTAGACGTCTCCTCCCATTGGGAGGGCAACACGTAGAGTACAGCTGGTGCACGGTTAACGGGAGTTTACCAGTCCATGACCTCGCAAGGACGCCATCCTCGCCCTCCCAGCCCAAAACCGCCGTAACTTCTCCACCCGCCTCACTTCTCATACTTGGTAAACTTGACATGGTGAACCCTGCGGCCTTTCGCAAACGCGATCAGCGGCGGCACCGAGTCCCTAAACGCCTGGGTCTCGCGGAACGCCATATGGGCCTCGAGGCTCTCCCAGCCGATAGCGACCTCGTAGCCGCGGCCCTTCTGGCCGTCGACGTCGCGCTCCTCGACCACCCACCCGCCCGCCAGCGCCAGGAGCCCCGCCGCCTGCTCCTTGAGCGTCGCCGTGAAGGCCGCGACCCGCTCGTCGAAGGCTGCGCTGTCCACGTCGCCCGCCAGGTCCACGCTCAGCAGCTCGGTGATCGGCGCGGACAGCGCGGCCGGCGCTTCCGCTTGGAAGGGCTCTCGCACGTGGCTCATCGCCGTGATGGCCGTCATCATGTGCGTCGCCAGATACTCGCCGAAGGTCTTGTACTCGGGCGTTTGGGTGAAGGCGGTGTGGTCGTCCATTTTGGCCCACTCTGTGCTGGCGTGTTAACTGCGACGCTTGCAGCGAGGCGCGATGGTGAGCTCATGGGATGGTTGGGGGATAGGATTTGATCCGGACTACGCACCGATTACCATGACCATCTTGTCCTTGTGCTCGACTGACGGGCCGTAGTATATAGACACGCAGCCCGGTTGCGAAGCGATTGTGTCGAGGATTGCTTTCTGATGCTTTGCCGTCTCGATGCTGGTGAGATCAAGGTCCGGCTTCAAAGCAACCTCGACGATCTCTGATGCTCGAAATGGATGCGACATGATGATGATATTTGTCCTGCTCTTGAACCAATTTCGAAAAGTTAACTCTGAAAATACCTATAAGTTGGTTATTTCACTTATTATAAAGGCAGTCCGTAGGGTAAGCCGGAAGTGGACTCCACTTTTTTGACAAAGCAAGTCGTGGTGGCAGTGTTACGATAGAGTATCGTACGGAGTATGCCGGCTAACTCCTACCGAAGCCCAACACCCGACTGCACATACGAAGGCTGCGTGATTTGACCTGAAACGTCCCGCACCAAAACCAGCCTAATAACTCCTTTATGTGCGATTAACTTCAGCCTTTGTTAACTGAAATTCATATTCTACTTCCAGCCTTCCGGCCCCAACTCCAAATTCCAATTCATTTGCGTCAGGCGTGTATTTAGAAGGGTTTACAATGCCAGCAGTTACTTGTGGGTCCATCGGAGACATCATATCCATTTGCTCCTTAATTCAGAGCTTAGTGAAGGCTTTGGACGATATTCGCGGCTCTTCAGCCTAGTATCGAGAAATTGTCAATGAGTTGAACACCTTAAAAGCAGCATTGAGAGAAGTGAAGCGACTATCAGATTCATATTCCAGCACGACAGAGTTACGTCCATTATTCAACACAACAGCGCAGGCGGCAGAGCAATGCCGTCTTGATATCCAGTGCTTTCTCGACAAAATTTCCAAGTATGGGAAATACTTGAACGAAGGTGGCTCCGGAAATGTGGTGAAAGATAGTGCTTTCAAAGTTAAATGGCGGCTGTCTCATCACGAGGATATCATTCCATTTCGTGCTCATGTCAACGCACATGCCGCTTGCATCAACGTACTACTCTCTGCTATTAATCTGTAAGTTCATTTGTATACTTGTTCAAATTCAACATACCATAGCTCCCATTGATGACACGTTTCTGTTTTCCAGGAGTGTATCACAACTGCAGAGCGGAAACATTCAACAGGATATCCGACAAGGCCAGGAATCCAATAAAAAGGCTTTTGAGGAGCAACGAGATACACTTACTGAAATCCGGGTTCGCATACAGCAATGCGAGCGCTTTTATATTGACCGAGGCAATGCTCTGGCGAGAGGTATGGGAGAGGCAGTGTCGAGGTTAACTTGGTTGTTAGAAATGACAACCGAGCTCAAAAATAAAGTGCAACAGATCATCTCTATGAACTATCGAATGTAGGCCGAAATTCGTAGGGTGCAAGCATTTATTACCTTCTCAATGTTAGGTCAACCATCTCTCGCCTTTGAACAAGCATGGATTCTCGAGGATTGCATAGGCCGCATCAGCCCGGTACATAAACAATTTATGCTCTCCTGGGAGGTAACGTGTATTTCTACATGATCTTCTCCCCCTACTGCTGACATTCTTCTAGGCATTTCAGTCAGTTCTTGAACATCGATTTATCGGATTTCATGGGCAGAAGAAAGTCAAGCATCGAGAGTACATTCTTCAGGAATTCCCCACTGGACGGGATGTGACTGAAGATGTGCCTTGGGAGTATGCCTTTCTTCCAGGTCGGCGATATCGCATGGCAATGGTGTTTGATGAATCTGAATACGACGATGGAAACCGATCGTCTTGTCCAAATTGTCATTCTACTTCGAATCCGCCACACGACAAAGAAATAACATAGTAATACACTCTAGCTCCGCCCTGCATATCTATATCATCTGACCAATAGTACTTCATACAGCGACGAATGCGGCCTTGCATTTCAAAGAATTGTAGAGGTAAACGATGAAGACATGGAAGATATTGAAATGAAAAATTCTCGATTCTCATGGCCAAGAGCCAAAGACATCTTGATCGGACCTAAGAAGCGAAATCGTATGCGGTCCCGCACAACTTTAGCTAGCACCCGCCTGATGAAATGCCATCTACCGTTTCAAGCAGGGTCTACGAATTCAACCAAGCGCTCTCTCGACTTGGATGACAGTTCTGATTCTGAAGTAGAGCATTCCCGCTTCAAGAGGATTCGACTAGTTTCCTGGAAGTCTCGGGTATCTCAAGACAACAATTTTGAAAGAGATGCCAATAAGTCTCACACTGACATTCATCTGGAAGACCAACCTTCAGAAGCAGTTAAAGAGAGTGCCTCAGAGGAAGACTACTCTTTACATCTAGAGTACTCTTCAGAATCAGGCTGGATGGGTTCGTCCCTTGCGTCAGGATGGGAGTACGAAGAATTTTGCGGGCGGCGATATAACGGGTACCTCTTCCCATACCTGCAACCAATCGACGAGCACGCAATGGATGGCATGGATATGCTCCATCAGTTGTATTTGAACACTCTGGATTAGGAATTGTTTCTCTGTCCGATCGAAGCCCCCATAGAGTTAAAGAAAACCGCCGACCTTAGCTGTGGTACTGGTATTTGGGTACTAGATGGTTAGTCGACTCATAATTGCCTTGCATCGCATACAATGGCTCACTCTGCATAGTGGCCGACAAATACGAGAAGTATAACGTATCCGGGTTCGACAGTTGTCCCATCCAACCTGAATGGGTTGCCCCAAACTCATGGTTTCACATCGAGGATCTCAAATTTTATGACGAGGATTCGTGGCATAGGGCTTCTTCATATGATCTAGTACACTGCCGAAACATGGTAACTTCGATCTCGGACTGGAAATCGCTCATTTCAAACGCTTTCGAGTAAGTTGAGCCACCATTACGAACAATTCAAGCAATGGCCAGTATGTACTTAACTCATACAGTGCTTTGAATCCCGGTGGCTATTTTGAATTCAAAGACGTTGATCTTACGCCTTTTTCTGCAATCGAGGACTTCGACGTCAAATCTTCGGCCCTAGGCAATATCAAAGAATTACTCTGGAAGGCTTATGCGACATATGACATTGACCTTAGCGCGGTATCGACGATCTCCTCTATTATGAAAGAAGTTGGATTTGTAGATATAGAAGAGCGCCGCATACAGATACCTTTTGGGAAATGGGCTACAAGTTGGACTAAAGGCGAATCTTACAAAGGCTTGGGAATATTGTGGGGAGCTTTCCTGTTAGGGTCTCTGGATGACTTAACCTATAAACCGTTCCAGCAGGGCCTTGGATGGTCTCACGAGGAGTATGTCGTGCATCTAGCACTTTTGAAAAAGAAGGTCATGGTGGAGTATAAAACAGGTCGGATGTATTTTTATATGACCCTAATTTATGGACGAAAGGCGCCATGATGGCATCTGGGGAGTTGATACGGAGGTCGCGTCTTTCTCCTTCATCTTATAGTCAGAGTTCTCAATCAACCCTCAGCATTATCGTATAATTTCAGTATAGTGGGGATGAAATGCTACGTGATTCATTCGGAATAGTGCTGACGATCTGACCGGAGGTTACATGAACGCTTGCCACAAGTCGTCTACAACGAGAAAACTTCTGAGGCTCAACCCATGGGATTGGAACGGAACAGAATAGTACTGAAAGGGTTAGAGATTAAGGCTTTAGGACATAAGCAAGGATTTAGGACGAACTTAGAAGTCATACGGACAAATTCAAGGCGAGCATCATGAATTTGAAAGGGTTTTATTACCAATACCAAATCATTTGGGCTAGTTCATTAATCAAGCGCGAGCTGCGGACGGAAGTTTCGGAGGCATGATGGCTCAGGCTTGAGTAGCAGCATGTTTGGCAACTCTTCTTGCAGCTCATACTGAGCACATCGACAACGAACATCACCTCGTCATCGGTCACTGAACAAGGTTCGAAGCTTAGTGGTGAGCTAAGCTCCATATCGTGTTGGGTAATCCGAGGAAGACGACAATGCCACAAGAATGCTGCGAGCCACAAATGGAAATTTGAGAAGAAGCAAGATTGGCGGCATGAGAGGCACGCCTTCAAGTGTATTCCATTCTTTCTCAAGTCACACTCGACTTATCCAGTCGACCTCTTTGATGTAAGGTCAGCGCCAAGCCTTAAAATGCCGGCTTGCGCTTTGTAGGTATTCAAACTGAGATCCCACATCCGAAGCTCTTTCCCGCAAAACGCCAATTCCCAATGCACCGTCTATGGTATATCTCATCCATCGCCGACGTGACAGCGACCGCATCCCAATCAATCGACGTCGTTTGCAAGTCGTACTCTGCCGGGCATTTTTCGTTCGTACGTCGGTATCCAAACGGCGTGCGTTCCGTCATTTTAGCCTGTATCCCAGTGAAAACGCCACCCAAGAGAACACCCAAATAGAAAAAGAGAGAAACATCTAAACTCGAGCCTCGCCACCTCTCTCACCCGAAGCAAAGCCAAACGAAAGTCGTGACACCGCAAAAAGCAAAGCTATCTGACATCCAACTGAAACGGCTTGAAGCGGCCGCCCACCGCCGCACATCGCGGACAGCGCGCGCCAAACCGCCCGCGGGTTTGCTCGGCGGACAGCGCGTCTACGCAGTCCTTGCAGAGCCCGCAGATGCACTCGGTGCAGGCGTAGCTCTCGGCGAGCAGCGACAGCTTGCGGCAGCCGGCGCAGTAGATGTGGACCTTAGCGCCGGCGTGGTAGGTCGGCGAGGAGTCCGAGAGCCCCGACGCCGACATGTGGAACGTCTGGCCGGCCGCTGACTTGCCGCTGCTGTCCAGCGACGACTCGACGGACGGGAACGGCGCCAGCTCGCTCAGGTCCGGCGGCGGCGGCGTCAGCGCGCGCGCGAGCGGCGACGCGGTGTACGAGTGGTTGGAGGGGCCGAACGCGGAGAGGAACGGCGGGAGCGAGGCGCGGTGCGCGGTGTGCGGCGACCCAGGGACCTGTGGGTGAAGGAGACGCGGGTCAACAGTGGTGCTCTCTGGGAGGGTGGTCTTGAAGGGTGGGAGGAGAGGAGTGGCGGTGGGGCTGCTGCTGGTGAAGCTGGGTGGGGTTATGGTGGGAGACCTGAAAAGGGCGCTCACGGGAGTCAAGTCCCTGCTATCCTCTTCCGTCGCCGACGCCGCCGCTTCGATGAGGTCCTGCCACCTCTTGTCGTACAGCGCCGTTCCGGCTTGCGGCTCCGCTGACATCGCGTTGCGCTCGTAGCTCAGCCGCTTGATTTCTTTGCTCTTCTTACGTTCGTGTTTGGCCAAGCGTCCGCTTTGGCCTATGGAATTCTTGCGTGGTCGGTTGGGTTTGGCGGGACGTGGTGCTGGAGGGAGGGTTGAAGAACGATAGTATGGAGGTGAGCGAGAAAGTGAAGATGGCAAAAGTTCGCGAGGTCGCGGTGGATTGGGACTTGGATAAATGGAGTCGTCGAACATTGCTTGGTCCGATTGGAAGGTGGCAAAGTGGGGCCGAGGCCGTTCGGATGGCATGTCGTTGTCCGAGTAGATGTCCTAAGTGATGATTAGATTTTTCTCGCGCTTACAAGGAAATCCTCGGCTTAATTGAACAGTGACGTCGTGTCATTTGGCTTGGAGCTCGAACGATGGCTTCGAGATGTTCGGTGCTGCTTCGGCTCTGACCGTAGGCTTTGTCTCTGTATCGTCAAGTCGGGAGAGAAAGCAAGGAACGTACCTGATCATTATCGAAGGGATGGTCTCGACGGTGGTCGTGCAGCTGTGCCAGAGCCTCGGCGGCGTTGGCGGCGTTTAGAAGCGAACCGCGTCTGTATTCGTCGGAGCTTCTGTTGCTGCCGGGTCCGGGATATACAAAATCGTCTCTGAAGTAGGGCTGTACGTCGCCTCCATGGCCTTCAAACAAGTCAATGGCTGCTGGGAGCCGAGGGTATGTTTCGAACAGACCAATAGCACCAAGAGGAGCATTCGACGAGGAGGAGGATGGCGGCAGCGGTCTTTCGGAGGGAGTGGTGTTGATCATCATGAGGAAGCTCTCTTCGGTGGCGGGGAGCTTCGGGATGTAGTGTTCGGGATGAGCTCGACGGATATGCTCCTGCATGGAGCGATATCGTTTCTCCTAAAGAGCAATTGAGTGTCAGAAACGAGACCACTGCCATTTTGTGGATGTTTGCCGGGTGATTGAGTCAAGAATGGCGGTGGTAAGGAAGAAGGATGACGTGATGAAGCAGCTGTTGGCATAGTGAGGTGGTCACTTATTAGCGGGGTTGGACTCACGCCGATGCAGCGTTTCCGACAAGAAGAGCCATCGTGATTCTTCAGCGGACAGACGACTTCGTTGTTGACGTCCGTGACGGAGAAGGAGCCGGTGAGGGCGGAGCGCGGCGGCATTTTCGGGGTGGTGGTGGTGAGCTGCAAGCGCCCAGTCGGAGCGGGAGGAGTGAGATGAGGTGGAGAGAAGGCGGGAGCTTGCTCGTGACGGGTGAAAGGGCGGAGGCAAGGGGACAAGACTTCAATGGCGAAAGTGGAGCTGAAGGGAGCTTGGAGCAGCGTGATATGACATGCAGGACGAAGCTCTCCAGCGAGCTGCGGGATTGATGATTGACGAGCACCGTGGATGGGATTGGACCAGAGCTGGGTTGTGGGATGGGATGGGATGGGATGGGATGGATGGGAATCAATGTGCGGCTGAGGAGTGCGAAGCTAAGCTTTGGGTGCTGGCAGCTCTGGTTGCTTTCGCCTGCTCGTGCCACGGAATTTGCTTGGTCGGAATTGAGAGGGTGTGATGTGGGTGGACGCTTCGTTGCTTGCTCGTGCTGATTGGGTTGGAGGTGGGGAATTTCCAGCTGAGGGGCAGCAGAGACGGATAGCTGGACGAGCAGAGCAGCAGGTCAGCGACCGAAGTGACCGTAGCTTCACCATCAGAAGTGACAAAAGCTACTGCCAGTTTGGCGCCCTAGAGCATCTCGGAGAATCCTGGAGCATCCTAGAGCTTCGTAGCATCGCTAGCTGGCCCCTACATAACCCCTCGCATGCTAGAATAAGGTACGCGCTGCCTCTACCACTTTCAAGCATCTCGAGTCGCAGCACAGCTTCGGTTCCACACCATCTTTAATTGCTGCTCCTTCACCGCCGCGTTGAAAGGGTAAAGGTACAAAGCACGGGGAAGCTCGCGCCTGGCACCCAACCCAAAGACGGGATGAGACGTTCCCTTGGATCTACACTTATGTAACTTCGGCCCGTGAATAATTTGCGTGAAAGGATGGCAAGCAGGACGAGAGCGAGAAGATGGCAGATCCTTGGAAAACATTTTAGTTGTTGTTTCATTATTGCCGACCGTAGCTTGGCAGCCATCCAATTGTACGGCAATCTACCGAGAAGCGGTCGTCGTATTACGACCTCGCACTCTGCTTATTATCCTCCCTACTAATTAACAGAGTCACGGCTCATCAGTCGCTCGCGGGTGGGCATATTCGGCAGACCGTGTCACATACACACGCACTCCTGCAACTTGCCATTTGCTGCAGTCGTGCTTGAATGTGCTGCACCTGTTCGAATGGAAGGTCGTGAATGCAAGAACAACAGAAATCCATCACTTCGGTCACTCACAGAACCTCCGACGTTCGCTTCGACGCTCCGGACCAGTCGGGGTTCGTGGCAGGGCCTGTGACTGCGCACATTTCGGCGCAGCATTGCTTGTTTGACTTTTGATCCGTTGAGATTTTCGACGGCAGCGAGAAAAAGCCCGTTCCTGAGACAATTGATTGGTCGGGGAGGTTTCAAGCCACCGACTTCACGCTCCGCGGTCCTGCGTCGGCCAGCGGGTCCCCAAGCTACTAAGCTACTGTTAAAAAGAAAAAGCGCTCGCTCGCACTTGATCTGGCCTTGCCATACGGAGTACGGTGCCTGTTCCTGGCTCGAAGACCAGATGCTGCGGTCTTGCTCCGTCCCTGCAACGCCTTTCCAATTGGTAGGGTTCGTGACACCACCCTGGACCGAAGAGACACTTTTATTTTTTCTGCCCTCCAACCAACTACCTTACACGGTGTAGACTCTGCTCTGTACCTGAAAACAGATCAAGTCTGGCCCGATTTGCTGCGGGAGGAAAAAGCCGTCGCGCAAATCAAAGGACTTCGATGGCAAATATGTAACTCGGCAGCTTGGTTGGAAATCCGCGTGCGTGGATGGGATTCGACGCGCGCCCGTCGTCAATGTATTGCTTTGAATTAATTAAGAAAAAACGACGTACTTTGAAAATGGACTGGTGATGATTGGGCGTTGGGCCGGAGGGAGAAAGGTCAGCGGGCGGGCGACTTCTTTTTTCCTGCCGTTGTGTAGGCCATGCCTTCGCTATATGTTGCCGAAAAGCGGATGGAAAAGGCAGGGTGAAGCGAACGGGAAGCAACAGGCTCAGTACATTAGCCTAATGGCACGTAAAGTGAAAAGCCTCGCGACAATACGGCCCACTGCGCTACCGACAAGGATGTCGTGCCCGCCGCTCCCAACTTCCCTCCATATGCAATCCACTGGCTCGATTGCCTTGTCTGTTCAATTCTGTGGCTGCCGTGTCCATCTTTCGTATCATATCCGCAAGAAACCTCCCTCGCAAATGACAAGTCTGCCCGTCTCCTGCCCCGATTTCGACTTGCTGCCATCGAGATATATATATCTCCACAGTTTCGCCGCGCCCTCAACCCCCTCCTGACGCCGGTTCTCATGTCGAAATCGTCCGTATTGCTCTTCATTGCGTCCTGGCCTTGGCTCCCTACCAGCTAATCCGACTGAGCGACTCTCGCTACCAGACATTCAACACCAACTACGAAAATCCTCCGCTAGGCCGAGGCCAAGCGTCCTACCATGGCGCTGACCATCAAGGCCCTGAACAATGATACCTCCTTCCTCCTGACCTTCGCACCCACAATAACTCCTTCCAATGCCAAATCACCGGAACTTTTCCCGGGTGCCTTCACCATCCTCATCGATCCCTGGCTCGACGGGCCCGCGACGATCATCTCGCAAAAGTTCAGCATCCAGGAACACACAACTCCGTCGGCCATCAAATCACTGCAAGACATACCCGAGCCAGACATGATCCTGATCTCGCAGGACAAGCCGGACCACTGCCACGAAGAGACGCTGTGCCAGCTCTCGCCACACGTGCGGAGCATAATCCTGGGTCCGGAGCGCGTAGCGAAGAAAATCCGATCATGGCAGCACTTCGACTTCAGCTGCATCCAATCCCTCAAGAAGTACAACCCCCGCGACCCATCAACAGTCTACCGGCTCGAGATCCCAGCCTACTCGGCCGGCGGCACGGCCGGCGAGATCACCATCTGCTTCATGGAGCCGCGCCGCGACATGTCAGGCCTGCACACGGCGCTGGGCATCACGTACCGGCCGCCGGCGTCGGTGCTCTCACTGAGCCTGAGCAGCTACGTGGCGCTGCCGGCGACACCGCCGTCATCACGAGGGGAGTCCTCCTCACCATCGTCCGCCGCGGCGGCGCAAACCCGGCCACAAACGAGCCCGTCGAAGCGCTCGCGCGGCCTCGCGGCCTCGCCGGACGGCGCCGCGGCCCAGCGCCCCTACACGCCGCGCATCGAGCACGTCGGCGGCCGCGCCAACACCATCGTGCCGGCGCCCGGCCCCGCCAGCCGCCAGACCGAGCGCACCGTGTCGCTGCTGTACACGCCGCACGGCGTCGAGTTCCGCGACGTCGAGCCGTGGGCCCAGAACCACCTGCTGGAGCGCGCGGCGCTGCCGCTGACCATGCTCGTGCACGGGTTCAACCAGGTGGGCGGGCCGTGGTGGGCGGGAGGCGTGATGATGAGTGGTACGTCTTTTCTTTCTCTTGCTTTGGGTGTGCTGCCGTGCTGACGAACTGCAGGCCTGCCGAATGGCGTGGAGATCGCGCGCGCGCTGCTGCCGCGCGTGTGGCTCGGCGCCCACGACGAGGAGAAGAAGGCGTCCGGCGCCGCGCTGAAGAAGATCTGGAAGCGCAAGTTCTCCGCCTCCGAGGTCGTGCGCAGCCTGGGCGAGACCGTTGGTGCCGCTCATCCGCGTCTTGGCGTTATGACGGAGGTTGTCACCGTGCCGTGCGGGCAGGAGTTTAAGCTGGGCTTCAAGGACGATGCCAAGTGAGCATCGGGGTGCAATGGAAAGCGATGTGCGGTACGTGTGTATGATACCCAATGCAAGGCACGGCGTTGGCGGCGAAGAGCGGGAGGTATTTGCTCTGAGATGCTTGGATTTTGCTCATTTTCTTCTCATCGCTCATTACGCCCATCTCAATGCTTTGTGGGAATGATGGTAGGAGTGGCTGAGCATGGAGAAAATACTAGGTATCTACTATGTCCATAAAGAATTTCCGCCCGCGAAGGCCATCCGGTTGCTTCGAAGTATTATGCATGTCTCTTTCTATGCATGTACAACCACCTTGCTTACTGTAGATATGCGCTTTGAAACTGATTCGCCACCTTTTACTACTTGGTTCTTGTGCTGTCCTCCACGCAAATCCATCGTCATTACTTACAGCTGACCTCTATCCCGGGTTTCTGATGATTCTCGTCATTACTTGATGAAACGCCCGTGGAGGTCGTGAACGTATTGAATTTATGGATTTAGATGAAGATGTGGAGGTTGTAAACGTGTTGGAGTTATGGGTTTGGACGAAGAAGTCTTCATTTCTTCTATCCAGGCTGCCATGGCTGTTTATGTAGGTATATCTGACTCGGCTAACTGTTAAATATAAACCGCCATACACTATGACTGAGTACGAAGCTCCGTATTTTGGTCTAGTGGTAATCTTTAGAACGCGGCACATCATGGTGTTGACCGCTACTTTAGTGATGCAAGTGACCATTTTCCCATTCCGTTCCTCGTACATTAGCAAGGTTGCGTTGTCCGTCGAGGACTCTGAAGTAAACCGCGACAAAATGCACCATACTCCGCACTTTGGTTTTTGATCACTGGCTCATCGCTGCAGTCTTTGTGAGCAGAACCAATCAAATTCAGGTCTTGAAGAGTTGGACACTGGTAGTAAATGAAATAAATCGACTTAAGCTCTGTGATCAGTCAAGTGTGTTGAGCGGTGTACATCGTCAGTGAGTTCAGTCTGATTTGTACAGGAGCCTATCTAGACATCCCAGCTATAGAAAAGAAGCGAGGGACTTTGGAATCTATAATAGATATCCTATCGCAAGCAAAGCCTAATCCAAAATTCCAAATATTCAAAAAAGCAGATGGTATCGTATTGAAGTGCCACCCAACAAGTATCATTCGACATGCAATGCAGAACGTGATCCTGATGGTATTACCTCCGCTGAAAATTAAAAAGCACTCCTCCCCAAAGGCAGCGCCTTTTAGAGAAGAGAAAAGACGAAATGTATGGGTATAATCTCTCTGTGGCCGAATCAAAACTTCGGTTTTTACGGTCGAGTAGTATTACTCCCAATTTTGTTCGCGTCATCAAAAACGCTTTGGCTCATCATTCTATCATCGGCCGTTTCGAGATGTCTCAGTCCGTCAATACGCGTGAAACACAGCCCACTGAATGCTCGATGAAAGTGAACGCCTATGATGATACAGTATGCAGGGTCGTTATCCGTTTGCTCGTTAGGGATGCAAGATTAAGTACGATCGGTAAGAATTCGGCGGCCATTAGCAGTGCGGTTATGAAGTTTGCTCCGATGGCGTTGCTTGGGCTGCCTTCCTTGCTTGCATTTCTTCGACAGTAGGCTTGCGGCCCCAGACGACATAGCTGCAATGCTGTTAGCCGTATACCCAACGAAACCGGCTGATCCCGGCGGCAGAAGGAAAACTCACAACTTATGGTAAGCATGGACGCTGCGGTCTTGCATGGCTCGCCGTACGTCCACTAGATAGACCTCCACTTCCTCTACGGTCCAACCCCAATACCTCGTGAACAGTGCCAAGGCAAATCCTTGAAGACCAGCCATGAGCGAGTCGGCCCAGAATCTACCGATCAGCTTGAACTGTGGGTCCTTGGGCCATGAGTTGATGGGAATTTTGAATACCTCCTCCTGCACATCGACGAAGCCGACTTCCTGAAACCAGCGTTTGAGTTTGTTTGCTATGCGTATGGGTTTGCCTGCGGTCATTGCCGCTTCATCCAACTTCTTCGAATAGAGGTAGAAGGCATTCGTTTCCTTGTCCAGTGTTCCATCGTCGCACAACACGGTCGGGTAGGCTTCTTGTGATTCCATCCAGCCACCGGGCTGTAGGTAGTCGTACGATCTTTGGATGATCTCTCTGAAATCTTCAAAGGCTCCCATCATCATTCGAGTGTGGATGTAGTCGTATCGCTTCTTACCCCAATCCTTGTCGTTCGCGTCTTCGGCCATCCACTCGACGTTGGAAACAGGCTTTTCCTTCTGTGTGGGTGAGAGATCGGTGCCGATGACACGAGCATTCGGAAACTTCATTGCCATTTCTATTGCCCATATTCCGGTTCCGGTACCAATATCAAGTATTTGTCGAGGGTTCTGCAACGGAGCGAGATGTTGGCGGCGGCCGAGGACGTTGTGGATGACGTGGTACTGGATGTCCAGTCTCTCGAGTTCGGGCTTTCTGGTCAGCGCAAATCAACGTCAACGATTGAAAAGCTCGCATACCAAGTCGTTAGGGAGAAAGTACGCTGTAAGGTTCATGTTGGTCAGCCGTGCTCGCAGCAATGCGAAGGAGAATGCAAACTTACATCCGGCGGAGAAGGAATGGTAGGTTCTGCCATTTTCCTGTATGAATTGGAAGATACTGTCTCTTACGGAGATGGTACTACTTTGTATCGAACTTGTGAGCGACCCAGTGCGTTGGTTTCGAGCAGCAGTTCGCCACTCAGGCTGAACATACGACAAATCATCGCGATCCGGGTCGGACTGAAGTAAGGTCAATTAGCCAGCGTCTCTTCACGGGTCGGCGACGGTCGCACTCACGTCGGGCTCCAGATGTGGAAGTCTCTCATCTGGAGAGTCGCCCGGATCGGACATTGGGACGACGAGTGTTTTGGCTTTTGGTGGTGCTGAAAGGAAGCGTGACGGACCACTGTGGTGGGAAGAAATTCCAGAGGAGCGGCTCGCACTTCCAGGCTGGTGGTTAGGGCGAGCACACGGCCCTTTTGTCCTTTGCTTGCTTTTTGCTCCCTTTGGTCCTTTTCGACGAGCCAGCCGATTTCGTGCAGCTCAAAGCAGACAAATGGCGTTCAGGGCTCGCGTCAAAAGCGACGTGACGAGTGAGGAGGGCTGAGTGGCCGGGCAAAGCTCTGTCACTATCCTCACCGACAGTCTCGCCTTCCGCCGATTCACTGGCCGCTCGAATTGGGCATGCATAAGCTGGAGGCAAGGCCCTGGTGTCACCACCGGCTCTCTGCGCAATCTTGCCCCTCCCGCTCCAACTTTTCGTGCGACTAATTAAACTGCTGTATAACACCATAAGCTCTGGACTTTGTTCAACCGACCCGGTGCAATGGCTCAATTGCCGCCACCGACAACGGTCATCGGAGCCCATGTGGAGCGCTTTCAGAACCTGTGCAAGCAGAGCTGACCACCGCCATACAACTAAATCCCCGACAACGGAACTGCTCATCCCGCTCATCCTTTCTACTCCGAGTCGGCTGCCGCGTAATATACTCCCCTGAAGCATTGACATCCACTGATTCCACGGTGGCCTGATGCTGGGCCGTCGTGGCTTGGGCGAGGGTTGCATTTATTAATGCTTTGCCAGCTCATCTGGTCCGTGGTGTGCACCTTCGGTCGCTGCCATTTGCGGGGAGCTCTCTTCTTATCGCAATTGATTTGCCCAACACCTGCACACATCCCCGCCCTTCTCGATATCAATGAGTCGAGTGGTTAGGAGCCGTTCCAGAGCTAACCGGGGAGCTTCTACAGGGATGCATCTCCATCTTTGATTGTTCTTTGTCCTGCAGCTACCAGCTGCGAAACGGTGCAATCTGCAGGTTCACGACAAACCATGAATAGTGACTCTTAACCTCGTCTTTATACGAGTGAAGCGGTCTAAATACCATGGAATTGGCTGTAATAACATGGCTGTAAATTTGCGCGGAGTTAAAGCATAATGTTTACATCCCGGCTGTTGGTGTGGTTGCTGTCCCGTTTAAGCCTTATTGCCTCGGTATCAATCTCAATCTTTCTTACTCCCCATGACTCAATACTCGGTCTAAAGATGAGGCTGATGAGTATTCGCTCTATCATATGCTGCCGACCTTCTAAACGAAACGCCTCAAAACCACTCTCAAGGTTGTAAAGTTTCATCTTGGTCTCAAACAAAATGCCCGCAAACGAAGGGGCACCGGCCCGAGGATCCGTTGCTCATCTCCTGCCGACAAAGTACAAGCGCTCGGTTGCCGAATGGCTAGAGGAAGACACTCCTTCCTTCGACTACGGTGGCTTCGTCGTCGGTGAAGAAATTGCAGAGGCTCGGCTACTGGGCAAAAGCGCAGGCATCGTCGCTGGAGTGCCCTTCTTCGACGAGGTCTTCCGCCAACTGGACTGCACGGTGGAATGGCACGTCAAGGAAGGCGAAAGCTTTGAACCCATCACACACTGTGCCACGGTCCGTGGCCCTGTTCGGAAACTCCTGCTGGGTGAGAGAGTGGCCCTGAACACTCTCGCCCGATGCTCCGGAATTGCAACGAAATCCGCCAGGCTGTTGGCGCTATTGCGCAAAGCAGGTTATCCAAACGCCCTGGCCGGTACTCGCAAAACAACGCCTGGATTTCGACTGGTGGAAAAGTACGGCATGCTGGTTGGAGGCGTGGATCCGCATCGCCAGGACCTCTCTGCCATGACAATGCTGAAGGACAATCACATTTGGGCTTGTGGGTCTATCACTAATGCCGTTCGGGCTGCTAAAGCCTCCGGAGGTTTCGCCATAAAGGTCGAAGTCGAATGCCAAAGCCTTGAAGAAGCCGAAGAAGCAATACAAGCTGGTGCCGACGTTGTGATGCTTGACAACTTCACCCCGGATGGTGTCAAGACGGCAGCTCAGACACTGAAAGAAAAGCACGGAACGAAAGTGTTGGTCGAAGTGAGCGGAGGTCTAACCGAAGAGAATGTAGAAAAGTTCGTGACGCCATATGTTGATGTGTTAAGTACGAGCAGTATACATCAAGGCGTCAAGCATGTGGACTTCTCACTTAAGATAGTGCCAAAAGCAAAGCAGCAGAGCTAAGAAAATGGTGGAGAATCAACTAACATATGTTATCAGCAATCAAATCTTACGATATAGAGCGCTGCTGCGAGTCATCTCAAGTAGCAAATAAGCCAGACACATCTTCTCCTCTCAAGCATATAGTAGCTCAAATGACCGCGCCATTGCCTATACTCGTCGCCGGGCAGGATTGAATCGAATATCCGCCGTGGACGAAAACCCACATACGCCATGAATGCATCCGGGAGTTTCGATGGCAAGAAGATAAGTTTCAGTAACATTGAACTCTACGCTGCTGCCTTGTCCTTCTTCTTTTTCTTCTTTTTCTTTTCACCATCAACCTCTGCGTTTTCATGTTTTCGTTTCTTCTCTTTGCTTGGTGGCTCTGCAAGACGTAGTTGAGCGATGGTGATGTCTTCGTCCTGTGCAGCGGAGGGAACCTGCTTGGATTTAGCCTTCTTCTCCTTCTTTTTGTCTTTCTTGTCCTTCTTCTCCTTCTTTGCCTTAGAAGCTGGTTGAGGCACGGTATCATCATCATCATCACCATGCATGACCACATCCGTTCCAGGCTGCGGAACAGGGTTTGGGATGTCCAAGTTTGCGAGAACGGAATCCATAGCCTCTTGCTGTAAAGTCATTAGCGAGTGTCCCCACCTTGGCCAAATCATGCGCGAATGAGATGGAAAGTAACTTACCATAGCAACCTCGTTTTTAGTCGGAGGCTTTCCAGTGGCGTAAAACTCTATTCTTTCTTCGACTTGCTGTTTCATCTTTTCGCCGAACTTGGTTGTTGGGACTTCTGAGAAGTTATCAATTCTTGCTGCCATTGCACACTTGTTGGCTAGGAAACGTGAGATTCTGCCCTTGTTCTTCTGTCCGGCACGGCTTATGAAGGATGAATGATAGAGAAGACCGTATTTTGGAGTAGCTCCTTTTGTCTTCAATGCTCGGAACAGCGCTTTTTCCGCTCCAAGAATCTGAACCGTCGAGGCTGCCGCTTTGGAGAGATTGGCTAAGCTTCCGGCCTTCGAAATCAATCGAGCTCCAACGGTATCACCAATCAAAGTTGCAAGGTTAGGTGCGACCACATTCATCTTCGCTGACAGATAGCCCTGCAAACTCTTCCTGGCTTCCGCAATTTTCACTGCGCGCTCTGCAAAGCTTTTCACATGCTCCATGTCTGAAGCAGACATGTCCCGGCCCATACTAATTTTGGCTGCGGCGATGATGCTCTTAGCTATTGCCTCGTCATCGTCGACAAGAGCAGCCAAATCATGCAAACTCTCATCTGAAAGTGTCTTTTTGTCGCCGATGAAAAGAACCAATTTTGAGTAGGCCAGGTTGTCTGAGACAATCTTCACAAGTTCTGGGAAATGCCATGAATACCATTCGCGAACTCGCATGGCGAATGTGTTGACAGCTTTTTCGAGATGATCCACGATAGCGATTGCCTGCAGGACGTGGTTGTCGTTCTTTTGGACGCTGAATTTAACCTTTGCTCTTGAATAGCTGTGACCGAGACCTAGTTGTGCGCGTTCAATATCTCCTGGCTGCAGAGCTTTGAGAAGCTTTTGCGAGTGCAATCGTAGCCCTCTGAGCAGATCTGCTGCCACTTCACTCGAGTCGGCGCTTTCAAGGCTAAGTTCAGGAAAGCCTGCTTTGATGCTAGTTGCCAAGTTCTTGTCCGACACACCAAGAACAACTTTGTTCTTCTTGCTCGCCTTAGGGAGGTTTGCGTCGAGAACGGTTTTGAGGAAGTTGGACATGACACCTTCGCTGATATCATTGGCATTCTGCAACGCTTCAATTGCACCGTGGAAGGGCGCAAAGGAAATAAGTTCGACCATCTTCCCAAATGTCTCCAACCGCTTTGTCTTCTCTTGTACTTCTTTCAACCTATTGCCAATCGTATCAGCCTGCATGTTGACTTTGAAAATCTGCAAAACTGTTAGTTAAGCCCTCAAAATCAATTGCGACCACACGTACCGCATATCCAACACTGCTCTCATGGAGCAAGTAGTCAACAGACATTTTTCAGTGCTTGGCCGCCTCCCGCGGTTTCTCGGCTTGTGCTTTGTGTAGAATTCTATTAAGCTGCCGAAGGTGGATGGAGCTTTTTTCGCACTACCAGTGCATGAAAGGTAAGGCGGTGAGTTACAGCAGAAATAAACGCGAATTCGTGAGCGACGACAAAAGTCACCATATTCAGTCTACAGCTTTTCAGCTTCATACCAGACTTCCTGAGACTTTCATCATGTCTGCAGCACAGCTATTAAATCCCAAGGCCGAGTCGCGAGTATGTATAACAGCTTTGGTCGGAATCTTCTCGCTAACATTTCGTAGAGACGCGGCGAAGCTTTGAAAGTGAATATCTCGGCAGGCGAAGGCCTACAACAGGTCCTCTCATCCAACTTGGGGCCCACTGGAACACTTAAAATGCTGGTAGATGGTTCAGGCGGCATCAAACTCACGAAAGATGGTAGTGTTCTGTTGAAAGAAATGCAAATTCAAAATCCAACAGCCGTCATGATCGCAAGAGCTGCAACCGCACAAGATGAGATCACAGGAGATGGGACCACATCGGTAGTCTTACTGGTGGGAGAGTTGTTGAAACAGGCCGATCGATACATTGCGGAGGGTTTGCATCCACGAATAATAACCGATGGCTACGAGATTGCAAAGAATGAAACTCTGAAATTTCTGGACGAGTTCAAAGTGAAACGGGACATCGACCGGGAACTACTCCTTTCCGTTGCAAGAACCTCTCTATCGACAAAGCTAAATGCAACCCTCGCTGAACAACTCACTCCCGACATTGCAGACGCCGTGCTCGCCATCTATCAACCGCCAGAGAAGCCAGACTTGCATATGATCGAAATCATGACAATGCAGCATCGACTAGCCGCGGATACACAACTCATTCGTGGCCTAGCACTTGATCACGGTGCACGGCATCCTGACATGCCCAAGCGGGTGGAAAACGCATACATCCTCATCCTCAACGTCAGTTTAGAATACGAAAAGTCGGAGATCAACTCTGGTTTCTACTACTCAAGCGCGGACCAGCGAGAGAAGTTAGTCGAGAGTGAGCGAAGATTCGTGGATGACAAGCTTCGGAAGATTGTCGACTTGAAGAAGGAAGTCTGTGGCGATGATCCGAAGAAGACCTTCGTTATAGTAAACCAGAAGGGAATCGACCCTCTTAGCTTAGACGTGCTTGCAAAGAATGGTATCCTCGCGCTACGCCGAGCGAAGAGAAGAAACATGGAGAGACTCCAGTTGATATGCGGAGGCACGGCACAGAACAGCGTTGACGACCTATCGCCAGATATCCTCGGCTGGGCAGGACTTGTGTACGAGCATCAGCTAGGCGAGGAGAAGTACACTTTCATCGAAGACGTCAAGGAGGCAAAATCTGTTACCCTTCTAATTAAGGGGCCGAATGCGCACACTATCACTCAGATCAAAGATGCCGTGCGGGACGGCTTGCGGAGTGTCTACAACATGATTGTCGATGGCTGTGTTGTTCCTGGCGCCGGTGCGTTCCAAGTAGCATGCGCGGCACATCTCCAAAGCGAAAACTTCCGAAAAGAGGTCAAAGGCAAGGCAAAGTGGGGAGTCCAAGCGTTTGCAGATGCACTGTTGATCATTCCGAAGACACTTGCGGCCAACTCCGGTCATGACATCCAGGATTCTTGTAAGTGTTTCCGCCGCGTCATGTAGAGACGTCCATTCTCACTTTGCTTTTGTAGTGGCCGCTCTTCAAGACGAGCAAGCTGAGGGCAACGTGGTAGGCTTGAACCTCACAACTGGAGATCCAATGGATCCAATCCAAGAAGGAGTTTACGACTCATTCCGTGTGATACGCAATTGCATAGCATCGAGCACTGGCATTGCATCGAACCTCTTGCTTTGCGATGAGATGCTGAAAGCTAGGCAGATGGTAAGTTTCGACACGGCTCGTTTCAAGTAAAAGCCACACATATCTGACACTCTTTTGATGCAGGGACGGCAAACTGGGCCAGGGCCTGAAGATAATGCGGAATAAATAGCGACGAAAGCAAAGTGATCCAAGTACTTTGGTATTTGTGCGAACTGCATGGGAAGGGTCTGAACAGGAAATTCGGCATGTCAATGACCAAAAAGACGAATGCGAAAGCAGAGTATTCCGCTTTAAGCCACGTTGAAGCTGTCATATGCATTTCAGCAAGGCGCCCTGGATGTAGATCATCTCGTGATGTAGACCCACTCTCAGCTACTTACAAGCAATTGCATGGCTCGTGAAGAAGTGATTTTGACTTACACATGGATTAATTCACTGCGCAATGCGGAGACACTTGGTATCAGATGTAAGTGTGCATTGCGGCAAGCCACATTTCCAAGCTTTTGATATTCAATAGTCATAAATACATGTAACTTATTGGGCGAAGAAGCGTGAGGGCTTGGACGCTCTTGGGAATGGATGTGGCTGCTTTTTGTGCTTGGCTGCCCGTATTTGCATCACCTCCTCCTGCTTGTTCTGACACCTTCCCGTTTACACCTCCACAATCGCTCCCACCTGTCTCACTTCGCCATCCTCTGCTTATTGATATCTCTTAACACGCGAGCGGCCGGAGAATGCCATCAGAATCATCCTGATGCTTGTGGTAGCCGCCATTCACTCACAACTCCACCGGCTTCCCCCCTGCTGAGCACGCGACCGTCGCAGTGCCCGAGCGCTGAACACTCTACATTATGCTCCGCTATCGACGGTACCGCGTGTTCTTGTTGTTCACTGCCGTTGTAGTCTTCCTCATCTACACTTTCGCAACTCCGACACGATGGGAGGAGACTTCCCATGCCGTTGACCAAGTCAAACAGCAACTTGGACTGCAGCAGACCACCGGCTCAAAGTCTAATTCACGCAAACAGCAGCAAGAACCGCTGAGCCCTCCAGACATAAGACCACCATCTCAGCAGATCCCACCTCCACCCGTGGATCCTATCCCAAAACCCGTGCAGGATTTACCGCCGCCGAAAGTCGACACATCCAAAGCGCCCAACCGCCAGTCCGCAGAAATCTTCACAGACGCAGATGATGACGGACGCCAACATGTCGTTGCGGGACCGCCTCCAACCGAACTGGTGGATTCCGTAATAGCAGAATCAGGAGAAGGCAGGAAGGAAGAGGATCCCCTACCCTCTGATGCCGTCTTGATACGATGGGAACTTCCAGAAGAGCATTTCCCTGTCTCCGAGACTATTCAATTGCCCACAGGGACTCCCAAACCAATTCCACGCATTCAATACGACTTCACACAAGAGTCTTCTACAGAGCGGAAAGAGAGGTTGGAGAAACTTGATGTTATCAAGCGAGCATTCTTGCACTCTTGGAACGGGTACAAGGAAAATGCTTGGGGAAAGGATGAAGTCACTCCAGTAACTGGAAATTTCAAGAATCCTTTTAACGGCTGGGGTGCAACTTTGGTCGATTCTCTTGACACGCTCTGGATAATGGGACTTAAGAAAGAGTTTGAAGAAGCCGTCGCACAGGTTGCTAAGATCGACTTCCAAACGTCTCGAAGAGGTGATATACCTTTGTTTGAAACCGTCATTCGCTACCTTGGAGGTCTCATAGGGGCTTATGATGTCAGTGGAGGAACGTACAAGGTGCTTCTGGAGAAAGCGGTCGAGCTTGGAGAGATACTGATAGGCGCATTCGACACGCCGAACCGGATGCCCATCACGTTTTATCAATGGAAACCGTAAGTTGGTTTTGAAGCCATTACAGCAATCACTCACACATGAGCAGAGCATTCACGTCACAACCTCACCGCGCATCTAACCGTGTGGTTCTTGCCGAACTAGGCTCGCTCGCAGTCGAATTCACTCGATTGTCGCAGATCACCAAGGAACCCAAGTACTACGATGCCATCGCCAGAATCACTGATGCTTTGCAAGAATGGCAGAACCATACCCGAGTACCGGGCCTCTGGCCAATCCATGTTGACGCATCTGGCTGCGATCGAGTGCAATCATACAGAACTGCCATCACTCATTCCGATAACAACGATACTTTAACGAGTGATTTAGAAGCGGCTGACACGACCGATCAAGGCTCAAAAGCCGATGATTCATCGTCGACAGTGTCAATTCCCAACCCTGGCACCAACGCTGCGCGTGTTGACGAATCTGTGGATAGCAGTTCCAACGTATCGCCAACAGGCGAGGCTGCATCAGATCGAAGCAAAGGCCCTGGTACTACGGCAGACAATGTTGAGAAGCATCGTATTCAAGGCTGGGACGAGAACCATCCTGAAACGTCCACGACCAAGAAGAGTGAGAAAGATGCTGAAGAGGAGCCAAAGATGGAGCCTATTGTTTTACCACCTCCTGTAACTTTCGAAGTTAAAGATGCACCAAAAGATCGACACGAAGTCAAGCGCAAGCGCCAACTTGGCAAACCAGAAATCGACTGGGAGGACGAACAATCACCCTCTACAGCAGCGGCTACTACTACTACTAAGAAGAAAGCCTATTCGTCTCCCACCCCTCTACCTGAATGCTTGCCCCATGGTCTAGGATCGACTAGTGCCTACGGCAATGAAGAATTCACCCTCGGAAGCATGGCAGATTCGACGTATGAGTATTTCCCTAAGGAGTACATCATGCTTGGAGGCCTCGTCGATCAATATCGGGAGATGTATGAAACGGCGATAGATGTAGCCAAAAGCAAGCTACTCTTCCGCGTTATGATCCCGGACGAGGATCGACAGATTTACGTTTCGGGCGCTTACAAGGTTTCAGTCCCTTTGACAGATGATGAACCTCTCAAGGGAACACTTACTACCAGCGGCTCACACCTTACTTGCTTTGTTGGTGGCATGTTCGGTTTGGGCGCAAAAGTCTTTGACAGGCCTGAAGATTTAGAAATCGCCAAAAAGCTCACCGATGGCTGCGTCTGGGCGTACGAATCGACTACCACTGGCATCATGCCAGAGAATTTCATGGCCATTCCTTGCGACTTTGACCATTGCGAGTGGAACGAAACCCTTTGGTGGGACTTGCTCGACCCAAACAGTGCATGGCGAGAGGAGTCCTACGAACGGCAACTGGAAACATACAACCGAGCCGTGGCCGCACGCGAATCCGCAGAGGCGGAAGAAGCAGCGCAAGCTGCTCGCGCAGCAGAACTAGCCGCCGCCGAGGGCAACAGATCATTCGACGAGCCGGACTCTCCCGTGGCCATCCAGACGGCGCCGCCGAGCAAGCCCATCGGCGCGGTCGACAACCCTCTCCAGAAGCGCCAGGTCGGCAGCATCGGCGCCGAGCCGCCACCGCGCGCCAGCCCGGACCCAAACGCGCAGTCAGCCGGCTCGCCCGAGGCCCCCTCCACGCCCACGTACAAAGGGCCGCCGTCGCGCACCAACAAGGTGTCGCGGCCGCCCATCTGGGCGCCCAAGAAGCCGCTGACGCACGAGGAGTTCGTGCGCGCGCGCATCGAGGACGACGGCATGCCGGCCGGCGTCAGCTACATCGCGGACCGCCGCTACATCCTGCGGCCGGAGGCGCTGGAGTCCGTCTTCTACATGTACCGCATCACCGGCGCGGCCTACTGGCGCGCCAAGGGCTGGGCCATGGTCGCCGCCATCCTGCGCCACACCGAGGCCACCTTTGGCCACGCCGCTATCGACGACGTTACTAAGGCTGAGCCGCGCCCCCTTGACTCCATGGAGAGTTTTTGGCTTGCTGAAACCCTCAAGTATGCGTGGTTGCTGTTTGAAGAGGAGAGTAGATGGAGCTTGGATCACTGGGTTTTGAATACCGAGGCGCACTTGCTCCGGCGGCCGGATGCGCCGAGGGAGTAGGGGAGCGGACTTTATGAGCGACGCGTTTTGAGAGATTTTCGGATGTTTGGGCGGGGTGAGCGCGTCTTACTGTGATTCTGTGGCATCTCTGCATCGCCATTGCATTGGAGGCGTTTGGCGTTTGTGGTCATGGACACTTCATCGAGGAGGATTCTTGTTTCAGCACTTTGCGAACTGATACCTCCTCTGTTGCCGGTGAAAGGGCATTGAGTCGGCGGCGCAGGCCATTCTGTAGGCGGAAGATTTGGCGGGATTCACATTGAATACATTTACTCGTTTGTCTAAACTCCAGTAGCGCCATGCTGTTGCGAAAGTGAGAGCTAGATACACGAAGAAATTCAGGACGTAATTACACCAAGCGCCGGACGTTCATTCCCTAGTCGCTGCCTTCGTCCTACTCGGAGTATGCAATCCAGGCTCAACGTGATGCCGCGCCACGGCATCCATGCTGACGGCACTCCCCCCCGCATCCTGCACCGTCATGCCCATCATGCGCCGGGCGAGGTTCTTCTGGGCATCCTCGAGAGACTTGGAGCTGTCCTCTCGCTTGATGCCGGGCTCGGCGGTCGGCGTGCCGGGCTCCTCGTCCGCGTCTTTGAGCCAGTCCACGCTGCGGCAGCGATCGACCAGCCGCACCGTGGTGGGATCCACCGGCGCGAAGTGCGGCCCTTGCACCTCGCCCGAGAGCATTTGCAGCACTTGGTTGATCTCCGGCCTCTTGTAGCCCATTCCTGGCCGTTTGAGTTGTGAGTTTGCGATCAGCGGGTAAAGAACTCGAAGATAGGTGTGGCGGAGGGCTTGCATGGCTTCGTCTTCGGCTGGTAGGTCTAGAAGATTGCGTAGGATGACATCTAGAAGGACATGAAGGTCGTTGGTGTAAAAATACTCGGCCGTCGTTTTGCCAGAGAATATGAGATACAACAACTTTAGGATCAGTAGTTGCAAGGAGGTCTCGGACTCGCGATTAAGAAGGAGGATTAGGTTCTCGCCGAAGGTCTTATAGCTGCGTATGTTGGTGGATATGGCTTTCAAGACACGATTCGTTAGGACCGCGCCAGAAGCGTGCGAAAGTGCAGAAAGGACCATATACTGCTCGTTGAGGACGAGGAGAACTCGAATTACAGGGTAGTGGTAGGGATCGCTGGCGTCGAAGGAGAAAGACTCTATGATTGTGAAGAGTGTGTGGATGAAGGTGTCATCCACTGAAGCTGCGTCCCAGTATTAGTATCTTGTGTCTTGATGCGCTGGCTGGATATGGCCGTACTAAGGTCTTCCCAAGTCAGTCGCTGGATGCGAGACATCTCATACATGAGCTCCAAAAGTAGTCTGTGGAGTTCCAAGTCGCCTGTTTTTCCATAGATCTGTATGAGCTCGACCAATCGAGGGAACGTCCCTTCCTGTTGCATCATTTCAAACGCTTCTTCGTGAGCTTTGCCATCTTGAAGAAGAATGGCGGTAATCACATAGAGGGTCGGAGCATCATCTTCCTGCGAGAGCTCTCGTCAGATTTTGCAGTGATAGCCGTAACATGCCTGTAGTCGCATACCTGTAGCAGTCCATACACAATCTGGCGGCGGACGTAGTCAGGATTTGACTTAAACACATCTGAGTTGAGCAGTTTCTCCGTGCAACGTGTGATATCGCTTTCTGACTTAAGATATTCCTCTACCGCAGTGAGCTGCCAAGCTCTTCGACAGTGTGTAGGCCCAAATACCTTTGAATCTCGTAGTGAAGGCAAGGTAGGAGCGCAGGCAGTTGTCTATAAGCTCGTGCTCCGAGTATGGCGTCGACAGGATATCATCAAGTTCTATTTGGCCTTAGTATGCGCGAGAGTGATGCGGAAACGAAGCTCGTCACTGGCGAGTTGCCACTAACCAGTCCAGAATTGGTCGGCATTTTCGAGGCTATAGGCGACCTCGAATTCCATCATGCGGCCTGGATCTTCCTAACAAAGGCATGATCTCAAAACCACTTGGGTATCATTACTGAGTTGCTTTGTTTGGTGCGGTAGCGGTAATGGCATCGTGTAAATCACAAGTGGGTTCGAGAAAGATTATCGTGGGGTTGATTGCATGGGGACCGCAGTTGTAAAAGGCGCGCACTCACGCGACAAATCACATTACGAAGACTTAATGATAATCTTTGGAATATTTCGGTCAGCATTACCATCCATGTGATTTATTTCTATTCTACAAGCAAAGTAATTAAACCGACTCTCATGTCTAGCGTTGACTTCGTATGAGCTTAACCGTTTGTTACGGCCAAAAGCACACCAGCACGCCAAATTTGATGCTTAACCCATAACACCGTGCTATGCTAATCAAATTGAAAACCTTATGGGAACCCAAAGCCACCGGGAAATTGGAAACCTCCACCTTGGAACTGGAATGAGCCTCCGGGGAAGCCTTGGCCTGGACACATGTTAATAAAAGAAATGCCTGCGTTCGGTCTTTGCTCGACTTGGCTCCAGGTTGCAGAGGGTAGATTAATATTCTGAGGAACGAAGCGGGACCTTACCTGGACCAGACTTGAAGACGAACTGCTGTCCCTGACCAAAAGGTGAGCCTTGGAACGGATGGCTCTGTTGATGCGGATCGTTCGGGTCGTCACCTCGGTCGAAACGTTCTCTCAACTCAGGATCACTTAGAACTTCGTATGCTTCGTTGATGGCGGCCATCTTCTTCTCCGCCTCTTCCTTCGACAGGCCTTGCAAGTCGGCCTTGTCGGGATGGTATGTCTTGGATAGTGACCGATAGGCTTTCTTGATCTCCCGCTCATCGGCGTCCCTGCTGACCCCGAGAACTTTGTAGTAATCCTTCTGCTTCGATCTTTTCAGTAGGACTTGGGCCTGGTTCATCAGCTTTTCAATTTGTTGAACGCCGCCATGATGCTCTTTAGCTTCGTTCAACGTGTGAATGGCACTTTCAAAGTCTTCCGCATCAATTTGCCCTTGAGCTTTGGCGATCAGACCGGGAAGTGAATGCGGATTCAAGGTTAGTGCTTCGGCGCAGTGTGTTTGAGCGCGCTTGAAGTTGTTCATCTTATGCCTGGTCAGCTTCCATCAACGATTTGCGAATAATGCCATATTCAGGCCGTTGCCATACCTCAACGAATGCCTCACAAGTCATTTCTACAAGGCGTGCGTATAGGCCGTCTGGGGCTTGCATGTGAATGATGCCTTCTGATCTGAATTTCTTCGTGTCATCCGCGACTTGTTTAGAGAGACCTGGTTCTTCCGATGAGCCAACGAGCAGCCGAATGGCTTTGGTGAATTGGCGCTTCTCCATAACCTCAAACAACTCTTTCAGGATTTTGTTCAATGGCTTCTCGTGCCTCATGAGTTCCCGGCATGACTTCGAGTCAGGGTCTGATTGCAGGCACTTTCGAATTTGTGTCAACCCTTTCTCGGGTTCAGCTAAGGAATAGAAGGTCATTGCGGATATTTGTAGGTGCGGCTCGGTCGAACTAGATGAGATCTGAAGAACGTGCTGCAGGTCGCTAACACCTTCCGCTACTTCGCCCTTTTCAAACCTACACCGTGCTCTCAGCTTTCTCAACTCGAGATCTGCACCGGCTACCAGAATGGCAACACCAGCTTGTTGGATACACTCGTCCCAAGCACCGATCGTCGCGGCTTCTTCCGCTCTGGCGGCGGCACCCTCGGCCTCTTCGAGTTCTGCGAACTCAGGTCCATCCATCTTGCCTGCTGCCTCGTAATCTGCCTTTGAATCTTTCCATTCTCCGCTCCTCGCTCGGATCTTCGCCCGCTGGGTCAAAGCACCCTCGAATCCGGGCTTCAGCGTCAGCACCTTGTCGAAATCCCGCCGTGCTTGTAAGCTCTTGCCGAGAGACAAATATGCTGCCCCGCGTTTGAATATATTCAAATAATTCTGAGGATCACGGGCTATGGCCACGTCGTAGTAGGTTAAGGCATCATGCGCGTTGCCTTGCGCGAGTTGAACGGTGGCTTGTTTGATCAATTGCGCGATGGGAGTGTCGGCAGGGATATCTGAGGGAGAGAGCGCAGTTGTAATTGAAGAGGAGAGGATGAAGGCGCCGAGCGCGAGTGTACGCAAGGATATGAGCATTGTTCGAGGTGTAACAGCGCACCGGCGCCGGTGACGTGAGCGAAGAAGCAGAAATCGAACTATCTGATTAAGAAATGGTCGATGTCATGCTGGCCATATATCATGGGTCGAAGGAGGACAGAAAGGAAGAGAGAAGAAGCCGTGAAGAGAGAGGTTGTATGTTGACAGCTTTCGTGGTTACGTGTAAACTTTGACTGTCATCGAATTCTTAGAGCGTCTCCCCTGCGGCCTGATAAAGGCCACCCTATCCCAGGTAAAGAGCTCTATTGCCTGCCCTAAAGCTTGCGTTCGACGTGAACGGTAAACGGTCTCACTCCAGTCGAGATGCAGCTCGGAAGGCTTGCTTCCATAAGGTAAAGTCAGCTTTTCTTCGCCTCTGCCATCCCTCTCGCAATCCCAACCCGAAACAGGCAAGACCACGACGTCTCTGCTTCCATCCTCCACGTCTATCATAACGTCTACAGCACCGAATGACCACTTCAAAATGCCTTGACCAGCTCAATTGCCTATACGCCTCGATCCCTGCTCCGATTCAGCGCTGCTCTTGAATCCGATCATTCCTTTAGGCCTATGGCTCCTCCCAGACTACGAATCGTTGAAGACAAGTTCCGCGATGCTGAAGACAGAGAAGTAATCCTTCATGGCATAAACTTTGCCGGCGATGCCAAATTCCCTGCCGTTCCGAATCAGCCTTCGCACGTTGTCCAGGACTTCTTCGACGGTGACAATGTTTCCTTCGTTGGTAGACCGTTCCCGCTCGAGGACGCTCATACTCACTTCCAGAGGCTGAGACGATGGGGATATACCACCATAAGATACGTCTTCACTTGGGAAGCTATAGAACATGCTGGGCCTGGCAAGTACGATGAGGAATGGATATCGTACACTGTTTCTGTGCTCCGCATAGCAAAAGAATATGGTTTCTACATCTTCATGGATCCACATCAGGATACCTGGTCAAGATTCTCAGGCGGTTCGGGAGCGCCAATGTGGACACTGTACGCCTGTGGTTTCAATCCTCGAGGATTTGCAGCTACCGAAGCTGCTCTTGTACACAACACTTGGCCTGATCCGTCCCAGTTTCCAAAAATGATATGGGCAACAAATTATTACCGTCTCGTATGCGCGACCATCTTCACCATGTTCTTTGCGGGAAAGGCATTCACGCCAAACGCCATTATTGATGGAAAGAATATTCAAGACTATCTCCAAGGTCGCTTCTTTGCGGCCATGAAACATTTCGCCCAACGAATCCATGAGGCCGGAGATCTGGAAAACGACGTTGTAATCGGCTGGGAAAGCTTAAACGAGCCCAATCGCGGGTTAGTCGGTGTCCAAGATCTGACGGTCGTGCCCAAGGAACAAAAATTACAAAATGGCACTTCTCCAACTGCTTGGCAGGCCATGTTGACCGGCTCCGGCCGTGCTTGTGAGATCGCTACGTGGGCAGTTGGCGGTATGGGCCCATACAAATCGGGCACTGCCCTCGTGGATCCAAAAGGCGAAAGTGCTTGGCTACCTGCCGATTACGACGATGGTCAGTATGGCTGGAAAAGAGATCCTGGGTGGAGATTGGGTGAGTGCATCTGGGCGCAAAATGGCGTATGGGATCCTAGTACAGATACATTGCTGAAGCCGGATTACTTCGCAAGGGATCCTTCCAGTGGTGACTTGATGGATTACGAGTACTTCACCAACATTTTCTTCATGGACTTCTACCGCAAGTACCGAAACACAGTAAGGACTTTCCACAAAGATGCCATCTTGTTCTGCCAACCTCCGGTACTGGAGATTCCTCCTACCATCAAAGATACCACAGATAACGACCCAAATATGGTCTTCGCGCCACATTTCTACGACGGTATTACGTTGATGACAAAGAAGTGGAACCGTCTGTGGAATATCGATGTATTCGGCATCCTGAGAGGGAAATACTGGACTCCTGCCTTTGCCATCAAGATTGGCGAAACTGCAATCAGGAACTGTTTCAGAGACCAGTTGAAAGCTATCCGGGAAGAGGGCATGGTGAACATGGGTAATCGACCGTGCGTCTTTACGGAAATCGGCATTCCATTCGACATGGACAACAAATCTGCCTATCAGACAGGCGATTATTCAAGTCAGGCCGCAGCCATGGATGCAAACCATTATGCTCTTGAAAGCTCTTTGGTTAGTGGATACACCCTTTGGGTGTACGTTGTCTCGGTATGTTTCTATTCCATTCGATATCAACGTGAGTAGAGTCTGACTCCTACAGAACAACCATACTTGGGGAGATCAATGGAACGGCGAAGATCTTTCAATATTCTCACTCGATGACCGTCCGTTACCGCAAGGCCCATTTCCTGCCATGCAGTCAACTACATCTCTAAGTCCCGAATCTCCTTCGTACTCCCAGAGCCTTGCTTCCGAGGTGTCAACCGTAACGCCGTCGAATTTGACTCAAACATTAACCACAGATACTATGACTAGCAAAACTGTACTAGAGAACGAATTCGAGAAGGCCGGTTTCAGAGCAGCTGAAGCATTCGTTCGTCCAGCGCCTATTAATGTTCACGGCATCGTTGTCGGCTTTGGCTTCGATCTCCGCAACTGTACATTCACACTCACTCTCACGGCTCCAACTTCAACCAAAGAAACCGCTCCGACCGAGATCTTCTTGCCGGAATGGCATTTTCCCGGTAGTGACACATCTGTCGAAGTTTCAGGTGGCAAATGGGCGATCAGTGCCATCGACGACAAGCAGACTCTGCGCTGGTGGCACGCGGAAGGAGAACAGAAGATCGCCGTAAAGGGATTGAAGCAGAAGCTAGGTACGATAGCTGGAAACGATGATGAGGATGGTTATTTACGGCAATACCAGCAACAAATTTGTCCAGCGATGTAAGTTTGTTTTAGTTGGGCCCAAACATGACGAAAAGGTGTGCAATTAGCCGGCGTCTGGGTGTTCCACCAGGGGGTTTTAGAATATCCCAATCATTAAATTGCATGGATGTACATAGTTGAAGTCGAATAGGTATGAGATATCAATGCAAACTATCTCAGCCTCAGCCTCGCTCAGCTGATTTCGCGTTTTTGAGCGCCTCCCGCGTCACTCGCCTGGTGGTGAAACAACAGATCGGCTCCTTGCAGAGTCACAAAGTTTGCATTTTTCGTGAATCACATCTTCCACGCTCTACATTTGCCTTCACGCATCGTCAGCCCAGAAACATGACTCAAACCTTCTCTTTTGGCTCCGCGACGCGGTAATAATCCTGCTGCAGCCGGGCACTTCAAATAATCCACAGCCAAGCCCTACCCTGTGACCGTGACACGAACAACATCACGCCTTGTTTGGAAGAGCTCGACGGAACTTCAAGCAGCCACAGCATGGCTGAAGCTGCCGTTACGATCAATGTAACACCCAATGGCCATCAAACCGCAGAAGATACACAGCCCAGCCTGCATCAGGTCCTGGCGGCTCTGAAAGCGATCTACGACCCACGGTCTTCAAACCAAGTCCGACAAGATGCCTCAACCTTCCTCGAAGGAGCGAAGCGATACCCACAAGCTCCGGCGCAAGGCTTCCAGATAGCTGTGGATACAAACAATGACTACGCCTTGCGCCATTTTGGCCTATCAATGGTGGAATACTACATTAAATATGTTTGGGATTGGGACAAAGACTCAGAGGCAGAGGGCCTTCTTCGGAGCTATGTTCTTGAGTTTGCCAAAATTCTGGGACCGCAAGATCCAGCATTCATCAGAAACAAGGTTGGGCAGCTCTGGACGGAGCTTGCCAAACGATCCTGGGGTATCGAGTGGATGAACATGGATGACCAGCTAGTAGAGCTTTGGCATGCCACAACCACCCACAAGTTGCTAGTCCTGAACATCCTGGAGACGCTCGCTGAAGAGGTATTCTCACGCGACGACAGTGTAACTGGAATCCGAATTCAGGATCTCGGCGACGAATGTACCGAGATCTTCATGCCTGAATCAACCCTCGAAGAGATTCAATCATCAAAACCGAAGCAACAGAGCAAATTAAGATGTGGCAACGAAGGATGGTTGGATAGGTTTTGCCGTCTTCTAAAGCAGTCCATGTCTACCAACTTGCCAAACGAGCCCGAGACTCATGCCCTCATGATCAAGACCTTGAACGCCATTCGAGCTACACTCCCATGGGTCAATCTGAAAGCTGTCGCTGCTGTTGAAGTGCCTACTGTCCTGATTCAAGCACTAGTCCGTGGAGACCTGGCTGTACGCACAGCGGTGGTTGAAGCAATGAATGTCTTGTACAGCAGACAACATATTGGCGACGCAGAATTCGCCAGCATAGTGGGGCCCTTATATAGTGCTGAAAGCGTGGCATTGCTCCGCGAGGCTTTCCAATGGGCCCTTATCGACGCACGGGATATTGACGATGCAAAATACGACTTCCTCAAAAAGTTATCCGAAGCCATTTCTCACCTAGGCACATGGCTGGAGCTCAAACCGAATCTCATTCCGCAGTCTGCTGACCTCAACAACCTCTTTGCCCTCTTCACTACTGTTGTTCAACATCCTAGCATGATCGTTTCGATACCACTTCTACACGTCTGGGCTCGCATGCTCCGTTTGCGCGACCTTACGTTCCAGGGCCATGAATACGTTCGAAGTAACTTCGGACCATTGCTGGAGCTTTGCCGTCAGCGTCTGATTCGGTACGAAGTACTACCAGATGAATTTGAAGATGACACAATCCTCTACTTGCAAGTGGACTTTGATACGGTTCCCGAGAGACACGCCTTTATTGGCACTTACAGGAAGTATTGTGTCGAGGTTGTTGAGTCCATAGTGCTGAGATATCCCGTCGATGTCATCCAACTGGTGCTGAACGAAGCAAAGGCACAGATTTCAGGCGAGACCAAGCTACACGGAGAGTTCAAGGATTTCCAGTTTTCAAAGAACTCAATGCCCGTCATTCTGGTTGATGCACACCTCGCTGTCATCGATGCAGCTGTGAAGGGATACCATCGCTGGCTTGAAACGCTCGAGGAACGCGATCCTCAACAAAATGTAATTCCCTCCTTTATGCCAGTTGATGGAAGTCATGCACTTACAATGCAAAATAGGAAGACGATTTCGACAAACTACAGGATATTTGGCAAGGCTGGTGCGAATACATGATGAGCGTGAACATTCAGGATCCAGAAGCTCTCCGACGGATTGTCACAGAGATTGTAACAATCTCCAACAAAGTCCTTAATCTCCGGGCCAGCTTTGCGCTGAAAGTCACACATTTCGTGCTGAACGTTGAAGTCCGCGATAATCCTTCGCAACCTCAGTACTCTGATGCAGTAAAAAACTGCCAATATCAATGCATTCTCGAGCTGCATAGGCTGGCAATGGCGTGGTCGGATGAGTTGGTAAACGTCTTTGAAGAACTTGAGGCGAAGATCAACAATATCGTATCCTCACCAAAATCGACGGGACGCCCAAGCCTTGGTTACGCAGCATTTCTCTTCATTATCGTTCAGCGGGCAAAAAGCATCAACGAAGACTTGAGGATCGAGCGATTACAACGCATGCTTCTGCCTGTGAAAGAAGCCTGGGAGGACCCGGAGGTTATCCAAGCCTGCGCAGACTTTGGAAGCTTTTGTCGCTATCTGGGTTTCGGTCAATTGCCTGAGTTTTTGAGTTCACGTCACTTCGACAAAATTGAAGATTGGGCTTCACAGGAACTTGATCCTGAGGGTCAGCAGATTCAAGCCGACATCCTGCAACGAAACGACAACAATCCTATGCGGATCACAAAGTCGATGATAATAGCTTCCTTCGAAAGGTTAAAGTCAAGCTCTAGTATGTTCGCGACCTCACGAACTCTCTGGGTCAATCTTATGCCCACTTTCCTTTCCAATCTGTTGAAGATGAATAGTCATGCGCAGGCCTTTATGAATATGGAGCAGTGGTCCGCACTGCCTCCGGAAATGCAGCAAGTCATACAGAGGATCTTGCAGGATCGCTTCTGGCAATCAGGTATCTCAAACGAGACGAGAGACGACTTCTTCGCACGAGTCAGCGGTTCCAAGCAATCATACGAAGGTTTTGCTTCCTCTGTTCGCGGGTCGGTCAGGCAAATCCGCGAAACGGCATACAACATCCTCGTTTGGCTCAGTCGATTCAAAGATGACTTCTACGGTATTGACAACCTACCAGACGCGCTCAGCGAGGCACTCTACGCGAATGCGCGCCATATGTCATCACATCACTTTTCTGTTCTCCTCAACATGTCCAGACATCTCATCGACGGCTGTCCTGCACATCTCCGGCGGCGTTTCCTTACACCTGTCCTCTCCAAACTCTTCACGCAGATTGATCATAAGTTGCAGGAGGAATGGGATGTCGTTTATCGGCGGACGGCACAAGAGGCAGCAGGAGCCGAACTGGGAGATGAGATGAGAACGGAAAGTATATTGAGACAGCTTACGTACAGCTCAATCATGCTGCTCTACAGCCTGCTGGATCCACAACGAAGGGAAATTGACAATCCATCGCGTGAAGAAGGCCATGAATCGAATCATCCTGACGCCAAAATGAATCAGTTCATCTTGACAAGTCCCGCAATCCTGGAGCCCATTTTCGCACTCCTGAACTCAGCGTTACGAATTCGCGACACGCGGACCGTGACCAGGACGGTTGACATTATACGGATCATCTTGCCGAAGTTTCGCGAACCCAGTCCGGCGCATGACTTTTTGTGCAGCGAGGTGCTCCGCAACGCCATCCTGTCCTTCCACGAACCCTTCTTCGTGGACTCGCAGCGCGACCTGCTCAAGCTGATCTCCGAGATCATCCGCTTCGACGGCACGATCCCGCAGCAGATCATCCTGAGCCTTACAGGGCTGGAGATGGACAGGGAAAAGGCGAACAGGGCCATCGCCGCCATTCGTTCGGAGGCCAACGAAAAGAGGGCCAAGGGGTTTGTGTGGGAGCTACTCAGCAGCATCCGAGGCGTCAGCATCCACGAGATGGGCAAGATTCAGCTCGCCACGCCCAAGAAGAAAAAGGCGAAGCGCGAGTTCATGAACACGGACGGCGACGACATCGAGATCAAGAGAGGTGGGTCGCCGGCCTTGGAGGGGGTCGGCGACATGTTTGGTTGAGGAGCTACGTGTTTCGTGTTGCTGATGAGCGTCTCAACTTCACCAGCTGTGGGCACTGTGAGGCCATCGTCGCTTGCATTTGAAACTTTCATGCTCTTGGGCTAATCGGAAGGGAGGGAGATGAAGTTGTGCGACTGAACTTTCGGAAAGAGTATAAGTGGAACCGCCGATTCGGGAAGGATTCGGCTTTATTTGGAAGTGTGGGCATTGACAATCAAATCGCTCATCGTCTGGATCCAGGTTTCAAAGGCTGAAGACTTGAAGTCATGACAAATGTTGCCGACATATCGTCTGACTCGGGAGTCCGTGTTTGAAGAAGTCTTCCCTTCATTCGTCGATGCGATGACATGTGAAAGAACGCCTGAAATGAATCCGTGCTCAAAGGCTGAAGTTGAATGAACACACGACTGGACGTTGTGCAGGCGAAACATTTTCTTTGTTTCGGCACATTCCGGAGCGTCCAAAACGCAGCAAATTTGTTACCATTTTGGGAACACCCAAGACGTTCCAAGACAGCAACGCGGCACGCCTGACGGCCCGTTTCGGCAATGGCAACGCCAGCAAATTAACCCACCGAAGCCTCTGGAACAATTAATTAATCCTCCTTGCATTTTACACGACGCCGGCGCGACCCACCAGCTCGCACCCTTCGCCCCTTGCAGCTTCTCACGAGACAGCACAAACGCAGGCACGTCAAATAAGCTTTTTCGACGGCGCGTCGCAGAGCAGCGCACGAGCAGCAGCAGCCGCCGCGGCGGGGATCGCACGACCGCGGGGCCTCGAAACGCGCCTGCGCGCACCCACTGCCAGCCCAGCCAGCCCAGCCCAACCCAACCCCCCACACAGCAACCAGCGCCCCCCACCACGCTTCGCGACCTGCCCCGGCCCGCAGTACGGCAGCGCGCGCTGCGGGTTTGGGGCGGTTCCGCGCTCGCCGGCTGGCCGGCAAAAAAGAAAGGAAAAGGCACACGGCTGAGACGCGGCGTGGCGTGGGCGAGCGAGGCCCGAGGGACGGCGGGCGGGCGTGCTTTCGTTTTCGTTTTTGCGGAGGCCCGGCGCCCGTCGTTTCCGCTGGCGCTGAGCGAGCGTTCTGTTTTTGGGCGGCCCTCTGACAAACGGTTGGGCTTCCGCACTGTGGAGCTAGCTGGTGGTTTCTGAGTGCGTTGCCTGCTGGTCTGGGCTCGCCGCAGGGCTTGCCACTTGGTCGAGGCGGCTGCCTTGTATTGAAAGTTATCGGGCTTGTAATTCTGCGTTATGATGGAGCTGAGCAGATACTCTCTAATGCAGTCCGCCAATGCGCAACGGCGTGCAAAGGGCATGGATCATGGCAAAGATGGATGGAATGAGGTTTCCGAAAGGAATAACGGTTCCGCTAAGGCTGCATGTCTGTGAAGAGGAAGAATTTCTAGTTTGGGAAATGGGCGATGCAGGTACGGAGCCGCATACTCTGGATGTAGTTCTCCAGTCACACTACGCGATTATGACGTCTTGACACGTTGCGGAGTCGCAAATCGTGAATCGTGAACATTGGTGCTGACTTCCCCATTATCTTGGCGGAAGGTTCGCTCCGAAGCCGTCCCAGTCCGCGGATTTAAGATGTGGTCAGACCGCATTTATAGTGCTGACGTTACTGAACACAAAGTTGCGCGAGAATACCACGCCTGGTTAGAGTCGGCGAAGTCCCATGAGAGCCCAACTTTTCGATGGTTGATCGTCCGTTCCGATATCCGAGTCACGAATCATTCCGTTGAAGGCGATGATTAGATATTCGGATTAGAACCCGTAATCCAAAAGCTCACGGCGAGTCCCTCTCCGCGTCGTGGCCAAGAACCCGTTCACACTGCCTCTTGACATCCGACGCTCCATCGACGCCACTCCACTTATCCAACAGCGCCCGAATCGTCTTCCATTCGTCCTCCGCTTCGGCTCTGCTCTCCTCAGCCAGCAACTGCTGGAACCGCCGAGGCGCATCCAACACCCACCGCACCGTTCGCACCTCTCTTGCCATCCCACCACCGTCAGCCGCGTGTTCCGTCCGCCCAACCTGCGCCGCGAGCTCACGCGAGAGCGCAGCCGCCGTCTCAGCGATGTGCGAAATGGCGGGAGCCAGAGTGGAGGTGGCGGGGGTGAGGGGGTCCATATTAGCGCGCATCTGAAGCACAGTGAGCAAGCAGGCGCAGCGTGGAGGCAGAGCTCGGGGGGAGCGCGTACCTTCTGGATGGTGTCGGTGGCGGCGATGAGCTTCGAGTAGTTGTCGTAGACCAGCGCCTTGCGCTCGCCGTCCAGGCCGCGGATCTCGCTGACCAGCGCGCCTTCCACCTTCAGCACGCTTTCCAGCGACTCCGTTTCCAGCAGCCGCTTCACGTATGTTGCTGCGTCGAAGCCGTCGCGGTCCAAGTCGCCGAGCACCGTCGCCAGCTGCTGTGGTGTCCCTTCTAGCGCGCCATCGGGTGTGCTGCTGGCGTCATCTCCCGAGCTTTTGATCCCATAATAATCACGCAGGGCAGCTCGATTGCGTCTCGAGTTGGCTGGTCGCGAAAGAGGGCTGTTTGTGGCTGCGGGCAAGTCCAGCGAAGTTCTTGAAGACGGCGGGCTGCGAATGGTCAGGGACGGAGGAGGCGATGGAGAGGCGTCGACGGACATTTCTAGTTAGCGGCAAATCATTCTCGGGCTGGCAATGGGGGAAGTAGTTGATAAGGAGCAGCTAGGTGCTTGTGTGCGATGTTCAAAAGTGTCTTTCAAGTTCGGGATTTGCCGTGGTCAGCCCTACCCGGCCGCGCTTGCACGGATGCAGGCAAAGAACAGCCATTAATAGTTGCGCTGGAGGGCCTGCGGCCATAATTTACATAAAACCATTTGCGGATGAGTCGAGCACCAAAAATCTGCCGTCAAATGCAACGTGTTGAGCCATTCCCGGACACTTTTAAACTTTATTTCGACTTCAACCTACTTTTTCAGCTGTGCCTCCCTCCGCAGCATCACGAGACCAAGGCAAGTCACGGCCCCGTATCAGTGACTTCTCCCACGAATCCTTCCAGCCCAGCGACGCCTTTTTCGCCGCGCTCCAACCCGCCATAGAGTCCAGGCCCACCGCCCGGCATGACCAAAACGCGCGATCCCACCTCGACGTACTCGCGCGACGCAAGGAACTGAAACGTGACGAGCAACCTGGGCGCAAGGAGCGCGCTCGCCGCGCCAAACTCGCCAGCCTCCTCAGCGCCGAAGTCAAAGGCCGGCTCGTCGTCGCGGGGCTCGCGGGCGGGCGAAACGGCGGGCGCAGCGCCGCCGCCGTCGGCCACCGCGCCGGCCACGACCCTGGCGGACGCGCGGATGCTGGCGACGTAGACGACGACGGCCGCGCCAATTGACAGCATCTCGACGTCGCGGCGCGCGAACTCGGCGGTGAAGGCGCGGGCCGCGCTCAGCGGCGCCGCGCCCACAACCATGCCCTTGCGGACGCGCGGCAGCGACGCCGCCGACATGCGCGCCGCAATACCGATCGTCGCGGCTTGCCCCGCCGCGATGCTGCGCACCGGCAGCCGCAGGTTGCGCAGGCTGACGACCTGCGCCTTGCGCCACTCCTGTGCTGCGGCCGGCGCCAGCGCCGTGGTTTTGTGCAGCGCGCCCGGGAACGAGCTCGATGTCGGGATGCGTGGCCGCTCTTTGGGTGTGTGGCTACCGTCGCTGTCTTCCGGCGTGCCGTCTGAGAAGTACGGCCCCAGGCTAAGTTCGTCGCCCAGCTTGATGCTGCCGTAGCGGAGAATCCCGGCAAGGACTAACGCTGGTGTGTCTTTTGCTGTGCCGGATTTGGCGCCCGTGAACACGTCTTCGATATCGAATAGAGCATTCGGCCGCGTGGTTGGGCGATTTTGTGTTTCTGGATATCGAGGTATCGGTAGGTCGTGTAAGAGTGCGTGTAGTTTGTGAATGCCATTGCCTTTGACGGCGCTTGTAAATACGATTGGAACCGTTTCAATCACATCATCACGCAACGTTTCCACCACTTTTCTAACTTCTGCGCGCTCCGAAGCTGGTACGGAGAGCAAGTCAGATTCTTCGATAACAATGTTCGTGTCTTTCAAAATGACTGGTCGACGTCCAGCCGCTTTCAAGGGCGACAAGACTCTCGTTAAGCAGTTCCGTAATCCCATTCGTGATGCTAAATCAAGCTTCGTAATGACGATGACCAGAGGCAGTTGTAGTTTCAGACATAAGTCAAGGTAGGCTTGAGATAAATCAATGTCGATGGCTGGATTGCCGAAGACTTCTTCAGGTGGCGGTGTGCTCCCTGTCATGCCTGAAGTATCCTCTGTGTTATCGGCCGGTATGCAGAGAAACGTCCAATGTGGTGCCCAGCCGATGAGTCCTCGAACTGTGGTTCGACGGTACCTTGGGTGGCCAGCAGAGTCAGAAAGGAGAACGAGACGGCCAGCAACAGAGGCGGCATGAATGTCGAGCCAAGAAGAGATATCGGTCGAAGCATAGTTGATTACTTCGATCTCGTCGTCACCCCTAACGTTGTCGCCCTCTTTCCTGTATCCTATGAGCTCCTGCGTCACCGAACTGGTCATTCCCGAAGCAATCTCATGTCGATGCTTGAGCAAACTCAGTCTGCTTTTGCCTCGGCCGTTGTCCAGAGCCGCCGTAGTCAAACTTCCAAGCAGGCTTGACTTGCCAGACATTGTGGCTCCTGTGAGTGATACGCGCAGCTGTTCGGTTGTATTTTCAGCTTGGGCTTGAACTTCAATTGAACCACGTCTACTAGCCATCAAACCTTTGAGCGGCTGTTTTATGGAAGCTGACTCGCGAGAGCGGCTTTCGACACCACGGTTTGGCTTGACGTAGGCTTCAGCTACCCAGAGCTTACTCTCTTTCAAAACATCAGCGCTTTCTGCAGTCTCATCTTCAAACCATCCACATTCACCCACCGGGACCATACGCAGAACTTCGACCACGCATCCCAAGCTGGCTGCCATTGTGCGTAGAGTGTTAATGCTCTCCTCCATTTCGTCGTCAGCAAGTCCGTACAAGGTTCCATCGTCAGCCACTCCGATTTCATAGAGAGCACCGTTACTCTCTTCCAGTCCCGGAATTACTCGTCCTACCGCATCTTCTGTCCAACCACCAGCGGGAGTCGTAGGGATCTGCGGTTTGACTAGGCTCATGTACGAGGCAGAATGATGCGGAGAGGACTGTTGCAATCTCCACAACAGCTGTGTTGTGAGCTGTTCCAGTCGATGCTGCCGGCTGATGTTCATCGCTGCGGCATTGAGAGGTGGCGTCACGGGAGGTCGCTTCTCTGAAGTGCTGAGTATCGAGTTGGGAGCAGATATAGAACGGTGAGAGCCTGCCATTCGGCCTCCAGTCGTCTGATATGTGAACATTCGTCTCGGTCGCAAAAGAAGGTGCAGTTTATATTCGGTTGGGCCATCTTGCGGTTCGGCTTCCAACCTGGTGATTAGCGGGCTCGAATCTATTCGTCCCAGATGCTCGAGGCTGCCAACTTCGGACCCGGCACCAGACGGATCATCTTCCATCGGTCTTTGCAAAGGAGTTGAATTTGCAGACGTTAACCACGGTGAAGCAACCCTCGGAGGATCCGGGTCGAAGGTGAAGATCCCTGCCATGTCGGCAGCAGTTTGGAACCGCAAAGAACCGTGGCTGGTAACAAGAATCAGAGGTATATAATATTCCGTAGTCAGTAACACCGCCGTAATGACCGTATTGATGCGGTTCTCTTTAAGGATGCTTGTGTCGATTTTGATATCAGTATTGGAAAGGACGAAGTGTTTGATAATGATGGAAGCATCATGAATATAGTAAACGCCTCACTGACGCAAATTCATGCCAGTTGGCCGTTCATGAGACGCAAACTATAAGTCACAGACAGTCTAAGAGTCTCTTCAGAAAGCAGCCTTAGCTAGCGAAGGTCTGCCGTGATACTGAGGTCATCTGCGGTGACCGAATGTGTCGAATGTGAAAGGTCTTGGTCCGAGCTCGCGCACAAAGTTCGAGTCACTGAGCGCCAAACACGTGATGATACAAGGGTACTCTCAGCCTTGCCATCGACATCATCAATCATTGCCAATGTTCGGCTCAAGTTCGGTCCAACTGGCTGCTATAATGGTCACTCGGCTCTTTGAAATCTCATTTCTCGCCATCCGACAAATCCAAGAACGGATCCGATATGCACGGACGGTGATCGGAACGATGCCGCGTCAATTCGCACGAGAATTAATTGAAAGTCTCATATGCACTATAAATTTACGTTGCGGAATCCCTCCGCCTTGACATTTCCTCTGAGCGTGTTTCGGCCAAGAATAGCAAAGTTCAGGTGATAGCAGGACTCGATCCAGGCGGAAGAAAGGTCGAAGAGGCTAGAGTTCATACGTCGAGTCTATTCTGGAACGCCACGTCATGATGTAGGAGCTCAATAGCGGTCAAGAAATAGCTAAGAATTTCTTTTATTTTGTTACATTCCGCTTCTTCATGACCAGGGTAAGCGAGGAAGTAGTTGCGCGTACTACTCTCCATAAACCTCTTAACCAGACAGAACAGTAATATCGCGGAGTCTGGAACGTCGAAAAGGCTTACCGAATCTGTGGTATAATCCTATTATGTCTTTCCACATCCAAGGGAATCCTTCCTTTGGAGACCGCGGTTTCTAGAAGGTGTCACAGGACGCCTAATTATTCTAGGTTCGAGTCAATATGAATACGAGACATGTTCCAGTCCCACCTACTTCCATAAGCATTCCTTCATTGGGCGCCTATTCTGCAAGCCCGACAACGATTGGATGTGTTGTTGATTGAGGTATATTGCAACGCTGTATAAGCGTCAGTTCTAGAACTCTTCGTCATACAGCCACATCCAGACAGCTGCCGCAGCAATAATTGTTGCAGATTCGTGAAGCGGTGAATGTAAACATAGTGACGGTAGAAACAGTGGCTTTTCACGCTGCCTAAAACGGATGTTCGCTTTTCTCCGATCTTACAATGGCTTCAGCTGAGAAAAGTAAATTTACAGCCATCAACCCGGACAACTGCAGGACCAAGACTGCTGCGGCGAGCGAATGAACATTAAGCGGCGGCAAACAAGGTTTGGCTTTTGGAGCGGCCAGCGATAAAACACACAGATCATGCAACTTCCCTGCAGCAGAGCCTGATCTATTCTAACGGCTGGTCGATTCCAACACTGTGGTATTGGGGATGGTCAGACGCTTGCATAGGTCGCATAAAAAAAGCAACCGGTGATTCGCCTACTCCGTCGGCCGGCAGAAGCAAAGAAATGACAGCGCCGATGGGCGATGGGCACGCGGCATAGGGCAACGGCGCAGTGGGGATTCAAGCTGCCATGCGCTTTTCGACTTCACCACTGGTCCGACGCTAGGAAAGGCGGGCGCAATTTGCATCTTTGAATGCGTAATCCCCTTCGTCCAACTGCAAGCCACGCTGCACAGCTTAGTCCTTGAGGAGACTTTGCGATGTTGGTGGATGAGAACGGATGGCTGGTCCCGCTTGCTGCGCAGTGTGGGTGTTTTGCCGCACTGGAGCTGGGTTGGTCGTTGGTCGTACGAGGTGTATATCGGTAGCTTGTACATGGGCAGGAGGGGTACCTGGAGAAGGTCGATGTGAACGACTGTGACACTGCCACACCTATTGCACCCGGCGAACCAGGAATACGTATATCCTTGTTCCGACTCGCCTGATGAACTGAGAGAATTACCGTCACTGTGCAGCGCCAATCGCGTTGATGGCTACGACGCTCTAATGAGGCGTGAAGAAAACGGCTGATCTACCGTAAAGATGATGGTGTGAACAACCCAGTACATACCCCTCCATAGCAGGGCCTGAGTAACCGTAGCAGCGGATGTTATCCGAGTGGGTACGGCAGGGGCGGATATCAAATGCAATTAAGCGCCGGGGCAATTGGGACTGGAATTCCCCAAGCCACCGACCGCCGTCCTCCACGGAAAACCAAAGTGTGGATAAGCTGGCGTCGAGGAGAATTTCCAGGCTTGCCGCCCTACCGACGCCAGATGTTTGCGGAGTGAGGCGGTACGGCTCTGGGCTGGCCTCTTGGCGGGGATGTCGACCAAGATGGATGGTTTTGAAAGCAAGGCTTGACTGCTTACAACACATTGGCTGATCGGCGCTCGCTGGCCAATCTCGAGGTGGTTCGCCGCGCGAGCATCGCTTGGCTTGTAGACCATGCGAAAGGAAGAGTAAGCTCCCGGTCCGAGATAGCCAGATGCAGGCCCCGTATGCGGCAAGGTGAACGCCATCGTGTTGAAGCGAGCAACCGAAGGGCAAAAGCGACGCAAAATGCTACCTTCCCGTCCGACCCAAACGCTGATTTGCTTTCAATCATTCATTTTCTGCCAAGGGGGATGCGATGTGGCTTGTGATGGTATTCCAGATCAACTATCCGGTGTGCACGCCTGGGTACGCCTCCATCAGCGTCCCATCCAATTCCAGCTTGTTTCATGGGGCAAATCATCTGCCGAGAGATAATTTAGTCGGACCGCGCTTCAGACGACTGGCCTGCCACCCACCGTGCTCTCTGTCCTTTGCTCCATGTCACCCGCTCCCCTCCCTAACTCGTGGCTGCTAATTCCAGATGCGCGTTGCACTAGCTCCGAAAGTGCCACTCGCTCGACCACAGTGTCGGGAAATGTGGCTGAAGGTCTTCTAATGACACGGATGTTGGAGCGAAATGAAAGCGAACACGCCTCTGCGACGAATGTGGTTTTTGGCAATGGCAACAGACATATGTACCATGGTGTTAACTCTCAAAAACGCCTCCCTTTTTCCATGATATGATGCAAATGTAACGGGGGAAAATGTCAAATCGACGTGTCGCGTCGAGAAACTACAAGCCCAAAAAGTCCCAAACCAAAACATGCAAGATTTCCGTTCGTAACATCTTCGCTGAACGCTGGTCATTGAGCTCCGGAGTATGCCCCTAGCCCGTTAATATACAACGCCGTCATGTACACCCGGCCGATGCTGTTGATCGAGGCCGCGCCTATGTCACATTTGGTATATTTTAAAATTCCGTTCATTCATGCCCTTCACCGCTCAGCCTCTGACGCGCTGGCTGTGCTCTTCCGCTTGCATTTGTCATGCGCCAGGTGACCGTTTCTAGCCGTGGTCCTAGTGAAGACTGCGCCGCATCGGGGACACTCGGACTTAGCCGCCGTGCCTGACTTCTCGCGTTGATGTCTGAGAAGGTTGCTGAACGTGGAGAATTGCCTTCCGTTGCAACCGTGCTCCCAGCATTGGGGTTTCGGGCGCGCCGTGACCACTCTGACGCCGCTCGCATCCTCGGCGCTCAGAGGTACCGCTTGCTGGCTTGGATTGCTCACTGGAAATTGCGTGCCGTACGAGCCCTGCGAAGGTAAATAACCCGACGGTACTTGTGAATACCCAACACCGTAAGTGTTAGAGCCGTATGGATCTTGAGTTCTGAAATGGTTGTTAGCATCGTAGGTTGCTAGATAGGTTAAGGATTCCGTACGATTGGTAGCCTGCGGCATATTGTAGCGATGGTGCCGTCTGTGATGGAGCAGCACCGTAGCCATAGTTTCCTTGTGCTCCACCGACAGATGGGTCATAGGGATTGGGTACGACTTGCTGATACTGTTGTCCTGGTGGTGGCTCGCGTTCACGTGAAAGAGATCTCTGAGACGTCACCGGGCTGCTTCCCATCATCGGTGGGCTCGTGGTGTACGACGGCGCATAACTTGACGGCTGTGGACTTGCTTGCGCCATTACCTGCTGTTGCTCTACAGATGAGTACTGGTCCATGTAGCCTATACGCCAATTTAGTTGCTGGTTCAAGTTGGTCGCGCCATTATTGGGCACTGACTCGACTGGTAGCTCGAAGGGTAAGCACCAAAGTGGCCGTACTGGGCAGGCATCATGAATTCCATTGAGTTCCTAGAAAAAAAATCAGCCAAGATGAGAGAGCGCGATGGGACGGTGGGGGTACCCACTTTAGGCCCTGTGGGTTGAGCGAGACCTCGACGAGAGAGTTGGCGCTGGATGCTGAAGTGGAGATGACGGATTCCGAAGACGACAATGGGTCTCCCGACGCGAAGCTTGAGTTGCTGGCCGAAGAGGTGGTTTGTTGTTGCGCAAGGCCAAGCAAGGTGGGGGTTAAGAGTCCGGTGAGCTGCGCTTCAGGTTCGGTCGCGAGATGGACGGGACGAAGGTGAAAAGTGTGATCGGTTGCGGCTTCCCAGATGGCTCGGCGGTTCTGTTCGTTAAGTTGAACGGCAGATACGGAGCGAGCTCGTGCAATCCGACCGTTGGGTACACGACGAAGTTGGGTTGCGGTGGCCGAAGGGTAGCTTGGTGTTCTGGATCTGGCGGGTTGTGAGCGTCGATATGTATTTGAAGCAATATTGCTAGGAGGTTTCTCCATGACACTGACACTGTCGGATGAAGGGGTGAGGGAGGATTTGAAGGAGGCTGAGAAGACATGGACCGACTTACAAATCTATGCGCCTTACTGCAGAAGGTGAAAAGAGAAGGCTTAAAACTGCGGGTAAATGGAGTCACTGAAATACCAGGGATATAGCAAACAGTGCCTGCGCCATGATCGAATGGAGCTAGACACGTATAAACCTTAGAGGCGGCTCCATCCACGAGCGCACCAGAGCGCAGACCGATAGGTGCCTGTTCAGAGGATTCAAACCCTTGCTCGACAGCATCTGCCTCCCGCTGGACGCCCCGGGCTGCCGACCGTTAGCTGCACAAAAGATACGCTGTTATTTTACAGAGAGATGATCCCATGTAATTCCAGGTAATCGGCATCCGAGAGCCATGTAGCTCGACGGGTGACGGGTCACAAGGCGAAGTGGCCGAGGACAAACGCTGGCCATTGCGCCGAAGCTCGACCACACCGTAGCGACAAACTCACTGGAAGAAAGAGTGTTCGGGGAGTGCAAAAACGGTTCCCGCATCGCACGCTACAAAGATCGGAGATCGGTGAGGCCTTTGGCCCTGAGGAAAGCGGTCTACCACGCGTAGTGACACGCCTTCTACTAAGATTTCCAAACGCGGAAGGAGCCGGCATGGAAGCTAAGGGCAAGTGTGGACGAAGACAGCAAAACAAGACAAAGTTGGTGGCGTGGAAGAGTGGTCATGATCGCGTGGACTTTGCATGACGGCGCGGTTTCACCGGACGAAAGGCCAGCGCGCCACAGCCATCAATCGGGTCAGCGAAAATAGTGTCGTCCCGCGGATAGAGCCTAAGCTTGCTGTAAGGTAAGAGTAAGGCAATGAGAGAATAGGGTTTTGACTGGTGACGGGTGACGGGTCTGACGTTTGGGAGGTGAGCGCGCGAGCCAACTGGAGGTCCTTCGGCAGCGCTTCAAGGGTGCATGGAAAGGTGGATGGATGGATGGTAATTACATACTGCGCTGCACTTACTGCATTTGCTGCACCTGCACATAACACACGCAGTCGACAGCAGTACCAAGGTCGGAAGGGTGGTAGGGATGGCACGAGTTGCTTGGAGCCAAAATCTATTTTTCGACCCCACGGTCGGTGTCTCTCAAGTCTCAAGCACCGACTTTGCTGCTAATGTTGCAGCTGTGCATTTGCCGGGTCATGGTCTGGTCTGTGTCGCTGTGGGCCAGCCAGTCTTTTCAGGGCACGCACTGTCGAGTTAGCTCACAGCGGCCTGTTGGTTGGATCGCCCGGCCTAAAGTGCCACCCTAGAGCGCACCCTTTCGTGCTATTTTGGTCGCAGGGATGCCAGTTGCGCGTTTTGCTGCAATTTCACCCTCTGCCCTCGCCCTTCGCCCACCTTCAGGAGCCCAGTGCGCAAACGGGAGGAGCCTAGCCTGCCAACGGGAGGAACCAGAGCCGGCCATTCGCTCTGCTATAACGGGGTTCGAAGGATGGGCGGATGCGACAGCGGTGTGCTGAGCTGCACTGGGATCGGACGGCGAGACCTAGATACCTTACCTAACTCACCACTCGACCGCCGCTTTGCCGCAAAATGCCGAAGTAGGCTATTTTGCGCCAGCTAGCTTAGTAAACCTGCCCAAAAAGCCCATTTGCCACAAGTCCAGCGAAAAGAGAGCTGCTGCTCGGGCGTGATCGGGCTTGCCAAATGCACTGTCGTCAATTTCCCCATACTCTACTCATTGCATCCGGCCGTTTCGAACTTGGCCGACACGCTGCACTTACGACCGTTGAGGCGCTGGGCTGGCCAGAAGTCCGTGTGTTGGCTCGATGCAAGTGTGGTC
>Ga0335072_10000069_pt1 | contig 204207 bp, 212 predicted proteins | sample Lox_Sample_21_FD_206725 | JGI IMG/M metagenome (GOLD analysis project Ga0335072, IMG submission 206725) | Soil microbial communities from Loxahatchee National Wildlife Refuge, Florida, United States - Lox_Sample_2.1 | ecosystem: Environmental > Terrestrial > Soil > Wetlands | place: USA... | reverse complement strand
AGCGAGTAGGGGCTTTTAATGCCTAAGGTATAAATGTATGCCTTACCCAAATTCTAAGGCATCAACAAGCTGAAGGCGGCCCAGACTTTTGACGCGCACCTCCGTAATGACATTCGCGATAAGACCCAATGGTAAGCTTAACGAAACGCCCCGCTGCGAAAGACAGTCAGAATGCCATAGCTCCTGCTGATCGGACCAGGGTAGCTGCTGTTGGATAGAAGCGGAGTTGCGTTTGACTCTATTTTGCGAATTTCCGAGCCAAAGTAAAAAGAATCCCAACCGTAACTTCGTAAGTGGTTTGGAAATAATCGATTCAAAATGGTTCACACTGAAGCGTCTTTACAGATTCCGCGAGATTTCGAAGGTCAAAACATATTTCCATGTTTCTAAGCCGTCTTTAGGCTGACAGTTAGTCGCAGGCTTCGGGGAGGCTTCTCACGATCCGCAATGGCCCAACGGTGCGCGACCAGCAATCTCATTCGTCCTCAACTACGAAGAAGGCGGTGAAAGAAACGTTGGTGATGGAGATGAATGTGCTGAACCGTACCTCTGGGAAAAAGGCACTTCTGGAGGCATTAAGACTGGTGCAAGGCACCTCAACTCTGAGCACGACTTCGAGTATGGTTCCCGTGTCGGTTGCTGGAGAATCATGAGGATGTTCAAGGAATTTGGATGGAATATCACTATCTACGCCATTGCCAAGGCGATGGAGCGAAACCCAGCCTTTTCTAAGTACTGTGTTGAGAATGGTCATGAAATTGCGGCTCATGGTATGAAATCTACGGAGAACATTGTAGTAAAGATGCTAATTACGCTATCAGGACTGCGATGGCTGGAGTTTTGGGACTATAGCCTCGAAGATGACAAGAAATACATCAAAGACACTTGTTTGGCTCTGAAAAAAGCCACTGGGGAAATGCCAGTTGGATTCTACTTTGGTCGTGGCACGCCAAACACTCATACTCTTTGCCCAATTGCATGGAATGAATTGGGCGCCCCTCTGCTCTACTCTTCCGAGTGTTACAATGACGATGTCCCGTACTGGGTCGACCTACCATACGAAGCGTCTCTACCAGAAAATGAGCCAAAGGGTATGCTCTGCATTCCTTACAATTATGATTGCAACGATGGGAAGTTTCACATGGCGCCGGGCTTCACCACTAGCGCTGGTCAGCTCTACGAGCAGTACCTGAAGAGTACGTTCGATATGCTGTACAGAGAAGGCGGGAAGATGATGAATGTTCCACTGCATTCGCGAATCACAGGTAAGGCTGGTCGTGCAGAGGCGCTCAGGAATTTCCTGAAGTACGTCGCTGATAAGCCGGACGTCTGGGCCACCACGAGAAGGGACATTGCGATACACTATCGAGAAAAGTTTCCATACAAGCCAGGTAGCCGTTCTGGTGGAAAATAGAGATAGTGATCTTTTTCCTGAATGATTGACAATATCGGCTCTCAGTTAATTAGGTGCAGCGACCAAAACGTTGAGCGTGAAGACCGCCATGTCACAGATTCGGGGCATGCCAATACAGGAAAGCGCCGACACTATCACCGAGCTTTAGCGAGGTCTTGCCCTGGTAGGCGAAGGAACATCATCTCCATCGTAGTCTTTCTTAAACACAATGGCTGTACGCAAAGAACACGATTTTGCCCATTGGTCATGGTAGACATTGCGCTCTGGAGACTTTGGTCATCTTGATGCAACTTTGAATTAAACACGAAGCGCCCGTGTCTGCGTATCATAAGTACTGAAGTGCGTGAAGTTCTCAGCCTTGCCTAGGGCTTTCCAACTCTGTTAAAGTTGAAGGACCCCTATTTCTCTTATCAAATACGGTATCTCAGCGCCCTACGACGTTCCCAAAGCCCTCTCTGCAGCCATCCGACGCGGAAGGTCAGCACGTTAACCGTTGACCTAGTTTCGGCATTTGCTACCTTTACGTTGGAAATGATCTTCGCTTGTTATCATGAACCCTCAGTAAACCCAAATCCGTGTAGATTGCGCCTTTTTGTCCGGACTTTCCCAATCTTGGCCCAGATAAGGTTCAATACGGTATTGACCGGAGCGCATCGGTTGTATGAACCCGGTAAGAACTCTAGATACCAATGCACCATGCAACAGATCCGGGATACTGCCTGCGTCGCTATGGTACGGAGTAGTTGAGGCATGTGCCCAAACCCCCTCCATTTCCTTGGTATAAGCTTAGCCTGGTCGAGCCAGTGTTCGAGATTCAATTTAGATAGTTCCGTCGGTACGGTTCTTGGATATTCTAGTTGTACTACTCTCAACTTCGTGTCATCTGTCAGAAGGTCGACAAAGATCTAATTGCCATGGCTACAGAGAAAGAGAAGACTGGAATTGCCACTGAGAAGGGAGAGGAAATCCATAGCGTTCAGAATGGTGATGCTGAAGCTATTTATGGTAAGTTCGATGAGAACGAATTCGAAGTTTTCAAGAGGGGAGAGGATGTGGTCGACTTCAGAAATGTCGAATGGTACAAGGCATCCGTAATCTTCCTCAAGGGTAAGAAGCTCCTCATAACTTGGGGGTTCGACATTGCTAAAGTCAAGAAGTCATCTTCGCAACCGGTGTCTTGAGTATTCCCACTGCCATGCTATCCTTGGGAGCCGTCGGAGGTGCGCTGTCGATTATCGGCTGGGGAGCTCTGAACACATACACCACTATTGTTCAGGGTAACTTTAGGAACAACCATGCCCATTGCCATTCCATTGCCGATATGTGCAAGGTCATCGGCGGTGTTCCTCTTAGAGAAGCCGTGGGAGCCCTCTTCATCATCGCCTACGTTCTCTGCACAGGATCTGGTATTCTTGGTGTCTCAATCGCCTTCAACTCATTCTCGCACCACGGAGGTACGTGATATCGGAGAAGCCACGATACCTCGCTTGAAATCTTGATATTGAAACCCAAACAGCATGCACAGTGTGGTTTACTTTCGTGGCTAGTATTATCGTGGGTCTCGCCGCTGCGGTTCGGAAGTTTCAGAAGATCGGCTGGTTGACTTACGCTGGTTTCCTCTCCATCTACATTGCAGTGTTCATTGTCGTGTAAGTTTCCGATCCGAAACTCTCGAATTGCACCAGCTGAACGGTAGTAAAGCATTGGCGTAACAACCCGCTCTCGGCCTGCCGCAGCTCCTCAAACTGGCCCATATGAGCTCGGATACTATGCTATCAGCCACCCAAACTTCGAACTTGGAATCTCAGCTTCAGCTACCATCTTCGTCTCTTCTGCTGGCTCATCTGCATTTCTTCCAGTCATCTCAGAGATGCGCAGACCAAAAGATTTCAACAAAGCCGTCTACGTCTGTATGGCTATCGTTCAGGCGTCTTATCTAACATTCAGTCTTGTCGTATACAAGTGGTGCGGCCAATGGGTTGCAAATCCTTCTCTCGGAGTACGTATTGCAGCCTTTCTACCAGCCTCTTCTACCAGTCTAACAAATTTGTCGACTAGAGCGCTGGTGGCACCATCAAGCAAGTTGCTTATGGCGTTGGCTTAATCGGACTCATCGTTTCAGCGTGTCTCTACCTCCACGTTGCGGCCAAGTACTGCTTCGTTCGCATTCTTCGCAATTCGAATCATCTGCAAGCCAATACTATTATTCACTGGGGAACATGGCTCGGCACGGTTACTGTACTTACAACCATCGCTTTTATTCTCTCCGAGGCTATTCCCATCTTCAACTACCTGATTGCACTGACGGGATCGATTTGCTTTGCTCCTTTGGCTATCACACTGCCGGGCTGGCTGTGGCTGTACGACCATTCCGACCATTACAAGGGAAATCTGCGGAAGAAGACCCAGTACGCTTTCCACATCTTTTTGATCTTCCTTGGCGCCTTCATGTGTGTCGGAGGCACATACGGTACAATCAAGCAAATCGTCCAAGCTTACGCCGACGGCACGATCGGGAGTGCTTTCGACTGCGCGGATAACTCTGGATCTACTGGCACTAGCTAGGCGATTCGCACATAGGCGGAAGCTTAAAGTTAATTATTGAGTGTGGGCTAGGATTAACTGCAGGGCGAAATATTGGGATTGTTAAGTTCACGAAGTCTAGTAATTCTTCTATCGCTTGTAGAAATCTCATTCTATATCACATTTCACCGCCCATCCCAACTATCCAGCCCTAAACCAGGCACTTCCCAAGCCTTCGCTACCTTGAAGCACATCTCATCGTCCCACCGCTTTGCAACCAACTGCATGGCTACAGGTAATTTCCCACCCGCACCACCAGGAGCATCACCGAAGCCTATTGGCATGACAAATCCGGGATGTCCTGTGATGTTGAACTGACACGTATTCAATGTACCTCCAACGCTCGGCGCCATCTTTTCACCTACATTCCATTGAAGCTCCGGATGAGGGATACCCACCTTAGGATTGACTGGAGTGACGAGGACGTCGAAGTCTTTGAGCGCGGCGTCGTAAGCTGCTCGCAGTTCGTGTACGTGCATCATGGCCTTCGCTTGTAAACTAGGCGCTCGGTTATGCTGCAAGAAAGTCGAGTTGAAGATGACGTTTACGGCAGCAGGGTTGTGTTTGGTGAGAATCGCATAAGAAGTTTGATTGAGCGGTGGAGGACTGATTCCCGGGAGTGGATAATTGAGCAAATGGAATGGATGGTTTTGAAAGCCGACTGTTGCTATACCGATTCGAGTGGCGATGGTCCATATGGAAGGGCCGATTATGTGTATGGGAATGCTGACTTCTTTCACGTCGGAGCCAATGGCTTTAAATCTATCAATTGCGCCATTCACAAGCGCCCTCACTTCATCCGTAAGGCCAAGGACTTCAAATGATTCCTTAATGACTCCAATACGCAGACCTTTGCCGGCAGAGCTTGGAGTCCACTCGCCGAGATTCTGCTTCTCCTTAATCCAAGAGTTTAGAATGCCAAGATAATCTTTAACTTCGCTTTTCTTCGGGCTCTCAGGGGTCATCCGTGGATCAAATCCATCATAGCCGGCAATGACCTCGAGTAAAGTTGCTGTATCCTCCACGCTCTTCGCCATTGGCCCCGTATGATCAATCATTGGGTTCAACGAAAGAATACCTGTGTATGGAACCAGTCCATGGGTAGGTTTCAGCCCATAGATGCCACAATAGGCAGCGGGTATGCGAATACTACCACCTTGGTCTCCACCGATGGCCATGTCTGTACCTTCTCCGAGCTCGTCAGCTGGCAGATCAGGAAGGCCGTGTCGTCGTCGCCAATCGCATATTTGCGAAACACCCACCAGCACTCCAGGACCGCTGCTGCTTCCTCCAGCTGTCCATCCTTTCTTCCAAGGATTGTGAACTGCTCCAGATGCTGAGGTGTAGCTCATGGGACTCATGCTAAAGTGCTCGCACGTTGCTGTGCCTACAATCGTTCCACCAGCTTCCAAAATCCGCGCGACAATGACAGCGTCGATTTCTGAGATTGGATAATCCTCTTCTCCATTCAGCAGCGCAGGAAAGGTGCCAGCAGTAATTGGAACCCAACCCAAGCTGATATTGTCTTTGACCGACACTGTTTTCCCTTCCAGCACATGACTCTTCGGTGCTGAGCTTTTGATGTTGGTCTTGTGGCTCCACGCGTTCAGCGGGTTCTTTTCCGTTGGTTGTTTCAAGTACGATCGCGGCAGCGTGTCCTTAGCGGGCAGTAGCTCCGGGTTAGTGTATGACGGGAGGTTTGCAACCTGCTGTGCTGTGGCATCGAACGAATCCAAAAGATGGCGGTAGTGCTCGACATCGGCTTCCGGAATCTTGACATTGGAGCGGGCAGCCACACCTTCGAGGATCTCCGCTGTGACTGAAGTAGAGTTAGAAATTACAATTGCTGGGTACGATGAGCGTAACATGAAAGGTACTTGCTGCCAATCTAAGGTATATTTGCTGAAGGGCCATGACCTACCTGTCGGCTCGCCGTGGTTAAGAAAAACGACAGACATCGTTCCAATACGGCTTCGACGCGAAGCGCGTTCTAGGCGGCGAAAGTGAAAAGGAAAAAGAGGTCAAGATATCGCCAATTCACGTGCATTATTTCCATTTTTCATGTCGCCAACCGGGAATGTCCGCGCCGATGGATCCCATTACCCAGTTCGGAGGATTTGAGATAGGTAATTATCTGGTCCTGGACTCTCACGATAATCAGGCCCATTTGATAGGGAATTTTCCGCCGGCGTCTTCTCGGCCAGACGCGTAAACGCATGCGTGCAGTTGTAGCCCCATGTGAGACAGCAGCTCCACAGGATATGAGAAAGTAGGTGGGATAGGATGGAATTTGACTGGAGTCATGAACGTTTGACGGCGCTGCTGTCATCAGTCCACCTTGCATACTTTGCTGTCTCGGAATTTAGCAAGCTTCTGCCGTATCGTACTCTATCGATAAAGCTCTCCCTGCGCTTCATCCCGAGACCTTTCCGCCTCCTTTTCGATCCACACCAAGGGTTGTCGAAGGCCTACCAGTCCCCACACTCCTTCTCATGGCTTCTCCTCACTCGTATACAGCCCTTATCGCCAAAATGCCTATCAGCAGTCATTACCTTTTCAAGCAATCACCGACCGGGCCAGAACGCGGATTGCCGACGGCTCAAGCTGCCACTGTGCGTCGCTATGAGGTTGATGGCTCTGGCGGATTCCAAAGAACCAGTGTTGGTCTTGGGACTGCTCTGTTCACGCTCGTCGTCGGTGAGCTTCTCGTGCTAAGCTAATAATCTATGATAACCGTGCGCTTTTTGTAGCAGGGTCAACTCTGACCTCTTTCCCCACCTGTTGCGAACTAGATAAGTTCGACCGGCATTCAGCCAATTTGATGGATCTGCACCTGCATCTATATATCAAAATTTTTTGTTTGAAGTCTTGCGAGTACCTTTAATCGATATTTTGAGCCCATTAAAGACTATGGCAGCGGCGAGAGGCTTCAGATTGGGCGTAGACGTGGGTGGTACCTTCACCGATGTGTGCGTTATCACACCTGAAGGCCGTATGGTACGGTCCAAAGTCCTCACAGACACCACGGATCAGAGTATTGGCGTCAAGAAAGGCGTTGACCAAGTGCGTGCATTGTTGAAAGAACAGGAAGGCTGGGACGGAAAGTTCGACTACGTCCACCACGGCACGACGGTAGGAACAAATGCGATCTTGGAAGGAAAAGGTGCAAAAGCCGGACTCGTCGTCACAGCTGGGCATAGGGATGTGCTCAATTTCAGGAGATCACAGATACCAGGCGGTCTGGGAGGCTGGATTAATTGGCAGCAGCCTGACCCGATTGTTCCTCTCGAGAGAACTGTCGACGCGCCTGAGCGAACTAGTATCACTGGTGAGATCATCAAGCCTGTGGACAAGGAAGAGCTTCGAAAAAGCTTGGCCGACCTCAAGCGTCAAAAGCCAGAGGCGATAGCTGTCAGCTGCTTGAATTCCTTCAGCAATAACACCAACGAGAATGTTATTCGCGACGTTGTTCGTGAAGAACTCGGTCCAAGCGTTGAAGTCGTCACATCTACCGATGTACTACCAGAAATTCAAGAGTATGAGCGAACGGTAACGACAGCTGCCAATGCCATCGTCAAGCCAATCGTGAAGAAATACGTGAGCAACCTTCAGACCAAGCTCTCAAACGATACCAGCACCATTCGTATCCTGAAATCTGATGGCGACCTTACGTCGACCGATTTGGCGGGTGAACTTCCAGTAAACATCTTGATGAGTGGACCGGCTGGCGGTGTCAAAGGCGTTACTCACGTCTTATCGAAGAATACACCGTTCAAGAACCTTATTACTCTTGACATGGGCGGCACATCCACAGACTGCGCACTCATTCCAGGATCGAATGCAGTTCTTCGAAGAGAAACAGTCGTGGGTCCTCTCACCGTCAAAGCTCCTTCAGTCGATGTCCGCACAGTCGGCGCCGGTGGCGGCTCCATTGCCGTCTATAACGACTTAACTATGTCTCTACGCGTCGGTCCCGAATCAGCTGGAGCTTCTCCAGGCCCTGCGGCATACGGAAAGGGTGGCATTCAGGCGACGGTCACGGACGCAAACTTGGTTCTCGGCTATCTCCCGTCAACTCTCTTGAACGGAGCACTTGAGCTAGATGTCGCGGCTGCTAAAATTGCTGTTGAAGAGATCGCTAAGCGAATGAACATGAGCTTGGAAGCAGCGGCGGAGGGTATCATTGACCTTGTCAACGAGTCAATGCATGGTGCACTGCGCTTGGTTTCGGTCGAGCAAGGCTACGATCCTCGCGAATTTGCTTTTGTTGCATTTGGCGGAGCAGGCCCATTGCACGCCAATGCCGTAGGCAAATTGCTTGGAGCATGGCCGGTCATTGTACCTCCATCTCCTGGCGTACTTTGCGCTCAGGGAGACGCCACCACAAAGATGAGCCATGAGCAGTCCTGCACCTATATCAAAACCTTCTCAGAGGTCACGTCGGAAGATCTCGACGAGGTTCTCTCTGAACTACGCGAAAGCTGTACAGAGACTATGAAGAAAGCTGTCGCGGACAACAATGCTCCGTTTGCCGTGCTTTACCAGGCCGACATGAGATACAAGGGCCAGGCGATGACTTTGACGGTCGATTTTACTGCCGACGATCTGAAGAAAGACACTCCGGAGATGCTCAAATCGTTGAGAGCTGGTTTCAGTGTCGCACACGAGAAACAATTCAATTTCTCATTGGAGTCAGCGGAACTAGAAATGATGCGTCTGCGCGTAAAGGTTATCGACGGTTCTACAGAAGTCGCTTTGCAGTCAATTGAGGATGCATCAGGTACCGAACCACCAGATTCAGCCATTGTGAGCAAGCAGAAAATCGTCTGCAGCGGTGAAACCGTTGAGGCCAAGATCTGGGACCGTGTCAAGATCACAAAGAAGGGTTACAAGCTCAAAGGCCCCTGCATAGTCACTGAGATGGACTCGAATACCCTTATTCTTCCAGGCTATTTCGGTGAAGTCGACAACATGGGTAACATCCTCATCTGGCCAGTATCTCATCAACAGTGGGGAGAGGAGATCATTCACACTCCATATACTGCTACGCAGCTCATCAAAGACAGCCCTCTGATTTCCACTCTGATAGCCTCTGCACTCGGTTCCATCAGACGAGAAATGGACACTATGATGCTTCGATGCGCAATGTCACCTGCTATCCGTGAACAGCAAGACGAATTCAATGTCATCACAAACACACGTGGTCAGATGCTTGTCGGACAGTTTGGATCTTTTATCACTCAGTTTCTCAAGATGTGGAAAGGCACAATAGAAGAAGGAGACGTCTTTGTGACCAACGATACCTATGCAATCGAAGGCGCAGTCTCTCACCTGAACGATGTTATTGTGCTTCTTCCCATTTGGTATTCCGGCAAATTGATCGGCTGGGCGGCCAACTTTGGTCATCTGACTGATGTTCAAGGCAAGGTGCCTGGATCGATGAGTGTAAATGCCACGACGATTTTTGAAGATGGACTCCAGATCCCCTGCGTCAAGTTGTATAGCAAAGGTTTATATAACGAAGCTATGGTCGAGATCTTCCGCAGGAACTCCAGAATCCCTGAATGGCTTGATTCAGATCTCACGGCGCTCGTTGCTGCGTGTAGAACGGCCTCCGCAAGAGTGTGCGAGTTGTGCGACCGGTATGGGTATGAGGTGTACCATGCCGCAACGGAAGATCTGTTGGCACGCAACAGGGCAGCGATTGCGCATCTCATTGACAACAAAGTCGGTTCTGAGAGGAGTTTCTTCACTGACTTCATCGACGATGACGGACATGGAAATGGGCCTCTTGGAATTTCTTGCGCTATGTACAAGAAGGGCCACAAGTTGGTATTCGATTGGGAGGGAACCAGTCCACAGGTCAACTCGTCAGTCAATTACTATCTATCAACGACTATGTTCAGGATGTTTATTGGGTATGTTCTCGCATCCCTATGGTACTTCGCAATGAGCAAGTTTTCCTAACGATATCAGTTACTTTTTGTTGGCCGTTTACGACCCACACGCCGTAGTCAATGACGGTTTCCACGATCTGATCGATGTTATTATCCCGGAAGGAACAATCCTTCGACCTGTACGACCAGCTGCTATCTCTTGCCGAACGCATCTCCTGGGTCGCGTCATGGACGTGATCCAGGCTCTAATGGGTCAACGAAATCCGGCATTCCGCAGCGCAGCTGGCTTCTCCGATTCACCACATTTGTTTTATTCTGGCTTCAAGCCTGATGGTTCGTGGTACCTGTTGTACCAGATTGGCTTCGGTGGCGTACCAGCACGACCGATGGGAGACGGCCCAGACTGTCATTGCTTGTTCCCAGCCATCAAGTCCATCCCGACGGAGAACATCGAGCTGTATTTCCCGCTGCTAATTGAGGCCAACGAATCGGTTGCGGACTCTGGCGGGCCAGGCTTCTTCCGCGGCGGCAACGCCCAGCGCACGCTCTATCGCTTCCTGTCCGAGGGCGAGGTCTCCGTCCACGACGACCGCTGGTTCACCAAGCCGTGGGGTGTCAATGGCGGCATGCCGGGCACGCGCTCGCGCAAGGCCATCTACCGCCAGAACTCGTGGGGCACGGAAAAGGCGATCCGCGAGGCGCTGCCGTCGAAGTGCGACTACGTACACGTAAAGCCGGGCGACGTGCTCGAGTGGATTACGTGGGGAGGCGGCGGGCTGGGTGATCCGCTCACCCGGCCGGCGGAAAAGGTAGCCATGGAGGTGCATCGACGGCTCGTCACGATTGAGGGCGCGAAACGCAACTACGGCGTCGTCGTCGACGCCGAGGATTTCTCGGTCGATGTCGCGGCCACTGAGGAGCTGCGCGCCAAGATGAAAAGTGAGAGGCTCAAGGAGTACAATATGCTGAGCTACAACCGCGGCGGCACAAATGATGAGCTAGCTGCCAAGTGCTTCGAGGAGACGGAGCTACCTGCTCCCAAGCCACTGTGGGAGAGCGATCCGTACGGCCCCCACGTCAGTCTGCCGTATGTCAAGGAGTGGTACAAGAAGATGAGAGAGACTAAAGGTTGGGTTCTGGATGACGTCGACAAGCTTTAATTTTGAGATTGATGGTCTACGTTGAAGATTAGCTCGCAGTGTCTACGATAGACTGGACGGCTTGATATGGCACTGTACACAACAACATCCGCAACTGCATTCGTAAATTGACTTTGTGTTTCTCATAAGAAATTCATTTTAGAATCCAGCTTGAAGCAAAATATACGCATATAATCCGCGGAAGAAGCGGATTTAACCCTTACTCTGTAGTTGGACGTTTACAATAAATCAATTGCGGGTTCTGTAACTGATGCCAGAGCCAACCATCGAATGCTCAACGGGTCACTGTTAATCCATATCTAGAAGCTCGAACGAATGCACTCGCTATTACAACCCTAAATTGATTATGAAGTAACTCCCGATAGAAGATTATGGGAAAAGAGCAATTCAAACAGTTCAAAAACGCCTGGTTTATGTCTTCATTCAGCCGTGTCACTAGTCCCTAATAGAAGATACTCCATCCGAGATCACATTTCGACGTTGGTAACTTCGCCAGTTTTAATATTGAACACGAAGCCGTGGGCGTGCTCCCGTAGTTGCTTGCTGATGTACGGGTTTTCCCTCAAGATCTTAAGGTCCTCCTTTACACTTCCGATAAGATCCTTGAAGTCACCAAACTCTAGCTTGTCGATTTCTTCTGCCCTATCTGGCGCCCTTTCTTTGACAATTCTGGCCACATGCTCCTTATTAAACATGGTAGCACCGCAGTCCGTGTGATGGATGACTGCGATCTCCTCGAAACTGAACAACGTGTCAACAGCCAGTATGCTTGGAATCTGAGGTTCTACACGGCCTCCTATGGAGCGAATGGCGACAGCATCGAACGGAGCAATGTTGAGGAATTGGTAAGGCTCGCATCGAGGATCCGCACACGTTACAACAAGAACTCGTGGCCCTGCAGCACCGGAGCCTTTAAATTCAGCGAAGGTCGGCGATGGTGCGTGTGACGGAGCGTAAGTGCGATTGCGTTCGATAAGATCAGACAGAGTCGGCCGTGACATGGTGTTGTTGTCGCCGGCAGCGAAGGCTTCGGATTGGATATGAGCTTGGAGATCGGTACGTAACGTACTGATGAATTGGCAGTAGTCCGGAATGGAACGGACTCGAGGACGAGGCTGAGATTGAAATTGAGAGCTGTACAAAGGTGCGGATGTGGTCTTCTTGAGAGGAATGTTTTCGTCCATTCGGCTGGCTGCTTGGCCTTCTTATAGCCTTACCGACGCTCTTGACGAGAGTTACGACGTGCAATCCATCTGCAAGGAGTTTCTAAATGCCGAAGCTCTATCATCGTTGATCGGACCAGGCGTGTAAAAACAGCCAACTCACAAAGTGTTTACTCAGCCAAAACGCGAATGATCCCATCTTGGAAACTGGTGGACTGGACAATGTACGCCGTACGCACAGCGGCGGGAGTCAGAGCGCGTCAGGCCGGGAAGCTTGAGTAGGACATACATGGTGTTTGCCATCGAGCAACGGGTGCGTGACCCTGCATGAGCGCCATTTTTATCGTCATTCATCGTGTGGGTGAAGCAGTAATTCACGAACCGTATGTGCGGATGTATGTAAATTCAACACCGCCTATTGCTCCGGCCGCAACGCCGGCAAAGCCCTCGCTGACGAAATCGCAGCCACCATCCTCATTTAGGTTGTCAGTAACCCTGTCTGTGGCGATGACTTATCGTATCGTTGATCATCTTCTTCTTGATTTGCACCAGGTATCATGAATAGCCCTTATCACCCATACCGCTCTCACCGAATTCAATGACGAACTGCTTCGACGACATACGCCGTACCCATTATAGGATTGCGTAGCTACTGCCTGCGTGTGTCGCCTCGCTTCTTCTCGTCGACTTGTATTTGCGTGAGAACGAGAACTGAGTGGACGTTGGGGGCGAAATGTGCACAACCGCCACCCTTCCTCCATTTAAGATGACAACCGCTTCAGCTCCCAGCGAATATTCATTATAGTGCCAATCGTCCCGGATACTACTTTCCGAATTGAGATCATAGAATATTCAGGTGACATTCTGCGACTCAGGTCGCCGCAAGAAAAATGGCCGACCAGAAGGGATTTATCTTCATAGATCAGTCGAATCAAGGCAAAGTCTCCACTAGCAAGACTACTAGACGTCAAATCCGGAAGCAAGCCATGCGAGATGCAGGACAAGCACGCCGACAGCGAGGTGGCTATGGACAGCATAATTTGCGGCAATATCCAGTGTATGTGGGAACAGGCGAATCAAATAGTTCAACTTCGCTTGCTGGTGCATCATATTCAACAGATGATGACGAGGTGTCCGAGGAATCCATGCGCGACCTATGGCAAGTCTCTTTATGGCATGACACCATCCCAACCAAGATGCCAATCGGACAGTACGAGAAACTGCGCCGTGATCTCGGCTTCGATATCACGGAGTTGTCCCTTCTGACGACGCTTGCTTTCGCGCGGGGAGCAGCTCGTACGCTTGCTTCCCAGCCATCCCAGCTGGCTGGCTTGCTTGTGAGCAGCAATTCAAGCTATCTTAACTTTATCCCAGCCCGGTATGAAGATAGTCCAGTTCTCCATAACGCACTTTTCTGCGTTGCGGCCCAGTCAAGATGGTTGCTTCAGCCATTACCTAGGACGACAGAATCCGCCATTCTAGGCGCCTATGGAAACGCCCTACAAACACTTCAGGAGGCTCTCGTCGACCCCGAAGCGTGCTTGCATCCCGACGTCCTGTGCGCGACTCAAGTGCTTGGACTCTTCGAGGTGAGTTGACAAACAACCTAGCAATAAACCGAACCGATTTGACTCAATTTATGCTAGGTACTCAAGTTCTCGCGAGCAGAACGATGGCAGTACCACGTTGCGGGTGCATCTCAGATAATTCAAACTCGTGGCCCTGGACGGTTCAAGTCAAACTACGAAATGGCTTTGCTAACTTCTCATATGGGAGCAATTGTACGTGTAGATATTGAAAGTTTTGAAATCCTTAGCCATTCGATTGCTATTCTGTATTAATGGATCTTTTCTAGAGAATCGGCTGACATCGAGATAGTTTAGCGAAGCAATACTCAACAACGAGGTATGCTTTCTGGACCAACCAGAATGGCACTCAGTGTTTGACGGCCTGGTGCTTCACAACGTCACTCCATTCGAGGACAGAAGTTTTCTTAGTGTTGAGCTGTGGAGAGCTCTATGGAACATTCCGCGATTATTTAAGGACACTACTGAGCTCATTTGCCATCGTACGGAACCTGATCCCGGCTTTGCTATGGAATTGACTCTCCGTGCATATCAAATCAGGACTAAACTGAAGAAATGGTGCGTATTATATATCTTCGCACAAGCTCGCATTCCGACGCTTTTGTTGAGAGTTCTATGCTAATATTTTCATAAAGGGACGAAACTGCAGAGATATTTCGCTCAGAAATGCCCGATACTCTTACTGCTAGAGCACAAGCCCGTGAGCTAATGGGTCTGTGTCTTGCAATGCAAATCCTAGTCGGCCGCCTCATCGTGTCCCTCTCACCTTTTAAAGCTCTCTCGGTAGAGGAAGAGAACCAACGTATTGCTTTGTCCATTCTTGGGATTAAGAAGGAAACAATGGGCGAACCAGGGACTCGCAGATTACTCCTCTCACAAAGATTTGCCATTGCCAACTCTGCCATCCAGACGCAAATCGAATGGGAAGAGGCATGCCGGCATTTGATTGCCGCATCCGCAATTGCCACGAGCGCCGAATGGGAGGGAGAAGTTCTACGGTCACAAAGCGAGCAAAGAAACCTCTCATATTTCGAATGTGGACTACAACAGCGTTCGGGAACTGGAGTGACAGGTGGAATACGAAATGATTCAAAGAGAACAGTTATTCCAAAGTGGGTATTTGAGAGATGGTGTCAAACTTTGTGTCGCAAAACGAGTTTAAATTCATAAAATTGTTTGGAAGCGTTAAGAGCGAGGCGTTACGGCGACACTGAATTAACTCCTTTATTCTTGAGGAAGTGGTTACAGTATGAGCGTTTGATTTGTTCCATACGATATTTACACAGAGTTATAAAATGAACCAGCCGAAAAGCTCGTATATACCATGCTCCAGAACCATCTGTCTTTTGTCTAGCTGAGCATCATCAGCAAGCACCTGCAGTAGCACCAGCAATGGCACCAGCATTTGTAATAGAAAACCCAGCACCACCGCCCGATGAATTCTGCTTTTCAGTGTCCGTGTAATACCGAACAAAGGCAACGCCAATCCCAAGAATCCTGTCCATGCCTTGAGCAACATGTACGCACTCCTCGCGCCTCATATGGCCGAAGAGAGGAGGCTCGTCTATGGACATGGCAGGAGCACCATTGAACCTAAGCTCCCTCTCTTTGTTCTGCAGCTTCTTCTGCAGGCTCAGAACTTGATATTTGGGCCGCAGCAGCGTCAAGACGTAGTCGTCGGGCTTGAAAGAATGCACGCTGACCTCTAGTTGCCACATCTTGGCGCCGGTGTGGTCGCGCGCGATGTAGATGTCAGGACTCCAAGTGTGTCGCTCTCGCTCGATTGTGAACACCGGTCCGCCGTTCTTTCCGTCGGTGAAGTAGAAGCGTCTGTCTTTTCCTTCGTCAATCTCCATGAATACGCCACCTAGTCGCCCAGTGGCCGTGTCTTTGAACCAGACTTCGACATTTCTTCGTCGGAAATGCTTGCGACTTTCTTTAAGGACGAAGCATTCCTGGTTGAGGGCTGTGTATCCTTTGCAGACGACTAGGCCAGGTGCTGGAATAGATTTGAGAGTAGGTACGGGAGCCATTATTTGATGGTCTAGTAAAACTCGGACAAGATTAAAGGCTGGTTATTTGATTTCTAGCGTAGTCTAGAAATATTGTAGTCGAAGTGCCGTGTAAATAGACTCGCGAATAGGAATGTCTCCCATCATTCAGCGTTTGTGGACCTGGTTTACTGAGATACTTATATGCGGGGCCGAATGCTGAAAAGTCTCATTATTTTTACATCAATATCAGGGAGAGCGGAGCAAGGTATCGAGTCCCAAGAAACAACGGGGTTGAGGCTATGTTCCTTCTTGGACTCCAGCATGTCGCGCGGATCCGCCGGTCGAGACTGCGTGAGCGGCGGATTTGTTGCGACCTTATTTGACCGCGTCCAGATGCTTTGCTCGTATCTGTCAAGGCAGACTGTTCCCTACTGCTCAGTCCCAGGCGCAGATTTGCTTCGCCTGGACCCCAACTGCTAATAGCGTGGCATCCTGCACATGGTTACAATAAGGAGCGCAGCTGGGGTTCTCAGGCGGGGCTGTGCAGCTTTCCATCGACTTCAAGGGTCGCTCCGTCATCTTTCACGCTCGAAGAACACCACATTCGTAAATTCATCCTTATAGTTCGCCGCCCTTGTGAATACTGAGAGCTATCACGGCTCGCTTTTCTCTAATGGACCATGGCCGCTCAGAGTCCCAAATCTGGCTCAAATGGCGATGGGCACGGGGCTAACTGTCAGCCTGATGCCTTCAACCCCACGATCAAACAGCAAGCAATTGACCGGGCCCGGAATGGCTTTTCTCTCCTTCCACGCGATCAGAAGGTCTTTCAGGAATGTATAGACAGCTCACAATCTCTTGTAGACGTGGTTCGAAGCGCTGTCAGTGCCCATCATGAATACAAGAGCAGACGATCCACTCGCATCCTGGATGGATTCCAGAAACACTCGCTTTGGCTACAAAACATGTCAAGTGCAGTTGATGTCGCGGTACAGGTACAAGCCGGCATTGCTTGTCCTGTTTGGGCGCCATTGAAATTTCTCTTACAAGTTTCTGGAGACCATTTCCATGCCGCGGAACAAGTCCTACGATTGATATGGACAGTATCAGAAGCCCTTCCTAGATTAGAAGTTTACGAGAAGCTTGGGGAAGAGCCTATTCTTCAGCTTGCACTCCTGGATATTTTTACCGATATAGTTGAGTTCTCCCTTCGGGCGGTGCGGTACTTCAAGCGAACTTCCTATTGTAAGTATTCCCTAAAGAGCTAAAGCTGTGAGAAGTAGCTCATAATTTGAAAGCTAGACTTGGCTACCTATTGCGGCGTGGATTTGATACTGAGTTCCTAGACCTATTCGAACAGGTTCAGAGGCACGCGAAAGCCGCAGATCGCGTCGCCGTCGCAACAGAGTTGCTTAAGGCTAAAGACTTTCGAGTCGGTACGTGTATTTGGCCGTTCTAGGATGTAGTCACAAAACGCTCAGATGCTTATTTCCTTTACGGTAGCCTCCGAAACGAATTACCGACGCGATCTGAAAATTAGATGTGAAAAGTGGCTCAAGCCTCCGAACGTAAAGGAGACGCATGAGTTCCAGATCCGAGCCAAACTGGATGGTACGTGTAGTTGGATTTCGGTAAATGATGCATTTCTAGACTGGAAAGCTTCATGTGCAACCGACCCGGGAGACAGACTCCTTTGTATCTCAGGTATCCCAGGTTGCGGCAAATCCATTCTGGCATCCTCTTTGGTTCAAGCCTTCGACTGCGAGCGCACAACGCCTATAATGTTCTTCTTTTCCAGCATCGATCCAACCCGACAGACAATTAACCACCTGATCAGATCAATGATCTGGCAATTAATGGAGCAATCATCTGATGATAAGTATCTCGACGACCTTCATGAAAACATGACCAAAGGCCAACCAACTACGATTGATCTCCTGAACATATTACATCATCTCATCGCCTCCTCAAGCTCCCAAATCTGTTGCATAGTCGACGGAATTGACGAATGCTCTGGCAGCGGAGATGCAATACTAGCACAAGTTCGGGATCTGTTAAGTAGGCATTCTCACTTGAAAGTGGTCTTGCTTGGCCAGCCGTTGGCATTTTCGAGCAAAACTCAGCTTCAAGATTTCAAGGCCCGGCTCATTGAGATACAACCATCAGATGTCCAGAAGGACATTGAGAAGTTGATCCAGAGCGAAATCGACAGCTGCAAGCTTATGCAACTTCCCGCAATACATGAAAAGATCCTCAATGATCTTCAGAAACACTCGGACGGTATGTTTCTTTGGGCAAAATTGATGCTAGATGAACTCCGGAAATCGTCAACCACTCTTGAAGTTCTAGACAGATTGCGCAGCCTACCTCGCGGTCTCGAGAAGGCCTACACTCTCGTGTTTGACAAACTCGTGGTGCGTCTGAATACCCACGAGCTCAAGCTTGCGCAGAATGTGGTGACTTTTGCAACCGTTGCAGCGCGTCCCCTACGGGTACAAGAGATGGCATACATGCATGCGATGAATCTAAAGCTAGACGCCAGTGATAGTGAAGAGGCTTTTGACCAGTATCTTCTTCTAGATCCTACCGAAGCGATCTTGCGAGTGTGCGGGAGCCTAGTATCCATTTCGGATGACCAAATACGATTGGCTCATCCTTCTTTGAGACGTTTCCTAGTCCGTAGCCTTGAGGATGCCGATTCTTCTCAAGTGTCAAATTGTCCGCTTCAGTTCCGCATCAACATGCGAGACGCACATTCAAGGATCAGTCTCGCTTGTTTTCAATACATGAGTTTTGGTCCATATGGATTTCCGATTCAAGAGCCGGATAAAATTGCGGTAATACGATCCCATCATCCCTTACTTGAGTATGCATCCTACAATGCGATCAACCACTGGAAGCTGTCGGGAGCAACTAGTTCTTCCCTTGCGGACAGAGTAAAACAAGTAACTCAATCTTCCGCTATTCTATCCTGGGCCGAACACATTGCAATTGGGTGGATTGAAAACGGATACAACACGTTTTCCGGCGATATTTACGAAGATATGCTGTCCGGAGACATTGCCCCGGAGCTCCGTTCTGTCCTCAGATCCCACTTCCAAGAGGAGATATCACTCGCAATAAATCAACTTGGTCCTAGCCACGAGCACGTAGACTACCTCCGCTTCGCTTTGGCTACCCTGACAGGTATCTGGGACATACATTCGATAACAGGGAGCAGCCTGTCCTCCAACAACAGCAAAGGCGAAGGGGAGAGTAACGATATGAATCAAGTTACGGGGGAGAGTATACACCAGATCAGAGCGCGGCCCTCTGGTGCCTTGAGTGATCGCCTTTCGTCTCTTCAACGCTCATCTGCCGTCATGGCAAAGGCAGACCAATCACTCTACATCAACCGTTTCTTGCCGCACGGGCAGACCTTTACAATGGCCACAATCTTGAAATACGGTCAAGTGCTTCGAAATTGCACCGATCCTCTGCGCATGCTGTTCCAAGCCATTTTACAAAAAGCAGCAGCGTTGCCAATCTTTGCGGTCCTCCTTATAGCCGGATTCTATGAAGGCTTTCGCAAATATCAGGAAGCGCTTGATTTGTCCAAAATTGCTCTCTCTAGAGCCCAGGACAAAACAGGAGTCGAAGCCAACATTGCACATAGCCTCCTCGGTCACTGTTACCAGGAGCTTGGGGATCTCCACTCTAGCTTCCAACACCTGTATCAGGCCATGGACTGTCAAGAAACCCGATGGCCGTACTACACCCGGGTCTCACTGCATGCAGCATACTGCGAGTCAAATAAATATGCAGAAGCTGTGACCTTCTTTCAGGACCTGTTGGTGAAGGACCAGAGGCGATATGGCAAGGATGACTACCGAACTTTCGTGTCCCAGAACTTCGTTGCCTTTGCTCTGTATCATGACGAGCAGTACAATGACGCCATTACGGTCTTAGAGAATATTGCCACTGGATGGAACAGGTCGCTTGGGGACAGGGTCTGGATAGGAGGTGATAATCTGAGGTGCGCGTTTCTGAACCAGCTAGACCAGCTGTGCGACTGTCTAATCTCGAAGGAATTACTGTGCAGGCTCCTCAAACTGATAGAGGGCTTGAGAATGGAGACCAATCTCCTGAATCTGAAAGTTCGACAGCGGATTGGCGAAGTGAAGTACCAAGACCAAAGGGACGAAGAGGCAAGGACATGGTTCGCAGAAATCGCAAAGCTGCTCAGGAAAATGAAGAGAGAGGACAACGACTACAAGAGGATTCTGAGTCGCAACGAGTTGTGGCTTGGTAAAGTTGTGTTTAAGCTGGATGGAGCAGCCTTCGCGATACCGCATTTTAAGAACGCGTTGGATGGATTTAAGTGTACCCACGGCCTGAGATGTTCGTACACAGCAGAGACCTTAGAGGAGCTTGTTGTAGCCTATTACAATCTCTGCCGCTACGACCTCATGCTAGAACTTGCTAAGGAGCTGGCTTCGAGAGATGAAGCCCTTTTTGGCGCGGATGACCCTGTCAGCCAGCGATCGCGAGAATACGTTAGGATTGCACTGGCTAAAATGGTTAATGCTGTGTCTCCGGAGGTGGACAGCGAGGAGGCTGGCGAGATAGTATGAGACCAAGGGAGGGTGTGAGGCGTTTTTGATATACGTCATACCAAATTTGCAGTAGCATGATAACAGAAAGGAATAAGGCTTATGAATTGACTGCGCTTTTGTAATGTTTAAGGCGGTACGGGATGCATAAGAGATTGAGAAGGGATTACCTATCGGCAAGTAGACAAATTCTACAATCTATGTTAGCATTAACTGCCTGTGATCAGCGCGAGTTCAACCACTGTCTTAAAAAAGTTACACCTGATCAACGAAAGATACAAATAGATTCATGTTATTTTTGTCATCAAGCCCTGGCAATGGTTCAACTTTTGAATAAATAAGACTTCCGCTCAGCTTGTAAGTGCTTGCGACATTGACTTTATGTTGCAGTGGCATGTCACATGCTCTCTTCTTCGTAGGTGCTCAGTCTAACGTCCGGAATGATAATCTGGAGTCCGTGAACCATACCGCCAAGTTTGATTGCGAAGTAGAAATGTGTTACTTTGCTGCAGATTTCGATCGCGAGAGAACTTGAAACATTCATTCCAGTCAGCTGTCGACAATTATGAGAAGTTCCAATGTGAATTACAAGTCAGAATGTGAGAGGCGGACAGTTGAGTAGGATTTCTTAGCGTCAGAGTTCGGTGAATGATATGGCAAAAACAAAACCTGTATTCATTATTACCGAAGGAGCTATCTTTGAGCACCAACTCCAGAAATCCAATCCAGAGGCATTTAAATGTGGGCATCAGAAACGAGAGGAGATTCTGCGGTGCAGCAGAGGCGTAAAACCCATATACCTTTGCTGTACTTGCAGACAATGGCCCAATTTCAACGATTCCTCTTCTTTCAAGCCTTTGTGACTCTCAATGCCTCCTTGAAGTTGGCATAACCAGCAATCATACCTCCAAGACCGTAAGACCACTCCGGCAAAGAGATGGTTCCTGTCCAACCCCAGGTGAGGATGAAGTACGCCAGATCGACCTGCAAGCTGCGGTACCAAGCTCGATCCTGGTCGGCGAGCTGCGCCTTGAGCGCCTTCTCATCGACATCCTCGCTCTTCGCCTTTTGCTTGTCGGCGGCGCGGACCTGGACGACGCGGCCGAGCCGCACGAAGTCGAGGACGAGGTACGCGAGGAAGACCCACAGCGCGGCCTTGATGCGGCGGCCCATGACCTCGGGCGTGCCCTTCAGCACGCCCTTGCTCATCAGGTAGTACGTGTTCTCGAACGCTAGGTACGCCGCCATGGAGCCCATCTGCGACCATGCGAGCAGCTTGAGCACGCCGTCCTTCGGCGGGTTCAGGTAGGTCGCCTTGGCGCCCGCCCATATGCGCAGCAGGCCCCAGAGCCGCATCGCCGTCCGGAAGTCGGTGAACATGGTGCCGGCTGCTTTTGCGGATGCGGCTGCGTCGGCCAGTTTCGCTGCCACGCCGGTGGCTGTGCCTTTGCCATCTTGCGCGATGATCTTGCGGAATGTCTGAGATGTGCGGAGGTTGTTGAGGCTGACGGATACGAAGCTCAAGCCGTAGCCGACGAAGCAAAGGGTGCTGTCGATGCCGGAGGCGGTGCTAAGGACGCGGTTGAGGTGCGCGATGCGGTCATCGAGAGGAGAGGAGAAGATCTTGGCAAGCGACGAGGTCGAAGGGATAGGAGCAGGAACTGGTGCTGAAGCTGACATGGTGGAATATGGCTTAGAATTGCTATGGTCGCATCGGACGCGATGATATAGGGACGGAGATGACAACCGAGGCTAGAGGCAGAATACGAATGCAGACGTCTCTCCTTTTGGAAATGAACGAGTCCAAATGGGTGGCCCACTGAAAGGAAGAGTGGAGAATAGAACAGGGAGTATTAAATTGAAGATATTTGCCATACGTGGTAGCAGTGACTCCCTAACGCGCACGCGCTCCTTCGGAGGAAAGTGTCGGTTAATTGTGAGAAATCAAGGCGGGGAAAAGCGGACGCCGAAACGCCTCCGTCGGTAGAGGAGTATGATGCTTGCCAAGGTCATCATCGTCACCAGTCACGTGGAGTTGCTGAAGAAGACGAAGAATTGAATGGCGACGTAGATGAATTGTCAAGAGAATGAGAAATGGGACTGTTTGAAGGCACGATACGCGTCGCATAGAAAGAACAAAGTCACCCATGGGACAGGGATAGAGATGGTTGCCTGATATGGCAAGACGTTAACCTTGCATGACTTAGTGCCCATGTGAATTAATAACCCGTTCGAACTCTCTTTTATTATATTCGTCTTTTGCTGTACTCTGTACGGACTGTTGAACACTTTCGTGCTGCCTTATAACTGAGAAAGGACCCTCTGGCTTCCAATATAAAGTAGCAACTAAGCATATAGACACATATCGGATGCTGCCATCCGCTTCGAACGGGGAAATAGGATGATCAAGTGCTGAGCAGAGCACGTATCCACTCCCAGCTCCCCGCTCCTTTTATGCAATTCGAATGGCTTAAGGGTGCCGACACCGGCTGATTGTGGTTGTATATGACCTTGTAGACGAGAATCATGTGGTTTGGAGTCTGGTGATAGAAAACCTTGGACTCCTACTGTTGACCTGACGAATCTTCTATAAGAGCAAGGGAAAGTTTTCACTCGCACTCTAACGTACTCTTCTTACACTCCTACATAAAGTCATGGGCAAGCTTCCTTTGACGTTCGCCTGTGGTCTTACGGATCGCATGGTTCCGCTCTATTCTGGAGACGTTCAGCCAGAGGGAATAGACCTCAACTTTCTTCCAATCAACCATCCGCGAGATGTATTTGACCGCATGGTGGGAAATCTGGAATTCGATGCATCAGAACTATCGTCGTCCGAGTATATCACGCGATATGTGGCCGGAGACAGGAAGTTCGTCGCCATTCCTGTCTTTCCATCACGCTCTTTCCGGCACAGCTTCATCGTCGTGAACACCAACAAGGTCAAATCTCCCAAAGACCTTGAAGGCGCGAAGATCGGCGTGCAGCTTTATACCATGACGGCCGCTGTCTGGATCCGGGGCCTACTCGAGCACATGGGCGTCGACCTTTCGAACGTGCAGTGGATCCAAGGCGCAATGGAAGACGCGGCCGCCGGCAAACCACACGGCAAGCCCTCGGCCCTGCCAACGCTGAAGCCCATCAACATCAGCACCAACACATCCTCCAAATCGCTGGGGCAGCTCCTCGAGGCGGGCGAAATCGCGGCGACGATCGGCGCCGACCTGCCAGACTGCCTGGGCAAGGCGGCGCACGTGCAGCGGCTCTTCCCGGACTTCAAGGAGCGCGAGAAGCGCTACTACCGTGAGACGGGCATCTTCCCGATCATGCACCTGGTGGTGCTGCGGCGGGAGTTCTACGAGGAGCACCGCTGGGCCGCTACCACGCTGTTCAACGCGCTCAACGACAGCAAGGAGATCATGCGCAAGCGCATGCGCCTGCTGACTGCGCTGCAGTTCATGCTGCCGTGGTTGGGGAGCGAGCTGGATGAGATTGAGCAGATGTTTGGCGACGATCCGTGGCCGTATGGTGTTGAGGCGAACCGCAAAACGCTCGAGGCCCTGATGCGCCATTTGCATGAGCAGGGTATGATTGAGCGTACTGTTACCGTCGATGAGTTGTTCTTGCCTGTAAAGGAGAGATTCATGAGAGTGTAGTTTCTTCCTAGATCCGTAGGATGCGGTGGAAGATGGAATGACCCGTCAAAAGATGGGCACAGCAACGACCAAAACGCTACTTTGCACCTTCAAGATCTTGTGCTTCACTTCATAGTTTGATATCTAGCTCTACGTGATAATTGAGGAGGGAAGAGAGAATATATTCCTATTGACATACATTCTGGGCGTTATTCTGGCTTGTTTTAATTACATGACACCAAATGGTATCAAAGCATGCGCAAGGGTAAGCAATTTAGAACTGAGCGTTTTCCGACGTCTTTAAGAGAAGTGAATGTGTCCAACAACTTTCCGCTTCCATAATCCAACCAATTGAAGCCTAATCAGAACTTAAATCTCATGGTGCGGCCACTCGTGGCCGTACTCAAATTCCTTCTCCTTTTCGCCAGCAGGTTGATCCTGAGAGCCTGTATCCGGGATAATCTCTGCCTCGATGAGCGGACCAACGTACCATTTCCTCCCACCAATGTACCAGTACCCAAGGGCGGCAATTGTAATGGCACCTAAGAACGCGCAGGCGTAGTTCATGGTTTGGGCAGTAACTGGGCGAACGGTCGGCAAGATGAAAATAATGCTGACGAAGAGCGTCCAAAGGCAAGCCCAGACGTTAACGAAGATGCCGAACTTGCCCATGGTCCACGGGCCTGGCTCGAACTTGTTGAATAGAATCTTGCACCAGATCGGGATGCAGTAACTCCAGTCGAGGGCGATGGCACAGATGTTGAACACTCCGGAAATAGCGGCGTACGAACCAAGGCCGATCAGGTTGATGACTATGCACCAGAAAACGGTAATCCAGACAGCATAGAGGGGTGTACCGGTGCGACGGTCAATGATAGTCCATATCTTCGATCCTGGAATAAGCCTGTCGCGGGAGAAAGCGAAGAAGGTTCGAGCGAGCGCTTGAGTCGCAGTGAAGCACACGAACTGTAGGATAATGAAGGCGCAGACGGTATAGAAGATACCGCCGCTCTTGCCAAGCGAGTTGTAGAAGATCTGAGCTACAGGCTGAGCGATTGGTGAAGCAAGGATAGTGGCGGGATTACCCATGCAGAAGCAAAGAACGACGTTGAAGAGCCAACCAGCACCATAAGTGAATCCCATTGCCCAAGAGATGGCCCAAGGTGCTTTGATCTCAGGTTCAGAAATCTCCTCGGTGATATGCGCAGTCGCATCGTAGTCTGTCATCGTCCAGGACACTGACAGGAATCCAAATAGAAACGAGAAGCCAACTGGACTCCATCCGGACGTGGAATCAGTGTTCGTGAAGACATACTTCGCATCGTTCTTAGGATGTGTTTTCGCTAGAAGAGCAATGCTGCAGGAAACGAGGACCAACACGTGGAAAATGACATAGGTCTTGGTCATTCGCTCCATCCACTTTGTCGAGAGAGAATTAACGATGCCGCAAAGGACTGTAAGCGCAGCCATAACGCCGATAGTTGCGCCGACTGATGGGACGTAGTTGAAGTCTCTTGCCATCGAAACAGCAGCAAGCAGTATCTGGGCCGAACCATACTCGGAAGATGCAACACCTGCTACCTGACCAAGCAAGTTAATCCAACCAACGAACCATGAGATCGCCGGAACCCATCGTTTAGGAGCAAGACGTGAAACCGTATAGTAAAGCCCACCGCACGTGGGATACGCCTTTGAAAGTTAGTTCTCCATCCGATGGGTGGATGAGGAATAGTGGGTGATGATTCAGCGGCGCAAGGCTGAGAGTTCGAAGGTAGTGGGGCACCAAATTTGGCAGTCCAACAGCGGGAATGACAAATAAGAAATTACAACGACGATTGTCGCTGGAAAAAATTAAATGAGACGACTTACAGAGACAAGTTCTGCAACTGAACACGCGATACACATGCATCCTGCACCACTGATAAGCCAGCACCACTGGGAAAGATGTTAGCGAACATGTGCAGGATTCAAAGGCAAACAGGAAAAGCAACGAGCCGAGCCGAGCATGAAACCTTCGCCTTTCGAATATACTTTCTGATATGCAATTGGTAGCATTAGACTTGAAATCTGTCTTCGATAGAGGGAGGCATTAGGATCAAGCAGACGGCATAGCTTTTAGTCTCTGTACGAAAACATTACGTACAACCGCGGAGGCAGAACCACCAGCATAGAGCGGATAAGAAAAGGTCGTTGTGACAGTTGAAAACAGACCGCTGATCGAGACAGCAAATGAGAAGGTGGATAGGTATCCGAATTCGCGTTTGAAGACCTTGCTGATGTCAGATGGAAGGATGTCAAAAATGTTTGCCCGATGATCATTTGCTGACCGGTTTGTATCCAAACTTCTCCGCAAGCTCACGATCAGCAGCGTTCAGATCCTCCAGTTGAACAGTCCTGCGTCGACCTTTTTCATCTCGAAGTTCGATCGCGCCGACGCTGGCCCTCCGAGGGACGCTGATTTCGTTGGCTTGAAGTACGTCGGTCATGTTGGATCAATTTCCTTTCAATTCGTTTGGCAATTCACGATCGAAACCTGAAGTTGCTCTTGCGCCACTTGCGAGTTCGAAGCACACGCTTCGAGCAGGTATGAAGGAGAAATACGGGTTCGCGAGGTGGCAATGGATGCATGTACGGATATCACTACCCTAATATCAAGGATAAAAGCCGTTTACTTTGTCGAAAGCAGTGGTCGACAAAGCTGCGGGCAAGAGAAAACACCGCAAGACGATACCAAGCCTTTTTAATCAAAGAGAAGAGAGAAGGCTATGCAAAGGAAAGGCTTAAAGAGCGGCAAAGGCCCGCATTTAAGATTGGGCAGCTCAAGAAGCTAACCAGTGATCAGCAGTTGAAATGCCACCCCTATGATAAGGAAAAGTTCCGCTAACAGCTGGTGCCGCACAGGACGGAAGCTAAGAGGATCGAAGAGGTGTAACCAGCGAAAGATGCAGAGTCCGTAAAAACTGGATGTTCACGGGCCAATGAAGGCGGCTGAGGATGCCACAAGTCGACCACAATTCTTGGCTTCGGCGCTCTGGCCTCGTTGCTGGGCGCGCGGGGGCGTCGGGTTGGATCCAAGGATGGCTGAAAGCACGCGAGCAACGGACTCTCCGAGCGACATTGAGGAAATGATGTCCGTACTTGGGGTTAGGTCCGTTGGAGGATTGTTATCAACATGAGGCTGGCTCTAGGTGCATGTAGGATAACAGAACAGCTGAATCTTATAAAGGCCAGCGAATCCGGATCGTGCTTTTCGTACGAAACGAAGTACAAAGGATTCCAAAGACCCATCCTTCGGATCTCAGCCATGCCAGATAAGCTAGGCCTTTACAGGGCTACGCCGTTGACGTAACCAAGCTGCCGAAAGCAAATGAGAATAGCGGGGAAATTGGGATCAAGTCATCCTCTACCGTGGGGGATGTAGCTGAAGAGGAAGCCATAGGCGGGAGCCGTTGTGAAGTTAAGTAACTTTTAATGTGTCCATGTATGTGTAAACCTGAACGCAAGGACGTGTAGCATTCCGGTACGTAAAGTACAGAGCACCTTTGAAGGAACCTACGATACATCCCAAACGTTGTGGTGGAAAAACTCGGGTCTGGCTCATGACATTAAGCTTCTTCAGTAGCAGAATCAAGCAATAGCAGTGCAAATACGTCCAAATATCCCAGTTTCGAACTCTGTATCTCACTGGGCTTGCTATCACTGTGAAAGAAACAAATGAATGATGGATTCTCAATTCAATTTGCCGTTGTTCTTCGTAGAAGGCTACCCTGCACGACACAGCTCGCGCGAAAGGAAACAAGATTGAATGAGAATTCATCTGGAATCGGACATTCCAGATGCCTGAATAATTGAAAATAAAGCTCTGTCGTCAGGACATTGAAGGTGAATAAACTACCAACGCCATGACAAAGTAAAATCCAAGGTTACGATGCCCATTGAACAGAAGCGTCATGGTACATAAAGCCTTGCATCCTAAGACAGTCCGGTGTGAAAATCACCTGATACTGCAGAGATCTTTCTCGCTAAACTAGGTACTTTATAGATTTGCTGACTCGAGAAGCCGTAGAAGGAGAAATCCGGGTGCGACGGAGTGAACCAGGAAATGATTCTCGGAATCGGTCGTCGAACGGGCAGTCTTTGGTGGTCAGATTAGGGAGTTTTACTGCAGACGTAGGCGGGTTGATCTCCCGTCGGATAGGAGCCAGAGCCAAATTTCTGGGCTGAGCCGTGGCTTTCTCAACTTGTCAAACCTGATTATTCTCCTAATATCATTTTATGGCTACATATACGTAGGCTTTTTCACTACATTCATCGTACCAGATTGATCATTGGGAAGGTGGAAGTGGCTTCGCAAACCATGCCGTTGGTTGCTGAGAGGCCGCATGAATGAGTGACTGCATCCCGTTGCAGGCGTCAAAAGTGCATTATAGCAACCATAAACGAAGAGACTTGACGATGATTGCTCTGGCCTTTCATTCTGAAACGATCATTTATCGTGCATCTCTGAAGTAATGCCTTCTTTCGCTGACGTCACACGCATAATTACTCACTACTCGGTTGCAAGGTTGCCATCCACGATTTCTGCCCTTCCAAGACTTTCCCATACGATAACCGCAGAGGACCCCAGCTGTACGGTAGCTCAGTGGCTTCCCGCCTGCTGTCTCACTCTTACTGCTGGGTTTGCTTTGTGCTGAGTCGAATTATCCCCTATTGATTGGCTGAGCTGCAAACTGGGAAAGCACCAGTACGCCCACTCACACTTTCGGTCTTCCTTTAGCCTGTCAAACCGGCGTGCCCGCTCCCGCCCTGCCGCGCGCCGTCGTCACTTGTCTCTCCGTCACCTCCAACTTCGCACATATCGTATGCACCCGTTATTGAGGCTGAGCTACTTCTTTCTATCTCAACGGAGCCACTGTCAACTCTGATTCACTGCCTGACCGACCCTCTTCCGCTTCTCATAACCTTCCTACCACCCGCGAAGATTCAGATAGCTGATTGCCGCTGCGCGATAAACCAACAGCCTCACCGGCCATGTCCCGACGACGGCGCGACTACCCCCCCGACGACTACTACGAAGAACGGGAAGACTTCTACCAGCGAGGTCCTCGCCGCTCAACTCGTGAGTATGAGGAACGCGACGTCGAACTCACCCGTGTCCGATCCCAACCAGACTTCCTCCGCGATGGCTACGGCCGCAACTCATCAGGTCCCCTGGTTGTAAGAGAAAGGACCGAGGAGCGTGAAGTCAATTTCGACGATACGAGGAGCGTCAGAAGCAATGCCACATCCAGACGACCGGTAAGAAGAGAGGTCGAGAGAGAAGAGGTGATCATGCGCGAAGATGACCGTCGACCGCCGCCGCCGCGCCTTCGAGAAAGAGATAGAGAAGTTGAGCGGGACGAAGTTTTCATCGAGAGGAGAGAAGGAGAACGTCGACCTCGGCTACGTAAAGAGGAGAGGGAAACAGAAATCGAAATCAGACGAGACGATCGTCCTCCGCCGCGTCCACGTCCGCGCGAGCGGGAAGTCGAGCGAGAAGAGATTGATGTCCGCGCTATACGGACCGAGAGGTCTCCTTACCCAATGCCACGCGAAAGAGAAGTTGATCGAGAAGAGGTCGTCATTCGACGTGGAGAAGGCGAGAGACGTCCATCCAGACGAGAAGTTGAAAAGGAAGAAATCACCATTCGAACAAATGATGTCGAACGCCCTCGATCACATCGACCTTCTCCACGCCGCGAAGTTGAAAAAGAGGAGGTGCTCATCCGCCAAACCACTCGTGATGACGACACTCGCTCTGTTCGCTCTTCTCGGCCTCGTGAAGTTGACAGGGAAGAAGTACTTATCCGCCAAACCACTCGTGATGACGATACTCGCTCTGTTCGTTCGTCTCGGCCTCGCGAAGTTGATAGAGAAGAAGTGCTTATCCGCCAAACTACTCGCGACGATGACACTCGTTCCGTTCGCTCTTCTCGGCCTCGCGAGGTCTCTGAGGAACGCGAGAAAATCGTGATTCGCGAGCGCTCTCGCGGTCCCGACCGCGGTCTCCCACCACCACCTCGTGGCAATGTGGTTGCACGAGAAAGGGAAGAATTCATCATACGTCGTCGACAACCACCGAGTCCATCTCCCAGCCCATCGCCACCGCGGCGGCCTTCGGTCGAGCGCGAGGAAATTATCATCCGCGAGCGCAAAGAACGTACACCAAGTCCTGAGCCACCACCTTTGGAACCGGAGATATTTAGACCACCGCCAATCATCCGTCCACCGATTCATCAAGAAATCCGCCAGGATATTATCACTCACCATCGACACATTGAACACGGTAATCATCTTTGGATTTCTAGGTTCAGTCGGAAGCTTACATTACCGCAGATGTTGAGCGTGCACGTCCTCCTAGTCCAGATCTCCCTCTTCCGCCTCCGGAGGAGAAAGTCCAGACTACGGAGATTGAAATCAAGCGACGGTATGGACACGACAGGATTGTATTTACACGAAACGCAACTAACTCTGTGAATCCTAGTAGTGGCAACGGCCGCGGCGAAGGGGAAGAGATCAAAATCGAGCGGAAAACCCGGGATGTTGATAGACTCGATACTCGTTCTGTCCGTGACGACGAAATCGTCGCTCGATCACGCTCAATGGAACCTCCACGCCGCCGCTACTACGATGATCCTGTCGAGTTTGAAGCTGACTATTACAATCGTCGAGCCTTGGAGCGAGCGTATCCCGGCGAGGCATACAACGGCGCGACCCGTGACTGGTCTATTGTCGACGTTCCGCCTGGAACTGAACGCGTTCGAATGGACGGCGTGGGAGGTGGCACCCAAGAAGTCACATGGTCACGATACAACGGCGTTCGCAGAAGTAGATTTGTAGACGGAGAGCGCGAATTCGACACACCTTATGGCCTTGGAGCTCCTGATACTGTTGACGACCGTCGCATCATTGTTGCACCGAGAGCAGGAGAAGTGGGCAGGACAAGGAAAAGTGAAATGTGGACAGAGATCACGAAGGACCTCGTTTCCAAAGACGCCATTGAATACATGGGCTACGAGTACGAAGAAACGGAGTACTTTTATTATGTGATGGAGTATCTGCGCTACGTGAGTAGTTTGCGTTTCAACTTCTAAGTCTTCTCCACTGACGGTCTTATAGGAAGATATCCTCCAGCTCGTTGACCTATCTGATGAAATTCGTCGTAGCCGTCGCAGACGCATTCGCGAGATGGAATGGGAACGGCAAGATCCGCGTTTGCCACGTCCACCGATCGATCGTGAAGACCGTTTCTATGAGAAAGAAACCATCATTGATCGCAGGCGCGGGTATTGATATATGTGAAATTCGAAGACGAGTACATGGGATCAGTGGCCACGCCTGGTGGCAAATATTGAAATGTCTTCTCGCAACACTGTCCCATGGCTCTACGATTTCGATACCGTGAACGTTCAGCGATTAGATATGTTCTGTGTGGTGGTTCATGGACTTTATTTTGCATTGCACACTTGTACGAATTAACCATTCGACGGCCATTATGAACGACTTATGACCCACCAACAACCAAATACCATTTCAATTCAGCGAAGTATGAGCCTAGCATGTTCATAGAGAGATGTAATGACAAGCAGTTGGCACAGAGAGGTTGAGCCTTGAACTTTGACCATTTCGAACCGTTCAGTTTCAAAAGCTCTCTGTGTGAAGGAATGAGCAATCCAGCCCGCTAACAATAGGGTATTTATGCCTGATACCCACAGTACGAGAGTATGGCTGCCTTGTTGCGCCATTGTTCTCGGCTCATCTGTGCATCGAGGTAATTCGCCAATGTCAGCATGACTATTCCGTACATGGACTTACCTCTAGGTAGGCAACCCACAACGGCTAAACTTACTAAAAATTACTCAGCCGCACGAGATTGTTATAACATCATCTGGTATTCCATTAAGACAACGATGAGGAATAATATTGTTACTATTATCGAAGAGAATATCTGTTTGAGATTTCGCTCTTCGAACGGTACTACTTACAGCTTTTGTTGAGCGGAAGCTACGTTCTCGCCATATACCTTTTTTCTGGCACTCTTATCTCTGAGCCTAGCCAATAAATACGCTGTCACCGTTGATCCATATAAGATATCCAACATGCGCATATTGAGCCAACTGATAATCCTAGTCCTCGCTGTCCGCGGTTTGGCACAAGAAGGTTCACCGCAGGAACTCTCCAGCACTGTTAACTTGTATGACCACCTCTTCCATCGTTGACGTACCAAAAGTACCACTGGTCGAGGCGAAGACGCTGACTATATCATGTTGACTAGCTACTTCGATCTCGACTGCCAGGATTTCGCTGGTGCCGTTGAGATAGACAACAGTAATCAGCCAACCGGTGGTCCATATGGAAGCAGTTCGGGCATGTGGATACGCCAGGGAGCATGTAAGTGGTGTTCACTATCAGTTGCTAATCTATCATTGGATCTTGATATTCGAGCTCTTGCTGTGAGCGGTTAGTTAGAGTCGACTTCTACTGACAATTTATTTTCTACCACTCTACAGGGATCAGCGATTGGGGTTTCGTCTCAGGCGATGGTTCGATCGTTTTCGATAAACCACAGGTTTGGACAGCAGCAGAGCCTGGGCAATGCTGTCCAATTTCGGGCGCAGGGGGAATATACGCCAGGAACGTTGCCTCGTCTCCATCATCGGGTAATCAGCCTGGAGTAGAAAATCGAAATGAGCTGTAGCCAGCGATAACTTCTGTTCTTCGCATCTCTTCGCACAGTCTCTGGCGAAAGGAGCTGGGTGGCAGGATATTACGTGCCTGGATTATCTAGAATTAATGTAATCGAATGAATGGTTTAAGTTCTCAATGTCTTGGGCGGCACGGTATTGGCATGGTGGTGATGCGGCGCGAGATGGAACACAGAGAACTCTTACTTACTAAGTAAGATTGTAGTCACGTGTTTGAATACAGTACGATACAGTAAATAGGAGGTCTTGGCAGCCGATCGATGCTCGTTGATTTATTGGTGATTAAACCAGCCATTGCAATCACCACCAGCCTTCAGCCCCCGGCATCCACGTAATCCCTCAACGCCAAGCCTCTCCCACCCTCCTGACACACCACCTTCTTTCCTCCTTCCACCATCTCCCTTTCATCACCTGTAACAACGACGACCGGCATAACTGTCTACCTCACCTTCTACCACTCCCACACGCTCTGAGAGACCCGCTCCTCCTGGTGGCCACCCGGCCAGAAGCACATCAACATGAAGTCGACACTCGGCCTCTTGGCCCTCGCCGCAGCAGGAGCCCATGCCATTATGATCCCGTCGACTGTTGCACTCGAGAATATCAATGCCGAACTCGGACCGACCACTCTCTTTCATCCATTCACCAATATCATCGAGATCGCCTGCCCTGGCTGCTTGTTCGCTCAACCGCACGAAGGCGGCTTCATCTGGACAAAGGGCGTCGAGAATAGCCTGATACTCAACATCTCAGTTGGCTCTAACCCGTCATCTCTGGAGTTGAACGGCGTCCAATTTTACCCACCGCTCATGACCCTCTCCTCCGAACCTCCAATTCCCACCATTATCCAGATTCCCGCTGGTGTCACGCCACCTGAGGCTGTGGCACATCCAGAACAGTACGCATCACTCCGTCTGACGTCGTGGTCCTTCCACGCAGGCTCCGCTAGCACCATCAATGGCCAAGGCCACGAAATCATTTCCATCAGCTTGCACCTAGGCGCGCTGGAGACGCAGGACATCAACGTGCCCGACCTCTCCATCACCGCAATCAAGGACACAGAAGGCATCCTGACAATCGTACGCCTGGAGCAGACGCCGGCGCTCGACTCGCCGCCCGACAAGGGCACGGAGTGCACCGGCTGGCCACTGCTGTGCAAGTGGAAGGCGATGCTAGCGGCGAAGCTGTCGGCGTGGAAGAGCAAGATGCACGGCCACCACGGGTGCGGCAAAGGCAAAGGCAAAGGCGCGCACGGCAAGCCGACGGTCGGCGCCGGCGCCGACGAGCCGCATCGCAGCCACCACAAGGGCCCTGACGGCAAGCACCACGGACATGGCCACGGCCACCGGCACCACTCCAAGCTGCACCGCATGCTGCACGCCATCGCGCGCGTGCTGCTGACCGTGCTGGTGCCGGTGCTGGTCGGCGTCGCCGCCGGCATGCTGCTGTACCTGGTAGGCTACGCGGTCGGCGCGTCGCTGGCGTTCGTGGTGGCGCGAGTGGTCGGGCGGCGCGCCGCCGGCTACCGGCCCATTGTGCTGGTCGAGGACGACGAACGCGAGCCGCGCGCCTCCACCGAGAAGTGCGAGTATGCCGACGAGGATGCCGGAGAGGCGCCGCCGCGCTATGTGGAGGTTGAGGGCGAGGCAGTACTCAAGGTTTGAGCGTGCGCGTGTCGATGAGAGATTGGGATGCTGGATTGGCGCATTGTGGACTTTGCTGGCCTCCGGCTACCTATCGGGTTGGAGGTAGAAATTAGTATCACAGTGGTCTTGTGGTCGGCGTTGGATGGCTAATCCGCACTGAGTATCGGCACTCTTTTCATAAGTTCCCTCTGCGAGTATTCTCGTCTGGTTTAGTTAGATTCGAGGTCAATGTATTGGCTATTCCGGTTCTACCCTAATCTTTCTGTTTCTCAAGACGTCAAATCTCTACGCAGTGTCCATCGTCATCTTCGACTGACTGCTTCAAGAATGGATTAGCTGCCTCTACATTCCGCATCTTGCACCGCCGTATGCAGCATTCGTCTATGCTGAGATTAAGTTATACACGGTCTATTGACTTCTAGTCTTTGGCATTCATCTCCTGGCTGTTCTAGGCGAAACCTACGACATATTCAATACGATACACTGAGATGCTACTGTCCCACCGTAACAATAGCGGACCCTGGTGGACTGGCCACTGACCAAGGGTAGAATATTCAATTTCTTCGTTGACACGAATTTCCACCACTGATACTCGGTCCTCGGGTTGATTCAGCGTGCAATTGCACCGATGGCCAAGACTTCAAACTGATTCACCTTCCAGGCTGGGTTTCAGCAGCATGACGTCTTTCCAGTGGGCGGGAAACCGAGATGGGGTTATTGCATACCGTACCCCACCAAATCAGCGCTGATCCCAAGATACTCAACCGCAACGGTTGGCATTCCCGACTTCATGCCCTCATCACCCGTCTCTTTTCCGTGTTCTGTAGAATGCGGTGTGTGGCTGTCGGCTGGCTTCAGGAGAGGGTCATCATTGGTGAACACAGGGGTTTATGCCGTCAATTGATGTCAATCCTTTCAAACCCCAGACATCGCCATCACCAGAACACCACACGAACCCGTCCCAATGGTACTCCAAAGCGGCAATAATCATCTTAGAGAACAAACCCTAGGAATATCCGATGTTTTCAAGCCCTACGTTGCAATGCAGAGAGGAGGCGTCGCCCCCGTCGTATGCCAAGATAGCGGTCTTTACTCCCAATGGGGAGTATTGTCTCTGGTTCATAAAGAGCCATTCTCTCGGTAGTTGTATTGAGCAGAAATCAGCATCGCTTCAGCAAACATGGCTATCTTCAGGAGACAATCATTGAAAACGCGTGATGATGTGAGGACTAGAGCGGCTGACATTACTATTCGTCAATCCATCTTTCCTCTGGTTCTAGTCACTACTCTTTTCTTCCTCTGGGGGTTTAGTTATGGTCTTCTGGACACGCTGAACAAGCATTTCCAGAACACTCTTGGAATCACAAGAGCTAGGTCTTCAGGTCTACAAGCGGCCTACTTCGGGTTCGACTTTCCTTCCCGTACGTCATATACTACTTCCGGATCCTAACGTCCTTTACAGCGCGTATCCTCTCGCATCACTGGGCCATGCAAACTGGATTCTTCGTCACTATGGCTACAAGCCTGTATTCATTTGGGGACTTTGTCTCTATGGCGTAGGCGCTTTAGTCGCTTGGCCATGTATTCTGCACCGCTCATTCGGCGGTTTCTGCGCAGCAATTTTCATCATCGGTAACGGCTTAGGATCTCTAGAGACAGCAGCCAATCCATACATCACAGGTCAGTTGAATATTTCGCTAGTCTCATCTTCTCACGTCTGATTGTCTCTCAGTCTGTGGTCCACCTCGCTACGCTGAATTGCGTATCAACATCTCTCAAGCATTCAATGGCGTAGGAACCGTTGTCGCCCCAGTACTCGGAAGTTATGTCTTCTTTCTCAAGACTGGTGATGATGAGCAGGCACTCAAGAACGTTCAATGGGTGTATCTCGGCATTGCATGCTTCGTCTTCTTCCTTGCCGTCGTCTTCTACTTCGCTCCGATCCCTGAAATCACAGACGCCGACATGGCCTACCAAGCCGAAGAGACACACGCTGGCACAGACGTCAAACCGTTCTGGAAACAGTACCGCCTTTTCCATGCTGCCTTCGCCCAGTTCTGCTACACAGGCGCGCAAGTCGCTATAGCCGGTTACTTCATAAACTACGTCACAGAAACAAGACCGAACACGAGCTCAGCCTTAGGATCGAAGTTTCTCGCGGGCGCTCAAGGCTCCTTCGCTTTAGGTCGCTTCACCGGCGTGCTACTGATGAAGTTTATCCGTCCACGATTGGTCTTCCTCTTCTACCTTTCCATGTGCATCGCCTTCATTTCGCCGAGCATCACACAGCGCGGAAACACCGGCATGTCGATGCTGTACGTCACGCTGTTCTTCGAGAGCATCTGCTTCCCGACCATCGTCGCGCTCGGAATGCGCGGTCTGGGCAAGTACACAAAGCGGGGATCAGGCTTCATCATCGGCGGAGTCGCGGGCGGCGCTTGTGTTCCGCCGTTGTTGGGCGCTGCCGCCGACGCCCAGAACAGCACGGCAAAGGCCATGAGCGTGCCGTTGGCCTTCTTCATCGCCGCGTGGACCTACAGCCTTTGCGTCAACTTTGTGCCTGCGTACAGAGACCCAGCCGATAAGTTCACCACGGCGAAGATCGGCCTCGAAACTGGCTCGCCGAGAGATGAGGAAAATCAAAGAGACGAGGAGGTCAAGGAAGATGACTATGCAGAGAAGCCGTCCATTGAATCGCCGGAAGTTTCAGCGGCGCCTGATCGCGTTCCCGAGAGGATCTAGATTGATTGTCTATGGAAGCCATTGAAGAAGTTTTGGCAGAGTTGGGATCTGTCCAAGGTATTTTACATAAGCCAATTTGTATATGATGAACCAATTCGACTCCATCTATGCTTTTGACGTTTCCGACTTCTTCTGTTCCTTCTTAATCTTTCGCCATCCAATTCCCCAAGCACAAATAAATGCACCCACTGCGACCCCAACAGATAAGTAAAAAACGCGGTCGATAGCATAGGCGTAGGCGTGTAGAACGCCCGCCAGATCTGCAGAATCTATGATCTGCCGAAAACCTGTCGCACCTGCAGCTACCACAGCTTGAGCATTCACAGCCGGAGCGTATTTACGCAGCCCAGCTAGGAAGCCGTGACTGAATATCGTCTCCGCAATGCTGAGGAACAGCGCACCTCCGAACGTCTGGGCGAATATGATGAGCGCCATGCCGGAAGAGTTCTGCTCTGGTGGAAGCAAGTTCTGGACAGCGATGAGGGGCTATGCAAGTTAGAAAACGTCCAAGAGTCCGTGGGAGATCCATACCATTTGCAGACAAATCCCACGGCCTAGGCCTGCGATCATTTGATATATGACCCATTTGGCTGTTACCGAGTGCGACGAGAGAGTGGAGAGTAACCCAGCACCAACGCTCGCAACAGCGTTACCCGCAACGGACCATGGGAGATAGTATCCCCATCTCCCGACTACCAAGGTCAGCGACCATCAATGCTCGAGGACTAGGGCCACAATTACCTAGGAATCCTGATGTTACGGCGCCCAACATTTGACTTAGAATTCCCGGCAGGACGTAAACACCGCTCAATGACGGCGAGACTCCCTTGACCGATTGGAAATATATCGGCAGGTAGTACGAAATCGTGAGTAGGCAGCCAAAGAAAAAGAAAATGACGAGGCACGAGCACCACACGATTCTCTGGCTCACCATCGAAGGCGGCAGCATGGCGTCGTCCCCGACGTGGACCTCCCACGCCGCGAAGAGACACAAGACAACGCCGGAGCCGCAGAACAGACCGATTATGGTTGCGCTCCGCCACGCGTAAGCTGTCCCGCCCCATTCCAGCGCCAGCAGGAACATAACGGCGCAGCTGGCGAACAGGAAGAAGCCTGGGAAGTCCAGCTTTGACAGGGTCACGAGAGTCGTCGTCTTCTGCCGCGACTTCTTGTGCGGTTCCTCGGGAATGTGGATAATGAGAAGGACTAACACTGCGACGGCGCCGATTGGTAGGTTGATGAAGAAGCCTAAGCTGTTAGCATTGCTTGTGACGCTTTGGATGAAGATGATACGAACACCAACGCCAGCTTGCGTACTGAGTCAAGACTCCTCCTATCGTTGGACCGGCGACTATACCAATCTGGCTGACTATAATACAGTATTAGACGTCGAAGCTTCGTTACGAGGAGACTTTGTTTACACACAGGACATCATAATGCCAAGGAGCGCTGATGATGGTTGTCAGTGTTTGCCACAGTTGAGAGGAAGTGCGAAGATGGCCTTACCTGGTCTTTTGTGCATGGGAGTTGATGCGGATAGTATGGTAATTGCTCCGTTTGCGATACCCGCTCCTCCCAATCCTGCAACGGCCCGGCCGATGATGAGCATCTTGGAGGATCGCGCCGCGCCACACAGCGCAGAGCCGATTTCGAACACACCAACGAAGATGGCATATGTGAGCTTGCTCGTGTTAGCTGAGTTGGAACTGCCAGAGTCTGTTTGGGTCGTACTTTTGTTGGGAAGAGAGAGTAGAACCTGCCAGTCAAGGGTTGGAGGGCGCAGCTAGTACCGGCGTCAGTCTTGACTTGTGAAGAACTCTACAGAGAGATGCAATACCTAGATATGAGAAACGCACTGCCGTACCACCCAACATCTGGGAGGGAATGGAATTGGTTGGTGATACGAGGAATGGCCTGGTACGCGTTACTTCTTGATGCCTCTCAACCGCAATCATCCAATGCTCCAACATACAGTAACAATGATTGCTTGATCTAGCATCATTAGAAATACGGCTAGAGTTGCGGCGGCTAGCAGCATCCAAAGCTTGAATCCACTGATGTATTCCTGCTCCACTTCTTCGGTCTTTTCAGACGTCTCAACGCTTCTGTCAGAAGGGATTTCTGAGATTTCGACTTCGTCCCCATGTTTCTCAATGTTTTCATTCTCAGAATCTGGTTTTTCGTCTTGACTCTTTTCCATGATGCAGAGAATGAAATTCGCGATTAGGCTGTTTGTTTATGTTGGGGTTGGGGAGGAAAACAACAGTGTAGTTCTGCATGAATGGAAAGAACCCAAGTAGGTAGAATCACAGCACAACTTGTCAAGTGTGTTTTGGAAGCGCTTCATCCGTTTTAGGTGTTAATTCTGATAGTGATTATGAACAAACAAACGGCGTATGACTGTTCATCAAAATCCGAACCCCGCGTGAGGCTTGCTCCCCGTGCACATATCATGAACAAGCAGCCAATGATTTGTTGATCCATTCAGACCCGTCAATCCTTCTTCCTTCACTAGCGTATGAGCGGCAATCCTTTGCTGCTGCCTATACGCGTACCTAGTGCGAGAATCTTGTACAGAGGAGATAACGTGGAAAGTGGTTGCTGCTGCCGCTACGGCCTCTGCGATGGCCGAAATGACACACAAAGCCGTCGATGAGCCGTCGAAGCCATTGTAAAACTCAATGCGTTGATGTTGGATGAACCTTGAATTCGGCATCGTATCATTGGTATCTTGCAATTAGAAACCGTACGGCTCTACAAAGAACTCATATCCCGAACCCACCACGTCCTGCATCCATCCATTGTCATTCACGTCAAAGCTCATATCTGCAAAGTTGAGCGCCTCCAATTGTTGAGTACCCAAAACGCCATCTCCGCCTTGTGTATCGCTCGCTGGCAAGTTTAGATCACCCACAACGTCGGTTTCCATCATCATCTTCGGTAGAATCTTCGCCTCCCAAAAATTGAGAATTCCCATTAGTATCTTCTCCGTATTCTTCCACGCAATCTCGTGTACTCCTCCAGGAGGCATATCACCTTCGAGGCCCGCGGCGGCTGGAACCCTCACCCACAGCTCAAGCCATGTCCTTATCGTCTCGCCGAAATCAATCTCGCGCATAACCCGTCGACGGTCCCAAGGAATGTTGGGTGATTCGAAGGTTGTCAGCCGGAAGAGTGCAACCATGCAGTGGGCGGCTTGGGAGTAGGTACCTATAGACAGGTACGGGTAGCATTGTAGTGGGAAGTTATTGGTGTTGGAAAAGATCGAAAAGAAGGATTTCACAGCCGAGAGACATGTACAGAGGTTATGAATGTGCCTCGTTTGAGTGGCGGGATCCATCGTGGTGGATTTTGAATGGGCAAGTTTGAGACTATGTTCGTGGATGCTTACCACGATGTTGAGTTTGTGTAATTGTACCATCCCTGTGTCTTGAATGAGCTGTTTTCTAAACCGAAAGATAGAGAGGCTGGCTTACGATTTGAAGTTATACGCTCTATAGTTGACCGGTTCAATTCATTGACCTGCAACGTGAACATGTCCACGTAGGAGTCTTGCAACATGATACTTCCAGTAACGTTTTCCAGACTCGTGTAGGTCCATTGAACACTTGCGATTCTGTCTCGTATCAATTGGCTTCGAATGAGATGGACTAGAAGTTTATCTGTGGAGTACTCCTCGGCCTCTTCGAGCATTCGCAAACATTCCTCCATGTACGGTGTCCATCGCATAGGTTCCATCCGCTGGAAGTAATGTGCGACTCTAATTGAATGAGCTAAACGATCCGGAGCCCAGAATCAGAACAATTCACATTGAAGACAAATAGAACAGCCCAATAAGAGATCTTCGTTCTTCCATGGATCTCGGTTTGGTCGACGCACCGCCAACTGGAGCCTTGGGACAACCCTGGTCGTTGTAGTTTAACATCACTTGGTCACTAGAAATTGGTTTTGTGAGTCCAAGATCACCTGCGACGGCCATTCCAAGATGAAGGTCTGCTGTCATATTAGACTTCTTGCAGATGAAATGCTGACCCCAACCAACGTAAACCAGAATTCCGAGAAGCAAATCTAGGGTCTTTGAATTTTCAATCAGTATCAGTCTTCCCATCTCCTTCCGGACTTCAAGACCTAGAGCCTTTTGGCGGGTAGAGACTTTGCTGCATACGGCTCTTATGACGAGCCATAAGAACGGGCGTTGCTCCTTCATCTCATCTACTGTTAGGCTTGGTGGAAGGCAGACGATGGGGCACATCGGGATCATAACCGATCGAAAAGCTTCGAGATATTCTGCACACTCACGATCCGACTCCAGAGGATAACATAATGAAGCGCATGGGGTCCCTTTCGCGGAAATACCAATTGATGGGGTTGGAGTTGGAGGTTCGAAGACCCTGTTGTCAGAAATTTCATTAAGAGCAAAGCCATGGACTGAGTGGTCTTTCGTTTGTGACTGGGAACGTAGCAGATGAACGAGGCCGTCGAGTTTTTCCTCAAGGGCAGCCGTCCTGCTGGCTACTGCAGCCACGGATGGCGGGTTCTTCTTTGATGTTCTTCTCTTTCGAACAGTTGGAGCCGGTTGACATTCTCTATTCAATCGCAGACATCTAGCGCTTGGATTAGCCTTCGTTGTTCAGCTTTTATGTCACATTTCGAAGCGATTGTTACGCCAGCAGCATGTGTGAAAGTATGCGTTGGTCTGCTGTTACGTTCGTGTTTTTCCAAATAAGACTTCACATAGAGAAAAGATTCCCATCTGTGAAGCAATTATTTCTAATAATTTTTATGGTTCATCGGAATAGAGAATTGAGACATACCTCTCGCAGCTGCCTACAGATGTATAGACACACCTGGTTTTAGATCTAACGCAACTCACACAGGATTTCCCGTACGAAGAAGTAGATGAAGTGGTTTCAAGGGCAGCAACCCCTCCCGGCTCAGATTCACTCATCGGTATTGAGTTGAAATTTTTGAGAAGTCTAGGGGAAATTAGGAGAGGCGCACTGAAGACGAAAGAGTAGACGCTTCGATCGGAGTTCGTGCTGCTGTGTCGGTGTTGAACTGACAGGACAAAAGTATGGGCAATTCTTGGCCACTAATTTCGTTACTATCGCCTATGATTGCGTTCATATCGTACACAAATTTATGGTAGCAGAACTCCGAGGCCCGAGCATTCGAATTGCGTTGAAACATCCGCGTCCGTTCTAAAGAGCTTAGATCAAATCTGATGGAACTTTATGGCCAGAAACTTACGATTAACTTGGCTGGTTTTCGTTTTGGCCTCGACTATTCACACACCCCCTGTTTGACTTTTCGCAAACCCCCCCTGCCTAACTTAGAGGGTATTCCCTAAATATCCTATAAATACTTCCTAAGTACCCCCTAAATTAGCGCGTGTACTCTTGGTCCTGCCCTGCGAATTTTTGGGCGCAAAAGATGAGGTAGAGAGGTCGAAAAACGCGCTTTTCTGCAGCCAGATCGCACCAGGAGGATTTAAGAGCTGGAGAACCTTTCAAATGAGGAATAGCGCCTCGAAGAACTCTTTGCGAGGCTAAAAGAGCTTCATTTTCGCGCGAATTGAGCGAAGCAATGGGACTCTACCACTGCTCACCGAAAGACGTCTCTCACAGCTCAATCACGAGGTTTCATTGGCTAAAATTCGCACACATAGTAGCGAATAGTCGAGGCCATCTCTTTTAGAGTGATTACTGGCTGTATGGTCTGCATGGAGACTTCTGGATCGAAGCAGCTTGAGGCAACCTGCAGAGCACAGCCCGTGCTAAAGTGAGACAAAGCCAGGGGCATCAATGGCCCTTATCTCGGAGTAGGTACCGACTGTTTCAGCGTGCATGGAGTGCATATGTCCCCCAGATGACGTACAACCTCCTACATCTCTCTTTCAACAATTCAACTACAGAAAAATTCAGCCACTGTCATCATCAGCAACTGCGGGCAGAACCCCGCTAACACAGGCTCATGCCTGTGATGGCGACTGCGGGGCCAAGTGATCCTGAGCGGGGTCATCGCGTGGAGAGAGAAGCTGGCCACGACTCCGTGGATCGGCATCACCAAGAACCACCTGACGATACCACGTCTGGGGGCGAACCCTGCCCTGTTACCGCTCATGTGGACCGAGTCTCTGACTTCCAGTATGTTATCTCCGCTCTGGAATCTTCAACTTTCGACTTCTTTCGAGGAAGAGCCTTCTATCAACTTCTGAATATGGACGACAAGCAGGACATTGCCCAGACGGAGGATGCGCATACCGCAGAGCGCGGCATCATTACTGGCCATGGAACCATTCATTTGACTGACACTCAGATGAAGCACGGTGACGCTGCTCTGGCGGTCATTGGGGACGAACGTGTTGAATTGACTGAGGAGGACAACAGGCGCATTCGACGGAAAACCGATTTTCATATCTTGCCAATCCTCATCTGGGTGTACTTCTTGCAAGTTATGGATAAGACGACGCTGGGATATGGGGCAGTCTTCGGTCTTCAATCCGACACCCATCTCACCGGCAAACAGTATTCTTTGGTTGGCTCTATCTCGCCCATTGCTCAATTGGCAGTACAACCCTTCACTAATGTCTTAATCGTTTGGATTCCACCGCGTATTCTCATGCCGATCTTAATTGCTGGATGGGGAGTTGCTCAAGCGTCCATGGCAGCTTGCCACGACTACTCTGGGCTCCTAGCCACCCGCTTCTTTTTGGGACTCTTTGAGGCAGGATGTCTGCCAATGTTCTCAATGATCACCTCGCATTGGTATAGAAGATCAGAGCAGCCACTGAGAGTTGCGGCCTGGTACTCCATGAACGGCATTGTAAGTTGGACTAGCAACCACGAGCTGTTATGGTACTGACCAAAGCCAGGCCAATCTAACGTGTGCTGCTCTATCATATGGACTCGGGCATATTAAATCGAGCGTTCTCTTGCCATGGCAAATGTGAGAAATTCGCCTGCAACGTCGATACTTAGTGGTTTCTAACCTATGTAGCATCTTCTTGTTCGTGGGACTTCTCACAATCGTTTCTGCTCCCATCGTATGGTGGCGATTGGAAAATGACATTCCATCAGCGCGCTTCTTAACTACAGAAGAGAAAGTTCAGGCGATCGAGCGGTTACGCGCAAATCAGACTGGTACTGGTACTCGTGAATACAAGATTTCGCATGTCCTCGACACTATTCTAGATACAAAGACGTATCTCTTCATCGGAATGACGATGCTTCTCAACATTGGCGCTCAAGTTTCCAATACTTTTGGGCCCCTCATTCTCAGTGGCTTCGGTTACAACAAATATACGACGTCTCTTCTGAACATTCCCTTCGGTGTTCTGCAGTTCCTGTCTATCTTGGCAGGCTCATTCGCAGCCTACAAGATGCGCTTTAAATCCATCATCCTGGCTCTCTTCCTTCTTCCTGTCATTGCAGGAATCACCATCCTCTACAGTCTTCCACGTATACATAAGAACCAAGGTCCACTCATGCTCGGCTTCTATCTATTCGCATTCCTATTTGCAGGAAATCCACTCATTGTGGCATGGATTGTCGGTAACACTGGCGGAACGACTAAGAAGTCTGTCATGATGGCATGTTACCAGGGCGCATCAAGTGCTGGAAATATCGTCGGCCCGCTGCTTTTCAACTCAAAGCAAGCTCCAGCATATCACCCAGGTCTTCGCGACGTTCTAGGTATCTTTGTTGCGCTCATTTGCGTCGTTCTGATTCAACTAGGAAACTTGATCGTTCTCAATAAGCTGCAACAGAAGAAGAGAGTACAGAACGGGAAGAGCGCTATCATCCATGATCATTCTATGCAGACTCAATATGTCGCATATGATGCTTCCGAAGGACAATTAGGAGACAATGCTTTCTTGGACTTGACTGATAGGAAGAACGATGAGTTCGTGTATATTTATTAAGCGGAAAGAAGACTTGGCAAGAGTTTAGCTAAGTCTGGAACCTTTGGTAGCGTTGTTATAGTATCGAGACGTGATGATTGAAGTCTGCATGACAGAGCTGCTTATTTGAATGAGCTTCAGTTGTAGATTTCGGATCATTTGAATTTTTATAATCAGCGAGCTGATCGTGAAGCTACGGTCTTATGCTTTCGCAGAATCTGAATACAAATGCCAGTATTTTCCACGTTCTGATCGGAACTTCCACATCATGACTACGAAAAGCATTCCATTCACGGTGTCTTAGGCTATTCTACCTTTTATATTTGAAATACAGCAGAGCAAAATCCTCTTAAAGTTCGCCTCCACATTCTGACACAGCACGCAATTGTGCCTTGAGCTTTGCAATATCAGATCGCGGAGTCCGTGCGTAAAGTAGGGTACGATACGTCGATAATAGAGACTCTGTTGGACTAGACCTTGACTTGTAACCTCAACTTTCGACTGCGCCGAACCGACAGTGGGATTGTCGTAGGATCCCATTGGTCACTGATGGAGAAAGAAGACTTGGATACGCTTCCCGATTACAATGAGGTTGTTCCACAGTGGACAAACCATCGGCGACGGCGACGGCTGAAACGTTTGATAGCGGTTATCGGCATTCTGTTTCTCGTTTACACTCTTTCAAAAATATCACAAAATACAGCAAAACCTCCAAACGCATTGTCAATAGATCAACTCAGAGACGACCTTACTTACTGTAGTGCTTTGCGACGCGTTCCCAGTGACCCTAGCGGGCCTCGAGAATACAACAAGCGCTGGTCAAATAATACTCGGCCAGTACTAATTCGAAATGCAACAATCTGGACGGGTGAACCAGTTCCTGGCACCACTTCTGAAGATGCACACGCTGGGATAGGTTACTTTTGGAAGAAATCCGATGTACTGCTCAATCATGGTCTTATACAGAGGATCTCGCCTTCGATCAGCAACAAAGATCTGCCATCAGACAGTGAAATCTTCAATGCTGGCGGTAGGCAGCTCACCGCGGGCATTGTGGATATGCACAGCCATGCTGGACTCGGAAGCATCGGCAATCTTGAATCGGATGACAACGAGCTATCTAGTGACATAACGCCTTTCGTGAAGTCGCTGGATGGCCTCAATCCGCTGCACGAGGAGATTCGGTGGATCAAGAGCGGTGGTGTGACCACAAGCCTTCTTTTGCCTGGAAGCGGCAACAATATGGGTGGTGAGGCTTTCGTCGTCAAGCTCGCCGTTGGAAAACCTGACGGCCGCCCGGAACTCAGTCAAGAGGCGATGCTCGCCGATCCGGATAAGAACTGGCGATATATGAAGATGGCATGTGGTGAGAACCCAAAACGAGTGTATGGCAGGGTAGGAGAACGAGGTCCCTTTAGTCGACTCGGAGAGGCATGGGAATTCCGTCACGCTTTGGAACAAGCTCGCGATTATGTTAAGAGCCAGGATGATTGGTGTACGGCGGCTTCTAATGTCGGAATCGACAGTATGACAAGCTACCTGCCGAGGGAGCTACGGTGGGAATCTCTTGGTGCTCTTCTTCGTGGTCAAGTTCGGCTGAACACCCATTGCTACACGATTCCTGATCTTGAGGCCTTCGTTCGACATACAAACGAGTTTCATTTCCGACTTTATGCCTTTCATCACGCACATCAGACCTATTTAGTGCCAGAGATTCTCAAGCGTACATACGGCGGAATACCTGCAGTTGCTTTGTTTGCGGATAACATGTACTACAAAGTTGAGGCATACACAGCTTCTGAGCGGGCTGGCAAGATTTCGTATGACGAAGGAATCACTCCAGTCTACGTTAGCGATAATCCAGTAACAAATGCCCAGCATGTCGTATTCGAAGCTGGGAAAGGCTATACATTCGGCCTTCCTTATCATGCTGCTCTCGCAAGCGTCACGTCCGCTCCAGCTGAGCTCCTTGGCCTGGGAGAAAGAGTTGGAAAAGTCAAAGAGGGTTTCGATGCAGATGTTGTTGTTTGGGATTCAGATCCTCTCTCCGTTGGAGCTACACCAATCCAAGTTTGGATTGACGGCGCACCACAATTTAAAGATCCATACAGGCTTAAGAAGGCTGTAACACCGCCGTTACAGCCTAATCTTGAACTGAGTAAAGAGTACGAAAAAGAAGAGACGAAGGGAAGTGTAATCTTCACAGGTGTTTCGGAGATCATGCTACCAGGATTTGAAAATACAAGGGCATCTTACCATGCCGATTCAACCTTCAATGTCGTTACCAACAACGGAAGAATTGCATGCATTGGAAGGTGTTCAGAAGAAATCTCTACTGCGAAAACCAACCAGTTCCTTGAAATACGCCTACAAAACGGCTATCTAGCGCCGCCTTTTACAGCATTCGGGTCCTCGCTAGGCCTTGTCGAGATTGAGGCCGAGTCAGCTACTCATGATGGGCCGTTTATGAAGACATTTTCACGTGCCACAGACGGGCTTGCTCTGGATGGCAAACAGCTTGCAACCGCCTACGACCATGGCGTGACGAGAGCAATATCTGCTCCAAGCGAAGGTAGCATCGGCGCCCGTGGTATCAGCGCTGGCTTTCTCACTGGTGCAAAGACGACGGCAGAGAAGGGAGCGATCTGGGCTGAAGAAGTCGCGGTACACTTCACGCTGACCCTGAGAGCGAAAAATGATAAGACACCGAGTCTCTCTTCCGCTGTCGGCGCTCTGCGGGACACACTTCTCCGAGCCGCCTCTTCGCTGGCCACAAATCAGACCGAGTCCGCAGAGAGCAAATTCAGCGAGGAGCACTACCTCCAACGCGTAGTCAACGGCACCCTGCCTCTAGTCCTGACCGTTCACTCCGCCGACACGATAGCAACAATAATCCGCATGAAGCACGACGTCGAAACCGCCATTCAATCCCTGGCGCTTTCCACCACGCCGCGCCTGCGCATCGTGCTCCTCGGCGCCGTGGAGTCGCACCTGGTAGCGGCGGCGCTGGCAAAGGAAGCCATCGGTGTCGTAGCCGCGCCGCTGCTGCCGTACGCGCAGTCGTGGGACCAGCGGCGGAGCCTCACGGGCGCACCACTCACGAACGGCACCGCCGTTGACGCGCTGCTCGCCGCCGGCGTCAAGGTCGCCATCGGCGTCGACGAGATCTGGGAGACGCGAGAGCTGGGTTGGTTGGCCGGCTGGGCGTACAAGAATGGCGGAGGGCGCCTGACTAGGCGCGAGGCTGTTGCTCTGGTGGATGGCAATATCTACGATATGCTCGGCTTGGAGGCGCCCGCTTACGACAGTGAATGGGTTATGTGGGAGGGTGATCCTCTCGAGACTGGATGTAGAGTACGGGCGGTGGGTTCGAATGGCAGAGTCAGCGTTTGGATTTGATGTTCATCTTGGCTAGCTCTTTACAGCGCGAGTGGAAGTGTCTGTCTTACGTGGATAGCGTAAGGCGAGGCTGAGTGTCAGCCAATCAGTACTCTTTGAGGCTTTAATATGCCAATCATCTCGTTAAATGCATCTACCTAATCCTAGAATTACTTGCAAGATTGATTTAGGCAGCTCAAATGCAAAGATACGCTCTATTGCTCCTTTAAAATAGCCGATTATACTGGTTCTGCTTCAAAATTTATCGACTACCGAAACACTTCAAATGACGCCCGCGATGCGCCTCTGACGTAGGATATCCCTGCGACACGTGATGCGGGTGAAGCCTCCATCTTCCGTACAACCTCCCGAGGCCAGCCGAGCTCGTCCGCCGATAACGAGGATGAAGTAGCCGACGAAAGGCCATTGCTCAAGGTATTTAATTGCGTCTTCCGGTGCCATCCTCTTCAACACACCTTCGAACCAATTGCCTCGAATCACGCCGCAATGGGCGACGAAGGACACGCAATCGCCGCCTTTCGACGCAGCCGCGGTGGCGAGCTTGCCGAGCTCGCGGAGCAGCATCTGAAACACGACCTCAGGCAGTCGGATCGCGACTTGCTTCGCGATGCCGCAAGCAGAGTGAGCCTGTGCACCACAATTGGCACGCTGGCGGGCGTTGGTCTCGGCGCTTTGCTCGCGTTCAGAGTTCGGCAAGCGAGGATGCGCATTTGGACTGCGTTCAAGGCAAAGGAAAGACCTACTGCTGTGAAGTTTGCCGATGGAAGAGAAGGTATGCTCCATTACACACAGGCCTGAGACGATGGGAAGACTAAGCTGATGAACCTATCCTTAGAGGCACTTCCTGACGTATCGGAATTCGTTCGACCCACCACCTTCGGCGACTTTGCAGCTTTCTTCTTCTTCACGGCTGGCGGATTATTCGTTGGAGGTGAGACGGGCCTTCTGGCTGGTAGTTTCACCGCAGGGAGAATGGTTACAAAGGACTCAGAAGCAAGAGCTAGGATAGACACTGCGTTCAGGAACTACAAGGCCGAAGTTCTCAGGAAAGAGGCGGACAAACTTGATGGCGGGCAGGGCCCACTTACGAAAATTATAAGTTAAACACTGCCAACGAGGCTACCAAAGTACTGGCTTTTGAATAAGCATACTCTGAACTCCTGGTTACGGGAATGGTGATGGACGGAAACACTTGCTGAACGAATACAAAGGAAAGTGGTGAATTATTCACATGTACATTTACGTGCCCATGACTTTCTAATCTCATCGAAAAGGTTGACTTGAAATCTGTCGTCGAAGAGGCCGCGAGGTGATAATCCAAAGCAGGGAATTGCTCACGTGTGGTCAAGCTATCTGAATGATGATTAAATTGTCGGTGGAAGTCATTATGATTTGTTCATCAGTTGCTGTACGTTTGGAATATAGACTTGCGGTGTATATACCCATGATTATATGTCAGGGCATAATTTCAGTTGGTTGCCTCGCGTATTTATCATTTGTTTCGGTTTAACACAAGGGTCAGAACCGTATGTGGTTCGAGTTGCGACGACTCCGAGCGTTTTGTTAAGATCCTTACCAAAGCTACGTTCAAGAACAAATCAGATCACCCTAGCAAAATTGTCGGTTAGGCAGGCCGTTACAACCGCGTTCGAAGTCGCGAAATCGGACCAGCTGGCTGTACCAGGTTATGATCTGCGCGAGGCTTATTGTTGGGGGGGCCTCGTCTAAACCATCTACTTTTGGCTGAGTTGTGGTGGCCAACCACGAAGATTAGTGGCGTCAATTAATGGTATCCTCGCTTCGTACGTGCATCCGAAGTGCGTCGCCGCTGGTGCATGCGAAAAGCAACGGCTGCAGGCCAAGCAACGGGAGATGCCGCGAAGCAGATAGCATGATGAATCCGGGATTTGGAAACTGGTGGGAGAACTGTCCAGCATTATACTGTCAATGCATACCCACCGGAAAAGAAATCAATGGGTAGAAAGGCCGCGGGTTGGTTTTGTTGAATATAGGTTAGGGCAACCAAACGATCACGGCCCTCATGATGGATCCAATTGTGAGGGAATAGTATGTCAAGCCTTGATCAAGGGCCAAGCTATGTAATAAGTTTGGGAAAAGCATGGTAGAATACGACCAATGCCAAAAGATTCTCGAGCATGAAACACTCGATGGAAGCGCGCAAGTAGCAAGATAGGGACCGTGATTTATTACAGGCGAATCGGTTGGAATTTGGATGGAAGGCCAAGCTTCTGGCCGATACGAGAAAAGCAGCATATCGAACATGATCTGCTGATTTCCATGGGGCGCACGAAATTTCCGGATGGGCGTCACGGACCGCTAAAGACCTGTCAAAAACGCCTCCTTCACTGTAAGCGAGGCCTCGCTAACGTCCCGTTGGAGATCTTGCTCGGTACGCAGCCGAAGATCTTCGGGGGCTTGCCCGTCGCTTACTTACTGCGCGCCCATGGCCGATTCTTTTAGAAAACGTCTGACAGCCCCGATTCTTATCAGAACACTCACTTGGAAGCCGAATACAATCTTTGCAGCCATTTGAAATGAATTGTCTGTTCTTCATGGGCAAGACGGACTTTGCACAGAAGATGATGGGAAGTGGGTGTTTGGAGAGTTACTTAAATTTTCTCGTGAGTCTCCGTCGAAGGAATATTAAGACAAACACCTGACATTAGACGTCAACCCGACAGAATGACATTGAATCCCGAAATCAGCAGTTGATTCATCACATCATCACTCGCCAACAAGAGCAAAACAGTCTCAACGACGCATCCCGAGAGGGTCACGCTCCAAAGCTTCAGCACGACCACCACGTGCCATCCGCACTCGCCACCAACAACACCGCCAAACCGGCACCGCGCCGCCGCCGTGGCAAGCCATCTAACGACGGCCGCCAAGGAGCAAACGGCGCGGCCGCACGCCGCCCAGCCCGCCGAGAGCGTCACCACCTGGCCTTCGACGCCGCGCACCAGCACGAGAGCGGCAGCGTGCCCCACGGCCCTGAGAGCCCGTCCCAGCGCGCCGCCGACCTCCGCGCGCCCGGCCGCCGACCCAGTGCGTACCGCCGCCGGCAGCGTCCGGCCGCCACGTGGACCGATCTGCGCGTCAGGCCGTTGCTACGGCCCGCACGGCCCGCACGGCCGAAGCGAAGGGCGAGGAGCGAGGCGCTCGGGATCATGCCGTGGAGGGAGCTGAGGACGTGCTCGATTCTGCGCGGGACGCGTGCCCGAGAAAGGCTGGCGTGCGTCGGCATGCCTCGTGCGGCTGCGCGCGGAGCGCAGACCCTGGTGCCGAAGCGCGGTGGCGATTTGAGAGCGAGCTGCGGCGGCTGCGCATTCTTGGCTTGGTTGACTCCAGGCCGCTTCTGGTGATTGTTGGAAGCGATGATGAGACCTGCTTCAATCGAACCGCTATTGCGGAGGCGAAGGAACCGAAGAGTCCTGTGAAGTGAAAGGGGAAACGAATATTGGATTGTACGATGATGTAACCAAAAGCATCTCTAAATTGGTAGACTTCATTGGAAAGGCGTTGATTTGATTTGGATTTGCATCCTCTGGGGTTAAGGATGTAGGATACCGATGGATATGCCGTTACTGCCTCTAGTTTTGGGCGCCTGTCATTCCGAATAGATGTTGGACTTGGTTTCATTACCAAAGAAAGAAAGATCCGTGTAGCTCAGTTCTCAGAATGCCTTCCAAATAACGAAAATTTTCCACTCCTCTGCCCAGGTGCTCGTTGGTCATTGCGGTTCATTATTGAATTGAGTGAAGTCGATATTTAGCGACTGCCAGTCCCATACCGTTTCCAGCCCACCAAAGTCGTTTGCAGAAAGATTCTCGAAGTTTGCGGTTGACAGATCCCCAAAGCCACTCGATTCGATAATTCCGGGTGGGAACTCGGAAGCGAGCTCGAACGGCAGCTGGGGTGCGTCGGTCAAGGGTGGTACGGCCACCACGTCGGGAGTGTCAACCCTTGGAACACTCGGCCCTAGCCCTTCATTGCTTGCAGATGAAGCCACAGAGCTGAATTGAGACTCGGGAGATGAGCCAGTTGTCTTTGCTCGCTTGTTCGACGAGGCAAGACCGAAACTTGCCCTCTCCTCGGGTGACAGAGGGAGAGCTTTGATGAGTTTGGCGAGGAAATGATAGGCCATCGAACCTGGTTTTCCACTGACGCTGAGCTGCTTCAGTGTGCGGAGAGCGGAACCAATGGCTTCCAGAACAACAGGTCGTTGAGGCAGATCCTTGCGTTTGTCATGCAGTACAGCAGCGCATAGGACGGTTGCGCTGTCGAAAGTACAAAATATTACCAGGTGGAATTTTGCGCTGTATGACGGTTCCAAGTCGTACAGGTGCTGGCAGGCGTCCAATAATTTCAGACAGCAGTCCACGCCCATGGAGCGAAAGCCTTGGTCCTCAACAGAGAGCTCTCCGTCGCTTTCTTTAGCGAGGTACGATTTCAAGGGATGCAATTTTACCATAAATGTCATTCCATGCAGATAATTTCGCTGCAAATTGACATACCAAAAGTCCTTGTCCCAGGATGTATCAGGATTATCGACTCTGTACGCCGGTGGCAGGGCGTTGATCCAATTTTTAATTTCTTCTTGCATGTTGAGTACTTCTGCGCTTGACATTACGGCCTCTTCGGTCTTCAATTTCGTAGAAAGCGTACGGATGAGCTGACCCATGAGCATTATGTGAATAAAAGGTGAAGGTAATCCAGGGTGGGTGGCAGAATCTTCTAGACGAAGGTTTGGGAATTGGAATGAGCAGCTGTTGTAATCAATGATCAGAGGCCGAGAGAGCCAATTCGACATTTGCCTGGGTTCATGTTAGGTAGACTTACGAACAAAAGCATATTGTGGTGGCATACCAATCCCAGACATAAAGTAGACACCACACACGCCTCCGCATCTCACGCTCAAAGTCAGTTAGTCCTTCCGAAACATCTTTATGCATCCCTAACTATATTAGTTTGTTCTTCGACCACCCCCCATTGACGAGATTTCCAGCATCAGATACCACTTACAAAGTTCTTGTGCTACTTTGATGGAAGCACTGAGAGCATGCCAACCTTCCACGATCAAGCCTTCAGATTTGTACCAAGTAGCGGTAAGAAACAATTGCTGGACTTGCGCCAATCCACCTTGACCTGGAGAAAAGCTTGAGCTAAGCTTCTCAGCTGCCCGATGGAAACGCTCTGTGAGATTCTGAGCATTTTCCGCCAACTCAAATTCGAGATGTTGCTGCATAGTCGACGTGAGCGATTGCGAAGAGCACGCACATACGCGTAGCAAGAGACACGTAAATTCTGGAGAGAGCTGCCGTCCAGCAATGCGATCATTCCACCACTGACTGTACTCGTCAAGGAACGTTGGTGGATAGATTGGATAGTAGCGATAGTTCAGGCTATAGAGGTAGTTTTGTACCAAAGAATCTAGCCACATTAGTATGGCATCGTGACAGATCATAATCAATCACATACCTGTCAAGGATCTCTGTGGGATGTTGTGAATAACATTCATGACCTCCTCTTTCTGAACGGGTTTCTGAGATCGGAACATGTTGTATATCTATTGAAATTCAGTTCAGTCCAATTAATTGCATCTGATTGGCTTACATCGCCAGTGGCACGACCGAGATTGTAGTGTTGATGTCCCGGCATAAAACCCCAAGCCCTCAGTCCTTCCTCAACCTGCAAGGCCGAGGTTTCATGCGAGATTGAGTCGTCTGATTCGTCGTCTCCCGAAGTGCTTCGCTTCCGACGTCTCGGGTTGCTGGGTGACATCAATTATAAATCAACACAGTCTGATTGTACACATACCGACTGCTCTCGGCTGGCGATTCGCTGGCGGAGGAGCCCTTTTTGGTGGTGAATTGGCACAAGTGAGGCACCTTTCTTAGCCGGCAATGGTCGCATGGCCACTCTCGACTGCACTGTGGACGAAGGCTTAGAATGTAGGAGGAGTTATGACGGCGACGAGTTTTATGCTTACTTTTTGCTTGCGGCGCTGGCACTCGGAGCATGAGGTTGTTGCTCGATCTGGTTCGGTGATGCATTTAGCGTCTACCATGTTGTGGATTCGGGCGGTCTGGATCTGATAGACAATGGCCGAAAAGTTTAGACACGCACATGCAGCGTTATTCTCTCTGTCTCTCAGATGAAATGCAAGCGAAGGGAGATGACAAAGCTGACGGAGGGTTGAAGTTGCTTCTGCAGCCCGCCACCTTCGAGCCCGCTGTTCGTCCTCGTGTTCAGCGGGGTTTCACAGTCACAGTTGTGAGTGCATTTGCGAGGCAACAAGGCGTAGCATAGAGTACGGTACCTTACTCTTCATTCCGCTTAAGAAGAACATTGTTTGTACCTTACATAATTCGACCGTCCTCTTCGGGTGTTAAGCTTGTTGCTACTAGGTAGGCGATGCTCTCCCTTTCTGCCTAGACTAAACTTGCCCTTCAAGCAAGAAGAAATCGCCTTTTTCGTGGTTGAGCATCTTTGAGAACATCTACATAAATTTCTGGAACCCCTAAACAAACGACTCCCACACGCTCGGCAACTACACCTCGAAATTCGAGAAGTAGCAGCCAGTGGTAAATGTAGCCATGTTGAAATTGCCTTGCAACTAGAAGGAAATCCCGTTCTACCGTCGAGGGTCTCTTGTTTAGTTCTCCATCAGCTGCAATCGCCAGAACATGACAAGTAACGCCTTTCAGTGATATTTGGGCCCCTGTGAATTGACCTACTTTAAATACCCTTGGCTTCTCTGGCCCTCTCTGCTCTTTGCTCAATACTCGATCGTAATCTAGACTGAAGTGGAGCACCATGCCTTGTACGATGAGGAGAAAACCGTCTTTTACAGCGTTCGGGTGTAGAGAGAGATCGATATGCGGATCGTCTGCGTTCTTCCGATCGAGTTCTGCAATTGGATCAGTCCCAAGACGACCTTGAGAGGTTCCATTCAATGTCAAATCGAACGTTGACGCAAACAGGAGCTGAGACTGGTAGTTAGATATCTTGTGGATAATTAGACCGCACGGAGAACTATTGGGTGCTTCTAGGTTATCAGGAAAGAGTTGCCATAAATGACCCTCCCATCCTGCCCAGGACCAAGAGGGAAAATCTTCAGGCCTGCGACGTTTCAGAGTCCGTTGCGCTGTCCAAAGTAGGCCCCATTGAAAGCACTGTATCGGAATGCCGAAGTGGAACTCTACACCCTGATCTCGGCTTAGGTCTTGGAGAATTCCAGAGAATGCATCAATTGCGTCTTTGGAGTCTGTCATGGAGCGGTATGAGTAAAGTACTAGACGTGAGCCATATCCAGAAAGAAATGGATCGCGAGCGACGCCAGGGCGATGAAGGTTTTGTCTTAAACATCCTGCGCCAATATTTTCGAATGACCAATCGGCATTTACATCACGAAGAAGTTGGTGGACATATGACTGCGATTCATCCAGAGACTCGCTGCACTGCATGGCGTTGCATTCGAAATATACTTGGAAATCGCTGATATAGATGCATCGGCGTGAAAGGCAGGCTTCTGGAGTGTCCAAGCCCTCAATGCCCAAGGACTGCTCCATAGTAGAGATGACAATGTTGGCATAAGTCCGACCATTAGCTTTTTGTTCAAGAAACATCTAAGTTGTGGGACTATTTCCTTATTGTTCCCGATCCTTGGGAGTCCAGCGTTAGCCGAAGTGCCTGAGAGTGCAATGACCGTGGCGAAAGCGCCACGATAAATATCACCCATCAACCCAATTTGGGTGCGTTTGTCGTTTTCGTCCAGCTGGTCGATACAAAAGGAGTCAACCCATAGGTAGTTCTTCCCTAGTGTAATTACCAATTCCATTGCATCTTTGATTGTTTGAGCAATTTGCGATGGGAGTGTAGATCCGAGTTTGAAACTTTGCTTTTCAACATTTCCCCAGACGTAGCTTAGAGCAACGTACTCGCAAGGTTGTCCTGGATGCTGAACGATTTCGCAGGTATCGACTTTCACGAGTCTGATGGTTCGAAGTGCTTCTGTCCAGTACGGCTTACATGTAAAGGGATGAAGTTGTTGACAAGTCGTAAGCCATGTTTTTACCAATTCGATGTTAATGTGATTAGGGTCTATCTCGCGCCCACCTAGGACTTTGCCGTCCTCCAATAAATCCTCTTGAAGAAAGCAAAGAGCGTCGCCTCGCATTGTCCTGTCTTCAAATGCCAATGGCGAAGGGCTTGGTTGCAGTGCGACAACTATGGATTTTGCGTATCGACGTTTTTCATCAGTGTCGATGACGATCGAGCCTTCAAGCCGGAAAATCGTCCAGTGGGGAAAGATAATAACATCTTGGTCTTCAGACGAAGGATTTGGCGTTAAAGCGAATAAGCAGAGGCATAAAGCACAATGGCTCCAGTACTGAATAGAGCCAGTCTTGCCGATGACCTGAAGATGGGGGCTACCTTTCGACGCAATCAAATTTAGATCATCGCGGGAGTTCCATTCGCCAACATCATTCAGCAACTTGGGAATATTTAGAGCCAGGCATCTCTCACAGAGACTCACGTCTGGGTTTACTCGGAAATTGAAGCGCTTGCGAAGTGGCGAAATGAGCCAGCTAGTCTCTGAAGCCCAATATGGGCTGGGACAGTCGCGGACACAATGACCGGGATGTCTGCACTTAAGACATAGAAGAGCACTATTAAGATTCGCGGCGCCCTTAGCACGCTCGGCTTCCATTTTCAGGAGCGATGATTGAATGTTATTCCAGAAATTCGAAATATCCAGCTGGGCCAAGTTGCGGTAGGGCTGATAAAGATGAAATGATTAGCGAGCCTGAAGGAAGCTGACGAGCGACAAAATCGATGGACAATGGTAAAATGCGATGGGATTGGAATATATAGAGATAGCTGTCGTTGTGGTGAGGCTGTGGAGCACCGATGGTCTCATGCTCACCGAGCGTGTCACAGCCTCCACCAAATTTTGATGTCAGAGCAGAATAACCTCAGCTTGAGGGCAGACCGCAGCGTGGCATTGCTGTGGGGCACCGCTACGAGCCGGCAGCTACGGGAACTCAGGGGCCGTCCCGGCTCGATCATGAACGTGGTCTTTTCACGGCAGCTACGATGACAGAAGGTGCGTTGTAGAACACCAGGGCGATCTACCAAGTCCATGAATCTCATTTTATTCAGGAAGCGTCCACAGCCCGATTTACATGAAAGACGCCAGTGGCTATAGTTTGAACGTTACCTAGTCCAGAAAGCCTAAAATCTGGTTGCTAGGAAATACTACTCGAATTTGTAGTTTGTTGGAGGTATTGTTTGGAATAGGGAATCGATATTATCAGCTGTGACTGGAAGAGTATCTTTCACGCGTGCGACTCCTCATTCATCTGAAGCAAGCCGGAACGATCGCTGCGCGAAAAGTACATAAGTCTTAGTTATTCCTAATCAAAAGTCGACGTTGCTCAAATATCAACATGAGCGTCCACGCTATGGTAGCTACAGGGAGACAGAAGTGCCTTATTGACGAGTAGATGAGCTTCAGCAACGGCGAGCTCCGTGCAAAATAGCGATCTAAATATCAAAATCAAGCTCCATTAACCGCAGACACTCACTGACACACGCTTTCTCTCTCCCCCAGCAAACGCATCGCTTTCCGAAGACGAAGCACTGCCTCTTTCAGCCTCAAGACCCCATTGGTGCGAGGACGTTGAGCGAAAACGGGATACGGTGGAGTACTCTAGAGGGGTTACGGAGTACGGAATACTCTACCTCCGTACTCCGTAGTCTGGATTCTCAGGGCACGTTAAGAGTTGAGGATGATTTCATTAACGCAATACTCCACGGATGAGAACCATTATTCGTCACCAATCACAACTATCCTAATTCTCCACGTTCACTCGGTATTCTCCCAACGCATTTGATCAGTCTTGGCTTTCAACAATGCCACTCCAGCTCTTGCTTTTACAACCTTCAGACGTTGAAACCTGGGCTAAGCTGGATTATTTCTCCTTCAAGGAAACGGTTGGCCGTATCTTCTGGACCAGTGATCCTTCTCCGGAAACATTTGCCCTAATGGCACAAGACCGCCTTAAAGAGCTGCGGACTCCCGACACGGCTCATCATAAGGTCGTTGACACTGATTTCGATCCCGAAACACCAATTGCATTTGCATCTTGGCACATTTTCCGGAATCAAAGATCACAAGAAGAGTTGGATACTTCCTGTGTTATACCAGATATGTACCCGGAACGAAATAGAGGTGCTGTTTTGGACTTTTTTTCACGCCTATTTGAGGTGAAGAAGGAAGTGATGGGGGGACGACCACACATATACCTGGAAATGCTGGCGACACATCCCGACCATCAGAGGCGCGGCGCAGGTAGCATCCTAGTTCAGTGGGCAGCAGACGAAGCCGATAGATTGGGACTAGACGTTTTCATAGAAGCAAGTCCACCCGGCCGCTTCCTCTATTCCAAATTTGGCTTCGAGGCAGTGAAAGAGATTATGTTCAAAGGAGCGCCATTTGGTGTTGATGTGGATGAATTAACTACAGTGAGTATCTCGCTGTTGGGCTTTGAAATTTTCCCTAACACAAAGCATTAGCTCATGATTAGAAGACCGAGAACAGGCCAAACCAAACCAACAACCGGTGAAGATGTTAGTGCGCTCGCGAAGACTACGACGTAAAGATTCTCAGCCTCGCGTGGTGCTATCTTGTTACAACAGGAAGGGAGGCTCTCCATAATTAGCAAGGAGTGTTTAGGATTGTATATACAACATGATTGACACCAAAGCACGAGAAAATTCGATGGGCTCACAAAGCCAGAATCGCTTGAATTCAAAGTAATGTCCATCCCTGGGTAGCGAGAAACTCTCCGCACATATCGATATTTCCCATGATTCTGTACAAGTCATATGCTGTGGTCATTCCCAAACATTCGAGGCCCTCAGGAAATTACCTCATTTTACCTTCGCATCAGTACCTTCTCGCCTGATTTATGGAGAGTCTCCTTTCATAGCATGACAGAATTCCTTCACCACAACTCCACCATCGAGCTTTTTTCACCCTTCAACTCATAGAAGGGTTTGATCCGAGCCTGCGAGTTCTACCAGGATGCCGGAAGCTGTGATCAGCAATCTCTCACACGTGGCATAAAGTTTTGCCTCGAAGCCCGATACCTCCGGTTAGTTCGGAACGACGTAGTACGTCCGCACGATGATTGCGATACCGTCTAATTATCGTATGCAATCTCCGAGGCTTGTAGCTACCAGCTTTTTCATGCTACCCGGCTCGCAGCTCACCAACACCAACAAGCACTACAGTAGAGACTTGCTCAAAGATCAAGAGCCAAAGGCATATGGGGTAAATTCCTACATAGCAACGATACAAAGGTTCATCAAACTCTACGAACCATTACGAATATAGCGTCAATATCTCGAAGTCACCAAGTACAATTCGCAACTTCCACGATAAGGGCGAACTTTAGGGACTACGACCCTTCGCAGATACTCCGGATATGAGGGCGAATTAAGAAGAGTCTGCCTCTCCGCGAAGCCACTACTGAGCGTTAACCATATACTTGGGGCCAATTCTCGGACATTGAGGCCTGCTGTTGCGTACTCGGAGCTGAGGAATCGAGCTTCGGAGCCTAAGAACGGTTTGTCAGTGACCATTCGTGAGATGTCCACTCAATACAACCACTTACCGATAGCCATCGATATGGATCGCTCACGTTAGCGGCGTTGCCGAAATCTTGAATTTCCCACTCGGGATTTGGGTCATTCGCAGCCAAACCGGGCGGTTTAATTTTCCAAGAGTTCATTAGATTGTCAAATTTTTGCGCCTGTATGATCTCGATCTTTTGTTGGTCCATTTGCGCAGCGTCAAGGGGGGTTTGAATTGTAAATGTTCGTTTCATCTTCTTAGAACCTCTCTGGGTCGGTGGTTCGCAATGTCCTCCGAGCGCTTTACTTTTGTAGCAGAATGTGTTGTCCTCGAACATAATAAAGTACTCATCCTCTTTAAAGGCATTTAGGGATACGGAAACCTATGACAGCCACGTAAGTTTCTTTCCTTTCTCTTAACTTTCTTGTGTAATCTATCACGAACCGGTTTCTTAGGACGATTGTCCGGATCCATGTACTTGTCTAAGTCCTCCTGAAGAGTTTTATAATGAGCTGATAAAACCCCTCGTGTTATGATTTTGTGACGTTTGTCCAGAATCAACCCGCAACTCGCCTTCCCAAGGGTAACCATGACGATATTTTCCGTTCCCATCTCAATCACGGAATCTTCCAGCTTATTGTTTTTGCTATGGCAGTGCGGAGGATGACCTTTAGACATAAGGAAGAAGTCACCATCTGGTCCAATGCTTAGAATTGCTTTTCCACGATCTTCCTTTTCGGCTTCTTTCAGGCTCCCTTTGAGACGATCATATTCCGAGGAAAGGTCAAATACTGTTCTCTTGGTTCAGCCGACAACTAGCCTGGTCTCACGGTGCAACTACATACTTGTGTGTTGGCTTTGTGCAGTTGTTTCGATGCTGAGAGCATAACCTCCATTCCCAGGAGCAACTGCGACTGAATGTATTCTCTTGGTATGTGGTTGCCATCCATTGAGTTCCTCAAGAAGAGCATCTGGTAATTTTGCAGAACTGTCTTCACTTTAGCTCAGTCTCGTGTTTAGAAACGATCGTTTCGGACCTCGTGTATTTAGGTTTGTGGTCTCGGCCAGGACCTTCATCAATCCACAGAAGAAACGATGATTTCGGTCCAAATGCGCAATTTACCGTCGGCATACTTTCGGAGGGGATGTCGCTGATGCGATTAGTTGAGTGAAGAAGGAAGAAATATCACTAATTCACTATCGTATGGTGAGACACAATTGCATTTCCGCATCATTCGAGCGAAATTGTGGCCTGACCGACTATGCACGATCGGCGACTTGGCACATCATGAAATTATGGTAAGATGTAGACCCGTAGATGCAATGACGTAAAAGCATTGGGCCCGCTTTGCGGCTACTTACTCTATCTGAGCTTCGAGGGATCAAGGCCTTCAAATAGTGCATCACTAGCCGGATCCATTCTACGATAATGATGGTGAAGGGAACTGAGTATGACGATCTGGACAACAGGCTTAGAAAACGGAGATATTAGTACAGCTAGTTAGCTAGCTTTCAATGTAGCATGATCTGAATACGCTAAATCCTCACAGCAAAGACGTGAGCTTCCATGCAATCCCTTTCGTATGGCCGGACTCCACGAGTGCTTATTTTCAGTGGAGGGTCGTCAACTTGAAGGGGTTGCAACTGAAGAGCAGTAACAAATTGGCCGTTACTTTGTAAACTTGCGAAAGAGAGACTTGAGTTGTCTAAACAATGGATTCGTTACGGCACGGTGGCTTTCTCGCCATCCAGGGACGGAAACTACCTATCGTACCATATAATTCGTCTCGCGACACCGTGAGTCTCGCGACCCATAGACAGACATTAAACAAAGTCGAGACCACTAACAATCAACCACGCCAAAACACCATAGAATGCCATGCACAGCAAAGGCCACTTCTGCTATCCATATCTGCAAGTTCAACCTCAATAAGGAAGCCACATTTGCTCCGTAGACCACAAGTCGGTGCCCCCACGCTCAAACCTTCGCGCGACCAGTATGCAACGTACGTCTCCGACGCGTGGCAAACACGACAGCACCCCACGTTCCCGTGATGAACCAAAGCAGCATATTCACCAGATCGACCCAGACAGCATGATGCATGATGGTTGGATTCGGGCCCGGGCCGGTGGAAACCTTTCCATCGACGACCGCGGGCTTGTAGTGGAGGTAGATGGAAGCGAAGCGGCCGAAGACAGCCACCCAGAAGATGAACAAGATCAGATCCCAGAACCAGAAGACGTGGGATTTGACAATGGGCGCGACGAAGACCATGACCGTGACCGCCGACATGCCCGCCACCGTCACCGCGAACACCCACGAGGCGTTCGCCGCGGCCCCATGCTGCGCCGCCGCGTGCAGGTCCGCGCCGTAGATCCCCGCTACCGTGATCGCAAGCACGAATTGCAGGAACCGCAGCCCGATCCGGATCCATGCGCCGGCTTTGCCGCCAGATCCGTAGTCTTTGGTGGCAAATTCAGAGTCCATGGTGAAATGCGAAGAGAAGTTTCTTTTCGGAGCGTGTTCTTGCGGCTGGCGAAGAGTGTAGAGATGCACTTGGTCTTGTTGGTTGGGAAGTGGTTGAGTGACGAACAAAGAATCGCTGCTCAGTGGACAATTGGCGTAGAGTGTTGGAGATTGTTCTGGTCGCTGTAGAGATGCTGGTGAGTTCAACTACGAACTGAAACGTGAGCAGTGGGTTTGACTTACTGAGTAGAAGAAATTTCGAAAGGGGTTGTTTGCCGAGTCTGTAAGTAAGTTAGATCCGGTGTTTGAATGGCTGATGGTTTTGGACTTACGTCGAGCTTATTTGCGAGGATGGAAGGAGCTAGGAGATGATTTATTAGGACCAGTTGCCTTTGTATTGTAGTGAGATTGAAAGACTTTGTCGTGGTGGACAAAGCGATCGGGGCTATGTGAAGGCTTCTCTGACAAAGAAGTTCTCGGAGGTGGAAGGTGAATGAAAATCGACAGCTTTTTATATGAGAGAAGTTATGGTAACAATGGAATGCGACTCAATACAGCAACCGCTATTGTCTACAATAGAGTGCAATCAGTAACAGCGAGACAATGATCACGAGAGGAAAGACCGTCTAGGAATTTGGAAGCTACATGATGGCTTGGGAGGGGAGGTTAATTTGTAGGCCATGAACTAGTTCGAACGTTAGCTGTATCGCTATCTCAGTGAGAGGAGGCCGTTCTCATTTTCCTTGATCGGAATGTGGTCGAGTGGGCGACAGCGCGCGATAGTGATGATGTAGGTGGCACACGGACCCAATCACGAAGCGCCGCCGACGGATGATTGGATGCCAGTGCTTGACTCCCCTTTTATACAGCGTCTGCGAACTGAAACACCTCAGAATAGCATATCGAATGGTCTTCTGGTGTTTCGGTGCGGATTGAAATGTCCTGAAACTAGGTAGGTACGAGTGGGCATCTTTTACGGGAATTCATTTGTAGCTACAAAGCGCGTAGTGCACTGTTACTGCTGAAAGTCTTCACGTGTGGTTACAACGCCGACAGACAGGTGAAGACGGCACGTGTCAGCAACTCCGGCGGCTAAATAGGCTAACTAGAAATTGTATTTGACTTTGTACCAAACGAGTGCGTGATGGTTTACTCCAACTTGGTATCTTCGTTCCTTGCATCTTGCCGCTTTTACTGATTACTCTACTGTCGTGAATTGCTACTCGACTAACGTCCATCCCACCGCAATGGAAGTCCCAACGTGCCGTAGATACGTCGACTAATCGAACATCTCCCACCTCGCACCTCTCTTCCGTAAACTTATAATTGATACTGTTCAAAACTCAATCCTCAGTAGCTGGCATTCCGGAAGTTTCGCTGAGACGGAGAAGTTTTTATAGCAAATGGCACATGATGAAAGTTCACTGGCGAGGCTTACATTATGCCGTATAGAGTACGGAGTAGTTAGGTAGCTACGGAATATGGAGGTGCGCCCATGATCCTCGAATGCCATAACACTTGTTGTTCGAATAATAGATAGGAAGGCGCCGCCTTAGTGAAGACGCCCGATTGCAAAGTCAAGACTCCAAGCTTCGTCGAGTTCCTCTCATGGATTGGCGATTTCGTTCTGTGATATGGCGGCCTTGACGTAAATGATGTTGCTCACAGGCTCCTGAGTGATATCCTGCAGCAACCACCGTTCCATGGGCATAAGGTTCTCGTTGGAAAGCGTATGCGTTGCGTCGCTTCCATTCAATTGAAGGGTTCTCTTTTCATCCAAACGGACTGCGTCAAGCTGCAAAGTAATGATTTACCTAGGGCCCACATGCCTGCAGCATTCAACGGGCCATTGGTAACTAATAACACCACCTAATTGGCCCGATACTGGTACCCGTACTTCTTTCTGCCTTCCAGAAGCACCTCCCGCAAACCGTCCTCTTTGGCTCGGAACGCTTCGTCACTATCATACTTCGCTTTCAGCTTTTCGTTCACTCCAATGGCAGTCCTGGGAACCGTAAATGCCTTCTCAATAGTGTTCTTCTTCTCAGCTGCAATCTTCTGGTAATGCCTTTGAAGGTTCGGCCACTTGGAAATGTCCAAACCGACGCCGGCAAGGCCGGAGTAGTTGATGTAACACCAGACAGCAATGTCTATGGCGGTGAACCGGCCTTTGTCCGGGCCAACCATGTAGTCGCGGTTTTCGAGTCGCGTGTTGAGAACGCCGTAGCACCGCTCCAACTCGCCGACTTCCCTCTGCGTGGCGAAAGCGTCACGCTCCGGAAGCAATCGATAGTAGTCACCGGCATTCCCATGAGCAGGTGCGAGATCGGACGAGGTATATTCCAGCCAATTGACAAATTCGAAGCCCTCCGGTGTACCGGGCGGGTAGGATAGCAGGCGCTTCGTGTCATACTTGTTCAGGAGATAGATGATGATGACTAGCAACTATTAGCGGACATACGAGTATAACTGAAGAAGCAATGGTCATGCAAGAGTGGTAGCAATGTTCTTCGAAGAGAGCTGCAATCATTGCTGACAAGCAAAGAATACTGCTAGCACATCGAAAGCAAGACTCCTTATATCGGCCGGGACAACATGGAACTTACTTGAGCTCTCCCATAACGCCAGCCCTCCATTGTCATGATCTACGAGAGCAGGAATCTTCCCAATTGGACTGATCTTCAAATACCAAGACTCTTTCTGGACACGGGACGTAATATCAATCGTTTGAGAGGTAACATCTATCCCATAGGCTTCTTTGAGTTCTTCCAAGACCCACGAGACCTTATATCCTGAAGACCGTGAGCCTATAGAACAGTATGGAGAACGACTAAGTAATACCATTAGGTGTCACAAAGGATAGAAACTCAACACCTTTGGTGGCGATGAGCCCTGTGGGTTTACTGCTGCTGGCCATTGAGACTGATGTCTGAGACTTGAATTCGTGTGGATTGTTTGTGATTGTTGTCGTGCTACTCTAGTAGCAAATGGTTCTACTTTCCTTGCTTTATATACTTTTCTCAACATTGCACAATTCCATATAATTGAATGGTCTAATAACGCTCTAGTTTAGATGGGTATCTGCGACGGTACTATCCGTAGGCCTCGGGATGAATATCGTGCCGTGTCTCTCTGAAAATGTCAGACCATGATTGGCGAGACGTCAGCCTCGCGACCGAATGAGTCGCAGAGTATCCCAGCACTCACTAACTCCGGCGCTTTCTTCAAATGTGGTCAAGCGTTCTTGATGATGCTTTGTGATATTCCCGACTACCGACATCCTTCTGAGATCAAATACGAGAGATGCCGAAGACTTGACAGTTTCTGTAGGTTGATTGCTGTGATCATTATTCCAAGCTCTTTAGTTTCGGAATTAACTGGAGCCGAAGGACACGTTTCGGAGGAATTCCTCAGTAATGATTGGCTCAGGCCGGCTTCATAACGTTATTGGTGCGTTGCTACGTCGTATCCTTTTCCTGGAATTCGACCAGTGCTGTACCAGCCTTGCAGAGGTCGCCCTCGTTGTGAACCACCTTCGCTATCACTCCGTCGTGCGGTGCTCGAATGACCGTCTCCATCTTCATGCTTTCAATCACCACCAACGGTTGATCTTTCTTTACACGGTCGCCTTCTTTGACGTCAACGCGAAGAACTTTGCATGGCATTGGTGCCAGCACGCTGTTGGCGATGTCCTTTATACCGAGAGCCTTCTCTGCCCATTTAGGTGCTGTGAGCTGCAAGCGATACTGACGACCTTGCTGGAAGATAATAAGTCGATCTTCGTCGCGGATAACGGTCGTTTCAAGGCGAGCTTGGGGTAGATACGATGTGAAGGACTTTGCAGTCCCGGTTGTCGTAATGTTGGAAAATTGAGTCTCTCCAACTGTGACGTTGAAAGTATTCGGTGATACTTCAGCAACGCGGACCGTAGTCGGAAAAGATTCGCCTTTCCCATCCAACGACAGTTCTGTGAGAGCATATGCTCTTTCTTGGTATTGTGTGCCGGTCATCCATTGTGGGTTGCTGGCCATGGTGGTCTCATTAGAGACTCCACGCTCTTCCAAGAGTAGTCCAATTGCTGTCTGAGCAAAAACTTCTGGTGCGATATCCTTTCGTGTGAAGAGTTCATCATGATGCTTCGGTATATATCCTGTCTCAACATCACCAGCGACAAAGTCCGGACTAACACACATTCTTCTCAAGAACTCAATATTGGTAATCGGTCCGGCGATTTCATACTCTGCCAGCGCAGCATTCAGTTTTTGTGAGGCTTCAGTGCGATTCTCGCCTTGTACGATAAGCTTTGCAATCATTGGATCGTAATAAGATGAAACTTCGTCGCCTTCTACAAAGCCTGCATCAACGCGGACGGTACTAGAAATCGATGGCGTCTTGAGATGAAGTAACTTTCCAGAATCCGGTATGAAGCCCATATCTGGATTTTCGGCGTAGATTCTAGCCTCAATGGCATGACCATGGCTCTTTATTCTCTCGTGGACCTCTTCCTGCGTCAAAGGTAGCTTGCCTCCTGCTGCGACGATTAGCTGCCATCGAACTAGATCCTCTCCCGTTACCATCTCAGTAACTGGGTGTTCCACCTGCAACCGTGTGTTCATCTCCATGAAAAAGAATTCGTTGGTGTCATTGTCAAAGATGAACTCGACCGTTCCGGCACCCTCATAGTCTACGGCAAGTGCGGCGGCACGTGCTTTTCCCCATAGATCTTGTCGAATTGCTTCGTCGAGATGAGGAGCAGGACTTTCTTCTAAGATCTTCTGGTGTCTTCTTTGTACGCTGCAGTCTCGTTCACCGAGTGCAACACAGTTTCCGTGCTTGTCTGCAAATACCTGGACTTCGATGTGGCGCGGCGTGGTAATGTACTTCTCAACCAGCATAACGTCATCTCCAAAGCTATTCCTCGCCTCAGTCTTTGCACTTTCAAGCTGACTATCGAACTCCTCTTGACTCTTTACAATTCTCATACCCTTACCTCCACCTCCTTTGACAGCTTTAATTAGAACCGGGTACCCAATCCCTCCAGCCTTATCTTTCAGAAAGGCCGGGTCCTGGTTTTCGCCATGATACCCTGGTATGCAAGGCACTCCGGCAGCCGTCATTATATTCTTTGCCCGGCTTTTACTTCCCATCTTCTCAATTGCCTTCCACGGCGGTCCAATGAACACCATTCCTGCCTCCTCAACACCTCGAGCAAAGGCGGCATTCTCGGAAAGGAAGCCATAACCCGGATGAATAGCCTGACAGTCATTTTCCTTGGCCACCTTTATTATTCGGTCGCCGTCCAGATATGCAGATGGGTCGCCGAGATTTATCGCGAATGGAGAGGATAGGGCATGCTGCGAGAGCTTGTCTGGGTTTGTGTAGATGGTGGTGATCCGGATACCATGGTTAGATGCGGTGCGTCCAACTCGAAGTGCGATTTCGCCGCGATTCGCTATTAATATGGACTCGAGCGGCTTGATGTCGTCTGAAATAAGTGTAGAAGTTGAACTTCTCCATCGTCTCTGTAAAGCGGTTGAAGTGCGGAGAAGCTGAGAGGCATTGGTAGGCTTTCGAAGTCTGAGAATTGCCGACATGGCGATGGTAAGGGATTAATAGTGCAAACAATGGGTCAACATTGAGACTTCGAAGCTGATATAAGAGACTTTGCGGAGGAAAGAAAAGAGCCGCTCGTAGCCGAAGCGATGTAATAGGTACCTGGTAGTAGTTTGCTTTTTGGTAACGGCATTCTCAGACCCTGGGAATTTGCATTGGGGAATTTGTGGGGGTCGCGGGCGGCTTGACGTGAGCACGCTTGCCTGCCGCTTCCCGCGGCTGAACACCACCTTGCCTACCTCGAGTTTTCTTTCTCACCGCAGCCAACTGCAATTCTTGACTACAATTCATTCTTCGCTCACCAATATCAACTCACTCAGTGTCGAACATTGTGCTGTTGTGGCTTTCAACGAAGCCCGCACACACTTTACGCTAAGCTTGTGATCAGCATCATCCTGGCTGCTGTTCATTCGCCTCAAACAGATCTGCTCGATTTCTCTTCTGTTCAAGACGATGACAAGAAGTATATGACATCTACACCCATTCAAATCTTCCATACTCTTCCGTGCGTCAACAATCATTGCACGCCGGAACAATGTCGGACTACGGAGACTACGATGACTTCGACGATGATCTCAATTATTTCTACGTCGAAGACGAGTATCCGCTGGCTGTATGTTCTGAGTCTTCTGCCAAACCCTAAAAAGAGTAATATGCTTACTTTCATGTACAGGATGACCTAGCAGAGCACGTCGTAGCCTCTCCAGGGCCCGGTGACGTCGAAGCCACCTGGGACGAGACCTCACGATTCGAGAACTATTGGGACGATCTCAATTACAACGGCGATGGGTACGATGATTACGAGGTGAAGAAAAAGAAGAGAGAAAAGAAACCAGATGGTACAACGAAGACTGCTCTAGTGGGTCGCAAGAGAAAAGCAACTCATCGTCAAGAACATCCAAGCAAGCGCTTAAAGTTCAAGACGGGTGAGGCGAGTACGACAGCTACCTTGGACCTTCCTTCTCTACTGTGGATGAACTTCAGCGAACGCTCAGCCAAGTACAATTCCAGTGGTAAGATCATGGCAGACTTTGGAGAACCAGTAAGCCTGATTCCGGACTGGCGAGAGAGATACAAAGATATGGATGGGTTTCCGAAAGTTGGGTCTCCTACAAAGCTCGAAGTTGTAGTGGATGATGATGAAGAGGCTGCGGATGAGCTGTATGAGAAGGATGTACATCCACTGAATGCACGTGGCAAGCGCCGGCAGGAGGAAGCAGAGATCTCGCAAGATGAAGGTCCACATGAGGAAATGAGCGACCTTCACATTGATCCAGATGCTTTGAAACGGGCTCTGAAGGAGCAGTTATCTGCAATGGGCTTGAAAGTAAACGGTCTCGATGAGCAGACCTTATTGCGCTCTGCAGAACGACTGTTTACCGGTGGTGGTGAGAATGCTGACGACATTGTCGGTGAACTCGCCCATGACCTGCTCGGACGCGATGAGGAAGAAGAAACTTCGGGCGGTCTTGTGGATTGGGTTTCCAAACAAGTTGAAGCAGCACATAGCTCTGACGAACCCGTGGCGGATGACACCGACAAAGTGACTAACGACGGCGAGACGAAAAAAGAAAAATCACTTCTCCGGCAGGTTCTTGACCCTTCTCAAAGTTCCAATGCTGTGGAACCGTGGCCTCCACCTGCTCTTCCGGCAGACAAGATCTCTCCACCAAAACGCAAGGCTGAAAAGGTGGATGACGACTTCGAGGCGGAAGCACCGCAATCAAAACGCCGTGCTCCTTCATATGCTGCTCCGACAACAGCGAGCAAGGCAAAGAATGTGGCTCCCATCGCTGCGAATGGAGGCCGCAAAGGAAAAGAGAGAGCAAAGTAAATGCTAGGCTGTTACATGGTGCCATGGGACGTTCCCAAAATAATCAAGGCGTACACACTCATGTTAAGGCTGATCTTAGAGACGAGGCATCTTTGTGTTCGCTCCTAATTAATAACTGGATGGCGACAACAGAGTCGCGGTGAGGATAACACCAATGAAAATACGCCCGAACGTTTCATTCGATTTAAGGCATACCAGGGCCAAGCATCCGCTGTAAATTTAGTGGGTGTCGTTACGTGAATAGTCGATAATAGCTGAACAACTGAAGAATATGCTACCATCGCGAGGCAGGGTTTCCTAAAGTGAAGAAATGACTTCGCCCACTTCACTTGCATCTCCACACTCCGGCTATTCACAAAAAGTGAGTAGTTACCTTGATCGAAGCTGTTCAAATTGTTAATGGTAACGATATAAGAGCGAAAAGACGTGGCTTGCATGGGTAGAGGAGGCTACAGGGGGGTGCTGAATACCAAAGGCACAAAACAACGACTCGGAGTCGGATGGACTACAAATGCCGACCGCAATAGCAGCTTCAATACGAGCGAAACCCTTGGCATTTGCGTTGTATCCAGCTCCCTTTTCTGCCTTCCAGTGCGGATACGACCAGTCTAGAGCCCCAATTTTCAGCCCAGAGCCAAAATTATCAGTCGAAACCGACGCGTCGGATGCAGGTTCACCGGTTTAACTAACCGCCCTCAGCCCCAGTTTCTCCCTTTCAACCATTTCTTCTATATCTCCTCAGTGGTGGTTGACAAATAGTACTCTTTTCATCTCGGTCTTCTCTCCTTGCCATTGTCTTCTCTCTGTCATTTAGATTTCCTTAGCCTTCGCTTGGACTCCGAATTGCATCTGCCTGGACGCGGCATCTTGACAACAATGGCCATAACCGTGACTGAAGCTCCAGCAGATTGCTACTCTAAAAACTTCTACGTCCGAAAGGCTTGTCGAGCAGCTTGTACGCTGGCAACATGTCCTCTAGACTGGTCATTTTGGGCCTATCTCCCATCTCTCGCCGCAAATAGCCTCTTTGCTGCTCTTTTTAGCATATCCTTCGTTGCCTATGTTCTCGAAGCTGTGCTTTCAAGACGTTTCTTAGGATTCAGCATTGCCATGATATCGGGATCGGTACTTGAAATTCTCGGCTACGCAGGAAGAATCTGGTCGCGTTATCAACCCTTCAATGAGGTGCGTCGTATCTGCCGCTTGCCAACTCTTGACCACAAGCATATCAGTTCGATTCCAGCTCCTCAAACTAACAATTCTCCAGAATGGCTTCTTAATTCAGATCGTGTGTCTGACCATCGCACCAGCCTTCTACGCAGCAGGGCTGTACTTCTGCCTGTCACGGATCGTGCGAACCTTCGGGGCGTCGAACTCACGGCTGGCGCCGCAACGCTACCCGCAGATCTTCATCCCGTGCGACTTCTTCTCGCTGGTGCTGCAGGCGCTGGGCGGCGGCATGGCGTCGACGGCCACGCACCAGGGCAAGAACCCGCAGCCCGGCAACCACATCATGCTCGCCGGCCTGAGCTTCCAGTGCGCGACGTTGCTCGTCTTCATCGTCCTCAGCTCCGACTTCGCCGTCCGCACCTGGCGCCGCGTCAACGAGCTTGGTGCCGCCGGCGCCCTCGATCCCACCCACGCGAAGCTCCGCGCCAGCCTCAAGTTCCGCGGGTTTATCGTCTCGCTGGCGTTTGCGACGCTGTGCATCTTCACGCGGAGTGTGTATCGTGTTGCCGAGCTGAGTGAGGGCTGGAGTGGCCATTTGATGGCGACGCAGAAGTACTTCATTGGTCTGGAGGGTGCCATTGTTGTTGCTGGTGTTCTGTCGTTGAATATTTTCCACCCTGGATTCTGCTTCAGGGAGGGATATTTCAGGAAAGGCGATAAGAGTCCAGGGGAAGCCCCTAGCAGTTCCAACAGTCAAGTTGAAGAGGTCAATGTGCGGAATGAGAAATAAAGGATGAACGATTGATTCATCATCAAAGTAGATTTCCCGTCTACACTTCACATTCGGCGAATATTTGGTACGGCGAACATTTGGAACAGCGCATATTTTTAGATAGCGTTGATGGTCTTTGGCTTATATTGATGGCCTTGAATTCATAGATGTTACAATGGCGAATCCACCCAATCGAAACTTAGATGCCTTCTTCCAGTTGCCAACGTTGGTCGATATCATAGATGAATGTGGATTTGCCTCTCACTAGTTAGCGGAACGTTCAGCTATGAAGCTTGTAATTATATCGACCACCATGCAACCAGATTGATTCCTTCAGCTTCGCCAGTGATTCAATATTCTATTCTCCGAGCCAAACCCAAATGAGCCATAACAAGGCGAAATGATCTTGAGTTTTCAGCGACCGAGAAACGACAGCCACTCCAAACCCACAAACCGTTCCCAGGAAGTCGTGCAAGTACGAGAACTGGCCCATAACTCCGCCGATGACCGTTGCACAATCTAACCCGTGTCAATACGCCAGTCCTTACCCGAATCCTCACCGCTCAAACTCAATGGTACTCTGCCTCTTATCGCGCGGCGACGCCGGCCCAGCGCCAGCCTCGCCCAGCGCACCATCCTCCGGCATCTGCTGCCTATCCGCGGCGCCACCAAACTCAGCAGCCTCCGCGCCCTCCAGCAAATCCATATCGGCGGTGCGCACCGAGCGCACCGAGCGCCGCTCGGAGTCCGTGGCGGCACCGTCCTCGCGCTCGTCCTCGTCGTCGTCGTCGTCGCGGCCCGGCGCTCCCGACGCGCGGTCCAGCTCGCGCCCCGCCTCCTCCATGCGCCGCCGCACCTCCGCCGCCACCCGCATCCCATCCGTCACGATGTTGTCCAGCATGCCGCGCAGGCCCTTGCTCGGCGGCACGACGCCGCCCGCGCCGGGCACGTCCGCGCCGCCGCCGCTGCTGCTGCCGCTGATGCTGCTGAGCGGGGCGCGTCGGCTGATGCCCAGGCTCGCGAACGTTGTCAGGTTCGCGGAGGAGGAGGCGGATGTGGTCGGTGCGGGCGTGTCGGCGAGGTGGAATGAGTACGGGAAGGCCACGTCGAAGAAGTGCTCCAGGATTTCGTCGGCGAAGATCAGCATGCGGAATGTAGGGAGGGTAATGAAGAGAGGGTGAGCTGGGTCTAGAGCTAGATTTGCTGAGTGCGTATGTGGCTTCGTCTCTGACGGCATGGGTGGCAAGCTCAGTCGTAGCTGTTGGTCTGTGGGTGTTGAAGGGTCGTCTGAGCTGAGATCGAGGAGGTCGGTTTGAGAGGTATCGCCATTGGCTGCATTATCTGGATCTGCGTATTCAAAGCATCTCCTGATGAATGACGAGACAGCTGATAGGAACTGCTCGTCTTTGTTTTCGCGAGGTGTGCTATCGCCATTGGCAGACGATTGAAGCGTGGTCGTTGAAGGAGATGTCAAAGGAGGACCTTCAATGCCTCGTCTTCCTAAGAAGAGAAGAGCTTCTGACATCTTCAGAATTCCATCACGGTCGACTTTCCCGTCGCCATCATCATCGTAGAGGTTGAAGAAGTATGCAATGTTCGCCATGATATCTCTTGAACCTTTTATTTGAGCCAGGCCGACCACAACATCTTGCAACGTTAGCGACTTGATATGTCCGCGATCCCAATGCCGGAAGAGACGACGTATAAAATCATCATCTGCAGGCTCTGGACCATCACCCCATTTCGCCAAAGAAATGCTTCTACTTCGCGTGCTGTTGAAGTAGTTCTGATCTCGCCTTTCAAAATCTGGAGCCGGGCTGTAGGTGTCCGAAATGGACCACCTAGATATTCCAACCAGAAATTCGCGGAAGGCATCGTAATCCATAAGCGTCACGCTCGCACCTAGAGCGACACGACCAACTTCGATTGAACTGTTCACAGGCATTCCTGTGGCAATTTCTTGACTCTTTGCTTTCGCAGCCTTTGCTTGTCGCTCTTCAGCAGCTTTGATCATCTCGGCTCTCTGTTGGCGTTCATATAGCACACTATAGAACCGATCGTACAGGAATCCGAGGTCGTTCAAGCTTAGCTTCTTGCTCTCTGGTCCAAGATTGCGAATTGATGTACGTTTAGTAAAACTCTCAATGTTCTCTAGGACGGCCTCCTTGTGCTTCGTACGCTGTTCAGTGATGGTTGCTTGAGTAATGCCTGCAAATTCCTTGAAAGCGACAACCATCAATTCTTGGAACCTTGTGATTGCCCTCACTTTTGGATTTTCAGAATTTGGATGAGCTGACTGGTCCAATCGACTGAAGTACGTCTTCAAAACCGATATAAAACTTCCATCATCGGTTGCGTCAAGCAATTCTTCACCATTGATCCTCAAAATGGCCAGACCGATTTGGAACAAAACTTTAGGACCCTCTAGGAAGAAGACATCCAGAATTCTGAATGCGAATACCAAAGGCATGGAGTTGATATAAAGGGACAAGAACCAAGGCAGCGAAACGACGGAGAGCTGAACGTCGGATTTCTGCAAATGTTCCCAGAGAATCGGCATTGTCTTTTCCACAAGAGATTCGAATACTCGTTGGTCTAAAAGGGTGCCGTACATGGTTGTGGAGTAATAGCCTGGAAGTAAACGGTCGCAGAGAACTGAGAGAAGGAAGAAAGCTTGGGTCTCGGACATGTATCTGAGTTCGTTAGCATATTATTACACTAGTAAAGTCATAGAATACTCACATCAGTAATGCTGCCACCACAATATTCATTGCCTGGCAGTATCCGACTTCTGGATTTGTCCAGCTATAAGCGGTAAGAACCCTCCGCAATCTGCCAATACCTTCTTCGCTCTGGAAGCCAGCGTATTCAGGCAAGCTCCGGTTCAGGTCTTTTTCAATTTCGTCTATTGCCAAAGACTCTTTCCCAGAATGTTCTTTCAGTGTATCGAGATATAGATCAGGTTGTCCGAGTCGAAGGTAGAAGGATCCAGAGGATAGTTCCCATATTTCTCCTCTTAATCTATTTGGCAAACCAACTCGTATGAGCTTGTGAAAGGTAGGTTGGCGAATGAGAGTGGCGTTTCGTCCGTTCTCCTTCATGTATTCCTTCCAAAGCCGCATCTTCGCCTTATCACGCAGCTTCCGCGCATCACCAGGATATCTGAAGACCATACCGAGGCCAGTATCAGGCGATTCTCGGGCAGCGCCCTTCTCCTTGGCCGAGTCGTCGGCAAGGTGGAACTCGGAGTAGCAGGCGGCGACGACCTTCTTCAAGTTCTCGACGTCGCGCATGCCAGCACGCAGGCCCTTTTTCAGGGCGTCGCAGAAGCGCTCGCACTGCTGGCGGCTGCCGGCCAGGCTGATGATGAACTTCTGCGGGGCCCCGCCAGCTTTGGCGTCGCCGGCCGCCGCGCTCGTCGTGATCGCCAGGCTGAACAGGTAGCCTTGGCTGTGCAGCCGCTCCACCTTGCGCACCGCGCAAAGCGGCAGCGTGAAGCCGTTGCCGGCGGGCCCGGCGCCGTGCGTCTGCCCTGTGAAGCTGGCGCTGGCGGTCGTGCTGGCCGTCGCCGCAAACGAGCTGGCCTGCGTCGAGAAGCACATGAATTTCTCGCTCAGGTGCAGCTTGCCAACATATCGAGTGCCTTGGGACCTCTCTTTCTCGCGGTCACGGTAGTTGCCGTCATCCTTTCCGCGTAAGCTGAGCTCGGCGGTGATCTCTTGTACGGGATTTTGGGATTCGGGTAGCCGGAATTGCTGACGGAAGAGCTCGGCTTTGGAGGTTGACTTAGAGGACGGAGCTTGAAGGTTCACATCGATGAGCTGCTGGGCTTTTTGGACGATAGAGTTCAGGTTGAACATGGTGACTAAAGACGGAGGGGTGGCATTGATGTGAATTTGAGATGAGGAAGGTCGTTGGAGCGACTAGGCGGATATTGAGCATATACGGGCTGTTACTTTGAGCATTGGAGGAAGTGAACGAGCTGATAAGTTTGTGTTATCGAGTTAGATTAGAGCTTCATTCAACCTCGTGGTTGAGCTGTCGAGGTTTCAACTGAAGTGAACAGGAACTGACCAGCATCCAATCCGAAGTTTTCCCGCCACGAGTATTTAGACGTCGGCTCTATAAACTACGGAAAGCTTCCATCTTCGAGCGTGGTGCCAAAGAAATTTGATATTTACTGTCGCCTTATGTAGCTATTCATACATTGAAAGAATTTGTTGTACACATAAAGAAGTCTATCTTACATCGACGCCGCCATAAGCTCCTACCGCGGATGCTTTCTGGTGTCTACTTGAAGAGAGGTCATGAAGTCATTACATTTTCAACCAACCGTACTTTCTCGCAACCAACTCCCAATGTGACAATGTGACCTCACGACTCACATACGTAGTTCGTACACATAAGAAAAACAAGGTTACAGCCTGAGTATCAGCCGCACCTTGCCAAACACCGAGTCATGAGCACAGAAACCACGCCACCGCGTTTCGCAGCGCGTCCCATCACGACGCCCGCGATTCGCACACGCACAGCCCTCTCCAACGGCCGAAAGACGGGATCCCAGCCTCCCGGCCGTTAGACTCGCGAGCGGGAAGCCACTCGCTCCAGCTGTGCGATCCTGCGCTCGCTTCATCCCAAGCCGCACTCCCGCACTCCGCTAGACCTCCCGCAGCCCCCGCGCCATCATATCGCGCACCCACGGCGCGTAAAAGCCTTCGACGGGGCTCTCCGGGCGCGGCGCGCTCCTGCGGGCCGCGGTGCGCGCATAGCGGCTCGCCGCCGCGGCCGGCCGCAGCGGCGCGGGCGCCAGCAGCGCGATGGAGTCGTCGTCGGGCGTAGTGACGGCGCGCATGGCGGGCGAGGGCGCGCGTCGGGGCGAGGGCACGCGGCGAGGCGCGGGCGGGCGGACGCGCGGCACCAGTGGGGGGACCGGCGGCGGCGGGCTGGGGCGCCTGTAGCGGAGGGGCGCTGGGTCGGTGGTTGCGGGTGCGGTGGCGGTGGCGGCGCCGGGCGGAGAGAGGCGCGCCGGGATGTTGCGTGGCGGGAGCGGGAATTGCGAGGGCTGGATTGGCCGGCTTGTCAGCGGGTCTTGGAAGATGCGGACTATGGTGTCGGTGGAGCGGCGCGAGCGCGTGCGTTGGCTGGATGAGCGGCTGGGCGTGGTGTCGGGTTGTGGGCGCTGCGGCGGTCGTTGGCGGCGTCGGTACCCCATCCAGATTAGCAGGACTATGGTCAGGATGATTGCGAGGCCGAAGGCTGAGACCAGAGTTGCTATGAGCACGACGTTGAGATGCTTTGGAGTTTGAGATATGAAGCCTGCGGATGCGGTTGAAGAGTGCGAAGCTGTGGAGAGTAATGAACTCCTAGTTTGAGAAGTCTGAGTTTGAAAGCCTGAAGTTGAGCTTGTTAGACTGAAAAAGATTGAAGAGAACTGAGAGCTTGTGACGGTGGAAGTTTCCGAGCTTCCCGACGATGCTGAAGAGATTGTTAGTCTCCGGCATGAGATTGGATTCTTCGGCTGGACCTACTGAGAACATTGTGTGTCGATGTTTGTGACTGCATGGTCGTACTGCTTGATATTATACTTGTAGGCGCAAAGACTGAAGTTGTAGTTGTAATTGTGATGGGTATTAGGCTTGTGAACGGATCTATGGTTACGAATATGGGAGTAGAAGCCATAGTCAATGATGTTACAAAAACAGTGATATACGGTAGAGAGATGGACAACAGAGCTTCAATATCCATTAGGATTACATCGTGGCAGAGGTGTAAAGAGGCGTTAAATGCTTAGAGCATTTGGTATGAGCTGACAAAAAGAATAACAGAGACGTTGAAACCCTTTTAAGCTTTTCACGTCATTGGACTAGCACATAATGTCGAGCAGTCGATAGATTCATGCCTAGGCTGGATCGGCTCCTCGGTTTGGCAGTGTGTTCGATCCCGGAACCATGACGGAGAATTGTTTCTTCTGGATGGCGATGATGCTTCAAGCATTCCTGATTGGGTTAAGATCCCAGTATCTGAGGGTGTTGCTGAGACAAACCCTGGCACGCCTCCATACGTGAAAGAAAATTTGCCTAGCTGTGCAACATTTGCGCACCCGATGCGTACTCTGATTGCCAGGTTTGCACAGGAGCTATCGGAAAAAAGCATGACATACACTGTGATTGTTTAAAATTGGACGGTTGGACAGAAAGTGTCCCGATGTTCGGATCTGGCCTGGATGAGCCTCGTTGCGATCTGCTTCGTCCGGACAATGTCCGGACGTTGGACCGCCAATCTCTCTCACGCTTCCAGCATCATAGCTATTCAGCTGTTTCACTCTGGTGAAGCACGAGATGGACGCTGACGTGTAAGCTGGAAGATAGAGAGTAAATCGCTTAACTTTGGTCTCGATGGAACAGTTAAAACAAAAATTGTAGAACTGAAACCACAAAAGAACCCATCCAAAGCCAGATGGAGCCAAGACTGTGATCGGCTCAAAAGAAAAACATACGAGAATTGACGTCAAAGGAGGTGGCTTCGGCGCTTGCAGGCCACACACAAACTCCTGAGTATGTGGACTTCGTTCGGGGATTTCGGAGACGTTACAATCGGCGTTTTCATAAGTGTATGTGATAGTCTCTGTAAAGAATAAAGTCTTTACGGGTCATTGCCATGACGGAGAAGCCGACAGTGTTTGAAGTTCTTGCACAGGAGCCGAGTTACCGTATCGTTTTTCTCAAACGTTGCACATCCTGCTGCCAAGACAACCCACGTGTCAGTTCAGCCTTGCCTTTGACAGATCACTCCATTTTAGTTCCGAGCCATTTGAGAGATAAGGTGATTAACATTCGGATGAATCATTGAAAACATTACTTGCTGTCTAGGTTGCTCTTTATTCACACTGGTCGCAAATTGGTCTCGACTCATCGTCCATTTTCTTGATTAGCGAAATGCCCAGCCTCGAGCGAAGGAATCCCTTATCCATCTCCGCTCATCCGTACAAGATGAACGAGGAAGAATGAGAAATAGCTAGTTATCAAAACAAGGCGGGGTGCATTAGCTAGCCGACGCGATCCGAAGGCTTGAAAAGGAATAGACATGGTGCCAAATCGGCCTTGCATTTACGATACTCGTTCTACCAAGGCCTGGAATTCTCCCCCATGGGTAAAAGTCTGGTCATACGTCTGTGGTTGAGGAGCTAGCCATGGGGTGCAGAAATTTGGACCTACCAAGGCCTTGAATCTTACCACGACCCAAGATGTAGAGCCAAGCAGACTTGGAGCCAACGGGCATCCTCGGAGATTCTGAATCTCGAGCTTTTGGTTCATACTCGACGTATACGACAGGTAACACCTTGTCCGACAAAATCGGGAACTGATTGCTGGATACGCTCATTGGCAAATTATCCTCATCCAGATTGGATGGTAGTCAACTAGGTATACATGAACAAAGTTACAACAATGCCCTTTTTGTTGTTCTACTTTTAGGGCCAACGGAACAAACGGGATTGCAAGGTAATATCGATAGGCCGCCGTAGCAACTTGGTCTCGGCCAACCGACTGTGGGTTTTCGTATGGAAGAGGGTCTTTGGATGTAGAGTGAAGGCTTGAGCCATCATCAATACAATTTCCTCTGCTCGAGTCCAGTCGACTCTTGATTCCGTAATGCTCGGCCGTGATAGTTCCTCAACGCCGAAATAACACATGCAGTTCATCATCTATGAGTAACCATCGCCCATATCGAATCGATGCTGGAAGACTTTCGGTGTCTTATGCTCTTTCGGTGGGACGTGGCTATGCTTCTTCTTGACTTGCATCTTCGCCTTCTTGCCGTCACTTGTCACGGCTTTGCCTTTACTAGCATCGACGTTGTACGTAGAGCCTTCTTCATAGGACTCTTCGGTACAGCATTCGATACCCTTGACCGCATTGCTGAGTAGCACATCGTGGATGGAGATGCGCTTGTCGGGATTTGGGTTCATCATCTTGAGCATCAAGCGTTTCATTGAAGGACCACCTAGTCGTTCCGAGAATTTAAAGAGGGGTCCGCAGACTGGATAGTTGTTGTCGGTGATGACGCAGTCGGCATTTTCTCTCATCCACTTCTCGTATCCATTCTTGAACCTCAGGTAATATGTATTCTGTTCGTTCGCGGCCGGCCATGGATTGCCACCATAAGTCATGGTAAGATAGACGATGGCACAAGACCAAACATCCAAGCCTCTTGGGTCGTAGTCACCTTTCTTTGCCAGTACTTCAGGAGCCATGTATGGCAAGCTACCGAGGATACCAGGCCTGCATCGTCTTACTTCACCCATGTTCTTACCACACTCTCCACCGGATGCTCGAACTCCAGGGTGTTCTCCGCAGAAGACATCTGCGACGCCAAAGTCCGTAAGCTTCAGGCAACCTTCGCTCGTCAACAGTAAATTCTCTAGCTTGATATCTCGATGCGCAATGCCGTGGCCGTGCAGGTAGTCGACAGCGCGTACAAGCTGCTTGAAGAAGCATTGTTGATCTTTGAGTGTCCAGCAGGTTTGAAACAGTCTCTTGCTGACATACTGGAAGAGTTCGCCGTGCGCACAGTACTCCATAACGTGGTCCCACCGACCGTGATGAGTACACAATCGAACGGTGTCGACGATATTGGGATGATGCAGACTCTTTGCAATGGTATATTCGCCCATGATCTTCTTGCAGTAGTCTTCTTCGGAGTCTTCTCTTTTATCTCTACCTCGGAACTCCTTGACGGCGTAGATTGTGTGATCAGCATCGCCTTTGCGGTACATAAGACGCACGGTGGCCGTAGCACCTTCTCCCACTGCCTTGCCGCGACGGAATGGAATCTTACTCGAACTCACAAATTCCTTATCGAGTTCACAGTGGTCGACGATAAACTGGTCTGGTAGAGCTGTACTGAGTCGACGTGATTTGAGGCCAGCGCCTTCAGGAGCATCCTTGGAGAATGCTGCGATAAGCGGCACAGTTACGATTTCTCCGTCTTCATCTTCATGAACAGACTTGGGACCTGGTTTTCTGATCGTGGGGACATGTTCCGTACTTGCTGAACGTCTTCGATTGGGAGAGAGTGGGGGCCGCAATCCACCATCGACATGTGGACCCCATGTTATACCAGGACGGATGGTAGCGCGAGGTGCCAACGCGTGCGATGATTGTGAGTGACTGTTCCTTCGCAAATTCGAGCTGGTGTCTTCCATTCGTTCGGATTCGTGCTCGAAGATTGTACTCGAAGGAGATCCGGGACTGGGCGGAGTACCTGATGGAGAAGTACCAGAACTACGGGATGAGAATGTGAAGGTTTTCTGCGGCGCTGACTTCTCAGGTATTGACGTAGTGGACGCTCTCGAAGAATCATTCGATTCGACCGGAATAAGACTATTGTTATTCCCTGACTTGGTGCGTTTCAGCATACTTCCCACTCTAGAGAGCAGCTTTGGTCGATCTGATGACCCGGCGGTCGAAGGTGACGGAGGTGTGCCGCCATTAATTCTATCACTGGTTTTACGTTCTAACGGGATCGGTTTCTCCCGTGGCATTTCTTCCGGGATTGATCGTGGTATTGTGGAAGTCATTGAGGCCATGGTCGGAGTACTGACAGGTCGAATTCGAAGCGGCGACTTTGATCCTGAAGGTGATCCATCGGATGATGGTGGAGGAGTGGGACTTGTCGTTGAGAGGATCGGAGCTGGTTTTGAGCTGTTGGTGGGTGACATGGTCACCGAAGATTCTGGAGAAGCGCCGAGGGCGCTGTCTGTACGTTTCTTTGGAGTTTTGGCGGCAGCTTCCAAACCAATGTCGAGCATGCTACGAGGTCGCGGTTGCGAGGAAGTCGGAGACGAAGGAGAGACGGGTTGAGGACTGGCGTCACCCTGTGAAGCATTGGTGGCGTGAGGAGAAATTTTGAAGGGTTCAGGAGTTGAGGAAGGTTGTTGGACGTGAGCGGAAGCCATTTGAGGGATTTACAGAATGCTTCTGACCAGACGCGGGTGGAACGTGCAGCAGAATCAGATCTGCGGCGGGATTCGTCGAAAATGTATGTTGCGTTCCACTGTTGGTCTTCGCCGCGGTAAGGGTAAATTATACCCTCTCAGCTCACAAATCGGCGCAAATATTGACAGTTCGGTGTGGTCGAAGCAAGGCTACGCCGTGTGCAGAGAGCTTGGCCTGTTAATGCAGCGAGGCTACGCGCGTGCTGTGGAGGGGCAATGCTGGCGGGGCGAAGGGCTGATATCGAGAAGCTGGTTGCAGATGACCGGCGTTGATGAAGCCATGCGAGTCTGAGGGGATTCAGAGCGCTTAAAAACTCGGTCATGAGAAAGGGAGAGGGAGTAGAACGGAATATATTGGGCGGCGGGCGCCGCGGAAACGATCTGGAGCACTCGCGCTGTTGAGAGAGCGAGGTCAAATACCGTAAGGGTAGTGAGACCCGCCGGCCGCGATGGGAGCCCACAGAATGGATTGAGCCGGAGGCGACCACGGCAACTAAGATCCGACACGCTTTCGAAGCGCTGCGGCAATCACTTATGACGCTGTTCCAGACGCAAACGAGCCTCAGAGCTTTTATGAGATTGGCAGTGCTAATCGCCCCCCTTTGTCCGTCTCGGCTTCCGATCGCCAACAACCGCCATGCTCAACATAAAGAGTCAACCATCGCCAATACGAACACAAAAACATTGCCTTTGAACATTTTTCATTGTCGTCCTTTCGAAAAACACTCATCATTTCCCCTCCCGCCGCTCTAATTTCGTTCAGACAGCCTCCAAACCACCCCACGCTCTGGGCGTCGGGCTCTGGCGCGTCACCTTTCTGCAGCTAAAGTTGATTGAACCCGGCGGATGGCGGCTGGCCGATGACCTGGTTCGGGCAGGTCAGAGCGGGGGTAGGCTCTGAGCTGACGGCGACAACAGGCGGGCAATGCGCTACTTAGGTGGTGTAGTAGAGTAATACTGCAATTAAACACCCGTATTTGGCCGAATCGCCCCCCTACTCCCACGCCATGTCACCTATTTATTGTTGTCTCATCGCGTATGAATTACTATTCTGTACGATGTGGCAATCCATCCACAGTTCACGGCGGATGCCAATTGTGTCTACGAATAATACGAATGACGTCGTGGCCATGGTAGTGTCAACCCCTCACGATGGATGCAGTGTGTCGTGGATGAGCGGAACGAACATCTGGCCGACGATCATGCTTCTGCGGTTTCAAAGCCATCAATTTACCTCGCAACCACGCGCACATCTATCAAACATGCTTTAGACGCACATGAAAGGAATAAAGCATGCACATGAAAGAGAAAGGGAAGCCCTGCAGGCCACCCGCATCTTTACCCATCTTGCAGTCACGCGTACATGTAGGCGGTGCGTGCTGTCGCTGTTCTGTCCGGCGACGATTGAGGGTGTTGGGCGTCTGCACACGTCTGCTTCGACTGCCATTATTGGTGGTGTATCGGCATGATGTAGAGGTGCAGGCCGCTAAACGGCCAAGCCTTTTCCATGGCTCTTCTGGAAATACTATCCTTGCCATTCGCCACCCGCCGAGACATTGGTTCTACTTTCATCATGAATCGCGAAGAGAAGTCCGCTTTTCCACAGGACGCTGCAAACGCTGTTTTCACTGTTATCCATGGCTCGCTTCAACGTGGATGTATCGCAGCCGCAAACGCTGCAGAAGCTCTGCCCGTGAGCAGGTCGACATGTATCAGAGTAGCGCCACTGTCGAAAATTTCGTCGCAGGGCAGGCGTGGGGGCCCGACGAATCTCAGCGGTTGTTTCAACATCCAGTCTGGGGTTATCCACGATTTTGCACGAACGCACAGCAAAATCTATCGTCTTCCACCTCTCAGAGCCTCAATTCAACCCGAAGCCTGGATATTATACTGCGGGTCCACGGGATAAATTAGAGTATCGACTCTTGGCAAAATATCTCGATCTACCGTTGCGTCGGTGGCAGGATATTTTGTTGTTTGTCGATGTTTGCAGTTTCCATAACTACCTTAGAGTACGTTAGTCCTGGTTTTCTCTTAGAGTAACTGGCTATTTGAATCAATCAGTTCTCGAGTTTGCCTGTCAAGTTTGCTATTGTGCATCGTTTCTCTCGCCTTCTCTCCACGCATACCCCAGATTCTCGTCAGCCAAAACCTTTGCTTTCGCAGATCCTCGTTGGTTTCGTTCCGAACCTACTTCTCCCGTAACAAGTGTCGGGCCTGTTCGGAACTATCCGATATTATACTCGCAATCGACTGGTAAACTTGTGCTGGCATCTAGATGCTCTGCAGTCATCATCGCTGGTCCGAGCCTCCCCGGAAATCCTACGAAGTACCAGCCAATTCCAATGTTCCACCATGTGTCAAGGCTTATAGTAATTCCCTCAGTCATGCGCGATGCACAGGGAAACGCTGCAGCAATTCAGCTGATGTGGGTGCGATGCATGTCGACCAGATCCGATTGTCAGCAATATAACCCGCAAGTCTACATCCGAGATTGGCGGTCGCCTTTTTAGCGGAGTAGCTTGTTCACATTGATGGTCACGGGTTTACTCCTTCGATATCGACATTGGTTTTGAAGCGGTGAGGCTCTCACTGCCAATAGAGAAGCAAGCAATTCTCCGCTGCAGTTCTCTGGCCCTACTGTGGAGAGACGGACCTGCATTAGCGAGGGCTGTTACGGATCTTGTGCCTCAGTTGCGGTCAGCTTTGACCAACAGCGACGCTCTCAACGTCTGCAAGGCATCGAAGCACACTGAATGCGGCCATTATCATCGAACTTCTTGACCGAGAACTGATATCCATTTATTGATGCTAACCAAAGAAAGCCACCGGTGAACAGATTCATAGAAACACGTCCGATTTGCGCCGTTACCATCGCACGCTTTGTCAACTTACTGCTGAGAGTTTTGTGCTTCCAGTTTGACCGTGCGAATTCTAACCGCAGACAACAAGACAGCTCATGGTGATCGACAGTAAATAGGAATAGGACTATTTCTCATATCATTACCCGGAGCCTTTGTCTTAGCGATGGAAGCTAGACGCCTGAGGAGTGCTCCAAGGATTCAGAACAGGGCCAACGGTCGATGCGCTCAAATCCGACTCCTTGACATTCGATCATACTCTAACGAGGCTTGCCCGTTAGTGCTTCTCACCATCATCGTCAGCACCGCTCCACCATACTGGCTTAGAAGCTGAATACCCTCATCAAATTAAGTGGACCTCCACTAGCAATACAACATGGCATTGTGTAATTGGCTTGAAATCCGTAGAAAGGCTCGCCATCTTCGTTGCAATCAAATTTCAAGAACTTCGCTCGATATCGTCGAACGAGCTGAACATCCTGAGAAGAGTTTGCTTGGAAGATACTCCTCCTGAGTCTGTCGTTCCGATGTATTCTATCTTAGAAGTATCCGATCCAAGCTATCTAATACGCTTTGGGTGCCATCATCCGTCTTTAGCCGTGGAATAAATGTTGCACAAGTACCTAGTTCCTATGACAATGCAGAAAGTCAATGGCTCTTATTTCACTACTATTTTCCATATTCTGTCTACTACTGCTTCTGATTTTCCATCATGCTCGACATTACTTACTTCTCCCTGATTGATGCAGGTATTCCGATAGAGGATATTACAACTCCAGCTGGACGACTTTGGCAGTATGGTGTTCTCAATAATTGCCACGAGATCGAAGGAGTCACTGCGGTCCTCTGGGGGAGAGATCTTCTGGATAGTTGTCTGGTTCTGCTTGTCATCGGTAAGTTATAGAGTATTCAGGCAGCCTGTTGTGTTTCTCACCTTTCGAAGGGCTAGAGGATGAATATGATGACCAGAGATGGAAGCTAGCTCAAGCCGCTTCTGCATTCGACGTCTACCTCCAATCTCCACGTGTGCACCAGTGCATGGCTGATACGGATGATTCTGGTCTCATGGACCAAACCGAAGCTATGTTTGTCATCTTAAGCTTTTGTCATCCTGATGTTGGTCCTGCTCCGGCCATTATACACTGGAAGCTTCAGCACAGGTTTGTTCACCGTTAGACTACGCTTGTTCTTCGCATCGCTGATTTTTCAAGACGCATTGAAGACGTTGCCGGCACGATCAGAATCGGTGGAACTCTATCCCAGGACAAAGCAATCCATGCAGCTTGTGCCTTTTTGAAAGAGTCTATTTTGATTTACAACCCAAGAACTGACAGGCGGTTGATAGCAGCTTACCGCAGGCATCTGAATGACTCGAAACTTCAACCGCCTGAAGAGGCAAGATTCTCCCACATCCACTATCACCTGGTGAGCAAATTCAAACCCCTACGACTCAAAAGATGATAGACTTATTCTCAAGTTCAAACTCTTACAAGCACCGCTGGTGGATTTGCCGTATGAGACGCCCTTTCTGGACAACATATCGCACCTCTTTACGCGAACAAAGGCGCGCTACGGCATACGCATCTGCGTCAGTAGAAAAGGTGACTTCGAAGCTGTGAGACCAGATTTGCCTTCAACAGACCCATACGATTCCAGAAATGTAATATGCTTTGATCAACACTCATATGCTACATCATCTCCACGGGAGTGGCATCCGAGGCTCTGGGAGCTCCATCAATACTCACATTGGGAGACTGCATCGTTTGTCTTTCTCGAGGGCATTCCAGAAGGAAATGATCGCTCCTCTCCTTCAGGCCTGGCTTGGTGGAATCTGCGAAAGCTGATCGCATGCGCTGATGGTTGCGCTTCATCGCACATCGCTACCTACCCGGCAGACCCGACCAAAGCGGACATCTTCATCGGTTCGTGGCACAGAAACGAAAGTTTGCGACACCTCAATTAATCAAAGCGCAGAATGGCAGCGCCCCGCCCACTCACACAGCCTCACCGCTTCCCAAGCATACCAAAAGGCCGTTGGGGCGTTGCTTGACTTACGTCCCGTCTCAAGCCAAGGGTGCTCGCCGCACACCCACATCCACCCCGGCATCCCCCTGTGGCTCAATCCTGTGCCGCTCGGCGCAACGGAGACAATCGACGTGGTTTCTTTCGTATTCGCGGAGGATCTCAGCGAAGTGGATAAGCGGGCTTTCGAGTTTGCGGCGCTGCAATTCGCATCGTGAGTGCTGATCTTTCGCATGAATGGCAATGGCTGAGCTGACCGTTGCAGATGCCTTGACGATGAAGAGCAGAGTGGGAACGGCACACCGCTTATAGTGAATGGTAAGAGGGATCACTGGGTGAAGGAGAATGGAAAACTCGTCTTCCGGCTAGAGTTCTATTGGGGCGTTGAGGACAATGAGAAGGTCAATGAGTGGATGAGTAAGTTCCTGGAATGCGAGTACTTCGCTTTGGGGATGAAAGCGCATGCCATGGCTTTGATGGCAGAAGAAAGAAAGCACTGGAGAGTGGTTGTTGAGCATGACAGCACGGAGAAGTTCTTGGAGGGATAGACTGACATGTCGAGTCCTTTTCGATAGAGACTGCCAGCGCCTCATGCTCGCCATTCTGAATCGACTTTCTCGAAATTTCTTTCTCCACTCATTTCCTCGTATGCTCCTAACACCGCATTAACTTCTAATCCAACTCTGCGCCGAAATACGTCACCCTCGTCGTTTCGCGCTTGCATATCCCCTTCGCCTGTTACTCCCAAGCCACGAACACACACAGCCTCAGACCAGGTGGGTACCGGTTTGGTAAAAGGCCGCATGAACCACGGCCAGACGCTCGACGCTATCTCAACGGTACCAATGATCCTGCGTACATTACGGAATGGTCCCTTGACTTCGCTCCTTTACCTCTGGAAAGTTCCGTTGTGGTCATCTGCTCCCAACCTTAGCACCCTGCACTCGCAGAAAGGGGTAGGCTATGCAGGTTTTCAGACAGAGATGGATAAAAATAATCGTAGAGGATGTATATAAAGCGGTAAGATCAACGGAAACGTTGGTAGAAAAAAGTGGCCATCACACTGATAGACTTTGCGATACTCGCCATCGCAGCTCACTCTTGTAATTGTTCAGATCGACTCCCATCCATTCGCCATGCCGATACCTCAACCCTCCACTCCTACCACAAATTGGTCAGCCGAGACGGTTCTTGAACTCTTCAATAAAGAAGCATCGGACACTTTCACATGTAGCGGGTCTGCGGCGTCCAAAGGACGGCGATGTAAAAACCCGATAGCAAAGGCGAACCAAACCGTTGCGATTGCAATCGCAGAAGTGATGTCTTCAGAGGAACCGCGAGAAGCAGCCAGCCACACGGCTATTCTGAACATTCTGGCGACATCGTGCCTTTGTAGAAGATATCACAACACAGAAGACCGCAAAAAAGAATTGATTGATAGATGGCAACGCATCATGGAGAGCGAACAGAACAGAATAGACCGAAAAAGACGTAATAAGGCTGGCCGCTTGCTGCTGAAACTTGAGCTGATGGGCGACCTGCGGTCACGGGAGTATGATACCTTAATGGAACTTTGCGAAACGCTTCGGAGAAGCCAACGCGACGAGGCAGAAAATGAAAGTGAAGAAGAAAATGATGAAGCAGAGGACGAAGCAGAGAATGAGGAGGATGAAGAAGACGTGGAGGAAAAAGTGGAGGAAGACGAAGAGGAAGAGGTGGAGGAAGACGAGGAGGAAGGCGATGACCACGAAGAAGATGGAGACGAAGAGGAAGAAGACCAGGAAGTCGTCGAGGAATATGAAGGCGAGTATGAAGTGGCAGAGTATGAGGATGAGGATGAGGATGAGGATGAGAACGAGGACGTGGAAGAGGACAGAGATGCAGAGCCCACAGCATCAAACCACGAACATGACGAATGCACAGATGATCATGTCTCCCGCCGCACGGTAGACGACGACTGTCCTGTGTGCAGAGAAGCCATGGCCGACACTCCTCTGGCAGACCTCGTGTGGTGCAAAGCCAGCTGCGGGCGAAGCATTCACAGTGAATGTTTCGGATCTTGGCAAGCGCTTGTGGTATCACAGAGGAGGAGGCTGACGTGTGTTGTCTGGTACGTAATATTCAAGTTTTCATGCCTTTCTTTGACAAAGCTGACTCTTTTCAGTCGTGCTGTTTGGAAATCTCCCTGTGAGCACGATCGCGAACCAGTTCCAGAGTGAAATGCTCTCCTTAGCTTCCATAGACATAGAGGCGTTCACTTTGATCGAGCGTGGTTTGACTTTGGCTGGGCGTACTGATTGTAAATCTTTGATTGCTGTCTTCCTTCCATAGCATGGCAGGCGCAGCTTGTACCTGGAATTTACGAAGTTCTAGCTGAACAAAGAAATTTGATGTTGATGTGAATGAAGACGCTGAGAAATGGCATGTTGGAGCAGCACGCCTCTGCAGTGAACAGAAACCTCCTATCGTATTTTTAGCGTAGAGGTACTCTAATTCCAACCACCCGCACTTTTCTCTCACTGCTCCTCACTGCCAAGCTTTGCGCGACATATTTCGCCGCTATACAAACCTTCATCTACTATCAACCCTTCCGACAAATGCTCTGCGATAATTTCGCTCAATCATGGCATGGGCATTGCCCCTCGCGGTCGACCTCCTAACCCTCCCGTGTCACCAAAAGTATACGATGGTCTAGCCAATTGAAAAGCCCACATGCCCCGTTGTGCCCGTTGTGAAGATAACCGTTCCAATAAGAAGCTCCTGTGGCTTTTCAGCTGCATCATGCGACCGAGCATGGCCCTGCGTGAACTGCGGTCTGGCTGCTCCCTCCATTGTTTTCGTGACTGCGCCACCTTGAACGGAGGTTGGACATTGTTCACCTAGGTATATATCTTCAATTTTGAGTGCCGTTCAACACTCTACAAAGCCTTCAGAGCCGAGTTCTACTGGTGATCGTATCAAATCTTTTCAATCAGAGCTCGCGACCTTGATAAAGGACATCTACACGAATGGCGGACGGACTAATCCCTAATGATGCGGCCAACAACCCCTACAACAATCATTTGGAGTCGCCTCCAACGTACGACCAAGCCGTGTCTGGCGCTCCTGGTCCGCAGAGAACGTATTCTCCATACGCACCTCCTTCACCTTTCCAGCCTCAGTATGGACCACCGCCGCCGCAGCCTCAGTATGGCGACTACTCTCAGCCATACCCGAACCCGCAGCAACCGCAAGGCCAGATGTACCAACCAATGTATGCCCAGTCTTTCTATGGTAACCCTCAGCAACCTCAATATACCCCTCAGCAGCCTCAATATGCTCCTCCGCAACCTCAGTATGGCGCACCTAACTATCCCACATACGGGGCTCCACAGCAGCAGCAACCTGGCATGTATCAATCTGGCTATCCCCAAAACTACACGGCTGATGCGAAGATTGTCCCACCGAATCAATATGGGGCTCAACTGCAGCAGCCAGCCGCGTATCAAGCTGGTTATCAGTCAAATTTTGGCTCCGACATGAAGGGCAACGTTCTGACTCCGGTTCCATCTCATCAGCTGACACCGGTTCCCTCCCATCAGCTCACACCGGTTCCCTCTCAACAGCTCACTCAAGTTCCATCTCAACAGCTCACTCAGTTTCCTTCTCAACAGCTCACGCCGCTTCCGACACAGCAGTTGACACCAACTCCAACACAGCAGAGTGGACAGGTAGTTCCTTACCAGCATCCTCCCGAACGTCTCGGCTCGGACGTCACTAATGTGCAATTCTCTCCCGTGAAGCTGCATGGAGATGAGGAGCATCATGCTCTCAAGGCCATCCATGAAATCAGCACGAAGAAAATGGTGGTTGCGGCGGCACTCGTGGCCATCGTGGGCACTTATCTCATGCACAGGCACCAACATGAGAAGAATAAAGTTACGAACAACATGCATCTCCATGGGCCCAGAGGCACGACTGAAGACGTCGCACTGTATAACCACCAGATGGACAACCTCGAAAGTCTTTCGGGAAAGGCCACGATGAAGCACCACTTACATCACGGCGATCCTATCCCGGTAGAGGCATGGACCGAGGCCATACAGCCACACCGCCGAGCAATCTTTGCACAGGTCTACAATAGCAACCCGAACGTGCGCGCTTTCTGCAGTGGCGACTGGAACGTCACAGAGTATCCCCAGCTCGACGATTGGGCGCTGGGCCGAAGGACGCACAACCTCTCCTTCCAACGCGCCGGTCAGCGCATGCCAAACTGGGGAGCGGCGCGCGAACTTCTCGGACAAGTACGCACCGTGGTCCTGCTCGATGACAGCTCATCGATGATGCTGCAAGGGCACTCGGCGTGGAGCCACAGCTCGGACGACTTCGGCGGGCGCGGCGCCAGCCGGTGGGAGCAAGCGAAGAACCTGCTGGCGGGCATTGCGCCGCTGGTGGCGGCGCACAACCGCCACGGCATCGACATCCACTTCCTGAACGACGCGCGGCGGCTGCTCGGCGTGCGCACGAGCGCGCAGGTGCGGCAGAAGTTCCACGAGCGGCCCAGCGGCGCCACGCCGACGGGCCGGCGCGTGAACGAGATCCTCGACGGCTACATGTGCGCGCTGCGCTACAACCGGCAGCTGCAGCCGCTGAACCTGGTGGTGATCACGGACGGCGAGGCGCAGGACGAGGACGTGCTGCACTGGGCCATCGAGGAGCACGTCACCAAGATGGTGCACCGTGGCTTCCCCGAGCACCAGTTCGGCATCGAGTTTTTGCAGGTGGGCGACGACTACGAGGCCACCCGCCACCTCGAGCGCCTTGAGGAGGAGGTCTCCCGCCATCATTCCCGCTTCCAGAGAGATGTTGTCGGTGTCACGCCTGCTACCAGACAGCGCATGATCACGCCGGATATCTTGTGCGGCATCATCTTGAGTGGCATTGATGCGAGGATGAACGGATACATGAGGCACAAGGGAATTGATGTTTGAGAGGCGACTCTCGGAGTTTGTGGGTATGGAAGGCTGCGCGGGCGGGTTTATTTCTTAACATATGCGGCTTTCTCTCTTCGGACTCCGATACATAGGGCACAGCTTGACGGATACCCTGTTTCCTGGTACGGTGGGTGGGCGACTATGGATTGATATATTCCGGCTTTGAGGCTCTTCCATGTTGTTTTGCTGATTCTTTCAATGGCAGTTCTCTAGTACTTGCTATTTCTAAGCTTCCATTTAAACAAAAACGAAAGTTCCTGTGCATAGTGCTACTCGGCAACTCCAAGACCGCAGCGACTAGAAGCATGGTTCGAGATCCTAAAAGGTCAGTCAGCAACACAAATGCAGCTCACACTATCGACTACTGCAGCTGCCAGCTGCACAGCAAAGCTCATAGCACGGTTAAGCACATGCCTTTCTACACCCGTGGACAGAAGCGGCCATGATCCTTTATTTTGCGGTTGCAAGGCTTGAGCGGTTGCCTGCGCTGCCACTCCACGGGCCCAAAAAAGCGTTGGCAGTGTCGTGCATCCCACCCGACGTTAATTAGCCACGGCGCTCAGCATCGACCTTATTGCTTCTTCTCCATTAATTTTAAGCTCTGCTGCGGGTTATTACTCACATCCTTGGCCCCTCCTTGCCACCCGAGCTTGCAACTTAAAGTAGACTTTATTAGGGCAAATTTCAACCACCATTGTCTGCTCTGCCAGGTCAATTGCTTCAACATCCTCCGTCTTCTCTCCTCCCACATCACTCAATCACTCAATCAACGATGCCGACTACGAGGAATGCCTGACATCAAGGCCAAACTGCGGACGAGACTGTTTCGTCGAGCCAGCGCCGGTATTCCCTCGCCAGCCGTTGACAACGACCAGCAACAACAGCAGAACGAATACACTCCGGAGACCAAGCACCGGTATCAAAATCCACATCCTGCTCCCGCTACCGCCAGAGCCTCTGAATCGAATCGTGTATGGTCTCCCACCGACTCTCCTCCTCTCGAGCCTACAGCTCAACCCCACCATCGAATCTCTATAGAAAGCCAGCAAGATCAACAATCCGCAGACGACACGAAGAATGAAGATCGGCATCCGGCTACGCTCCGTGGCACTGAGAGCAGCCTGATGTCGACCGACCAGACGCCGGAGAACAGCCTCATGTCTAGCATCACTAACACCGAAGCACCCACCGACACTCCCGACGTGATCGTTCAGCAGCCCACACCCGAAGACACGCTGTGGAAGCCGAATCCCATAGACGCCGCCGCTCCTAACATTCCCTCCTCCAAGCCTGTGCCCAGCGATACCGTGCCATCTATTGTGCGCAGGCAACTGTTCTCAGAAATCAACTTTCCTTCCAACGACAAAAACAGGAAGCAGTCTCTGATTGCTCACGCCGACCTCGAAGTCATAAGGTCGCTTTTACAAGAAGACCCAAACCACCCTGCCATACCCGAAGACGTCGCATTCATTCCCTCTTCCAACACAATGCCGGCCACCACTACGGCCATTCACACAGGCATGCTGCATCGAAAGATCTGGGTGAAAAAGACGGGCGGTGCTGCTACCATGGTGCTCATCCGCGAGGACGACCTCGTTGATGATGTGAAGGAAGCTATCCTCAAAAAGTACTCCAACAACTTGGGTAAACATTACGATGCTCCAGACATCACCATACGTATCATGTCGCGAGACAAACCCGTTGAGCGCGTTCTCACTCCAGACGAGCAGATGTGCCGCACTCTCGACACCTACTATCCCAACGGCCAGACCGTTGATGAGGCGCTAGTGATAGATGTTCCTACCAAGCGCACTCCACGACCATCTCCACGCATGTACCACCCTCAGATGGCATACTACTATCCGCCTGAAGAGACCTCTCGTCCCAATGAAAACGGCTCCGACTACTTTCCACCAATGCCTCCGGTTCAATCTTCACCGGCTGCTTTGACAAATCACTCACACGAAAGCCGACACTCGCACTCTGGCCATGAGCGTGCTATGTCGGTTCTCAACACCGGTCAGGTGCCTCCGTTGCCTTCGCCTGGAGGCACTCGTCGAGCGCACATCCCACACAAAGGCCGTCCAAGCTTTCCTCGACAGCTCACTTCGTCACCAACCGCCCTCACAACTTCAGTTAATTCACGTGCTAACCGTCCTCGTCTCGACTCTCGCGCGTCGGAAGAGAAACACGCACCGGCAGCTCCACCGTTGCCAACACCTCCGGCGGCGGAAGCGGCGCCGGCAATGGTGAGGCAACTGAGCAATCCACCTATACCGCGAGTATCTTCTCCGCGACCTGGACAAAGACGCAAAACGAAGCAGCGGCCCACACCCAACGATGCCGAAACGGCCAAACCGACGTTAACGAATCACCTCTCCGCCTACATCGACACTTCAGTGCCACCAATCAATGTGTTGATCGTTGAAGACAACCACATCAACATGAAGCTACTAGAGCAATTCATCCGACGACTAAAGGTGCGGTGGGATACAGCCGTCAATGGACGCGAGGCCGTAACGAAATGGCGGCGCGGCGGCTTCCACCTGGTGCTCATGGACATCCAGCTGCCAATCATGAGCGGGATTGAGGCGACGAAGGAGATCCGACGGCTGGAGCGCGTCAACCGCATCGGCGTATTCATCCACGGCGGCAGCTCAGCGAGCAGCACGGCGCCGGTGCTGGACCCGCGCCTGCGCAACGATGACGCCGGCGAAGATGAGGAGCTCTCGCCCGACGAGGACCTGCCGCCGCCGCCGCCCGACAAGCCTGTCAGGAGCGAGGACGAGCTCGCCGACAAGACGCGCCTCTTCAAGAGCCCAGTCATCATCGTCGCGCTCACGGCAAGCAACCTGCAGTCGGACCGGCACGAAGCGCTGGCGGCGGGCTGCAACGACTTCCTCACCAAGGTACGTGTCCCAGCTACCCTTTGCCGTCTCCGCATTCCCGCTAACACCCGCCGCGCAGCCCGTCAACTTTGTGTGGTTCGAGCGCAAGGTCAAAGAGTGGGGCTGCATGCAGGCGCTGATCGACTTCGACGGCTGGCGCAAGTGGAAGGAGATCGCCACCGAGTCCAACCTCAAGTCGGCCGCCACGCCCGCCGCCACCCCGAAGCCGCCGCCCCCCAAGGACCCAGCCAAGCGCCAGAGCCTCCAGAGTCCGCCCCCGCTGAACCCGGCGCCCGCAGCGGACGCCGCCTCCGAGCTGCCGGCGTGATGGCGTGGCTGAGTGCGCGCGGAGGCCGCTTGGATGACGGCTGGAGACGCGCGGTGTGGGTTGTTCGCGCGCGCGTGTGCTTGCCGGGATCGCACCGGATCTTGGCTTTGGGTGCGTGCTGTTGGGTTGGTGGTCGTGGCTGTTTTGCGAGCGTTCTGTTTCAAGCAATGATATTTTTTGATGCGAGTTTGGGATTTTGCCGAGCGCTGAGCTTGAAGCGCCGTACACAATATCATAGCGAGGCGTTTTGGGCACGTTTCCTTTGGTGGTTTGCTGGATGTGGGACTAGGGAAGTACCTGGTTTTGGCTCCTTGGTGGGCAGCTGCTAGGTAGGTTTGTGGCATTGCAGGTGACTGCGACGGAACAAATGTATGATTCATTGCGCTTTTCGTCCTGTCGTCATCGTTCGTTGCCGTGATATATCATACACGCATATTCATAGTGAGTCGTCCACGTAGGGAGACGAGAGATACATCCCACGCAATGATTTATAAGACATTGGCTTTTCCTATGTACTCTACAAGGAGCGACGACAGCCACTGGCAAGCTATGGATACGTCCACATAGTGTATGGTCACTTAGAATGTCTATGTTTACCACAGCTCGCATACAGGCTTTTTGATCGGACAATCAAAGGCATCCCTAAACTCCCTCGAATTGGCCATGGTGCCAAGGATACGAGCCCATTTTGGAGCGTGAGGATCACTGTAGATGCGCTGGATGGCCGTTTCCTTCCTGGTCATGCCGCACCACCAGTTGGCGTAGTTGACGAAGAAGAGCTGTGCCTGCGTGAAGTACTCCAGGCCTGGTAGATCCAGATTCGGTGACTCCGCAGCGCGCATCTTCCATGCTTGGAACGACGCCGACAGTCCTCCTGCATCGGCGATGTTCTCACCCAGCGTCAGTCGGCCATTGACGTGCAGCGGCTTGTCGTCGGGTCCCGGCACGCTGAAGTTGGAGTATTGCTCAACGAAGCAGTCTGCACGTTTCTGGAACGCCTTCACAGTCTCTTTGCTCCACCAGTCCGTGTAATTTCCGATCTCGTCGTAATGACGGCCTGTGCTGTCGAAGGCGTGGCTCAGCTCGTGGCCTGAAACAGAGCCAAATGCTCCGTAAGAAAGGTAGGCTGGCACCGAGACAGAGAACACAGGAAACTGCATGATACCGGCCGGGAAGACGATTTCATTACCTGGCGGATTGTAGTAAGCATTGACAGTTGGTACTGTCATACCCCATTCGTTGCGGTCCACTGGCTTGCCGAAAGCAGACCACATTCGAGTAACCTCGGAGCGGCGCATTGAAACAGCGTTAGCGAAGAAGGTAGTGGCGTTCACATCCACCGTTTGGTAATAATCGCGAAGGTCCTTTGGATCCATAATGTCGGGACTCTTGGTTGGATATCCGATCTTCTGGACGATGTTGTGGACTTTCTTCAGTGCTTTGTCAATGACCTCGTCCTCCATCCATTTGGTTGCCTTAAGCTTCTTCGAAAATTGATCCTTTATGTCCGACACGATTAAGTCACCGAATTCTTTTGCCTTCGCTGAGAATGCTTTTTCGACGAAGAATCGACTGAGGATCCAACCGACACCATTATCAACATGGCCTACACATGTGCGCCATCGCTCTTCGCTGGCATCCGGATCCTGAATACAGTCAGAATATAGACACCTCACTGAGTATGCATAGATCATACCTTTCCAGCAAGTTCATTGACAAAGCGAGAGTAGGGTTTAACAGCGTCGGCTTCCACATAGGCTGCAAATGATTGTACGGCTTTCCAAATGAAATAGCTACGAAGAGTATCTGTCGAAGTTTCGGATAGAATCTTTGCTAAGCTTTTCATGTATTTCGGCGATGAAACAATGACTCGATCGACCTTCTCACCTAACGGAGCGAGCGCAGAAATGATACCAGCCAAGTCAATCTGTGGCGTAAGCGCAGCCGCATCTTCCAGTATGAACGGATTGTACGCTTTCTAGGAACTCGGTTAGATGGCGCGCCGACAACGGGCTTGGAGAACTAACCGTAATGTCTTCTCGCTCTTGTTGGTCTGGCGATGCAGCGGCAAGCTTGTACTCAAAATCCACTACATCTGAAGCCGATTGGGTGTCGAAAGCGGGATACAAGGCAGAGAGAACCTCGTTGACAACGTCCACATATTTCTTCACAAGCTTATCATCCTCGTAGCGCTCCTTTGATGGCAGACCAATCCTCCAGGGCGGTGAGACAGCGACAATCACGGTATCCGGGGATTTATCATCAGGCCCAGTACCAGCTGCAATGAGAGCAGACACTCCATTGTCAGCCAACACGAGTATAGCTTCTTTGATAGCGTTCGTATCGTATATGCTGATTTCATTGGAGGTAGTGGGAGGGAAGATATCTTCCACTTGATGAAGGATTTCCATAAGAGGTGCAGTACCTAGCTCTTTGATGGCATTTTCGTTGAGGCATGCCTCATAAGCCGCCTTCATTTTTTCGAAGTTGTCTTCATCAGCTGAGCGGCTCACGATTGTTAATTGTCTCGGTGAGAAATATGAATGCTAAACGATGTGTTAATCGCCACCTATGATATTAACAAGCTGCCTCACCATCGAGTCCTTAGGGTATGGCGCCTCAAGGATATGCTTGAGCAGTAACTGGGAGTTCTCCGCCATGATGGTTCCTGTGAAGGCATCGCCTTGATCCTCCCGGAGGTCGTGTCGATCTCTCCATCCTCCACAAACCAATTCCTCAAAGTCCGTGCATGGGTCAATGTTTTTGTAGTCTGGTGACAGATTGTACAAGATTTCTGACGCTGCATGCACGCACTCTGAGGACAGGCATAAGTTCTGCTTCTTAGCATTGGTCGCAAAATCGCCAACTGCAGATTGTCAGCATTAAATCCATATCTTGACTAAATAGCTGAAGCAAATGGCATGTTTTTTTGAAAAAAGAAGAGTAAGTCCTTCGAAATATCTCATTGCTTGTTGGTCCATTGCACCCGGACTTGAATTAGGCATGTTGATTCGTAAGAGAATGAAAAGGTGGGACGAACCTTTGGAAGTAGAATGGTACAATAGCGCAGTTACAGTCAATGTACCCAATGTAAAAATAGAAGCCATGCTTTTAATGCTTCTCCACCGATTCTGATATCGTTGTGGATGCGTTGAAGTTGTACCTTGAATGACAGCACCATCTTGAACTTGGAAGCTTGGTTTCAAAGGAAGGGACGGATCCAACGATCCCAGAAGAACTTGCTTCTCAGCACCTACTTTTTCAGAGAAATCCACCATATTTTGAACAGATGAAGACAAGATGAAGTTGCTTATTAGAGGGCGTTGTGTTGTCGAGTGTGAGGTGGTTGCGGGGGCAATAAGCCCGGCGTTATTTTGCACCCCAGCAATGAATATACTCCTCCCCTCTGATCCACCAGCCTGCCAAACACTTCTTGGAACGCTGCAAGTCTTCAAACCTTATCAAACTGCAGACACGTTACTCTTTGCCTCAATTCAGCTAAGATCCAAGCTCACATATAAACAGCTCTTCAACTGCATTCCGCCGAGCATTGATAAGACATAGCCATTTCAAGCATGTTTCTTCCGGTCTCGGCTTCCTATATTTTCACCGTTCTTTACACTCCCACCGTCATATTGTCTTTTTTAGTGCTCTTGGGATGGAGATTCGCTAAATTTGCTGAAAGACAGCAGCTTTGGACTTTGCGACTGGTACTATCGCTTTGGCAACCTTATGTCATTGCCGCTTGGGCACTACTCTCCTCTATTTTTCTCGGTATTCTCACCGGTGAAGCGGTTGAAATTTTCCTAGAGGATACAGAGAGCTTTATGGCTACATTAACGGCAAACTTACTTTTTATTATCTTTCTCATGCTTGGCACCGACAGGAGCATGAGAAGCCTTGCGACAACACAATTCCTTAAGCTTCGTTGGAAGGCTTGGACTGGACCAAGTCGAACTGGTATTCCACCTACTCTAGCTTCATATGTTGGCGGAGTATCAGATTGGAAGACGCTAAGCAGAGAATTTGGGAGGGCGAAAGGCCATCCGGTTGAAAGATTTGCTACCGTGCTCTCTCAGAACACGGACGCCATCGAATGCGACCCAACTGACTTGCTTCGAACCACAGCAGCAGCACCGGTACCATCAGAACCTAGAGAGCGATCGAAAGATGGAATATATCAACCATCGACGGCAGGTATGTCAATATCGCTTCTCTGGGGCGAACGACTCGGATTTAGTCGCAGGTGCAGTCGAGGTATTATCGCCGTACCGCCCAACCTTCTAGTATCCACACCGAGGCTTAAGAACGGTATTGATGCGAGATCCTTGTGCTTGGCATTCGGGATTACAGCTCGAAATAAAGGACTTGACCCAAAATCATTAATCTGCAATCTCAGGTTGAAAGATTCCTTCCGAGCGTGGGAAGAAGGAGGCTTATGGCCAAATCCATCGAAAACACTCCGCAGCTACTATTACACAGAAGTCGACAAGGCATTTCATCTCCTAGGAGAATCTTTTATTACTGTTGTCACCGAACTTGCAGTATTGCTTGCGGACTTGGACAATGTCTTGATATCAAAGTGGCTTGACCTAGAATTCGAGCATCAAGATCTATCGCTCAACTTGGAAGCTCATTCCTCTGGTGCCTCAATCATTGACCTTCAAAGATTATATCGAGGACAATATGCTGCAATGTTGATCAGCTTAAGCCTATTTCATATCGACGTTAGTGTGCGGCCGGAGATTTCAGTTTTCGAAGCGACTTGTGCGGCTGATGGTGTTGCTCTGCCGCAGTGGCTGTCAACAGAAAGAATGAAAGCTCGCAAAGAGAAAGAAAGACGTGCATATGGACTGTCCTTGCAACGTATGATAGACGCGATCATATGATCGAACGTAATTGGTGAGCAATATTTCAACATACGGTTATGGTCCTGGGAAGCTAATGTAGAAAGGCGGTTAAAGAGACTTGTCCTTGACCTCTTGCTACTATAAAAAGCGACATTGACATCCCTTCTGTTCACAGTACGACAAGACTTGAAAATAAATCACCCCTATTTGCTTTTGGGCTAAATACCTCTGGAAACAACGCCTCAATATTGTCGATTGCCTTCTTTGCCTCGTAGGGTCGGCTGACACCCAAAACGGAAGTGTCATCGATTTAGCGCGCGTGGCAAAAGTTTCAGCCTCAAATTCATCCAACCACACCTCAAAAGCTGTCTCGGTCAGGAGATTGTGTAACCTTACGCCCTCTTTTCGTCGCTTACAGCACCCTTGCTACCGCCTATATTCGAGCAACCCAGACCGGGCCGCGCATTGATGGGTAGTTGGCCGCAACGCCGTCATGGGGCGCATGGAGAGACCCGGAGCGTGAATTTGCCCCTACGGCTTGCGTAGGTGGGTCAAGGAACGGGAGTCGTAACGTTGCGGCCTTTTCTTGGTGGGTGGTCGTTGATTTATATGTCAATGAGAACACCTCTTTCATATTTCCTGTATCAAATCAATTGCAAATACCTTTTCTCTGCGATTACAACATACAATCATCTCCTCTAGCCTTTACGAGCAACATCTTATCCTCTACTCGAGTTCACCGGAGAAGAGTCTGCAAACGCGACTCGAAAAGTTCCGCTTCCCGGATAGAGGCCGCTGTCTGGAGCCTATTTTCTTGGACTAAGCCTGGCACGGAGAGTAGAAGCCCACAATTTTGATGTAAAGAGCTCAAAGAGCAAGCTTAAAGAGTACATTGGTCTGTTCAATCACAATTCTCGGCTGAAAGATTGGCTTCTCTTATAGGGATTGGCTCCCGACTTCTTCGATCACTCGTTGACAGTAAGAGAGTATACCAACTGCGCTCGATATGGTTACTTTCTTGTACCTCACATGGCAACTTTGGCATCTAGTTAATGGCGCACCGATACCCACTCCGGACGTCGACGGCGTTGGTAACCCGTCTTCATCGCAACCGCCGAGCTCTGCTCTTTTCTATCCAGGCTCAAAGGCGGACACAGCGTTCCTTTGGACTTCCATTGGTTTGGCTGTACTAACGGCATTCTTCCAGGGCCTTGTCTCTGCCCTCGCGTATATGACAGAGGCCTCGAATATGTGGACGTTTCGTTTCCGGTTGGCGAAAGTTGAACACTGGTGGTGGACCATCGTGACAATTCTTCTAGCCATATCCCTGACTTTCGATGTCCTGTCATTCGCATCTGGCAATACTACCAACGCTGTGTCGATTCTCCTCCTCTCGTCCACTACACTGATTACACTGGTGCGCTACATGCTACCCGCATGGCGTGGTCGAAAATATATCGAGAACAGATGGCTTTCCTGGACTGGCCCTAGCCGAACAGCTGTCCGGCGGAATGCGATGACATATTGTGGAGGTATTCAGGACTGGAATAAACAAGCTCGCAGATACAATCAATCAAAAGGGAAAGCAGTGCCATCAGATGCCTACGGTTGGTATCTGTGGCCTGTGAATGGGATTCGTCAGGATCCAACGGATATCCTAAACATCGTCAACAGCACCATGTTGCCAGAACTTTCGAAGACAGAATATGTGTTCAATGATGGCGATGACTCTTCGGAGAACGTTTCGCTTTTCTGGGGTCAACATTCGGGCTTCTTACCTCGTGTTTCCCGCTCGATTTCTGCGATGCCGATGGATCTTCTAAAATCACAGCCGATCACCAGCGACGGCTTTGCAGGAGAAGGCTTCTGTCTGGGAATGGGTATCCTAGGTCGCAACAAAGGGCTTGATCCAAAGACTCTGGTGTTCAAAATGACCAGTAAAATTTCGACAAGTCTCGAGAACAAGTCGGCCTGGCGTCCCCGTCCGGCCAAAACACTCAGAAGTTACTACAGAAAAACGTTGGATATAGTGTATGGCGGTATTAGTGAGCAGTTCGTCCTTGCTGCCGTTGAACTCTGCCTCATCCTTATGGATGCAGACGAACATGCGGTCAAAGAATGGCTGAAAGCCACGTGCGAGCAGCAAAGTTATCGAATTAATCAAACACTTGTCAAATACGGCGCAACTCCAGCTGAACTGAGTGCTCATTACCGATCAAGCTACGTGTCTATGATAATATCTCTCAATAACATGAAAGACAAGCAGCTCGGGCATCGGAATCACGGCACTTCGCAAGCGAAGCGGCCAGATATTATCTGTCTCGCCCTACTTCTCAAGGCTGAAGGTGCCTCTGAGCCTACTTGGTGGAATAAGCCAAAGATCGACAGCTACCGTGCCGCTGAGAAACAACACCTAGATTCCGACTGGTACGATGCGGCTGCACAACTACTCGGCCTCGAAACATTTCCTCATGGTCTGGAAAATGGCATTTGGGAACCCAGTAAGCAGAACACGACTCAAAGAGAGAATTCTCCATCGACAGAAGGCAAAAGCGAAGCAACTGTGGAGCCGAATCCTCTTCCAAATGGTGGAGATGAACGAGCGAGCAAAAAAGATAATTGAGGATTTAATTAGCACTTTTTGTTCAGCGCGTTCATCGCCGTATAGCAAACTCCAGGCATTTTTACTCGAGCCATTATACGTTTTAGTTTTGGCTGCCTTTGGAAGGAATTGGACTTCGCAGGCGCTGAATGATTTAAGAATTTCGGCCGGTCGGTGGGTCTGTATACGCAATGAACAGACTGCTTGAGAAAGCGGTCAAGTTGTTCGAAAATAGTTTAACACATAATCTATAGCACTCAGTTAGACGGCTATTTCTGCAACTAAGCCGTCATCTGGCCAAGTTCTGACAATGTTTTAAGGGCAATCAAAGGATTTCTATGTCTATACTGTCCACCTTATCCAGTTCAGATTTCTGATGAATTGAAGACGCCTCCACAGTAACCTCGAGTATAATCTCGTTCGGCTGAGCCGCATCAAAAAATTTCAGACAGCCACTTTCAGACGTGAACTGGCTCTGATCGATCGGATCGACAGCCCTTCGATGGAGCCGATCAATAGTGTAGAGTTGGGCTTCAAGTCGATAGCCACCTTTTGGGATGAATTGCCAAATAGTAGGTGTTGATCCGAAGAGCCTTGATACCCCTTGCGTTGGGTTGCTACATACGAGACGGTGGGTGATCTACAAGACTTTAGCTTTGATTCAGTGAATAGTAGATCACACTTCCGCACCTTCATGACATGTTCAAAGGATTCGTTATCATCTCTATGAGCAACGGCGGCGATCCAACGGTGTTCGCATTTTACCCGGTCAGATGACCCTAGACGTTCCATATGAACGATTCGACTTACCCAGACAACGAAGTTGTCCTTATGTCGTTCGTACAGAAGTCCAACACCTTCATGGAATTGTGTTTCTTTGACTACAATTACACCTTCCTCTCTTTCCCACGAAATCGGCGGATAAGTAGCAGCAAGTCTATATCCTCTAAGTGTAGGGCCATAAGCGGTTTCGCTCTCATGCCCTCTAGGCGTGCAACGCAAGCGCAGGCTGAAATTTGAAATATCTCGACGCGGGTTCCAACGTTGGCCAGACTTGACGAAGATCGTTCGAGGTTCCCATCCACGAATTGTTTGTAAGTCGTTAACTTTGAGTGGCGCCCATTCAGCCCTCAAGAACCGGTCATTATCGATATGCTCTAGAGAGAGTACTATTGGACCGTAAACTTCGCCTTGGCGAGAGCAATTTAGAGCCGCGCTATATATGAGGTCATTCTCCTGTCTCATAGGGAGCTGTATTCGTAGACCCTTATTCGTCATCGAGTACGGTTCGAGTTCGAAAGCTGATGAATGTACAACGACGTCTCCGGCGTCCGCAAATTGCTTCGGAGACTCAGCGAGAAGCCCAGATAGTGCTCCTCTCTCAGATGCTCCACCTTGCCAAGCGAATAGTGACTGATCATCTGAAGTTCGAATAATCTCCTCTTGAAGTCTTTGAAATGCCTTTACTCCTTCTCCGTAGAGTAAAGGAATATTGACAGCGAATAATCCGAGCAAGCAGTATGCCATGTCTTCGACTCGAGTGGTTGTACGCCGCGAGGCCCATGACATCCTCTTCGCCACTGAGACTTCCCCTGGTCCAGAGGCGCCCAAAAGCACGGTTTCTGTGATTCCCGTAATATTCGCAAGAAGGCGTAGCATTGCCGACTTTTGCCCTATTTCAGACCACTCCTCGGAGTAGAAAATGAGCGAATGGGGAGCAATCAGTTCTTGGAGCGTCCAACCACGAGTAAACCATCTGGATTTGGTTAAGGCAAACTTAACCGAGTCTATTCGACTGCCATCGGAAGCCGCAACGTCGAATTGATCTCCACCTCCAGCCGTGCGATCCAGGATATGGCCAGGTATATCGCTAAGGTAAGCATAGCAGATCTTCGATCTCCGATACCAACCATACATAGAGTTAATGGCTTCCGAAAGCTCTGCGCTGCTTTTCTTGTCTATACAGCAAGTATCAACCCACGCATAGCTCAGGCCATCGCGGGAGGCTTGCGCACAGCAATTTGCGATCTTCAGCCATCCTTTCTTCCCACGCGCTGAGGGTAAGTGAAAGTCCTGAAAAGTAACTTCCTCATCTCCCCATGTATGTGACAAAATGGCGTAAGGCGGTATTTGCTCTCCATGAAACTCTTCCAAAGTGATATCTCCGTTGGGATGAACATGTAGTAGCCTCATGGCATCAAGAGCCAGACGTAAGACTGCCGAGGAGAGAACACTTTCAGTGCGTTACATTTCCGACTTCGGCGACAGTGATATTCTCTAATGCAATCCAGACTGTGTCGTAAATGCTGCCGCTGCTGGACAAAGATGTTAAGTGGTAACTTAGCGCGGTAAACGAAGCCAAGGGTTGAGCCTGCCTGTCTGAGAGCACATTTTGGGGCTGTGTCTCGACTTCAGTCACCTGATGAACTTTAACATTAAGCTTCACTCATTGCAGCACAATATCATACGTACTCTAGATTCCAGTCGCTTCCTCTCTGCCGGCGAGGTACAAGTAGCCATGATTGCTGCGTATGCAAGCTGCCGAAGAAGTCATGCTCCGGCGTAGTAATTACGGTACTCTGGGTGCTTCGGCAACTGTGCCAGAAACTGCCCTGCTACTCTACTCCAAGTCCTACCCTTTTCATCCTAAGTTCAGCAGGCTGTCTTAGCTTCGTCTTATGTCATTCCTTAATCTTCCGTAGAAGGCTTCACTGGTTTATTGGTTTTGCCGATTACAGCATTTGACTCTCCATACCCTACGAGTTTAGTCGCCGTAAGAACCTAAAATCTGACTTGATTAGTTAGCACGTTTGTCGAGCAATTTTCACTTTGTCTGAAGATTAGGGTGCCTTTATATATTGGCAATATCAGCCCAAAAACGATGTGCAATCCAGACTCTGAGTATATAGAAGATGGGCATCCTGGCACACGGCCTATCAACGGCACTGCCGGGTGCCTTGCTACTTGCCAGCGCCGGTACAATTCTCTTCGTCGGTCTCTACGCACAACTATTGCCTAACAAGCTGAATCTGACCTCGTAATCTAGTGCATTACAGTATGCGTATACCGTCTGTACTTCCATCCCCTTGCCAGATATCCGGGTCCTCTTCTGGCGAGGTTGACAGATTTGTACTCGGCGTATCACAATTACAGAAGCGATGTCCATATTGACATGCTCAGATGCCACTTGAAATATGGTATGCTTGATATTCACGTCCACCAGTCTTCCAAAGTGCACTGATCGCGTGTCAAGGTAACTTCGTTCGATACGGACCGACCAAGCTTATCACATGGACCGCTGAAGGGTTCCATGGTAATGTCATCCCGCAATTATATCACGACATCTATGTTACTGACGTTGGTAGATATTTATGGCCATGGGAAAAATATCACCAAATCCAAGGCATACCTCGCTCTGAGGCCGCCGGAAAACACACCTAGTGTTCTCACGTCCTGGGATAGGATAGAGCATGGTCGCAAGCGCCGGGCAGTTGCGCACGGGTTTACTGAAATGGCAGTTCGCGGCTACGAGCCCATTATCAAAGAGAAAATAGAGCTTTTGTGTCAACAGCTCTTGAATCCAGCTGAAGAGGCTGTGAAGAACGAAGGTTCGGATCAATGGTCGCCTCCGCGGGACATGGCACTATGGAGTAAGTCAACTCTTCGTTGGCGTATGTGCGATAGAAACAAGATGCTAACAATGATTGCAAACTAGGTAGCTACTTTTCCTTCGATGTGATGACAGATGTCACATTCAGTCAGCAATTTCAGCTATTGACTCGACCGGATTATCGCTACATCGTCGATTCTATTAACAATATGATGCACAGAGCAGGTGTCATTTCTCAAATTCCATATGTGAAAGAGTGGGGAATCGGAAATCTCATCATGCGGAAGAAATTGATAGACGCAGCCAAGTTCAGGGATGCCACGAAGAAGCTCGCTGTTGGCCGGATGAACATGAAGCAGGAGGGACAGAAAGATGCTTTCCAGAATATCCTCAACGCGAAGGATCCCGAATCCGGCGAAGGTTTACCTCTTCCCGAAATCCTCGTGGAAGCCGCCGTGTTGGTCGTAGCCGGTAGGTGCCGAATACATAAGACTGGTCCACCAAGAGACCAGAACGTTCGAGATTTCAAGAGAAAGCAGCTAACAACGCACCGCAGGCTCCGACACGACCTCATCCGCGCTCTCAGCAGTCCTGTTCTACCTCTCACGCAACCTCGACACCTACGCTAAGCTGGCGGCCGAAGTCCGCGCCGCGTTCTCCAGCCCCTCCGCCATCGTCTCCGGCCCAGCCCTGCGCTCCTGCACGTACCTGCGCGCGTGCGTCAGCGAAGCGCTGCGGCTCAGCCCGCCGCTGAGCGCAGCGCCGTGGCGTGTGGTGCGGGCCGGCGGCGCGGTGATCGACGGGCAGGCGGTGCCGGCGGGCACGACAGTCGGCGCGAGCGTGTATGCGCTGCACCACCGCGGCGCGGCATTCGCGCGGCCGTTCCGCTTCGCGCCGGAGCGCTGGGTCGCGGGCCCCGACAACCCGCAGAGCGCGGTCGACGAGGCCGCCCGCGCGTTTGCGCCGTTCCTCGTTGGCCCCCGCATGTGTGCTGCCCGCAATATGGCGATGGCGGAGCTGCTGCTTGCCGTCGCGCACATTGTGTTCTGCTTGGAGTTTAGGGTTGCGGAGGGGGTGGAGGGGCGGACGGGGGAGGGGCGCGTGGGGATGGGCGTGGGACGGGAGAGGGACGATGAGTTCCAGCTGTATTCACACTTTGTTACGGTTGCGAAGGATGGTCCTGTGCTGCAGTTTCGTAAACGCGCTGATTGAGTTAGAATTGGAGGAGCTTGGCGTAGGATGATCACTGGCTGGGTGAATATAGGATGCTGCTGTTCTAGCTGATGTTCTTAGGTAGCGTAAGCTTTGTGTCGCTGTCCTGAGGATTGCGAAATGTCAACGTCTACTGTCTTTTGCGACCTTGCTACTTGGTAAGTTTTCTTGAAGCCATGAAGTCCAGCGATAGTTTTCAATTTTGAGAATACGACTTCCTCTGTTATATCCGAAATGGAATTGGCTTGTAGAAACAGAGAAGTGATCGCATTCTGATCTTATAAGAGACATGAACAAAAAGCGAATGAGAAATATTGTTTCAATCCTTACGTATCATCTGATGACTGGTCAAATCATGCTGATATTCGAAGCTTTAAGAGGAACTGGGAAAGTGACAGAGACTGACAACAACGAAACGCTCAAATTTGAAGTTGGAAGCTTAGTTCCATTGCAAAACCAGCGTGCCAAAGAAGTCAAACAGATGAAGACAAAAAGATTGCGGCAGATATGCTTGCATCTGCGGAATCTCTAAGGCGTGTGCTAATATTCTCTCGAATCCGAATTGGTGTCGTCCAGAGTTAGAACAGAGTGTCGTACCGGGTCAGGAGAAACCGTGGAGACCATTTGGAATCATTTACCCAAGGCGCGATGGGCTCATAACAACGCGCAAGTCGAATTTCGGAATTTCAACGCGGACAATGTTTACAAACATAGGCAAGCTTACCAAAGTCCAGAAGTTGGCTACCGAATCGTCTATTTTGGCGTTTGACGGTCGGTCGACGCTCGTAAAGAAGATGTTTGATGAGATGAAACTACTTAGATGACGCCGAAAGCAGAACGCTAGCCATGGCGAGGGCGCAGTTTTGGCCGTTGGCTTGCAGCCATCTTGCCAGGGAGTTGTTCTATTCTCAGCTCATACCCACCAAAGCGCCTCACCGTCTGTAGTGTCAAATGCGTAGCCAGCTGAAATACCAGTCTGTGCGCGCGCGGAGAAAGGCCGCCGACCTCCAAAGTACTCCAACCGCTGGCTGGTAATTACTAAGTACGCAGTAACCTTCGGAGAGTTGTTTTCGTACGGAGTAGACTTGACTGGAAGGCTGATCCGATTCAGGGATCTGCTGCCGATCTAGATTAGGTTTTCGTTCCCTACACCCGCTTCTCCTCACATCCCTGCGCCTTTCAATATTATTACGAGAATCGCGTTGAGAGATATCTGTCTACTCCAGAGACGATATCCCGGCGCTTCTTGTTCGTTGGGATTGTTGGCGCACTCACACACACACACACACACACAAAGCACACGATGAAGATTAAGCGCTGCAACTGCATACCCAGTCTGTTGAATCATTGAATGTAAACTGCAACACACTATGACCGAGTACGGAGTTCCGTATTTCGGTCTAGTGGTAATCAACAATCGGCTGTTGCATGGTGCAACCCATCAATGCTGTTGTGTTTTGCACGCCGATGTTCGCATTCTCGTACAAACACACTCTCTCTCCAGCACGGAGGAGAAGATTGCGGAGTGCTCTAGAGTATGCCCTGATGGAAAGTATATTCACTGGGCGGGCCCTCCTGAGAATCTTGAAGTATGCGGACAAAAGCAGTAAGCGCTGTACGAAGTTCATTCGAAGCTGAATAAGTTCTTTTGGAAATGTTTCCATCGTAACGCTGCTTGAACGCCATGGAGATGGTTGTGTATGCTTTAAGGACGAAAACCACTTTATCGAACACGGCAGTGAATTGCACTTCCATCGGGAGAATGTCATCCGATGCCATTGCTGTAGAGGCTTTTTAACTCCGCACTACCGTGTACGTAGTTGTCGTATTCTGGTTGAGAAAGGCATCTGCAAATTTATGAAGCGTCGATCGAGTTACTTTAGTTCTAGCATGGACGACGATCTTGTTAGTGAGAGCAGGGAAACTTTTGGACCGGCCTCTTAAAAGTGCATCCAGAGCAGATCCTCAGTTACGCCATGATAGAGTTCGGAAGTAAATGCACCTTACGGAATCCGAAGGCCTAGATTGCTTTTTATTTCCAATAGCGAGGTTTCATTGTAGCAAGCATGGCGGTTCTATTGAAGTTTGATGCAGTGAGCTTATAGTGTTGGCTATGCTTCTTGCTGTCATCAAACCGAACCGTCGAGAGTTGACCAGGGCGAAGCATGACTGCAGCTCATGAAACGACAGCATGCAAGACAGAACAGAGGTACCAAAATTGGTTAGGAGCACGACTTTGACGTGGCCAAATGACTCGGCTCTCCACCAAAGCTATGAGGGCAAAAACAAAGCCCTTATCCGGACCGCTGGATCGAATGGCTTGAAAGAGATGAGAAAGGTTATCCCCGAAAAGGATTCTTGGGGATAAGTTACCGGCGAGGGAGGTTCCTGGCGTCGGGTTTCCAAATGCGATGCTACGAACTGAGTATCACGCGCAGGAGATGGTTGAAAGCTGAATGGTTGGAACAAGCTGCAGTCCTCTTGTGATACTCCGATATCCCTGGATTCTGCCAGAAGTGCGGGATCGGAGAGAGATGCTGTGCTCCCAGCGCTATGTCTGGATTGGAAAATTGGAATTCTGGATCGAAAAGAGTTGCGTGACACTTGTGCAAAGACCTCTGTGCGATCGCAGATCTCATGCGGAGATTATGCGTGCGCTTGTTGTCTTGCTGTGGCGTTGGACTAGTCAGTGACCAACCCAGCGCCAATCATCCCATTCTCTCGACAACGCCTCGAGCACATCACTGCCGTCTCGACTAGCCATTCCCGCCAACTTGGCGGCGTATTTCTAGACACCTGTCAAAAGTCCCGAGCCATCTGCCCATTGGGCCCGGCTTCGGTGCCGTTTGGTCAACTCAAGCCCAAATGGAAATGGTTTCCATGTGCAATGGTCTAGTTTCGGAGAATTAGAGCGATCTAACCTCGCCTTCCACCAGATACGAAAAGGGTGCGCGGCGTACAATTCTCCGGCGCTCTTCACGGCTCTGGCATGAACAATCCAGCTTCTTGGATGATCAGCCCTTTCCAAGATGGGCAGGGTAGGAAATCTGACACAAATCGATGCGGCACAAACCCATGTGAAGAACTGCTCGCGCTTTGACACCCGCTTCCAAACTTGGAACCTCCATGGCTTCGGCGAAAAGGTCACTGCTGCGCTAGACACGCGAAAGCTAAAGAAATGGAGATTGGTCGGGGGAATCATAGCTTGATTCGCTTGCTTTTTGGTATAAGGCTCATCCCGCCGTGACCGCAGCCTTCCCAGAAGCCACGTTTCAGGGGCAGATGGGTGAGCGGGCTGATCTTTGGCCTATCCCGACGATGGACAAAATGTCAATGGTTTGGACTCGGCAGCCAGCAAATCCTACGAAGCTTCGGTAGGGAATGGACATTCGCCCGTCGATTTAGCCCACCAAAGGTAAGGGTTGCGAATGCGTGCGGCGAGTAATTGACAGTAGCATTGATTCTGCTAACGGCATAGTGGTTGGAAGTCTTCTCGAAACAGTTGCCTTGTGACGGATGTCACACGAGTATGGTTCCGGGGAAAGGGCTTTCTCAATTGTGACTTGTAATACTCATTTTCGAAAGGTGGCGGTGACGCGCAGTGTCTCACTTGTGCAAAATTCGAAGGCTTGCCTTTGTTGCGCGACTTTTCTACAAGGAATGGCTGCTAAGCAACACCACCAAGCCCAGCCTCTCACGGCATCGGTTCCCACTTGTGCGCAGCAGGGATGGTCCTCGTTCCGTTTTTCTGAATCTGCGGTTGACAGTGGTTCACATCTCGTCGCTTCGAAGATCCGGGCGATCACTCCTTCAAGCCATGCCCAAAGGCCAGCTTGGCTTGCGCTTCTCTGCGCGGATTCCTGCCCACTCACTTCCAGCCTGCCCCTAAGAAAGCGGGCGTTCTGCGCACACGGTCTCGCCATTGGCGTGTTCTACCCAAATGAAAGATGGCAGATGATCAACGATCGGAATCGCACAGCGGTTAATCTGACTAGCACAATTCGGAGCCGGAAACAACCAGCACTCGCAGCACATAAACAGTTGATGCCAGCTTCGGGACAGTTTCCAACGGGATGTCGATGATGCGAAACGCCGACACAGATCGGGCACATGCACGCGTTTAAACTTCACCGTCTCAAACGTCGTGCAGTCGGGTGCGGCTAGTTTCTGTTTTTCTCAGCGCCGCTCGGAGAATAGTCGAAACTTCGCGCTAGGGCTTCACCTGTCAAAACGCTGGCCCTGTTTGGCTCCAGCGCTGCCCAGCCCAGGGCGCATCTCATGAGTGAGGGAGTCGCCACGGTGGACGATGGCGGGCCGCAGCGTGCGACGATTCGTCCAGGGTCGATTCTTCAATGCTGCTGACCGTCGTGCGCATACGTGCACATATCTAATCCTCTTCTCTTCCGTCCGGCGACCTGCACACATTTCTCGCTGCTCTCTCACTAAGACCGTCTGTTGCTGCTGAATCTCCATGGCTTCCAATCATCTCATACATATCAATTACCTGTACGCAGGTCTTTTCTGAAGCCGTCAATGAAGTCGACATCGAATACGAGCAGCCACCACTAGACAAGCAATCATTGATTTAGGAGGGAGTTCGGGGTCCAAGTCAGCCAGTACGCGCTGCGTGGCAGGTGAGTTCATCCTCGTTTGAAAAATCAAAAATCAAGTCAGACTTCTTCGATCGTACCATGGTTGAGCGCAACGGAAGACGTTGGAAGCTGCTATTGTGCGAGGTGCCGCCCGCCATCATGTCGTCTCCAATATTCTCTATCCGACGGCTGCTTCCGCGGTTCTAACGGGTCGAAATTTCGGCGCTGGAACAGAGGCTGACTTCCACCAGCAGTATTAGAACATCTCTGAATTTTTCAGCAATGGAAACACTCACGCTCTCACCGGTTCCACAACTACTCTTTCGTGGCAGATCAGAACCGTACAACTTGGACTTTGCTCATACTCACTCCAAAGCAAAGTCAACAAGGACTAGCTGGAGCATCAACACGCCAAAGTCCTTCGTAAATCCACATTCTCCGACGGTGAAGATGCATCCCGATGATCGCAAAGACTCGAAGGCAACTTCACCTACGGCTCCTAGCAACACCAGCTTGCCAGGGTTCCGTGAGGTAAGATCTTTCCACCGTGCCTAGCTTCTTGACTGTTCGTAATCGTCGCGCCATCGTTTTGTCGATGATGGTCACAGAAAACATTGTTTCTGCCTCTGCGGGCAGAGTGAAGTAGCGAATCCAAACGTCTGATAGATCCCAACTAACGTGTTACTCTTAGCTTATGCAAGAACTGGAGAGTTTACCTTCAGAATCATCGACACATGCAACAGACAGAGTCTCACCAGCTGGCCGAGGCCATTCAAGATCCCTGACCTTTCCGTCTCTTATATTTCCACCACAGCCAACGTCCAGTGACACATCTTCGACTTTTTCACACATGGGCGTATACCCTCAAGGTCAACATCCTCTCCCACAGCCAGTACAGCCATTTTATCCATCAGGACCACTTTATACGCCGGTACAGCTGCAACCACAAGCACAAGCACAACTACCTCCACAAGCGCAATCCGATCGAGGTACAGGATACTCAGAGTACGGGGGCTACCAGCCGTACTGGTACGATACCAACCGTATGAATCCGCTTCAACCTTCACGGCCGCAATTCCACCGCAGGCGGCGCGGAAATCTACCAAAGGAAGCAACTGGACTAATGAGACAGTGGTATGTGTATTCCAAGGAAATTTTAACTCATGATCTTCTTGATTTTCCCGAAAGCGAATGGATGGTGTGCTGATAGTAATAGGTACGAGGCAAATCTGCATAATCCGTACCCGAACGACCAGGAGAAGAGCAACTTCGTCGCTAGAACAGGGTTAACCATCGCGCAAGTCAACAACTGGTTCATCAACGCGCGACGTCGCATGCCTCCCAGCGGACACAAAAAGAAAAAGTCGAGGAGTCAGACTGAAAGTGAAGAACGTGAGATGACTGAACCGGGTTCAAGTCCACCTATGAACTACCGGAAGGACTTCTGGGACGATGAGAATGGTCCAGATCGGAGACCACCGCCTACTATTAGTGGCTACTGACATTGGGATTTCGACAGTTGAACCAAATTGCTGACGGTGCGGCACTTATGCTTTTGCCTTTGCCTCTCAGCATGTTTTTCAACTCTTAAAAGGACACCATCTTCTTTCGCCAAACGTCTCTTTTTCACGAGGATTTATGTCAATCATCCCTTGTGGACTTTGTTTTAACAGTGGTGCCATTGGTATCCACTCTGGTACTTATTTTCGTGTTTTTACGGTTAGGGACAAAGGCAAATGGATCTACTGCCGATGCAGGAACGGCCTCGCATGGTGTTGTAACGGCTGAAGCGCTCTTTGAAGCGTGGCATGGCTCGGATATGGATTTGGAAGCGTGGAAAACGCAACATACCGGATGATGGTTCTCACTGGTGCTGAATTTGTTGATGGTTTTCGCGTTTTGCTGTCAGTTTTCTCTTATTCACCTCTTACGGATCATCGAGCACAAGCTCAGCATGAGGATTGCTTCGCGTAGAGAGCACAATGCTCTTCGAGGATGAGGGAAGATAGAACGGAATACCGGGCGGAGAACAAGCTCTATGGGAATCTAGATTGGTAATTAATGGAAGAGATGTACGCCAAAACTCAACACGAGCTGACTCACAGGAGCCGGAGCGTCCTTCGTCTTTATACAACAAGACCGATCAACTCTTCATTTCGCGTTTGGTGTGTTCGTTACACAGAAGGTTGAGTTGGGTCGCGATTGCGGACCGTGCTCAGCTCTTTATGGCGTGCAGATTCAATAGTCGCAGCCGATGCCAAGCTACATCTTGCTCGACATTGCTAGATGGCGATATTGACTATCGAATCTTTGATTGAATGGTCATCTTAAACTTCTTCATTTCGTCAAGTTTCCACACGGACTTCCTGAACTAGAAGTGAATGGAGGATCGTGGAGCAATACGGTGGCCGCCGCACCTTGATCTGCTTTGCCGGCAAGCGAGGATATGGAGAAGTGATTTAGGGCTATCATGGGCTTATTGAATGAGCAGCGCCATTTCAATAGCAATAGAACGCTCTGGAGATGTCCATCACTACGGCGTTCCAAATACGTTTCCATTGCTAGATGGTTTGCTACAGCAAACGCACCACAATCTTCAACCGCGAAACGCTTGGTCAAAACGATTCGAGAGTTACTTTGTACAAGGGAACAGCGAACTTGAAACATGTCATAAACTAGCCGAATCGCTTCCAATGACTCAAACTGAGCGAAGGCTCTCCAAGCACGGCCTGAAGCGCTAGGGTACACTGAGCTGCTAGTATCGATGATACTAGACTCTCCCACAACTTTGCGGCTTGAGCATGGTTTTGATATCAGCTAATGTCTAGTATTCTTGGCCTCTAGTTCTCAATGGCGTAATCGAAGAACAACGAACCTAGCTAGATTCGCCAGAGCGGAGAGAGGCAACTGAGAGTACCACTTCAACAAACGACGGCTCTTTACATGCCAATGCAGTACTGTACAATTCTTCAAAGACCCAGGCACCATTGAATGCGGTTAAAAATACACGCCAAGCTGATGCAAATGTTGGTACGCTCTTCGACAGATGACCACAGAAGCACTCTCATCATTTGGAGCCATCAATCTCCAAGCTGCTTAAGTCTTGCTCTTGAACATCCGCGATCTTCTTCTTTTGCCCAATTCCAGCATACAGCTGACCTGAGCTACTGGCTTCGAGCTCTGTACCCATTGCTACGGGTCTGTTTCCTCTAAAGCGCTTCCTCATATCAATCATGCCGCGCTTACATTCGCCGTAGCCCTTCTTCAGCTGTTGGCATCGCGTGGGTAGGCTGTCGACGAGAGGTTCCCGTAAGCAGTCACTAGCTTTATTCCGCTGTACGAGGATGCAGTCGGAGTTTGCGAGGCACTCGGCAAGCGCCGCTCCTGTGAATTGAGGGTCAGCGATCATTCAAGCTCGAGAGCTTCGTTGCTGTGAGAAACGTACGAACGTCTTTGCAGGAAGATGGCATGTTGGAGACGCAGTGGCTAGACGCTGCTTCTGCGAACGGCTTTTAATGAATCTTGCTACGCGATCTGAATCGTACTGAACTAGTACGGCTCTAGTTACCGGGCCATGTAGTGTGCTTGTGGAATGAGGTGGTGTCAGGCATTTGCTCTCGCCTTTCAATGGTGATGGAAGAACGAAAAGGCGATAATAAGGGGTCTCCCAGTGGTTGTATAGGGCCACTCCCTGCCGTTTGTAGATCTTCAATCACATGGAATGACCTCAAACCGCTTCCTCCTCCTGCAGCACAGCCTTGACTAAGCGCGCCTTTGTAAAACTCCATGCACAATCCAAAAAGATCTACAAAACAATGGCAAGAAATTACCTACCTTCTTCCATCTTCACCTCTACTGTTGAAAGCCTGTAACCGTTCCGCACCTCGAAGCACCACGAGCCTCCTGGATCGCAACTATGCCTGTGCCGCTACTGGGCCGTCTTCATCCTTGGGAATATCTTGTTCTCTTCACGTCCTTCCTGCTTATCGGGCTTGAAGGTTTTATTCGAATCATCACTCTTGCCCTTCCTACGCCTATCATCAACTTATTCTATCGCGTATCAAGGCGTCTGTTTAACTACTTAAGCACTCCGCATGCGCGAAAGTCTCGCAACAAGAAAAAAGCTGTCTCGACTGCCATTGCCCAGGCCTCTGACTTTGTCGAGCTCTGTGAGCTCTTTGGCTACTATGCTGAAGAGCACATTGTGCACACCAAAGATGGTTATCTACTTGGACTGCATCGACTTGGTTGGCGGCGAGGAGAGGAGGACATGCGAGTCAACTCAGGCAGACATAGCCTGCAGAAGAAAGTTGTTTATCTGCATCACGGTCTCCTGATGAATAGCGAAGTTTGGGTATGCTTGACCGAGCGGGAGCGCTGTCTGCCATTTTTGCTCGTGGAAAAGGGCTACGATGTCTGGCTTGGCAACAACAGAGGAAACAAATATTCCAAGAAGTCGACCAACTGCGCACCCTCGGATGTTAAGTTTTGGGATTTCTCAATCGATCAGTTTGCATTTCACGACATTCCCGACAGTATCTCCTATATTCTCGAAACAACACAGCAGCCATCGCTCACCTACATCGGCTTCTCGCAAGGCACTGCGCAAGCCTTTGCAACGCTCTCTATTCATCCGACACTCAACGACAAAGTAGATGTGTTCATTGCACTCGCACCCGCCATGTCGCCAGCCGGTCTGAAGAGCGGCATCGTGGACTCATTTGTCAAAGCTTCGCCTGATGTACTATTCCTGGCGTTCGGCCGCAGAGCAATTCTCACGTCGGCCACCATGTGGCAAGCGCTTCTTTATCCACCAATATTCGTCAGGTTAATGGAAATGTCACTATCCTTCCTCTTCAACTGGAAGTGCAAGAATATCACCCAGCATCAAAAGTTGGCCGCATTTCCTCATCTCTACTCGTTCACTTCCACCAAGTCTGTCGTCCATTGGTTCCAAATCATCCGCAACAAGAAATTTCAAATGTATGACGACGAGGTTCGTGCACCATTTAGCATCTCGGATGCAGCAAAATATTACAAAGTGGCCCGATTTCCCACTCGGAATATCAAGACACCCATCGTTCTAGTATACGGTGGTTCTGACAGTTTGGTCGATATCAAAGTCATGCAAAAGGAGCTTCCACGACACGCTGTTGTCAAAGAAGTCCCACACTATGAACACCTAGACTTCCTATGGGCTTCTGACGTCCATGAACAGGTATTTCCTCATGTGTTCAACGCTTTGGAGAAGTACGCTGGTACAGGGCGTGATAGAGCGGATTCAGAAAGTGTGAGAAGTCTACGCCAATCATCACCGCGTCCACGACCAGTCAGCAAATTCAGCGACATCATGTCACCATCGGAAGAAGAGGACACATCTGGTACTCCCACTTCGCTCAAGAAACATTCGGAGATTTTATCGGATACAGTTAATGCTGCAACATCATCTTTTCTCCCGAGCAGGTCGTGGTTCCCTTCTCTACGGACATCCAGCCCGACGGCAACAACTTCCCACGGAACAGAGAAAACTGCTTCTACCAGGCCCGAGGGTTGGTGGAGCAGTGATGATGTTGGAGGCACGGAACCAAGTACGCCCGCGACAAAATCTCCGGACGACACGGTATGGAAAAATATTCAAGACGACGCTTCTAAGCTTCAACCCATTGATGAATCATCCATTCCGGAGCCAGTTGGTTCGAAGATTGAAAAAGGGAACTCAAAGAGCTCGCTGATGAATTTCTCCATGAAAGGTATTGGTCTCGGCGCAATCAAATCAGCTGGTAGCGGAAACAAGGACAATTCTCCAGCAGCATCCAAAGTTGCAAGCGGCAGTGAGGGAATATCAGAACCTAAATACAAGAAGAGAAGAAAAACCAAGGAATGAATTGGGACTCTATAGAGTTTCACTCAACTTGACACTTAAACCGGCTTTGGTGGGAGATCCTCCGACCGACCTTGCAGACTTTCGCCATCCTCATTTGATCACCACACGGAAAGAAACCCGAACACCAAATGTCAGCGATAGCGTTTCCATAAAAACCCATGATAGTTTCAGAACATTTCTGCAGTCGACAGAGTACCTGCGAGGTACAGACGATCAGCAGGCACTCTCCTTCGAAAGCAAATGCAGCTTGTAGGATTCCAGAATGGCGATGCACCAACTTCCGCTCCCCATCTCAAATCCCAGAAACGAAGACTCGCGATGTCGGCCTTGATCTCTGCGGTAGCTCTCCTCATCTTCGCCGCTGCAAGGCCAACAGTCCCCCGCGCCTGCCGCCTTGACGCCTCCGCATATGGTGCCCCCGGCGGAGCATGGAGTGTGGGTTGGTGTTACCGGTGTTGAGCTAGTAGGAGCATGGGCCTAGCGGTCAATGGTTTAGCACGTGATGAAGGGCTTACTTAAAGTCTGTTCCTTAGTCCAATCACAGAATACAAGCACACACAACCTTAGCTATCTAGCGCTTCCTTTAGTTTTCACACCGGTGTGGGCGAGGCCCTATCGGAGTGTGGTTGTCGGTTAGTAGGCTCGATATCGATTGTGGGGAGATTGCGGGTGGTGCAATGTGGGCGTGGTACCAATGTGTGGAGAGGTGGGGATGTCAGAATGCCGGGTACCGTGTGGGCTACCACCCGCCTGCTGTGAGCCTGCATCTTGGGTTTGCCCGTATTTGAGTAGATCATGGTTGGAAATAGTACATATGCTGTCGCTTGTGAACTAACGCTTCGCTATCTAGTATGATGCCGTAGTTTCGCTTGCAGTTCAAGCCTTTCGGATCCACACCATTAGGACCAGCTAAGACTACCATGGCCGAATTACCATAGCTCAATGTCAACAATTTTCTCTTCCGGCAGATCTTCCATTCCCTCTCCATGCATAAGTCCGTATATGTAGCATTCGCCAAGCAATGTGTAATGACCTTCTACCTGTCGTATAACGAACGGAGTCCGGCTGCCAAGGAACAAACATAAGATGTCTCCTGAAACGGCCGAAAGAGGAGCCAAGCCAATGAAGCCAGAACTTGAAACAAAAAAGGACCGGTGGAATACGCCGTCCTTAACATAGTGGGCGTTCTCTGACTTCTCGACGATGCCTTTGAATCGATCCAAAGTGTATTCTTCCGGCTCGAGCCCACGGCGTTCGTAGTCTCGAATCTTGAACGCTTTTCTTCCGCCAGATTCAAATTCCCAATAATTCTGACGCGTGTTATAACTGGAAGGCTTGCCGAGATCAATCATTTCTCTGAATGCATACAAGTATGATTGAGTTGTTGTAGGATAAGTCTTGCCTTTGTTCCGAGGCTTCTTTTTCCGAACTTCTGCGATCATGCCGTGGTAGAATTTGCCACGGGTGTCGTCGGCTTCGATGCTTTGGATGGTCATGAGAAAAACTCCTTTCAACGTGAGAGCAGTTGAGACACTGTCTTTGCTGAACTTGTAGTCAATTTGCGCAGTAACAGCAGACGAACCTGCGGCTTTGAAAGCATTCCGTGAATATTTGCTGTGCGCATGCAAGAGTAGAGGCGAAGTCAATGGACAACTCCAATCCGGGGTCCACGAAGGGAGTTGATGCTCTTCTTTTGAATCTTGAACATGATTGAGAAATTCAAGATCGGCAGTCAGCTCGGATTCCAACCAGTACCGAGCCGTCATAATGTATACCTGCCGCACGGTTCTGGAGTAGTCCGCTTTAGGGAGTTGTTCCGCAGTAATTGAAGCAAGACTCAGTAATCCAAAGACTTTGTCTCTGGCGTCTGTAGCATGTGACTGTCGAACAATTGGTAGCAAATTCTTCAGCCGAAGCGGCGATGTGTCAATTTGGCCACTTTTCCCTGAAAATGTCGTAATACCTCGAACGTTCTCCATGTCTAAAGCAGCATCAAGTGACCTTGTGGGAAAGTCATTCCCGAAGGATTCACCACAATCCAGGATATCCGAAAGAAGAATATCGACAGTATTGCCACTGTAAGAAGACAATGAAGAAAAATTGGCAGCATAAATTTCGTGCAAGTGTTGATTCTGATGCTGTGTCTGTGAATCATAGTCCTTTTCCATGTTCACTGGGACTGCTATACCCCTGGTGCTGCCACGGCGTAAATACGAGACAACTTCGCAGGCACAAGAGAATGCAAACCAGCTTATATCGCGATGGCCTTGCTGAATTTTGGTTTCCATGTTCGATACGCTCTCTTGAAAAATCCATAGCCTAGAGAACCACTGTTGGGAGAAGAAAGAGCATAGCGCTTTCCAATGTGTGTGGTCAATATTTCGTTTCAGTCGGATAGGACTTCGACTGTATTTGTAACAAAATCCTTCAGTATGTAAATCATAGAGCTCTTCCAAACAGTTGAAAGCAAGGTCAGTCGAGTCGTTTGCTGTACCTAACCAAACGGTCACTTCTCTGGCTTTGCTGTAGACCTGGTACATCAACTGGATTTGTTCGCTCCGCTCTCTGGAATGGCCTTGGTATATGCAAGCGGAATCGACCCACAACGCTCGAATCGAGTGCGTTTTTCTTAGACCTAGTAAAGCAACATGGAGGTTATCTGTGACTGCAATGAAGCCAGAACTGAGAGCCGGCGGGAGATACTTAGGATTTGTGCGGTGTAGCTTGTCGGTTTCGATCTTACCGAGAAAGTCACACTGGATCTTGTGTGGCTTATCCGAACTTCCCCAAACGTATGACAAAGCTTCGTAATCGGATGCTTTGGAAATATTGACAACGGCGAGACTGATATGCAATCCGCTGGTATCAGTTTCCGGATGCAGAAGTAAGAGCCTAATTTGTCCGTTGGCAAGCGGAATGTATCGTAGAGGCTGAGAATATTCCAAGCGAGGTTGGCCTATATCAACCCCCACGAAGGATGCAAGAGCGTTGAATTCTTCCGTACTTGCCACTGAGCTGGTCTCCTTTTTCTGTGAGGAATCACTGGCGACTATATCCAATGAATTTGTGTCAGAAGGCCCTTCAAGTGTGCTTCGAGCCTTTTCAGCCCTTTCCTTCCATTCCGGATCTTTTTCCAGGGAGCCCAACAATTTCTTAAAGGCTTCGGTCAGCGCCTCCGTCTCAGCTTTTAGAATTGCTAGCTCGGGATGGCTAATTGCTAAACCAAGTCTCGAAGGACCAGGTTTTGGCGTATCCCAATCAACATCTGCAGGGACTGGTGCTGGCCTTCTTCGCCTTCTCCGACTGAGATTCAGTTCGCGTTTCGCCAGATCTTTGATATCGGCGTGTAGCTTTGGATATTCTGACAGGAGAGGTTGGATGTCTTCAGGAACCTCTGATTTCAAGGCATAATCATGCAGAAATTCCTTTACTGCCTGGTTTCTGAACTTCTCAATTGCCGTTTCTTTCTTCAATGGATCGCCTCCGTAACAATCCTGGAATATTTGGTGAACATCATAACCTGGGCTGTCTTCAGAGTGTCTCTTGTGTTCCGCCATTCTGCTCGCCCTCCTCGCCTGAATAGTACGGTACAGCCGAACGGTGAAAAGCTCGGGGATCAGTTCGTTTTCATCACATCGTCCTAAATTGACAGGAGAGCGAGAAAATTAGGACAAAAGAATGAAAAGGCCTCAGATTCATTTAACGGTGTGTACCCTTTGTGCATTGTGGCAGTGTTAGAAGCGGCGCCAGACCGGCAATACCATCATCCTCTCAGCCACATTGCTTTGGTGTTTCAGCTATCTCTACATGCTTGGCTGCAGATAAAAGCTTTACCGTAGTAGAGATACTGATAAAGACCAGGCTTCTTCAGTCGCAAGTGACCAACTCGAAAAGTGATGGCGATGAAAGGTAGTGGAGTATGGTCGGAGAAACTATGGGATGTTAACAATGTGCTAGGGGCCAACCCACCGAAACGACGCAGTTGAATTTTCTTTCTAAATATCCTCGCTCACTCAGGGCGCATACAGCCAGAATATGATTGAATACACGGTCCGATTTATTGGTTTAACGGCTTGAAGTCAAAGTGGCTCTCCTAATCACTCGCCTATCTTTGCGCCGCATTGTTCTTCGCGCGCTCTCAACCACAGATGAAGATTCAGCCGGGATAGGTACTGCTTACGGTCATGAAAGTTCTGCGATTCGCGTTATGGAACTTCAATTTCCATGTCAGTCAACTAATCGTCATGGAAATACAACATCCTCGAATTTTTGAGAGCCTAAGTTTTCCGGAAATCCTACACTGCTTTCCAGTAAAGAGCCTTTTGAGATCGAAAATATCAAGGCCAACGCCATTCGCTTCTCGTGAACTCTCCAACCCACCGTCATTCATTGATTTCCTTTCTCAGTGACCGTTAGACTGTCAATTTATCACTAAGGATAATTATAACCCGCTCTTTTGCTTCTTTTCGCTATGGGCGACGCCTCTGGTTTTCGTTTTCCGTATGCCAAGTCGACAATCGAGTACGGCGCCACTGCTTCCTGTTTCTGCAAGCCTCGTTCAAAATCTCATCCGGAACCGCCACCTCCACTGGACGGAACGAGCCCGCTATGCTCTAGGCCTCTCGGCCCAAAACGGCTCTCTAGGGCCGCCTACCTAGGTTAACAACGATCCAATGTCTTAACGATGTTATGTGCCATACTCGGTTTGTTTCCGACTATCCCCAGTATGAGCCTGTCGGGAACCGCAACCCGAAGGCCATCATATATAGATGTGGTGAGAGTGTAGACTTTCGTTCAACCTTGAAGTTTAGAAATTTGCGCCGCTTTTAATTCTTATCGCAATGGCTTCGGACTCGGAAAAGTTAGGTACGGCGCAAGTCGACAGCATCCAGCAAGCACACGACAACACTGTCACAGGTACATCTAGTGATGTTGACGAAGAAATCATTCACCAGCTTGAGACCACTGGCGAGAATATTGGCCTGACGACTCGCTCAATTCTCGCGGCGGTGGCTATGGGAATGTGCTACAACGCGTATCTGTTCACACTTCTCATCCCTCCGGCCATTCTCAGCTTCATCAACGCTGAACTAGGCCCTGACCCGAGATACACGTGGATCACTATCTCATGGAATCTTGGAGGAGCTATCTTCGTTACTGTCGGCGGTCGTCTCTCTGATATCTTCGGTAGGAGATGGTTCTTCATTTCGGGAGCTACGATCTTAATCATTGGCTCCATTGTCTCTGCTACGGGAAAATCAATCCCACAAATGATTGCTGGTGGAGCAGTCTTTGGAGCAGGTTCTGGCTTCCTCGAAATGGCGTTTGGTGCTGTTCAAGAGATTGTACCGAATGAGTATCGTATGGTCACGATCGGTCTCTTTGATGTTTCGAGTATCATCGCGGAGATAATGCCATTATGCGCTTGGGCTATGATCAAATATACTGGCAACTGGAGGAACGCTTACTATCTCATGATTGGATTCCAGGGCTTCAATCTGGTCTATCTTTTCCTATTCTATCACCCTCCAAGTTTTAAGACCAAGCACGCCAACGATGGGAAGTCACGCTGGCAGCTTATCAAAGGTGAGCCAGTCTCGATTAAATTCTTAGTTATGGTGCTTATTATCACGCAGACTTCGATTTTGTGGGCCTCTTTCTCTTCATTGCCGGCTGCACGCTCTTCATCGCTGGTGTATCCTGGGGTGGATCGCTCCATCCTTGGAAATCTGCATCAACTTTGGCTCCCATCATCGTTGGATTTCTCACTCTGGTCGTCCTAGGCTTTTATGAGCGCTACAGCAACGTCAAGGAACCACTTCTTCCACCGAGAATGTTCAAGCAAGTGCGTGAGTTTACTATGCCCATCATCTGCATGTCCATCACAGGTATGCAATACTACAGCAACGCGACTCTATGGCCACGCCTGTCCCAGCTGCTTTACGCCAGTGATGATATCTCAAAGGGTCTGTACTCCGAAGTGCTTCCACTTGGAACGATCCTGGGCGGCCTCTGGATCACACAAAGTAAGCGGATCGGGCATCAACGGTGGCAGATTTTCGGTGCAATTGCATTGCAGACAGCGTGCGTGGGCGCCATGAGCACCGCCTCGCTCGACAATCCAGCCAAATCCATTGTGCTCACCGTCATTATCTCCATGATGACATCGCTGGTAATTCTCAACTCGCTCGTCATCATCGGCTTCGGAATCATCTACCAAGAGGACATCGGCACATCGGCCGGTCTTGCCGGCACGGCGCGTCTGCTCTTCGGCGCTATAGCTACGGCCATCTTCAGCAACGTCACAAACAACAAGTACGCCGACGTGCTCCCTGCGACCGTCAAGTCGGCTGCGCTGGCCGCGGACCCGAGTTTCCCGGCAAGTTCGCTCGCGAAGCTGACGACTGCGGCCAAGGCTAACACCGCAGCGGCATACAAAGCGGTCCCAGGATTGACGCCAGCTGTGCAGGCGGCTGCCGTGCTTGCAAACAAGAAGGCCTATCTTACGGGCGCGCATCTGAGCTACCAGGTTGCGTTGGCGTTTGGTCTGTGTGGATGCATTGCGGCGCTTTTCATCAAGACCATTGATAGCCGGAAGTATACCAAGAAGACTGTCGCGCTACAGGAGGCTGATCGGAAAGCTGTAGCGGACCGCAAGTTGCACAGTGAAGGTGTTGTTGCGTAGAGTACATTGGGCATGTAAGGAGGATGAGATACCCATCGTTTGGATCCAATGCCTTGAGTAGAGCGTCTATGTGTTGATAGACGTATGAAATCTTGCACCTTATTTTCCGGTTCCTGTAACTACATGAGCCTTTCTCAACATATCTTCTATTCCGCGTGTCGTAAATATGTTCATGGCACAGAAGAGGTCCGCAAGATACAATAACTGACCACTTCACAGCGTCCAATCCAATCATCCAACTCCGAAGCCTAGATCTAATCCCACCAAACCGCATTCATCCCAAAGCCCGGCTCCTTGACCTCACACCGCGCAACTCTAGCAAGGAATGTCCCATCCCAGCGCCACATCTCTATAAAGCCGACCTCATCATCCGTGAGCGCCACCCACTCGTCGCTCCACGGACACGGCGCCACAGCATTGGAGTGCCCGCCCGACGTCGCCGTCTGCTGCAGCAGCACCTGGCGCTCAACGGCGCCCGTCTCAGCGAGCGCAAACGCCGCGATGTACCCGGGCACGCCCTTCTCATTCGACCGCGCCGTGGCAAACAGCGTGCGGCCGGACGGCGCCAGCGCGCACACGTCCGCGCGGTACATGTGCGGGACGCGCTGCAGCACGAACGGCGGCACGAGCGGCCAGGCGCGGCCGGTGGGCACGGGACAGCGCGTCGCAGGGTCGATCGCGTACTCCGCCAGGCTGTTGCCGTGCTCCATCAGCGCGTACAGGTGCGCGCCCGAGGGGTGGATGGCGACCCAGCGCGGCGCGTCGCCCGCCCGCGGCGCCGCCACGCTGCCCACCGGCGTGAGCAGGCCCGTTGCGGCATCCTTCGCGTGCGTCCAGATGCGGTTGGCCCACATGTCTGCCGAGTACAGGTAGCTCTCGGTGCGGTCGAAGGCCATGCCGTGGATTGCGGACTCGGGCGAGTAGGCGTAGTTTTGGATGTTCGATTGCAGCGCGCCGGTCGCGTCCACCGAGAAGACGTTGCCGAAGCCGGCGTGCTCGTAGAACGGGTTGCAGTACACGTGATATGGCGGCTTCTGAGCGGGCAGAAGGAAGATGGCTCGTGTGCGGGTGGTGGCTTCGGCGGCTTTGGCTGAATGCACTTCTCAGTAAAAGCATCGATACAATTGAACTGGTTACAGGAACGTACGGTCTCCGCCGATGGGATGGGATGCGTTGTGGTGGATGTCGACAGGGCTGTTCACGGTATGGCTGGACCACTTCTTCATGGAAGCGCCGTAGATTTGCTTCTTGTCATGCTACTAACATAGTCAGCAATTGCAATTGCTCCTTGGAGGACTGATCATGTACGTGCTCACACTGAGTGCCATCCACGATATTGGCTCATCGTGAGGAATTTCGGTGCGCTTCAGCAGCTTCAACTCCACCGTTTCATCATCGAACTCGAAAGTGAATATTGCGCCGGGAGGCGTCCATGTGCCAACCATCAGATGATGCTTCATTTTGACAAATACCGAGTTCTACTGTCTGCTCTCTGGTTTGGAAGTTGACTTGGGCACATAATATTAGAGAGAAAACGGCGATAGAGTCGGAGTTATTGCCGTCACTGCGATTAGAATTTGGCCTGCAGGAGAACAGGGACCAGCAAATCAATTGCGCGGTTAATAATTCGCGGCAGTTCCCTGGCGAAGTGCAGTTGCCGATCGTGAAGGCCGTTGGACGCACAGCAGCTAAAAGCTCTAGAGTAGAGGCAGTAATTAGTAGGCCATGTGAGCTCGCGCTGAGGGGCGAAGTGGCGGCTTCTTTACGCTGATATGCGGAGCAGCGTCGGATAAGACCTCTTCCTGCCACCTTCTTCCTCCACAGTGTGCAGTCGAAGCTTCTGAGCTGCGCTTCTTCTCGACGCACTATTCATCTCGAACGGCCCAGGCGCCGTCACCTTTCTGCTTCTGCAATCTCGATCCCTACAATTGATCCGCATTCTTGGCCATTGTGTGCTGACTCTGGTACGATGTGTGACGTGCAGGCGGCTCCCGAACTTTCCCCCTGGCATTTTGCTGGCAATCGTGGGGCCTCCGGACTGCAGTGCCGAAGAGCTTGCCGTGTCCCAAGAACTCAGCAGGGTCGGCCAGCAGCGGAACCATGTAGAGCAGCTGGTCTATGACCTCGTCCACTATTTCTCTTGATGCCATTCCGGGGAGATAGTCGAAGCTGCGTATGCTTGCCGTTCGTGGAGCCGAACTAACATCCTTTCCATGTTTCCAATTCGCATATATAGCTCGAATTCGTCCTTGATCTGAATCTTTCTTCATTATCTCCTTAAACTCATCGCGGTGTTTCCGTTTGCCACTACCTTAGCAGATCCCCACCGGATACTTCCAGACCCCGCATCATCACCAAATCTTTATATACACACTCTTTTCTTAATTCCTACGGCGAATTTGGAAACGTATATCGTCCGCAATGGCATCAAACACCGCAGAACAAACCCAGAAGCCCGCCCACCGCTTCGATCCCGATTTCACGCAGAATGTCATCAACGCAATCGGCCCAAAGGCAACTCCTCGCACTCGCTTCGTCATGTCCAAGCTCCTCCAGCACCTTCATGACTTTACTCGCGAAGTTGAGCTCACTATTGACGAGTGGATGGAGGGTATGCAATTCATGAACGACGTTGGCCACATGTATTTCACATCCAACAAGACTCGCAATGAGATGCACCGTCTTTCAGATATCACTGGCTTGGAATCGTAAGTTCTTTCTCTGACTCTTCCATTTGTTATTACTTCTCACCAATTCTACAGACTTGTCGATGAGATTGCTCACAAGCACGCCTCCGAATCAGGCGAGATTCCAACTTCTTCTTCCATTCTGGGACCGTTTTGGTCGCCTGATGCACCTTTCCGTGAAAATGGTGGCAGCATCATTGTCTCGCCGCACAACGGTCATGTCTGCTGGATGCACGGCATTGTGCGGGATCTTGAGACAGGCAAGGGTATTCCAAATGCTGTCGTCGATATCTGGCAGGCCTCGTCGAACGGCAAATACGATTTCCAAGATCCTGACAACCAGGTCCCGAACAACCTTCGTGGTAAATTCCGAACTAAGGAAGACGGATCATATGGATTCTACTGCCTTAAGCCAACGGCATACAGCCTGCCAACCAACGGCCCTTCCTTCAAGCTTCTCAACGCCCTGGATCGTCATCCCATGCGCCCGGCACACATCCATCTGATGGTCTCCGCCGACGGCTACAAGCAAGTGGTCACTCAAATCTTCCCAAGCGACGACCCCTGGCTCAAGACCGATACTGTCTTCGCCGTCAAGCCCGACCTCGTTTTTGACTTCCCACCATCCAAGCAGCCAAATGCCGAAGTCGATCTGCATTGCGATCTCATTCTCGCTCCCAAGGGTACCGCCGGCGATAGCGGCTCGTCCAAGATGGCTGACTTCAACAAGAGGACGTGATTTTGTGCATAAATTGTATTAAAAGCGAATCAGTGCGGGTGTTGATATGATCATCTTTGCAATTGAGTGGCTATGATTGGATGACCCGGTGCAATTGTGCGCAGGAAAGACTGGGTCTCGGGATGTGGACGAGAGCTAAGCAATGGCTCTGAATCTTGCTAGTCTGTGTAATAGTTCATACAGAAGAACAGAATACCTTCAACACTGCAAACGTTGTTGTTTCAAGAAAAGTGCTTATCAATAATATAATTACCTAGAGCTTTTCACGTATCCGCTCAGAACTTTGAAAGCCTTGGCAACTTCGACCTTGTACACCTTCCGTCGCTTCTTAACATCTACAGTCTCACAACGCTGGTCGTGTTTCAAGGCCCATGTACCGACCAAACCATCAGCCGCCTTCAACATTTAGCCTATCACAGCCTCATCGGAACAGCCGGAAAGAAATGTTCGTTAATAGCCGTTCTAAGGCTTCAGCTAAACACGTGACTGGCCTAATTACCGTTATCAAGATCCGGCCTTTCAACATCCGCGAATCGCTGCAGCATGTCATTATATCCGTCACTTCCAATGGATTCTTCCATGATTTTCGATGATAATTCGGCCTCCAAAGTCGGAAGGATCCACGCGGTTGACGGTATCGGCCAGCCATAGCTATCTTCCAATGTCTGTCGCAATCACATAAAACTCTTAGGCTGAAGGTTCCTCAGCATCATTTTAGCACCAGTGGACGAGCATAACGGCCTGAATCTCGAGGCAGTACATCGAACGTGTGAATTGGTACCGTACAGCCACCTTGACTTTGCCACAAAAACAGGGAATCCATCACTATTCTTCGAACTCTACTTCGACCTCGTGCTGTGTATCTCTGGAGGTCATCCGCAATCATGGCACCGCAACCGGGAATTTTATACGTTACTATGGCTCCACGAATATCAGAAGCTCAGTTCCATGATTGGTATAACAATGAACATGGTCCTGGTAGATTACGTCTTCCACAAGTCTTCAAGAATGGTTTTCGCTATAAGGCAATTGATGGCGAATCTCCAACGTGGATGGCAATTTACGATGTGACTGATATGAATTACCTGAAGGAGGATGTCTATACGTCTCTCCGCAAGGATCCAAAGCAGTCACAACGTGAACGAGACACCATGTCGCAAATCACTGTCGTGCGTCGGTTCTACGATCAACTGGGTGAAGATCGAAAGGAAGGCTTCGAGGAACTCGAGAAAGTGGAATACGAGGGCAGCAAGGAAGCCGAAGTCGTGATGCTGGCCGTCCTGTTTAAACTTAAGAACTCGACTCCAGAGGAAGCCGAAGAGCTTGGTAAATGGTATAAGGAAGAGCATATAGAATTACTCAGTAAAGTGAAAGGTTGGCGTCGCACTCGTCGCTTCGTGACGTCGGCAGTCGAACCAGCATCCGACCCAAAAGACACTGAATACTTGGCACTGCACGAGTACGATGCAGACAACGGGCTTGACGACAGCCCAGAAATGAAAGCCGCGACATCGACAGCATGGCGCAGCGAGCTCTACGAAACCATCATCGCATCAAAAGCCCGCCGCACCTACTCCCTGTACTACACATTCGGCGCCGCACCACGCGATCTCGCCTCGCTGACCGACCCATCGGCAAAGCGCTTCGTGAGCGCCTACCACGGCACCGAGACCACGCCCTCCGCGTCCGCACCAGAACTCACCAGCGTAGTAACAACGCCCGACGGCGTACCGCTGCGCTACACGCTCTCGGGCTCGACGAACCCGTCCGCACCCACGCTACTCCTCATCAACTCGATCCTGGTCTCGCCGTCCATCTGGACGGCCTTCATCTCGCGCTTCACGCGCTCGCGCGCAGGCTCCCACTTCCGCATACTCCGCTACGCGCCGCGGGGGCGCACCTCGCTCCCCTCCGCGTCCGCGGCCCCCGTCACCGTGGATACGCTGGCCTCCGACGCGCTCGCGCTGCTCGACGCGCTGCGGATCCGCGCAGCGCACGTCGTCGGCGTGTCGCTGGGCGGCGCGACGGCGCTGTGCCTCGCGCTGCGCCACCCGCGCCGTGTCGCGTCGCTCGTTGCCTGCGACACGAATGCGGCCGCGCCGGTGGGGAATCCCGCTGCGTGGGACGCGCGCGTCGCGCTGGCGGAGGCGGGTGGGGCGGCGGACGCGGCGGGCGGGCGCGTCGTCGGCCCGGAGCTTGCGGCCGCGACGGCGGAGAGGTGGTTTGCCGGCCCGAAGGAGGGGCGCCTATTTGAGGGCGTTAGGGACGATGTTGCTGCGAATTCGCTGGAGGGGTTCAAGGCGGTCGTCAAGGCGCTTTATGCGTATGATTTCGGGCCAGAGATGGCGGGTGCGAAGGTTAGGGGTTTGTTTGTGGTGGGTGCTGGCGATGGCGTGCTGCCGGCGTCCATGAAGGAGATGGCCAAGAGCTATGGTGGTGGTGCGGACTGCGTGGAAATTGAGGGTGCGGGCCATCTCCCTATGGTGGAGCAGCCGGAGAGGTTCAGTGAAATCATCGAGGCGTTTTTGGGGAGTGGGAAGGCTGAGTAACGTGTGAATGGGAAGGAAGGGGAGGGAAGGAGAAGCAGACACAAGAGCGGATATGAGATTGGGATAACACGAGTGATGGAACGAATAGATCATGTTTGAGAAAAATAATAAAGAAAATTCCGAATAAATCATTATATCGTAACTTATAGGGGTATCAAAGCAAGGGACTTCACCTCCAACGTACCTAGAAACATCAGACGCGAACCAAAGCCTCTCCAACGCCGTTATCACCAAAAAAGCAATAATAAAAACGTGTACGGGAATGTGAGGAGGTGCAAACAGTATTGCGGTTTCCCAATGGTGATATAAGCCGATGCATTTAATAGCAGAATTGTATCTCGACGACCGGATTGAAGTGACATTGAACCTGTCAACAAAGGCTTGACGTTGAGGTGGACGGGCGGGGAGGAGTGGGTTGATAGACGAAAAGCTATTCTGTAACTCAGTATTAACGTTTGATCGGCACGAAACATGGAGAATTTATACCTTAAGCGATATTGCATGAAGGCGTTAGACTCGTTCGTATATTTTGCATGCTGTGCACCTATAATGGGTACAATTTGGGCAATGCAGATTCACTGCGAAAGTATATCCACCTCCAAGGCACCGACAGCAGTTCCATAGCGCTTCACCGTCGACAAGTTGGGATGATGGGGCATCCGGGGAGTATTCCGGTGGCGGTACAGGTTGCAGATGACTAGTAACGTCGCGAGAATGGCCGTCGGCATCACTCATCGATGGCTGCTCTTCGAACTCCGGTGACAACGAAGTAGCGCCAAATGCTACCTCGCAAGCTGAGCTCTCCTGGGGAGCAAATGAGTGGCGTTGGCTTGTTGATGACTTGCAGATTGCAGAGTTGGATTGAAAATTTCCCGACTCGGAAGGAGAAGGATGGTCGTCGTCGTGTCCTTCACTCTGAACTGACCCACCGCGCGGCTGCACATACTCCAAAGGACAATTAGTGCAATGAGTATGAGTACAGTCGCCATTTATGCACTTTACAAATATCGCTGGGTTATATGGCCCGTGTCCACAAGAACAACAGTACCAGTTGGTTTGAACAGGTTCGTTGGGTGTTGTGACCTGATCCGAAGCCATTTTGCTGATTGGATTTAGAAATCCAAAATATGGATGAAGATTATTCGATCAGAGAGATGCCGGTGCGATGATTTTTTGTCGAACCAACTGGAAACGGAAAATAAAGAGAGACAACGCGGTTAATATAGGCAATATAAGTCTCATCTTGCTCTGAACGGGCGCTGAAACATTTGAATGACTGTGGCGGAGGCCATCGCAGAAAAAGCCTGAAAAATACGACCTGAGAGACGGTCAGAGTGATTCCGGCAACCCGAATGCGGTCATATTTTGAAAGGCACGCTGATCATCAGCGAATTGCTTCGTGAGGAGGGCGTAGATGGTTGAGTCCTACCGCCCGTACCGGAACGGCCTCTCTCTGAAACAAGCGGTGCTGTTGGGCAACAAAACAGGGCTGTGTAAGTGTTTTACGGTAGATTCCATGCGCTTATTTTGTTGCAACGACGGGCGTGGTGAATCGAAAGGACACAGAGCGCCCCAAAGGCCGTGGCGCCGGCAGCCGTTTAGAGCGCGATTAAGCCTCGTGTCACCCTTCGGGCCATACATGTACGCTGGCTCATGATATGAGAGAAATACCTGTGGTGAGATGAGACTCCCAACGGCCGTCGACAATGAAGCTTTGCGAGGACGGGTTTTGAAATTGGATCGGCGTCACCGAAGGCCGGTCGGGCCAGTGACTCTCGCGGAAAGGGAGCAAGGTTGGCGGTGAAAGAAGGTCATTCCGAAGTTTCCAAAACTGGTAGAAAGACAGTCAAAGCCACCTCTTTTGATGTACTTTTGCCTTTTGTCGACTCGGTGTATCAGCCTTCTTTACTGAAACCACGGTCAGTAAATTCCGAATGAGGGATAGGTGTTTTACCTTGCAATATCTTACGCAAATCTGAATTGCGCTTACGCATATCAAGCATAATCTGATGCGAGGTACGCAATCAAAGAATGGAGATAATGGTCAGGGGAATACAAGTATCATGACAGCCATATAAGCCTAGAATTGGACGCAAGTCACACGGCGCACGAATGGTAAATTTTTACTACGGAAACCCCAAAATTCCGAATCGATTAATGCTACTATTCAACTAGTTAGCATCATGCAATCGCTGATGCCGTTCTGATGTATGCGATTACTTGGCTAGAATCCAGTAGCAAGACGATGCTGTTTCAAAACTCGATTAGTTACCACGGCGCGCGTCTCTGCCGTAATTTTCCAACGCTTGCGGGTGATGTTTGGTGGTACAAACGTTCAACGTCAGGAGGAGTCGGCCTCTTTCATTTCCAAAATATGGAGGCTGAGCTTGAAATTGTTGATCCCAACATCGCACGGCAGTCTCTACTCGGACCGCCGGCGCGAGGCTCCTCGACATTCAGCCATGTTTGGTCTGCCGGAGACACTACCTGTCTGAATGAGGCTGACGGCTGTGTTGAGAGGATGATGCCTTGGGCTAGACGGTGAGGAAAGCCGTTGTTGGTCCGTCAACACGACATGCCTCGCACAGCCCTCCAAAGTCATCTGCTTCAATGGCAACGCTGGTTAATTACCGTTGCTTTGAAGGTTGGATTCTGATATAAGTGCACTGGAAGTTAGATAGCGTGGCGCTGATGCCTGGTGAGGCCCTACCACTGACGCCCGTACCGCGACGGCGGGAGTATGAGGACTGCTTCCAGACAACCGACTGCCAACGGTGAGGCGAGGACAAATGACAAGAACGACAGGCCCGGTGGCTCCGGCGTCTTGAGGGCTCAGCAATGATCCCAAATGCAGGGCATGGGGACAAAATAGACCCGCCGTAGCGGCTGAACATTGTCGGCTCAGTGACCGGCGAGTATCAATGTCGACGGCCGCCCCGATCTTTATACAGAGTCTCAAAACGCGATGAAAGCCTTTTCCTATATATACTTCCTTTTTGGAAACAGCTGCATGCATTGAAAAAGATTGTTGGAGTGTGTAGGCAGTATTGCAACGCGCATGAGAGCCGCAGAGAGTGTGAATCGACGAGCAAATGATTGGCCAATACGGCACAGCTTTGGACACAACACAACATCATGGAAAGCTTACCGAACTCCGGTCTCCCTGATAAAGAAAAATGGTTTCATTACTGCGACGTGGTTCTCGGGAGGCCGCTCGGCTAGGGACGGTAGGACGGGTGGAGCAAGGAGCTTATTGAAGACGATGCCTTTGAAATGGATGGCCCGGGGCGCATCTCAGTAAGCCCTGACATTAGCCTTGAGGCCGCATTTCGGTCAAGGTAAGAAAGAGAAGCAGAGACGGGAAAGCCAAAAGCGCGGAAGGGAGGGAGTCGGTGAGTCGCTCCAGCACCGTTGGATGAGGTTGAAAGGTACGCAGTTGCGATTTGTCTGCAGGCCAAAGCGGCATTTTCCGCCATTCGCCGCAGTTACGAAGAGGCTCAAAATTGCCAGCGTGCGGCCTCGGGCAGAACTACGTAACGTCTTACCCCAGCCACCACGAAGTCACCGAACAACCCACCGAGCTGTTTCTTCATCCACTGCTCCGATCCATATCCATTCACCAAGCTTTTCCATGGTTGGGCACCAATCAAAATCCTTGGGCTGCAATAACGCCTCGCTCACGGAATACGACACCAGCACCCACCTAGCCATCCGACGGCATGCGCGACCGCAACGAAGCCTGGCGGGCAAGAAGTCGTGCCATCAGTAGATTCTTTGGCGTTGTAATCCCCATTGCCTTGATAGGAGCGGCAGCCTATTCTCTCTGGGTCATCACCGTCACCGCATGTGGTTCGTACTTCCGGCCTGAGGCATTGTCGTTGTACCTGCTAACCAGCATCAAGTAAACTATCTTTTGAAGTCAATTCATGATGATCCTGACTTCGATGATATTCCCAGGCAACCTGGCACCGCCATCGCCATCCTCGTTCTCTTTTACGTGCTTCTATTCCTATGGGCGCTCGCCTACTTCCGCATCCTGCTGACCATCGTCTCCAACCCCGGGTACACACGAAAACGACCAGGTCCTCGATCCACTTCGAGCAGAGAGAAAGATGGTAGAAGCTCTTCTGCATTACCGAATCCTACGATTGACCGCCAAGCCATCTTAGAAGGTCGTGTATCGCCTCCTCCCGGCGTCGAACACTTCACGAACAAGGAACTCTTCGTCTGCGATCCAGCAGGACTACCAATCTTCTGTGACACTTGTAACAACTATAAACCAGACCGTACACACCATTGCAGCGAGGCAAATCGCTGTGTGCGACGTTTTGACCACTACTGTCCATGGATAGGGGGCGTCGTGTCCGAAACAACCACCAAGTTCTTCATTCAAATGACTTTTTACGGTACACTGTTCTGCTTATTCCTCTTTTCTGTCTCCGTTTGGCTGCTGGTCGACCAGAGCAGGCGCATCATGATCATCAATGGCAATTGGGTAGCTACGGCAGCCATTGGCGGATTCTTTTCACTAATCTGCTTTGGCATGACCGCCAACTCGATCAAGCTTGCACTGAAGAATATGACAACGGTGGAGGAATTAGGGAGAGTCTACTTTCTGGCCATTCATATCGATAATCCTGAGCAGTATGATGGACCACCACCTATCGAAGACCCATCAGGCACGACTCGTCCATACCACCAAACTATCACCTACCCTTTGCGACCTGCCGTAGCACCACTGGGCTCAGCTGGATCAGCGAGTGAGGAAAGAGACGACGTTGAAGCCAATAGCTCTTCTAAAGGGCTTCGCACCTTCGTCATTGTGCAAAGTAAGCCGTCAGACAATCCGTGGTGTCTAAGTCCGATGGAGAATCTCAAGTCCATTATGGGAAATAGCTTCATCGACTGGCTTCTTCCTCTCAAATATAGTCCCTGCTGCTCACACGACGACCCTGAGAGCGATTATCCCTTGGGACCAGATGTCGAGCGGCTGAAACGAGAATACGGCCTGATGCCGTGGCAACCGCCGTCAGGCATTCGCAAACACAAAAAACAAAGACGAAGGCACAGCCATAGCCGTAAACATACGTCTAGAACATCACGATGAGCAATTGTTTTATATCAGACATGATGTATGTATGAACAAATTCTATTGTGGATATGAGTTACACCGCAGAGGTACGTTTGGTATTGCGGATGGGAATAATTGGTATTCCCGCTTGTCTTGCCTCAGCGTTCTTTGCTTATGATAGGCTTCAATGATTTGTGCTTGTTGAGCGCACAGCAGCGTCGGAATAAGCATGCCAGGTACTGGTGCTGAGAGATTGGTCCGAAGAGGCGACAGGGAGTCACAGCAGGTTTCGAAACGACCCGTCGCCTGTGCATAAACCAATTAGGAGTCACTCGTCGTTGTATGGTGGTTGAAGCGGAGCCTTTCCGCACGGCGACGGGCCTTACGAAGGCTTTCGGATCTTTCGCGCACATCAGTTGACGCTGGCGCTTTATTATTAACTAAGCAGCTTTCCCACTCCCACTTTTGTCTACCGTAAGATTTCCCGCTGCCGGCCAACCACCATTTTAGCTTTATCAAGGCTTAGAAATCTTTGATTTAAACCATCGTCTGATAATTCCTGGTCAAAGTGAGTATCTACCGCAATTACGTACCGGAAGCCTGTTGCTTCCGTATCCGACAATGTGACAGTGGCGTTTGTCAGCTTTGTAAATGCTCATCTTCAAGCTTTTCAGCCTCGGTGGAACTCTTCATGACTTGTAATTACAAAACAACGTGAACTATGTCGCCATATCGGCGTTTCGACGGCCCATACGTCGTTGCGGTGACCATTATGGCCGCCTTAGTGGCAGTTTTTGTTGCGTGTTTATTATCTGCGCAAGCGCAATGTTTTCCAATCCGACTGATAGCATCGGCACCGCTGATTTCAATGAACGTCGTCAAGAATATATCTTCGCGCCTTCCATTGCGTCAGTTCCTCTCTTCCAGCATCAAGGTTGTTTCTCCTGTTGCTTCATCTTCATTTCAGTCTCACCAATCAACATCGACTTCCGACATTAGACCATTCTCATCAACAGCTTCAGCTATGTCAACGACAAATAACTTCTGGGATGTCATCAAAGCGCGCCGTACATACTATCAATTGAACAAAGAGGCGCCTATCTCTGACGAACGTATTGAGCAACTGGCTAAGGAAACTATTCTGAATGTCCCTTCGTCCTTCAACTCTCAGTCCGCTCGCCTCGTCGTGTTACTCAGGAAAGATCACGACATCTTCTGGGATCTTGTGAAAGACGCTCTGAAGCCTCTTGTTCCCGCTGCGCAATATGAGACCACTGAAAAGAAGCTCAACGGCTTCAAAGCTGCATACGGCACTGTAAGCATCTCTAACTCCTGACATCCGATGTCAAGCCAAATACTCCTACCACACCCTTTCACATCACCAAGTCCCAGCATCTCCTCTCACCACCGCTCCTGACAAGCACACAGATCCTCTTCTTCGAAGACCCCGCACCAGTCCAAACGCTGCAAACGAACTTCCCGCTGTACGCGGACAAATTCCCGCAGTGGAGCGAGCACACGAGCGCGATGCACCAGCTGGTGCTGTGGGCGGGCCTCGAGAACGAGGGCTTCGGCGCGAACCTGCAGCACTACAACCCGGTCGTTGACGCCGCCGCCCAGGCCCAGTGGAAGATCCCCGCCGCCTGGAGCCTCAAGGCGCAGCTGGTGTTTGGCGGCAGGGCTGGCGAGCCTGGCCCCAAGACGTTTCAGCCGCTTGAGGAGAGGCTGGTCGTTCATGGAGCGGAGGGCCCGTTTAAGAATTAGAGCAGGGTTGGCTGGAGGGTGTTTGTGCATAGCGTAAAGGGAAGGGTATAGGTAGATTCACTGCGGTATTCCGGAATTTCAGAATTTTAGAGCATCTCATTCGCGCGCTAAGTTCGATGTCTTGAAGTTGTGACTCCACCGTTTGCGGCAAAGTTTACGAGAATGGATACCGAATCACAAACAAGGCATACTCGTTGAGAGCTAGTAATTGCATCCATCGTTTTGGAACTCTAGTCATTCTTTTTAATCGTCCATTCGTACTAGCGCACCGTCAGAACAGAGTCTCTGTTGACAACTATTTCATGCCTCATAACTTACCACACGTCCATCGTCGTCGCCAACGAAAACATTTTGTGTCATTGGCAAAACAGCCATAATTGGCGCAAAGCCTTGACTCCGGTCTTTGGCCACAGGATGGTCAAGCCGCTTCACAAGCTCAAGCGTCCACTTGCCATTGTCGCCAACCGTTTTGTTCCAAATCTGCACTGCGTTAGCACTATATCAAAACCTGAGCATGTAAGAGACTGACCTTGACAACGCCATTGGTATGACCCGTGAAAAGCAAATTGCGCTGACTCCACTCTCCCTTCGGTCTATCATACCAAGCCAAGCACATGACCTGGTCTCGTTCGCCGTCGCAAACATCTACATCAACAAAGAGCCTCCCATTCAAGCCATAAACGGCGACCCTCCTCCCCACAGCGAGCGCGACGTCGCCCGTGCTCGCACAAATCCGCACGGAGCCTACCTCCCCCCCTCTGCGGACGAGCTCGCGCACGAACTCGCAGCGGATGAGGTCCCAGACGAGGACGCGGCCCGCAGCGTCGCAGCTAATAAGTACAGAGAAGGGCTTGCTGACGCACAGCGCGGTGACGGGGTGAGCGTGGCCAAACAGGCTGGTGCGCTGGTCGACGGTGACATTGCCCTTCGCATACGCAACGGCCCACACCGTGACGACGGCATCCGCGCCGCCCGTCACCATCGTGCGCCCGTCCACAAACACCACCGCCGCCACCGGCCCCAGGTGGAAGCACTCGAAGAGCGCCAGCGGCCGCCGCCCCTCCGCCGCGAAGAACCGCACGCTGCCGTCCGCGAACCCGTACTCCACGTACTTGTCGAGCGCCGGCGGCACGTGCACGCGCAGCGGCGCGGCGGGCAGCGGCCGCTCCAGCCGCGGGTGCCATAGCAGCGCGCCGATGCGGTCGGGCGCGTCGGACGGCGGCTGCGCGGCCGCGCTCAGAGTCTCGGCGGCTACCGCGACGTCGCGCTGCCGCCAGGTACCGTGTTCGCGCGGCGGGTGCGCCCGCGCGAACACCTGGTGCGGCGTCTGCCCGAAGTTGTGGATGATGCCGATCGTTGCGAGGCGCTCCACCGGGTCCGAGATGCTGTCGGGGTCCTTCGCGCCGTGGTACGAGAGGTGGTGGAAAACGTTGGTGGCTTCGATCGCCGCTTCGCCGTGCTGCTTGAAACCGAACACGAGGTCAATCCACTTGTGCAGATGCATGCTCACGTACGGGCTCTCCAGAGCTTCGCGGTGTTTGGCGATGAAGATCTGAGGGTCGCCTTTGGCCCATGGCGGGAGAATGACGTCGTTGATTTGTTCGCCCGTTTGCTGCTTGGTGCCGAAATTGTAGCCATTCTTGTTGACAAGAAACTCAGAAAGATAGAAGAACTCCGGTGTTAGTTCGCGAACATCAGTCATGTTATCGCGAGATGCAGAATGCCACGCTTTCTCTATCGAATAGAACAATCTATCTGCATGATCGAAGCTGCCACCTTGAAGAAGGAGATACGACTGCACGAAAGGTTGAAGGCGGATGAGGTAGGATGATACAATCATCGCAGAGGAGTAGTGCGTGCCGTAGTGAAACGGAGGTGTGGTATGGTCCATTTCCGCAAATGTGTGATAGCGCTCTCGGAATTCGACTTCGCGGGATGGAATTTGGCAGCCCATAGGCTTTGAAAGGTCTCTAAAGGTGCGTGGGTTAGATAGATCTAGTTCGTCGCTCTTGTAATCTGCGATGATCCATGGAAAGACGGGATATTGGGTTAAATCATTGAAAGTCCTTCCAGCCATTGTGTTGATGAGCATCAGGTAAGAGAAATTGGAAATTTCGCCTCGCATCCATTTCCTTGTAGCCGGATTTGCCGCAGCGGAATTGAAGACTTTGACAAACTTCGTGCCTAGGCTCTTTGGAGCTTCTTCAGGATGTCTGATTGAGTCTAGACGCCACGAGTCCTCAGACTTTTTCATTGCTGAATCGTCATTTACAAGCGGCGAACGAGCGACAAGTCTGCTATACAGGTCATTTCGTACGTCAGGCGAAATTGCAGTGAGCAGGTAGCTTCGGCCATCAGTGAAGAAAACTTCGAGGGCAACGTCTCTGAAAAGGAAACGCCGCTTCGAGATGAGCATTACCTCACCCCATCGCCAATGCCGTGTTGTTTGCTCACCCGGCAATGTGCGAGGCTTCTGAGGTTTAACGTCTCTTCCTGCAATCATCTGAAGATAAGGATCTCTCTCTTCGTTCGGTGCTTGCCAGACACCGACAACCTCTCCATCTGCCCGTTGAAAGTAATTGTCGATCAAGTACAGCGAGTTTCGACCTACGATCAAAAGACCTTCGCACGCTTCAAGACCGACAATGCGAGAGACATTGCACACATGTTGGATAACATCGCCATGCTGTAAAGTTCGCATTACTTTGCGGTTCTTATCTTCGAATCCGTCTTCATCCTCTCGCGGATCATCGATGATCTCATATTCGTCTTCTTGAGGAAATGGTGAATCCATGGAATCGCTGTTGGCCCGCTGCCGACCGGGTGCTACAATGTCAGTCGCGATACGAGTCTTCGTCGGAGTCTCTGCTGCGGGTGTAGCACCAACAACTTCTTTGGATGTCTGAATCTTAACGTTGGTATTGAGCTTCAGCTTGGACATCTCTGACATTTTGCGTTTAGGCTGATAGTCATCCTCTCGAGTGATACGATCAGGAACTATTCTTAGTCTCATCCGGTGGAAAGCTTCCGTTTCATCAAGGCGCCATTTCGGCTGACTCTCTTCTTCAAAGAGAGCACATGGTCCCTTGAGCGTTCGGTCAATTTTCTCAAGGGTAGCCGCAGTAAATGCCAGAGTGTCTTGCTGATCCTGTAGTGCTCGTTGATGCTTCAGTCGCTCTGCAGAGTAAACATTGTTGCGCCAATGACTCGTCGATGCTTCATGTCGACGCCATATATTTTCTGTAGACGCCTCCATTTCTTGCCAGAGTTTGAGGCGCTCTTTTCTTCTACTGATCCTTATTCTTGCCGTCTCCTCTGTAGCAGCGTCTTCACTCATGACAAATTCGTCCCAGTACCTAGAGAGACTCCCAAAGAAGACAATATCCAGATCGGAGCGATTCTTGTCGACCCAAATCAAAAATCCTTCATTATCCATTCGAGGTAAGGTAAGGAATCCTCTCGCAACCTCGGCGTGATCATGAGCAGCTGCACCACGTAGAACATGCTCGGACCCTTCGGACTTCTGTAGCAAGAGCATACGCCAGAAATCTGTTGCTGCGGTTCGAACAGCGTCCTCTGGGCTTATCAAAGAGAAGTATAAAAGGTAAAAGAGCAACCGCAGGAAGTTGTGATCACTGTTCTCGGTAGAAAACATAATCGGTTGCCAGTACTTCATCTTGCTCAGAAGTGATACCATTAGTTTCACATCTTTGGTAGAATCCAGTTCCGAAAGTTGCAGAAGGAGAACCCTTAAGAAGACTGTTCGCATGTTGAGGATCTGCTGACTGCACAAGCGGACGTTCTTCAGTTTTGCAACTTCCGAGCGATTGAAATACTCCAGAACGTTGGAAAGGAAGTCAAGTAGAGGATTCGCGCCATTAAGAAACCAACCTTCGAAGACCGCTTCAGCCATATAGGTGGTATATCTCGAAATGTTTGTGATGACCCGCGTCTCGGTCAGTATCTTCTGATTAAGGCGAATGGAGTTAGAGAGAGCAGACATAGCGTGATTGAGTAGGTAAGATTCAAAGTATGCTTGATGCTCCTGGAAGCCTGGTGGTACCTTCAGGAAGAGGCCGAAACCCTGAAATTCCTTGCGTTCTAGAACCTGGTCAAGAAAGACGGCGAGAACTACTTGCAGAAGAGAATCCACCACGGAGTTGCCGATTCGTAAAGACACAGGCACAGATGATGTTGGTGAGATGACCGAGTGAAATTTCGCAGGTGCTGGTGAGTTCTCTCCTTTGTCTTGAGAAACAAGGATGAACGAGGATGCACGTTTGAAAGGGGTTGCTCGTTGCGTTGAAGGACTTGGAATTGGTTCAACACTTGTTGTGCGCACCACCGGTGGTCGTTGATTCTCTGAAGTCGCGTGAGGTCGAATTACAACGTCCTGGCCTTCGAAATTGAGACCTGCACCTCTTGACTGGAGCTCTGTTTCAGCGGAGACACTATCCGAGGTGACAATGATCGGGTATAAAACGAAGAGAAGGTCCTGAGTATAGGATGAAGTTGCCGCAAAGTCTCTGAAACTTGGCCACTTGAGATGCAAGTCAGTAAGGAAGCGGACGATAATCTGTAGCACTTCTGCGTCGTTGGTCATCCGTCTTACGGAAGCAAAATCGAAGACTAAAGTTCGTTAGTAAGAAGGCACTACGACAATACTGCAACGGAGGCTTACCTGATGATGAGCTTTTCGTTTTCCCTGTTTCAGAGAGCTTTTTAGGATCTCCATTGCTTTGGGTTCTTAAAGCCGGAGAAGGACTTTCAGGCTCGGCTTTTGATTCTTGTCCACGCTCTTGTACAATTGATCTGAGTCCATGCTCTAGCATAGCGGTGATGATGGAAAAGGCTTCAGGATATGCGACCGTCACTACTTTGTGCCCGAACAAATCAGCGAGGTTGAAGTGGTTGAACTCTCCATCGAAGTCTATTGTCGCAACATCATGGCCGAACAAGAGAGCGAAGCAGACGATCCACATTGGAGGTACATTCCACCACACTTTCAATGTCTGTTTAAGAATGACAAATCCACCGCTCTTGTCTATAAACTTTTTCACATACGTCGGGCCATGAGTGATAAGGAGTCGGGCAAGGATTTTGGCAGCGAGGAAAACCACCTTTGGATCAGATCCCCCCAGCAAGAAAAGTAACCACTGCTCATGTCAATAAACCATCATATAAGTGTTGAGGACAGTTCACATACCTTGTTGGTGACGGTTTTCGCAAACCGTTTGATGGAGTCATCGCTATCTGGATCACACAAAATGTCCGAGTAAGCTTCAAGGATTTGAACTCCAATCTCCTGACGGCTTAGATCATTTATACCAGCTTCAGGTAGGGCTGGGCTGAGAGATCGCGGCGTGGAGCGTTCAGAGTCAATGGCCCTGGCGACATCTCCATTCGCAATCCGAGTGGCCGATCTTTTGGCGCGATTGCGGTACGAGAATGTACGACCATCGTGAAGAGCATACGTGACGAAAAGCGCCAGAGAACGCAAGATGTCTCCAGACATGTTACACTTGAATAATGTGATGAATGCTTCCAGGAATTCCGGGAACACATCGGCGTTGAAGTTCTCTCCTTTTAGTGCATCGATGAAGCGTCTCACGATTCCTGCCATTGCAGTTAGCGTTGATCATCAAAGTCTACTGCAGCTGTACTTACTCATCCGGACAAGCCGCTTTGTGTTGAAGTTGTGGTTATTACTTCTCGATGCGAAGTGAACGAATTGACTGTAGTACAGCTTCTGAGTTGCGATTGGAGTCCGCCGCCAAGTGTCGAAATCAACCAGAAGCACTCGATATGCGAGCGGATTGATGATAAGAGAATTGTCAGGATGAACTTCATCATAGCCGATGAATCTTAAGATTCTCCGCAAAAGCTCCAGTGCAAGTTCTTCACGTTCAGACGGATCAACCGCGACCACAGCAGGTCGACCTTGGCCCTTCTCTTCGTATATTGAACCGAAGCCAAGTTTCTCGCGAATGGTAGCAGCAAGAACTCCAAACCCATTATCTCGTTCCATTGACTCACTGTTCCTCCAGCTGCCTTCAATGGACTTGAATAGGATGTCGACGGCACGGAGAACATCATCCTTGTTTCGAGCGAGTTCAAGAAGCCGAAGACATACTGCGGCCGAACCAGCTGTTCTCCAGCAAGCATCATCCAGGGCCTGTGGAACAAGTACTACGGGATCACCTGTCAGGATACCGACGCCTTGAGGTAGGGTCAACGCTTCGTTGAATGATGGAATAGCGCCGTTTATAATGACTGAGTTGCCCCCAGCCCGGATCAAACGCTGCATCATTCTTGCGGCATCCTTTGAAAGAGATCTGATTAGTCTTGCTTCGTTGATATGATTTCGGTCTTCATTGTCTAGTACGGCCGCTGGGAGGAAACTCAAGTAAAGGCGGTTCTCAGGAGATAGCATGCTTCCCTTCTGACGAATTGCAGTAATGATGTCAGATTTGTCTTCCTGGTTCGGGTGGAGAAGCTCGTTCAGACGATTCAGTTCAGCGGAGGCTCTATACGTCTGAAAGCCGCCTAGACAGTCTTGAAAATTTCCATTATAGCGCGGGCCAAGCTTCTCAATGACGGCAATGAACTCATCACTCAACGTATCTTGGAACAGATGAAATGACGCCAAGGACCAACGTGAAAAGATCACATTCCGGCCTAGTCGAATGGCCAGGTCCTGAGGAGTTCCAAGGAATGCTTGTACAGTGGTAGTTTTCGAAGCATTTGAGCTCAGAGAAGCGAAGCTGTCTGTGCTAGCATTGGAAGGAGGCGGATTAGACGGGTACTGGCACTTTGTCTGTTCCATGAAGACTCCATCAACAAACAGAGACGCACGACTCGAACTCGTTGTTCTTGGTCGCCGATGGACAATGGCAATGTGGTACCAAGCGCCAGGCTTGAATACGACACTCCGGAACCGAACACTTGGCTTAGCCGCTTTGATTGATGTCTGCAGAATGAAGTGGTGACTATCTTTCTCGAGATATGCCAGGATGAAGCATGTCTGAGTTGAGTCATAAGCTCCGAAAAGAGTAGTATGAACGTCGGAATCAAAGGAGTCGATACGAATCCAAGCAGAAATTGAGTAGCCATTGCTTGGAGAGCCAGGTGGAAAGGGTTGACCCAAGGTTGGCAATTCGATGGAGCTGTAGCCATGCTGGGTCAAATCGAATTGGATGAAAGGAGGTGTTCTAGAAGTCGCCAAGCCTTGAGATAGAAATTCAGCGGCGTCGCCAGAGACAGCTGCTTTCTGGAAAAGAAATCTAGCATCACTAAGTTTGGAAATGCCGCAGCTAATAAGAATATCCGCCAAGTCGCGAAGACATTTTTGAGATGGTGATGGTTCGAGGTCCTCAAGAACAAGAGGCAGAAGCAGAGACAATACACCGCTCGCGTGCATTGAGGTCTTATTGCGAATCGAGGATGACGCGAGCTCTTTCAATGCCATGGAGACAGCGTAACACAAGAAGTTTTGCTTTCCGCTGCGATCATCTTTCAACAGAACCTTGCAGAAGTTGACCATAGCAGGAATTATCTCAGGATTCTGCACAATCTCAATTCCTGACAAGTAGTGCTGCAGGTGTTTCGCAATGCTCTCGTTCTGGTCGGAAGAATCAGTACTTTGTGCCGAGCCGACGGAACGGAATATAGGGATTATGGATTCTTCGGCAAGTGCGAACCCAAGAAGAAGCCCAAAGAGCTGTTCTTGTGCTTCTTGAAGCCCTTCGTCCGAGTCTTGCACTGCTCCAAAGATTCCAATGCTAGCAAGTTCCTGTTCCAAGGCATGCCATCCACCATCTTCGACTCGCTTTGTGAAGAATCTCCTGTTACCAGAGTGAACATGCAAAGCCTCGTTGAGAACATCCAGGGCCGCTTTTATAAGTTCGAAGATTTGGGTTCGAATGTCTCTGGAGAGCTGTGTAGGGTGGTAGACTCCTGAAAGCGGCCGAAGAACCTCGAGCAGTCCTACAAAGCCTCCACTGTGTCTAAATGCATCTTTCGCTTGACTCGTAGCGCCATTGTCTACCAATATCTGCCTTATTCTTTGCAAGTCGTCACACTGACCACGAAGAGTGTTGACGGTGGGAGGCTTTGGGACGGTTGACGAGGATTCTGACAGATTTCCAATCAGATCCTTCAGTTCTGAGACCAGAGATGGGTTCAACACCGTCGACATAGTAGAAGCAGTTGTGGAGGACCTCTGACGGGCCGGTGGAGCCTCCATTGTGCGTGTCGGTGATCACCGCATCGGACTTGATTTGGTTTCGAGATGAAATAAGAGAGCATATCTCTGTTGGTCATAGACTATAGGAGCGTCCACGTGCACATTCCATCATACGCCCGCATGTGGAGAGAGCAGATGGGATGCACGCTTTCGTAACGGCGGAGGTAAAGCGCGGAGCAGACGCGGAAGGAATAAGGTGGGATGTGCGAGGACGAGGCTGCGGTGAGATGGCTGACGTCTAGTAGCGGTGGTCAGAGGCTTCGTAAATGCTGAGTCTATCCAATCACTTACATTCAAGTTCGAGATTGCAGCGAAACCAGCAGAATATGGAGTGGGAAAAGCCGGAGTTGATAGTTATATCAGAGCAGAATTATAAGGCGACCGTCGAATGCTCAGCGCTTGTGTGCCTGAAGATGCGCAGCACACAGCTTCGAAGCGGGTTTCCAAAAATGGGCCCCGGGAAATAATAATGCCTAAGGACGCAACGCTCTTCTCTGCACCCGAAGCCGAAGGGTCGAGACGAGTAAGGTACCTTTAAGGTAGTACCGTTGCTTGAGGCAATCATCCAGCCATTCACCAGCTATTCGGTCATTTAGGGAACGTGGCTTTACCGCTGCCGTGTGGTCAACACCTGGTAGAACCGGCGATTGAGAGGCCCTTCGCCACAGTGGTGCGGTCACAAGAGCAGGTACTTGGTCTGTACTGGCGCCACCGCAGCTACCATGGTTCACACAAGTTTCGTCCCTGCCGAAGCTTCAGGAGATGTGACGAACTTCGAACTCCTTTCTCATTTCCTACCACGCTGACGCAATAGGCCATCCATCTCCCGACTCTTCGCCTTCATCGAAGTGTACGGAGTACCGGGTAGCAACAAAGCCAGCGCCGCAGTTGACTAGTAAAAGCCTCACCAATCACTCCAGCGTCACAGCAACCTCAACTCGGCATAGCGTCAGCCTCTCAACGGGCCACAAGACGCTCCGCCAGGCCCTCGGCCAGTCAATCACCTGCGCAACTCCCGCCGATAACCCGCGATAAAGCTGCTCCGTCATCCCTCCGCTGCCTCAGACCATCTACTCCAACCTCTCTATCCATCCCACTCCATCTTGCCCTTCCCATCGCCATTCGCATCTATCCTTCTTACACTGCTTTGTTTAATCCCTTCCGTCTCTCCTTATCCCATTTCTGCTTGTCCTCGAGCCGTTGCTGCGGCCAGCCACAGCCATGATGAATGTCGCATGCCTCTTGTCTGTTATTGCCGCTGTTGCGTCAGCCTCTCCTCTCTTCACCGTCGGCACCATCCACAACGGCGCTGCTCCTATTCTCACCTCGACTACTGCGAAGCACATCCCAAATGCATACATTGTCAAATTCAAGGATCATGTCCGAAGTGAGGACGCCGCCGCACATCATGCTTGGATCCAGGATCTGCACCTGACCACTGAGTCCACCAAGTACGAGCTCAGGAAGCGCTCCGAGTTCCCTCTTGTCGATGAAGTCTTCGAGGGTCTGAGGCACACGTACAACATTGCCGGCTCATTCCTGGGCTACTCCGGTCACTTTGATGACTCCATCATCGAGCAACTCCGGAGACATCCTGATGTGAGTATCTTATCTCAACAAAGCGGTGAACACCTCGGCGTGCTAATCATGCATTCTAGGTCGAGTACATCGAGCAGGACTCTGAAGTCCACACGATGAAGGATGATGTTGAGGTCGAGAAGAACGCTCCATGGGGCCTTGCTCGTATCTCCCACCGTGACAGTCTCTCCTTCGGAACCTTCAACAAGTACTTATACTCGGCTGATGGCGGTGAGGGCGTCGATGTCTATGTCATTGACACCGGCACCAACGTTGACCACGTTGACTTCGAAGGCCGTGCCGCTTGGGGCAAGACCATTCCTCTCAACGATGCTGACGAGGACGGCAATGGACATGGTACTCACTGTTCTGGCACTGTAGCTGGTAAAAAGTACGGTGTTGCCAAGAAGGCCAACATCATCGCCGTCAAGGTTCTTCGATCCAATGGCTCCGGCACCATGTCCGACGTCGTCAAGGGCGTTGAATACGCCGCTGAACAGCACGCTGCTTCGGTGGAAGCTGCCAAGAAAGGCAAGAAGAAAGGCTTCAAGGGTTCGGCCGCCAACATGAGCTTGGGTGGTGGCAAGTCTCCCACTCTTGATCTTGCCGTCAATGCTGCCGTTGATGCTGGCATTCATTTCGCTGTCGCTGCCGGCAACGACAACGCTGACTCTTGCAACTACTCTCCCGCCGCCGCTGAGAAGGCTGTCACTGTTGGTGCTTCGACTCTTGGCGATGAGCGCGCTTACTTCTCCAACTTCGGAAAGTGCAACGACATCTTCGCTCCGGGTCTTAACATTCTTTCCACCTGGATTGGCAGCAAGTATGCTGTCAACACCATCTCCGGCACATCCATGGCCTCACCGCACATTGCCGGCCTTCTCGCCTACTTGCTCTCTCTGCAGCCGGCCAAGGATTCTGCCTACGCTGTCGTAGACATCACTCCTAAGAAGCTCAAGGATAACTTGATCTCCATTGCCACCTCTGGTGCCCTTACTGATGTCCCGAGCGGCACTAAGAACGTAAGTTGAAGAAGACCATCCTAACTACGGGACACTGACATGTACATAGATCTTGGCCTGGAACGGTGGTGGTATCTCTAACTACTCTCGCATCATTGACAATGGCGGCTACAAGGCCGCTGAAAAGGAGGAAGACTCTCCCGTCGTCATTCCAGACATGGGTCTCAGCCTTCCGGATGTCGAGGAGATTAAACAAGCCGTGAAGCAGGCTGGCAAAGACCTTGAAGTCAGCAGCTCCAAGTTTGCTGAGAAGATCGGCAAGATGACCCACGAAATCGAGGACTTTGTCGCCGAGGAAATCAAGGATTTCATCAAGGAGCTTCCTAATATGAAGTAAATTCCAATGGGCTGGCGGAATTGTTGTCATGACGGATGAATGCATGTCGAGTTGTTGTGCTGACTGGCGGTCTAGATAGAGGTAGCATTTGTTTGCATGTACACATTTTGGCTCACATGGATAATACCCAGCGGCATTGCTGTGGCTGTGGTTCAGAGGCGCGTCTGTTGCGTTGGTCGGTCTATCACTGCACTCTCGTATGTCATATTCATATACTATCAGACGCAATCGAGCCGGCGGCTTATTTGGGCTGCTCTTCTCATAGAAGCTTGGATCTGATAGACAATCTTTATTTTCAAATGTCACGAGTGCTCTTCCTATTGCTCTTACCAATTTCGGAAGGTACCAGGGTGATGACTTCTGTGCAGTCCTATCTAAGGTAGCTTCGAGAATTTTTATCAAGGCTGGACTCTCCTCGACCGCAATTGGACTTTCTTTCACGAAGGCGTCTACACGTGGAGAAGTCACGCCTCAGAATGTATATCTCTCCTGCCTCCCTTACTCAGGCGGCTAACGACGGTGCAGTGTATTTATGGGCGCGGCCAACACTTTCACATCCTTCACTTCCACGGATTGCAACAACATCTCCGTCCTCAGTCCTTGATACGAAAAGCATTTACAATCATCAAGTCTACGTGCGGGACGTTGCGTCTCGCGTCCAATAACCAACAGGGCAAGCACGGCGAGGTATCACTGCTATGATTTCCTCTTCATCGCCACGGACCACATATCAATTACGGCGCGCAAAGTCAACGAGCACAGCGCACTCACATCGTTCGCAGTCATCATTGCCAGGCTTTATTGATGGCACTGCAATCAAAGACCAAGCTCTAATCGCGGCCATGACGGCGTTCGAGCAAGCCAACGGCAAAGAAAATTCCAAGGCTTCAGTGGATCGCAAAACACCTCAACGTCGTCGTAGCCAAAAAGGCAAGCAAATGGAAGGCGAAGGCAGCCACTTTCAAGCCAACCGTCTACAACGAAGCCAATCTGTAAAGAGACTTTCTGCAGATTCTACTGAAGTCAGTCCAGGAAGAGTGAGGCGATTTACAGCGACTTCCATGTCCTCAGCATCAACAACAGAATATCGCCGGCCGCAACATGAGAAACAAACAACTAATGATAAGAAGCATGACACCTTCTCATTCAGAAAAATTCGTAAAGCAAGGTCACTGTACAGCCCTGGTGATCAACAGCAGATGCCACCACCGAATGATGGTTCCATGATCGGCGAACAGTCAATGGATCTAGCTGCTCACGTCCAGGAGCACTCCCTTCAGAGCATATTAGAAACAGAACCTCCGACCGAACTCATAGACAGTAGTCTCCCATTTTCGCGCAACACAAACTTCGAAGTCGACGTAAACGTGCTCAAGGCTCGAGATGAGCACTTAAATCAGTTCCATAAGCACAGCATCCGAAATCGACCTTCCTTCCTGTTTACTCCATTCAGGAAGAGACCAGACAGAAGTGAAGCGCAGCACACGAGTTCTTCGGACAACGGAGTTACATACGATCACATCGTTTCCTCGCCGCTTCCTGCGATACAGGCTCCGCAACGAAAGGGAAGTCAAGAGAAGAGGTCACTGTCTCTTTCCATTAAAGAGAAGATTCGGCGCGTCTTTCGAAAGCCTACATTGCCGCAAAACTTGCCGGTGCAGCACGTTGCGGCAAAACGCAACCACTTCGGCGATCATTTCACGGAGATTTGCAATGCACAAACTGATCCTGATCTAACAGTTGAACACCAAAGCGCAGATAAATCGACCGAGATACAGTCATCACAGATTGTAGGTCCATTTGTTCCACCACACATGTCTACTCGTCCCGCCAGTCCAGCCACCAGCGAGGCCACGATAGGTACTTCCAAATCCCGCGTTACAAGTTGGACCAACTCAACGATCACGGCACCAGCAGCTAGTCGCTGCAGCAATCGCCTGGACCGTATTATAGAAAACGGGACAGAAGATGTGAACGCTGGCAGGAAAGAAAGTGGTGGAACTTCAAGAGAGCACAGCATATTCCGACGCATCATGAGGAGGTCCAGCGCAATAGAAGTCAATCCTAAGGATACGGGTAAAAGAGAATGCATTCGGAATTCTGCTTATACTGAATGGGATTCGTCAACTCGCCTGGCTTCAAGTGGAACGGCTACTTCTGGATCTTCCCTTGATACTCTTCCCTCGCAGCGCAGACGTAGCAGTCTACTCTCTGCCAAACCCAGTCAGCTCTTCCGCTCCACTGTTCGTGCGGTTACGCCTGATAACCGCATTTTCCGCACTTCTAAAGCGCAATCAGTGGCACCTGCACCGACTTACCGTCTTACTCCGACACCATCAAAGCTGGATCTCCCGGTCACACCAACCAAAGGCTCGAAATGCGGCGACGCCAACGCTGCGGATCAGAACTCCCTACCACAGACTCGAAATCGCTTACAGAAAGTCCAACCTAAAACTATGAAACCAACCGCAGACCAAATCGCTTTCCGTGTGGAGCGATCCAATGATAGATGGAAGTCACCATTGGAAGAAGGTAGTCGATCACTTTTCTATCCGCGATCACCTCAAGGTCAAGACAAAATTCGACCAGTGGTCTCTACAGCTGCTGATAACTGGCCGCTTCGAAGCGAGAAAATGGTAGAGACAGCAGCATCCGACAATTTCAATCAGGTCAAGCGTCGTGAAAATATTTCGCCAAGTCTATATTCACGAGGAACTGATTCCGAATCGATTCCTCCAATCTCTGCAATTGCTTTCAATGCAAATGGAAGCAATGTCTCCATTGGATCCAGTAGGAGCAACGACACGGGGACCGCTATCATCAGTGCAAGCACTCCTGTGGCAAGCTACACTGTCGGTTCTTCTCCTAGTGACGACGAACAACCCTGCCGCCAACAGAGAAGTGCGGATTGGCGAGCATGGCTTTCAAAAGAAGTCGAAGATCTTGGTACTCCGCCGCCGGAAGATTTTACACTCAATAGCAACATTACCATCCGACGAAAACCTCGTACCGGTCATCGACGCGAAGATGCACAGATTTTGGAAGCAGAACATGCCCCCGGGAGTACTGACGGAAAGGCGGCGCGGAGTCGTACATCTTCTAGAATCTCTGACGAAGATAGGCCGCTGAGTCGCCTTCGCGAAGAACACAGACAGGCGAGCCGATCGTCAAGTCGAATGAATGACCGGTTTCCCATGATCGAAAGAGGAAGGCCATCGTCCAGGAATCAGAGGAAGACGACTCCACCTAGCAATATCACTCCAGCATCAACAAATTCGTCTCAAAGGTTGAGTAGCAAAGGAAAGGAGAAAGCGCTAGATACACCTACCTCTACTGATCAACCAGCAAAAGCATCAGGACTAGAGAATTTGCCTCCAGGTGCAACAAAAGTCTACTCAAACTCTCAACAAAGCCTACCTATCATATCGCCTGATAGCACTCCGATAGCAGCCTCCGGCGGATTCGCTGCGCAGAGTTCCAGTCCTCCAACACCTCGGCATCAGTTGCTGAACACCTATAAATCATCTCCTTTACTTCAAGTCCGCCCCTCGCCCGCACTCGAAACGAGCACTCCTCCCAACACGCTCCACCGACAACCCTTAACATCAACGCCCACATCCGGAAACAGGGGTACGTACTCACACTCACACACTCCCACAATCCCATCCTCCCTCCGCCACGCGCAAAGCACTCACGATGTCTAGCACCGCCGCCCTTCGACGCCGACACCACGCTGCTCAGCATCTTCAAGGGGCCGTACAGCAACCACCACGCCCTCACGCCGACCAGCGCCGCCAAGGAGAACGCGAGCCCGACCCTGCCGTGGCGGTCCGGCAGCGCCGCCCGCAGCTGGAGTTCGCTCGGCGTAGGCGCCGCCACGCCCACCGGCGGGCAGAGGCTCGCCGAACGGTTTTTGAGCGAGCGCAGGTTTAGGGACGAGTGCCGCGGGGAGAGTCGCAGCCCTGATGGGTTTGCTGGGAGTCCCGATGCATTTGTTTGAGGCGCGGGGAGGCGAGTAGCTTTTTTATTGGTACTTTGGTGTGGGTTTGCGGTGCCGCGGGTGCGCGGAGAAGAGTGGCTATTCTGATACTTGGAGAAGCAGATTATTCGAGTAATTTTATACCAAGGGATCAGAGCAATGCGTTGTTACTATGACTTCAATAGCTCAGGTACATTGTATCCTAGCGGCCACGAAAGAATGAACCATTTTAAGGCCGTCAGCTCAACCTCTTGCACTCAACTCCCACACCGGAGATTACTCGTGACACAAGATACGATGTTGACATCACTCCAATTCAAATACCTAACCCTGTTGGTATCCAGTAGTTATACCGAGAAGTCTAGCTAAGGATTGTTGAAACCTTTACAAGCCTTCTTCGCGAATAAATCTGCGTACCGTTTCCTCCAAGGTTTCTCCGGGACCCGTTGGCAACAACTCCGAATTGCCAGCTATTGCCTTCAGCTTCCAGTCTTCCCAATCGCCCTTCGTTAGCGAAAGACCCTTTAGAGCTGTCAAAGTATCCACTGGATTTTTCGTGGCCTCGGCTCTCTTCTTCGCTTCCTCAAATTCCTTCTTCCCATCGATAGTCTTGACCGTCCACTTCTCACCTGTCACCTTCTCAGCCGCAGCCAAGATGTTCTTCTGGTTGAGATTGATGGACGTGATATACACCCGCTGATTGAGCGACTTCTCGCGCACCTCCTCGTTGGTGAGAAGGGTAGCGACGGCGGTGCCAATGTCGTAAACCGAAGTGACGGCAAACACCTGGCTGCCGTCGTCCCAGAACTTGGCAGTCTTGGTCTGGAAATCGATGTCGAAAGACTTCATTTTGAAGCCCTAGTTTCAGCATCCTCGTCAGCACGCTCCAAAGCAGAAAACCCGCTGCTCCTCCCACCAGCCGCAAACTCACCCACTCCAAAAACAAGCCCACCACGACCCACGTGTATGCCATACGGTCAGCGTACTTCCGCAGCAGGCCATCGACCTGCAGTTTCGACGCGAAGATCCACAGCAGGCCGCCGACCTTCGGGTCGTGGAAGTCGTAGCCGAAGCCGCTGGGGACGAAGTAGCGGACACCGGCCTTGGCAGCGGCCTCAACGATGACGGCCTCGTTGATCAGGCCCGGCCCGCCCACTAGGCTGACGACGGCGTCCTGGCCGCGGAACGCGCGCTCGTACGACGCCGGGTCGTCGGGCGAGGCGGCGACTACGCGCACGCCGGCGCTGGGGGACCGTTAGCGGTGCGCGGAGCGCTGCAGTGGGTGCTACTGACGGGTATTTGGCCTTGGATTCGGCGCGGGAGACAGCCGTGATCTGCAGGTTGGTCTTCAGCAGCTGCGGGAGGACGCCTTCGCCCACGCCGCCGCTTCCGCCGACGACGGCGACAGTGGTGATTGGTGCCATGGTGGTATTGTTAAATCTTAGATCGATATGGGTGTTTGAGAAAAATAGCAATGGCAGGCCATTACGGGTGGAGAAGGCTGGGGATTAAATATCCACCTTCGGGTCGATGGCTCGGGGGTATCGCAACGACAAAGTCATCCAAGTTACATTTGTCAGAACGGAGATACGCCGCCGAAATGTCCGTATTTCAAATTGGCTTTAAACAATCCAATTGTAGGGTCTTGTGTGTTTGTTATCCGATCCTGAGGCTCATATGCATATTTGTTGCTCTAGAGGACCAATTGGTAAGCGATAGACAGAGCATCCCGATACTTTAACTCGGTTGTGTCCGAACCTTCAATTCAGATGTCTATCCCATTAAAGCCATCGAAATGTGTTGATAAAGTTGAGAAAGCTCGTCATGCCTTGTGCAGCGGCAGTCACGATATCTCCGCGACGAATTTGATATTTCTGCCTGAGGCATTAACATATCAACTATCCATGGGTTTGTCCTCAGGTCGATACTAGACTGTTGGCTACGAAATGTACACTTCCGAGACATCGTATTTGCAATGCGATGAAGCTTAGAGAAGAGTGTGAAACCTGCGACTGGAATCAACAAGGATCACCAGACTGAGGATATCCGGTCCATTGTCATGTTGAATATCTCTGGAAGGGTCAGAGATGGTAGGTATAGCGTTATTACGGTACTCAGCTAGCGTTCCATTGACAAAATGAAGGTTAGATAGGGAGATGGGAGATAGTTGAAGATGTGGGAGTCAGATAACCGCGAATGTGATGACGGCTCGAGGAAATGCTCTTATATTGGCGAATGACTATTTACAACCAACTTAGATGGTCATGGCACCTGGATGGCGAATTTGATATTCGATTGTGTGTTGTAGTTTCGATATATAATTCGTCGCTCAACTTCTCGCCGCTAAGAAGTGGTCCCCATTGTACTTCGTTCTTGCGAGGTCATGGATCGTCATAACCGGAGGGTATTTTTCTCGGTCCTGGAGGTACTGAAAAGTGGAGTGAGCATTATCTTCTGGGCGGAAGAGTCAGAAAGAACGCTTACTTGGATACGTCTGTGGGATTCTAGGCCTTGGCTTGTCGCCGAGACGGTATCTGATGGGTGGGACAGTAACGAGCATGACTGGGCCAATGGCGCCGATCAGGATGGAGTAGAAATATGCCGGCTTCTCTCGAGCGGCCCATCGCAGGTAGCGGAGAGGCGTAGCCCAGAAGTATGGCTTCGACATTTCGACGGTGGCAGACGGCGAGCTTGGTGGAGTGGATTTACGACGTGAGTGAACACGCAAAGTAACCAATTGCGACTCTCACATCCGTCGCATTGGATCAGAAGTAGTAGCTCGATCGTAAACGATCAAGGATGAAGGAAATAGAGCAAGTTGGTGGTGGCGCGAAGCTTTGGCTGAAGATGAAGTACGAGAAGACCGAGCTTTGAGGCCGGAGAAACTCTTGGCTCCGAAAAGCGAAGAAACGTAAGCTCTATTGGATTGCATGCGACGCATTCGACAGCAACAACAGCAGCTTCCTTCACCAATGATTTAAATTTCACCTTCGCTCCTTAAGTACCATGAATTTATTCTTTTCGTGGCTGTTGCTTGCGCTGGTGGGCATTGTCTCTGCCCTGAGTTCCAGTGGCAGCCGATTGTTGGTTGTACTCGAGGAGACTGCGGACAAGGACAAGTATTCACAGTTCTGGGGAGACCTTAAATGTAAGTTTCAACGCTGGATCAAATCAAGTACGTTATCAGACAACTCTAATCTGCTTGATGTTTAGCACGAGGATTTAATCTGCATTTCGAATCGCCCAAAAACGAAAAGCTGTCCCTATTCCACCTCGGAGAGCGCGCATACGACCATGTCCTCCTGCTCCCTCCGAAGTCAAAGGCATATGGCCCGGCATTGACTCCAAACATCCTCCTCGACTTCATTAACAGGGATGGAAACGTCCTCCTCGCTCTCTCTGCCGATAATCCCACTCCAAGTGGCATCATCTCTCTTCTCCTTGAATTCGACATCAATGTCCCATCGGACCGCCATGCCTTGGTCGTGGACCACTTCAATTACGACACTAAATCTGCACCAGAAAAGCACGACGTTATTGTTGTGTCGTCTCCGAAACAACTGCGACCAGATCTCAAGAGCTTCTTTGAGAACAAGGAAGAGCTCATCGTCCCACGTGCAGTCGGCCAAACGCTAGGGAATTCCAATCCTCTCCTCGTGCCAATTCTTCGAGCTCCTAGCACGGCTTATAGCTATAATCCGAAGGATGAGTCAGAAGGAATAGAAGACCTCTTTGCGTCTGGTGAACAGCTTACCCTCATTTCCGCCCTCCAGGCACGCAACTCGGCGCGCTTCACCGTCCTAGGATCAGCAGAGATGCTACAAAATGAGTGGTTCGGCACGAGCGTGAAGATTCCAGGCGGCAAAGATACCAAGACTGCCAACCGCGAATTTGCCAAGCAGCTCTCGCAGTGGACCTTCAAAGAGCTAGGCGTACTCAAAGTGCAAAGTCTTAACCACCATCTCCACGACAGTAACGCCCACTCTGGAAATGAATCCAGCTTCCCTGTTTCCGAACTGAATCCAACGATTTACCGTATCAAGAACGATGTCACCTATACCATCGAAGTCTCTGAATATATAGAAGACCACTGGGCGCCCTTCACTCCTCCTGGCACCGATGTGCTACAGCTTGAATTCTCTATGCTGTCGCCCTTCCACCGCTTGACGCTCTCTCCTATCTCATCTACACAAAACAGCACCGTTTATTCTGTGTCATTCAAATTGCCCGACCAGCATGGCATCTTTAATTTCCGCGTCAACTACAAACGACCGTTCCTCACCACCATTGACGAGAAGCGCCAGGTTACCGTCCGCCACTTTGCCCATGACGAGTGGCCACGCTCATGGGAAATCAGCGGTGCTTGGGTATGGATTGCAGGCATTGGCGTTACTGCGGTTGGCTGGGTAGCATTTGTTGCTGTTTGGCTTTGGAGTCAGCCAGAAGACGCTACCAAGAAGACGCAATGAAATATCTCTCACGGAGTCTATCGTAGAGAAGTGTTGGCAAACCAGAGTCGGCGATAAAGTCAACAATGTACAACTAAGGGTCACAAAATGGCGTTGATTGCGTTAGATAGGAAATATTTGGAATATCAAGCCTACGAAAACTTTTAAGAAGCTTCATAACACATGTTTCCAGGCTCAACTCCCCTGCACAATACCTTGGACCATATACGCTTTCCTTCTAATTCCACCAAGTAAGGTCGAGAGTAGCTTCACGCAAACACGTCGCTCACCACTCTTTCTCCTCTCCAATTCTTCATCCACTCCTCCGCCTTCTGTCCATCGACATCGCTGCATTTGCTCTTCACGGTCTCCATAACGAGCTTTCTTGCTGCCTTTCCTAGCTCTTGAGAAACTTCTGGAGCTCCACAGACGTATACTTTGGCACCCATTTCCCACATCTCGACAACTTCTTTCGAGTCTTTGGTCATCCGATCTTGGACATACTTGCAACCGTCACTCTTTTCCACATCACGACTGAACGCATATTTCACCTCCACAGCGCCCATCTTCTCCCACTCCTTGAGCTGCTCCGGATACAGGCTATCGCCCTCGGGATCTCGACATCCAAAGAACAGCACAGCAGGTGCCAGTTTTCGGCCACCTTCTCTAATCTGTGTGGCCCTCTCCTCGATGAACCCTCTAAACGGCGCAAGGCCCGACCCAGCACCGAACATGAGAATCGGCGTCTTCTCTGGATCACTTGGCAAGCGGAAGCCCTTGCTCGCCGCGCGCACACCAACAAGCAGCCTATCGCCAGGCCTCAGCGACGCAAGGTACGAGCCGGCGACGCCATTGAAGCGCAACTCGGGGTCGGCGAAGCTGGCGGCGGCAATGACGCCGAAGGTCAGCGTGCACGAGCGGGCGTCGGCCAGCGCCGACGACGAGATCGAGTACTGGCGCGGCCGCAGCGGCGGTAGCAGCGCCAGGAACTGCCCGAACGCCAGCGCCACGCTACCGTGGCGCGCCAGCAAGTCCAGCACGCTGAGGCGCTGCGCCACGACCTGCGCGCTGTGCGCTTGCGGTGTTGCGAGCGCGCGGAGCTGCGCAGCGTCGGTGGCGTCGTGCGCGTGCGCGGCGAGCGTCGTGATGTCTTTGATTGTGGCTGGTTGCGACAGCTCGACGTAGCCGCGCAGGAGGTCGAACACCGGCATTGGCCGGTTCGTTGGCAGGATGCTGGGCCCGCAGTCGGTGATCGTGACCACGCCGTCCCACGGCAGGTTGAAGTGCTTGATGACGCGCTTGACCGTGTCCTCCGGGTTCAGAGGAAGCACCGCCAGGTAGTCGCCCGCCTGGTAGGCCGTACCGGACGGAAGCTCGATCTTGATGTGATGCTTCTCGGGGAATCCTGGCTTCGTAAGTTGTTTGGATTCCAGGACATTGGCCCACTGGAGATTCTGTTGGAGATGCGCCTCTCGGCCCTGAGGTGAAAGCTCGAGAGTTACTGCTGACGGCGCTGACGGGGCCTTGGCAGGTGCTCCAGATGGTGCCAACGCCGGCCACAACTCTTTCTCAACCCATGAGTCGAAATCGTCGAAGATTGTGCCTTGAGACACATCGGTAGTGCCAACGGGTGCAATCCTCGATCCTCCGAGTTTACCGAGCTTCTCGTCAACCAGCTTCGGAATCCGATGGAATGTGGCCTTCCAATCCCGGTGCCCGCAACCATAAACTGCGTACTTAACGCCCGAGAATGCCTTGTCATCTTTGGTTAATTCAAGCCAAGAGACAAACTTCACTGCATTGTCCGTAGGTTGTCCCTCATAAGAGGCAGTAATAATAACAACAGGTTGGTCCTTTGGCAGGTGAGCTACGACCGAATCCATTTCTGACATGGTAACGTTGAGTCCGGATTGTTTTGCTCTTGTTGAGAGCTTCTGCGCTAGAGCCTGACAAGTTCCGGTATTCGACCCGTAGAGGATGGTGATAGAACTGCCAGCACCATTCGCCGAAAGGCCCTTCAGAGGACCAACGTCTAGTTTCTGGTTTCCTAAACCATGCGCCGACATGAGCCTTTCTTGCAAAGCAGTGGCGGTTATACCGGTTCTCAATTTGGCACGCATGTAGAAGTCCTTGGGTTTAATTGTCAGAGTCTGTACGATCTTCATCTCGTAGGTCGGATCATCCAGCGTGATATCGAAATTCTGCAGAATGAGAGCGGTTGCTAGGAGAGCTTCTTGCCAGGCAAAGACACGACCAATACACGCACGCATGCCAGATCCAAATGGCTGTTCAGCGTTAGCAAGAAACACAAGCCAAAGAATATTGATGATTTCTTACCTTCCAGGCGTTCTTGGGAAGCTTGTCGAATTTCTCATCGAGCATACGCTCGGGTTTGAATTCTTTTGCGTCTTCGCCCCAGATTTTTGGATCTTGCTGGATTTTTGCGAGAAGACACAAAGCGCCAGGCTCTGGGATCTCCCATTTGCCATTACCGATGGTGGCTGGTCTGGATGTGTTCTCAGGCCTTGGGCCTCTGGTGAAACCAGGAGCGGTTGGTGTAAGTCGCAGTGTCTCACGGAGAACGGCATTGATGTACTTGAGGTCCTTCAAGTGCTTGGTCGTGATCTTCTCCGAGCCACAAACTCGATCAACTTCTTCTCGAGCTGCGAAGTATGCGTCCGGATTCTTCAGCATCTCCAGAAACGCGAAAGACAGCAATCCGCTGGTAGTTTCGTGACCTAGACAATGTCAGCAACTTTCCTCCAATTGAACTTATTTTCATACCTGCAATAAGGAAAGTCTGCATGTTTGCCGCTATCAAGTCCTCTCTCATAGTCTGACCGGTTTTCGGATCCTTGCCATAGATCATGGCATTCAAAAGGTCTTTCTTCTCGGTCGGATTTTCACGGCGGTATTGAACAAGCTGCTTGGAGGTTTCCACCTGAAGCTCTGCGTCTTTCTTTAACTGTTCGTTATATGATGGAAGTAAGCTCTTGAGCATTCCAAAGAGCTGATTCTGGTTACTTCTGTTGAGGAGGGTATTATTCATGGCCTTGATGAATGGGTGCAACTCGTCTTGATAAAATGAGTTGAATCGGAAGTCCATTGCACAAAGTGCGATGGTATCCAGAGTAAGTCTGCTAAAGTCGCTTGTTACGGGAATCTTGTGATCATGTCCCTGTCTCGCCCATTTGAGGATTAGTTGACTGGCGATATCATGCATTTCTACGTGCGTTAGTTCTCCCGCTAATAACCTGATGGAGATATTATTACCGTCGAACATTCCTTCAATAGCCATAGGGCCAAATGCCGGCATTAGAATTCGATGTGCCTGACCTTCAGTGAATCTGTTAGCATGGTTGTAGCAGTAAAACGAGTCTAGACTATGAGACCGAGGGAGGCAAATCGTATTTAACTCCCAGCCCACGCCCAAATTCGTTCGAAAGCCATTGCATATGTACGTACCCCAATCCACATCCTGTTCAGATGGGGCAGTGAAAAGTCCTCGTGCTGATTTGGCATCATCGCTGCTTGCTAAGGCACGCACTGGGGCCTGGTGAAAGTCAGATTTTGTAGAAACAAGCAATGCCTAATTGCGATTGCTATGACGAAGAGAGAAGCTATAACGGACCTTCCAGAACCTTGTCTCGTCGCAGAGCTCGTCGAAGAGGTCATAACCAGCAACGAAGATTCTTTCAGCGCCTCTAATCGTTAACTTGAATATGGGACCGTATATGTCGGCCAGCCGCTCCAGTGCATGGAGAGGGACTTCATCTTGAAGATCAAGTAGGTTTCCAATGACTGGGTAGCCTACCGGACCAGGTATTTGCTCAGACATGAGGCCAGAGAGCACGGTGAGACTGTGAAGCAAATGGGAACACCTGACGAGACAATGCTCGGTGGATAGGAGTATAGAATAACATGATATTCTTCTCCATTTAAATACTTTGCTTCTAAATCCTCCAAGGCATCACAGAGAGCGGTAGCAGGGTCACCAAATGCGGTCATGCAGGCGATTGAGAGTGCCTTCAAGGTATATCTGGTGTCTCGGCCGAAAGCTGCAGACAGCAACGAAAGTGCGTTACAATGGGGAGCGCCAGACACTGTAGGGGCCAATGAAAGTGCAGCGCCTTTCGCACGCAATATGAACGCTTCAGCGTCGGTGTGAGTGGGCTGTGTTGTGCATTGCTACGTGCGTGGAGACGCAACGCAAACTCAGCGGCGCCCGTTGATGGCTTCGGCCCAAAGCTAACGCCATGCCGTTTGGAGCAATTGTATCGACTGACGCCCTGTTGCTGCGTAAGGAGCTCCGCCTTACGTTCCTGTGTCGACGAACTCACATTCAAAGGCTGCCTGTAAGGTGTTCTTCCCGGCCTGACCTTCTACAACGCTGCGGGAACGGGACCCGATTGCTATCAATCTCTGATGCTGGTATCAAGACGCAGAAGGTTGTTCGGATCAATGTTCAGCTGCATGAATCTTCCTCCTTCAAGATGCTAGCTGTCGCTTTTTAACAATCTCCTGTGGTTGATTTCAACCACACTCAACGCCGTACCATTTCGAATACCTTGCGTACACATCGATTAGTTCTGTTTCCTAAGCAAAGCTGCAATGATGGGCATTCCCACCCAACGTCAGATCGATTCAATACCGAGCGGCTGTTACGTTGCCATACCCCGCTCAGGAGCGACGGAACAGAGCCAGCAGTGTAAGTAGAATCCGAGTCAGGTCCCGAATCAGACTCTTTGAAGGCATGCGAAACTTGAACAGCTTGGCGTATTGTAGACATATCAATAGTATATCTGGGTGGGCCGGCTGTATTTCTGCATCCGAGAATTGTATTTTTCTAGCAGTCTCTGAAAATGCCGTTCGATCTCCGCGATTTCACCGTACAACCTCATACGGGAATACAGTTCACGTCTGTATTGCATGCCAAGGCAGAAGGTTCGACACTGCCAGAGAACAACAAAGTTTCAAAGCAGCCCTACATTGTTTGCGTCACCGGTGCTGGAAAAGGCATTGGCTACTGGGTGTCTCTCGCATACGCTCACGCCGGAGTGTCGGGTCTCGTGATATCGTCGCGCACGCAGTCTGACCTCGACACACTGTCCGCAGAGCTGAAGAAAATCAATCCTAAGCTTCACATTGTCTCACGTATCTGTGACACGACCAAAGAAGCAGATGTCGAAGCTCTCGCAGCAGAGACGAAGAAGATTTTCGGTTATGTCGATGTTTGCGTTGCTAACGCTGGAGTTATCTCAAAGTATCTCCCGGATGGCTCACTTCCGAGTGGAATTCTAACTGATCTCGACTTCGAGCGAGTCATCAACATCAACTTCCTCGGCGTGGTACGCACTGCTCGACACTTTGTTCCACTGTTGTTGGATTCTCGGAGCGCACATAATTTCATCGCAGTCACCAGCATGGCGGCGTTCATGCCAAGTAGTTCGCTAACGCCAATCGCGTATAATACCAGCAAAATTGCTGTGAACAGGCTTATTGAGCATCTGAAGAATGACCATGGAGAGGAGGGATTGTTGGCGTACGCTATTCATCCGGGTGCGGTCATTACACCTCAGACAGAGAACCATAGCTTGAGCACTGGAGATGTCTGGCAGCAAGGTACGCTACGCAATTAGATTCGGCGTCAGGGCGATGCTGAGCCGGGTTTATTGAACATTTGGTTTTACTAACAACTGCCAGTTTTGACAGATGATCCGGACCTCTGTGGAGGATTCTTGACTTGGCTGACTAGAGAGCCGAGACCTTGGCTAAGCGGCAGGTATTTGTCTGTTTGTTGGGACGTTGATGAGTTGGAGAAGAAGAAGGATGAGATTGTCTCCAACGACCTGTTGGTTTTTAGAATGAAGGTGTAAATACATACCATTGTATCCGGCGACAAAGATCGAGTTACTTATATCTGTAAAATGCAATCTGACCTTCACAAACGAATCTACTTTTGTATTCACCAAAATATATTACTGCGAGCATCTCCACGGGTTGAGGAGGAGTAGTCGTCAAGGTACATGGAATAGATCTTGTCATATATCTTACGAGGGCACACAGCCTAACATATTCACCGTAAATTCCCCGGAATTGAAAGAGATAGTAACATAACGGTAGTTTCTTCTTGTGGGTCTATAATATTCCTAGGCCATTAGACTGCGATGCGCGACCAGAAACGAGTTTGTAAGTCCGAGCTCGAGTTCTTCGACACAACTTCGACCTTCAATTTCCATCACAGCAACTTCGCACACTCCCATTCACCTTCCATCTTGGCAAAGAGTGAAGACGTAGCTAGCTCATCTGATCCTGGAGCTTCTATCGTAATATTCTTATGTCCGTTCTGGATGATGAACAATATAGAGTTCTTGAACTTTATATCCACTTATCGCCGCCATGCGTGCGAAGCTTGAGGTCATCAGCACGGTGAGCTTACCTGGATCGGCGGGCATAAAGCCGAAGATCCTCGCATTGTTACAAGCAAGAAGCATCTCTCCGATCCTCCTCGACAGTAAAACCTCGACGACAGTCGAATCGCACTCTTGAATTCACGTAGGTAGTCCAACATGGCGCAGAAATCAATCCCAACGCGACAGCTCGGCAAGGATGGCCCACAAGTTACAGCTCTGGGCTTCGGATTGATGGGCCTTTCCATCTTCTACGGCAAGAAATTGCCGGATCCGGAGAGACTGAAGTTCCTAGACCACGTGTTCGAATCTGGAGAGACTTTCTGGGACTCAAGCGATGTATACGGAGACAGCGAGGATCTTCTTGGACAGTACGTATAGAGTCTTACCCAACACCCTCAATTCGCTTGATATCGGCTAGGAAACTTTGGAAGAATGGAGCAACTAACCGAAACGTAGATGGTTTGCACGCACCGGCAACCGCTCCAAGGTCTTCCTCTGCAGCAAGTTCGCCAACATTCGTCAGCCCGATGGCACCTCCAAGATCGTTAACGACCCGGAATACGTTCGTGCGGCCTGCGCAAAGTCACACAAGAGACTGGGATTGAAAGAGGGTGATGCAATTGATCTGTACTATTGTCACAGAATCGATCCTAACCAACCAATCGAAATCACAGTCCAGGCAATGGCAGATTTGAAGAAAGAAGGCAAAATCAGGTATCTTGGGCTTAGCGAGTGTTCAGCGGACACGTTGAGGCGAGCGTGCAAAGTCCACCACATCGCTGCGGTGCAGGTCGAGTACTCACCCTTCTCCATGGATATTGAGCAGAACGGACTACTGGAAGCCTGCCGCGAGCTGGGCGTCGCGGTAGTAGCATACAGTCCATTTAGCAGAGGCTTCCTCACCGGCACAATCAAGAGCCATGATGATTTTGAGCCGGATGACCGCCGGCGTGTCATGCCGCGCTACTCGAAGGAGAACTTCTCGAAGAACATGGATCTCGTGCATGCAATCACAGAGCTGGCAAAGAAGAAGAATGCGACTCCAGGACAACTGACACTGGCGTGGCTGATGGCGCAAGGGAACGACATTATCCCCATTCCCGGCACCACCAAAGTCAAGAACTTTGACGAGAACATGGGTAGCTTGTTCATTACGCTAACCAAGGAAGAGGAGCAGGAGATCAGACAGAAGGTCCAAGCTGCTGAGATCACGGGAGACAGGTATCCAAAGTACATGATGGGTCATCTGTATGTGGATACTGTGCCCATGTCGTAGACCGGAAAGGTGGTTTAGAGGAATGGCAAGGCACCTTAGATAAAACAAACGAGGTCAATTGGGATTATCAGAGTCCGTTCGAATCTGGGCAATTTTACACTTCAGTTCTTACGATTTCCCCGTAATCTTCAGTAAGATTGCTCTACATATACTACAACAAGGCAGTGATAGTTCCTGTATCAGGCTAGTGACTTCATGGCCGTACGAGTGATGGGAGATATCTAAGTAACAGTCAATTTGCTCTTCAAGCGCATTTATGCAAGACAAAATGGAGCTAGGATTCACCCCGCAAGCCGACTCGATGCTAAGGGCCGGCAGAAGCAATATGCTTGAAACCCTAATCAGCGCGACAAATGGAAGGAGAAAGCACAACATGTAGATTGGAATTCTGCACCACTTCATGCCTCAGCGCGTGTGCGAGCGGGGAATGAAGCACAGCGCGGCAGCAATTTGCAAGTCTTCATCTCGGATTCAGGTTTTCGTTGGTGTTACCCCCCGACCGAGTATGGATCGTCGGCGGTGTTTTGTGCACGGAGGCGCCAAATCGTATGTTTACGCCCTGTCGGTGGATAGAAGTTTCAACTCATGGATACCTAGCAGATGAGAGGTGAATGATTGGGCTTCAAGCCTATTCACTGACTCAGTGCTGCCAAGCTCCGATCAAACGACACAGCGAAACTGACAGAAATTCGCCGGTAAGAGACCGTTGGAATGGCGTTCCTAGTCAGGGAAGCGTACAGTAGCGTCGGCGCCTTTTCCTACTTTCCAACGGGTCTTAATTGTAAGCCTCGAAAACGTACGTGCGGAGTGCGTATCTCCAAGCGATACGATACTCTATCTTCACTTTGCAGATTCGCTCAACACCACAGGGCTCGGCCCGCCACCAATCTCGGCAATCTTCAGATACAGGGAGCTCGTGGACACGCCAATTTCAACGCGACAGTCTCTGCTGCATGATGATTTGCCAATACCACCCGATCGTACGAGCACGGCATGCCGAAGAACGATTTGATTCTTACCCGCGGGTTCATGCGTTTGCTGTTTACGGCAGTCGAGCCCGCACATCCTGGCCGCACGTCCCGAAGCTCGACGGGTAAGATTGGGGGTGAAGATCGAATATTTACCTCGTCCAAGGCCAATCATGTTTGAAACGAGGCATTTCATGGGTTGATTTAAATCCCTCCGGCGAGTTACTCGAAGGCCCGTTCTCGTTGGAAGCTTATCACCCGCTCGTAGCCGGGACTACCTTACACGAACGCACTCCTACCTTCCTTGTCCATGCACGCGATTCCGACCATCTGGTCAAAAGGATGCACTGAAGACATGCTCTCCATGCCAGCCACGCTCGCCACACCTCCATCAACATTGCCAGTGTCGCGGAGGCTTCGCCCATCTTGCTGCAAGACCGGACCAGGGCCAATGTCATGACCTCAAATACCTGCCTAGATGCACGATAGTTTGCCGATCGAAAACTACTAAGATATCGGAATCTAGGCTGAATGTGGAAGTTGCTTTGCTTTTGCACAATCTATCCTTCCGTCTCCATCGTTCTCAGCGCCATCGTGTGTTATGCCGTTGGTCAATCCATGCATCATAGTACAGATCACACTCTTTTCCTTCATTTCCTCGTCTTTACTCGCCATTCCCAGGTACTTATCAATGTCGCCGTCTCCCGCATTCCTTACTGTGCCGTCTGCCTTTACATTCCCGGTCTTCCAGAAGCCTGGTTTGAAAAAGCGGAACTCTCGCCCTTGTCGTTATTCCTTGCCCTCTGGTAAACAGCCGTTTCTCTCAAAAGCCTTCGTTCTTCCTTGTTTTCTTTGGATTCTTCGGTGGAACAGTTCAAAAAAGATGCATGCTTCGTTAGCACTCTTGCTGGCTTCATTGGCTAGCTGTGCCTATTCTGTTTCTTACCATGACTATAAGGTCAAAGACTCTCACTTCGTCCCACGCTCATTCTCCAGGATTGGACGTGCCCCTGAGGACCATGTGATCAATCTTAAGATCTCGTTGAAGCAGTCGAAGTTTGATGAGCTTGAGAGACATCTGTATGAGATATCTGACCCGCACCATTCGAGATACGGCCAACATCTCTCCACCGATGAGGTCAATGAGCTGATTAGGCCTTCGGACGAGACTACTACCCTCGTCCACGAATGGTTGAAAGAGCATGGAATTGCATCTGATCTGGACAAGTCACCTGCAGGTGACTGGATCGACGTCAAGCTTCCCGTTAAAGCCGTTGAGTCGCTCCTCAACACCGAGTACTCCCTCTACCGCCACGTGGATGGCGAGCAAATGATCCGAACAACGGAGTGGTCTCTGCCTCTTCATTTGCATGAACACATCAACACCATCCAACCAACCAATTCGTTCATGCGCATCAAGAAGCGATCACCACTTCCGGAAACGTTCGAAAAGCGGGCTCCAAAGTTGACTGTCGAATTCGATCTAAACGACAAGAGTGAACTAACCCCATATACGCCAGCAGTCGCTGCTGCATGCAACCCTGCTCTTGTGACTCCGGATTGTCTCAGGACCTTCTATGGAACTATCAACTACACCGTCCAAACCAAGTCTGAGGTTGCGCTGTGTGACTACCTTGGGGAAGTCAACCTCCGGTCCGATGTGAAGCAATACCTGGAAATGTTCCGCCCAGATGCCGTCGCCGGAGCTGATGAATTCAAGCAAATCTCAATCGCCAATGGCACCGTGCAGCAGACACCTTTGACTACAACTCAGATCAACGCTGGAACTGGTATCGAAGGTGACCTTGATGCAGAAACGATACTTGGCATCGCGTACCCGCTTCCTTTGGTGATCTACAGTACTGGTGGCACTGATCCTTCATTCAAGCCGGACGCCTTTACTCCGACCAACACCGATGAACCCTACTTGGCATGGCTTTCGTATGTGCTAGCACAGCCTAGCCTGCCAAATGTAATTAGCACGTCGTACGGTGACGACGAGCAGACCATCTCCGTCTCCTACGCTACAACCGCATGCCAGCAATTCGCGCAGCTCGGCGCACGCGGTGTCACCTTGCTATTTGCTTCGGGTGACGAAGGAGTCGGCGCTGACGGCTTCTGCTACACCAATGACGGACGCAACGCATCGACTTTCCTTCCGGAATTTCCAGGCACCTGCCCCTATGTGACGACGGTTGGAGCGACATACCAGTTCAACCCAGAAGTTGCGGCGTACGACCCACGGTTCTCTACGCCATTCACCTCTGGCGGTGGCTTTTCTAACTACTTCTCGCGGCCATGGTACCAGGAATTCGCCGTCAACGAGTACCTGGCGTCGCACGACAACTTCCCGCAATATAAAGGCCTGTTCAACCCCAGCGGCCGCGGTGTCCCGGATATCGCCGCCCAAGGTGTCAACTTCAGCACTGTATGGGATGGCGGTGTCGTCCCGATTGATGGGACCTCGTGCGCGACGCCTACCGCAGCCGGCGTCCTCGCGCTCGTCAATGACGCCCTTATCGCAAATGGACGACCGACACTTGGCTTCTTGAACCCTTGGCTTTATACCTTCGGTAACCAGGCCTTCAACGATATCCTCAGCGGCAGCTCGGCTGGTTGCAATACCCCTGGATTCCCTGCCGCCGAGGGTTGGGATGCCGTGACCGGATTTGGCTCACCGGTACGTTTCGTGATCTCTTTGCTTCGATGTATGCTTCTTTGAAATATCATCACTGACGTGTTCTGCAGTACTTCCCGGACATTATTAAGGCTCTTGGCTTACCTGGAGATTGCGATAATGGCTATGGTGGCGGTAAGGGATGGCTTCCGGGATCGTAATCTCCAACATAATGATCAGCTTTCGATTACGAAAAGCTAATGCGTGACTGGATAAATGTACATATCAAAGAAATGCCAGGATATGTCTACTTATAATGCAAGAGATAGCAAAGTCGCACGTTCCTTTGCGACTCTCCCATATCAAATCTTCGCCGTCTTACCTCAGAATTCACCGTCAGCTCGCCATTCGCTCCACAATATATTAAGCTAGATGCCAGAACTGCTCCAATCCTTCCTCCTTTACCGAAACTCACTCTGGTTGAGACTCAGACTCTGCGACATCTGTACCACAAAGGCAAGCAATCACTGACATGTGATAGGTTTCGGGCCCATTGGAATCACGGCGCCGAAGAATATCGTACTTCGACAGAAGTGAAATAGAATTACCAGCCCAGTTGACCCCAGAACGACAGCCATTTTCTCGGTACAAGTAAATATTCCTCGGCAACTTTCTGTTGTTTTTGCATTTTGAGCACGTGAGCTCGGCCGAGGCGATACTATTTCCAACTTTCACCGAGTATCACCGCACCTGAGCTTCGAAGAATACGAGGTCAAGATATCGAACCCCTCCCATCCGCGGCGAGCGCTTCGAGGCGTCTCCAATCCGAGCAAGGAATTGAACAGTGTGAATCAATGCAGCATCTTCTTTGGTGGCCGTGATTAGTGAATGTTCCGAACAGAACATTTGCAGTTCTTGTGTAAATACAATCATAACTGGTAGTCATGCCGAGTTTGAGCTTCACTGTTGCGATTATCTTTCAGTTTTTCAATTGCCAAGTCGAGAAGTCTAAATTACGAATTGGTTTCTTTTGTTGTCGTGATTCAACTCAAGAATGGAGCAACTTGAGGAAAAGACCTTTACGACATCCAGAGGTTTTCAGTACTCCTATTATCATAAGGCCAAAGGTTCAACTGTTGATCGGCCAACGCTTCTACTCCAACATGGATACCCTGATGATCACAACCTTTGGGAAAAAGTCATTTCTTACTTTCTCGATTTGCCTTATCCCATTCTTGCCCCAGATTTGCTAGGCTACGGTGGTACGTCGAAGCCAATGGACGCGAAAATGTACAACACCAAGGCGATGGCTAAGGACTTATCCGAGCTACTCGACCACGAAGGAATCGGAAAGATAGTGTCCATTGGCCATGACTTCGGATCGATCATGGCACAAAGAATGTGGCTATGGTACCCAGAGCGTGTTCTAGGCGTTGTCCTCCTCAATGCCGTATACTCTCCACCGCGGCCCTTCGATCTGAAGCAGGTCAACACCGCAACGGAAGCCGCTACTGGGCGACCTTTCTTCGCGTACTGGGAATTCCTGGTAGCGCCAGACTCTCCTCGGTTAATGCTGACCAACATCGAGAGTACCTATGCATCGATGCATGCAGAGCCGAAGGACTGGGCAGAGAAGACGCTGTGTGCCTACGGAGCGCTGCGCAAGTTCATCGAGAGCGACGGCCGCGCGCCGCTGCGCCCGTACGCGGTGGAACCGCGCGTCAAAGACCGCTGGATCGCGCGGTTTCGGAGAGATGGCTTTGGTGCGCCGCTGCAGTGGTATCACGCCTATGTCAACGGCTACATGTGGGAGGTGGAGAAGGAACTGCCGAAAGAGAGACACAAGGTCACGGTGCCATTGCTGTACATAGGCGCATCACAGGACTCTGCCTCTCCAACGGTGGGAATTTATGCGCCACAGAAAGCAGGCCTACTCCCGCACCTTACCGTCAAAGAGGTGGACTCTGGACATTGGCAAACGATGGAAGTACCAGATAAGACTGGTCCTCTGATTGCGACGTGGCTGCAGGAGCAAGACTTTAAACTGTCAAAATTGAAGTTGTAAGCTCAAGGTACTAGCTTGTGAATTTTTGAGACAAGATATTAATGGATTCTATAAGGTTGGAACCGTGAGATACATGACATGGATACCCGAATGAATGGAACCTTTCTTCAATACTAAAATGTCCACAGGTGCGAAAATACTCAACCGGTGCGCCAGGGACGCTACCAGGAATATGGACGCTTGTGTGAACACTCGGTGGATTCAAAAGCTTCTCCTCATCTCTGTAACCAGTCGCTATTATTTCTGCTCAGGTTCGCTTCCATCGCAGTCATTGCCGGAAAGATTTGTTTCGCTTGGTTTCTTTCCCTTCTTTTTCTTGCCTCTCGATCGCTTGCGCTTTTCACGGAAGAGCTCGTGGAGCGTGCCTTCTTCTAGGGAGGACAAGGAGTCTTGGAAATAGGTGCCTACTTCTTTGTGAATCAGCTCCTTGATGCGCTTTGGTGTAATGACATCTCTGCGGACAGATTCAATGGCGTGAGATAGTTGCTTCGCTGTGATCGCATGTTTGTAAATGCTCTCCATCGCCTTGGAAACCATCTGCGTACAAGTATGCTCAATCTCCATTGCCTTCCGAGAGTGTTGTGCCTCAAGAATCTCGATATCCTTTCGAATGATAGCTATTGTAGTTTCAGATCCACTACTAAGAGATTCTAGGATTCGCTTGAAGCTCTGGTCTCTGGTAAACATGGCTGACTTGATTGATTCAAGCTCGTGACGGAGTTTGACGTTTTCGTCACGCAGAGAGCCGACTTCTTGCTTCAAGGAAGAAACCTCATCATCTGAGGGGTTGTAGAGGGGAGTAACAGTGCTGAGCCTCCTTTCCGGGCTCTTTACTTTTTCGTGAAATTTCGGAGTAGCAGGACGGGAAGGCTTCTGGTCCTGAATGTTGTCGACAGTGTTGGAATCATACGTTGTGGTGATGGAATGATATTCGTTGAAGACGCCTACAAATGCATCTCGGATAGCCATCATGAACCTTGAATTCATGATGGAGGACATATAGAAGGCCGTGAACGCCATGTTCGTATTGTCAAGGAGTTCGACGGCAGCGTTACTGTAGGAATTAGAAGAGATGGTGAAGGTAAGGCTTGGATCGAAATGAAGACCCCTAGAAGAGGCCATGGATGTAAATGTTTCGACTTAGACAGGAAACGCTGAGTTGGTCGATGATGGAGTCACGATTTGCAGTTGTTTGGAATGAAAGGAGAAGGATGGAATTTTAGAAAAGACTTTAAGGGCGCAGAGAATATATCTGAAAGAAATGACTCAGCCTATTGTGTTTGAAAGTAATTACTGAGAAATGTTGTTCGAATCTGGTGTTGTGGTACTCTCTTCTCCATCTCAGAGTTTGGGTATTGGATTTGCCTTCTAGAAGTCACTCAGACTTAAGGTACGTCCAGCGCCAAAGTCACGCATCGTATTTCACTGCCAGCAGACTTCTAGCTGGTGACCTAGGAATGAATAGTAGTTTAGATAGTATAGTCGCTGAGATTCTTCAAGCTTTCAAACAGACTGCCCTTTGGCCATAGCGAGGTCACGTCAGAAGACACCCGAACAATAACCATCAAAGCGAGGAAGTAATGCAAGCAACAGCTACAAGGAGCTATCTCTCGCAGAAAATCGAGACACCGCTGCAGCTAGATATTGCAGCCTTGAAGTGTTTGAGTGCGAAGGTCGAAGTTTGTGACGGGATACACCTTAAGAGTGCTAGAATCCTACCCATCGGAACCCTTGAAGCTGATCACCGACCCTGTGATGGAATACAGCATAGCTTCCAGAAGTTCAGCCTGAGCCAGAAGAAACAATTCTCCGCTTTGTGACATTCTGATTCCTGTCCTGCAATCAGTCACCCTCTCTCGTAGCCTACACTTTTGTCGAAACTCTCCGAAACCACTGAAATGCCTTTCCGTACGCCTATCTAACCATTCAAGCCCAACATGGCTACATCGCCGCCAGCCCAAACCTCACCGGGCTCATCGAACGAAAGCATATGGGACAAACAACCTACATTGGAACAACTGGTCGAACATTTTCTTGCATCCAAACGCTCTCTGTCTGCATTCTCGCATGTCTCACGAGCTCGAGAGATTGTCCACTCAGGTCGGCAGGCACTTGAAGAGAATGCAAGGCTCAGCGCGAAGAACACATTCGTAAGGCGAACGATCGACAAGCAAATCGAAGGACTTGAAGCCATTAAATATGGCTCAACTGCCGTGGATGAGGAATGCCACAGCGACTTCCAGGTATGATAGCCTGTATAGACCTCATGCAGACACAATTCTCACACCTCTCGTAGAGCATTGTCAAGACGCTCGACGAAGCTGATGCTCGACTCAACAATGCCTTAGAAGCACTCCGCCAAACTATGGTGGAGCCGTCCTTCCGTCCTCTCGATGAGGAACCAAAATCCCTCTTTGACTTCGTCGACGAAAGCGGCATCGCCAACCTATATGATTCAATCCGGCAGAGTATGGACCGCTACAAGACAGTGCGAGAAAATTATTTGGTCATTTGTGACGCTTTTGAGAAAGATCTCACTGCGGTCAGCCTTAGCGTTGTTGTTCCGCCTGAACAGCGAGAGGCAGAGCAGCGTATGCTTTTGGAAGGTGGTTCACCGATTCCAGCACTCCATTCCTCTCTCGAAGCGCATGCTACGGAGACTGCGAACAGTCTTGAAGACTTGGTCAAACATTATGATCTGTGCGTCACGGCGCTGAAACATACTGAAGGAGGTGGTGAAGCAATCACGCGAGTGGAATCCAGTGAGCAGGAGGAGCAACTAGCAAGTCTTGGTGTCGACTTAGCCCAGTTCGGGACCCAAGCAGCTCCTCAAGAAATTAGTGATGCAGAACGAGCAGAAATGCTTGCCGTGCTGCAGAAGGATGCTGCAGAGGTCGACGATGTTGTTGCTGAAATAAAGGACAGACTAGCTGAGATGGAAGAACAGCTCGGTCAAGTGACGGCTTACATGCAGATCCTACGAAATACCTCAGAGAGATTAAGTCATGCAATCAAACGGCTAAAGGAGATTGCGTTCAAAGTCCCAAGTTACATCAATGAAACTTCGGAGTTCCAGATGTCCTGGGCAGAAGAGAAGGCTTTGTTGCTGGAGAAGATGGAAGAGGTAGAAGTGTTGGCTGACTTCAACGCGGGTTTCGCAGAAGCATACGATGGGCTCATTATTGAAGCCCAGCGACGAAGACACGTGAAGAATAAGATGGAGAGGATCATGAAGGAAGCCTTGAGTCACGTACAGCAACTCTACCAAGGTTCGCTGACTCCAACATTTGTCCCTCGAATTCCACTAATATGATGCTGTAGATGATACAGAACAACGCGAAGCATTCTGGCTGGAACAAGGTGCCTTCCTTCCAAAGGATCTGTGGGCCGGTTTCGAGAATCCACCTCCTCGATATGTCTTCGTCAGCGAAGATGAAAACGCTGCCACACTGCCAGATATTAGTAAGGAGGTATACCAGAAGGCACTGCAGCGGGTAAAAGGTCGACCCAAACCATCAGGGAGATCGGATGTATAAAACTTCAATAGTAATTCGATCTCTACTTTGATCGCATGCTCAATTTCCGCGTTTGATGTGTGCCTCAATGCCTCACATCATCCACACCGCCTTAGCAGAAACCTTTGTATGACCATAAATTTGAATGATAAATCGGACATCTATTAAGATTGAGCACATCTATATTACTGCGTCAGACCATGTCGCCTATGTTGTGACACTGAGAAACCTGCTAAAATACAACCATGCCACACGCTGCTCAGATTGCCGCCGCCTCAGCCCACGCCCAATCTCAGCCCATCGAGTTCGATATTCCCACAGACGGCGTCCCGCTCCATCTACAATATGCGACCTCCCGCAAAAACGCGAATTCCACTCAAACGTCGGGTCCCATTCCCTCTAATTCTTCCAATATCCAGAATCAAGACCAAACCCGACTACCACGTCCGAGCGAGGCCGAAGGAAAGGAGACAAATGTATCAGGAAATAGACAATTTGCGAGCACTGCGTCCGGAGTTGTGGGAGCAAGCTCGACAACAGCGTCTGACGAGGGAGGAGAAGAAAAGAGCAGAAGAGAAGCAAGAGGAGATGAAGATGTGGATCGAGGCGACGAAAGCTTTGAAGACGACAACATCTTCGACTCAGAAATGGAACTCGTCGAACGCGAAGGAAGTGAAGGTGTTGGAGAAGTGGGAGAAAAAGGCGAAAGCCTAAATGAAGAGGATCTGGCAACACAAAACCCGAATGACTACACAAAGGCGTACAATCGACAACTGAAGCTGAACGACCCGTCAATTCCGGCGCAGTACAAACCTAAAGCGAATCCTCAAAAGAAGTTGAACACGCAAGCCTACATTGACGATCAAATCGCGTCTCTCTCACGGCATGCAGCCAAAATAAAGCTCGATGACAGCGCCGCGGGTTACCTTGGCAAAGGAGCACGAGAGAAAGACAAATCTGACCGCGCAACAAGTGAGCAGGTTCTCGATCCAAGGACCAGAATGCTACTGCTTCAAATGATCAACAAAGGCATTGTCTCCGAAATTCATGGCGTTGTGAGCACTGGCAAAGAAGCGAACGTGTACCACGCCATCTCGTACCCAGAAGGTGATGAGAATGAAGGAAAAGAGATACACCGGGCAATCAAAGTCTACAAAACAAGTATACTGGTGTTTAAGGACCGAGAGAAGTATATCGAAGGCGAGTGGCGATTTCGACAGGGATTCAACAGGAATAGCAATCGCGCCATGGTCAAAGTATGGGCGGAGAAAGAAATGAGAAACTTGCGGAGGCTGCTTTCAGCGGGAATTCCATGTCCGGAACCCATTTATTTGAGATTGCATGTGTTGGCTATGACTTTCATAGGCGACAAGAAGGGATACCCTGCGCCTAGACTAAAGGATGTGGAATTCGACCTCGACGACGCGGAGATGCAAAAACGATGGAAAGAGCTTTACTTGCAGTGTTTGAGCTATGTCAGGAGGATGTACCAAGTCTGCAAGCTCGTTCATGGTGATCTCAGCGAGTATAACATGCTCTACTGGAAAGAGAAGCTGTGGGTCATCGATGTTAGCCAGAGCGTAGAACACGATCACCCTCGAAGCTTGGAGTTCCTTCGTATGGATATCAAGAACGTGACCGATTTCTTCAAAAGACAAGGTGTTGATACACTGTCGGAGCGTGCCGCCTTCGGTTTCGTTACGGCCGTGGACGGGAGCAATGAGATCTACGGCGGTATGAAGAAATTAGAAGAGATCTATAGCGAGAGAGCAAAATTGAATGAAGAAGAAAGACAAAAGGCGGAACTAGAAGATGAGGTATTCAGACAAGAATACATTCCTCAAACTTTGACGCAAGTCTACGACATCGAACGCGATGCAGAGAAGTACAAGGAGGGTAAAGGCGACGAACTCATCTATCAAGCGCTTCTTGCCAATAAAGGTGTGAAATTGGACCCGAATGCAGAAGATGAGAATGGCAATTCCGATCCTTCCAGTTCTGCAGACGAGGAGGGGGAGAGTGACGATGAGGCTGATGACGAGCGAGAGTGGGTTGACAAACCGTCGACGCCGCGTGGGAAGCGTTTCCAGGACAAAGACGATAAAAAGAGCCACAAGCAGCAGGTCAAAGAAGAGAAACGAGAAAAGCGCAAAACGAAGATGCCTAAGCATATCAAAAAGCAGCTCGTTAACAGTTCTCGACGGCACAAAATGAAATAATGACAATCACTTCTATAGAAATGGATACCTCCACTCACGATCGGCTCATCTTAAGTTCACGTTCGAATTGAGCGGACAGCCATAACGTAAGTCATTCGTCCCGTCTTTCTGCTTCTGAAAAGGTATTCTGCTCGGATGATGAGTCTTGGAAACTGTCTTAAGGAACTTTCCTCAATGGGAATGGGACATTATGATTACCAAAGAGAGCGCTGACGAGCTTCCTTTGTTATGTTTCTTCTTGGAGCCATAGCTGACATGTTGCAGTTGAGGCTCTTGGGCATAGACTATTCCAAACTGATCTACGATCGTCAGCCGATCGTAGGGCTTCTCGCCGCCTCAAACATTGACCTTCTTGATATCTAGCTTATCCATCTCTTTCTCAAGACCATCAATCTCATTGGCACTGTTCTGACTCGTCGAATTTATTGTCTTCCCAACAACGAAGCCGACCCCTTGGCATTTACCGTTCGCACCAATGTCTACACCTAATAGCTTTTGAACAACCCACCATGCAGTCTGAGCATGCAAGCTGCCTTCTCTACGATCACCACTTTCGTCTTCACCCGTATTCACAACACTACTGCCGCTTGCAAGCGCCTGGAACACCACAAGCTGATCACTCATGTACTCATCCACTGCCGCGCCGCTCTTCACCTCCTGATTCAGCTCATCAACAACCTTTGTCACCATCTGCGCCACCGCAGCAGATAGAGATGTGATACGGCGATCGTACAGCCAGTCCCGGCCCAGCTTGCAGCCCGTGGACGTCGTCACCACGAGTAGTAGGTACAGCCGTTTCGGGTGTCCCGACAGCTCGAACGTCACGTCCACCGGCACATCTGGCAGCGTCTGCGAGAGCGCCGCGCGGATCTCGCGCTGGAAGTCTCGCTCTGCCTGGCGCGGCGCCAAAACCGTCGCGTTCACGCTGGTGATCTCGCCGCGGTCGGTGCGGCTGAATGCGGGGAGCGTGGTACCTGGTGCGAAAGGTTGCACGACGAATGTGATGGCGCCGATTTTGTTTGTGCCTGTGGTCCAGCCGCGGCTGTGGAGCTTGATGTCGATGGGAGGTATATCGATAAGAGTGAGCGTTGGGACAAGGACTTGCTTGAGGTAGTCTACTGAGGGTGAAAATGAAACGTTGGTTCCGCCTTTGATCGTGAGATGGATTGGAGATGGTGGATCGTCATCATTAAGCGGCTCGGATGGTGATTGCGATGGCCTTGAGAACAGAAGGAACGGAAGCAGCGCTTGGAAGACAAGAGAGATTGCACCAGGGCTGCCGATATCTATGTTCGTTGAGGGCCGGGATGGAATGTACAGAGAATTATCATCGACCTGGATCCGAGTTAGAGTGCGCATAAATATGAAATCTCAAATTTATTCATTCATTCCACTTCGAGTGGCATGAAAACTTGAGCTATGCCAAAGATGCATATACCTCTTCTTCCGGAGTAAACGTCAAAGTTCTGCTTTTCCTTTCGGCACCGTCCACCGTCGCTTTACACGCCTGAATGAGCCAGTTTAAAGCTGTGAGATGCTGCTGTTTCAATCCTCCACCGCCTGACCTGTTTCCACGAATATTTGTTATGCGAATAGGGGTTGCTGTCAGGGCAGAGATGCCCAGCGCCAGACGTACGAGTTGACCTCCGCCCTCAAGCGTCGTTCCTTCAAGATGAACAACTTCCGCCATACGCGCAATCAATACAAATCTAGCAATGAGAGTTGAAGTCTAAAGTTAAAGACTAAAGAAGTTTGAATGCAGGACTGAGAAGTAGACTCATCAGAGATATGGCACGGCAGCTGCGCCTCCTACTACATTCGTGACTCAAGCCAACGCTCAGCCATAGAACTTGGCGAATTGTACTAAGAATTATTTTTTTCCGGAGAGATTTGCCCATTAGTTAAGGGCCAATTTCACGTAGAGAATGAATTGGAACCACGTTAATGATGCAAGTGATAGGATGCAAAGCCAAATCACACATTCGATAACTTAGAATTACATGTTCTGTGGAACATACCGCTGCAGGAACACGGCCATAACGCCGTTACCAATTCTCCCATACCCCAGCAGGAAGCACAGTTCTCATAATTGCCCAATGTCTCTTTGCAGCTTCGGGATGGAACTTCTCAACCTTCCGCTCCGATCCTTTGGTCAATACCTCATCTTCCTTCACCGTCCCACCGCCCGAAACATCACCCAAATTCATTTCTAGTTCTTTTGGCGGCGGAACAAACTCCTTACGACTCAAACTTCCTAACCAATCTTTGGCGACCGGCTTCCGGAACTTGATTGGGCCTGAGGATTTGATGCAAAATACCACCATGTTGAGGAAGGTAGTCGTACTTTCTTCGGGTCTCGTATCGCGGTAAATCTTGCAACTCGGGAAGACCGTGTGGATGGTATTGAGGATAAGCCGAGACGGTGGCATGGTGATGTCTCCGGCATAGTTGATCGCTACGACGCCATCGTCCTTCAGCAACTTGTGAAGGCCTTTCAAAAACTCAAGTGTGAAAAGCGCCGTGGGTTCGGCACCGCCCGTGAACACGTCGTGTATAATGAAATCGTAGCTCGCAGGCTGACTCTCAGCAGTGGTAGCGACAAACGGTATCGCGTCCATGATGGCAGCATGGTGCTGTGGAGGGGGCGGAAGATCGAAGTATTTCATGGCGTAGGAGTAAATGGTAGGATCGAGTTCAACGATAGTGGTGTTTATGCCGTGATTGATGAACGCTGTCGGAGAAGTGCCGATGCCGAGTCCTATGAAGAGAGCATTTTTGTCGGAGTCTGGCTTTTGCTGCTGAGGTCCTTCTACCAGTCGCACGGCTTCCAGCATTGTGAAGACGGAGTAGACAGTTTCCCGCTTAGTCTGGCCATGAGCAGCGCGTTTTGGTGTCATTAACCACTCTCCACCAAGAAGACTATGGTCACATCTCATGATTCGGAACATGTCGTTCGAGCTTTCGAGGACTGAAACGTATCCTGTTAGGGAATCTCGGCGATCGAGAATAGTGTAGTTGTATGCTGAGAGAGTGTTGTTGAGTCTTTTTGTTCCATTCGCCGATGTATAGTGTGGATTCGCGAACATTGTATGGAGTATTCCTGGGACCGCAATAAGTAGAAGTTGGGACTTGGAGAGTATTGCGTAGATTGATGCGACGAGAAGTTGAAGACCAGATCTCGTGAAGAAGTCGGTGGTTCCCATCAGCTTGGGCAAAACTTCATTCGCAACTTTCTGAACAATTGTAAAGACCGCATAGGTCACGAGAGCAGGTATTCCTTCAGCAAGCACGGAGCCAGAGTCGCTGAGATATATGTCGTCGAAGGCGTAGCCAGCGGCAAGGTAGGCAAAGAAAAGAAGGGGATAGTATGTCAAACACTCTGTGGCCAATGGTCCCCAATTCGGTCCAAGGTCAGAACTAAAGTCGCAGAGAAAGTATTGAATTGGCGACAGATTGAAGGCAATGACAGGAAGGATTTGGCGAGCTTCGAATCGGAAGACCTTTGTCAACGGCTTCCTAGTCATGAAAGCCAAAAGAGACACCAGCCGTATTCCTCTCTGGTGGTAGATTGCTGAAGGAATCGATCCATAGATTGGAGATAGGTTATATTGCGAAACTGGTGATAGAATAGCTGCCAAAGTAAGGAATAATACCGCTAATCCTATGCTTTTCCATGCTTTTGTTTCCGATACGGTGCTTTCGGATGTAGACTTCTCAGCCTGAGATGATTTTGAATCCAAAGACATCGATTTCGAAGTTCTGTAAGATACCCTTTGGTTTAACTGTAAAGAGCAATAACGAGAAATCGACGTAATCTATTTGATTCGATGCCTCTGGAAGGAACGTGACGGGTATTTTGATATAAACAGAGTAGAAGGATACGATGGTGTTCAGCGCTCTAATGAAGCCTTCAAGCCAAGAAACGAATGATTTCTGTATCACAACGAGATGAAGGCCTTATGATAGACAGAAGATAAATATCGAGATGATGCTGGGGACAGAATTTCTCCTCAAAGTCGAAACCGTTTGTTTCGTACCTGAAACTGACCAGGCGCCACAGTCGCTGCAGACGTACATATCGCATCGTACGGTACGATAGTGGCGCAATACCTTACCTTTCTGTCCGACCCTGTGTCAAGGTTTTGCAACCTTCAACCGCAACCTTCTCTGCGTACATCCTTCAGAATATGCCGTTTCTGTCACGGTTTGTCAAGTTCAGAGTCGACATGGACGAGCAAGAAACTCCAGTCGCTTCTGCGCAAAGGGCCGAAGCAGCCGCTCGACAGAACTGGATCCGCGTGAAGAATCGCAGAAAACGGTACCTAGATACTCATCCAGAGTACTTTGGTCCTTCTCTTGAACTCGCAGATCCTATCCTCTACGATCGACTGGTATGTGGGCTCGACGCGCAGGCGCTTGATTCTTGATGTACTGCCTTTTGTCTGCTATTTCAGATGCAGTGGCAAAACAACATCGACTGTTCGGTGGAAGAGGTCTTGCGTCTGCGAGAGCAAACTGTAGTTTCTGACCCAGTGTGAACTAGATACGACAATACCAAACTCCTGCCGAGCGTGAAGCTGAAGGTCGAGCGAAGGGACACGCTGGTTCCCTGGAAGCGGACCTGATGCGCGCCTACGCCAAACGTGATGCTGTTGATCATCCCGACCCAAACGCGATGTTTAGCTACAAAAGAGGTCCAAATGGTGAAATTATTCCTGACGAGGATACTGAGGGTGAGCGCGAGGTAGTGGACAAAGAAGATGCATTCAAGATGTGGAAATGGGAAATGGAGATGCGTTTCGTTCGAGGATATGACCAGGACTTTGATTACGCCGATGTGGATCTCAATGAAGAGTACGACGACAGAAAAGAACAAGAGAGATATATTGAAGAGGCATACTATGCAGAAGAAGAGCCAAGGTTTGAGCGCGATGATGGCAAAGAGCCTCAGGGAGAGACTGGCATTCAGGATTATTGAATGTCACTTGCTCAGGATTGACCAGAAACGTCAGTTGATACTCCTACTCGAACACCGTGTGCTTGCAATGTTCCACACCAAAGCATTACAGATCGCCACCAACTATGCGATACTCTTCACGCTACGACACCCTGCCACCGAGCGATTCGTGTGTTCCTCCGATCTGCGTCATGTCAAAGGTCACTTCTTAGCACTGTTCCACGGACTACCGCAGTACGCAGCGCTCAACGGCTGCTCAGAGAGCTCATTAACTTAGTTCTCGTGTATATCCAGTTCCAAATGCACAACGGCGGCATCTCTCGTCATTCGAGGCCGGCGTAACAACGATCACATGGCGGCCATGACGGTGATGCTCGCTACGCCTCCTACGATACCTCTTGTGATAGCACTCTGTATTTGTCGAGGGACCGGAACCGGATACAGGCATAGATGAGCTAGACATTGGGGAGATGGAGAGGTTAAGAAGAGAGGGGACGTTGCTGTTGAGGACGATGCTCTGGGGCTGGTGGACTGCACCTAGATGCAATCAGCGTAGTAACCGGCAACGCCGAATTGTGCATTTGAATTAAAGAGAGCTCAAATGGTCTAGCCGATGAAAGAGCAATTTAATCTATACATGATGACATCCTAATACAGAAAAGAAAAAACGATTGATCATGACGGAAGAATCCTTTCGACGGAAGTTTGACTTGGTCTTATGCGCCAACACTTAGCATTGACATGGCTCCATGGTAGAAGAAGTAGGCCGCTGCGGTGAAGGAAATAAGACCAATGAAAAACCATAGAAGGCTCGCTCTTCCACCCGGCCGTGTCGCATATGACTGACTCAACTCCGTTTTCATGTCATATTGCGGTGTGTACTTCATGTGGAAGTCACTCTTTTTACCGGCGAGACCGTCCTTATGCTCAACAACGGCTTGCCAGAAAACGCCTTTCAAAAATTCGATCTTCTTTTTATCCAGCCAAGGGATCGATCTGCATGTGTAGGCGATAGCCATGTACAGGACCATTTGAAAGGTCATCACACTCCTGTAGTAAAGACTTGGCCTATACAGACCAAGCTGGTCGCAGAGTTCGTCACCGTTGAGCCATCGTGCGCCAGCAATAATGATGTCCGCAGAGGCATACAAGGGTGGCTCGCCTTGTAATCCCTTGACGAGATTCTGTGCCAAGATCCTCGAAGTCTCAGTTGGCTCGATCTCATAATACAGCAAGGTCTCTTGGAACTTCTTTGCGATTTCTGGTGTCTCAAAGAACTTTTCCGGGGCACCGATCAGATAGGCGAGATAACGCCACAGCGCAATGTAGTCAATGATCTCCTGCTTGCGCATGTAGATGCCTTGACGCGGTAGGGCCATCCAGACTGGAGCAGCAGAGAAGGTTCCGATCGTTCCAGCCTGGTCAAGATCGTTGACTGGAATTCCCCATGCCTCGGTGTTGTAGTATTCGGGTCTCGCTTCAGTCATTTTCATAATACGAGACCGCACAGCTGAATGAAGCAGTCGAACTCGGATGGTGGAGATCCAACCTTCACCACCAGGCTTGATTGAGTCGAGATCCTTCGTTACTTCCAAGTTCCACTGGCCTGTCTCATAGAGTCTTCTCTTGGAGACGGCTGGTGAGAAGCCACCAGTGCGAGCAAGCGTCTCAACGACACGACCAGCGCCAAAGCCACCGAGCAAGCTTTGATAAGCAAGACCAACCATGGTGGCAACACCATAGCGGTAGAAAGCTTCTTGGCCGCGTGAAAGCTGTTCCCAGTCAACCCACTCGGGTACGGTGTTGACCTGCTTCCAGAGCGCTCCAAGCGTAGGATCGGTGGCGGCATTGTCTTTCAAAATTTGATAGACATTGGGCTTTGGAGCAGGCAGGTTCGGTTTGTCACTTTTATCAGCAGCTAACTCCTTGCTCTTGAACTCGGCCTGCTGTTCACGGAAGATTTCAAGGGTGCGATTGTAAGCATTCGCAGCGAGTTCGTCGTACTTGAACTTAAGTGGCCAAATGTCTTCACGTGTAGGGTGCTCTGCTGTCCACTTCCACGTATATCCCCACGCACTAGTCAACGTGTTAGTGAGGATATTATTCCGGGAGACCAACTACTAACGTTGCATCTTCTCCTGGTACTGGGTCTCGAGAAGGCATCTTGGAGGTAACGTCGATAAAAGGTTACGTGCAACTAAAAGAAGTTATTCAAGGGCTTAAGTTCATTAATGGGTTCCTAAGATGCGCTTTTTATACATATATTAATTCTGGTGACCTCAATCCGGTATAATTTCCGTTTTTGGACTGTTTCGACAACATCATATACCCAACGGCGGCCTAGTCGGTATCCAGCAACCTCTCCAAGGTAAATTCGGCTATAGTGATACCACTACTCGAGAATTCTATTTCTACAGTCATATGACATGTGTATTCAATCTGAGAGCTCGCTAGGTTAATTGCTATTCAGGTATCGAATACGTGAACTATTCCTTTTGGCCGCGGGTACGTCCCGAGCATTCTCAACATGATTCATCTACGAACAATGCCAGAATGAAGCGACGAATCGCGTCAGCGTAGGGCTGATGATAATAGGTGGGAGCTGACATTATACAACTTACAAGGTTGTGGCTTTGCGCATGTTGTTGAGGCACGAGGAGCACTTCAACCGAGGAGTGGCCCGAGGTCACCTAACCCGCAGACTGAAACAATTTATGGCGAAAGGAAACAATTAAGGATGCATTATAGGTCCTATAATCAGTATTAATCCCCTAAACTTTGACCATGCAAAGATCCGGGTTCGTGATATGGTCTGGAGACTACCGTACTTCGCACTTATCACGTGCTAGGACTTCAGTTCTTCAGTTGTACATGGCAAATATTTGGTAAACGAGTAGCAATTGCGTAAGTTTCAATGAGACGCTAAAGAAGTTTTCTAAATATGAAACTGAACTGAGATCTGACGCCGTAAATAGCGGGCGTGACTAGCAGGAGAGGTAAGAAAGAGGAAGATAGGGCAATTGTCGCAAGTCGAAATGAAGTGATTTGCCATATCGAATAATTCATAGAAGAAAATGAAAATATGTCAACTTGGTTAAGACCAGTCCACATCGTAATTGAATAGCGTGTAGGAATTGATACAGTGGAATTAGCTTGCAGGGGCATTGTCTTGCGTTGTACATTGTGAGCCCGTTGATAGTGGTCAATAGCGATGTTTACAGACTTATATCTAAATAGAAGACGAACTTGGAACGTAACAGGGCCTTGATCTCATAGCTTTGTGGTAAAGAGGAGTTGATAGAGTGAAGGAGTTGAACAAGGACTAGAGAGCGGCGCGGCATCGCAGCCACATCGCGTGTCTGGCACGAACCGAGCTAGATTACTCTCTCCATCTTATTATACTACCCATCGCTGTATTTTTCACCTAAAATTACTCAGGGAGATTGATTAACTTTCCCGGTGTGAAGACGTCTATAAAAGCCCATCATAGGCACATTCCTGCATATATTACGCCCTCCCTACCCTCCGCAGGCGCTTTCTTCTCTACCATCACGGATAGGTTCAAAGTCTCCTTGGCTTTCAAGCCCTCTTCAAGACATATCTAAGAGCCAACGAAGGTAATACCGGGATTCAATGCGATGAAGGCCCAGGGAATGCCAAAATGTCTCCACTCATTGCTCCAGAATTCGTTCGAAGGTCCTGCTACTTCACCCATTATCCAGCATTGGTGCATTAACAGAAACCTCACTATCTGTTGAATGATCGTCTGAACATAGCAGACTGCTTTACTAATAATCAATTCTTCGCATTTAGCTGACTTAAGCTGAACTTCCTCACCGGTTCCTATCAATTCTGGGGACGGTTTCAATCCGGCCGAGAAACTCCGCTTCGCCCATTCAACACGCCCTACGAAATACATTTTCACAGCCGCCCGCTTTTGTTCATAGGAGTTCATATGCCGAGACGTGAAAAAGAAGAGTATCAATTCCGATCGTGGCTTTCTTTACAGGAAACGGTGTGTTTTAGGATGTGCCCTCACTGCGTCGTCAGATTCGGCGAATCTCGTACTCCCGGTTGCTTGAACCACGAAAAGCAACTGCAAGTCTATCAACTACATCTATATAGCTCAATTGGAAGCTTCGCCAGCAGTTACTAATCAATTCGACTTATCCATCACAATGATCGGCTAAGAAACGATTGTCGCGACGACGCGAAGAAAGCGCCTCGGCAACCTCGTATTTGTTCCAGATCTACAGTCATAAAGGCTCAGCCTTGGAATCAGTCATTCAAAGGTTGTAGAAGCAATTCAGTCGATTGACAGACGTGAAACTGGTTCGGTTATCCAAAAGAAGGCTGGATTGTTCTTAAGTTCCATTTATCGCTATCGTTACGGACATATCAACATGATTTTCGAACGGCGCCCTCCTGTATTCAATCGAGAGACCCTCGTCGAACTCCAAAATACTCGAGGTATACCGAGCGACACTTGGTACATAATCGCCGCGGCGACGCTGTGTGGTCTCAACCGACCAGACGACCTTGTCCTTGTTTTCAAGCATGCTATCGAGGGCGTTGAAGACTCGCAAGAACAAATGCGAGTTGCTAGGAGGATCCGAGAAGTATTGATCAAGAGTGCTGGCATTTGCGGATTACCCAGGGCAAGTACTCAATTTTCGTGCGAACCCTACGTTATGCCTTTTCAATTTTTGATTGTCGAACTGTCGATTGTAAGACTCATTCCAACCAATGATGTTCGATTAGACCATCGACGCATTACTTATCCTAAAGGGTCATACCCCGAGGAATCTTCTTGACGACGCCACGCACCCGACTCCCAGAGGGAAAGATTTCGTGGAAACTACTGCAGAGGAAGCCTTCGCCAGAGGTAAAAAGTTCTTCGATGTTGTTTACACTGGAATTTCAGAGCAAACGATGAACATCTTGAATTGGTGCGGAACACCAGACCTTGGTGCCATAGCAAGGATAGGCTACGCATTCTTTCTCAGCCATACGGATATCCTAACTGCGGGTGAGAGCATGATGGTCACGGTCAGTGGCAGCATCGCCATGGATGTATGTGTATTTGCGCTTCACTGTTCTTTGAAACCAATTGCGATACTCGCCATGAAGATTGTCAGCAGATTTGGACGTCGACTAAAAAGTCAATAGGTCCAGAGAGTCGCTCGCAGTCATATGGCAGGAGCAGTCAATCATGGCGTCACAGTAGTACAGATTACGGCCGTCAGGGACATGGCGATGGGAATATGCCAGCGTGTTTGGAGCTACGGAGGACATGGAGGTTGGGCGGCAGATGTCGCCAAGCTTTGAGGAATGCAAACAAATCGCGAATTCGGAATTCATTTTATTGTTCAGAGTTAAATTTATGGATGTTGTATCATTCAAAGCCCTTCAGAGCCCTACGCCCCGTCCAGACGCGTGCTAATTGTGTAATGCTGAAGGTGGCGGAGTGTGGTGGCAGTGCTGGACACGAAGCCAATACGGTATTAAGCGCTGTTTCAGAAACAACACGCGGCATCTCCTTAAAGCTGCATCTCCACCCATATTTCGAACCTTCAATGGTAAAGCAGTAATCCAAACACCTTCGTTATTCATCCAGTTCATTCAAACTCAACTGTACGAGCGAAAATGGCGCCTGTTGTGGATCACTTCGCGGATGCGACCAGTCTCGCTACTAAAGCGGTCTTAGAGCGTTCAATCGTTGAGCTTTCCCGCCGAAATCTCAGCGTCAATAGCACCCAGAAAGTTACTTTGGGTATCATCGCGGTCTATGTCGTGGTTATTGCTCTCCTTTGGAACATCCCATACGTTCGTTGGTCGCTATGGCCATTCAAGGTGCGCCTACGCGCGTCAAGAACTGGTCACCGCCCTTCTGCTAAATGTTGCTTTTAGATGCTAGTCATTGCATTCCATGAATTTGGACATGCTATTACGGCATGTTGTACCGGTGGACGCGTCGAATCCATCTCACTCGATCCGCACGAGGGTGGCGTCACGCACATGCGAGGCGGCATCAGTGCCATTACGCTCCCAGCAGGCTATCTCGGATCATCCATCATTGGCGCTTTGCTGATTTTCTGCGGATTCGACATCGTGGCGTCGAAAGTTGCTAGCATCGTTCTCGGAGTGTGCTTTCTTCTTACTCTCTGGTGGGCGCGACGTGACTGGCTGACAATCATCACCGTACTCCTCGCTGTTGGCTTGTTAGTCGCCTGCTGGTTCATCAAGCACGCGGAACCTCTGAGATTTGTAGTGGTAAGTACTCTCTACGCCAGCTGTAACCTTTGGACCTAGACTCATATCTCTACAGCTTTTTATCGGCGTCATGTCAAGCTTGTATAGTGTCTGGGATATCTGCGATGATTTAATCCTTCGCAAAGTGAACTCGTCCGATGCTAGCGTCTTTGCTCGCAAGTACGGAGGTTCATCCCAATGCTGGGGTGTCATTTGGAGTATCATCTCACTGTTCTTTATGATTATTGCCATCATCGCTGGCATAGCAGCATTTCATGAAACATGGAGCCAACAGGAAAGCGATTCGAACCATTTCATCCCGACGCGATAGTTATCACAGGTTGCAATCGAAAATGACAGCAGTTGGGGGCCACTTCCGATGATCAATCCTAGGCCTGTAAGAGGCGAAACGCATTACCAAACCCATGGGTAACGTCAGTCCAACCAAACATGGCTGACTCTACATGTACGGAAGTCAAGTTGATGAGTCAAAAGCTCTCCAAATCTAGGGCGGTCGAGGCAAGCTCAAGCGCATCGGTTGGTGGGAGCAAACGGCACAGCGTAACGGCGACCGGAGCTGCGGTCAAACAATTTATGAGCGAATCAGGTTGGTGGAGAGTATTCCGAGTTAGGATTAAAGCTATTGACTGGAATGAGCATTCGAGATGAGCGATTAGAAGCAACGGGCGCACTTCTTAAGAGGAGGAGATGCTGTAGTAGATCCTAGAGTGGATATTTGGTTCTGCAAATCGTGGATGCGAACGGTACAATCTCGCATCACCATCGGCCTATATGACCTTGACTAATAAAATTTCGCAGTATTCTAACTGTCTTCCCATTTTACACACTCGGAATATCACGATAGCCCATACCCATATCTACCAACGTGTTGTTTTATCTCGATCATGCTGTTACACAACATAACGCCGACCGGACTTTAGAACCGCGTCCGCATGATTACGAGATCAAGGCGCGTTCCTGACAAAGCTCTCTATAATTATTTGCCACCAGGAGTCCAGCAGAGACAGGTGGAGCCACAATGGGTCCGAGCGCCGAAGTGATTCAGGTGCAAGGCTGAAGTCGCTTTTAAATATCAGCTGTTCATATCGCCAACTCTGCTCAAGCATCATTTGAATGCTGCGTTCCATCTGTCGTCCAAGCTCTCAATTCGCCCTTCCCGTCACATATACGTCTCGATATCACAGCATCCACGCGAGAAGCACCTTTCTCACTCACAAAAGCCGATCTGCATCCATTCCATCAAAACCCGTGTCCATATCTCGCACAATGGCATCCGACACCCCTCAAGGAACAATGAAAGCCGCAGTTGTGCATGCACCCGGCGGCCCGGAAGTGTACCACCTCGAACAAATCCCAATTCCGAAGCCACAGCCCGGTTGGGTTCTTGTCCGCGTCAAAGCGTTTGGCATGAACCGATCCGAGCTGTTCACGCGGCAGGGCCACTCTGGCGCCGCCGTCAAGTTCCCGCGTGTCCTGGGCATCGAAGCAGCAGGCGAGGTCGTTGAGGTAGGGCCGGATGGCTCTGACGTCCACTTCGAGAAGGGTGACTTTGTTGCCTCGTGCATGGGAGGGATGGGTCGCGTTTTCGACGGCGGCTACGCCGAGTACACGTGCGTGCCTGCGAAGCAGCTTCAGAAGTTGGACAAAGGTCTTGTTGAAAGGCTTGGATGGGAGGTTGTAGGTGCGAGTCCGGAGATGCTTCAGACAGCGTACGGCGCGCTCTTTAAAGGGCTGCGACTTGAGGCCGGCCAGTCATTGCTGATTCGCGGTGGAACCTCAAGCATAGGACTTGCTACGGCGGCAATTGCACGACATAAGTTCGGAGACAAGGTCATCATTGCAAGCACCACAAGAAAGAGCAATCGAGAACAATTCTTGAAAGAGAAAGGGGCCGACAAGGTTTTTATTGATGGAGGCAAGATTGCGGAGGATGTTAAGGCAGCGTTTCCGAGCGGAGTGGACAAAGTGCTTGAGCTTGTTGGTGCCACGACGCTTGAAGACTCATTGCGCTGCGCAGCAAAGTTTGGGATAGTCTGCATGGTCGGAATGGTAGGCAATAAGTGGACCATCGACAACTTTGAGCCCATGGGTGCTATTCCGGATTGCGTGAGCTTGACAACGTACGGTGGCAATGTGATCGATTTCCTTGAGACACCCATCAACGACCTACTCAAGCAAGCAGTAGAAGGCAAAATATCCATTCCTTTGGGAAGAACGTTTAGGCTTGACGATATTGTCGAAGCTGCGAGGGTACAGGAGGAGGACTCTGCTGCTGGCAAGATTGTTGTGCTTCCATAGTATCAAGTTGCTCAAATGTCAACACGAAGTATCTCACGAGACTCTGAATTTAGCAGTTTGCAAAACATATCGTTTCTCACCTTAATTTCTCTATCAAGTACCCTTCGTAGCTGATCCTAGATCCTGGAAGCTCCTCATCCGCCAATACTTCTATCTGAAATGAAACTCGAATAAAGCGATTGATATTCCTTATTGATTGGATTGGGTTGAATTGAACAGTAATTGAATTAAGCCTCCAACAAAGTAGATATCACACGATAAACGCTGATCAGAAGCTGAATAAACTTTCACCTCCACGAGTACTGCTCTTGTAAGCTCTTCGCTGCTAATTGTGCTGCTAACTCATCAACTGGCGCATCATGTAAAAGGTTGGCGCAAAGGTCAACCGGAATTATCGACTAGAGTCAGGTGTGACCTTATGTTCTACCCTCTGGGAAGAGTTCATAGAACTTGAAATACAATGACACGCCGCCTGTATTGAATCAACGAATTACAAAAGGCCTTCTTAGACCTTCTCTACGTTCTCCGTTTGTTCAACATTGGCGACCTCGGCGATCTTGACTTCTTCGGGCGCAGGTTCTACGATACGACCGTCTTCGGTGACAGCCATCGCATCGTGCGCAATCTGGTCCCTCTCTTTCTCACTAATGCCGTACCAATGCGATACGACATGCTTGTCGCCAAAGATTTCGCCAAGTTCTTCGAGTGTACGGCCTTTCGTTTCTGGGAAGAGGAAATAGATGATTGGCAAATAACACGCTGTCGGGCATAGCAGCACCAGGTAGACTGAGTAGTGTCAGCGGGAAGCATCTGCGAATATCGAAAAGTCACTTACACTTCCAGCCAATGTTGTTGAGTGCCACTGGAGCCGCAACCAAGGTAATCTCGCTACACAAGAAGAAGAAGGCAAGGCCCCATGCTGTACCTTGAGAGCGCAAGTGATTCGGCCATATCTCTGAAACGTAGACGTACTGAGTGGCATCCATGCAGAAGCACCAGAAGAAAATGATCAGCCAGATGAAGAAGACGGTCGCCGATAGTCCCGCATGGTTGCTGGTGCCAGCAAACGTAGCTGTCAAGGCCGCCAAGAATATATGGCACATCAGAATACCACTGGTGCCGATGAGTAGTAATGGCCGTCGGCCAATGCGGTCAATGAAGAAGAAGGTCCACGTATTTCCGATAATAGTAAAGGACGTCCAGCAAGCATTGAGCAGAAGTGGAACATGGCCTTTAAGGTCAAGATACGTATAGATCAGAACGCCGTAATTAGCAATGACATAGAGTCCTTCCAGTTGATCGAAAATCATCAGAATTGCCGCAACAAGAGCACGGCGACGATTAGCTTTCGTCCGGAAAAGCTCAAAGCTGCGGTGAAGCGATAGCTTCTTGTCGGCTTCGAACTGCTTTTCTATCAAGTAGTACTCCTGTCGTGCAAGATTGTGATTGGGATCGTCTTTACGAGCGTGAAGTCGCTTTAGGATGGTGAAAGCCTCTTCTCGTCGGTCCTGACTAAGGAGCCATCGAGGTGAGTACGGAATGAACCGACTGCCCGCCAACACAATCAACGGTGGAACGCATTGGAAAGCCAAAGGAAAGCGCCTGAACGGTAAGCTTTTGTCTTCCGGAAGGAGTAAGAGGTAAACTTACCAAGCCGCGGAGGCATGCGGCGACGTGCCAGGAATGAATGAGCAACCATAACCAATCCATCCAGCAAAGCTATAGCCGAAAGCATACATAATGCCCGTGACACACGTCAGAGCACCTCTTGTTTCAGGAGTCGAAACTTCAGCCTGATAGATGGGCACGACGACAGCCAGAATTGCTGAACCAATACCTGCGACCATACGACCGATAGCAAACATGGAGATTGCAACTGAGCCGGCATTGAGCGCACCTCCAACAATAAGGATCGCGCATCCAACTTGGATTGTACGTTTGCGACCAATCTTGTCAGCTAACCATGCGCTCAGACCGCATCCAATAACTGCACCACCGCTGTTCGCGCCATTCAGGGCACCGAGGATATTCGTTGTGTGCGAGTATCCCGGCTCTCCTTCTGTGGCGAGATGAAAGTAGGAGTAGACTGCAAGAGTTAGAAGGCACTTCTGTAATTTCTCAATCACCTACAATTCGGTTGTCCAGACGTCGATCCAATAATAGCAAGGCCGTAAGCCGTGGCCAACGTGCCAAAGGCGACAAAGATAACAAGGAGAAGGTTGAAAGTGTTTAGGTAGACGTTGCTGCCGAACATTTTGGCTGATATTTAGTCACTTCCGCTTCGCTTCCAGATGGAGAATGGAAAGTATCTTCCAGATCACCAGTAGCTACCACTGTGTCTCTCAGATTAAATTTTAAAAACTACCCCGCATAGCTTGATGGAATCCAGGTCCAAGGCTGTGGTACTTATCAATCATTCTGCCAGCATTCGAATCGAATTTATGCGACTCATGTATCGTTCCGGCCTCCAAATTCGGCTGGGAATAGTCAGACGGTTGTTAGTACCCACTAATATCTCCGCACGCTAGCCAAGAGCAGGTCAGGGCCCTAAGGGGCTACGGAGAGGTGAGTTTAGCCATAATGTCGGCGTGTTTTGAAAGGCTCAGAGGGTTCTAAGCTGATTACCGTCAGCACCGGTCTGCTGATGATCTGGGGACAATGCTCAGGCGTTTGTGCTGCTATCCGAGATAGCCGAAACCAGGGCAGATGCTGCTAAACCCGAAGGTTTGGCTCGCGTGGAATATATCGTAACTCGCGTATTGTGTACAAGGCCACAAGCTGCTCCTGCTACTCTAGACGGAAATTAGTGTGTTGGGATCGACATTTCAAATGAATGGAACAGGCATAATGAGACGAATTCTTTGTCAGAGTCAAGATGTGGTTGAATCGTCGCTGGAATCGCATTTCGAGATGCAAAGCAAACTTGTCTATCGATTTGGACAGGAAGTCCGGATGTCGGCTACTGCAGAATCCCGGCGCTGGAATGCTACTGCTGAGTTTACTGGTATGTTGGACCCGATCCGCGTAATATAACGGCGTTCCATTTAGGCCTCGGGAATGAGTGATTGCAGCGAGCTTCAATCTATCCGGAAAGATACCGATTGGAGGCTGGCACGGGTTACCAGGGGCGCTACCTCGTCACAATATTGGTAGTAATGAAAATGACTCAACCAAGGATTTATAGTCGACTAGGTTAGTTATAGACTCGGCGTGCTACTTTTTATGTAGAGCATGGTATCGTAGTGGGAAGAGGCGTGGAGTGCGTAGCCAAGCCGCTTTCGGTTGAGCTATCTTTTCTCCATTGGACCGCGTGTTGTAGCTTCAAGATGATCTGTGGAGTTCCATTCCTGTTTTGTTTCCCGACGTTCAAGACCCGGAGCGAGCCGTGTGTATAACCCCGCTTAACACGGTCTGAACCGTGTCCAGAGAAGTCTATGGAAGTGCCGAAGCAGGGCACATGACGATAATGGTGCTTTTTTATGTGGGCATTGATAGGAGCTGGCATCGCAGAGCATCAGTAGAAAGAGCCTTGTGATGCCACGTATATCTATCTCCTAACCATCACATAAAAGGGAAAGCGATATCTCGTTACAGTAGTCATCCTGAAACGACGTGCGAGTCTGCAAGTGTAGTGGCTCCGACCATTTCAGCGGAGATCGCACAACGAATGTTGATGCTGCTGAAAATTGACTATGACAACGAAGTAGCAGCTATCCATACATTCTCATATTTGTGAACTAGAGGTTCTAGAACCAGATCTACATTCTGTGCTCATCTACTGTGTAAGTGATACCGATCGTGAAGCCTTTGCAGAGGATTGTGATTATGCCCGCCAACGCTTCAGGGCAGCTTTGACCTTGTTTCTCATACCGACTATCTCTCCATTTCTTCTTGCCCAGGACACACCTCGCGCAAGATCCTCCAGCGACTTATTCCGTAGCTTTGTCACACCGTTTTCGTCCCTCACCTCCTGAACTTCTGGCAACCACGCCCACGCGAAAAAGCTACCAGATGTCATGATAAAGGCAAATATGATGAACAACCAGCCAAGACCTGCTGAATTTGGACCGACAATCCAATTCTGGGCGCCATAGAGAATGACCTGTACAATAATTGAACCCAGCTTTCCCGCAGCGGCTGAGATACCGTGGCAAGTTCCACGATAGCGTGTTGGAAAGATTTCAGCTGGAATCTTCGATGGATGTTTAGTGTCTTATTCTCAAATCGATGTCAAGTTTCTTACAATGAATGTCAACGTATTTGGCCCTAGAAAAGAGTAAGCAGCGTTAGACCAGAGATTTGCTGAAACAGGGTAACACTGACCCAGATTGAAGACGAATTGGCAGATTGAACAAAGCACAATTGTAAGAATATGAGCTCGATGATTACGTGCGAGTATAAATGTTATTCCCGTGAAGACAAAGAGGATACCGAGTGCGAGGAACGAATAAATTAAAACCTGTCTTCGTCGAATTTTGTCGATGAACGCGATTAGCACGAGAGTGCCGAGTACAGATCCAATGGACACGGTGATTAAGGATCTCATCGAATCTTTGAGGAGTAGCGGATGCATCGGACCTGTTGACGCCTGTTCCCAGATTACGGATAAAGTTTTTGGATTGTTCATACCTAAACCAAAAAAGGCGATATCCAGTGCAAACCAGCAGAAGCAACAACCTGCTAGATATCGCCAATTGCCCTCCACGTAGAAATATTGCATGATTCCGTCAATGGTAAATTGTGGCGGTAGCGGTTCATCTTGTGGAATTGGTTCCTGGTGCATTTGTTGCATCTCTAGCAACGACTCATGACTCATTCTTCCGAAATGTGAATCGGTGTCGCTTACTGCCCGTTCACCCTCATTTTGTACGTCAAGTGTATATCGGCCTGGATCCGTAATGGTGAAGCGAAAGATGATGGCCACCACGGCTGGTATGGCCCCAACGCTCGAAACAATACGCCATACCTTGTCCATGGACACATTAGTCGAATTACGCTGCCCTAGAAGAACCCAAAGGCCGACAAGAGACGCGAATAGTTGTCCCAATGGTTGAGCGAAGAAGACGCACGCCATCATACGGCCTCTGAAATTTTTGGCTGCCCATCTGAGAACGGTTAGAAGTATTTTCAGCAAGTAACAGCACTGAAACTTACTCTGCGGTGATTACAGCTGAGAGTGGGTATTCAGCACCTGAACATAAAAGTTAGCGGAAGCGGATATACATCTTGGAGAAGAATACCGATTCCGACTCCCATGACAAATCTCCAAAAGCCCAGCATAGCCTGTATGTTCATCCAACTGCCAAAACCTTCTGAAGACTCAACAATGCCAACAGTTGCGATGATTACCACAACCAGCTCGACACCATATAGTCTTTGACGGCCGAAATAATCGGCAAGGACTCCAAAAAGAATTTGTCCAACAATCGAGCCAGCCAAAGTCAAGCAGTTGATTAGAGTATCCACCGATTCATTTGTAGTATCGTTCCAGTAAAGACTAGACAGAATAGGAAGAGTTATATTGGTAGAAAAGAGATTGAATGAATCCGTGAAGAATCCTGACCACGCGACCATAACAACCAGCAGGTCGAATCCACAATTGTCGATGCAGTTCGTAATATGATTGCGTTTAGCATCACGCGTCCGTAGATGACGAACTTCTTCTATTCTGTTCTGCCATCCCAATGATTCTGATATCTCTGCGGCTCTGTCATGCCGAATATCTCCGCTTTCTTGCCGAGACTCGCGTCTCGCTTCTTGGCGTGGGGTGTTTCGACGCTGCATCCGGATCGGCCACGTTGGCTTTAATGGTGAAGATATGGAAGCATCATTGAATATCGTACGTGCTTGAAGCATCCATCATATGAGTATCAGTGCTGAAGATATGTAGTCAATGTCAGGAGGCTTGTTCGCCACGTGAAACCCAACAAGCCAGAAAGGCGCCTAGTGAGGCGAAGTACACCTCGCGAGCGGGACTAGCAGGCTTCCGGTCGGTCAAAACGAGGCGCAATTGTCGACCAATATGCTGTTGATCTTCTGGTCGGTTGGACCCACAAGGGTGGTTGCAAACTGCTCATGCGCAATAAACCCCTTCTCCACGAGGGAATCTGGACGCCCAGGTCGCGCTGTGGTTCTTTGCTTTTACCTTGCTTGCAGGGCGCTTTGATTCACTAACAGTTTGGACTCTATTCTCCATTTCGGCAACATGGTCATTCCTCCTGGATATGGGTACAGTTTGACGGAAGCAATATCCGCCATCGCAGCCGCGAAGAAGCTCTGGGACACCTTTTTCCATCCCTATGACAATGCTGCAAATCGAATACGAGAGCTTCGGACGACATTCGAAGTTGCCAAAGGTCGACTTCTGAGTCTCGAAAACCAACCTTCGCAGCATGATCAGCCATATGTTGGACTCGATTCCCTTAAGCGGACCATTGACGAGTGTGAACATTACCTGAAGAACCATGCTGCCTTGATGACCGAGAGCGCCGAATCTGCCGCAGACGGGAAAAGTAAAGCCAAACAGATTACTCAAACCGTCAAGTTCGCCTTCGACGACAGAGCGAAGAGGCTTCGGAGTGCGCTTGCTTTAGAAATGCAGCAGCTGGCTCTGTTCTACGCCGAACTTGCGCTGTAAGTTTGTTCTCATAGTCAATACAACGACGGTGTAGACAACATGGAACTTATCGTGCATAAAAACTAGAACAAGGACGAATGACATCAGCAACATGATGTCTGCGGGCACAAGCAAAGCCAATGAGGCGCTACATGGATCCAGTGACATTCTACCAGAGCCTCAATCGGCGAAGCCTGCTCGAATCGGAAGTGGCAGCAGCGAAGATGATTTTGCGGTCAAAGATGCATTTCTTCAACTTCAAGCGGTCTCATATCAGTACAAGCGCGAGAGCAAGATGAAAAAAGGAACGCCGAACGTCGATGCTTTCGCTGAAAGGGTCAAGAATATCTTCCACCAGTTCTGTGAGGACTGTGGACTTTACATTACAGATATTCCAGAGCTCGACGCTAAGACAGCACTTGTCGCTCCCTCATTCACCAGCAAAAAGGCCAAACTCGAGCTCACAACACCTTCGTTGAAGAATACTCTAAATCCTTTGACATCAACAAATCGCTTGCAGGAAGAGATCGACATGAATAACGATGATGACGGCTTCTCGGCTATAGTGTAAGTGTGATGTTTCTATGTGTTGAACGCCGCATATCTTATGATAACAGAGATTTCAACAAATATTACTTCGGCACTCCAAAGCTTCGAGATTATGATTTGCAAATGGTCGACGGAGGTCGGTTGGTAATCTGGCATTCTAAAGACCACAACCTGCTCAGTGAAAAGGAGGCCGATAGCTGGAGGATTCCGAGCTCCGTCGAAAGAGATCTTGTTATCAAACATCACCGTATGTACACTATACCAAAATTTGAAACCTGGCTAACGCTTTATTAGTGCCACTATTGGATAGGAAATTCAAGCTTCATGCAAGATGCCATCCTTATGTCATGAAGAGCGATGTTGCTCCAAACCAACGTGCTCAACTTGAAGTCCAGTTTCACCAAGGTCAAAAAATTGAATTCTATAGAGCAGAACCTCAGGATCCTGAGCAACCCGGTAAGTTTGGAACTGTTGAGCTGTATCGAACCACAAGAATGCTTATTCAGATTCAATAGACGCACCTCCACGTTGGAAAAAGGTTCTCGATGAGACAATATCTGACCTTTTATACGTATTTGAGCATCCAACCTATCTGGATCGATTCTTGAGCGATCTCCGCGGCAAGAAAGTTCAGCGCTTCGATTTCGAAGTGCTTTGGTCTGAAAGGAAAGCGAAGGGAGAATCAACGCAACAAGTCTTATATCTCTGGCGTCACAGAACCGACCGCTCGCAAAATACAATATCATTTTATGCAAACAAGGAAGGAAGTCAATATAGAGAGGCCCCTCCAACGTACGAATACCGAGTAAATTGGTTTGACGCACCAGTGATACTTCCAAAGCCGAAGAACACCATTCAGCTTCGACTTAAGCGCCCTCGGTCCGAAAGTGTGGGTGAGCTAGAGGCATCAATTCCGAGTCCCAAGAAAAGAAGTTCATCTTTCTTGAAGGTGGTCAACAACATCTTTCATTCTGAACACTCGAGTCCGGAAATAGGAAAGCCTCTTTCATCATCACTACCCACGCCACCTACCAGTGGCTCACTTTCTGGAAGCTCATCACAAAAGTCTCCTATGACATCAATAATCGAAAAGTCCCCAGAAGAGGAAGCACAGCGCGAAATTGCTGTCAAATTCGGATGGCTCGCAGTCCAGTTCCCATCTTCTGATGGTAGGCTGCGTCAAAGACGATCTCCTGAGAAGCTATTGATGTGCTAACATTTTCTTAGTTATGGACAAATTTATCACTGCATTCGAAGGAGCAAGGAATTTCACACTAGGACCTGCGGCTTTGAGTCTGTAGCTGCATTACAGCGTATGACCACTCAGCCCGAAGTATAGAATGGAAGTTGGAGGAGTCGAAGTTGCTAATTATTGTAGCATCTTCAGTGTTCGAAATCAAAATACTTAGCCTGAAAAGGCGCTCTACTTATTTGAAGAGTGGTAATCGAATATCATGCTTTCCATACGTCTTCAATATTCCGTACATCTAGTCCAACACCTGATACTGCAATGTTGGGTTCATTGTAGGCCGACTTGCAACCTGCGCTTTGGCCTTTATCGTTTTACTGAACTTTACCTCTCGCAGCAACTGGCCAAATCTCTTCAATGACGCCGTTACGATGGGAATAGTAGACGTCATGCAGATTGATTGTTGGGTCAATGTGGCTGGGAATCATCTCAACACGATCACCGATTGACAGTTCTGGCCCGCTTTCCCAGCTCAGAGAGCCGTGCTCGTCACCCATTGGAGTATAAGTCATGTTATCGAGGTTCTTCGGCTCTGCAAAGCCACTGTCGGTGGTTAGACTCTTTAATCCAGCATCAATTACAACACGGTTCGGCTCCGGTTTGCTGATTACTGTCGACAAAATGGTCAAGCTGTTCGAAAATGTCCGCCCAATCGCGTTCCTGTAATCGGCATCCATAAAGATGAAAGAACCTGGTTGGACTTCGTTGATTCCTGGACTTGTTGCACAAAACTCCGACGTGCCAGTACCACCCGTTGTGACTGTATGAATGTTGAAGCCCTCTATACGTAAATGATCGGCAGTATTGCTTAAGACCTTCATCGCTGTTCGACACTTCTCTTCACGTTCCTCTCTACCATGAACATGTTGAAGATGACCTTCGTAGCCATGAACTCCGATTAGTTTCAAGTGTTTGAGACCGCTAATATGACGTGCAAGTGCAAGCGTAGATTCGCCAGGACTGACACCAGTGCGATTCAGACCAACATTGAGATCAATCAAAATCTGTAATTGTCGTTCAATGCCAGACGCAACCAACGCATCATTAATGGCATTTGAGCCTTCCTTGCTGTCAACCACGATTCGAATCTGAGGATGCAGTCGGAAAAGCTCCACAAGCCGAGCAATCTTTACTGAACCCACAATCTCACAAGTTATGAAGATATCTTCGATACCACCAGCCGCCATTACTTCTGCCTCACTTATTTTGGCGACGCAACCTCCTGTCGCTCCAGCATCGATGAGCCTCTGTGCAAGAATCGGACTTTTCGTGGTCTTGAGATGAGGTCGAATCTTGACGCCGGTGGATTTGAGTAGCTTCATAAGCTTCTCGATGTTTTCTTCCATTATATCGAGATCCACGATCATGGCAGGAGTGTCAAGACTGTCAATTGTGTCTCCAACTTTTGGATTGTACATTTTGCCGTTAAAATTTCAAAGAATTAAACTCTTCAAGTGAATACGAGCCGAGGTGAAGCTCAAATCAAGAAATCTTCGCAGCGGAAGTACTGGAGCGCTAATTTTTGCGGATTCAAATATCAACCCAGCAGCTGGTGACTGTACAGTCTGCAGGTCGCGCTTATAGCCGGAGTGCTATTGCACTGTACAGACGAAGTTCACATTTCGAACGTTACATCCATTCGAATTGCAAGCACTGGAGTTACATCTACTCCGACCTATCGAGACTCATATCTTCCCAACCGAGACCCTTATGGCTTCACCAAGAACTAAAACATCGAATATCGGATCAATGCTCGCATAGTTCACTCGAAGGCTCGCCAATGGTTTGTACTTTTGGCAAGCTACCCATCCTCACCGAGCATTTAATTAGGTGTTCGGCTGTTAAGCATCCGAGACTTATTTCCGACAGGAATTGTATTCATATTTGGAGAACAAGTTGGCTCTTCGTTATCATACGCTGTATTCTTTGAGTACCGCCCTCTTCGAAATTTATTCCTTCGTGATGATCGCGTTTCATGCCTTTCCATCCCAGTACTTATGTAGGAATTCTTCAATTGTCGTCAGCTTCAGCTGCGGAAGGAGCTTGTTCCACTCGTCAGAAACGACCCACGCGCCTTGCAGGCTTGTAGCAATGAAGCTTGCCGTGATGATTCTTGAAAACTCTGGTGTACGCTGTTCTGGAGGAATTGATGGGTGAGATATATCTGGAGCCCATGAAGTAGTCAACTTTCCGCTCAGAATGTCGTTCTTTGACACTTTTTCGACTTCAAATGGACCTGTTCGAAGTGTTAAGATACGTTTCACTTAGTTTTGTAAGTCGAATATTACCTCTGATTGATTCTATAAGCCTGAGCAGATCCGAGTCTGCAATAGTCGAACCGTTGATGCCTCCTATCTCCGGCCATGCTCCATCGTAGTCTATAGCTTCTGCAGCGACTTTGGCGACATCCTGAACCGTTGTAAAGGTGTGAACAACATCTTCGCCTTCCACAACGATAGCATGTCGATTTTTTAGATCGTAATGAAGTCCGAATGTATGCATGTACTTGGTGGAGGTATACGGAAAACTGAGATAGTTGGTGAACATCCCGCACTGAAAGAGCGTGTACTCCAGAATCTTTTAGATATTAGCACCGAGTACTTATTCTATGTTTAGACCCTAGTAATGTACCTTATTTGCTTTGTTGATCTGCTGGAGGTACTTATGCACCTCGTCTTTGCCTTTGTAGCCAGGTGATCCACTGTTACTTCGGCTGCAAGATCGGTGAGCTTGCTACTCGATGAAATACGCAACATATTCTCTAAATTGGTTGAGCCAGCTAAGGAATACCTACGTTGCCCATTCGCTTGGTGCAAACCTCTTCACACCGGCCTCAATGCATGCATCAATTAAGACCTTTTGAACGGAACCTTCGGGATCGGTGGTAGTAAGAACGAACGACAGCACTACTTGGACTCCTCTCAAATGCTTTACGAGGTCAGATTTGTCGTTGTAGTCGACTTTGATCACCTGGACAGCCTCATCGCCTAAGTCAGGAGCATCCTAGAAGAAGGTTAGATCGTTGGGTACGAAGACGACTGATAGAACTCTCGCTGCCGAGCAAGTCTTACACCTCGAGTGAACACTGTTACTTGATGCTTTCCATGTTCAAGAATAGCGCTCAAAACCTCTCGTCCAACCTCTGATATTGACAAGGTTAGTCTTTACCATGTATGGAGTTGAAGGATATACGCACGCCCAGCACCACCTGCCAGTACTACGTGGACCATGATGTCAATGGACAAAAATAATTGCAGCTATAGGGCGAAAGAAACCACAAAGGATGCGTGTCAACTTTCTTGCTTCTGTGCAGTCTTTAAATTAGAATGTATAGCGGCTGCGTGTGCGCACAACTGGCCTCCTAAACAAGGCTAAATAACAATTCGTTTCCCTACCTGGCAATGGGAAGTTTCCGTTTGAAAATGAACGGACGAATGATGGCAGATCTCGGCGGAGTGAACATTTCTACTGGACGAAGAAAATCGGAGTAAATTGAGATCGGATAGTTGTACTCCCACTGTAATGTTGATTTATAATCGTTTTCTGCTCTTAGGAAGAAATACGATCAATCAATTGACTCTCGGTACGGGTCGTCCTCGTTCCGTGGATTTCACAATTCAGTCCACGAATTGTGTTCAGTTTCGAATAGGGCAAAAGGACTTGAATAGAAAGTTTAATCTAAACGAACTCAATTCAAGGCTATTTCTCATGAACGATGAGTCAGAGAACAGACTACTCCGTAAAGCAGGCAATGGACCTCGTATAATTCAAACGGGACTGTATTGCAAGCGCCTGGATCTGAGCAGATACGCTTCCGAACATCTACACTGATACTTTTCTACGGCTGCTTGGCAAGAGTCTCTTCAGACGGAATCGGTGGCTTAATGCTGTGATCAAGATAGTAGCTCAAGTTTCCTCTTCTCACATCTTCAATTGTCCAACAGTTCCCTATCCAATCCAGTTGGTTGCGGCCATCAAGTGTTTCATAGTTGTAGTCTTCCCATCTGGGATTCTCCAACGTTTTCATGGCATGGAGGCTACTTCCAGGCCATAGACCAACGATCTTCCCATTGACTTTGTACCAGCTTGTACAATTATCAACATGTACGGTCTTAGGGAAATATTGATCTAGATACTTAGACCACGATGATAGCGCAGTCTCCTTCACTTCTATGCTCTTGATATGCTCACGATTGATCTTTTCTACAGCCTTCACGATATAGCTGATGATGGACTCAAAGATCAGCAGCAGAGAGCCGCCTCCGGTCGCTGAATTAGGTCCTCCAGAGATGAAATAGTTAGGAAATCCAGGAACAGAAAGTGAGAGGTAAGCTGTCGCGTGTTCCTTCCACCTAGAACCGAGAGTCGCACCGTTTCGGCCCACGACTGGAAATCGAGGCATGTGACTACTGTCAAAACCTGTGGCACACGCAATGGCATCGACTGTTCATTTTTTTCCATCATTAGTGACTATTGTGCTCCCAGTGACACCGAAAATTGCAGTTTGAATAAGCTGAACATTGTCTTGTACAAGTGCCTCAAGAAAACCTGGCCCTGGCGTCAAACGGCGACATCCAGGAATGAATTGAGGCTTCATGATTTTGAACAAGCCAGGTTTCGAAGTCAGTTTTGACGCATGTTCTCCTCAATCTTCTTGGTCGATATTCTCTCTTCGTTTGTTCCTGGGAAAAGGCAAGGGTAGTCCTTGTTGATGAAGCTTTCCATTTCTTTACGGAATTGTTGATAGTACTCTGGATCACGGTCGAATTGCCGTTTCTCTTCAGTCGTGTACGCGTAGTTGCCTGGTTCCGTACTTTTAGACAAGATATTCTCGGTGAACGTCGATCCAAAAGGCTGAGTAACCCATGTGCCACCACGAACGAAGTTGAAAACTTGGGAGCATTTCCTCTGCAGATGAGGAAGAATTTGAATAGCAGAAGATCCGCATCCTACTAAGGCCACAGTCTTGCCTGTATAGTCCCTACATCCGAATAATACATCACTAACAGGGTTTCTTGCACGTCGTATTCAGAGCCTACCAATTATTGTCCCAGTTAGCTGAATGGAGCAGTTTCCCTTTGAAATCGTGTATACCATCAATATCAGGCCGCTTCCAGTTGTTGAGAATACCGACAGCATTGATGACAACTTCGGCTGTCGTCCCCTGTATCAATGGATGATCCTCGTCTGAAGTCTGTTGGCTCTTGACCACCCAAACGCCGTCCTCATCATTCCAAGTAGCTCCAATCACCTTCATATTGTACTTCACTTTCTTATCAATACCGTATCTGCGAGCCACACCTTGCACATAGTCCAAAATCTCTGCTCCAGGTGCGAAATATTTGGACCACTGTATATTTGGCTCGAACGTGTACTGGTACACATGGCTGAGAATGTCGCAGGCAACTCCTGGATATCTGTTCTCGTACCATGTTCCACCTACAGAGGGATTCTTTCAAATATAGTCACACGTGCCGTCGGTACATATTGCAAGAGTCGAATGTACAAAGCGATACCTGACACGCCAGCGCCAATGATAACTACTCTTATATCTCGTCCTTGATCGACTGGGCGGTCTTGGAGCTCGAAAGAACCCTCTTTAGTTCCGTTCATAATGACGAATGAATTGATCAGAGAACCTGATATGGAAGCTCCGTCTGAAGAGATTGGCGCAGTATACCTATGGAATGAAGCAGACGATAAAAAACGAGACAAAAGTAGTCAACGGTGACAATTGACGTGATGTTTTAATTATTTCACAGAAACACCAAGAATGGTATTTCGACGCTCTTATAGATACTAGAATGTTGTCGTAGATACGTTCGGGCTATGGACCTAGAGAACGCTATCCGTGGTCAACAGGTCAAGCGCCACGACGCTTCCCGAAGTTCGGGCAGCTTTGATTCTGGCATATTTTGACCAATGTCAGCCTAGATCTATCTCTGAGTGAAGGTTTTGTGTTTTGATTATTCCAAAGACGGCTTCAAAGTCGATTTCGACGTCTAATATGTTGAAAGCTCGACTTGGTTATTGACTGCGCAGGAGAATCCCGTCTTGTGGTGTTCTGTTAGAACCAGTAAGGCGAGTACTTCCTCACTCGCCTCCAGAAAAGCACGTGACGGAGCGTTTCGAAGCACCCTGAGGAAGGGAGAGCCGTTATAAACAACTCTGTAACGCCACGTAGCAGAAAGCCCCCTTCAGGAGGCTTCTGACACACAATGATAAAGGCAGAACCAAGCTGGACCCTCAGAGGGCCAGCGGTTCGCAATGTTCCATTCCATGGCCTCCTATTACTA